>Ga0207667_10000016_pt1 | contig 391466 bp, 365 predicted proteins | sample KBSCornC52_FD_184301 | JGI IMG/M metagenome (GOLD analysis project Ga0207667, IMG submission 184301) | Corn rhizosphere microbial communities from Kellogg Biological Station, Michigan, USA - KBS Corn C5-2 (SPAdes) (version 2) | ecosystem: Host-associated > Plants > Roots > Rhizosphere > Soil ...
AGTTCGCGGTGATCGACGGCGTGAACGGCGTGCCACTCGTCAGATAGAAGTTGAAGCCGTCACCCGGGTGATAGGTGTGAAACACCGTCGCGCTTGCCGAGGATGCTCCCAAGAGCGCTATCGCGCCTGCTACCGCACCGAGACCAATTTTTCCTATACGCATTTTACTGCCCCCTTACTCACTACAAGAAACAACTCACTACAAGAAACACCGCCCCAATGATCAGGCGAATCGAATGGTTTCAAACGCCTTAACGGAATCGGCCTCGAGGGTGAAGGGTGAATCGCGGTTAATGAATTTTCGTATAACGCTCTCGACGATAAAGTATTGAATCTCCTAGTTCGACACTGAAATAGTCGACGTTAAGAAATGTGGCATAATTCACAAAACATCGTGTCACGATATCTCTTGGGTATTGTTTGGGATGAAATGTCGTTTCTAAATTGGGGAGGGTTTGGCTTTCAACGTTGTGACGAAGCAACGAACCGGGAGCTCAAATCCTCCTCAAATGTTCGCCGTCGCTGGAGCGACCGATTGCGAACCATGGCGAAATTTATGGCCGCAACCCTATTGCCGATTCTGTTGCGCGCGGCGGATAGAGCATGAAGGTCAGATAGTTTTCAGGCGGGTGCCGTCACGCGTGCGTGGCCGGGTTGGTACGGTGCCATTGGCCAGAACGCGAAGAAGCGCTGATCCGCGATAATGCGGACTCGACTATCGATTACAAAAAAGGGAATGGTGGAGCCGTGGGGGATCGAACCCCAGACCTTCGCAATGCCATCGCGACGCTCTCCCAGCTGAGCTACGGCCCCGTATTCCGCACCGGCCTGGGTGTTGCCGGCGGCGTTGAGGGCCGCGCCTTAGATCAGGCGCGGCACCCATGCAAGCGGGCTAATCACTCGATCGTTCGGAAAAAACGCTCGGCTTTTCCCGAGCGTGATTCCAGCGATCGACAGCGCCCGCTGTTTCGAACTTAGTGGTCTTCTTCCTTCTCGCCGGTATCGACGCCGATATCGTCGTCGCCGCCCAGATCGACATCGTCGTCCGCGCTCGGCTCCTCGTCCTCGTCCACGTCCAGATCCTCGGCCAGGTCCGAATCCTCGGTTTCCTTCTCCGATACGGGCTTGGCCGCCTCGAACGGCAATGGCTGCTTCGACTTCAGGATCGGATCGACCTCAAAGTTCGTGCCGCATTCGACACAGCTGATCGGCTCTTCTTTGCCGAGATCGTAAAAGCGCGTGCCGCACTTGGGGCAGGTGCGCTTGGTGCCCCATTCCGGTTTCACCACGGGTTTTTGCTCCGAAAGAAATTCAAGGGAGGCGATCCGAACAATGCGGACCGGCCGAACGCCGGGCGCCTTGCCATGAGCCGGGGCCGCTGGCAAGGCCGCCGCCAATGCACGACATGGCCCCCGCCCCCGCCGCCTTCAAGTCCACCGGTCCGCTTTCGGGCCGCGTGCGCGTTCCCGGCGACAAATCCATCTCGCACCGTTCGTTGATGCTGTCGGCATTGGCGGTAGGCGAGAGCAGCGTCGAAGGGCTGCTGGAAGGCGAGGACGTGCTCGCAACCGCCGCCGCGATGCGTGCGATGGGTGCGGACATTGCGCGGGGCGACGATGGCCGATGGACGATCCATGGCGTCGGCGTGGGCGGGCTGCTCCAGCCCTCGTCCGCGCTCGACATGGGCAATTCGGGCACCTCGACCCGGCTCTTGATGGGCCTGATCGCGAGCCACCCCATCACCGTCAACTTCACCGGCGACGCCTCTTTGTCTAAGCGGCCGATGAATCGCGTGATCGAACCCTTGTCGCAGATGGGCGCGGAATTCACCGCCAGCCCCGGCGGGCGCCTGCCGCTGATGCTGCGCGGGATCTGCCCCGCGGTGCCGATCGACTATCGATTGCCGGTCGCGTCGGCGCAGGTGAAATCGGCGATCCTGCTGGCCGGCCTCAACACGCCCGGCCTGACCCGCGTGATCGAGCCGGTTCCGACGCGCGACCATAGCGAGCGCATGCTCAAGGGCTTTGGCGCGGATCTGTCGGTCGAGCTGGAGGCGGACGGCGCGCGGATCGTCGCGATCCGGGGCGAGGCGGAATTGAAGCCGCAGCAGATCGTCGTGCCGGGAGACCCCTCCTCCGCCGCCTTCCCCGTCGTTGCCGCCTTGCTGGTGCCGGGATCGGACGTGGTGGTGGAGAATGTCGGCCTCAACCCGACGCGCGCGGGCCTGTTCGAGGTGTTGCGCTTGATGGGCGGCCAGATCGACTATCTCGACGCGCGCGAAGTCGGTGGCGAGCCGGTCGCGGACCTGCGCGTGCGCGGCTCGGTGCTCAAGGGGATTGAGGTATCGCCCGATATCGTGCCGAGCATGGTCGACGAATTCCCGATCCTGTTCGTGGCGGCGGCGCTCGCCCAAGGCCGCACGATCACGCGCGGCCTCGAGGAATTGCGGGTCAAGGAAAGCGACCGCATCGCGGTGATGGCCGAAGGCCTGCGTGCGATCGGCGCGCGCGTTGAGGAAACCGAGGATGGGCTGATCATCGACGGAACCGGCGGCGAAAAGCTGCCCGGCGGCGCGACCATCGCCGCACATCTCGACCACCGCATCGCGATGAGCTTCGCAGTGGCTGGGCTTGTGTCGCGGGACGCGGTCACGATCGACGACATGGCGCCGGTCGCGACCAGCTTCCCGATCTTCACCGATCTCATGCGGACGCTCGGCGCCGAGAGCGCCTGATACGATGCATCTTCCGGATCGCGGCGAAGCGAAGATCGCGCCGATAATGCCGGGCATTCGCCTGCGTCCGGAGCGCGAGGAGATGGTGCTGGTCGAGGGCGGGCATATCTATGTCCGCATCAACGGCGACTTGAACAATGGCCGCCCGCCGATCGTGATGGCGCACGGCGGACCGGGCAGCGCGCATTGGTATTTCCTGAACGCGACCGCGCTCGCCGACGAGCGCGCGGTGATTATCTACGATCAGCTCGATAGCGGGCGATCCGACAATCCGAACGATCCTGCCAATTGGCGCGTCGAACGCTTCGTCGACGAGCTGGACGCGATGCGCACCCATCTCGGGATCGAACGCTGGCATGTGCTCGGCACGAGCTGGGGCGGCACGGTGGTGCTCGAATATGGCGCGCGCCAGCCGGAGAGTCTGGCCGGGCTGGTGCTCCAATCGCCGCTTGTCTCGACCGAAACCTGGCTGCGCGACGCCAACCGGCTCAAGGATGCGATGCCATCCGCGATCCGCGACCTTCTCTATCTGTGCGACACACCGGGGGCAGCGAGCCAGGCCGATTGCGAAGCGGCGACCGAGGCTTTCTATCGCCGCCACATCCAGCGTTACGATCCCGCGCCCGAAATCGCCGCCTATCGCGCCGCTTTGCCGTTGAGTTTCAACGCAAAAATCTACAATCATATGTGGGGCCGCGCCGAATTCACCGCGAGCGGCACGCTCAGGGATTATGAGGGGACACCCCTTCTGTCTCGCCTCGACGGTGGCCGCACCCTGTTTGTGACCGGTGAAGCGGATGAGGCGATTCCGGAGACGATCGCGCATTTTGCGCGCCTGGCAGGCGCCGATTTCGCGGTTGTGCCCGATGCCGCACATTTCGCCATGAACGATAATCCGTCAGCCTATCTGGCCATCCTGCGTCCCTGGCTTCTAAGGCAGGACGCATGACGCTCGATTTCGCAAACATCATCGGATTCATCGGCAGCGCGATACTCGTGATCGCATTCGCGTATTCGAATCTATCGAAAAGCATGAACCTGTTGCTGTTCAACCTGTTGAACCTGGCAGGGGCCCTGGCCTTGATCGCCAGCCTCACGGTCCATTTCAATATCGCAGTTATGAGTCTGGAGATCGTGTGGGCGGCAATCGCTTTGTTCGGGATGGTCAGGGCACTCACCGCACGAGCGCGGGCATGATCATCGCCGTCGATGGACCCGCCGCATCGGGCAAGGGGACGATCGCCAAGGCGCTCGCCGCGCATTACGGCCTGCCCCATCTCGACACCGGTTTGCTCTATCGCGCAGTCGGCCTTGCAGTGCTGGAAGACGGCGGCGATCCGGGGTCGGAAGAGGATGCGCTGCACGCCGCGGAGCATCTGGCGAGCGCGCTGGACGATCCGGGATTGAAGTCGGAGGCCGCGGGCAAGGCGGCGTCGCTCGTCTCGGCTCATCCCGGCGTGCGCGCGGCCCTGCTCGACCGTCAGAAGCGCTTCGCCAACCAATTGGGCGGTGCGGTGCTCGATGGACGCGATATCGGCACGGTGATCGCGCCGCATGCCGACGCCAAATTGTTCGTGACCGCCAGCGCCGAAGTGCGCGCCGAACGCCGCTATTCCGAGATCCGGAAAATGGGGCTCGATGTGCATCTCGACACGGTGCTGCGCGACATCCGCGCGCGCGACGAGCGCGACAGCGCGCGTTCGGCCGCGCCGCTGCGGCGTGCCGACGATGCCGCCTTGCTCGATACGAGCGCGCTCGACATCGAAGCGGCGGTCGCGGCCGCCATTGCGCTGGTCGAGCAACGCCCCTTCTCCGCTGCCAACGATTGATCCTTCGGAATCACAGTATGATGCGAACGCTTCTTATCGCGCTCTCTCTGGTTGCGACCGGCGCCCACGCCCATCCGCATGCGCGCCCCGCGCCGCTTCCCAAGGTCGCGATCGTCACCAGCGAAGGCACGATCACCGCGGTGCTGGAGGCCAAGCGCGCGCCGATCACCGTCGCCAACTTCCTGCATTATGTCGACGACCATCGTTTCGACGGCACTTATTTCTACCGCGCCGCGCGCAGCAAGACGATCAAGGGGAACGGCCTGATCCAGGGCGGGCTCGACCACAATATCGCGCGGAGCTTCCTGCCGATCAAACATGAGCCGACCAGCAAGACCGGGATCAAGCATACCGACGGCACGCTCTCGATGGCGCGCAACGAGGTCGGCTCGGCGATGGCGGATTTCTTCATCACGCTGGGGCCAGCGCCCGATCTCGACGCGCGGAGCAATTATGCCGGCTATGCCGCCTTCGGCCACATGCTGACCGGCAAGCCGGTTGCCGAACGCATCCTCGTCAAGCCGACCTTTCCTGGCGGCTATGACGAGATGACGCTCAACCAGATCCTCCGCGACAAGGTGAAGATCATCACGATCAAGCGGATCAACTGATCGCATTCGCTTTTGTCATTGGCCCTTCGCGGATCGAGGCCTAAAGCGGCGCCTCCCCCGCGCCCTTGTTGGACATGATGACCAAATCCGCCACTGACCTGATGCAGGAGATCGTCGTCTCCTCCCTGATCGACGCCGTTCAGGCGTTGAGGACTGCCTCCAAGGGTGTGCCCAACGCCGTGCTGCGCGACGTGCAGGCGATCGGCCCGAATACGGGGTTTGGCGACCTGCCCCGGGAATTGCAGGCGAGCATCCAGGAATCGGTGCGCCAGGCGTTCAACCGGCTGCTCAAGGAAGGCTATAGCGTCTCGCCCGGCCGCCCCGCGCCGCCGCCGGTCCGTCCCCATCCGCAGGGGCCTCCGGGATCGCGTCCGCAGGGCCCGGGTGGTCGCCCGCCTGGCGGTCCGCGCCCGCCGCAGACTCGCAACGGACCGCGCCCCGGCGGCGACCGCAACCGCCGGCCGCCCAAACCGCGCGGCTGACCCTCTGCGCGCTTGCCGAAAGCCGCCGCTTTCGCTATAGAAAGCCCATCCAGCGAGCGATGCTCGCGGAGGACGGCGCGCAAGGCGTGGGATATCCCATGCTTTTGACGCGCCCTTTTCGCATTTTGCGGCTTGTCCCCCTCCGCACGTTTCACCTGATGGATACCGCTCGCGCATGAGGCTCGGGCGGTGGTTCGGCTGAAGACCTCCGGAGACAACCGGACGGCCGGAAACAAAATGTGAGAAGGTTCTAACCGCTTATGGCCACTACGGCATTTCCCTCCCGCGACGATTTCGCGGCGCTTCTGAACGATACGCTCGGCGGCGAAAATCAGGGCTTCGAAGGACGGGTCGTCAAGGGCACCGTCACCGGCATCGAAAACGACATGGTCGTGATCGACGTCGGCCTGAAGTCCGAAGGCCGCGTTCCGCTGCGTGAGTTCGCGCCCGCGCCCGGCCAGAAGGCCGAACTGAATGTCGGCGACGAAGTCGAAGTCTATGTCGATCGGGTCGAGAATGCCGCTGGCGAAGCGATGCTGTCGCGCGACCGCGCCCGCCGCGAAGCCGCGTGGGACAAGCTTGAGGAAGAATTCGCCGCCGGAAATCGCGTCGATGGCGTGATCTTCGGCCGCGTGAAGGGCGGCTTCACCGTCGACCTGAATGGCGCCGTGGCCTTCCTGCCCGGTTCGCAGGTCGATATCCGCCCGGTCCGCGACGTCGGCCCGCTGATGGACATCCCGCAGCCCTTCCAGGTGCTGAAGATGGATCGCCGCCGCGGCAATATCGTCGTGTCGCGCCGTGCCGTGCTCGAAGAGACCCGCGCCGAACAGCGTACCGGCCTTATCCAGAGCCTGGCCGAGGGCCAGATCGTCGACGGCGTCGTCAAGAACATCACCGATTATGGTGCGTTCGTGGATCTGGGCGGCATCGACGGCCTGCTGCATGTCACCGACATCAGCTACAAGCGCGTCAACCATCCATCCGAGGTCATCAACATCGGCGACACGGTCAAGGTGCAGATCATCCGCATCAACCGCGACACGCAGCGCATCAGCCTCGGCATGAAGCAGCTTGAGAGCGATCCTTGGGAAGGCGCCGCCGCCAAGTACCCGATCAACGGCAAATTCTCGGGCCGCGTCACCAACATCACCGAATATGGTGCGTTCGTCGAGCTCGAGCCGGGCATCGAAGGCCTGGTCCACGTCTCCGAGATGAGCTGGACCAAGAAGAACGTTCATCCGGGCAAGATCGTCTCCACCTCGCAGGAAGTGGAAGTCATCATCCTCGAGGTCGACGAAGAGAAGCGCCGCATCTCGCTGGGTCTCAAGCAGGCGCAGGCCAATCCCTGGGAGAAGTTCTCCGAGGCGCACCCCGTCGGCTCGACCGTCGAGGGCGAAGTCAAGAATGCGACCGAATTCGGCCTGTTCATCGGCCTGGATGGCGAGATCGACGGCATGGTCCACATGTCCGACATCGCCTGGGGCGTGTCGGGCGAGGAAGCTCTGGCGCTTCATCACAAGGGCGAGATGGTCAAGGCGCAGGTCCTCGATATCGATCCCGAGAAGGAGCGTATCAGCCTCGGCATCAAGCAGCTTGAACGCGCGGGTGCCTCCACGGCTCCGGGTGCCGGCACCGGCGGCGGAGCCAATGCGAGCGGCGTCAACAAGGGCGCGATCGTTACCGTGACCGTGCTCGCTTCGGGCGACGGCGGCCTCGACGTGCAGGTCGGCGACGACGGCGCGTTCGGCTTCATCAAGCGTGCCGATCTCGGCCGCGATCGCGACGAGCAGCGTCCGGAGCGTTTCCAGCCCGGCCAGAAGCTCGATGCGATGGTGACTGGCTTCGACCGCTCCAAGAAGCCGACCTTCTCGGTCAAGGCGATGCAGCTCGCCGAAGAGAAGCAGGCGGTGGCTCAATATGGCTCGTCCGATTCGGGCGCGTCGCTGGGCGACATTCTCGGCGCGGCGCTGAAGGCGCGCGACGAGGCCTGATGTCTCGAAAATCTTGGGTCTTTAAGGCTCAGGACGTGAAATCAAGCCGTTGAGGCTTGCGGTTTAGGACCGGGACGGGCACATCCGCCCTCCCGGTCCTTTATCGTTTGGTCAGATTGATCTGCATTCAATTTGACCGCATGAGTGAGGGAAATAGCGATCCGCGGCTTCTTGGGGGTAAGCAGTCGCGGTTTAGCCGCTTAACGAGGGGGCAAACGTTAGTGATCAGGTCCGAACTCATCGCGCTCGTGCACAAGGATCAGCCGGGGCTTTCTCCGCGCGAGGTCGAGCAGATTGTCGCATGCGTGTTCGACGCCATCTCGAAGCGGCTCGCCGATGGCGGTCGCGTCGAACTGCGCGGCTTCGGCACCTTCACCACCCGCGCCCGTGACGGCCGCGTCGGCCGCAACCCGCGTACCGGCGAAGCGGTGGACGTGCAGCCAAAGCGCGTGCCCTATTTCAAGCCCGGCAAGGAAATGCGCCACCGCCTGAACGTGTGACGTTCAAGGCCTAGCCTTATCGGCATGGCTGCGGCTAAGCCGTTGCCCGTGCGGACGTGGCGAAACCGGTAGACGCAGAGGACTTAAAATCCTTTTCCCGTATGGGAGTGCGGGTTCGAGTCCCGCCGTCCGCACCATTGCTTGCCGCCAAGTACCCGGCCTGGTTAAAGGTCGGCCCATGCGGTGGCCATTTCCCACCCTGTTGATCGCGACCTTGCTGCTCACCGGTTGCCATGGCGGCAATGGGGGCGGGAAAATTGTCGTGAGCGTGATTGGCGACCGGCCGGACGAGGCCGTGTTGCTGAGCGCGACCAGCGGAAGCCTGGTCCGGCTGGACCGCGAGGGCCAGGTCGTCCCCGGCGCGGCGGCGCGCTGGGCGATCCTCGATGATGGGCTCGATTATATTTTCCGGATCGACGATTCGGCCGGTGTTTCCGCGCCCGTGATCGCACGACGGCTGCGCGAAAGCTTGCGACGGCACCGCCGCGATCCCGATTTCGCTGCGCTGGCGCCCGTGGAAAGTATCGAGGCCGTGACGGGAACGGTCGTCGAGATGCGGCTATCTGTGCCGCAGCCGGACCTGTTACCCCTGCTGGCGCGGCCCGAATTCGCGGTCGGCGGCATCACCAACTTCAGGGCGGACAAATCCGCCCAGGTTCCGATCCTGCTCGAAGCGCGGCCCGGCGACGATGCGCCCGCGGCCGTCCTGCTGCGGACCGAGCGCGCCGGCCGCGCGGTCGCCCGTTTCCAGACCGGCGAGGCGGACCTCGTAACGGGCGGCACCTTCAGCGATCTGCCGGTGGCACGCGCTGCGGCGCCTGAACGTAAAGCACTGCGTTTCGACCCCGCGACCGGATTGTTCGGCTTTGCGGTCCGCAACCCCGCGCTACCCGCAACCATCCGTACCGCTCTGTCGCTTGCGATCGATCGCGACCGGATTGTCGGCGCCATCAGCGCGCCCAATCGCGCCAAGGCAACAACGATCGGCGGATCGACGATCGAACCGCCTCTGGCGGAGCGCCGGGCAGCGGCTTTGGCGCTGCTGCGCGGACAAACGACGTCTATCCGCGTCGGCATGCCGCGCGGGCCCGGCGCACGCTTGTTGTTCGCTTTCGCCGCGCAGGACTGGGCCCGGGTCGGAATCCGCGCGGAGATGGTCGACGTCCAGACGCGCGATGCCGATCTAGCGCTGGTCGACCGCGTCGCACCGCCCGCGACGCTCGCGCTTCTGGCGTGCGCATCCAGCGCGGGCTGCGATCCCCGCGATCGGCTGGCACTCATCAATCCGCCCTTCATCCCGATCGGCGCCCCGGTTCGCTGGTCGCTGGTCGCACGGAGCCTCGATCTCTTCACCGAAAACGGGCTGGCCGCGCACCCGCTCGACCAGCTGCGATCGCGCCGTTAGGGCTCGCCACGGGTCCGGGGGCTCGGCACCGAGCCGGAAGCTCGGGGAACAAAGTGGAACGCTCACGCGATGAATCACGCATGGAGGTAACCAACCGCCCCCACCCCTATCGCGCGAAGGCTGACCGGATCCCGGGCATCGGTCGCGATCCCGCGTCGGTGCGCAAACGGATCGAGGCGATGGAGCAGATCCTTGAGCGGATGTTCGTCGTTCCCGGGATCAACAAGCCGGTCGGGCTTGATGTCGTGCTCGATGTGCTGCCCGTTGCCGGCGATATTATCGGCGCGGTGCTGGGCAGCTACCTGGTCTGGGAAGCGCGCAATCTGGGCATGTCGAAATGGCAGATGGCGCGCATGTTCGGCAATGTCGGTGTCGACTTCGTGCTGGGCTCGATCCCGTTGATCGGCGCGATTCCGGACTTCCTGTTCCGGTCGAACAGCCGAAATCTCCGCATCATCCGCAAGCATCTCGACAGGCACCACCCCCAAACGGTGACGATCGAGAATTAAACCTCAGGGCCGGATATGCACTATCCGCGCCGGTTGCGCGGGCGCGGCGCAATGCATCGAGCGGAATCCCGTGTCGAGGCACAACCACACTTCCTGTAGCCAGCCTTGCTTATCGAGATTGAGGCGGATGCTGTCCGGCTCCAGCCCGGGATTGGCGGCGGCGAAGGCCTGCGCGAATTGCGATTCGGTCAGCGGAGCATCGGCCATCCGGCGCATGTCGGGGAAGCGCAGGCCGTAGAAAAGTCGGTTCGACTGGTCGAAATAGGTATCGGGCGTGGCGCCTGCGATGCAGGTACCGTGCTTGGCCCATTCATGCTGCATCAGCTGCGGCGAGGGCGTCGCCCAATAATGAGTCACGATCACCTTTTTCGGCAGGATGGGGGCCGCGGCGCACCATTGCGGCCAGTTCTTTCCCTCGCCGTCCGGCCACAGGCCGTGGAGCACGAAGCGCGTTCCCGTCTCCCGATCGCATTGGAAGGATTCGGCACCGCCCACCGCACGGAAGCAATGCTGCGGCGTCCAGATCAGGGCGAGCGTGTAGCTCGTCACCGGCACAACCCGCATCGGCTGATCGCCGGGGAGTTCGATGTGCGGCGTTGGCAGATTGGCGGGCGGCGGGCCGCCCTGCATCGCCGCGATCCCGGCCGCGCTCCAGGCCAGCGCCACGAGTCCGATCGGGAGGCGGATCATAGGGGCTCGAAATCCAGGCCGATGTCGGCGGCGGGGGCGGATTGGGTCAGGCGACCAACGGAAACATAGGTGACGCCGGTCTCCGCGATGGCCCGGATCGTGTCGAGCCGCACCCCGCCCGAGGCTTCGGTCGGCACCCGCCCTCCCACCAAGGCGACCGCTTCGCGCAGCATCGGCGGTTCCATATTGTCCAGCAGGAGCCAGGTCGCGCCTGCGTCCAGCGCGGGCATGATCTGATCGATCAGGTCGACTTCGACGATGATGCGGGCGATCCCTGCCTCGACCGCGCGCCTGACCGCTGGGGCGATCCCGCCCGCGACCGCCACATGGTTGTCCTTGATCATCGCCGCATCCCACAGCCCCATCCGGTGATTTTGCGCGCCGCCCATCCGCGTCGCATATTTTTCGAGCCGGCGGAGCCCCGGGATCGTCTTGCGCGTATCGAGCAGAATCGCGCCCGTGCCCGCGATCGCATCGACATAGGAACGCGTCAGCGTCGCGATGCCCGACAGATGTTGGATCGTGTTAAGCGCAGACCGCTCGGCGGTGAGCAAAGCGCGCGCTTGCCCTTCGACCCGCAGCAGCGCTGTCCCGGCAGGCACCGCGGCGCCATCCGCAACGAGAGGTTCGACGCGTGCGCCAGGATCGAGCGTGGCAAAGAAATCAGCGGCAAGCGTCACGCCCGCGACGATTATCGCATCCCGGCTCGCCATCGTCCCCGCGAAACGCGCATCCGCGGGGATGACCGCGGCAGCCGTGACGTCGCCTCCCGTACCGAGATCCTCGGCCAGCGTTGCGGCAACGAACATGCCGCCGTTGAAACCATCCAGGATGAAGGCCATTATAAGGTCCGATTTGTCACTATTTCGAGGCTGAGAAGGCCCGGACAACAGAGTGGGAGACGGAATATGCGTGTAGCCAGTTTCTTGCTTGCCGCCACCCTCCCGGTTGCCGCTTTGGCCGCGCCCGCACCGCAATTGTCGTGGGGAAAGGCCGGCGTGTCGCTTCCCACCTATCGCGCCGAGTCAGTCGGATGCGCGATGCGGGCTTATTATACCGACGTCTCCGACACGCATGCCGCCAAGAATTTCGTCCAAGGATCGCGGCAGATCGATACGATCGTCAACAGTGGCGCCGACTATATGGACGCCGCCACCTCGATCGGACAGGTCGTTAATGCCGTGAATCCCGATCGCGGCATCAAGGAGATCAAGCGTTTCCAGCTTGATCTCGTTGCCAAATGCCTGCTCGACCATGGCTATCACCGTTTTCGCCTGACCGACGATCAGCGTGCGCATCTGGAGAAATTGAAGGTCGGCAGCGACGCGCGTCATGCTTATCTGCACAAATTGGCGGCCGATCCAGAGATACTCTCGGCCCAGGCCGCGCCCGATCCGAATCCTGTTGCTACGCCTTGATCCTATTGTTGAGCTGATCCGTTAAGGATATTTGGCGACTTGTCGTTACTGATGAGTACCAATGGAAACGCGCAGTCGGCCAATGACGGATATTCGACGCCTATGAGCGCCAAATCCTCTGCGAGCATCGCCCATAAAGGCGATCCGGCGGACCATCGCGCCTATTTCCGCTGGGACTTCAAGGGGACGTCCTTCCCCTGCCACATGGGCAAGAAACAGTTCGAGATCCGCCTCAAGGACCTGTCGCGCGGCGGCGCCTGCGGACTGGTCGATGAGCCCTTTGCGGTGGAAGACTATTTCTTCATCGAGCTCGACCCGCATACGGTGGTCGAAGCGCAGGTGGTGTGGACGCGGCGGGTGATGCTTGGCGTCAAATTCAACCGGGTTCTGACCGCCAGATTTGTAACCCGGCTTCACGAAAAGGCGGCCGAGGAGGCCGCGCAACGCCGGCAGGAAGAGACGACCGCCTTATTGCCGAAGCCGCGTTGAACAGCGTGTACAGCCGTGGCGTGCTCTCGCTGAAAACTGGATCGTCACTCGATATCGGATAGTGTCAGCTGCGCCAGACCGGCCGACCGACGTCACCCTTCCCGATCGTACCCGCCGCCATTTCGAGCATCCGATCAAGCGGGCGCTTGGCGGCGATCCGCAGCGCCTCCTCCATCTCGATCCGCGGCGTGAGATCGCGCAGCGCCAGGTACAGCTTCTCGATCGAGTTCATCGCCATATACGGGCACATGTTGCAATTGCAGTTCCCGTCGGCGCCGGGCGCGCCGATGAAGGTCTTGTGCGGCGCGGCCTTCTCCATCTGATGGATGATGTGCGGCTCGGTCGCGACGATGATCGTCTCAGCGGGTGAGGAAAGCGCGAATTCCAGGATCGCGCGGGTCGAGCCGACCTGATCGGCATGGTCGAGGATATAGGCGGGGCATTCCGGATGCGCCGCCACCGGAGCGTCCGGATATTGCGCCTTGAGCTTGAGCAATTCGGTCTCGCTGAAAGCTTCGTGCACGATACATGCACCCGGCCACAGCAGCATGTCGCGACCGGTCTTGCGATTGAAATAGGCGCCCAGATTCTTGTCGGGTGCGAAGATGATCTTCTGATCCATCGGGATCTGCGACAGGATCTTCTCGGCCGAGGACGATGTCACGATGATGTCGGAATGCGCTTTCACCGCCGCCGAACAATTGATGTAGGTGATTGCGATATGGTCCGGATGCGCCGCGCGGAAGCGCCCGAACTGCTCCGGCGGGCATGAATCCTCCAGGCTGCACCCCGCCGCCATGTCGGGCAGGACCACCGTCTTTTGCGGCGACAATATCTTCGCCACCTCGGCCATGAAGCGCACGCCGCAGAAGGCGATCACCTCCGCGTCCGTCTCCGCCGCCTTCTTGGACAGGTCCAGGCTGTCACCGACGAAATCGGCAAGGTCCTGGATTTCGGGCACCTGATAATAATGGGCGAGGATGACCGCGTTCTTCTCCTTGCGGAGACGATCGATCTCGGCGCGCAGGTCAAGCCCGGCGAGGCTTTGCGTGGGGGCGTTCATGCGAGCTCAAATAGGTATGCCGATTGCGTTTGTCGAAGGGCATGCACGAGGCGCCTGCAAACAAATATTTGCAGGCAGGACGCTAGCCGATCCTGGTCTCGCATTGGTACCAAGCTCGTCGAAACCGCCCTTCATGTCGGATCGGAACCTTGTGACGCGCATCCTCGGCCTTTCGGGCAGCCTTCGCCGCCACAGCTTCAACAGCGGCCTGCTGCGGGCGGCCGCGCAGGTGGTGCCCGAAGGGTCGACGCTGGAGATCGGCTCGATCGCCGAAATCCCGCTCTATGATGGCGACGTCGAGGCCGAAGGTATCCCCGCCTCGGTCGCCGCACTTAAGCAGCAGGTCGCCCAGGCCGACGCGTTGCTGCTGGTCTCGCCCGAATATAACAATGGCATTCCCGGCGTATTCAAGAACGCGATCGACTGGCTGAGTCGTCCGAGCAGCGATATCGCCCGTATATTCGGCGGCAAGCCGGTCGCGCTGATCGGCGCCTCCCCGGGGAATTTCGGCACGATCCTGTCGCAGGCGGCCTGGCTGCCGGTGCTTCGCACGCTCGGTGCGGACCATTGGGCGGGCGGACGCCTGCTAGTCTCGCATGCCGGGCAAGTGTTCGATGCAGAGGGCAATCTGACCGACGAAGCGATCCGTGAGCGCCTGCGCCTGTATCTGGAAGGCTTTGTCGCCCACATCACGCGCTAGGCTGGCAGGGATAGCGCCTCGGGCGGTCAGACCGCCAGCGCCCAATTTTCTCCATCGCGCCAGACGCGGTCGCGCGCCTCCAGGTCAATCAGATGGGCCAGCACCGATCTGCCCGCCGCGCCGTGGAGGCGCGGATCGATTCCCCGATACATGGCGGCAACCATGGCGGGGATCGGCTGTGCCTCCTGCTCCAGCAGGTCGAGGATCTGGCGCTCGCGCTGGCGGCGGTGTGTCGCGACCGCGCGCACGAAGCGCTGCGGATCGGTCACGGGGTCGCCATGCGCTGGATAATAGATGCGGTCGTCGCGCCCCAGCAGCTTGTCGAGGCTCTGCATATACGCCGCCATATCCCCGTCGGGCGGGCTCACGACCGTAGTCGACCAGCCCATGATATGGTCGCCGGAAAAGAGCGCCCTGGTCTCGCGGAGCGCGAAGCAGAGATGGTTGGAGGTATGTCCGGGCGTTGCCACCGTCTCCAGCGTCCAGCCGGTGCCGGAGACGGTTTCGCCGTCCGCCAGCACCCGATCGGGCCGGTAATCCGGGTCGAACGCCGCGTCCGCACGCGGGCCGTCATCGTCCAGCGTCAGCGCCGCGCAGCCGACAATCTGCGCACCGCTCGCCGCCTGGAGCGCGCGCGCACCCGGGCTATGGTCGCGATGCGTATGCGTGCACAGGATAGCAACGATCCGCTCGCCCTGCGTGGCAGCGAGGATCGCTTCGCCATGCTCGGCCAGGTCCGGCCCCGGATCGATCACCGCCACCTCGCCGCGGCCGACGATATAGGTTTCGGTACCCGTATAGGTGAAAGGCGACGGATTGGGCGCCAGCAGGCGGCGCACCATCGGCTCCAGCGATATGGGAAGAACTGGCATTTAACGGTTCCGCGCTATTGCGCGGTTGCGACGCCCTGATCCTGCAGGAGCTGGCTCAGTTCGCCGCTCTCATACATTTCCATCATGATGTCGGAGCCGCCGACGAACTCGCCCTTCACGTAGAGCTGCGGGATGGTCGGCCAGTCGGAATATTCCTTGATGCCCTGGCGGATACCCTGATCCTGCAGCACGTCGACGCTGGCATATTCGACGCCCAGATGCTCCAGGATCGCCACTGCACGGCTGGAAAAGCCACATTGCGGGAAGAGCGGCGTGCCCTTCATGAACAGCACCACGTCATTGCCCTTGACGGTGGAATCGATGCGGGAATTGGCGTCGTCGGTCATGGTTCGATACTCTATTGAGGACAGGCGGTGGTGAGCTGGAGCGCGTGGAGCACGCCGCCCATGCGGCCGCCCAGCGCGTCGTAGACACGCCGTTGCTGCTGCACGCGCGGCAGCCCGCGGAAACTTTCGGAAACGACGCGCGCAGCATAATGGTCGCCGTCGCCCGCCAGGTCGGTAATCTCGATCTCGGCGTCGGGGATTGCCGCCTTGATCATCGTCTCAATCTCTTCGGCGGCCATCGGCATCGATTATTCCTCGATCCCCATCAGCTGACGGCGCGCTTCCACGCTTGCATCATGCAGGGCCGACCGCACGCGGCTTTCGTCCATATCGATGTTGGCGGACACCAGGTCGCCCAGCAGCTTGCGCACCACATCCTCGTCGCCCGCTTCCTCGAAATCGGCCTGGACCACCGCTTTGGCATAAGCGTCGGTCTCCTCCGGCGTGAGGCCCATCAAACCCGCCGCCCAAGTGCCAACCAGCCGGTTGCGGCGCGCTGTAACGCGGAACGACATTTCCTCGTCGCGCGCGAACTTCGCTTCAAACCCTCGTTCGCGGTCGTCGAAAGTGGTCATTGCCGTCGTCTCCCTTATTCACCGCGGAAGATAGGGACGCAGGCGGAACGGCGCAACCGAGCTGCTCAGAACGGAACCGTGAAGGTGATCATGAACCGGTTGCTGGGAAAACCGCCGACATTGGCTTGCTTGCCGCCGATATCGAGCGTGTCGGGCCCAAAGTTCTTTTTCGCGCGGATCGGCGCCTCCGCATATTTCTGCTCGTCGATCGACTGGAGCCGATAGCGCTTGTCGGCATCCCTGGCGCCGCACACCACGACCTCATCGATATTGCCTTTGCCGCAGGTCGTTGGCGGAAGCTTGAGATAATTATGCGGCGGCGAGGGCTGCAACGCGGGCGGCGGCTCGGCCGCGGTTGTCAGATTGGTCGTCGCGGCTAACAGAAATAGCAGCATCAGCCTCTCCCCGGCTGGGACAACTGTACAGCCTCAGGCGTCGCGCTCCAACCGATCCCGAGCGATTCGGCGGTAAAAGCAGCTACGCTCGCCGGTATGGCAGGCCGGACCCGCCGGATCGACCTTGACCCAGACCGAATCCTGATCGCAATCGATCCTCAGCTCGGCCACGCGCATGACGTTGCCCGACGTCTCGCCTTTCTTCCACAACCGCTGACGTGAGCGCGAGAAGAACCAGGCCTCGCCGGTATCGATCGTCCGGTCGAGCGCGTCGGCGTCCATATGCGCCACCATCAGCAATTCGCCGCTGGCGCGATCGGTCACCACGGCGGTCACCAGTCCGGCTTTGTCCCATTTGGGGCGAAGCTCGTCGCCCGTTTCACGATCATGACTCATCGTCCTGCCTTAGCGGGAAAGGGGCGATTACGAAAACTTCGTCATTTCTCTGTCACAAGGGGCGACATTCCCGGGAAGCCCCCCTATATGGGCGGCCATGGCGCAAAAGGGCTGAGATGCTCACCACAAATCCTTATGACGACGACAAGCTGCGCGAAGAGTGCGGCGTCTTTGGCGTTTACAGCGCCGAATCGGCTGCGGCGGTTGTCGCCCTGGGCCTGCATGCGCTTCAGCATCGCGGGCAGGAGGCGGCGGGCATCACTAGCTGGGACGGCCATCTGTTCCACAGCCATCGCGCAATGGGTCATGTCGCGGGCAATTTCGACCGCGACGAGATCATCCGCGCCTTGCCCGGCCCGGCGGCGGTCGGTCATGTCCGCTATTCCACCACGGGCGAGACCGCGCTGCGCAACGTGCAGCCGCTTTTTGCCGAGCTGGCCGACGGCGGTTTCGCGGTCGCGCACAACGGCAACCTCTCCAACGCGATGCACATCCGGCAGGAATTGGTGCGGCGCGGCGCGATCTTCCAATCGACCAGCGATACCGAGACGATCATCCATCTCGTCGCAACCTCGACCTATCCTACGCTGATCGACCGTTTCATCGATGCCCTGCGCCGGATCGAAGGCGCCTATTCGCTGATCTGCCTGACGAACGAAGGCATGATCGCCTGCCGCGATCCACTCGGCATCCGCCCGCTCGTCATGGGCAAGCTGGGCGACGCGACCATCTTCGCCTCGGAAACGGTCGCGCTCGACGTGTGCGGCGCCGAATTCGTGCGTGAGGTCCAGCCGGGCGAGATCGTGATCGTCAACGACACGCTCGTCCGTTCGATCAAGCCGTTCGCGCCGGTCGCGCCGCGGCCGTGCGTGTTCGAACATGTCTATTTCTCCAGGCCCGATTCCATCTCGGGTGGCCAGTCGGTCTATTCGATCCGCAAGGCGATCGGCGCCGAGCTCGCGCGCGAAGCCGGGATCGATGCCGATTATATCATTCCGGTGCCCGATTCGGGCGTGCCGGCCGCGATCGGCTATGCGCAGGAATCTGGCATTCCGTTCGAACTCGGCATCATCCGCTCGCATTATGTCGGCCGCACCTTCATCCAGCCGGCGGACAATATCCGCCATCTGGGCGTGAAGCTGAAGCACAATGCCAATCGCGCATTGCTGCAGGGCAAACGGATCGTGCTGATCGACGATTCGATCGTGCGGGGGACGACCAGCGTCAAGATCGTACAGATGATGCGCGATGCCGGCGCGACCGAAGTCCATATGCGTATCGCCTCACCGCCGACGCGGCACAGCTGCTTCTACGGCGTCGACACGCCTGAACGCTCCAAATTGCTCGCCGCGCAAATGACCGTCGACGAGATGGCGAAGCATATCAACGCCGACAGTCTCGCCTTCATCTCGGTCGACGGCATGTACCGCGCGCTCGGCGAAAAGGGCCGCGTGCCCGGCCGCCCGAGCCATTGCGACGCCTGCTTCACCGGCGAATATCCGACGCCGCTGACCGACCATGACGAGGTCGACCAGTTCGCGCTGCTGGACGACAAGGTCCCCGCGTAAATCCCTCTCCCTGCGCGGGAGAGGCTTTTGCACAAGGCCTTCCCTCCGCGTTACGATTCGCTAATGGGCGCCCATGTCCGACTTCACCGATAAGATCGCGCTCGTCACCGGCGCCAGCCGCGGCATTGGCGCCGCCACCGCCATTTCGCTCGCCGTGCGCGGCGCGCATGTCCTGCTCGTCGGCCGCACCGTCGGTGGGCTCGAGGAGACCGAGGAGGAGATCCACAAAGCGGGCGGCACGGCCACCATCGCGCCGCTGGATCTGGCCGACGGCGATTCGATCGGACGGCTGGCGGCGGCCATCGGCGAGCGGTGGAACAGGCTCGATCTGCTCGTCCTCAACGCGGCGATGCTCGGCACTCTCACACCGGTCCCGTCGATCGACGCCAAGGAATTTTCGCGGCTGCTCACGCTCAATGTCGGCGCCAACCAGGCGCTGATCGCCGCCTTCGACCCCTGGCTGCGCCAGAGCGCGCATCCACGCGTCGCGGCGATCACGTCCAGCGTCGGGCAGGAGCCGCGCGCGTATTGGGGCGCCTATGGCGCGTCCAAGGCGGCGCTCGAAACGCTTGCGCTCACTTATGCGGACGAAATGGCCGGGCTGGGCGATCTGCGCGTTGCGATCGTCGATCCCGGCGCCACCGCCACCGCGATGCGCAAGGACGCCTTCCCCGGCGAGGACGAAACCAAACTCAAGCTACCGTCGGTGGTGGGCGAGGCGATTGCCGACCTGCTCGCCTCGGACTTCGCGACCGGGACCCGGATCAGGGTTTCGGGGTAGCAGCCGGCGGATTGGCCTGAGCCGACCGCTGCTGACGCGCCAGGACCAAGGTCCGCAGGAACGTGCCACGGTCATCGCTCGGCAGCAATTTGACCACCGCGATCAGGCGCTCGGTGGCGTGGTCGCGGATCTGGCCCTGCGCGTCATTTTCGGCCTTCATCGCAGCCTCGACCTTGTCGGGGTCGATCATCGGCGCCATCACCGCGCTCATCAGCTGATCATGTGCGGTGCGTGCCTTGGCGGCGAGTTGCTGCAGCAGCGGATCGGGCGTGGACTGCGCCTTCTGAAGGATCGCATTGCCTTCGTCGGATACGCCCGGAATCTTGCGCGGCGCGGCCGCGGTTGCGGGCGCTTGCGGCTTGGCCGCCGGGGCGCCGGGAGCCTGGGCGGCGGCAGCCGTCGCGGCACCGGCGATCACCAGGGCGGTGAGGATATTCAGCTTTGTCATGAAATTCTGCTCCAGCGTCTGTCCGACCTTGTGGGATCGGCCGCCTGAACACAATCTTGATCCCGCACGCGATCTGATGGAAGCGATTGAATCATGCACGACCTGCCCTATCGCCCCGCCGCGGGTATCATGCTGCTCAACGCCGACAACAAGGTGTGGGTCGGCCAGCGAATCGATAATGTCGCCGAAGCCTGGCAGATGCCGCAGGGCGGGCTCGATCCAGGCGAAGACCCGCAGGCCGGCGCGCTGCGCGAGTTGGAGGAGGAAACCGGCATCGCGCCCGACATGGTCGAGATCATCGCCTGCGCCTCGCGCACCTTCGATTATGATTTGCCCGCCGAACTCGCCGGCAAGCTGTGGAAGGGCAAATATCGCGGCCAGCGCCAGAGCTGGTATCTGATGCGCTTCACAGGCCGCGACGCCGATATCACGCTCGACACGCCGCATCCCGAATTCCGTGCCTGGAAATGGGCGGAGCCCGGTCATCTTCCAGACATGATCGTTCCGTTTAAGCGGCCGCTCTATCGTGACGTGTTGGAAGAGTTCGCACCTTATCTGCGGTAAGATGCGAGGAGGCCAGATATGACCCCTACCCACTTCGCCCTGACAGCAGCCCTTCTGCTCGCCGCGCCCGCTTTGGCCGACGATCCGCAGCCCGCGCGCGTCATTGCCCCGACGGACACGATCGCGGCGATGCTCGACGCTGCCTACCGTTCGGGCGACGATGCGACGATCCGTTCGGTGATCGGCGTCGCCAAAGCGACCTTCCCCGACCAGGCGATCGAGATCGACCGGCTCGCGGCGGGCGACGCCGCGGTGCTCGCCCAGTCGCGCAAGGAAGCGCAGATGCGCCAGCAGGAGCGGATCGCGGAGGCGACCTTCTTCGAAATCTGGAAGGGCGAGCTGGAGGTCGGCGCGAGTCAATCCAACGGCACGTCGGACGTGGGCGGCGTCTACGCCTCCGCCAAGCTGACACGCGACGGCCTGGCGTGGCGGCAGAAATTCGCCGCGCGGGTCGATTATCAGCGCACCAACGGTCTCACCACCACCGAGCGCGCGCTGGCTGCCTATCAACCCAATTACAAGTTCAGCGACGACGGCTACGCCTTCGGCCTCGTCCAATATGAGCGCGACCGGTCGCTCGGCTATCTCAATCGCGAGACGATCGGCGCGGGCGTCGGCCTCACAGCCTTCAAGAGCCCGCGCGGCAAGGTGGACTTCGAGGGCGGCCCCGCCATCCGTGTGACCGACTTCATCGACCAGCCCAACCGCACCACGGTCGCGGCGCGCGGCAGCCTGGCCGCCCGCTATACGCTCTCGCCCTCGCTCAATTTCAGCGAGGATGCGTCGTTGTTCGTGGAAGCAGGCGACACCACCGCCATCTCGACCAGTGCGATCGACACGCGCCTGATCGGCCGGTTGAAGGCTAAGCTTTCCTATAACGTCCAGTACGAGCAAGATACCGCCGCCGGGCAGAAGTCGCTCGACACTGTGGGACGCGCTACCTTGGTCTACGCTTTCTGATGCCTGCGGTCGTTCGCATTGCCGGCCCGGGCGATATCGACGCGCTGTACGAGATGGCGAAACTGACCGGGGGCGGCTTCACCAATCTGCCCGCCGACCGCGATGCGCTCGCCGCCAAGCTCGCACGGTCGGATGCGGCGATCGGGGAAGAAGAGGAGAAGCCCGGCGATCACCTCTATGTGCTGATGATGGAGGATCTGGAGACGGGGCGTATCGCCGGCACCGCGCAGATCATGGGCAAGATCGGTACGGCGCAGCCTTTCTATTCCTACCGTTTGGGCGCGGTGACGCAGCAATCGGCCGAGCTCGGCCGCACCTTTCGCGCCGACATGCTGACTCTCGTCACCGATCTGGAGGGCGCGTCCGAAGTCGGCGGCCTCTTCCTCCACCCCCGCTACCGCGCCGGGGGCTTGGGCCTGCTGCTCGCGCGCAGCCGCTATCTGTTCATCCGCCGCCATCGCGCGCGCTTCGCCGACCGGCTGCTTGCGGAACTGCGCGGGGTGATCGACGAGGCGGGCAATTCGCCCTTCTGGGACGGGCTTGCGGGCCGGTTTTTCGGCATGACCTTCCGCGACGCCGACGGCTTCAATGCGGTCAAAGGCAATCAGTTCATCGCCGATCTCATGCCCAAGCATCCGATCTACCAGGCGATGCTGACCGATGCCGCCCGCGCGGTGATCGGCGTCCCCCACCCGACCGGTCGCGCCGCGATGCGGATGCTGGAGGATGAAGGCTTCACCTGCGACGGCTATGTCGACATTTTCGACGGCGGCCCGACCATGACCTGCGCGACCGATCGCGTGCGGACCGTGCGCGAGGCAGGGGAATCGGTGATCGAAGCGATCGGCGTCGAGCATGGCCATCGCGGCATTCTCTCCTCGGGCCGGCTGGGCGATTTCCGTGCCACGCTGGGCGAGGTTTCCTTCACCGGCGGCTTTGCGATCGACGAACGGGCCGCGGCGGCGCTGGGCGTGGGTCTTGGCGACACGATCCTCCACGCGGCGCGGTAGGGCCAATTCACCCCGCATGATCCGCGAAATCAACTTCGACGGTCTGGTCGGCCCCAGCCACAATTATGCGGGGCTGAGCCCGGGCAATCTGGCCGCCAGCCATAATGCGGGCAGGACCTCGCATCCGCGCGCGGCAGCGCTCGAAGGCATCGCCAAGATGCGCGCCAATCTCGCGCTCGGCCTCGCCCAGGGCCTGTTCCTGCCGCATCGCCGGCCGGACCGCGCGTGGCTGGAGAGCCTCGCCACCGACCCCGCGAGCGCGGCTCCGTGGCTGCGCGCGGCATCGCTCTCGGCCTCCCCGATGTGGGCTGCCAATGCCGCCACCGTCTCGCCCGCCGCGGACAGCGAAGACGGACGCTGCCACCTCACCGTCGCCAATCTGATGACGATGCCGCACCGCAGCCACGAATGGCCCGAGATGCTCGCGCAACTGCGGCTGGCCTTCGCCAACCCCGCCTTCGCGGTCCATGGCCCCGTCCCCGCCCCGTTCGGTGACGAGGGTGCCGCAAATCATATGCGCCTCGCCCCGTCGCATGGCACGCCCGGCGTCGAGATCTTCGTTCATGGTGTGGCAGGTGGCAGCTTCCCGGTGCGCCAGCATGCCGAAGCCGGTCGCGTCATCGCCCGCGCGCACGGGCTCGATCCGGAACGCACGCTCCACGTCGCCCAGTCCGAGGCGGCGATCGCGGCGGGCGCGTTCCATAATGACGTGGTCGCGGTCGCCGACGGCATGACCTTGTTCGCGCACGAACAAGCCTTCGCCGATCCGGCGTCTTTCTATGCCGATCTCCGCACGCTGCTGCCCGAGGTCCAGATCGTCGAGGTTCCGGCGCGCGCGGTGCCGCTGGGCGACGCGATCACCTCGTACCTGTTCAACGCTCAGCTCGTAACGCTGCCGGAAGGCGGTCAGGCCCTGATCCTACCGGCCGAGGCGCGCGAGACGCCATCGGTGTGGGCGTGGCTGGAAGAGATGGTGGCGGGCAATGGCCCGATCCGGCGGCTCGAACTGGTCGATGTGCGCCAGTCGATGGCCAATGGCGGCGGCCCCGCCTGCCTGCGCCTGCGCGTCGTAGCGGACCCCGCCACGGTCGATCCGCGCTTTCTGGTCGATGAGGCCAAGCTCGACCGGATCGCGGCATTAGTCGAAACGCACTGGCCTGAGAGCATCGCCCCCGACCAACTCGCCGATCCGACGCTGTGGGCGCGGATCGAGCATGCGCGCACCGCCCTGCTGGACCTGCTGGGCTTGAGCCAGCTAGTCTAAATCTCTTCGTCACCCCGGACTTGGTCCGGGGTCCACTCCGCGGCTTGGCGCCGGCCTCCCGGTGGATGCCGGAACAAGTCCGGCATGACGGACTATTCTTCGAAAGGCGCGTCCAACTTCGCCTGATCCACCGCGCGCGTGAGCTTCTCCGCCTCGGCCTGCTCCAGCTTCCGCTGCGCCTTGGTTCGCCCGTGCAGCGCGCGCGCTTCCGCCGCGGCCTGCTCGGCCACCTTGCGGTCGCGCGCCTTGCGTGCCTGGCGGAGGTTGACGACATCGCCCATCAGCGCGGTACTGCCATCAGCATCGCGCGCCGGGCAAGCCTGACCTCGACCGGCGTCTTCGCGGCAACCTCGCCGTCGATCGAGATGGAGAGCGGCGGATCGGTTTCGATCCGGAACTCACTGCCCCTGAATTCGCGCAGCGTGCCGCGCACCTGATCCGGGCCGATCAGCGACAGCCCCCAGCTCCACAGCAATTTGGTACGCAATCGGCCATCGATCGCCTGGATCACGATCTCGCCATCATCCACCCGCGTCTTGACCAGCTCGGCACCGCCATGGAAGCGGCCATTGGCGATCCGCACCTCCAGCGCGTCCAGCGTCTCGGAGAGCTCCCCTTGGGTTATCGTCAGCTTGAACGGTTTGAACCGCGCCATCTGCAGCGCCGCCCAGGCGAGATAACCGGGCCGGCCGAATATCTTCTTGAGCCCGTGCGGCACCGTCTCGGCAATCAGCGGCGACAGGCCGATCGCCGCGCAATTGGCGAAATAATCCTGGTCGATCATGCCCAGATCGACCGTCTTGACCTTGCCGCCGGTAATCACCCCAACCGCACCCTCGATATCGAGCGGCATATCGAGCGAGCGCGCGAAGCTGTTGGCGGTGCCGAGCGGCAGCAGCGCGAAGATGCTGCCCCTGCCGACAAAATGATCGACCGTCGACGATACCGACCCGTCGCCGCCACCGATGATCACCATCGGTATGCCCGCCTCGACCGCCTTGCACACCTCGCCCGCCAGCAAGGCCGGCTTCTTCACCGCCTTCTGAACCACCAGTTCGACGCCGGCCGCCTTGAGCAATCGGCAGGCATCGCGGAAGGCCTGTTGGCCCTTGCGTGACTTGGTGTTGACGATGAGCGCGGCCTGGCGGGGAGGTTTGTTCACCCGTCCAGAACGCGCGCTCACCGTTTCGGATGCGTCATTCCTCCCACTGAAACAGCGCGTCGACGCTGGTCCCGAACAGGCGTGCGATGCGAAACGCGGCTTCGAGCGAGGGCGAATAATGGCGCTGCTCGATCGCCGCGATCGTCTGGCGGGTGAGCCCGATCGCGGCGCCGAGTTCGCTCTGCGTCATGCCCCGCGCCTCACGCTCGGCGCGGACATTGTTGGCGATCGGGAACATCAGGCGGCCCGATGATGCGCGATCAGGAACACGCTTTGGCGGACGCATTCGGCGAAGACAATCGCGAACAGCACCGCATCGCCCACCATCGGCCCGTCGAAGCCCAGATGCAGCGTCCCAATTCCCAGAAGCGCGCCGACGATCAGCACATAATAGCCAACCATCGTCGCCCGCCGATCGAACGCCCGCTCGCGCTCGTCAGGCGCATCATATTTGTCGGAGGACGTCCCCGCGATGATCGCATGGCCGACGATCTGGATCACCGCCAGCGCTACGATCGTGCCCGCGAGATGCGCGACGGGGTTGAAGGGATGCCCCGTTCGATAATGGATGACCAGGGCGACGAAGAACCAGGCATAGATCAGCGCCATGCTGACCAGCGAAAGCAGCGCACTCTTGTAGCGGAACGACATCATCCGACTCCGTGTCAAAAATCTTTGACACGAGATGTCTCATCGATTCAGACTTGTCAAATATTTCTGACATCGGGTGCTTGAGAACGAGTCGCAGGCCACGCACCAAAGGTGTCGAAAAACCGCGAAGGAACGACCAAACCGCGCGGAGCATGCATTGCTTTTTTAGCTTGCGCTACATTTGCAGCGCGCTACAAGTGTAGCGCAAGAGGTGAGTCATGCTTCCACAACTGCCCCCGCGCGAACGTCAGATCGTCGACCTCCTCTATCAGGTCGGTCCACGTACAGTGGCGGAAATCTGTGGCGCGCTGCCCGACCGGCTGACCGGTTCGGCAGTCCGCGCGATGCTCAAGCGGCTTGAGGACAAGGGGTTCGTGCGCCGCGAAGAGAGTGATCGCGGCCATCTCTATTCGCCGACCGTACCCGACAATCAGGCGCGGCGAACGGTGCTCAACCAGATCGTGCACACCTTTTTCAAGGGGTCCCCGGTGAGCGCCGCCAGCGCCTTGCTTGGCATGGCGACGGATCTCAATGCGCGGGAACTGGACGAGCTCGAGGCGGCGATCCTCCGCGCACGCCAGGCGCGGGAGGGAGGTAAATGACCGTCACCCTGCTGCTCCTTGCGCTGAAATCGCTGCTCGTCGCGGCGACGGCGCTCGGCCTGCTCCGCCTGACCCGCGCGCACTCAGCCGCCGAACGCTCGACCATCGCGCATCTCGGCCTGTTCGCGCTGGTCGCCCTACCGCTCGGCAGCCTCGCGCTGCCAAGTTTGGCGCTGCCCGTTCCCGCGCTGGTAAGTCAGCTTGCGGCCATCGCTCCGCCCTCGCCGCCTGAGGTGACAGGCCTGATTTCCAGCCAGGCGACCGTATCGGCGTCCACTCTTGCTGCGCCGAGGCCGGCCCTCGCGGCGAGGGCGACAGATTGGCCGGCCAAGCTTGTCGGCGCGGCGCACTACGCCTTCCTGTTCCCCACGCTGCTGCTACTGGCGCTGACCCTGGTCGCGTTGCTCCGCCTGGCCGGGCTGCGTGCGCGGGCCGAGATATTGGTCGATCCGGTCTGGCTCGGAGCACTGGCCCAGGCGCAACGGCGCATGGGATTCAAAAGCGGCATTTCCCTGCTCAGGAGCGACGAGCTGGAGTCACCGGTTAGCTGGGGTGTGATGCGCCCGGTCATCCTGCTCAACCATGAAGCGGCGGATGCGCCGGAACAGGCCGAAGCGATCATTGCGCACGAACTCGCGCATGTGGTTCAGCTCGATTGGCTCAAGCTGATCCTCGCGCGAATCGCGACTGCGACGTTCTGGTTCAATCCGTTGGCCTGGATGCTGGCGCGCGAGGCGCACCAGTTGCGCGAGGAGGCCGCCGATGACGCCGTGCTTGCTGCCAATATCGCCGGGCCCGATTATGCCCAATTGCTGATCGGCGTCGCGCGCCATCAATGCCGAAACACGCTGCTCGGCGCGCATGGCGTGGCGCCCTCGAAAAGTTCGCTCGGCCGCCGCGTACGGCGCGTGCTCGACCAGAGCCCGGCGCGCGGACCATCGGGACGGTCATGGATCGCAGGCTTCGCGATGGGCATGCTGAGCATGGCGGTGCCGCTCGCAGCGGTCACCCTGGTGCCCGGCCGGACCGTACTCGCCACCGTCCAGACAGCCCGCGCGACGCCGCGCGCCGCGCCGCACCTTGCCGTGGCCCGCCAGCCGGCGCCTGTCCTAGCGGCGAGCGACACACCACATCGGAAATCCATTGCCCGCAAGTCGCACGCCGCCCCCGACAGGATCGATCTGGATCCGACGGACGCGGCGGACGAGCCCAACGACGGCTTCCCGTTCACCGCCGCCGCCGGCGTCAGCGGCGAATACCGGCGCGAAATGGCCAGGGCCGGCTTCCCCAATCTCTCGGCCGGCCAATTGGCCCAAGCGCACGCGGTCGGTGTGACGCCGGATTATGCCCGCGCGATGCATGCGACCGGCATGTCGCTCAGCATCCAGGACCTCGTCGAGGCGCGTGCGATGGGGCTCGACCCATCCTACGTCGCGGCGATGCACCGGTACGGAATAAACGGCGCGCCCCAAGACTATCAGGGCATGCAAGCGGTCGGCGTGACTGCTGATTTCGTCAGCAAGCTCCGGAAGCGCGGAATCACCATCACTTCTCCACATCAGCTGACCGAGCTGCGCGCGGTGAATGATGATCCAGATCCCTGAGGCCTGAGACCTAAGCATAGACTTTCGGTCGACCGAATTTCGCAAAGTCCGACGCCACACCCGATCACCCGCTCACTGCGGCAGCGATGGCGCGCGCCTGAGCTCCGCCAAAAGCCGAATGTTTACAGGGAGAGTGCCCATGTCTCCTCAAAAATCGACCCTCCGCAGCGCCAGATCACGGAGAGTGAAGATGAAGATCTTCTATCTGTGTCTCGCCGTCTTGCTCGCTCCTATGGCCGCCTCCCCCGCGCGCGCCCAGGAGGCTCAGCCCTACCCCTCCTCCGCCGAAACATTCGTGATCCACTCGAACATCCTCGGCGAGGATCGCAGGCTCGTCATCTACAATCCCGACAATGTCGGCGGGAATGTGTTGCCCTTTTATCCCGTGCTCTACCTGCTGGACGAGAATGACATGTCGATGGTCAGCGGCATGGTGAAATACCTCTCGGCCTATAATGAGCAGCTTCCGGCTATACTGGTGGTGGGCATCGACGGCGGCGATCAGCGCATGCGCGATCTCACGCCCACCCATTCGCTCTACGACAATATGGGGAAACTCGACCCCGATCCGAACGGATGGCTGCAGCCCAGCGGCGGCGGCGAGAAATTTCTGCGCTTCGTGCGCGAGGAAGTCATGCCCTTCGTCGAGAAGAAATACAGGACGGCGCCGTTCCGGATTTTCGCCGGCCATTCCGTCGGTGGGCTGACCGCCGTCCACGCGCTTACCGCGCATCCGGACATGTTCAACGCCTATCTGGCGGTCGCTCCTTCGCTGTGGTGGGACAAGGGCGGCTTCGTCCAGTCGGCGGTCACGCATTTGCCCACGGGCGCAGACAAGAAGTTCCTGTTTCTGGCGGACTCGCCGGAGGGCGGGCCCTTCTCCGTCTATATCAAGAGCTTCCTCGGCGCCCTCGCCGCGCACAAGGCGCCGGCCTTTCATTGGACGCACGCATATTATCCCGACGAAACCCACGGCAGCATCGCCGCCAAGGCCTATTATGACGGCCTCCGCTTCCTCTATCCGCAATGGAACGCGCCCGAGCAGGGCCGCACGGCCGCCTCGATCCGTCGCCACTATGCGGCGATGTCGAGCCGCCTGGGCTATGATGTCCAGCCGCCTTTCGATCTCGTCAGCGATTGGACCAGTGCGTTCGTACGCAAGGGAATGATCGCCGATGCCATCGAAACCGCCGGGATCAACGTTCGCAATTTCCCCGCCAATGCGTGGGCATATGCCGGCCTCGGTGACGCTTATCGCGCCAAAGGCGACAAGGGCGCGGCAGTCGCCAACTACAGGAAGGCGATAGAACTCGCTCCGGATGACAAGCAGATGAAGGACAAGCTCGACGCCCTCCTGCCCATGCCCGGCCGTGAATAAAAATAAGCTTGAGGACGTGGCCCTCGTGAAACCGCATTACATGTCCTTCCCCTGGCGGTCCGCCGTTGGGCTTCTGGCGCTGGGCGAGTGCTTGGCCCCACCGACCGCGGCAATGGCTGCCGCGGACGCGCCCGCCGCGGCGGCGGGCGAGGGTAACGTCTTCACCCCAGACTATTTCGCACGCTTCGCCCCGCAAACCGCGTACGACATGCTGACGCAGCTGCCCGGCTTCGCGATCCACAGCGCAGACGACATGCGCGGGTTGGGCCAGGCTTCGGAAAATGTGCTGATCAACGGCCAGCGCGTGATCGACAAGTCAGGCGGCGCGGTCGCGCAACTCAAGAAAGTGTCCGCCGGCGACGTGGTGCGCATCGAGGTGCGCGAAGCCACTGCCTTCGGCATTGCGGGGCTGACTGGGCAAGTCGCCAACGTCATCGTCAAGGCCGACCGGAAGGGTAGCGGCAATTTCAGTTGGAGCCCGCAGCTGCGCGCGCATTATGCCGATCCCCGCTGGTTCGCCGGGTCCATCAGCTATAACGGCAGCGCGGGCGCGCTCGCTTACACCGTCTCGCTCGAGAACAAGCCCGGCCGCGGTGCGGAGGGGGGCAATGACTATGTCGTCCTGTCCCCGTCGGGTGCACTGATTGAACGACGCGACCAAGTTTACCGCAACAGCACGGACCACGCCAAGCTGTCCGCGATTCTCAAATATGACGGCAAGAGCGGCCTCGAAGCCAATCTGACGCTGGATTACGACCCTTATTGGAAGCGCGGGACCATCACACAGCGCCGCGACCGTGTCGACGGTCACAACAATGTCTGGACTAGCCACAGCCATACATCTGGTTTCAGCTACGGCGTGAACGGCGACGTCTCGCTGCCGCTTGGCCCAGGCCGACTGAAGCTGATCGGTCTCAGGCATTTCGAGCACGCCCCCGCCCTGCTCGATCAGCGTACCGTCTATCTGAGCGGCGCACCGGACGAGGGCATAATTTACGGTCAGGACGCAAAGACGGCAGAGACGTTGGGCCGGCTTGAATATCGCTGGAAAGCTGGGCCGAACGATTGGACCATGACGTTTGAGCGTGCCGACAACCGGTTCGAGCAGTTGAGCAGTCTGGCTAATCTCCAGCCCGACGGCACTTACGTCTCCGTTCCCTATCCCCAGGGCAGCGGCACCGTTGCCGAAACACGCTATGAAGGCCTCGTCACGCTTAGCCGCCCGTTGTCGTCCAAGCTCGACCTTCAGCTTGTCGGCGGTGCGGAATATTCGGAGCTTGGCGAACGGGGCATCGGTAACAAACCCCGCCAATTTTTCCGCCCCAAGGGAAGTGTGTTGCTGGCATGGCGCCCGGCAGAGAGCTGGGATGCGAGCCTAAAGCTCGAACGCAAGGTGGGGCAGATTGCCTTCTCGGATTTCCTCGCCAACCAGGACATCGCCAACAATCGGGGCAATGACGCCAATCCCGATCTGGTGCCGCCCCAAAGCTGGGAAGCCACCGCAGAGGTCGGGCGCGCGCTTGGCCCATGGGGCAAGACGCGCCTCAGGCTCTATCATTACAGGATTGAGGATATCGTCGATCATATCCCGATCGACATTGATGGCGATGCGGTCGGCAATCTGCCGCATGCAACGCGAACGGGGATCGAGAGCATCAGCACGTTCCAATTCGATCCGCTCGGCTGGCATGGCGCCAAGCTCGACGCCGATCTCGGGATAGAACGCTCCCGCGTGCGCGATCCATTGACCGGATCGCCGCGCGCGATCAGCTACGCGCATGATCGCTGGGCCGAGCTTTCGCTGCGACACGATGTGCCTCACACCCAGTTCGCCTGGGGTGGCGGCCTATCGTTCGATCATTATGGCCGGAGCTGGTTCCTGGACGAGGTGAATCAGGAATGGGAAGGGCCCTATCTCAGCGCCTTCGTCGAGTTCAAGAACGTGCGCGGGCAGAAGGTCAATTTCAAGATCTTCAACCTGAACGACGGCCACTACCGCTATTGGCGCGACGTCTATACCGGCCGCCGCAACACGACGCCGCTGCGCTTCCTCGAACGCCAACGTCAGATGGTTGGGCCGATCTTCACCCTGACCGTGACCGGGAAGTTCTGATGGTGCGCCGGCGCAAGGGGAGATGTCATGACTGACGGCATATTTCGTCCCACACGGCGGAGCGCCATCCAGGGGATGTCCGCGATCCTGTTGCCCTTTGACGAGGCCAGAGCAGCGGCGTCGGATTTCGAGCCTACATTGGGCACGGGGAATGCGACTAACGCGGCTTTCGATCTTGGGACGGCAACCATCGAGGATATCAACCGCGCCATGGATCGGCGTGCGTTGACCGCCGAGAAACTCGTTCGCTTATCGCTGGCACGGGTCAACGCCTACGAGCCCGGACTTCATGCCCTGATCACCCTTAATCCAAATGCAATCAAGGAAGCCCGGACGCTGGACGAGGAACGGCGAGCCAAAGGGCCGCGTTCGCTGCTCCACGGAATACCAGTTCTGCTAAAGGATAATATCAATACACGCGTTCTCCCAACCACGTTGGGTTTCTACGGATTGAAGGGAGCCGTGCCTTTTGCGGATGCGGAGATTGTCCGGAAACTGCGAGCCGCGGGGGCAATCATTCTGGCGAAAGCCAACCTGAGCGAACTCGCAGGTGGTCCCGAAATGAGTTCGCTTGGCGGGCAGACGCATAATCCACATAATCCGGCATTCAGTCCGGCAGGCTCTTCCAGCGGTACCGCGGTGGGCGTGGCTGCGGGCTATGCCCCGATCGGAATCGGCACGGATACGACGGGATCGGTCCGCTGGCCCGCCGCAACCAACGGAGTGGTCGGCCTGAAACCAACGATCGGGGCGATCAGCACCGTAGGTGTCATGCCCACGGCGCCAACATTCGATACCGTGGGTCCCATAACGCGCTCGGTGGCCGACGCGTCGCTGGTTCTCAGTATATTGCAGGGAATCGATGTCCGAGACGCATCGGTGCGTAGTCAAAAGCTCTTTTATTATCCTGAAGATTATAGAGCTGGTCTCACACCAGACGCTCTTCGTGGCGCGCGGATCGGTTTCCTGCGCCGCGATTTTTCGGGCGACGACCCGGAAACAGATGCAATCATGAATGCCGCCGTGGAGAAACTCAAAGCCGGCGGAGCCACGATAGTCGAGGTGGAACTCCCGTTTTGGCTACCGCATTTCCATGGCGATCTGGAATCGCTCATCGTCCGGACAGAATCCGCTCCAAATCTCGACGCCTATCTTCAGGCCTCATTTCCTCCAGGCTACCCGCGTACCCATGCGGAGATTCTGGCCATGAGCGAAAAGATCGCTTCGACGGCGCCACCCGGAATCCTGCCCAACCCCGGTCGGCTTGAGGGATATCGCGCAGAAGCCGCAACCCCGCCGCCGACCAACCCGCTTTACATCGCTGCGCGTGAGCAAGGTCGCGCCTTCGTGAAGGCATCCATGCAGGCGATACTCATACAGGACAAACTGGATGCACTTGTTTGTCCGACGCAGACCCGGCCGATCCATAAGATCGGCGAGATTCCGCGGAGCAATTCACGAAATCTATATGGCAATTTTGGCCTGCAGATCGCGAGTTCGATCGGCTGGCCCGAATTGACCGTTCCCGCCGGATTCACCGGCGAAGGACTCCCCGTCGGCATTTCCTTCATTGGACCCGAATTCGCCGAAATGAAGCTGCTCGCGTTCGGCTATGCGTTTGAGCAGATGACCCACGCGTTCCGTCAACCGACTACGACCCCACCGCTTCCTGGTGACCGCTTTACCTTTTAGACCGCGGGCGAGGCTTCGCCGGCCTGATCAGGACCGCCGGCGGCAGTAACAAGTATTGTGTCCCCGAAATTCTCTGGGGTGCCCACCGCAGGAACTGGCCGACGCAAAACCGCCTTCACCCCTCCGGGCCGGAGAGTGACGTCTTCAAAATGGAGCTGCCGGTCAGATTTGCCGATCATCCCAGCATTGGATGCATTCGACGTCAGGATCATGCGCGCAACCCTGTGAGAGAAGCTTCCGCATGAGAGTGGCCAGCCGTCCGCGCCATGCTTGCGCTGACGCGAGCGCAAGTTCGCCGATTGGCCGAACCCGGTCCGGCGACTCCTCGTCGGTGTTTGGCATCCCCATCCCCAAAGAACCAATTGCACGCCGCAAGACGCCGCACAATTCGTTTACTCTCCGGAATGATTAGTAATCGGGATAATGCGTGATGTTTCAGGACATCCAAAGCGATCGAGGAAGTACATCCGCTGCGTTAGCGAATTCCGTCCTACAACGAATGGATTGATCAACGCCTGCCGAGCGCCCGCCCGATTTTCTGCTCGGTATCATATTGGCTCAGCGAATAGACCGCCCAGATCGCCGCCGGCAGCCAGCCAATCAGCGTGACCTGCAGCAGCAAGCAGACGATGCCGGCGAGTGGTCGCCCGATCGTGAAGAATAGAAGCCAGGGTAACAGAATCGCGATGATCAGGCGCATCATTTCCCTCCCGAGAGAGAGAAGAGGCTAGCCGGCAGGAGGCGTTTTGCAACGCGGCTTCTCCGCCGATCTGGAGCTAGATGACGGCAGGCGACCCGGTCATGGCATGATAGCCGCAATAGGCCAGCAGGCCGACGCCGCTCGTCGCCGAGAAGGTCATCAGCGTCCAGCCGAAGGCGTGCAGGATCGGCGGATTGTTGCGGGCCTCGCGGCGGTTGCGGCTGGTGCTGGCCATCACGAAACTAACGATCATGCCATAGGTAAGCGCAGCAAACTCGAACATCTCTGTGATCCCCCCGGATCGATATTTGACCGGATGCGCATGGTTAACGCAGCTCCTCCTACTGATGCGTTAACGCCGCCGGACGGACAAGCGCTTCGACCGCTATCGCGCCTCGTTTCGCCGCATCGCTCCGCTTGATCTTGCAGGAGGGAAAGGCGGGCCCCGGTTCCCGTGCGCACATATTCGCTTTAAAGGCGCTGATCATGAGTCACGCCGCTTTCCCGTCGCTTCGCCTCCGCCGCACCCGTAAGGCCGCGTGGAGCCGCGCTATGGTGGCCGAGACCATACTCACCCCAGCCAACCTGATCTGGCCGCTGTTCGTGACAGAGGGCGCGGATGTCGAAGAGCCGATCGCGACCTTGCCGGGCGTGTCGCGCTGGTCGGTCGACCGCATCGTCGATCGCGCGAAGGAAGCCGCGGCGCTCGGCATCCCGTGCGTCGCCCTCTTCCCGAATACGCCGCGCCATTTGCGCAGCGAACGCGGCGAGGAAGCGCTCAATCCCGACAATCTTATGTGCCGCGCGATCCGCGCGATCGCCGACGCCGTGCCCGATATCGGCATCCTGACCGACGTCGCGCTCGATCCCTATACGGCGCACGGCCATGACGGTGTGGTCGATGCGCAGGGCCGCGTGCTGAATGACGAGACGAAGGCGATCCTGGTCGACCAGGCCCTCGTCCAGGCGCGCGCGGGCGCGACGATCATCGCGCCGTCGGACATGATGGACGGCCGCGTCGGCGCGATCCGCGCCGCGCTCGAGGCCAAAGCATTCCATGACGTCCAGATCATGGCCTATGCCGCCAAATATGCCTCCGCCTTCTATGGGCCGTTCCGCGACGCGGTCGGGTCGGGCGGGCTGCTCAAGGGCGACAAGCGCGGCTACCAGATGGATCCCGCCAATGCCGAAGAAGCGCTGCGCGAGGTGGCGATGGACCTGGCCGAGGGCGCGGACACGGTGATGGTCAAGCCCGGCCTGCCCTATCTCGATATCATTCGCCGCGTGAAGGAACGGTTCGAAGTCCCTGTATTCGCATACCAAGTCTCCGGTGAATATGCGATGATTGAGGCGGCGGTCGCGGCCGGCGCGGGCGATCGCGACGCGCTGGTGCTGGAGACGTTGATGGCGTTTCGCCGTGCCGGCTGTTCGGGCGTGCTCACCTATCATGCCGCGCATGCCGCGCGCTTATTGGCCGGGTGATCGAAACCGATCGCCTGACCTTACGCCGCTGGCGCGACGAGGATCGCGCGCCTTACCTCGATCTCTGCCGCTCGCCGGCGGTGATGGCCTGCCTCGGCGGCCCGTCCACGGAGGCCGAAGTGGATGCCTCGATCAGCCGCGTCCGCGCCAGCCAGGAGCGTAATGGCTTCTGCTTCTGGGCGATCGAACGCCGCGCCGACCGCGCCTTCCTCGGCTTTTGCGGGCTCAAGGTCGCCGACACGCCGGGCACGCCGGTGGAGGATGAGATCGAGATCGGCTGGCGGCTGGGCGAACCTTATTGGGGCCAGGGCTATGCGCGCGAGGCGGCGCAGGCGAGCCTGCGCTGGGCGTGGCTCAATCTCAGTACGCCGCGCGTGATCGCGATCACCGTGCCCGCCAACCGGCGCAGCTGGGGCCTGATGGAGCGGATCGGGATGACGCGCCGGCCCGAACTCGATTTCGGCCATCCGATGTTTCAGGAGAACCACCCGCTGCACCAGCATATATCCTATGCGGTGGACCGGCCGGCAGGGGTCTGAGCACGCCCCGCCCCTAACCATCATGCAGCGAAAGCTGGCATCCATCTCCTGGGACCGTTTCCGGGCCCGAGGGGGGAGATGGACCCAGCTTTCGTTGGGGTGACGCAAAAACTCGGATGAGGAAGCTTAGCCCAGCTTCCCCGCCAGCGCGGCCACGGCGGCAGACTGGGCATTCTCGATCGCCGAGACCCGCTGTGCTGCTGCATCGATCGCAGCGCGATTGCCCGGCGCCGCGCTCGCGGGATCGTCGCGCAGCGCGTCGATCGCGGCGGCGGCGTCGCGGACCGCGGTGCGCGCGCTTTCGAGCGCCGTGATCGCCTCCTGCGCCTGAACCCATTCCTCGCTGCCCCGCGCCTTGCCCGCGGCCTTGGCCACCGCGCTTTCGGCCGCCTCGCGGCGCTCGGCGAACGCCTTGTCTCCGGCTTGGGCGGCATCGATCTGTTTGGCGAGCGCAGCCTGGACTGCGGCGTCGGCCGGCCCTTCCGGCTCGGACGCTTGCTCGACCGGCATGTCGATCGGCTGCTTCTCGACCGCACGCGGCATCAGCGAAGGCGTACCCCCCAGCGTGCCGCACGCGGAAAGCGCCAAACAAGCCGCGGAAACGAGGAGAGTATGGGAGATGCGCACGGTGTTGCCCTAGGCGGCCAGGGAAATTCGCGCAACCGATCGGGATATGGGTTGCGCCCCCCGATCCGCTCGACTAGGGGGAGCGTCCTCACGCGCCCGTAGCTCAGCTGGATAGAGCATCAGACTACGAATCTGAGGGTCGGACGTTCGAATCGTTCCGGGCGCGCCATTTCCCCACAGTCCCTGTCGACGACTCGCTATTCGGGCGCGGGTCGGGACGTGGCCTCATCCTGGGATTTGCAGCCGAGGTCTTCGGCGGGTAAAAATCGGGGCCGTCAGCACATCGCGCAGACATGGGGATGGGCGCGTATTCGCCAGACGTTCGAAGGCTGTCGCCGACGCGCGGATGCGAGGCGGGCGTGGCGACGCAAAATCGCTGACGTCACGAGATCGAGCTATCTACCGTCGCTTACGCGATCACGGTCGCCAGACGGACCTCGGCGGGGAGCGAACCCCACCCGCTGCCGTTGTTCACCCAGACACGACCATCAGAGGCGCCGCCCACCGGCCGCCATTGGTACAACTGCCCTTCATGCAGTTGATCCGGCGTGCCCCACGGCCCAAAGAAGAATGCGCATCCAACGGCTACCTGGCCGCCTTCAACATTAATAATTTCAAGCTGGGGAATCGTGTCCGGCGTCGGCGCGATCGAAACCGGCGCCAAGCGCGACGCGTCTTCCGCGTGCGCCAATGCTGACTTTGCCATGATACTCCCCCTTACACGTCGTCCCCCGACGACAATAACGCGAGGTAGTTGATTAATAGTTAGCGCTCTACACACGAAATACTTGCGGCGGGATCGGCCGCCCGCGCGTTCAGCACCTTTACAGCCAGCATCGCGGCATCCTGCCCGTCGGCCATCGATGCGCGCTCAACGGGATCGATCGGACGGGTCACTCATCTTGTGCAATTCGGTGAGCAAGAAGTCGCGTATGTGGGCGATGCCGAATTGGGGATCGATCGATGGCCGGCTTTGCGTCGGCTCGCCGCCACGTGGCCCGATATAGACGGAGGTTATGCTCCTATGACGCTGGAAAATTTTTCCGATCAGACGCCGCCGCCCGGCGCATTGCATGCCGAGGCGACGATCACCGTGCAGGAAAGCCATGCCGAGCCCTATGACGAAACGGCTGGCTCTCCCCTGTCGATCCTGTCGATCCGCGAGACGTTCGAAGGCGACATCGAGGGTGTCTCGATCGTCCGCGCCCTGCAGATCCGCCAGGGCGACGGCTCCGTCCGCATGATCAGCCTGCAGCGCGTCAACGGGAGTCTGAACGGACGCAAGGGCAGCTTCGTCCTGCAGGGAACGGAAAAGATCGAGGACGGCGCGATCAAGGCCCGTTGGTTCGTCGTCCCCGGTTCGGCGACGGGGGAGCTTGCCGGGCTGCGCGGAAGCGGCGGCTTCGAAGGCTGGTTCGGCGAGGGCTCATGCGGAACGCTTGAACATTGGTTCGAGTAAATCGCGGCGCGGCGCTTTGCCAATCCAGACCGCAGGCTTGACTAAACCGGCTCTACGATTACAGTTGTAGTCAACATCCGCCATAAATCGCCCGAACGGTCGAACCGCAGGACAGCAGAGCCGATGAAGGATCGTGACGAAACATCCTCCTGCCACCTCTCCCGGCGACGCGTCTGCTCATGGGCGCTCGCGGCGCCCTTCCTGTTGGCGGCCAGCTCTCCTGCGTTTCCCGGATCTGTCGTCGAAGAGGAATTCGTCTCGCTGGGCGGGGTCGAACAATGGGTCGGCATCAGAGGCGGGGATCGCGCGAATCCCATCCTGCTCGTGGTTCATGGCGGGCCGGGCGACGTGCTGTGGCCCTATGCAGACCGGTTTCGCGGCTGGGAAAAGCATTTCACCGTCGTGCTCTGGGATCAGCGCGGCGCGGGCCGCAGCTTTGGCCGTGGCGGCGGAGACACGACACCTGACGTCCATCTGGCGCGCATCGTCGATGATGGAATCGCGCTCGCGGAATGGTTGTGCCGGAAATTCGCCAAGCGGAAGATCATCCTGCTCGGCCATTCCTGGGGCTCGACCGTCGGGGTCGGGATGGCGAAGAAGCGGCCCGATCTGTTCGCCGTCTATGTCGGCACCGGACAGGTCGAAAGCTGGAAGGCTTCGGTCGATTTCCAGTTCGATTTGCTGCTCGCAAGGGCACGGGCCACTGGCGACGATCCCACGATCCGGGAACTCGAAGCGATCGGCCGGCCCGACCCGGCCAATACCGGCCAATATTTCCATTTCACCCGTAATTATCGCGCGGCGATGGCGGCGTCCGACCAGGCCTGGCTACAGTCGCTCCGGCCGCTTTTCCAATCGCATCGCGGCGAAAAGGATTATGAGGATGCTGGAGCCGGCATGAGCTTCAGCGGACAAAGCGTGCTGCCCGACCAGGTCGCGTCCGACCTCGCGACGACGGCTGCAAGGATCGACACCGTTTTCTTCATTATCCAGGGCGCGGAGGATGTGATCACGCCGACCAGGTGCGCCGCCGATTATTTTGAAAAAGTCGTGGCGCCCCATAAGGAAATGGCGCTGATCGCGAATGCTGGCCATTTTGCCTTTCTCACCAACCCCGACGCCTTCCTTTCCATCCTGACGCGCAAGGTCCGGCCGATCGCGATCGCGCGAGGCGCGTAGCCGGCTTTCCACAAAGGCTGCTCTATCGTCGGGATTGGTGCATCGGCACCGGCGGAGCCGCTCGGCGGCATCGCGCGAATGCTGGGCGAAGCGCTGCCCGAATATGCCGCCAAGCTGCCAACGCGCACGCTTCCCGCGTGGATGGCGGGCATCGTCGGCACGTTCGATCGCTCGTTGCACGCCAACCGGACCTATCTTGGCGTTACCCGGCGCTATGACGGCACGAGCGGCGAGGCCCTGCTGGGACGGCCGCTCACCCCGACCCGCGACGCACTGCTCGCGACGGCCCGCAGCCTGGTCGAACGCGAACTGGTCTGAACGTCGGCAGCACCGACCGGGCTCTGTCCTCAGCCTTTCCGGATCCAGCCGACGAAGCCGCCGCGCGGAGCGAGGTCCAGGCGGATGCTATCGGTGCGGGTGACTGCGCGTTCCTGGCGATCCCAGGCGGCGTCCTTGCCCTTCACGTCGAACAACTGGCTCGACTTCCACGTGCCTGGCGACAGGAAATCGAGCGCCAGATCGAGGTGGGTGTCGGATCCGCCGTTCATCACCGCGACGAACCATTCGTCGCCCTTGCGCCGCGCTTCGGCGACGACGCTGCCCGGATCGCTGCCCTTGAGCACGCGCGTTTCGTCCCAGGTCGCGGGAAGCGCCATCAGCACGTCCTTCGCCGGGTTGGCGACGAAGTCCTTGGGATGGCCGCCGAAGCAGAGGAAGGGCGAGGTGAAGGTGATCGCCTCCGCCACTTCGTGCGCCCAGGTTATGCCGCGCAGTTCGACCGGGTCCAGGACGAGCGGGGTGTAGTCGCCGGGGCCTGCGACGTAGCGGGTGAACGGCAGGATCGTGTCGTGCGCCGGCTCAAGCGTGCGTTTGTAGCGCGTCATATGCCATTCGTGGCCGCGCACGCCCTCGCGCGTGATCACGTTCGGCCAGGTGCGCTCCAGGCCCGTCGGCTTGTTGGCGCCGTGGAAATCGACCAGCAGCTTCATCGCCGCCGCATCGCGCGCCGTGTCATGATACCAGGTTGCCCACCAGCGGTTGGCCTTTTCGGGGAAGTCGATCTTCACGCCGACGACCCCTGCTTCGACCGCCTTGCGGAAATAGGCCTGACGGGCCTCGGGCGTCTGGACCTGATGGCTATGCACCCACAGCCAGATCTTTACATTGTGGGATTTGGCGTAGGCGACGACCTTGGCGAGCGAAGACCAGGGATCGGTCCAATGCTCCCAGCCTTCGTCGACCAGGTAATATTCGTAGCCAAGCTGCTGGGTCCAATCGACCCACTGCTCCTGATCGTCCTGCTTGGGGTCGCCGATCGCCATCCACTGCCAGCTTGAGCGGCCCGGCTTGATCCATGCGGCCTTCGCCAGTTCGGGCGTAGCGGGCGGGTTCAGATTCTGCACGAAAGTGGTGTTGACGAGCTGGGTCAAATTCCGTGCGACGACCGTCACGCGCCACGGCTGGATCACCGCATCGTCCGTCGTCCAGCCCTCGCGGTCCGCATAAAGCTGGCCCTCGAGCGCCCCGTCGGCGCCCCGCTGGAGCGCGAGGTCGCCATAATCCTTGAGCAAGGCTTCGGTGATCGAAAGATAGACGCCGCCAACCCGCACCGTGACGGGCATGCCGTACAAATCGCTGCCCAGATCCGACAGCGACAATGTGCGATAATGGCTCTCGTAACTGGGATCGAGCTTGTCCGCCCAGATGGTCGGATTGCCCTCGATCATCCAGGCCGATCGATCGGCCTCGATCTTGCGCCCTTTCTTGGGCGCGAGGCGCAGCCGCACGCCGACGCCGTCATTGGCGACATGAACATCGACCCAATAGGATTCGCCCTCCGCGCTCGCCATAACGCTGGCTTCGCGGGCATCGTTCACGGCAAGGCTGTGCGCGCCGAAGAAGCGGTAGGTTTCGTGGACCTGGCGGAGCTTGGCGGCGCCGAGCGTCACATTCTCGCCCAGCTCTGCCCCATCAGCGCGGATGCCCAATCGCGACGGCGCGAGCAGCTGCTTGCCGTCGAGCAGGATCCGGTAGCGCAGCTCTCCGCCGGGAGCCGAGAGGATGGCGCGAAGGTGTCCGTCGGGGCTTTGCACGACGACCTGGTTGGCCGCCATGGCTGGAGATGGCCCCGCCAGGCAGCCGATCAACAGAGCAAGCAGAAGCTCGAATTTATTCATTGTCTGTCTCATCACTGGCTCCACAAACCCATCAGACGGTCGGGCGCGTAGTGAGTGGGCGTCTGGTGTCGATCGCAATCGATGCCGGCAACAGAGGCGTAAAGGCCGGTGCCTCCGCAACCGCCTCGACAAGGATCCGCCCCGGACGGCGGTCCGACTGGACGATCACCTGCGCGAGACCGTTGAACAGCGACCGGCGTGGCTCCTTGTCGCTTTCGTGACAATTTGGGTCGCCGTTGCCCACGCCAATGATCTTGCCCGGCCCGGAAACATTGAAGGCGATCTTGTGGTTGGCGATGGGGATCGGGCGGCCGCGGGCATCCAGCACCTCGACCGTCAGCATCGCGAGATCCTGTCCGTCGGCGTCGATCGTGCGTCGGTCCGTACTCAGCCGGATCGATCGCGCGGGACCGGTGGTTTCGCGCCGCTCGGTGAGCACTACACGCCCGCCCCTGCGGCCGCGCGCTTCGACCACGCCCGGTTCGTAGCGCGCCTTCCATTCGACATGACCGAGCGCTGGCACCTTCTGCCAGCCCAGGCTGCGGCCGTTGACGGTCAGCTCGACCTCATCGAGGTTGGAATAGACCCAGATCGGGATTTCCTCGCCCTCGCGGCCCGTCCAATCCCAATGCGGGAACAGGTGCAGGCTGGGCGCCTTTTTCCACCAGGCCTTGTAGTAATAATAATAATCTTTCGGGAAGCCGCACATGTCGACGATGCCGAACTGCGAATTGATCGACGGCCAGCCGTAAGGCGTCGGCTCGCCGCGATAGTCGAAGCCCGTCCAGGCAAAGCCGCCGGCGAGCCATTCGCGGCTGCCATAGACTTTCCACCATTGCTCGGGCGTCTCGCCCCACGGCACGACGCCGTCATAGCTGTTGACGAGATTGCGCGCGGCATCCTTGAAATATTCGCCGCGGGTCGAGATCGCGCTCGACGTCTCGGATCCGAACACCGGCCGGGTCGGGAACTTCTTGTGGAAGCGATCCGGGAATTCGAGATTATAGTTGAAGCCGATGATATCGAGCGGATCCGAGACCCCCTGCTCGTTGTCGCCGTTGACCGCCGCACTGACAACGCGGGTGGGATCCAGCCGGTGGCACAACTCCACCATGGTCCGCGCGATCCGCGCGCCCTGCGGGGCCAGCTCGCCCTTCTGCAGTTGCCATTCCTCGTTGCCGACCGACCATAGGATGATCGACGGCGAATTGCGGAAGCGCTTCACCATGAGTTCGAGCTGGCGAAGCCCCTCCTCGCTTGAGCTCATTTGACGCGTCTCGCACATCATCATCACGCCCATGCGGTCGCAATTCTCGACCCATTCGGGCGTCGGCTGATTGTGTGAGGTGCGGACCGCGTTGCAGCCCATCCCCTGCAGCACCGTCAGGCGGAAACGCTGCAGCGCGTCGGGCAATGCCGCGCCGACACCGGCATGGTCGTGATGGTTGCACGTGCCCTGGATCTTGGTCTGCACGCCGTTGAGCAGAAACCCCTTGTCGGCATCGAAGCGCAGCGTGCGGATGCCGAATCTGACACGCTCGCCATCGCGCACATTGCCGTCGCCCGCGACCTTGACGATCGCGGTGTAGAGGCTGGGCGTTTCGGGCGACCAGAGAAGCGGCGCGGTCACGCGCGCGGACGTCCGGCATTCGGCCGATCCCGCTGGCGCAACCGTGGCAGGCGAAGAGGTGGCGCGCGCGACGGTGCGGCCAGCGGGATCGAGGATCGTCCAGTCGACCGTCACATTGGCGGGGTGCTCGCCATCATTCTCCACGATGGTGGCAAGGTCGAGCGTCGCCGCGCCCTGCTCCACCGTCGCGCGGACCACACTATCCCATTTGCCGAGATGAACCGGATCCATCTTGGTGAGCCAGACGTGGCGATAGATACCCGCGCCCTCGTAGAACCAGCCATCGCCGAAGCTCGCATCGACGCGCACCACCACATGATTGGCGCCGCCATATTTGAGCACGTCGGAGAGATCGAAGCGGAAGGACGAATAGCCATCGTCGTGGCGCCCGACGAAGCAGCCGTTCACCCACACGATCACGTCACGCAGCGCGCCGTCGAACTCGATCCAGATGCGCCGCCCCTTGTCGCTCTCCGGTATGTCGAAGGTCCGGCGGTACCAGCCGACGCTGGTTTCGGGAAAGCGCCGGCCGAGCGGCTTATAGCCGTGCGACTTGGAATTGGCGTCGCCCTGGCGGTCGTCGTTCACAAAGGGCAGCTCGACCGCCCAATCGTGCGGCAGGTCCAATGCGCGCCAGCCGCTATCGTCGAAGCCCGATTTCGCGATCTTGAAGTCGCCCGTCTTGGCGAAATCGCTCTGGCCCATGCCGAAGCCGAAATCCTGCGACGGATCGCCGGCATGCCCGAAGGCGAACCGCCAGCCGAAGTCGAACAGCAATTCCTCGCGCGGCGCGATCGCCCCGGGTGCCAGCGCCGCCTTGGCGCCAGTATCGCCGGGCGCCTGTGCAGCCACGGATTCGAGGGGCAATGACAGCAGCGGCGTGCCGACCGCAAGGCCGGAGGCAAGCAGACTACGACGCGAAACTTGGGTCATTGGGACTCCTGGGAATTGCCGATCAGGGAGCAGCTGGGCAGAACCGCCCGGCGGCGTTACGAAACGCGTGACATCCTCTTTATTGTCATACAAAACCCGTTTTCCCGTTTGAACGCAAGTCGATCCTTGCGCGGGGGTCGGGCGGATGAGGAGCGAGAAAGCCGAAGGCCGCTGGCCTCTCAGGCGTGCCCGCTGGTCGGCGCCAATAGTCGCACGTCGATGCCGGCAGTGGCGAAGGCGCGGGGCCAGCGTTCCTTGATCGGCGTCTCGAAAATCAGTTCCTCGCTTGCGCCGACAGAGAGCCAGCCGTGGCGGCGCATTTCCTCGTCGAGCTGTTCCTCGCCCCAGCCGGCGTAGCCCAGCGCGACCAGCCACCGGTCCGGCCCTTCCCCCTTCGCGATCGCGCGCAGCACGTCCAAAGTGGTGGTCAGCGAGATCGCGCCGGATACGGGCAAAGTATCGTCGCCGCGCCAGTCGGGCGAATGGAGCACGAAGCCACGCTGCATCTCGACCGGGCCACCCTGATGAATCGGCGCGTCCGGGGCGACGCCGGGCTCGATATTCAGTTGTTTGAGCAGCGCGTGGAGCGTGATGCCGGGCACCGTCCTGCCGATGCCGACGCCCATCGCGCCGTCGGGCTGATGCAGGACCATCGCGATCACCGCTTGCTCGAAGCGGGGATCGCCGATCCCGGGAAGCGCCAGCAACAACTCGCCGGCGAGCGAGGCGAAGTCACCCGTTGCCATATGCCTGTTATAGGGATCGGTCACGATCAAGCCAACCGTTCCGCGCCCCTTCCGGGTTCCACGGCGGCCTGTTAGGGGAATAAGAAAGGAGAAAAGACGATGACGATCGCAGTTGGCGACGCCTTGCCCTTGGCCACTTTGGTCAAGATGACCGCCGACGGACCTGAAAAGGTCGAGACCGGCAATTATTTCGCCGGACGGCGCATCGCGCTCTTCTCGGTGCCGGGCGCCTTCACGCCGACCTGCTCCGCCAAGCATCTGCCCGGTTTCATCGACAAGGCCGACGCATTGAAGGCGAAGGGGATCGACGAGGTGGTCGGCACCGCGGTCAACGATGCCTTCGTGATGGGCGCGTGGGGCAAGAGCGCGGGCGCGGACGGCAAGGTCACCCTGCTCGCCGACGGCAATGGCGATTTCGTGAAGGCGCTCGGCCTCGATTTCGACGGCAGCGCCTTCGGCATGGGCATGCGCGGCAAGCGCTTCGCGATGGTCATCAACGACGGCAAGGTCGAGAAACTGTTCGTCGAGGCGCCGGGCGAGTTCAGGGTCAGCTCGGCCGACTATATGCTGGCGGAGCTCTGATGCCCTCACAGCAAAGTCTCGCTTATGTCGACGCGCTCGAGGCGCTGTATCGGGATTCGGTGACCGCCCTGCGCGGCGCCTTGTCGCGCTATATTGCGAGCGGGGAGCGCCCCGATCCGGCCGCACGCGCCGCCGGCGCCTTCTGCTATCCGGAAATCCGCGTCCGCTATGACGGCTCACCCTCGGCCACAGCGCCGGGCCGCGCCTTCGGCCGGCTACATATACCCGGCGATTATGCGGTCAGCGTGACCCAGCCCGCCTTGTTCCGTGACTATCTTGCCGAGCAACTCGACTATCTGGTCGAGGATTATGGCGCCGAGGTCAGCGTCGGACGGAGCGACGAGGAGATCGCTTATCCTTATGTGCTCGATGCCGAGATCGACCTGACCGGCGCCGCCGCGGTCGAGCTGGCGCGGATCTTCCCCGCGACCGAACTCGCCCATATCGGCGACGAGATTGCCGACGGCCTTGCCGTCACCGGCGTCGGCCCGCGTCCGCTCGCTTTGTTCGAAGCGGGCAGGACCGACTTCAGCCTCGCCCGGTTGCGCCATTATACCGGCACCCCCTCCGCCCACGTCCAGAAGTACGTGCTGTTCACCAACTACCATCGCTATGTGGACGAGTTCGTGGCCTGGGCCTGCGACGAACTCAACGCTGGCAAGGGCTATACGATGCTCAGCGGTGCCGGCGGGCTCGAGATTCGCCCCGGCGATTCCGATCCCGCGCGCGCCGTGGCGGACAGCGCGTGGCGGCGGCACCAGATGCCGGCATACCATCTGGTCGCGCCCGACCGTTCGGGCATCACGCTCGTCAATATCGGCGTCGGCCCGTCCAACGCCAAGACGATCACCGATCACCTTGCGGTGACCCGGCCCGAGGCGTGGCTGATGATCGGTCATTGCGGCGGCCTGCGTCCGAGCCAGCGCATCGGCGACTATGTGCTGGCGCACGCTTATCTGCGCGACGATCATGTGCTCGACGATGTGCTGCCCCCGGAAATCCCGGTGCCGGCCATCGCCGAAGTCCAGCTCGCGCTCGACCGCGCTGCCGAGCGCGTTTCGGGCGAAAGCCGCGAGCAACTGAAGTCGCGGCTGCGTACCGGCACCGTCGTCACCACCGACGACCGCAATTGGGAGCTGCGCTACACCAGCTCGGCGCTGCGCTTCAGTCAGAGCCGCGCTGTCGCGATCGACATGGAATCGGCGACGCTCGCCGCGCAGGGCTTCCGCTTCCGCGTTCCCTACGGAACGTTGCTGTGCGTCTCGGACAAGCCGATCCATGGCGAGATCAAGCTGCCCGGTCAGGCCAACCGCTTTTACGAACGCGCGATCGCCGAGCATCTGCGCATCGGCATCGCGGCGATCGACGAGCTCAAGCTGGCGGGCGATCAGCTCCACAGCCGCAAGCTCAGGGCCTTCAACGAGCCGCCGTTCCGCTGATCGCGCACGCCCCGTTTGGCGGAAGCGCATATCGACTACGTCGCGCTTGACGATCGGCGCGATCAGCCGTCTTATGTCCGACAAAATAACAAGCTGCGGCGCATAACCGCGGCGAATATCCGTAGCCGTGCGCGGTTTACGGGTCGAACGGGAGAGAGATATGTCGGACTATAGTGCGCGCGCTGGCGGTCTGAACCGGCGTTCGGCGATGCTTGCTTCGATGGCGGGTGTGGGCCTGGCTGCGTCTGCGGGAGCGATCGCCGCTCCGCGACGTGCAGCGCCGGGGTCACGCCCTTCCGGGACATGCCTGACACCGCACAGCGCGGTAGCGAAGACGCAATATGGCCCCGTGCGCGGCTACATCGACGAGGGCGTCTACACCTTCAAAGGTGTTCCCTATGGCGACACGACGGAAGGTGCGAACCGCTGGCTTCCCGCCAAGCCGCCCAAGCCCTGGACCGACGAATATCACGCGCTGGCCTATGGCGCGAACTGCCCGCAGACGCTGCACAATTTTCGCGCCAAGGAACATACCTTCCTCCAGCAATGGACCGATGGTTTCCTCGGCGAGGATATGCTCAAGCTGAACATCTGGACGCCGTCGCTCAGCGGCAACCGGCCGGTAATGGTCTATTTCCACGGCGGCGGTTTCAGCTTCGGATCGTCCTACGAACTCGCCTCGCACGACGGCGCGCAGATGGCACGCAACCATGATGTCGTGCAGGTCTCGGTCAACCACCGGCTCAACATTCTGGGTTTCTTCGACCTCTCGGAGGTCGGCGGCGCACCCTACGAAGATTCGGTCAATGTCGGCATGACCGATCTCGTCGCTTCATTGCGCTGGGTGCGGGAAAATATCGCGCGCTTCGGCGGCGATCCCGACAAGGTCATGATCTATGGCCAGTCGGGTGGCGGTTCCAAGGTCACGACTTTGCTCGGCATGCCGGCAGCCCAGGGCCTGATCCACCGCGCTTCGATCCAGTCGGGCGGCGGCGGCAATATTCCCGCCGCGGATCAGTCCCGCGAGCTGGCGCGCCAGACGATGAAGGAACTGGAGCTCGGGCCGAAGGACATCGAGTCACTGCAAAAGATGGAATGGTCCAGGCTAATGGCCGCAGGCAATGCGGCGGCAGCCAAGATCAACGGGCCGGCGCGCGGGCCAGGCGGGCTCGGCTTCCCCTTCACGGGACCGCCGCGCGTCGGCTGGGCGCCGACCCTGGACGGCAAGAATATCAACCTGCGCTCCTATCAGGATGCCGCACCCGATGTGTCGCGGAATGTGCCGGTGCTGATCGGCTCGGTCAGCGAGGAAAGCATGTCCTACAGCTCCAACCCGACAGAGGAGCAGTGGCGCCAGACCCTGACCAAGAGCTTCAGCGCGGAAAAAGCCGACGCGCTCATCGCCGCGATGAAACACGCGCATCCCGAGAAAAGCATCCGCACCTTGTCTTATGGCGTCGGCGGCTACGGCCAGCGCAACAACGTCCAGCGCATGGTCAAGCTGAAGCACGGCCAGCAGGCCGCGCCGGCCTATCAATATTGGTTCACCTGGCAGTCGCCGCAGCTCGATGGCCAATGTGGCGCCTGGCACACCGCGGAACTCGCTTTCTGTTTCGACAATACCCGCCTTTGCGCGCAGGGCACCGGCAACACGCCCGAGGCGCAGGCCGTGGCTCGGAAGATGAGCACCGCCTGGGCCAATTTCGCGCGCACGGGCAATCCCAGCCAGCCCGGCCTGGCATGGACGCCCAGCGATCCCGATCGGTGCCAGACTATGATCTTCGACAATCATTGCCGGATGGAGGACGATCCGGATGGCGCGGTGCGCCGGATCCTGCTCACCTGATCGCTGCGGCGCGCGCTCAGGCCGTAGGCGTATCCTGGGGCTGATCGGCCTTCGCGGCGGGCGGCCAATGGTCGATCACGGTGCGGTTCCGGCCTTCGCGCTTGGCCTGGTAGAGCGAGCGATCGGCACGCTCCATCGCATCGCGCAGGCTCAGCGTGTCGGCGCTGAGCTGGGCCACACCGAAGCTGGCGGTGATCGAGGGCAAGGCGACGCCATCCTCGTTAGGCAAAGCGACCAGCCCACGAACATGCTCGACGCGCTGATAGAGTTCCAGCGCATCCACCCCCATTGCCATCAGCACGAATTCCTCGCCGCCAAGCCGCGCGAGCAGATCGCCCGGCCGGATCGCGGTGCCGAGCAGCTTGGCGAACTGGATCAGCACCGCATCGCCCGTCGTATGGCCGTAGCTGTCGTTGATGCCTTTGAAACTGTCGATATCGGCAATCGCAACCGCGGCCCGGTCGCGGCCCTCGGTCTTGAGCTTGGCGATCAGGTGGGGCGCGGCCTCGTCGAACCCGCGCCGGTTCCAAACGCCGGTCAGCGGATCGGTCCGGGCAAGCCGCTCGAGCACGATCCCGAAATCCTGATTGAGCAGCAGCACCGTGGCCAGCCCCAGCCCGACGTAGGCCGCCGAGGATCCCAGCGCGATGAAGGAGATTGCCTGGTTGGTCTCATGTTCGATGAACACCAGCCCGACGACGAGCACCAGATTGGCCACGGCGAAGGTGACCAGCAGCGCGGTGGCATACCAGTCGAAACCGCGATGCTTGCGCGTCCGGCGCGGTCCGACCGCCACCGCGGCGAGCATCAGCCCAATCCCGTTCAACAGCGCGATCGTCGCGGGAATCTGCTGCCGCATGACCGGCGCAAGATCCTGCAACAGGCTGATCGACAGCGCGATTCCGGTCCAGATAGCCCCCAGCGCAGCGGCCCGGTCGGGCCGTCCCCCGCGCTGGCGCAGACCGTGGACCAGCAACAGCGCCGCGGCCAGCCAACAGAGGCTGGGCGTGGCTCCCGGCAAGGGTGCCACATCCAGCACGAACGTCGTGCCCAGCACCGACAGCCAGCCGATCATGATCGCCGCGAACGCCGCGCCCCAGCTCATGGCATGCGTCGCCTCGCGCCGCCGCCGCCAGATGGCAAGCAACGCTCCCGCGAACAGCCCGCTGATCACAAACGGGGTGCAAAGGATCGCAACCAGAATCATGGGCGGCGCCGCGGCAGCCTTATCGCTGCAACAATATGGCGCAGAAGATACCCGTCATCGCGTCGATGTTCGTCTCAAAGACCATAACGCCTCTTAAACGACGAGTCGTTAAATCCTCGTCACGAACGCGCGAGAAGCTGGAATCCTGCCAAGAATTTGAAATGTAAATCATCACCCACACAAACTCCCCCCAATGAGTTTGCTGGACTTAGGAGAGCGCGGATACCGACTAAGGTCAAGAGAGTAACCGCCACGTTAACCACTAATCTTGCGCGAGAAAATCCGCGATCGCACGGCCAAGCGCAGGCTGCAGCACCGCCGTCATATGATTTCCGGCGATTTCGACCAGCACACCGTGCGGCAGCAAGGCTGCCAGTTCGGCCGAGGAGCCATTGTCATGATCCTCGACTCCCGACAGCACCAGAGTCGGCACCGTGATCGCACCGATCTGCGTGCGCGATGTCGCGACGAACGTGTCGAGCAGGGGCAACATCGCCAGCGCGTCGCCGCCTGTCGTCTTGAGGAACGCTTCCGCCATCCACGCGCCTGATCCGCGGGTGTGCCGCCCTAGGCCGGTGAGCACGTGGCGGAAGAAGTCGCGGCGCTTGTTAGGATCCAATATACCTTCCAACCCCATGCCCGACAGGATCGCCTTGCCGGGACGGGCACCCCGCACCAGCATCCGCAGCATCGTCCGCCCCCCCAGCGAATAGCCCCCAAGATCGTAATCGGTCAGCCCAAGGTGGCGCAGCAACGTCTCGCCATCCTCCGCCAGCACGTCGGCGGGATAATAAGCCGCGTCGTGCGGCGCCGCGCTCATCCCATGTCCGCGCAGATCGGGCATGATCACGCGATAGCCCGCGTCCGTCAGCAATTGCGCGTGCCCGTAGCGGATCCAATTGACCCAGCCGTTCGAAAACAGACCGTGGATCAGGACGACCGGGCGCCCCTCCCCCATGTCGCGATAGGCGAGGTCGAGCCCGTCATGGCTCTTGAAATAGGTAACAGGGAAATCAGTCGGGGAGCTTGCCAACGGCTTTCATCCAGCGATCGGTGACATTGGGATTCTGATCCGAGCGCAGGCTCGGCAGATGCGCGGTGTGCTGCCAGTTGGGCAGCAGGCTCTCGATTGCATAATTGTGTACCGGACGGAAATCACGGGGCTCGTCGAACGAGCCCAATGTGATGTCCATATTGGTCGCGCCCTTGACGAAGCGGAAGCCGAGTGGCGTGCCACACGTCCGGCAAAATGGCCGCTCGGCGATCGGCGAGGAACGATACCAATCGGGCTCGGTCTCCCACACGAGCTTGTCCAGACCGACACGAACGAAGGCGATCGATGCGCCACCCGTCGCGTGACGGCACATCTTGCAATGGCAGAGATAGGCGTCGTCATTGTCGACCGTCACCCGGTAACGAATGCGTCGGCACTGGCAGCCGCCGGTCAGATCCTTGGCCATTGCCGCGCGTTGGCATTGCATGCCCGTGCTGGCAAGTCGGCGCGGCCCGTGCCACGGCATTTCGATGGTTTCCTCCGACCAATATGACGCGATCATCCTCGGCGCGGGCGGCGCGGGGCTGATGTGTGCCGCGGTCGCCGGCCAGCGCGGCCGGCGCGTTCTCTTGATCGATCATGCGCCGGAGGCGGGCCGCAAAATCCTGATCTCCGGCGGCGGGCGCTGCAATTTCACCAACCTGGACGTCGCGCCCGACCGTTATCTCAGCGCCAACCCCCATTTCGCGCGCTCCGCGCTCAGCCGTTACACCGCGTCCGACTTCATCGCTCTGGTCGATCGCTACCGCATCGCCTGGCATGAGAAGACCTTGGGTCAGCTCTTCTGTGACGGCTCCGCCAAGCAGATCGTCGCGATGCTGCTCGACGAATGCGCGGCCGGCGGCGTCACTTTGCACTTGGGCGACGCGATCCGCGAGGTGGCGCATGCCGACGGCCAATATCGCGTCGATTATGGCGAACGCAGTGCGGTCGCACCGGCTCTGGTGATCGCGACCGGCGGGCCCTCCATCCCGAAATTGGGCGCGACCGGCTTCGCCTACGATCTCGCACGCCGGTTCGGGCTCAAGGTGGTCGAACCGCGCCCGGCGCTCGTGCCGCTCACTTTGCCGCAGGACGAAGGCTTGTTCCATTCGCTGGCCGGGGTGGCGACGCCGGTCGTGGCGCGTGCGGGCGGCGCATCCTTCGCCGAAGCCGCTTTGTTCACGCATCGCGGCCTATCGGGTCCGGCAATCCTCCAAATCTCGTCCTATTGGCGGCATGGCGGGCCGATCGAGATCGATTTCCTGCCCGGCCAGGACGGGTGGCTCATTGCCGCCAAACGCGCTCGCCCGCGCGCCAGCCTGCGATCGGTGCTGGGTGACCTCCTTCCCGGCCGTCTGGCCGAGGCATTGGCGGAGCGGATCGCGCTCCCTGGTGCGCTCGACGAAAAACGCGATGCAGCGCTGTTGGAGATCGAGCAACGCCTCGCCAACTGGACATTCCGCCCCAACGGCACCGAGGGCTTCGCCAAGGCTGAGGTCACGGTCGGCGGCATCTCGACCGATGGGCTGTCTTCGAAAACGATGGAAGCCAGCAAAGCCCCCGGCCTCTACGCGATCGGCGAAGCGGTCGACGTCACCGGCTGGCTGGGTGGCTATAATTTCCAATGGGCCTGGGCGAGCGGCTGGGCCGCGGGACAGAACCTCTAGTCAACCATCAGCCGCACTTGGCTGTGGCCTTAGCGTCCGAACCCTAGCGCCTTGGCCATGTCCTCCGCAGGCGCTGCCTCAAGCCAGGCCGGCACTCCTTCGGGTAATGCAAACCACGGCTGCTTGCTTCGCGTCCAGATATGCGCGGTCACCATCAGCTCGTTCGATCGATCGAGAGTGCCCGCCCGGACAACCGCCACGCCGGGACGCGCACTGTTCGTGTTGAAGATGCGCGTATGGCAGACACCGCACACCCGCTGGCGCGAGATACGCCCGCTGGGGCTCGTCAATTCGTAAAGGACGATCGGCCCCGAAGCATTAATCGCATCCTCCGCCACTACCGCCTGCTGGCTGAATGCGCTGCCGCTCCAGGTCTGGCAGTCCGTGCAATGGCAGGCATAGGTGCGAGGCAGCGCATCCAGCGCGAGACCGTAACGCACCGCTCCACACCGGCATCCACCCTCGACAGTCACGCCGCTTGCCCTCCCTTGTCAGCCCGCCACAGCATCCGTAGCGCCACGATCGCGCCGCCGCCCAAGGCGATCGCCATGTCCTTCTGGCTATCCCACATATCGCCTTGCTGCCCATTATATTCGTCGGCCATTCCGGGCGCGAGAACCATCGTCAGCAGCCATTCGAAGATTTCGTACAGCGCGCTGACTGCCCCCACGAACAGAAAGCCGCTGACGACCGCGGCTTTACCGCCCATTCCGCCGTAGCGCCGCGCGGCCTCGGCAAAGGGTCGGATGGCGAACAGGCCGAAACTCAGATGGACGATCCGGTCGAAATCGTTGCGCACCAGCCCGAAGCTCTGGGCGATCGAGACGCCGAGCAACGCGCGGCCCCACGCGTCATAAGGCACGTTGGAATAAGTATAACGGCCCGCGAGCGTGTGCAGCAGGAAGAAAGCGAGGATGCAGCCCACCGACCCGTCCGACAATGGCCAACGGCGCAGCAAAAGCGGCGCCGTCAGGATCAACAGCATAGTCGGGACATGCTGGAGCGGCGCGATGTTGGGATAGGGCTGGCGGATATTCGCCAGCCCCACCGCAATTGCGAGGGCGATGATCATGCGGAGCTGAGACGCGGACAAGGCGCCCCAGCTCCGCAGATAGTTCAAAGCCTTACGCGGCCTTCTTGAGATGGCGTCGACCCAACAACTCGGCAATCTGCACCGCGTTCAGCGCGGCGCCCTTGCGCAGATTGTCGCTGACGCACCACAGGCTGAGCCCGCTGTCCACGGTCGGGTCTTCACGCACGCGGCTGACATAGGTCGCATATTCGCCGACGCACTCGATCGGCGTGACGTAGCCGCCATCCTCATGCTTATCGACCAGCATCACGCCGGGCGCCTCGCGCAGGATCGACTTGGCCTTGGCCGCCGAAATCTCGTTCTCGAACTCGATGTTGATCGCTTCCGAATGGCCGACGAACACGGGCACGCGCACGCAGGTCGCGGTCACCTTGATCTTGGGATCGAGGATCTTCTTGGTCTCGACCACCATCTTCCATTCTTCCTTGGTTGAACCGTCGTCCAGGAAGCTGTCGATGTGCGGGATCACGTTGAACGCGATCTGCTTGGTGAACTTCTTGGGCTCGGCCGGATCGCCGACGAAGATGTTGCGGCTCTGCTCGAACAGTTCGTCCATCCCCGCCTTGCCCGCGCCCGACACCGACTGATAAGTCGCGACCACGACGCGCGTGATCTTCGCGGCATCGTGCAGCGGCTTGAGCGCGACCACCATCTGCGCGGTCGAGCAGTTCGGGTTGGCGATGATGTTCTTCTTCAGATAGCCGTCGATCGCCTGCGGATTGACCTCCGGCACGATCAGCGGAACGTCCGGATCCATCCGGTAGAGCGAGCTGTTGTCGATCACGGTGCAGCCTGCTGCGGCGGCGATCGGCGCATATTTCTTGGTCGCCTCCGATCCGATCGCGAACAGCGCGATATCCCAGCCCTTCCAGTCGAAATGCTCGATATTCTTGACGGTGAGTTTCTTGCCGGTCTCGCCGAAGTCGATAATATCACCAGCCGAACGCGACGAGGCGAGCGCCACGATCTCGTCCGCGGGAAACTCCCGCTCCGCCAGGATGTTCAGCATCTCGCGACCGACATTGCCGGTCGCGCCTGCGACGACCACACGATAACCCATTGAAAACCTCCTTTGACGGGGGGCGCTTTAAGCCTAACCGCGCCCTTGTCCAGCGATCCGCACCCGAGGAAATCTTGGCACGAACAAAATCCACCGATGCGCCCAACGTCGGGCTCGAAGGCAAGCGGCTCTATTTCGCGATAGCCGCGATCAGCCTGGGCACGATGCTCACCATCATCGACGGCGCGATCGCCGCGGTCGCTTTGCCGACGATCGCGCGCGACCTTCATGTCGATGGCTCATCGGCGGTGCTGGTGGTGACGGTTTATCAGCTGGTGCTGGTGATGGCCCTGCTGCCCTTCTCCGCTTTGGGTGATCGGATCGGATTGAAGCGGCTCTACCAGGGCGGCCAGCTCGTCTTCACGATTGCGACGATCCTCTGCTTCTTCGCGCATAGCCTCGGCTTCCTGCTAGTCGTGCGCGCTCTCCAGGCCGCGGGCGGTGCGGCCGCCCTGTCGGTGATGGCGGCGATGCTCCGGCGCATATATCCCCCCGGACATCTCGGGCGCGGGCTCGGCCTCAACAACATCATGGGGTCGGTCTCGGCCGCGCTTGCGCCGACCGCGGGCGGACTGATCCTCGCGGTCGCGCCGTGGCCATGGGTGTTCGCGACCGCCGCGCCCTTCGCGGTTCTGTCGCTCGCGCTCGGCCGCTGGGCGCTGCCTGACGTGCCGCCCCGCCCCGGCCGTTACAATCTGGCGGGCGCGATGCTCAACATGGCAACCTTCGGCCTGGTGATCGCCGGGCTCGAGGCGCTCCTGCACGGCAATTCGCCGGTCGTGAGCAGCGCGATCGTGGTGATCGGCTTGCTGTTCGGGGTGGTGCTGGTGCTGCACGAGCGCAAGGAAAAACTACCGATACTGCCGGTCGACCTGCTCGCGCGGCCGGTGCTGCGGCTGTCGGTCGCGGGCGCCTTCGTCGCCTTCTTCGCCTCGCAGCTCATCACGCTATCACTGCCCTTTCGCCTCCAGCACGCATACGGCTTCTTGCCGAGCGAGGTTGGCGCGATGATCGCGCCCTGGCCGCTCACCACGATGTTCATCGCGCCGATCGCTGGCAGCCTGTCCGACCGCTATCCGGCGGGTCTGCTCGGCGGGGTCGGCATGACCATCGCCACCGCCGCCGCGCTTCTGCTTGCCTTGCTGCCCGCGCACCCGGCCTATTTCGACGTAGCGTGGCGCATGGCGCTGTGCGGTGCGGGGTTCGGACTGTTCCTGTCGCCCAATGCACGGCTGATCGTCGGCTCGGCGCCCCGGGAGCGCGCGGCGTCGGCGGGCGGCCTCGTTTCGACCACCCGCCTGGTCGGCCAGACGATGGGCGCCACCGGCGTCGCCAGCCTGCTCGCGCTCGGCCTGGGGCCAACCTTGTGGCCGACCCTGGTTGCCGCCGGGTTCACGATCGTCGCCGGCATCTTCAGCGTGTCGCGGCTACGCCCGTCGCTCCGCAATCCAACCGCGCACGAGACCAGCGTCGCCCAGCCGGGAAGCCACGGCGATGTCGGCGCGGCCTAGACCTTTTGAAAGTGCCTGATTCGATTACCGCGAGGAGACAAACCATGCCCATGATCAAGACGCGCGACGGGGTCGATCTCTACCTCAAGGATTGGGGCTCGGGCCGCCCGGTGCTGCTGATCCACGGCTGGCCGCTCAACGCGGACAGCTGGGAGGATCAGGCGCTAGCCCTAGCCCAGGCGGGCCATCGCGTGATCGCGTACGACCGGCGCGGCTTCGGCCGCTCGGGCCAGCCTTGGACGGGCTATGATTACGACACTTTATCCGACGATCTGGCGCAGGTGATTGAGGCGACCGGCGCGCAGGATGCCGCAATCTTCGGCTTCTCGATGGGCGGTGGCGAAGTCGCGCGCTACATGTCGCGCCACAATGGCCGGAATGTGCGCGCCGCCGGCCTGATCGCCTCGGTCGTGCCCTACATGCTCAAGGACGCGACCAACCCGGAGGGCACGCCGCCCGAAATGGTCGAGGAGCAGATGAAGGCCCCGATCCGCGCGGATCGCGCTGCCTTCTTCACCCAGTTCGCCAAATATTTCTACGGCGCCGGCTACGTCACCACCCGCGTGAGCGAAGGCGTATTGCACAGCTTCGAACGGATGGCGGCGCAGGGCAGCATCAAGGCCGTGCTCGACTGTATCGACGCCTTCATGACGACCGATTTCCGGCCCGATCTGCCAAGCTTCACCGTGCCGACCTTGATCGTCCATGGCACCGCCGACCAGACCGTCCCGATCGATCTCTCCGCTCGCGCCGCGGCGCGCGGCATCGGCAACGCCACCTTGCTCGAATATGAGGGCGAGCCGCACGGATTGAACGTCACCGCCAAGGACCGGCTCTCCGCCGACATCCTCGCTTTTCTGGCCAGGTGATCGCTGATCCCGGTGCCGGCACAAAATCCTAGTGAATAACTAGGCTATTCGGGGTTGCAGGCCGGGATAGGGAACGCCTAGAGCCGCGTCATGGCGAAGACGGCCTCACCTTTCTCGTTCCGCGATTTCCGTTTCTACTGGCTGGCCCGTTTCTCGACGACGATCGCGCAGAATGCGATGGTCGTGGTGATCGGCTGGCAGGTGTACGACATTTCCCGCGGCGCGCTCAAAATGGGCGCCAAGGAAGCCGCCTTCCAGCTCGGCATGGTCGGCGTCGCGCAATTCCTGCCGCTTGCCGCGCTCACGCTGATCACCGGCTGGACCGCGGACCGGATCGACCGGCGCTGGATCGGGCGTGCCATGCTGCTGGTCGAAGGGCTATGCGCGGTCTGGCTTGCTTATCTGGCGGCCCACGGCACCACCTCGCTCGCGGCAATCTATGTCGTCGCGGTGATGCTCGGCATCTGCCGCGCCTTCGCAAATCCGGCAATCGGTGCGCTCGCGCCCAACCTCGTCCCGCCAGAGGTGCTGCCGACCGCGATCGCAGCTTCCTCGATCGCCTGGCAAACCGGCGCGATCGCGGGCCCCGCGCTCGGCGGCTATCTTTATGCCGCCCAGCATTGGGCGCCGTACAGCGTTTCGGCCCTGCTGTTCCTTATCGGAGCGGGCTCGCTCATGTTCATCCGCCCGATCCCGAAGACGTCGCTCGACCGCAAGGCCAATCCCTGGCGGCAGATGATCGACGGCCTCCATTATGTGCGAAAGAACCGGATCGTGCTGGGCGCGATCAGCCTCGATCTGTTCGCGGTTCTGCTGGGCGGCGCGACGGCGATGCTGCCCATCTATGCGCGCGACATCCTCCAGGTGGGATCGTCCGGCCTTGGCCATCTGCGCGCGGCGCCCGCGGTCGGATCGGCGGCGATGGCCTTCTATTTCTCGGCCAAGCCGCTCCGCCACAATGTCGGCATCAAGATGCTGATCGCGGTCGCCTTGTTCGGCGCCTGCACCGTCGCGTTCGGCTTCTCGCGCTGGCTGCCGCTCTCGCTCGCCTGCCTGGCAGTGCTTGGCGCGTGCGACATGCTCTCGGTCTATGTGCGTCAGTCGCTGATCCAGATCTGGACCCCCAACGAGATGCGCGGCCGCGTCGGCGCGGTCTCGACGCTCTTCATCTCGGGCTCGAACGAACTCGGCGAAGCGGAGAGCGGGCTGCTCGCGGCGCTGATCGGCGCGGTGCCTGCGGTGGTGCTGGGCGGCTTCGGCGCGATCGGCGTCACAATTCTCTGGTGGCGCCTGTTTCCCGAACTAGTGCAGGCGCGTACATTCGATCCACCCCAAACGCTGGAAGACATTCCGGGCCAGGAGATTGCGGCATGAAGGCGAATAACGTTCTCGAGACGATCGGCAACACCCCGCACATCCGCATCCAGCGGATGTTCGGATCCGAAGAGGTGTGGATCAAGTCGGAACGCGCCAATCCGGGCGGGTCGATCAAGGATCGAATCGCACTCGCCATGATCGAGGCCGCCGAGAAATCGGGCGACCTGAAGGCAGGCGGCACGATCGTCGAGCCGACCTCGGGCAATACCGGCGTCGGGCTGGCGATGGTGGCCGCGGTCAAGGGCTACAAGCTCGTCCTGGTCATGCCGGAGAGCATGTCGCTCGAACGGCGCCGGCTGATGCTGGCTTATGGCGCGCGCTTCGACCTCACCCCGCGTGAGAAAGGCATGAAGGGCTCGATCGAGCGCGCGCTCGAGATCGTCGCCGCAACCCCCGACGCGTGGATGCCGCAACAGTTCGAAAACCCGGCCAACATCGAAGTCCACACCCGCACCACCGCGCAGGAGATCCTCAAGGATTTCGGCGACAATCCGCTCGACATGATCATCTCGGGCGTGGGCACGGGCGGTCACATCACCGGCGTAGGCGAGACTCTCAAGAAGAGCTGGCCGAACCTCAAGGTGTTCGCGGTCGAGCCGACCCTCTCGCCCGTCATTTCGGGCGGTCAGCCCGGCCCGCACGCCATCCAGGGCATCGGCGCGGGTTTCATTCCGGCCAACCTCCACACCAGCGTGCTCGACGGCGTGATCCAGGTCGATCCCAACGACGCCAAGGACTATGCCCGCCGTTCCGCGCGGGAAGAGGGCTTGCTGGTCGGCATCTCGTCCGGTGCGACGCTCGCCGCGATCGCCCAGAAGCTCAAGGAAGCCCCCGGCGCGCGCATCCTCGGCTTCAACTACGATACCGGCGAGCGCTATCTCTCGGTACCGGACTTCCTGCCCGAATAAGGTTCAGTCGGCGCCGATCGGCACGAACACGCCCCGCTTACTCACCCCCAACGCAACGTTGGTGGTGAAGCGGCGGACGTTGGGATTGTCGGCCATCAGCCGGCTCATCAAGACGTCGTAGGCTTCAACGTCGGGTGCGGTGACGACCAGGATGAAGTCGGCACTGCCGGTGACGTAGAACATCTGCTGGACCTGGTCTTCGCTGGTCAGCCACTGGCGCAGGTGGCTCATCAGTTCGGGCCGCTCGCGCTCGACCTCCAGCGCGACGATGAAGAAGGTCGGCCGTCCGACCTTGGCGGGATCGACCAGGGCGACGCTCGCGACGATCGTGCCGTTGGCCTTGAGCCGTTTGAGACGGCGCAGCACCGCTGAACCCGACAGGCCAATATCCTCGCCCAGCGCCTCCGCGCTCACCTCGGCGTCGCGCTGCACACGATCCAAAATCTTGCGGTCGAAACTATCGAGCGGAGGCGCCATCCCCAGCGCATTAGCCTAGTTCTGCGCCGATTTCGCGTCACTCACGCAGCAAATTCGCCGAAAACCGGTGCGACATCCCCCTATCATGCGGTCCAGCAATGGAGCCCGCCTTGATCGACCATCTCGAAATCAACACCCGCCAGCTCGCCGCGAGCCTGGCTTTCTATGCCGACGCGCTCGCGCCGCTGGGGTATGTCCAGAAGGTGGATGGCCCGGCCAAGGGCTTCGGCGACGGCATCTCGCTCGATCTTTTCCTGGTGGATGGAGAACCGAGCGGCAACGTTCATTTCGCCTTTCGCGCGCCGGATCGGCATACCGTCGATCGCATCTATCAGGTGGGCGCCGACCGCGGCCACACGCTCGACCGCGCGCCCGCGCTCGCACCGCATATCCACCCCAATTATTATGCCGCTTATCTACGCGATCCCGACGGCCGCCTGATCGAATTCGTCTGCCACGCGCCGGCTTAGGCGCGCGGATGCGCGTTGCGATAGACGTCCAGCAGATGCGCCGTGTCGACCCCGGTATAGACCTGGGTCGACGACAGGCTGGCATGGCCGAGCAATTCCTGCAGCGAGCGCAGGTCGGCGCCGCGCCCCAGCAAATGCGTCGCGAAACTGTGGCGCAGCGCATGCGGGGTTGTGCGCTCGCCCAGCCCCAGCCGCGCGCGCGCGGCCCGCACCGCGCGGCGGATGATATCGGCCGATAAAGGCCCACCCTTGGCCCCGCGGAAGATCGGCAGATCGCGGCTTACGCCCCAGGGATTGGCGCCGAGATACAGCTCGATCGCCTCGCGGACCGGGGCGAGCAAAGGCACGACCCGCGTCTTGGCGCGCTTGCCGGTGACGATCAAAGTATCGCCCAGCGGCAGTACCGCACCCGTCAGCGCCATCGCCTCGCCGACGCGCAGGCCCGCACCGTAGAGCAGCAACAACACCGCTTTGTCGCGCAGCCCGATCCAGGGTTCGCGCCCCTCGTCCTCGGCGTCATCCGCAATCGCGATCGCATCGGCGGGGGAGACGGGGCGCGGCACGCCTTTCTTGATGCGCGGCCCGCGCAGGCGCGGCGGGGTTGCCGCCCCCTCGCCCTTCGCGACAAAGGCCAGGAAACCGCGCACCGCCGACAATTCGCGCGCGGCGGATGCGTTGCCGAGCCCGTCCGCCCGCCGCGCGGCGAGGAAAGCGCGCAATTCGGCGGTGTCGATTTGGGCGAGCATCGAGGCGTTGATCGAGGCGGCGCGATGCGCGCCCAGAAAATGGATCAGCCGGCGCGCGGTCGCGCTGTAGGCCCGGATCGTATGTTCGGAGCGGCGCCGATCCGCCCGCAAATGCTTTTCCCACGCCACCGCCTGTTCGAAGGCGGGGTGCGTATCGAGGGTCAGGGGGCGGGCCACCGCTCCAGCATATGCGAAACAGACTGGCCCAGGAAGCGCAGCAGGCGTGCGCCGTGACGGCCTTCGATCGCGGAGGTCTCGGTCTGGCCTAGCACGATCAGCCCGCAGCCCGAGAAACTGTCGAGCCGGATCAGGGCCTCGCTCCGAATGCTCTCGCACGCGGCGCCGAACAGGGGATGGCCGCGCTCGACGCTGCGCATCTCGACCGGGCGCATGATGTCGGCCATGCGCTCGATCAGGCGCGGCTCGACCGCGCGCATACCGTCGCGATTGGCGCGGAATGCCTCGCCCTCACGGCTCCAGGCGAAGGACACTTCGTTGACCCGCAATAGCATCGGCCAATGGCAGGTGATCACGGTCGCGAGCTCGGTGGGCGTATCGCAGGCGATTGCGGCCAGCACCGCCTCATGGATCGAGGAGACCGCGCCGGCATGACCGCGCGCGAAGGCGATGAGATCCTCATTGATCTCCTCCACCTCGCTCACGCGCTTGCGCAAGGTCGCTACCGCACTGGTTTCAAAGTCGATTCGCTGCATGACCCGGTTTCTACCCTGCGTGGGTTAAAGACCGGTTTTCCAAACCTCACCGAAAGCTAAAGGCTTGACCGCGCACCGCCGCGCCTGATCTCCGCTTACCGCATCAGCACCAATTCTTCCGCCATCGTCGGATGAAGCGCGACCGTGTCGTCGAAGGCCTGCTTGGTCAGCCCGGCGCGCACCGCGATCGCCGCCGCCTGGAGGATTTCCGCCGCATCGGGTCCGATCATATGGATCCCCAGCACCACGTCGGTCTCGGGATGGACGATCATCTTGTAGAGCGAGCGTTCGTTGCGGCCCGCCAGCACGTTCTTCATCGGCCGGAAATCGGAGGTGAACACCTTGATCGGGCCATATTTGAGCTTCGCCTGGCTTTCGGTCAGCCCCACCCCCGCCATCGGCGGATGGCTGAACACGGCGGATGGCACGAACGCATAATCGACCTGGTGCGGCTTGTTGCCGAAGATCGTGTCGGCGAACGCCTGGCCTTCGCGGATCGCGACCGGCGTGAGCTGGATGCGATCGGTCACGTCGCCCACCGCATAGATGCTGTCGCAGGTCGATTTGTTGTCAGCGTCAACCCGGATCGCGCCCTTCTCGTTCAATTCGACCCCGGCATTTTCCAGGCCAAGCCCCTGCGTCAGCGGCGTGCGGCCCGTCGCCCACATCAGCATATCGCAGCAGATCGGGTCCTGATCCTTCAGGTGCAGGCACAGTGATCCGTCGGGCTGCTGTTCCACCTTCTCGATCGCGGCGTGAAACTTGAAGTCGATGCCCTTCGACATCGAAATCTGCAGCAGCCGGTCGCGAATCTGCTCGTCATAACCGCGCAGGATGATGTTGCTGCGATTGACCAGCGTCACATGCGCGCCGAACTCGTGGAAAATGCCTGCGAATTCGTTGGCGATATAGCCCGCGCCCACGATCACCGCGCGCTTGGGCGATTGTTCCAGATGGAACACCTCGTTCGATGTGATGCCCAATTCCGCACCGGGGATATCCGGAATTGCCGGCGTCGCGCCCGTCGCGATTAGAATATATTTGGCGCTGACCTTACGCCCACTGGCGAGCGTCACCTCATGCGGGCCGGTTACCGTCGCACGCTCGTGGATGATCTCGACCTGATTATTGCCGAGCGTTTCCTCGTAAATGCCCGAAATGCGCGAAACCTCGGCCTGGACATTGTCGCGCAGCGTCTTCCAGTCGAACCTGCAGTCGGGCACGTCCCAGCCGAAGCGGCGCGCGTCGGCCAGATCTTCGGCGAAATGCGCGCCGTAGACGAGCATCTTCTTGGGCACGCAGCCGCGGATCACGCAGGTCCCGCCGACCCGATATTCCTCCGCAACCGCCACCTTGGCGCCATGCGCAGCAGCAACGCGCGAAGCACGCACGCCCCCGGAGCCCGCACCGATCACGAACAGGTCTACGTCAAAGTCGGCCATGAAAAAAATGCACCCGCGAGGAAATGTCGGGCTGTGATGTAGGGACGCGCAGGCGGCGCGACAAACGCGAAAGCGTGTTCAGAGTAATCGATGATGCAACGTCAGCGCGATGTGAATCGCTCGCCCTTCCCGTCCCAATCGGGCAGGAACCACCTGATGAACGAGCCCATCCCCGCCGATTTCTGGACGCAGCCGGTCGTGCGGTTGGCGCGCGCGCTGATCGGCACGACGCTGCTGGTCGACGACGTGGGCGGGATCATCACCGAGACCGAGGCCTATGATATCGACGATCCCGCATCCCACGCGTTCGGCGGCCCGCGCGGGCGCAACCTCATCATGTTCGGCCCGGTCGGCCGTGCCTATGTCTATAAGATCTACGGCATCCACTGGTGCCTGAATTTCGTCGGCGGTGTGCATCCCGGTAGCGCCGTGCTGATCCGCGCGCTCGAGCCCACGCACGGCCTGGAGCGGATGATCGAACGGCGTAACCTGGCCGATCCGCGCACACTCTGCAGCGGCCCCGGCAAGCTCGCCCAGGCGCTGGCCATCGATCAGGCACTCAATGGTGCGCCGCTCGATCAGCCCCCTTTCGCGCTCTTCCTCGGCAACGCGCCCGAAATCGTCACCGGCCCGCGCATCGGCATCACCAAGGCGGTCGATCATCCGTGGCGTTTTGGCCTGCGCGGATCGCGATACTGGAGCCGCGCGTTCCCGAACGATGGATGACCCTTATAACCTCGACCGCTTCCTCAAGGCGCAGGAAAACACCTACTCCACCGCACTCGACGAGCTCAGAACAGGGCGCAAACGCAGCCACTGGATCTGGTTCATCTTCCCCCAGCTCGCGGGCCTCGGCCAGAGCCCCACTTCGCAATTTTACGGCATCACGTCGCGGGAGGAGGCCGTCGCTTATCTCAGGCACCCGATATTAGGCGCGCGACTCCATGAATGCCTTAGGATGTTGCAGACGCTCGAACAGACGAGCGCGGATCAGGTTTTCGGCGCGCTCGATGCGATGAAGTTCCGCTCCTCGCTGACCTTGTTCGCCCGCGCCGATGACGCCGACCCGATCATCGAGGGGGCGCTCTATCGCTGGTTCGGCGGGCGCAAGGACGAAAAGACGCTGGCGCTTCTCCGACGCGATTGATCGTCTAGGCTAGGGCCATGTTCGCTCGATTCGCTCTGGCCCTGTGCCTGCTCGCCGCGCCTGTATTGGCGCAGACCGCCGAAACCACCGCACCGCCGCCGGCTCCGGCCGCGCCCCCGGCTCCGCCGGCGCACGTGCCCGCAACGGTGAAGGTCGCGATCGAAACCAGCCTCGGCACGATCACTGTCGCAATCGAGGTCGAGCGCGCGCCGATCACCGCCGCCAACTTCCTCCGGTATGTCGATCAGAAGCGCTATGACGGCATTTTCTTCTACCGCGCGGACCCGGTTCAGAAGGATTTCGGCCTGATCCAGGCGGGCACGCGCGGCGACCCCAAGCGCACACTCAAACCGATCCCGCACGAGCCCACCACCAAGACGGGCTTGAGCAACACCGACGGCGCGCTCTCGATGGCGCGCAACGCGCCCGGCACCGCCACCAGCGACTTCTTCATCATCGTCGGCGACATGAGCGGGCTCGACGCCAAGCCCGGCGCGCCCGGCGACAATCAGGGCTTCGCGGTCTTCGGCCATGTGCTCGACGGCATGGATGTGGTCCGCAAGATCATGCTCTCGCCGACCGATCCCAATGCCGGCGAGGGGCTGATGAAGGGCCAGATGCTCGCGCCCAAGATCATGATCCTCCACGCGCATAGAGTGAGCTGATGGGCACGGCCAAACCCGATCTCGACAGCCGCCAGGAACAGATGTTCCCGACGCTGACCGCCGCGCAGATCGAGGTCGCGCGGCGCTTTGCAGCGGGCGAGCCCCAGCATTTCAAGGCTGGCGAGACGATGTTCGCACTGGGAGCGCGCAACGTCCCCTCCTGGCTGGTGCTGGAAGGCGCGATCGACGTCGTCCGCCGCGATGGCCTCGGCCACCAGGCTCCGATCGTTACCCACCATGCCGGCCAGATTTCGGGCGAGATCAACCAGCTGGGCGGCCGCGCCACGCTGGCCGAGGGTGTAGCCGGGGAGCAAGGCTGCACCGCTATCCCCTTCGACGCGCCGCACCTGCGCGCACTGCTGATCGGATCGGCCGATCTGGGCGAACTGATCATGCGCGCGTTCATCCTGCGCCGGGTCGGCCTGATCAATGCCGACAATGTCGGGTCGGTTCTGGTCGGCGCCCCGGACGATCCGGATCTTGTCCGACTGCAGGGCTTCCTCACGCGCAACGGCTATCCCAATTCGATCGTCGACGTGGCCACGCAGGAAGGCCGCGACCTGCTCGACAAATTGGCGGTGTCGCGGGGCGACCTGCCGCTCATGATCTGCCCCAACGGCACCGTGCTCAAGCAGCCGAGCGACGCCGAGGCGGCAACCTGTCTTGGCATCACGCCCGAACTCGACGCCAGCAAGGTCTATGACGTGATCGTCACCGGCGCCGGCCCGGCGGGGCTCGCGACCGCCGTCTATGGCGCGTCCGAGGGGCTATCGGTGCTCGTGCTCGATACCCGCGCCTTCGGCGGCCAGGCGGGCGCTTCCGCGCGGATCGAGAATTATCTCGGCTTCCCCACCGGCATCTCCGGCCAGGCGCTCGCCGGCCGCGCCTTCACCCAGGCGAGCAAGTTCGGCGCGGAACTCGCCATCCCGATCACGGCGGAGAAATTGCATTGCGATGAGGAGGTCGAGGATGCCGGTTTCCGCGTCGATCTCAGCAATGGCGTGACCGTACGCGGCCGCACGATCGTGATCGCGTCGGGCGCACGCTACCGCCGCCCCGACGTCGACAAGCTCGAGGAGCTGGAGGGTGCCGGCATCTCGTATTGGGCCTCCCCGATCGAGGCAAAGCTCTGCGCGGGCGAAGAGGTCGCGCTCGTCGGCGGCGGCAATTCGGCGGGGCAGGCCTGCGTGTTCCTCGCCCCCCAGGTCGAGAAGCTCAACCTGATCGTCCGCCGCCCGCTCGAACAAACGATGTCCAAATATCTGATCGACCGGATCAAGGCGCTGCCCAACGTCGCGCTCCATATCGGGAAGGAAGTGGTCGCGCTGGACGGGGACCGCGCCAGCGGCCTGCAAGGCGTCACCTTCCGCTGTCGCGCCACCGGCAGCGAACATCATTGCGACCTCAACCATCTCTTTCTGTTCATCGGCGCCGATCCCAATACCGACTGGCTCGACGGCTGCGTCGATCTCGACGCCAAGGGGTTCGTCGTCACCGGCCAACATGGCGGCGCCCCGCTCGAAACCAGCCGCGCGGGCGTGTTCGCCGCCGGAGACGTCCGCTGCGGCTCGACCAAGCGCGTCGCCGCCGCCGTCGGCGAAGGCGCGGCGGTCATCGCCCAGATCCATGCTTATCTGGCGCAGGAGGTGACGGGGGCCTGACCCCAATCCAAAAAAAATGATCGACAATGCTGCGACGGAAAACGCCTCCTACACCGTTCGAGCGCAAAACAGGGAGGACCAGGATGGGATTGATCGGCGATTGGAGCGTCGCTGCGGCGGCGCTCGCAACGATGGCGGCTGCGACAGAGGGATACGCACAGGCGCCGGCGGCCGCTCCGCCGGCGGAGCGTTGGCAGGTCGATGGCGGCAACGATCTATGCACGTTGATCCGCACCGTGGCGGCGCCGCAGCCGGGCACGCTGTTCCTTCAGACGATCCCCGGCACCGACGTCTATAATTTCGCGGTGAGCAGCAAGAGCTTCTCGTTTCACTCGACCGACGTGCCTTTCCCGGTCTCGATCGTCCTGCACGATGCCGACGCGCGTTTCGACAAGAAGGCGACGTCGACGCAGCTGGAAAATGAAGGCGGCACTTTGATGCGGATCCAGGGCCTGGACAGCGGCTTCGTCGACGCCTTCGCGCATTCGTCCTCGGTGACGTTCGAACGGAGCACCGCCCCGATCGGACCTTTCGCCTATCGCAGCGCCGGTCAGGCGGTCCACGTCTTCAACGCCTGTATCGAGCAGCGACTGGCCGACTGGGGCGCGGACGCGGCGCAATTCCAGCCCGGCGGCAAGAAGCCCGTCCCGGTGAAAAAGCCGGACGCCTGGCTCTCGCCCCGTCAGTCTCTCGATCTGGTGCGCTACGTCGACCGCCGCCAACCCACCGCGACCGCGGTGACGCTTCGACTGACCGTCGCGACGGATGGCAGGATCAACGGGTGTCAGGATATGGACGAGAAGCACGGCCACGCGGATCTCGAAAAAGCTGCGTGCAGCATGTTCCTGTCGCAACCCCTCTTCGAACCCGCTCGCGATCCGGCAGGAAAGCCCGTGGTCGGCGTTGCGGCTCACCAGCTCATGGTCGGTGGCATGCGGCGGTAAGCCCTGCCTGTACGATGGTCCTTCTTGCTTGGTAGAAGCGAGGTTTAACGCCAGCGCTCGATCAAGGATTCATCGCAAATCACGGCGTCGTCGGTGGTCGCGTCAGCAGTGACGGCAGCGTTCGCGGCCGGCGCGTCGTCGCCATCGATATAATGACGCTGGAACAGCCGCATCACGTGGGCAACGCCGAGCGGATTCACCTCGCGATCGTCTGGCCCATAATAGAGGCCGCCGGTCGGGCTTCCCGTGATGATCTCGTAGGACGGGAAATAATCGACCCAGTCATGACGGCGGATCATCGCCTCGGCAGCGACGCGCAACGCTGCCTTCGAATAGGTCGTTGAAATCAGCACACTGCGGTCCTCGAAGGTCGCAGCCAGCGGCACGGGCGAGACGGTCAGGATCACGCGCAGCCTGGGATTGCGCTGCTTCGCGGCGACGAGAAAATGGTCCAGATCCTCTTCGACGTCAGTAGCCGAATAATTGACGAAGCCGTAGCGAGCCGGATCGTAGACGCCACCAGCCACGCCGGGAGCGAGCGGATAAACCGCGCCATCGCGGAGCGAGCGCCACGCTTCGGTCAGGCCCAGCGTGAACACCAATATGTCGCAGCTTTCCAGCAGCCGCCGTACCGCCGCGAGGTGTGCTGTCCGATCGGCCGAGACCGCCTCCCGCTGTTCGAACGTCTCCACCGTCGGTCGGAAGGGGTCGACCCAACCACCATCGCGGCCGGGCCAGGCATTTTCCTCCGGCACCCATTCGCCATACGCCTCGCGCCAGAGCTGCCAGATCTGGGCGGCGGTATAGATATTGCCGTAACGCGCCGAGAACAGCCCATATTGTCGTGCGGCGCGATCGGCTTGGGCCAGGTGCGCGCCGTCCTCGACGACGAAATAATAGTCCCCGATCTTTTGGAGCCGTCGCGCGATATGCTGTGCGAAGCAGCTGCCGGCGGTGGCGATCCGGTCGGTGGGCGCGACGCGGAAGCGCGTCCGCACCACCGGGTCGATCCGATGCGCTTCCACCGACGCGATCGAGCGCCGCCAGAAATGGTGATCCGGCAGATCTTTGTAGGGCGTCGTCATAGCGCCTCCCGGATGAGCCGTCGGATATGTTGGAGACGCGGCTGGACTTGCCAGGAAACGCGAAGTTGGCTGCGATCCCACCGGCCGAATGAGGCAAAGACCTCCTCGAGATATTCGTTCAAGCCCAGCGAGGCATATCGATCGGTGGGGCGGAAACGATAGTCGCCGGCGACCCCCAGCTGTTCGCCGACTTCGGGATAGACTGGCCAGCTCATGTTCGCGAGCGTGTCGACGGGTAGCGGCGCCGCTTCGCGATAGGGCCGACCCAGGCGGCGCAGTATGACCTTGGCCAGCTCGATCATCAACACGATGTCGGGATGGTCGATCGTGTGCATGAAGCTGCGGCCGCGACCCGCCTTCCGGAATACGCCGCCGATATCGTAGCCGAATTTGGCGAAGCGCTCGATCATCTGGTCGCGCTGGGCCTGCCACTGGCGATAATAGCCCGCCTGCTCGTAAATCCGGTCGTTGAAGAAGCGCGCCGTCACGGCCGGGCCGAGCTGCTCTTTATATCCCGCCAGCGCGATCATCGAATGATAGGGGCCGATCAGCCCGTCCGTGATCCGCTCGCCGTCTGCCGTTACGTAGCAGCAGTCCGGGTGATAGCCCGTGAAGCTGAAGCACGGCACGTCCACGTGCGCCGGCAAACGATCCGCAGGAAAACCGGGAAAGTCGCGCAAATTGGCGAGAACCAGCATGAAATCGAACCGGCGGAAATAATCCGGGTCGGCGGCCAGTCGCTCGGCCATTTGCCACGCATCGCATGCCTCGCACTCAACCGTCTCCGCGACCGCCGATATCCCGCGCGCCAGGCTCAGCGTCTGGCAATTGGACAATAATATCCATCGTTCGCGGACGCGGCTGGTCATCCTCTCAAGGCTAGCCGCTGCTGTTGCAAAAGCCTAGCTGGCCTGCGTGGCGCGACTGCCGAACGCCTTGGCGGGCGCCGCCGAAAAAACCGCCTGCTTTGCTGGAGGAATGTGTGAAGGCCAAGACGATGCGTAACGTACGGCTGATCCACAATTATGTGGGTCTGTTCCTCGCACCGATGATCCTGCTGTTCGCGCTGAGCGGTGCCTTGCAGACCTTCAGGCTCCAGGAAACGCACGATCCCGCCACTTACACGCCGCCTGGCTGGATCGTCTGGCTCGCGGCCGTCCACAAGGATCAGGCGCTTTCGCACGGCGAGCCGAAGCGCAAGCCGCCGCGCCTTCCAGCGGGCCAGCACGAAAAGCCACGTCCGGCGCCCCCACCATCCACCCGCATGCTCTCGCCGCTGCCGCTCAAGATCTTCGTGACCGGCTTGTCGATCGGCCTGATCCTGTCGACCCTGCTCGGCATCACGATCGCTCTGAACAACCGCGCCACCCGGCGCGCTTCGCTGATCCTGCTGGCTGCGGGCACAATCGTGCCCCTTCTGCTTCTGACGTTGTGAGCGAGGCTAAGGCCGAGCGTGATCTGTGCCCGACGACGGCGCGCCTCTTGGCGGCGCATTGAATGGCACGCGCCTCACGATCCACGGATGCCAATCGTCGCCGTTGACCGTCCGCACCGACGCATTGCCCAGGCCGATCGCAACCCCGCCCGTCTGGCCCAATTCCGCCGCATCCAGCTTGAGCCAGCGCGGGTTGCACGTCCTCGGCAGCCGGCGGTCGCTGATGGCGATATCGGCCCAGGCGCACACTTCCTGGAACTGCGACAGGTCCAGCCGGTACGGCGTGCGCGTCGCCAGCACATGCCAATCGCGGCCACCCCGCCGCAGCGTTGCCACGCACACGTCGCGCGAGCAGATCGCGCCCGGCAGCGCGTCCAGATCGAGCGCAGTCGCCTGCACGCCGGATCCTTCGGCGAACTGCTCGCGCACATAATCCTTGGCGCGCGAGCGCAGCAGGTGGAGCGCGCCGTCAGGCGTGCGTACCGCCAAATGCTGCCCGTCGCCCGTGATCAGCAGATCGGGCGGCGGGGTCAGCAGGGCCCAGATCATGCCGATCGCAAACGGGATCAGGCCCAGCCGGCGCATCCGCGTGCGCCACAAGGCGATCCACAATCCGCCTGCGACCATCAGCAGGAAGGCGGCCAGCGGCATTGACGGCAGGCTCGTCACCGCGCCCGGCAGCGCCGAAACGCTCCGCGCCATCCATAACAGGAAGCCCAGGCCCTTCCCCGCCAACCACCAGAAAGGGGCGCCCACCCCCGCCAGGTCCGCCGCCAAAGCCAGCGCCTCGAGCGGCATGATCACGAAGGTTGTCAGCGGGATAGCGACGATATTGGCGAGCGCACCATAAAAGCCCGCGCGGTGGAAATGGTAGATCGCGATCGGCGCCAGCGCGGCCTCGACCAGCAGGCCGGTGGCGAGCAGCCCCGCCAGCTCGCGCAGCAATTTCCGCCCCAACCCTTCGTCGCGCTTGAGCAAAAGCGCACGCACCCTGGGATGTTCGTGGAACGCGATGATCGCGGTCACCGCGGCAAAGCTCAGCTGGAAGCTCGGCCCGACCACCGCCTCGGGCCGGAACAGCAGCACGATCAGCGCGCCCGCCGCCACCATTCGCAGCGTCATCGCCTCGCGCCCGAGCGCGATCCCGCCCAGCACTAGCAATGCCGCCACGCACGAGCGCACCGTCGGCACCTGCGCCCCCGACAGCAAAGTATAAGCAATCCCCGCCAGAGCGCCCGCCGCCGCCGCGATCAGCAACAGGTTCGCCCGCAACGCCAGCCGCGGCGATAAAGCCAACAGTCGCAGCACCAGGAACATCGTCGCCGCCACTACCGCGGTCACGTGCAGCCCGCTGATCGACAGCAGATGCGCCAGCCCCGATCGGCGGAAGGCGTTGTTGTCGTCGTCACTGATTGCGCCCACGTCGCCCGTCACGAACGCCGCCGCGACCCCGCCCTCGCTCCCCGCAAGCCGATGCTGGATATGGTTCGTCAGCGCGAGTTGCCGCCCCGCCAGCCAGCGCATGAAGCCTCCGCCGGGCGGCGCGGGCGCGGTCACCTTGACCGGTCCCATCGCCTTGCCGGTGGCCCCTATTCCCTGGAACCAGGCGACCTCGGCGAAATCATACGCCCCAGGCAGCGGCGGCCCCGGCGGCGCCTCCAGCCGCACCTTGGCCGCGATCCGTGCGCCTGGAAGAAGCCCGGCCGGCGCACCCTGCTGGTCGAGATTGATCCGCGTCCTGGGCGGCAGCCCCGGCGCCGGGTCGAGCGCCACCACCAGTCTGATCTTGCCCCGCGCCGGCAAGGGGTCGACCTCGACGATCTGCCCCGACACCATGCCGATCATCGGCCGGTCGAGCTTCGGCGCGGCCACGTCGCGCGCGCGCACCCACGCCAGCCCGCAGCCGATCCCGGCGCCAAGCAGAAGGATCGCGAGCGCGCGAACCAGCCGCCCCCGATTGCCCACCGCCAGCGCCAGCCCGCCCAATCCGAGCGATATCGTCAGGAACAACGCCCACAGACGCGGCTCGGGCAGCCCGAACCAGACCGCGATCCCCGCGCCCAGCGCGACCGGCACCCACAAAGCGAGCTGGTCGCGCTCCGCCTCCAGCCACGCCTCGATTCGCGCCAGACCGAGGCGCACGCGCAGCCAAAAGCGTCCGCGCCCCGTTTGTGGGGGCGCAACTGCTATGCTAGGGGCGCTCACCATTTTTCATCGGCCATGGCCGTCACAGCTTGGGAGACAGGCGCTTTGGGCGCAAGCACCGCCGCAGGCGGCGAGGTCGTGACGCGGTTCGCGCCCTCCCCGACCGGCTTCCTTCACATCGGCGGTGCCCGCACCGCTCTCTTCAACTACCTGTATGCCAAGCATATGGGCGGCAAATTCCTGCTGCGTATCGAGGATACGGATCGCGCGCGCTCGACCCAGCCCGCGATCGAGGCGATCCTCGACGGCATGACCTGGCTCGGCCTGGATTGGGACGGCGACGTCGTCTACCAGTTCGAGCGCGCGCAGCGCCATGCCGAGGTCGCGCAGGCGATGCTCGACAGCGGCCACGCTTATCGCTGCTACGCGACGCCGGAGGAATTGGAGGCGATGCGCGCCGAGCAGCGCGCCAACAAGCAGCCCTTGCGCTACGACGGCCGCTGGCGCGACCGCGTCTGCGGGCCCGAGCAGGAAGGCCAACCTTTCGTCATCCGCCTCAAGGCCGAGCGCGACGGCGAAACCACCATCCACGACCGCGTCCAGGGGCCGGTCACCGTCCAGAATGCCGAGCTCGACGACATGGTCCTGCTCCGCTCGGACGGCACGCCGACCTATATGCTCGCGGTGGTGGTCGACGATCACGACATGGGCGTGACCCATGTCATCCGCGGCGACGACCATCTCAACAATGCCTTCCGGCAGATGGGGATCATCCGCGCGATGGGCTGGCCCGAGCCAGTCTATGCGCACATCCCGCTGATCCACGGCGCCGACGGGGCCAAGCTTTCCAAGCGCCACGGCGCGCTCGGCGTGGACGCCTATCGCGACGAGATGGGCATGCTGCCGGAAGCGGTGAACAATTATCTCCTGCGCCTCGGCTGGGGCCATGGCGATGAGGAGATCATCGGCCGCGACCAGGCGATCGCGTGGTTCGATCTCGACGCGGTCGGCCGCGCGCCCGCGCGTTTCGACCTCAAGAAGCTCGAGAATCTGAACGGCCATTATCTGCGCGAAGCCGATGATACGCGCCTCGCCGAACTGGTAAGCGCGAAACTCGGTAGCGCTATCAGTCCAGGCTGGCCCGATTCCGGGCGTGAATTGTTGCGGCGCGCCATGCCTTTTTTGAAAGTCAGAGCCAAATCTATCAATGAGTTAGCGGACAGCGCCAGTTTCCTGTTTCGCACCCGCCCGTTGGACGTGGACGAGGCCGCCGCGAAGCTGCTAGAGGGCGACGCTCGCCAGCTTCTGGCGCGCGCCCGAGACGCTCTCGCGGCCGTCGACGATTGGAGTGCGCCTGCGCTCGAATCCGCCGTCCGCATCGTTGCGGAAGAAGCCGAGCTCGGCCTTGGCAAGGTGGCGCAACCGTTGCGCGCCGCCTTGGTCGGCCGAACGACTTCTCCGGGTATCTTTGACGTTCTGGCTTTGCTCGGTCGCGAGGAAAGCCTGGCGCGGCTGGGCGACCAGATTGCGTGATTTGATGGAGTTAGGTGGAATGGCCGACGGCAGCACGATCAGCATCGGTGGCAAGGATTTCGACTATCCGGTGCTCAAGGGCAGCACCGGTCCGGACGTCATCGACATCCGCAAGCTCTACGCCCAGACCGGCGCTTTCACCTACGATCCCGGCTTCACCTCGACCGCGAGCTGCGAGAGCGGGCTCACCTACATCGACGGCGATGCCGGTATCCTGCTCCATCGCGGCTACCCGATCGACCAGCTCGCCGAGCAGTCGAGCTTTCTCGAGGTGGCTTATCTGCTGATCCACGGCGAGCTGCCGAACAAGGACGAGCTCGCCGAATTCACCGGCACCATCACGCGGCACACGATGGTGCACGAGCAGATCGCCAAGTTCCTGTCGGGCTTCCGTCGCGACGGGCATCCAATGGCGATCATGTGCGGTGTCGTCGGCGCGCTCTCGGCCTTCTACCCGGATTCGACCAACATCACCGATCCCAAGCAGCGCATGATTTCGATGCACCGCCTGATCGCGAAAATGCCGACGATTTCGGCGATGGCCTACAAATATTCGGTCGGCCAGCCCTTCGTCTACCCGCGCAACGATCTCAGCTACACCGCCAATTTCCTACGCATGACCTTCTCGGTCCCGGCTGAGGATTATGAGCCCGATCCCGTCATCGTCGATGCGATGGACAAGATCTTCATTCTCCACGCCGATCATGAACAGAATGCCTCGACCTCGACCGTGCGTCTGTCGGGCTCATCGGGCGCCAATCCGTTCGCCTGCATCGCCGCGGGCATCGCCTGCCTGTGGGGCCCGGCGCATGGCGGCGCCAACGAGGCCGCGCTCAACATGCTGCGCGAGATCGGAACCGTCGATCGCATCCCCGAATATATCGCGCGTGCCAAGAACAAGGACGATCCGTTCCGGCTGATGGGCTTCGGCCATCGCGTCTACAAGAATTTCGATCCGCGCGCGAAGGTCATGCAGAAGACCGCTGCCGACGTGCTCGCCAAGCTCGGCGTCAAGGACCCGATCTTCGACGTCGCGCGCGAGCTTGAGCAAATCGCGCTCAAGGACGAATATTTCATCTCGAAGAAGCTCTACCCGAATGTGGACTTCTATTCGGGCGTAATCCTGTCCGCGATCGGCTTTCCGACCACGATGTTCACCGTTCTCTTCGCACTCGCCCGCACCGTCGGCTGGGTCGCGCAGTGGAACGAGATGATCTCGGACCCCGAACAGAAGATCGGCCGTCCGCGCCAGCTCTACACCGGCCCGACCCAGCGCGATTACGTGCCCTGCAAGGATCGCTAAGCTAACCCGCCAACCGTCATGCCGGCGAAAGCTGGCATGACGCGGCGGCTTATCGCGCCGGGGCCTTCGCCGTGAACGAGGCGAAGCTCAGCACCATCACCGCGACGAACACGAACGCCAGCAGCGTGCTGTCCATCCGCGCACCGAGCCAGGCGACCGCACCGTAAAGGCCGAGCAAGCCGGCGAGCGGTAGCAGCCCGTGGACGATCGGGCTCCCTTTGCTCCTGCGCGGCGCCGACGCCCGCGCGCCGTCCGCCATATGGCGTACCTGCGCGAGCTGACTGGCGGAAAGGCCCGCTTGCAATGCCTCTTCCTCCACCTCGGCTACACTCGCGTCGCGCAGCCGATAGGTCACCGCATAGCGGCGCAGCGCCTCGAGTCTCGGGTCGGCGAGATGGTGCGGTGCCTCGATGCCGAACAGGAAGCGCAGCACGCGCGAATGCGTCTGGCGCGGGCGCAGGCTCCAGAGCGGATCGGTGCGCGAAAGGACGACGACGAGACGTTCCTGCGCGCTCAGCCGGCTGGCGGGCGCGGGCATGCGCGCCGGCGCTTCGAAGGGGTGGTCTGCAGCGAGATCGAGATAGGCCATGTCAGCCTCCGGCTATCGTCCGTCGGCAAAACCATACTGCGCACCTCTAAATCGCAGGAGACGAAACGATGTTAATGCATCGTTTCCCAAACTTGGTACCGGGCTGTGTCCGACCCGATCGTCACCCCAGCGAAAGCTGGGGTCCATCTCCAAACTGCAGCGCCAGGCTCGACCGAAGATGGATACCAGCCCCCGCTGGCACGACGGTTCGGCCCTTATCGCTTGCCCGAATAGCGCGCCCGAAACGCATTGGCCCATTCGGTCAGCCTCTGCTCCGCAATCGCACCGCGCAGTCCCGCCATCACCTGCTGGTAGAACCACAGATTATGCTGCGTCAGCAGCATCGCCCCCAACATCTCGCCCGCCTTGGTCAGGTGGTGAAGGTAGGCCATGCTCCATCCCGCAATCGGAGACTCCGGATCGAGCGGCGCCAGATCCTCGGCCCATTTCGCATTGCGCAGGTTTACCGGCCCGCCCCAGGTGAAAGCCTGGCCGTTGCGCCCCGATCGCGTCGGCAGCACGCAATCGAACATGTCGATCCCGCGCTCGACCGCGCCGACGATGTCGTCGGGCTTGCCGACGCCCATCAGGTAACGTGGTTTGGCCTCGTCCAGCTGGCCCGGCGCATAATCGAGGCAGGCGAACATCGCCTCCTGCCCCTCGCCCACCGCGAGCCCCCCGACCGCATAACCGTCGAAACCGATCTCGAGCAGAGCATCCGCAGACGCCTTGCGAAAGCTCTGGTCCAACGCCCCCTGCTGGATCCCGAAGATCGCGGCGCGCTCGGCATGGTCCCCGCCCGCGTCGAACGCCGCCCGGCTGCGCCTCGCCCAGCGCATCGATCGCTCCATCGCCGCCGCCTGCACCTCGCGCGTCGAGGTGGTCGGCACCAATTCGTCGAACGCCATGATGATGTCCGAATCCAGCAGCCGCTGGATCTCGATCGACCGCTCGGGGCTCAGCATGTGCGCCGATCCGTCGAGATGGCTCTTGAACGAGACCCCTTCCTCGCTGCGCTTGGTCAGCGCGGAAAGGCTCATCACCTGATAGCCGCCGCTGTCGGTCAGAATCGGCCGCTCCCAGCCCGAAAAGCCATGCAGCCCGCCCAGCTTCGCCACTCGTTCCGCACCGGGACGCAGCATCAGGTGATAGGTATTGCCCAGGATGATGTCGGCGCCGCTCGTGCGCACCTCGGCCGGGCGCATCGCCTTGACCGTGCCGGCGGTGCCGACCGGCATGAAGGCCGGCGTACGGATGACGCCGCGCCGCATGGAGATCTCGCCGGTGCGCGCCTTGCCGTCGGTTGCGTGGATCGTGAATTGGAAACGGGACATCCGCCGCGCATAGCCCATGAAGCCGGAGAAAACAGCGCCGGCCGCTCCTCCCGGACAGCGGCTTGGTTACGCTCGCAACCTTTGCCGTTTTCCGTCAAAAGCATCATATCCTTTCTGCGGGTCCTCCCGGGCCGCGGCGTCAGGCCTTCATGGGGCTGTTCCAAAAGATAAGGTGCAAATTCGGTCGCCATAGGCGTTCGCGATCGCGGGTGGTGCGCGATCCCGCCACGGGCCTGCTGCGCTCGCGCTGCCGCGAATGTGAGGCGCCCATGACGAAAGACGCTGCGTCCGGCCGATGGATGCCGATAGAGGACTGAGTGGCCTTTGGGCGGACGGCCAATTGTCGTAAGCCGCCCCATTCCCAAATGAGATGTGCGTCATGCGAGTCGCCATGTGTTCGTGCGAGCAGCTTCAGATCAGGCTGAGCGGGGAGCTGCTGGGCGTCGGAGTCTGTCACTGCCTCGCGTGCCAAAGGCGGACCGGCTCAGCCTTCGCGGCGCTTGCCAGCTTTTCCGCACCTTTCGAGATCATCGGATCCGCAAGCCGCTTCATGCGGACAGGCGATCAGGGATGCAGCTTCACCTTTTCCTTCTGCCCGCACTGCGGGACCAATCTCTTCCATCAGGAAGAGGGTGAGGTCGATTCCATCGCGGTCGCGGTCGGCGGCTTCGCCGATCCGGATTTCCCGGCGCCCGAGGTGGCGACCTACGACGTCCGCCGGCATCAATGGCTGAGCCTCGCGCCCGAAATCCTGGCCTATGAGCGCGACCCCAGCTGAGAACAGCTGCCGACACGCCGCACGAGCCCTTAGATGACACCGGTGTACGTCAGATCCGGAACGATATGAGCGACGAGCCACGACCTTCCGTCATCGACGTGTATCAGCGCCACGGCGAAGCCTGGGCCGAGCTGCGAAGCGACAAACTGGTCGAGCGTTCATGGCTCGACCGTTTCTCGACATTGCTGCCGGCTGGAGGCGCGGTGCTCGACATAGGCTGCGGATCCGGCCTGCCGATCGGGCGCGAACTTGTCCGACGCGGGTTCGACTTTACCGGGGTGGACGGCACGCCGACCATGCTTGCGCTATTCCAGCGCAACCTGCCGCATGCGACCGCGCATCTGATGGATATGCGCCAGCTTGCCTTGGGCCGGCGCTTCGCGGGGCTGCTCGCCTGGGATAGCTTCTTTCACCTCTCGCCCGACGATCAGCGTCCGATGTTCGCGCGGTTCCAAGCCCATGCCGCGCCGGGCGCCGCTCTGATGTTCACAAGCGGCAGCGAAGAGGGATGCGCAATCGGCCAATTGCAAGGGGATCCGCTGTATCACGGCAGCCTGAACCCGGGCGAATATCGAGCCTTGCTCGATGCCGCCGGGTTCGATGTTGTGGCGCATAAAGTGGCCGACCCGGCTTGCGGTCATCGGACCATCTGGTTGACTCGACAGCGCAGCTGATCAGGCCGCCGCTGCCCGGTCTTATCCGCTAATTAACCCAGAACAACTATTCTCGGGAATCGGCGAGAGGGTTGCGAAGTGTCTGAATTTGAGTTCGATCTTGATCGGGAAAAGCGGCTGCTGACGGTCGTGATGCATGGCTTCTGGAACGCGCAAACCTGTTGCGCTTACGACGCGCAAATGCGCGCTCAACTCGCCGCACTGGGTCGCCTGCCCGCGCCACGCGCCTGCCTGGTCGATGCCCGCGATTTCGCCATCCAGTCCAAAGAGGTGGCGGACTTGTTGCAAGACGGCGTTGCAAAGCGCCTCTCGCTCTATCCGGAACGGACCGTGCGGCTTGTTTCCCGCGCCATCTCGCGCGGCCAGGCCGCGCGCATGACGAACGATCCGAGCCATCGGGTTTATGATTCGATCGACGAGGCATTGGGCTGGCTGCTCGAACAGCGCGCCGCCGCCTGAGGCAGAAGCAAGACGTTGATCAGGCCAGGCGGATTTCGCCTGAGCAGTGGATCACAGCGCCTGCCATTTGATCGAACAGCGGCAAACCTCATCCTGACAGCAACATAGGCGATAGCCCGCATCCGCCAAAAGACCGAAACGCCTGCATTCACACCGCCGCGGAGCGCCCAGCCTCGCGGACACCTGTAAAGAACTCTTGACACTCACTCCGCACACCTGTAAAGACCTCTTTACAGGCAGGAGGGCCGTCTTGGAAAACCGCTTGAAGGCGATGCGCGAGGGACGGGGATGGAGCCAGGGCGAGCTTGCCCGGCGGCTCGGCGTCTCGCGCCAAACCATAAATGCGGTCGAAACCGACAAATATGACCCCAGCCTGCCGCTCGCACTGCGCATGGCGAAACTGTTCGGTGTCGCCGTGCCCGAGCTGTTCGTCGACCATTGGGAACCGGAAGAGGAATGATCGAAATGGCAAACGACCAGCCTGTGCCGACATGGCGCAACTTTTGGGCTTGGGGCACCGTGGGAGCCGTCGTCTGCTTCCTCCTCATGTCGGCAGCGATCACGCTCCTGCATCAGAACCCGATGGATGCGATTATGCGGCCGACCAGGGTTACCGCGATATTGGGCCTGGCCCTGATATTCTCCGCAGCGGTGGCGGGTTTCAGCAATCGGAAGCGGCCGGTCGCCTTCGGGACTGTGCGCAATTTCCTGATTCTGAACGCGATGGGAATTATCGCCTTTCTCCTCGGCTTATCGGGGGTCCGGGCGTTAGCCCTCACGCGTCCGATAAGCGCTTCGGAGATGTTCGCGGCCGCGACAGGCGCGATTCTTGTCGTCGTGGGCGCCCTCGGCGGGCTTCTCACCGCGAGCGTGCGCACGGATCTCAATCTCGTCGAGGACGAGGTGGCCGCAGAAGAGATGCGCGAACGTGGCCAATTGTTTCTGTGCAGCTTCGCCTGGCTGTTCGCCTGTGGCCTGCTGCTGATCGGGCTGAGTCTTGGCGGACCCGGAGGCCTGTTGTCGGCGGCCGTAGCCGGTTCGGGAGCGCTCGTCCTGGTCGCCATCCTCACCCTGCTCAAGATCGCGGCGTGGCGGCTTCAGGACGAGCTGGGCCGCACCTTGTCGCACGAGACGGGGAACATGACTTTCTATCTGATCCTCGTGATCGGCGGCGGCTGGGCGTTGCTCGCCCATCTCGGCTTCGTGGCTGCGCCCGCGCCGCTCGATTGGTTGACCTTGTTCACGGTGCTGATGTTTGCCGCAGCCATCATCGTGCTGGGGCGGCGGAAGCTGCTCACGCGCTGATCGTCGGCGCAGGCCTTTGCCTCAGGCAACAGCAGGCTGGCGTCGCCGTAGGAATAGAAGCGATAGCCCGTTTCGATCGCATGGGCATAGGCCGCCTGCATCCGCTCCCGCCCCATCAGCGCCGAAACCAGCATGAACAAGGTCGAGCGCGGCAGGTGGAAGTTGGTCACCAGCCCGTCGATCGCCCGGAAGCGGTACCCCGGCGTGATGAAGATCGCGGTGTCGCCCTCAAACGGCCGGATCGCATCATCCTCGCCTGCCGCACTTTCGAGCAGGCGCAGGCTGGTCGTGCCGACCGCGATCAGCCGGTGGCCGCGTGCGCGCACCGCGTTCAGCCGATCGGCGGTAGCGGCATCGATCCGGCCCCATTCGGCGTGCATCTTGTGGTCGGCGGTATCGTCCGCCTTGACCGGCAGGAAGGTACCGGCGCCGACATGGAGCGTGAGCGTCGCATGCTCGATCCCGGCCCCCTCCAGCGCCGCCATCAATTCCGGCGTGAAGTGCAGCGCCGCGGTCGGCGCCGCCACCGCGCCGGGCTCGTTCGCGAACATCGTCTGATAATCGGATCGATCCCGCGCATCGGCCTCGCGCTTGCCCGCGATATAAGGCGGCAGCGGCATCCGACCTGCGCGTTCGAGCAGAATTTCGACCGGTTCGTCGCCTTCGAATTCCAGTAGGATCGAGCCATCCTCGTAACGCTCGCTCGCGATCGCCGAGACGCCTTCTCCGAAATCGATCCGGTCGCCGGTCTTCACGCGCTTGGCGTTGCGTACGAACGCGATCCACGCGCGCGGTCCTTCGCGCTTGTGCAGCGTCGCGCCCACCTTGGCATCGCCGCGCCGGCCTTCCAGCTGCGCCGGGATCACGCGCGTGTCGTTGAACACCAGGCAATCGCCCGCGCGCAACAGGCCGGGCAGGTCGCCGACATGGGCATCCTCCATTCTGTCGCCGTCGAGCAGCAGCAGCCGCGCGCTGTCGCGCGGGCTCGCCGGCCGCAACGCGATCCGCTCGGGCGGCAGCTCGAAATCGAACAAATCTACGCGCATGGGATTCGTATAACCACTCCCGTCACCCCAGCGAAGGCTGGGGTCCATCTCCCGGCTGTACCGCTTGACCTGCCGTCAGGGAGATGGATTCCAGCTTCCGCTGGAATGACGGTGTTGGATTATTTGGGCTTCTTCTTCGCCGGCACCTTGGCCGCAGGCGGCGTCCCCGGCGGGGTCAGCGTGGTCGGCAGCGCCAGCGTCGCCGGCGCGGGCACCTGCGCGGTGGGTGCCTCGGCGACCGCCGGCGTATTGGCGTCGGCCGGCGGTGCGCCGATCCAGGCGTGGACGATCTTGGTCGGATGTTCGGGCGGCTCGCCCTTGGCGATTCCGTCGACATAACCCATGCCGCGATAAACCCGCCCGACCACCGTATATTTGCGGTCGAGCGTCAGATTGGGCGACAGCATGATGTAGAATTGGCTGTTCGCGCTGTCGTCGGACGCGGCGCGCGCCATCGCAAACGTCCCGCGCACATGCGGCAGGTCGTTGAACTCGGCCTTGAGGTCGGGAAGGTCGGACCCGCCCTCGCCCGTTCCCTTGGGGTCGCCGCCCTGCGCCATGAAGCCTTCGATCACGCGGTGGAACGGCGTGCCGTCATAGAAATTGCGGCCGCTCAGCACCTTGATCCGCTCGACCGACTTCGGCGCCTTGTCGGGCCGCAGCTGGATCGAGACCACGCCACCGGACGAAAGCTGGATGTTGAACGTATCGTCCGCGGTCGGCGGCGGCGGGGGCGGCAATTCGCCGATCGCCAGTGGCCTGAGCTTGGGCTCGGCATAGCCCTGGGGCCCGGTTGCGGTCGATGACTGCGCCAGCAAAGGTGCCGAGGCGAGGCCAACAAGGCCCAGCGCGAACAGCTTGAAAGACAAAGGCTTGAACTCCGTTTCTATCAGCGCGTGCGAGCGCGTATCTGGGCCGCCACGGCAGGCGACACGAACAAATCCACATCGCCTCCGCCGCGTGCGACATCCTTCACCAGCGATGAGGCGATATGCGCGAAGGCTGGCGCCGCCACCAGGAATATGGTCTCGATTTCGGGCGCCATCGTGGCATTCATCGCGGCCATTGGGCTTTCATAATCGAGATCGGTCCCGCTCCTTAAACCGCGCACGATGAACCGCGCCCCAACCGATCGGGCAAACGCGACCGCAAGACCGTCGAATTCGCGCACCTCGACCGCGCCCATCGCCGCCACTTCGCGCGTCACCGCGGCAACGCGCTCCTCCAGCGTGAAGAGGGGGGATTTGGTGCTGTTGGTCGCGACCCCGATCACCAGCTTGTCGGCAAGGCCGATCGCGCGGCGGATGATGTCGATATGGCCCAGCGTCGGCGGATCGAACGTGCCGGCATAGACCGCGACGCGGCTCATCGGTCGCGCTCCACCACATAACGCGCAATCGCGCGCAACAAGGTTGCCTCGCCCCCGAAGCCGGCAAGATGGCCGATCGCCTGATCGACCAGCATCTCCGCCTGCTGGCGCGCGCGTTCGGGGCCGAGCAGCGAGACGAAGGTCGCCTTGCCCTGCGCCGCGTCCTTGCCGACCGCCTTGCCGGTAATCTCGGCCGCGCCTTCGACGTCGAGCAGGTCGTCCGCAATCTGGAAGGCGAGCCCGATATCGCGCGCATAAGCGCGTACTGTCCGCCGCCCCTCTGGCGGGATATGGCCCAATATCGCCCCCGCTTCGAGGCAGAAGCCGATCAGCGCCCCCGTCTTCAATTGCTGGAGCCGGGTGACCGCGCCAAGGTCGAATTCCTGGCTCTCGGCCATCAGATCCATCATTTGCCCGCCGGCCATGCCGGTCGGGCCGGATGCCTTGGCCAGCTCCAGCGCGAGTTCGGCGCGCACGAAGGGGTCGGCATGCGTCTCGGGGTCGGCGATCACCTCGAACGCGAGCGCGTGGAGCGAATCTCCGGCCAGCACTGCCGTCGCCTCATCAAAGGCCTTGTGCACCGTCGGTCGCCCGCGACGCATGTCGTCATCGTCCATGCAGGGCAAATCGTCATGGATCAGGCTGTAGACGTGGATACACTCGATCGCGATTCCGACGCGCAGCGCCGGCATGCGGTCGATATGGAACAGGTCGGCAGCCGCGCGCACCAGCAGCGGGCGAAGCCGTTTGCCGCCGCCGATCGCGGCGTGGCGCATCGCCTCGTACAGCCGCGCGCGCGGGTCCTGCGGGACTGCCAACAGCCGGTCGAACATCTGGTCGATGTCGCCGGAGATACGGCCCATCGCCGTCTTGAGCGTCAGCGGGACCACGCTCATCGTGTCTTCAGCCGGCATCGAACGCCTGGGTACCGCGCGGGCTGCCGTCGGGTCCCAGGCTGATCTTCTCGATCCGTGCCTGCGCGTCCTGCAGCCTTTTCTCGCACTGACCGCGAAGCTGATCGCCCTCGGCATAGAGCTTGATCGACTCGTCGAGGCTCGCCTCGCCGCTTTCCAGCCGGTGGACGATCGCTTCGAGCCGCTTCAGCGCATCCTCGAACGACAGGTCGGAAATGGGGGGATCATCGCTCATCGTGCCGACTCTTGCGACCGGAGCGTTGCAGGGTCAAGCAGGCCCAAGCGCGGCTCGTCGGATCAAGCCGTCCCGACCTGCGATCCGTCATTCCCGCCCAGGCGGGAATCCGCCGGAAGGCTTGGCCCATCGCCGCGTGAGCTCCGGCTTTAAGGGGGTCGAGCTCAAGCAAGTCCGCGTGACCACTGTTGGGTGGAAAGCGGACATTAGTCTTCGGTGGAGCCATCGACCAATCCTTTCGCCCGCTCTGCGGTCGTGGGGATCAGGCGCTGCATAAAATTCCGAAATCTTGTCGGCCGAACGTAGGCAATTGTTAAACCGACGCAGATGGTGAACCAGAGGGCAATGCCCAACGTTTCATGTCCGAAGGCCGCCAATGCAAAAAAGATCGGCGACGCGACAGCGCCAAACACTAGCCCCATGATCCTCGGCCCCGACCAATGGAATTCTGGTCCTGAATCCTTGATTTCAACCATGTCGCGATGCCTCAAACCGGCATCGTTTATCAGTAGTATCAATGTCTGCAATTGGGTCGGAAGCAGTCATTCCCGCTCGTCCGATGCAGTTCCGACGGAACCAACGACGGCGCGTTCCGCATCGCGGACAAAGCCCGCGAAGACCGGCATCAGGTGTCAGGTGCGGCTGCCTCGCGTTCGAAGAACAAGGTCACCTTCATGCCCTCACCGGGCGCCGAAACGACATTGACCTGCGCCTTGGCATTCTGGCGAAGTGACTGGGCGATGACCGCGCCGAGCTTGCCGGGCTTGGGCCATTCGACCCCCTCCGGTAGTCCCACGCCGTCATCGGCAATCGTCACGCGGCATCCGGTGTCGTCCACCAGGCTGCGCAGCGTGATCGTCCCGCCCTCCCGACCTGCGAAAGCATGCTTGAGCGAGTTCGTCAGAAGCTCGTTCACGACCAAGCCGGTCGGCATCGCAACATTGATCGACACCGGCCAGGCATCGACCGTGAGATCGAGCCGAATACCCTCGACGGCATGGGCTTCCATGACGGAGGTGGCGATTTTGCTCAGGTAGACGCCAAGGTCGATACTCTCGCCGAGCCCCTGCGCCGAGAGCAGGTCGTAGAGAAGCGAGAGCGAGTGGATACGGCCGGCGAGGCGATCGAACCGCTCGCCGGTCTCACCTTCCGGCAGGTTGCGCGCCTCCATGCGGATCAGCGCGGTGATCATTTGCAGGTTGTTTTTCACGCGGTGCTGCAACTCGAGCAGGAGCACATCCTTGTCCCGCAGCGTCTCCGCAGCCTCATCGCTGTCGGCCGGCGGCTCAGTGCCGGCCGTGGCAAGGGCCACCAGCCGAAAAATGTCGTTGCCGTCATCGTCCTGGATCGTATTCGACCAGGCGTCCACCTCGACCTCGCCGCCGCTGAGCGCGATCTTGAACCGGCCGATATATTCTTCACCCGTCTCGACCGCGTGACTTAGCCGCTCGTCGTCGCCGATCGCGGCGGCGATGCCGGGCAGCATCTGCCAATTCTTTCCCTGGAGCTCGCCGGCGGAATGTCCGACCAACCGCTCGAATTCCAGATTGGCGTAGGTGATCGCTTCGGACGGTTGCAGTTCCGACACGGCGATCGCGATCGGCACATGATCGAGGAACTGCTTGAAGCGCTCGCTTTCAAGCACGTCCGCAAGCCCCGGCGTTTCGAGTATCTGCTCGACGCGCTCGCTATCCGTTTGATCGACCATGATTTCCCCTTGCGGCCTTATCCGCCGTTAGGCCGCAAACCGCAATCGCGCAGTAGGCGCGGTTTCCGGGCCCCGGCAGAGCCCAGTGTCCGTGCCGAAGCGATAAAGCCGATCCGACATCGCGCTTCGGCACCAGCGAATAAGCAACGGACGCGCCCCGCCTGAAGCGAAGCGCGCCCGCAATCGTCCCAAGCCAGGCGCCTCTGGCGCCCGACGAAATCGTCAGTTCTTCTTGCCGAACAACGCGTCCACGTCGGACATCACGCCCGTGCTGGGCGCGGTGCCGCTGGCGGCATTCTCCGCCACCTGGTGGCCATGTTCACGCTCGTGGCGCAGCTGCGAGATCAACGCCTCGCGATCGCCGTCCAGGCGCGTGTCGGGCTGGGCCTCGATACCCGCCGCCTTGGCCGCCTTGGCGACCACTGCGTCCAACTCGCGCTGACTGGTCAGGCCGAGCGTGACCGGGTCCTTCGGCGTGATGTTGGCGATGTTCCAGTGGGTGCGGTCGCGGATCGCGGCGATGGTGGTGCGCGTCGTGCCGATGATCTGGCTGATCTGGCCGTCCGACACTTCCGGATGGTTGCGGATGATCCAGGCGATGCCGTCCGGCTTGTCCTGCCGCTTCGAAACCGGCGTGTAGCGCGGGCCCTTGGTGCGGCGGATCTGCTCGGGGCCCTTCGACATGACCAGCTTGTAGTTCGGGTCCTTCTGACCCTTGTCGATCTCGTCCTGCGTCAGCTCGTGCGCGCGCACCGGATCGCGCCCGGTAAGCTTGGTCGCGGCCATATCGTCCGCAATCGCCTGCACTTCCAGGATATGGAGGCCGCAAAATTCGGCGATCTGCTGGAAGCTCAACGACGTATTGTCGACCAGCCAGGACGCGGTCGCATGGGGCATGAGCGGCTGGGCCACGAAAATTCTCCAGATAAAGAAAGGGCCGCCCCTTTCGGAGCGGCCGGCATATTGGCTGGTAATTAGTGGAGCCGGGGCCTGAGAGCAAGCAGGATGGCAAAGTCGCTCCATCTTGAACCGATGCACAAGACTTCATTAACGCCGATTCGATAAGGAAAACTCCAATTATCTGTGAGGTTTGTGGTGTTTACGAAACTCAAGGCTGCGCATGCCGAGCTACGGGTGGCGATCACGGAGCTCGAAACGGAGACGCGGCGGTTCGAGCCCAATGAGGCGACCTTATCCGCCGCGCGGCTCGCGCTGACCCGCGCGAGCAGCCGCCGAAGGGCGTTGATCGATCAGCAGATCCTTCCCACCCTCCGTGATCTTTCGCCCGAGCAGACGAGCCGCATCGACAAGCTGCGCCGCACCGCGAGCGACGTCGCGGTCCTGTCCTCGCGCCATATCGGCGACTGGACGATGCGCGCGATCCTCGCCGACTGGCAGGGCTATCGCCGCGCATCCAAGAGTATGCGCGACTCAATGCTGCAGCGGATCGCCGAGGAAAGCGCGATCCTTTACCCCCTGCTCGGCGGGCGTGTGGAGGAAGCGGCCCCAGGACCGGGATTCGCGATGCGTCAGTCCGCAATCCCAATGTAGCCCGGCCGGTCCGCCACCCTGGCGAGCCAGGTCCGGACGTTGGAATAAGCCCCCAGATCGAAGCCCCCTTCCTCCGCCACGTGCGTATAGGCGTAGAGGCAGATGTCCGCGAGCGTGAGGTACGACCCCACCAGATAATCGCGCCCCGCCAGATGCTCGTCCATCAGCTTGAGCGCCGCTTCACCCGCCGCCTGCTTGCCCGGTAGCAGCGCGCGCTGCATCTCTGTGAGGTTTTCGAGGCCCACGTGCGCTTTCCAGAAGCGGACCGTCGCCACGTTGGGCTCGTGATTATATTGCTCGAAGAACATCCAGCGCAGCATGTCCGCCTGCTCGAACCGGTCGTCGGGCACGAGCGCGCTGCGGCACGCCAGATACCAGCAGGCGGCATTGCTTTCGGGCAGGAACTTGTCGCCGATCTGCAGCACCGGAATCCGGCCATTGGCGTTCACCTGCGTGAGAAAAGCCTCGGTCCGAGTCTCGGCCTTGAGCACATCATATTGCCGCCGTTCGAGCGGCAGGCCGAGCAGGGCCGCGGTCAAGCGGATCTTGTAGCAATTGCCCGAAATCCAGTCTTCGTGAAGGATAAGCTCTTCCATTTGGTCATCCATTAGAGCGATTTCGAGCCGGACGGAATCATCCGGCGGCTCGGAAATCGCGGAAAACAAGAGCTAGAGCGCTCGCTCCGATGCAATCGGAGCGAGCGCTCTAGGGGTTCATCCGTCCGGCGGTTTCGCTGGTCGCCTGCGCTGCCCCGGCGGCCTCTTCGGGTGCCACGCTGGCGAGCATATTGGCCGCGCGCCAGCCGCCATAGCGATAATAAGCCACGCCCAGCGTGAGCGACACCGCGGAACCGATCGGGAAGCTCCACCACAAGGCGTCCGTCCCCCAGCGCGGCAGCATCAGCCACGCAAAGCCGATCCGCCCGCCGAACATGCTGCACACCAGGATCAGTAGCGGCCCATAGACGCCGCCATTCGCGCGGATCGTCGAGAAGATCACCATCGTTATGCCGAAGATGATGAAGCTCCAGCTGCCAATCAGCTGAATATGGCGCGCGATCGGGATCGCCGGGCTGTCGCTGCCGACGAACAACGTGAAGAGCGGCCGGTCGAACAGCAGGATCACGCCGACCATGAATCCGGTGATGCAGATGTTGATTGCGATTCCTGACATCGTCGTCGCGCTCACTCGGTCCCATTTCTTGGCGCCGATATTCTGCGCGACCATCGCCGATACCGCAGTGCCGATCGCGAGCGCGGGCATCTGGATATAGGTCCACAATTGATTGGCGATGCCATAGGCCGCGGTCACATCCACGCCTGCGCGATTGACCAGCCCGATCATCACCAAAGCCGAGAAGGTGAAGAGCAAGGTCTGCAGCCCGATCGGCAACCCCTTTACGAATATGACCCCCAACAATTTCCGATTGGGGATCAAATAGCGCCATTCGGGCCCGCGCAGCCGGATCGGCAGATCGCGCCGGTAGATATAAGCCAGCCCGACGAAGAACATGATGTAATTGGCGATCAAGGTCGCGGTCGCGGCCCCCGCAATTCCCATTCTCGGAAACGGCCCGATCCCCCGGATCAGCAGCGGGTTGAGCCCCGCATCTAGGATCACACTCAGCACCATCAGCCGCAGTGGCGTCATCGAATCGCCCATGCCGCGCATGCCCATAGTCAGCAGCAGCCCCAGGAACATCGGCGGCAAGCCCAGGAAAATCACGCGCAGATAGGCCAGTGCCAGCGCCTGCGCCTCCGGCGGCGTCGCCAGCACGCGCAGCAAGGCCGGCGACAGCCACCAGCCGAGCAAGGCGATCACCACCGATATCACCACGAACAGCCCGAGCGTCGTCCCCATCGCCCGCCGCGCGCCATTGAGGTCGCGCGCGCCCATGCTCTGTCCGACCAGGATCGCGGTCGCCATGCCGAAACCGAAGCCCAGGCTGAACATCAGGAACATGACCAGATTGGCGTTGGTCGTCGCCGCCAGCGCACCCTCGCCCAGGAAGCGTCCCACCCAGATCGAGTTGATCGAACCGTTGAGCGACTGAAGCACGTTCGACCCCAAGGTCGGCAGCGCGAATGCCAGCAAGGTCTTCGCGATCGGCCCCTGCGTCAGGTCGCGGCCATGGCCCGGCGGCCCGGCTTTTCTTCCCTCGGCCATGCCCCCTCCTCCGGTCGTGGAAAATGCTATAGCATTTGTGGCGGCCCCGCTTATGGCTGGTGCCGACCACAATCTTCACCCCCCGTCCGCCCTGGCGAACGGATCGACGAATGGCTCACATAGGCACGATCCCGGCAAATTGGGACAGCCAAAAAGGGAGGCAAGGATGACCGTTATCACCAGGCGCGACGTGATGGCCGGCGCGGGCGGCCTCGCTATGGCAACCCTCCTGTCCCAAACCGCCTGCGCCGCCGATCCGGATCGCAAGCTCGGCTATGCGATCGTGGGCCTGGGCGGCTACGGCCTCGGCATCATCATCCCGCAATTCGTCAATTGCCAGCACAGCCGCCTCGCCGCGGTCGTCAGCGGCGATCGGGAAAAGGCGAAGCGCGTCGCCGCCCAATATGGCCTGCCGGATCGCGCCATCTACGATTACGCCAATTTCGACAGCATCCGCGACAATCCGGACATCGACATCGTCTATGTCTGCCTGCCCAATTCGATGCATGCCGAATTCACGATCCGCGCCGCCAAGGCGGGCAAGCACGTCATGTGCGAAAAGCCGATGGCGGTTTCGGTTGCCGAATGCCAGGCGATGATCGCCGCCTGCAAGAAAGCCGATCGCAAGCTGATGATCGGCTATCGCTGCCATTTCGAGTCCTATAATCTCGAAGCGGTCCGGCTCGTCCGCTCCGGCGCGATCGGCGTGCCCAAATATTTCCGCTCCGAACATGGCTTCACCCAGGGCGACCCGAGCAAATGGCGCCTCAAGCGCGCTTTGTCCGGCGGCGGTTCGTTGATGGATATCGGCATCTACGCACTCAACGCCTCGCGCTACATGACCGGCGAGGAGCCCGTCGCCGTCTATGCGCACGAAGTTACCGACCGCACCGATCCCCGCTTCCACGAGGTTGAGGACCGGATCGAGTTCGAGCTCGAATTCCCGTCCGGCGTCATCGGCTCGTGCATGTCGATGTACAGCGCCAACCAGAATCACATATTGATGGTGGGCGACAAGGGCCGGGTCGAGCTGGAGCCCGCCACCAGCTATCGCGGCAATCGCATGTGGAGCGGCCGCAACGGCCGCCAGGACGAGGTCACGCCCCCGCCCGGCCCCGGCGCGACCCAATGGGCCGGCCAGCTCGACCATCTCGTCGACTGCATCCGCACCAATAAGGAGCCGATCACCGGCGGCGAGGAAGGGCTGCGCGACATGCGCCTGATCGAAGCCATCTACCGCTCCGCGCGCGAGAAACGCCGGATCACGCTCGCCTGACCCATGCAGCTCCCTCCGTCGACTGATTAAAGCTACCCCTCACGCCCTGCCCAGGAGCATCGCCTAAATGATCCTCACCCGCCGCACCCTGCTCGGCTCCGCCGCCTCCACCGCGGCACTTGCCGCCGCGCCGCTCTTCGCCCAGGCGCGCGGCGAGGTCGCCCCCACTGTCCGCCGGCTCTCGCCCAAACTCGACCGCATCATCGCGGCCGGTGCCGAGGTCGAGGTGATCGCGACCGGCATCAAATGGGCCGAGGGGCCGGTCTGGGTGGCGCAGGATGGCGGCTACCTCCTCTTCTCCGATCCGCCCGCCAACATCATGCGCAAATGGACGCGCAAGGATGGCGTCTCCGTCTTCCTCGAACCCTCGGGCACGGGCGGGCTAGATCCGAAGCTGGTGCGCGAGCCGGGCTCGAACGGCCTCGGCATGGATCATCACGGCCGGCTGCTCATCGCCAATAGCGGCGGCGGCTCGATCGACCGCGTCGACCTCAAGACGCGTGCCCGCACCGTGCTCGTCTCGAAGTACGACGGCAAGCGCCTCAGCAGCTGCAACGACATGTCGGTATCGAAGTCCGGCGCGATCTATTTCACCGATCCGCCCTACGGCTTCACCCAGGGCGATGCGTCACCGCTCAAGGAAGCCAAGCAGAACGGCGTCTACCGCTTCGTCGAGGGTCAAGGGGTCAAACTGGTCGACGGCAGCCTCACCCGGCCCAACGGCATCGCGCTCACCCCCGACGATAAACGCCTGTTCGTGTCCAACTCCGACGAGAAGGACCGCAAGATCGTCTATTACGATCTCGGCGCGGACGGTCTTCCCACCGGCCCTGCCAAGCTCTTCCTCGACGCCAACGGAATGCGCGGTCCCGGCAACCCCGACGGCATGAAGATCGCCGCCGACGGCACCATGTTCTGCGCCAGCCCCGGCGGCATGTGGGTGCTGGCCCCCGATGGCGAGAAGCTTGGCCTGATCGAGGACGGCGCCCCGATCGCCAATTGCTGCTTCGGCGAGGATGGCCGTACCCTGTTCATGGCGTCGAACACCCGCATCCTCCGCCTGCGCCTCGCCATCAACGGCTGGAAAGCCTGAGCTTCGCCCCTGTCCCTGTGGGATAGGGAAAGCCCCATCGCGCGGCGGAACCCCGCTCGATACAGGCATCGCGGCAATAACGACGGAAGGTAACTGCGAGATGCGCGACTTTCGGCGGATCATGTTGGTATCGTCCCTTTGCGCGATCTCGTTCGGAGGGACCGCGATCGCGCGCGACAGCGACCAGCCTTCCTCCGAGCTCATGGCCCACGCCGCCAATCCGCGCGATAGGGTCAAGCTTCGCCGGGAAGGCGTGCCACCCCCGCCCGCCTCGCTTGCCGACGTCGCCTGGCTCGAGGGTTCCTGGACCGGGGAAATGCCCTTCGGCCCGGTCGAGCAGACCAACCTCCCCGCGCGGTTCAGCCAGATGCCGGGTTTCGTGCGCGCCACCAACGGCCGGGGGGTGGTCTTCTACGAGCTTACTCTGTTCGCGGAGATCAACGGCTCCCTCACCGCGCGCGTGAAGCATTTCACGCCAGCGCTTGCGGGATGGGAGGCTCAGGACGAAGTCATCGACCGCCCGCTCGTCGCGAAGGACGCCGCCGACCTCTATTTCGACGGGATCACCTACCGGCGCACCGGCCCGAACAAGTACATTGTCTACTTCCTCAACCGCGAGAACGGGCAGGAGCGCGACACGCTCGTCATCCCCTTCCACCGCAACGGCAGCGCACGCCAAAACCCCGCGGACTGACACAGATCAAGTCCGCCCACTCCGCCCGGAACTCCACCGGTAACAACACGTTACGCGGCCGACCGTCGATATGACGGCAACAGGAGGAGGTCCTTATGGGCAAAGGCATTTTACTGTGGCTGTTGGGCATTCCATTGCCCATCATCATTCTTCTACTCTTGTTCTGGCACTGATCATGGCCAGGGCTCCTCTTAGCGCGGTCGATATCGAGCCGGCCGCTCCTCTTCGCAGCGCGGGCGTCTCGGCTTTGTCCTGGTCCGCGGTGGTCGGCGGCACGGTCGCGGCGATCGCGGTGACCCTGACGCTGCTTGCTCTGGGTTCGGCCTTCGGACTGGCGACCATCTCGCCCTGGCCCGGGCTTGGCGCGAAGCCGACCAGCTTCACGATCGGCGCCGGCATATGGCTGGTCGTGACCCAATGGTTGTCCGCCGCGCTCGGCGGGTATCTTGCCGGCCGGTTGCGCGTCCGCTGGACCGGCCTCCACACCGACGAGGTCTTCTTCCGCGACACCGCCCACGGCTTCCTGACCTGGGCCAGCGCCACCGTCGTGATGGCGGTCGTGTCCGTCCTCGCAATCGCCATGGCCGGCGCCGCGGCTCCGGCGGTCGATGTCAACGCCACCAAGGAGGCCGTCGACGCCGCGCGCAAAGTCACCGCGACCTTCGCCGCTTTCACCGGCCTGTCGCTCGTGATCGGCGCCTTCATCGGCAGCGTCTGCGGCGCGATCGGCGGCCGCCTGCGCGACCTGCATGATTGAATGACGCACCGCGACGGGTTCCGGCGGACCCGTCGCGGCGGCAGGCCAGTCTCCAACCGGGCTTTTTCTCGCCGCCATGCGTTCCTCCCCACAAGCACAGGAGTACGACATGGCCGACGACGCACCGAAATCCCGGGCGAACATCTACCAGGCGCCCGGAATCCAGACCGGATACACCGCCGAAGACGAACCCCCGATCGCCGCGGTGGCGCCCGCCCCGCCGCCGCTCACCGGCGACGAGCGTGGCCGCGACAATCGCGGCCACCGCGCCGCCGTCACCGCCGCTGGCGAAGTGATCGGCAGCGGCGCGGGCGCGGGCGGCAAAGGCGGGCCGGAGGATTTCGACCTCGATCCCCAGTCGGGCGGCGGCACCTTCGAGCTCGGCCATCCCGACCGCCCCAATCGCGGCGCGGATTCCTCGCAGCATAACAGCAGCTGAGTCCGCGCGCCGGCGGGCTGTCGCGCGGGCTCCGCCGCCAGCGCGATCGCCCCATGGAAAAGCGCACCACGCGCTCTTATCTTGCCTCCTCAATCAGGAGGATTGCCCATGACCACCGAACGCGCCGTTCTTGCCGGAGGCTGTTTCTGGGGCGTGCAGGATCTTGTCCGCAAGCTGCCCGGCGTGATCAAGACCCGCGTCGGCTATTCCGGCGGCGACGTCCCCAACGCCACCTATCGCAACCACGGCACCCATGCCGAGGCGATCGAGATCCTCTTCGATCCCGCCACGATCAGCTTCCGCCAGCTGCTGGAATTCTTCTTCCAGATCCACGACCCCACCACCGCCAACCGCCAGGGCAACGATGTCGGCCTGAGCTATCGCTCGGCCATCTTCTACACCAGCCCCGAGCAGAAGGCCGTCGCCGAGGACACGATCGCGGATGTCGACGCCTCCGGCCTGTGGCCCGGCAAGGTCGTGACCGAGGTCGAGCCCGTCGGCGATTTCTGGGAAGCCGAGCCCGAGCACCAGGATTATCTGAAGCGGATCCCGAACGGCTATACCTGCCACTTCGTGCGGCCGGGCTGGAAGCTGCCGCATCGGGCCGACGCGGCTTAGGCCGGTCGCCCGCGGCTTTCGGCGAGCCGGCCCCGCCATCGGCCGCGGCGCTAGGCGAGAGCCCTTCTCACCAGAGGGGTTCCCGCAAAGAATATGGTCAGGAGAGCGGCGAAGGTCACGGCCGCCATCGCAATCCAGTCCGGATGCCCGATATCGCTGCCGAGCAGTTCGCCCACGGCGCTGCGCCCTATCCACATCAGGATAGCGACCACCGACGCTAAGGCGCACCCCCCGACGATGCGCCGCCGCGCCGCGCGACACTCCCTGCGCACGAGTATCGCGATCCGGAACATCGGGTCATTACCGGCGACGCCCGTCGCCTTCAGCGCCTCTTCGAACCTGGCTTCAAGATCGGCCACCGCTACCTCCATCCCCTGAATTTTCCTGCGCGACCTCACTCAACGCCCCGAGCAGGCGCGTGCGGCCTCGTGCCACGTGCGACTTCACCGTGCCGAGCGGGATGCCGAGCGCACCGGCCGCCTCCGAATGCGAAAAACCTTCGGCGAGGCAGAGCGCGGCCACGGCGCGCTGCTCGATCGGAAGACGCAAAAGCGCCTGCTTCACCGCCACCCGATCCTCCATCGGGGCCCGCTGCCCGTCGTCACGCGACGTCTCCATTTCGTAGCTCGCCTCCCGCGCCCGACTCCTGAACCACGAACGCTGCGCCGATTTGGCGCGGCGCCAAGCGATGGCGCACAGCCAGGATCGCACGCTCGCGGTGCCACGATAGCGGCCGGCCCCGGTCCAGGCCGCGAGAAACACCTCCTGGGCGATGTCGTCGGCGTCCGCGGCATTGGCCAATATGCGGCGAAGAAAGCTTCTGACGGCTTGCTGGTGCCGATCTATCAGGAGGTTGAAAGCTCGGTCCGAACCCGCGCTGATCCCGGAAACGAGCGTCGCGTCATCGTCTTCCATCGGAGGTGAGCGCCGCGGTCAGCCGGGCCAGCGCATGCGCGGCGAAGAATACCCCTACGACGATCCCGACGACCATCAGCCAGTCCGGATCGGGATGGGGCACGCGCACGCGCCAGGCGAATACGCCCCATCCGCCCGCGGACAGCACAACCGCTCCCGCGAAGCGCGACAAATGCCAGCTTCGCCGCAGATGCGGGGGCGGAGGCTGCGGCGAGCGCCCGATCTGGCTCACCGCCTCCACCACTGCCGCGGGCGGCTCCTCACCCCGCTCGGCGTAGACTTTCAGGATCTCGATCGCCTTGAGCTTCGCTCTCAGCTGCAGCCCGACGATGCCGATCGTGATGACCGTACCGGTCGAGAAGACCAGCACCAATAAGGGTAAAACTGCCATGTTCGCCTCCTGCGTGCCGGTCTTTCACTCGCCGGCCGGCGCGCGCACGCCCGTATAGGGCACCTTGCTGCCACCCAGCTCCGCCGTACCCGTGAACCTGTCACCCGAAACATTGCCCTTATAGACGATCGCGATGTCGTTATTCCCGATCTTCACCACGCGTGTGTAGGAGAAAGCGTCGCCTTCGATGACGATGTCCGTCCCCGGCCCCGCCTCGGGCGCGCCGGGTGGCGCGCCGATCGCCTTGCCGATGATCGAATAGCCGTCCTTGGCCCTTGTGACTTTGAGCTTCTCCGACGTCTCTACCCCACCATCGAGGTGGGACGTCGCCGTCCACGCCCCGACAAAGGACTGGGCATTTGCCGTCGTGCCCAACGCCCCCGCCAGCCCCAACGCGATCATTCCGATATTGCGCATCACGCACCTCCCCATCGTCGCGCGACTGTCGCGCTCCTGATGTTAGTCGCCGACGGGAATGCGATCGGATGCAGAGCGCCTATTTTCCGTCGATCGTGAACGCCAGCAGCAGGTTCACCGCACTCCGGTTGATCGGCTGATATCCGGAGATCTGGTAAAGCGTACCGCCGGCGACGGTTGCCCCCGCCCCGTTGATCGTGTCGCCCTTGATCCCTGCCGGGGCATTGACCGGCCGGAAAATGCTCTGGCCGATGTCGAGCCTGCCTCTGATCTTCCCGTCGCGCGCGTCATAGGCGCGCAAAATGCCGTCCATCGATCCCTCGAACACGAGTCCCGGGGTCGCGGTCGCGGCCGCCGAAAGCCCGCTGGTGCACATGCCGACCAGCGAGCCTTTCGGCGCAATCCTGCAATCCGGATAAGGCGCGGGAGTCGACCAGATCAGGCTGCCGTCGCGGATGCGGACGGCGTAGAGGCCGGCCTTGGTCTGGCTCCTCCGCGTATAGGGATCGGCGATCGGCACGAACAGTCGGCTGCGATCCGCCGCCATGCCCCATTCGATCCCGCCGAGCGCGCTGCCTTGGCTGAGCCGCCGCTGCCACAGCATCGCTCCACCGCGATCCGGATCGAGCGCGGTCACCATCCCCGATTTCTGCGCCACAAGCAGAATGCTGCGCCCATTCGGAAGCGTGCGCAGGATCGGCGAATTGCCCACATCATGATCCGGCCCGACGATCCGCGGGCAGGCAGACGGCTGGTTCGGCTGCCCGGTGCATCCCACCATATACGTATCGTTAGCGGTGAGCTGACGGCGCCAACGGACCTTGCCGCTGATCAGGCCGATCGCCATCACCGCGTCGGAGCCTGTGCTGGGAGCGTCGCTATAGGCGTTGCCGCTGCCCGCATAGAGCACGCCACGCCGGACATCCACGGTGGGGGCGGACCAGATTGCGGCGCCCGCCGGCCCCCACAGCCGCTGGCCGTCTGGCGCCAAGCGATAGGGCTTGGGGGTCTGCGTGATCGTGAAGCTCTGCCACAGCTTCCTCCCGTTGGACGCATCGACCGCGACCACGCTGCCCCGAAAGGTGCAGCATCGATAATTCCGGCTGAGCGTCGCGGCGGATTCGGTCGACGAGACCGGCACGTAGATCCGGCCGCGATACAGAGTTGGCGATCCCGTGATCGTTGCCAGCGGATGCGTGTCGGCCTTGGCCGACCAGATCTCTCTGCCCGTTGCCGCGTCGAGTGCGTGTACGCCGGCGCTACGGTCGCCGACAAACACCGCCAGCCGGCCGGATCCGCCCAACGCGCCCACCAGCCGCCCGACGGTCACCGCCGCGCGAATGCCCGAAGCTGCCACCTGCGCGTGCCAGTAAGCGCAGCCCGTTCGGGCATCGAGCGCGTACACCAGCCCTGCGCCGGTGCCGAGATAGACGCGGTCGCCGACGATGCTCGGCTGTCCGCCGACGCCGCCCGCAAACGCGAAGGCCCACTTCACGCGGAGCCTCGAAACGTCGCTGACTTTGAGCGACGTGTCCCGCTGAAAGCGCGCATTGTCCGAAGTCGGGCTCCAGCCATTCCAGCGCGGCCCGCGCGTCGCCGGAGGCGATACCGTCCGGCACGCAAGGACGTCGCCCATGTCCGCGGGAGACGTGGCGGCGTGGGTGGGTGCTTTGCCGTTCAGATAGACTGCGATGGCGTCGAGCTCGGCGTTGCTGAGCCCCGCCGCCATCGGCGCCATGCCGCCGCGCGAGAGAATATCGAAAATCTCATCCGGCGAGCGAGCGCCAAGGCGTGCTCTGGCGGGCGCCCGGCTGGAAGCCTCAGGGTCATCATGGCAGGCCGCACAGCGCTGTCGGTACAGGCTTCCACCATCCGGCACCGTCTCGGCACGCGCCGCGGCAGCAAGCACCGAGCAAGCGGATATCAGGATGGCCGCGAAGGGCGGCCTCCAACCCCGAAGGCGATATCGAAGCGCCATTTCTGCCTCCCCAGCCGCGCGATTGTCGCGAGGCAGCCGAGCTTGGTCGCAGCCGAGGGGCCAATCGGATGCGGCGAAATTCGCCACACCGCTCGCGCGGGCCACCAGGTCATGGATTTCTTAGTAAACCGGCACCGTAATTGGAGACTTTCCTGCCCGTTTTTGGCTGATAGAAGGAGGACGGCGCCACAAAGCCCGGTTAGCAAACCGTGGCGAAAACAGGAGTGAAGGCTAGTGCCAAATGAGACGCGACGGTTGATGTAGATTTATTTGCTTTCGAGGATGAGCCGATTTTGTTAGTATTATCGCCATCCAGGAGTTCAGATTATGCGACGGATGATTTGGATTTCGATCGCGGCGGGAGCGGCTTTCGCGGGCGCTGGTGCGGCAAATGCACAGACGACTGCTCCAACCGGGCCGGTAGGGAGCGGTCTCCGATCCCAGGACGTTGCGGCCAGCCACCGTGAATTTGACAATGATTACAACACCATTGCTGGACGCGGCGTCGACGTGACCAACATGGACCGGGCGGACCAGAAGGGCGCGATGAAGCGGCGTTCCGCTGTTCCGGCGACCGCGTCCGACGTCACGGCCGGTGCTAAAATTCGCGACGTCAAAGGCGTGTCGGTCGGCGTGGTCGCGACACTCGCCGCTAACGAAATTGCCGATCCGGACTCGGTCGTGGTCGACACCGGCCGCGCCAAGATCGGCGTGCCGCTGACCGCGTTCGGCAAGGACGACAAGGGCCTGCTACTGGCCATCACAGCCGAGAATTTCAATCAGCTGGTGGCGCAGGCAAATCCGCCGGCGTCAAAGTCGAAGTCGAAGTCAAACTAGCCCGTAGGCAATGAACGGACGGCGGCTTTTCCGGACGTTGTCCTGACGCGCCGAACGGCCGATTATAAGGCGCAAAGCTGCCAGTCGAACGCCCGTCTCGACAAACCAGAAGAAAACACGGGCGCATGGCGCGTTCGCTGATCGGTATTCAGCGGGCACGACCAGCGCGAAGCCCGTCGCCACGCATGCGACGGTGACGTCGCCCACGGGGGACAATCTCAGCGTGCGGATGCCGACGTCGTGCGGGGGAACATTCCCCGCCGCCTGAATTACGTCGCCCCGCATTTCGCTTATGTTGCAAGAGTTTATACTCAGGATTGATAGACTCATAGCCGCTCGCCGTGCTACCCCGCTTCAGGGGTGCATAGTGCGTAAGACGACGACAGCTTTAACTGACCGCGTGTTGTCTTGGGCGGTGCGCCAGGAACTCGGGCTGTTCTCGCGCTGGCTGGTTTCGACGCTGGTTGTTTTCGTCGTCGCGGCGGTGCGAATGTTGTACATTACCACCCTTCTTCCCTGGCTTCCTTTCATCCCTGTTGTGACCCTGCTGGCGCTGCTGATGGGTGCTCGGTTCGGCTATTATGGAACCTTGCTCGCTTCGGCGCTGGCGGCCTTCACGATCGCGCCGGGGCATGATCCGCGCCAGCTCAGCAGCGATCAATGGGTTGCGAGTCTGCTGTTCGTGGCGATCGTCGCTTTCATGGCCTTCCTCGCGGGCGAATTGCGCGCGGTCTACCGCCGCAACATGGCGCTTCTCGCCGACTCCGATCGATCAACCGCCGAGCTTAGGCAACGGGAGGCCGACCTCGCTTTGCTCAACGCGGAGCTGGGCCACAGGCTGAAGAACCAGCTGACCGTCGCTCAGGCGATGACCACCCAGATCATCCGGCGCAGCGCAAGCCTTCGGGACGCCGAGGCTGCTGTGTCCGAGAGGCTGTCAACGCTCGGCCGGGCGAGCGATCTCCTTCTCAACGCGGATGAGCAACGGCCCGAACTCGAGCAGCTCATCGCGACGGTAATCGCGCCCCTGCAGGTGTCGAAGGACCGAATTGCCTGCAATGGCGGCCGGACGAAGCTCCACCGTGATGCGGCGCTCGCGCTTGCTCTGTCGATACACGAGCTTGCGACGAACGCGGTCAAATATGGCGCCCTGTCGAACGACCGCGGCATCGTCGATATCAATTGGGGCTGTGAGGAAGACGAGCACGGCCACGCCCACTTCCATTTTCTCTGGCGCGAAAGCGGCGGCCCGGCGGTCGAGAAACCCGTCCGCCGCGGCTTCGGCACGACATTGCTCGAGCGCGCGCTTGGCCCCTATTTCAGAGGGGCCATCCGTACGGATTTTCGGCCGGACGGGCTCGTCTTCGAAATCAATGCGAAGGTGGCCCCGCCCCGCGGGAGCAGGCTTGACAAATGAGAACAAACGTGTACGCATGATGCGTTCGCTGACTTGGGGAAACTCACACCAGGGGACATGACCGGCGCGAAGCTCCTCGGCATGCATGAGACGGTAACTTCGCCCAAAGCGTACAGATCTCGGCGTGCAGTTTCGGCTGCGCGGTGATGCCGGCGTCGTGGAGCGGAGCTATGCGGACGACGTGTGGGCTTTCAAGTCCTAGGGGGTAACTCCCGGCCAAGACCGCAGCTTCGGGTCGGCATTGCGTGGGGTGGCCCCGGGCGATGCTGGAGGGAAACCTTCAGGGGCTTGGTTTCCAAGCCACCCGCTAGAAATTCCGCGGCCACCCTTTGGCTGGATGCCTGCGCATAGGATGGTTGCAGGCGGGCATCTGCGGGGCCTTTCAAGCCCCAAGGTCGACATGCACCATCCCCGCAGCCGAAGAGGTGGCGGAACCGCGCCGGTCACACATGCTTGCCCTCAAGCCATGGGAAACGTGCGTCCAAACCCATGCCCCACTCCGTCGTCCCAGCGAAAGCTGGGACCCCAGGAGAGGAGAGACCCCCTCATTTCCCACCCGTCACCCCGGACTTGTTGGGGTCTACTCAGAGGCTTGGGGCCCGCCTCACCGTGGATGCCGGAACAGGTCCGGCATGACGGCGGAGAGCGCATCCCCACACCCGTCATGCTGAACCCTTCGACAGGCTCAGGACAGGCTTGTTTCAGCATCCACCGGGAGGCCAACGCCGCGCACCTTGTCGTTTTCCCGCGTCCTGATGCGCCCTCACCGCGGCAGCGCAAACGCCACGTAAGCGGAGCCCTGCCGCGCTCCCGGGTTACGCCCGTTGCTGGTCGCGATCACGATATATTGCCGCCCACCCACGCTATAGGTGATCGGGGTGGCCATGCCCGTATAAGGCAGGCGCGTCTCCCACAGCAGCGTGCCGTTGCGGCTGTCGAAAATCCGCATCTTCTGGTCGTGCATCGTCGCCGCGATGATCAGCAGCCCGCTCGCCGTCACCACCGGCCCGCCATAATTGTCGGATCCCGTGTCTTTCATGCCCTTGGCGACAAGCTCGGGATGTTCGCCGAACGGGATCCGCCACAGATATTCGCCTGTGTTGAGATCGATCGCGCTCAGCGTCCCCCACGGCGGCCGCACCGCCGGATAGCCGTCGGGGTCGAGGAACCGCTGATAGCCGGTGAACTGATAGGCCGCACCCGCGCCGCCCTCGGTGGAGACCTCCTTCTTGCCCGGCGCGCCCGCCGGCGCCACCCCGCGCAGGAAAGCGACGATCGCCGCACGGCCGACTTCGGACAATTGCGGGAAGCCCGGCATCCGCCCTTTGCCGCCCTTGATGATCGCGTCTATCTCCTCCGCTGTGCGCCGGTCGCCGACATGGGTCAGGTCGGGAAATGTCGGCGGCGATCCCTTGCGCTCGGGGCCGTGGCAGCCCGCGCATTGGCTGCGATAGATCGTCTCGCCCGGGCTCATACCCGCCGCGGCCGCGCGCGGCGCGAGCGTGCCGAGCCAGGGCATGTCGCTGCTGTTGATATAGATCACGCCTTTGCGGTCGACCGCCGGCCCGCCCCACTCCGCCCCACCATCATAGCCCGGGAAGACGATCGTCGGCTGACCCACCCGCAGGGGCGTGAACGGGCCCTTGTTATTGTACGTCCTGAACGCCTTGAGCACGGCAGCATGCGCTTCCGGCGTGCGCGTCGTCAGCTCCGCCTCGGTCAGCCTCTGGCGCGCGAACGGCGCGGGTTTGAGCGGCATCGGCTGCGTCGGCCAGGCTTTCTCCCCCGGCACGTCGGACGGCGGATAAGGCCGCTCCTCCACCGGGAAGAGCGGCTTGCCCGTCATCCGATCGAACAGATAGACCACGCCCTGCTTGGTCGTCTGCGCCACCGCGTCGATCCGGCGCCCACCTCGCCGTATTGTCAGCAGCACCGGAGCCGAGGGAAAGTCGCGATCCCAGATGTCGTGATGCACCTCCTGGAAATGCCACAGGAGCTTGCCCGTGCGCACATCGAGCGCGAGCAGGCTGTCGGAATAGAGGTTCGCGCCCAGCCGATCCGCGCCGTAGAAATCGTCCACCGCCGATCCGGTCGGCACGAACACGATCCCGCGCGCCCGATCGAGCGCCATCCCCGCCCAATCGTTCGCGGCACCCGCCGTCTTCCACGCATCCCTGGGCCAGGTCTCCGATCCCGGCTCGCCCGGCTGCGGCAGGATGTTGAAGCGCCAGCGCAGCTTGCCATCATGCACGTCGAACGCGCGCACCGCGCCCGGCGCGGCGGGATGCGTCTCCGACGTGCGGAAGCCGGTGATGATCATGTCGCCGTAGATCATCCCCGGCGAGGTCAGATAGGCCGGCGCCTGGCGCGGATCGCGCCCCAGCCCCTCGCGCAGGTCGATCCGCCCATCGCGACCAAACTCGCGCGCGGGCTGCCCCGTGTCCGGATCCAGCGCGATCAAGTAACTGCCATTGCTCGAGAACAGCCGCCGCGTCCGCCCATCGGTCCACCAGCTCAAGCCCCGCACGGGCTGCGCACCCACCTCATCCGGCGCATGCCGCCACTTGAGTTGGCCGGTGGCCGCGTCGAGCGCGACCACGCCTTGCTGCGGGTCGATCGCATAGAGCACGCCCCCGATCATCAGCGGTGACGTCTGCAACTCCCCCTCGCCCATCTCGAACCGCCAGGCTTCCTTGAGCTGCCCGACATTGCCGCGGTCGATCTGCGTCAGCGGCGAAACATGGTCCTGCGCGGCATCCCCGCCATAAACGCCCCAGTCCACGTCGCGCGCGTTCTGCTCGGTATCCCGCGCGATCGCCAAGCCGCTCGCAAAAGCCACCGAGCCCGCCAGCATCCACCCGCCGAACCGCATCCCCCGCCTCCTCCCATTCAGCCGCTCGATGCGGTCTTGTCGTATCGGGCTATACGTTTCGTCGCTCCGGTGGAAGGTGGGCGGCTACTCCTCCGCGGCCTCCGCCTCGTGCCCGCCATAGCCACCGCCCGCACGCAGCCGGCGATGACGCTCCCGTTCGGGGGTGTTTCTTTCGCGTTCCTGCAGCCGGTCGATCTTGCGCACCAGAAAAGCGGTCGACCAGCCGATCATCAGCAGGCCCAGCAGCGATTCCGCATGGCCCACCAATCGCCAGCCATCGGGCAACGTATCCGACGAAACGCCCGTGGAGGTGTAATAGGTCGCCGACACGACCAGCGCCTGTTCGACCTGCCGGATCGCGCCAGCGGCCAGATAGAGCGCGCCGATCAGCCCGATCTCGAACGCATGCAATGCGAACAGCAATACCGCTACGAACCCGACCAGGAAGATCGACCGCGCGCTAAGCCTCTTATGGAGCAGGGCATCGTCGGTCAGGTTGAACATGGACGACATGCCCAACAGGCCCAGGCCATGCGTGAGCGCCAGCACCGGCACCATCACGAACGCGATCAGCAGCTCCAATCCCAGCGACAGCGTCTCTCTCCTCGGATGGGCCCGTGAACGAGCCGCGCCCGCTTCGGGTCCCGCTTGCGACACGCGCGTCGCAGGCTCACAAGGCCGCCATACTCCGACCTCGGAAAGACTGATCTCGCATGCGCTTCTTCGTTCTCGCTCTTAGCGGCAGCCTGCTCGCCACGCCCACTTTCGCTCGGCCTGACGCCCCCGCACCAATCCTGACCACGCCCGAGGCGCATGACGCGCTGTCCTATGCCAGGCCCCAGATCGCGCGCGTCACCCATGTCGATATGGACCTCACCGCCGATTTCGCCGCCCATGTCATGCGCGGCACCGCGACGCTCACCATCCTGGCCGAGCCCGACGCGAAGGAGATCGTGCTGGACGACAACGGCCTCGTCATCGCCAAGATCACCGACGCCGCTGGCCGCCCGCTCAAATATACGGTCGGCGCCAACGACGATTACAAGGGCGCGCCTTTGACGGTGCAGATCGGCTCCGCCCGGCGGATCGTCGTCACCTACCGGTCAAGCTCCGACGCGAGCGCACTCGGCTGGCTCGCCCCGTCGCTGACCGCGGGCAAGAAGAAGCCCTACCTCTACAGCCAGGGTGAATCGATCAACAATCGCAGCTGGATCCCGACCCAGGACAGCCCGGGCATCCGCCAGAGCTGGACCGCTAAGATCACCGTTCCGTCCGATCTGGTCGCGGTGATGAGCGGCGAGCGGCTGACGCCCAAAGCTGTGCCCGCCGGAAAGGGCTGGCACAGCTACCGCTTCCGTATGGACCATGACGTCCCGCCTTACCTGATCGCGCTCGCGGTCGGCGATCTCGCCTTCCGCCCGCTTGGTCCCCGCACCGGCGTTTATACCGAACCCTCGATGCTCGACCGATCGGCACGCGAACTCAGCGATACCGAGAAAATGGTAAGTGCCGCCGAGAAGCTCTACGGCCCCTACCGCTGGGGCCGCTACGATATCCTCGTATTGCCACCGTCCTTCCCCTTCGGCGGGATGGAGAACCCCACCCTCACCTTCGCCACGCCCACGATCATCACCGGCGACAAGTCCAACGTCGACGTGATCGCCCACGAACTGGCACACAGCTGGTCCGGCAACCTCGTCACCAACGCCACCTGGTCCGATGTGTGGCTCAACGAGGGGTTCACCACCTATTTCGAGAACCGCATCGACGAGGCGGTCTACGGCGGGGAGCGCGCCGACACGCTTGCCGACCTCGGCTGGGATTATCTCCAGCGCGATCTGAAGAGCGCGCCCAATCCAGAGGCGACACGGCTACATGGCGATCCGGAAGGGACCCATGGCGAGCTCGATTATTACAAGGGTTCGACCTTCTTGCGCACGATCGAATATAGCGTCGGACGTGCGCGCTGGGATGCCTACCTCACCTCGTACTTCAACCGCCACGCCTTCCAGCCGCAAACCACCGCCGGTTTCCTTGCCGATCTGCGCGCCAATCTGATCCGGGGTGACAAGGCGCTCGAGGACAAGCTCAAGCTCGACACATGGGCTTATGCGGCGGGCCTTCCCGACAATGCCATCCACGTGAAGTCGGCAACGCTCGCCCAGATCGACGAGACGCTCGCCCGCGTGAACGCCGGCGCGCCGATTGCTTCGATAGATGCGAAGCATTGGTCGACCCAGGAATGGCTGCGCTTCCTGAACGGCCTGCCCCGCAAGCAGAGCGCCGCGCGCCTCGCCGAGCTCGACAGGGGGCTCAACCTATCCACGTCGATCAGCGCCTATATCCGCTCCGCCTGGCTCGTGCTCGCGGCCGAGAACCACTATGACGCGGCGATCCCGTCGATGGAGGATTATCTCCCTCGTATCGGCCGCGGACTGCTGATCTTCCCCGTCTATCGCGCGCTGAAGGCCGAGGGCGACTGGGGCCTGCCGATCGCCAGACGCATCTACGCCGGCGCGCGCGCCAATTATCACCCGACGGTGGTGGCAACGCTCGACAAGACGCTCGACTGGAAGGGACACTGACCGACAAACCCTCTCCCCTTTGCGGGAGAGGGCTTCGGGAGGCGTCAGCCGCGCATCACAGCACCCAGTCGACCTGCAGCCAGAATTTGCTCGTATCGGTCAGCAGCCGGTCTGCGCGATATCGGGCATAGCGCGCGGAGAACAGCGCATGTCCCCGCTTGGCGGTTGCAAGCAGATCCCATTCATTGCCGTAATGCTGGCTCAGCCGGTCGCTGCCGAAGCGGTGATAGCTTGCCGACAGGCCGATCGCGTCCGCCGGCCCGACCTTCTTCCAGCCATAACCCAGCGTACCGTACAAATCGCGCAGGCCATTGGGCGGGGTCGTGCCGAACTTGCCCGCCCAGCCGTTGAACTTGAAATAGGAGGCAAGCGGCGTCTGCACGCTGGTCAGCGCTAAGCCCTTATCCGCGCCCAGGACCTCGTAACCGCCGGCTGCGGTCAGCGCATTCGCGCTCAACGTCGCCTCGCCCAGCCAATAATCGGCCGAATAGTCATTAGGGTTGTTGTGATAGTCGCTTTGCCGCGCCCAGCTCGCGACATAGGCAATCTTCACACCCTTGCCGATCGGCTGGCTGCCTGTGAAGCGGACGCCGTAGGTCTGGCTCGACAGTGCATAATTCTGCACCATTTTCTCGTCCTGATCGACCAGGTAGGCGAAGCCGGTCACCGTGCCCGCGCTCGTGCCATAATTAAGAAGCGCGAAGACGTTGCTGCCGCCCACTGCCCGCTGGCGCGCGCCGGTGCCGTGGATGCCGTTCACAGTGCGGTCGCTCCACGAATAGGTCAGGTCGGCGCTGAATCCCTTTGCCTGGCCATATTGCACGCGGACCGCATCGAAGGTTTGCTGGTTCTGGCGCCAATTGGACGAACCGACGAAACGCTGATCGGCCAGTTCGACCAGTTGGCGGCCCGCCGTGATCGCGAAATTCTTGGCTGCGTAGCGGATTTGCGCGCGGTTGAGTTCGGCATTGCGCGGGTCGGCGACCAGCGGCAGCTGGGTCCGGCCATTGGTGCCGTCATTGTAATGCGTGTCGAACACGAGCGTGGTCTCGCCCTCGATCAGCGCGGACCACCCCCCGCCGTTCGAGACCTGCAGGCCCGGCCGCAGCCTGAGCGTCACCGCATCGGCATCGCGGGCCAACCCGGCCTGGTCGACATTCTCGTAGCGCAACCGCGCATCGAGCAGCGGTTTGATTTTGAAGTCCTGGGCGGATGCGGCGCTGTTCACCAGCACCGCCGCCAACAAGGGCAGCGATTTCATTTATCCGGCTCCAAAAAAAGAGAGCCCTCGTCCCGGGTGTAAGGGACGAGGGCCGGCCCGGCGCTTGCGCCGGAGCCTAGGGAGGGTCCTTTATGCGCCTTGCGCGGCGAGGCCGCCGGGCACGGCGCCGAGCTCGCCCGTCTCACGCGCCTTGCGGCCGTAGACGATCTCGAACAGCGGGCTCGCCATCATCGTGGTGACGATCGCCATCAGCACCAGCATCGAGAACAAGGCCGGTCCGATAATGCCCTTCTGCAAGCCGATATTGATGATGATCAGCTCCATCAGCCCGCGCGAGTTCATCAGCGCCCCGATGCCGAGCGCGGTGCGATTGTCCTCACCCATCGCGCGCGCCGCCACATAGCAGGCGGCGAATTTCGCGAGGACCGAAGCGACCAGCACGCCCGCCGCGATCAGCAGCATCGACGGCGAGGTCAGCATGTCCATCCGGGTGTTGAGGCCCGAATAGGTGAAGAACATCGGCAGCAGCAGCACGACCGCGATCGGCTCGACCTTCTTCTTGAGTTCCTCGACGAACAGCCCGCGCGGCATGAATACGCCCAGGATGAAGCCGCCGAAAATCCCATGAATGCCGATCGCGTCCATGAAAAAGGCCGACATGCAGAACAGCATGATCGTGATCGCAAGCACGGTCATGCTCATCTCGCCCCGCGCCTCGACCGCGCGGCCGAGCGGTGCCAGCAGCTTGCGGCCGAACAGCACCAGGAAGATCGCGTAAAGGGCTGCGCCGCCAATCGCGAGCACGGCCACGCCCGGCCCCGCGCCGAAGGTTGCGAGCACGACGGCCAGCACACACCAGGATGCGGCATCGTCGAATGCGCCCGCCGTCAGCGAAAGCGTGCCGAGAGCGCTATCCGCCAGCCCGCGCTCATTGATGATCCGAGCGAGCATCGGGAATGCGGTCAGTGCGATGCAGGCGCCCATGAACAAGGTCGCATTGGCCTGGCTGATGCCGGCGGCAAACAGACCCGGCACCTTGAGCAGCAACGGCGTGATCGCGACCGCAATCAGAAACGGCGTGATCACCCCCGCCGCCGACACCGCCGCCGCGCTGCGCGCCTTGGACTCGAAATGGTCGAGCCGGAGCTTGAGGCCGACCATGAACATGTAGAGCGCCACGCCGAGCTGCGAGCCGGCATAGAGCACGTTCTTGGTCTCCTTCGGGAAGATCGCCGCCTGCAGATCAGGCCAGAATAGGCCGATCAGCGACGGCCCGAGGATCACGCCCGCGATCATCTCACCCACTACCTGCGGCTGGCCGAGAAACTTCTGGCCGGCCCAGCCGACCACGCGGCAGGCGAGAATGATCACCGCCAGCTGCAGGAAGAAATGAATACTATAGTCGCCCGGCACATAGCTGTGCGCCGCCCCCGCGACCGCCGGTCCGTGCGCCGACAGGACATTGCCCAATGTCGACCAGAAACTGTCTATTACGCTTTGCACTGCATCACTCCCCGCTTTTGTTATGCGGGAAAAAGGAACGCAGCCGCGGCGTCGCGCAATCGCCAAAATCGATCTGAACGTGCGATTATGGCCGGTTCGATCATTTCTGTTGCAGGGGCGCTACAAGGTAGTAATGTACCTACAGATCATTTGCCTAATTTGTAGGTATGTAGGCACGATTTGGAACGGATATGAAGGTCGTCAGCAGCCGCGATTTCAACCAGGACGTGAGCCAGGCAAAGCGGGCAGCACGAATCGAGCCGGTGTTCATAACGGATCGCGGAAAGCCAACCCATGTCCTTATGAGTATTGAGAATTTCAAGCATCTCACCGGCCAGACGGAGACGATGGTCGATCTGCTGGCCATGCCCGATTCGGTGGAGGTCGAGACCGGGCGTTCGGACGCCTGGGAACGCCGTCCGGAGCTTGGCTGATGTATTTGCTCGACACCCAGGTCGTGCTAGAACTGCGCAAGGCCAAGGCCGGGCAAACCGACGCGGGCCTCACCACCTGGGCGACGGGGGTTTCGCGGCAGAACCTGTTTCTGTCCGCTTTGTCCCTGCTCGAACTGGAGAATGGTGCAGCGCGGGCCGAGCGGCAGGACAAGGGCGCCGGCGCGGCCTTGCGCGCCTGGATTGCGGATCAAGTGACGCCCGCGTTCGAAGGGCGCATCCTGGCGGTCGATGCGGCGGTGGTGAGGCGGCGCGCGCAGCTTACGTTAACCGATACGCGCGATGCCTTGCTCGCGGCCACCGCGATCGAACATGGGCTGACGCTGGTCACGCGCCAAACCGCCGCTTTCAAGAGTGCCCGGGTCAAGCTATTCAATCCGTGGGGTTATACGCCCGCGGATGAAGACGATGGCGACTGGCGCCAGGCGGCGCGCACCGGGCCGGTCTGGCTCAAGAATCTGTTCGTGAGGGCCTGAGGTGACGGGGAAGCGTTCGATCCTGATTGTCGGCGGCGGCACGGCGGGCTGGATGACGGCGGCCTATCTGGCCAAATATTTCAACCTTCCCGACAATCCCAACCTTGAGATCACGCTTCTGGATTCCCCGGAGATCGGGCCGATCGGCGTTGGCGAAGGCGCGTTCCCCACGATCCGATCGACGCTGCAATTCCTGGGTATCGACGAGACGCAATTCATCCGCAGCGCTTCGGCCACGTTCAAGCAGGGAATCCGCTTCGACGACTGGCTGATCGCGCCGGAAGGCGGCCAAAACCATCGCTATTTCCACCCGTTCGAGGCGCCATTCTACACCGAAGGCACCAGCCTGGTGCCTTATTGGCTGCTGCAGGATGAAAAGACGCGTCCGCCCTTCGCAGAGGCGGTGACGATCCAGCATCGCGTCGCGCAGGCCCAGCGCGGGCCCAAGCGGCCGGGCGAAGGCGAGTTCACCGGGCCGCTTAATTATGCCTATCATTTCGATGCGGGTCAGCTCGGACAGGTGCTGGCCGAACGCGCGATCCAGTTGGGCGTGCGCCACATATGCGACATGCTGGCCGACACGATGCTACGCCTCGACGGCACGATCGAGCGCGTCATCACGCGCGAGCATGGCGGGCTCCAGGCGGACCTGTTCATCGATTGCTCGGGCTTCCGGGCCGAATTGATCGGCCGCGCGCTGGGATCGCGCTTTATATCCGCGCGCCGCTATCTGTTCACCGACCGCGCAATCGCCTGCAAACTGCCCTATGACCGGCCCGACGCGCCGCTCGAAAGCTTCACCATTGCAGCGGCGCACGAAGCGGGCTGGACTTGGGACATCGGGCTGGCGGAAACGCGCGGGATCGGCACGGTCTATTCGAGCGCGCACATGTCCGATGCCGAGGCACAGCAGGTGTTGCGTGCGTATGGCGGCGCGCGGATCGATCAGGTCGAAACCCGCATCCTGTCGTTCGAGCCCGGCTATCGCGAGCAGCAGTGGATCGGCAATACGGTCGCGGTCGGTTTGTCGGGCGGCTTTCTGGAACCGCTGGAATCGACCGGCGTGGTTGTGATCGAAGCGGCGATCGCGATGATCGCCGAACTCTTCCCGCATACCGGCCCGGTCGACGCGCCCGCACGGCGCTTCAACCAGCTGATGACCGCGCGATACGAGAATATCGTCAACTTCCTGAAGCTCCATTATTGCCTCAGCCGGCGCGAGGAGCCCTTCTGGCGCGACAATGTGAATCCGGATTCGATCCCGAACCGGCTGAAGGACATGCTCGAACAGTGGCGCCACCGACCCCCCAGCCGGTATGATTTCATCATCGATCTCGAAAGCTTTGCCTTCTTCAACTACCAGTACATCCTCTACGGAATGGAATTCCGCACCGATTTGTCGCCCGGCCGCGCCGACTTCCCGGACGTGCGCGCCGCGGAGAAATTGTTCCAGAAGATCCGCAATTTCGGCGAGCGCGCGACGGCCGACCTGCCGACCCATCGCGCGCTGATCGAGCAGATCAATACGCCCACTGCGAAGCTGCTCGCCGTCTGACGTGCCACGGCCGCACGGATCGACCTGTTTGGGCTTGGCTGGTGCCTGGTTTAGGCTAAAGCTTCTGTCGGGCGGGGGCCTTTCGCACGGCAAGGAGAGTGCCGCGATGTGCCGGATTGCTTCGAGACCACGGCCCGAATGAACACGCCTGACGGACCGCCATACGGTGTCGATCCGACGCGGGCGTGGCGTCAGATCGTTGACAGCGCAGTCGATACCGCGATCATCAGCACGGACACCGAAGGCCGTATCACCAGCTGGAGCGAAGGCGCGCATCGGATTCTGGGCTGGGCAGAGGCCGACATGCTGGGGCAACCGCTCGACCGGCTCTTCCCCGACGAAGCGACCGCCGGGGCGCAATTAGGGAAAGAAAGGGCAGACGCGCTCGCCCACGGCCGCGGTGGCGGCGAGGATGGCTGGCGCCGCCGCAAGGATGGCAGCCGGATCTGGGCGGTCGGCGAGATGACGCCGATCCGCGACGATCAGGGCGCGCTCCTGGGCTTCACCAAAATATTGCGCGACCGTACCACGCAGCGTGAGGCGGAAGAACTGATCCGTGAGGAAAGGCTGACGCTGGAGGTGCTGAACCGCGCCGGCTCGGCGCTCGCAGCCGAAACCGATCTCCAAAAGCTGGTCCAGATCGTCACGGATGCGGGCGTGCAGCTGACCGGAGCAGAGTTTGGCGCCTTCTTCTACAATGTGCGCGACGATCGCGGGGAGAGCTACATGCTCTACACGCTTGCTGGAGCATCGATCGAAGCGTTCGAGAAATTCCCGATGCCGCGCAACACCGGCCTATTCGGCCCCACGTTCAGGGGCGAAGGTATCGTGCGGTCCGACGATATCACCAAGGATTCGCGCTACGGCCAGAACCCCCCTTTCCATGGCATGCCCGAAGGCCATCTGCCGGTGCGGTCCTATCTCGCCGTGCCCGTGGTCGGGCGTAGCGGCGAGGTGATTGGCGGCATGTTCTTCGGGCACAAGGATGTCGGCGTCTTTAACGAACGATCGGAACGCGGGTTGGCCGGCCTCGCGTCCGAAGCCGCGGTCGCGATCGACAATACGCGGCTTACCCAGGAAATGCAGCGCGAGATCGAGGAGCGCAAACGGGCCGAAGAAGCGCTGCGCGATCTCAACGCCACGCTGGAGCAGCAGGTGGCGGAACGGACGGCCGAACTCCGCCTGAATGAAGAAGCACTGCGTCAATCGCAAAAGATGGAAGCGGTCGGGCAGCTGACGGGTGGTATCGCGCACGATTTCAACAACCTGCTGCAGGTTATTATCGGCAATCTTGAGGCGTTGCAGCGCAACCTGCCGGGGGATTCCGCCCGCCTGCAGCGCGCCGCCACCAATGCCATGGCGGGCGCGCAACGCGCCGCTTCGCTGACCCAGCGCCTGCTCGCTTTCTCGCGCCGCCAGCCGCTCAATCCCCGGCCGGTCGATCCGAATGCCCTTGTCGGCAGCATGTCGGATTTGCTTCACCGCACGCTCGGCGAAACCGTCTCGATCGAGACGGTGCGCGGCGCGGGCGTGTGGCGGATCGAGGTCGATCCAACCGGGCTGGAAGCCGCGATCCTCAATCTCGCGGTCAATGCGCGCGACGCGATGCCCGACGGCGGTCGCCTGACGATCGAGACGGCCAACGCCTATCTGGATGAAGCCTATATCCGCACCCACAGCGAGGTGACGCCGGGGCAATATATGGTGCTGTCCATATCCGACACGGGAATGGGCATGGACGAGGCAACCATAGCGCAGGCATTCGAGCCCTTCTTCACGACCAAGCCGGTCGGCCAGGGGACCGGCCTGGGCCTCAGCCAAGTCTATGGGTTCGTCAAGCAATCGGGCGGCCACCTCAAAATCTATTCCGAACCGGGCGACGGAACGACCATCAAGATCTACCTGCCGCGCTTCGACAGTACCGCGCCGGAAGATGTCGAAGCCACTCCCCAAGTGGCGCCGGAAGGTTCGTCCGCCGAGACGATCCTGGTGGTGGAGGACGACGCCGATGTGCGCGCGCAGTCTGTCGAGGCGCTGGGTGAACTCGGCTATCGGGTGCTGCAGGCAGTCGACGGCCCTGCCGCACTACGCCTGTTGCGGCGCGAGGCGCATGTCGACCTGCTCTTCACCGACGTGGTCCTGCCGGGCGGCATGACCGGCGCGCAGGTTGCGGCAGAGGCGGCCGAGATCCAGCCAGGGCTGAAAATATTGTTCACGACCGGCTATGCGCGCAACGCGATCGTGCACAACGGGCGGCTCGACCCGGGTGTCCAGCTGATCACCAAGCCCTACAGCTTTGCGGATCTGGCCGCGAAGATCAGGGACGTGCTCGACGGACTGGCCTGATCGATTACCTTCCGGTTGTTGGATCAGGTGAGGTAGCCAAATCCACCGCGGGTCCCTCGCGGGCCGATGTGGGTTCATCTTTCCTCACATCGCAAACGTGATAGGCTTGTGGCGTTCGAAGGGTTTGCCATGGCGCACGCGATACGAGGCGGACAAAGCCCGTGACTCTCTGATCCTGTCCAAGGCGTTGCTATTCTGGGCAATGTTCGCCTTGCTGGGGATTGGGGGAATTTACGGCGTCGACCATGTCGTCGATCCATCGGCCGACCAGGCCAGCCTCGCTTTGCCCAACGACGGGGAACTCGAAGGCAATTGGGCCAGCGGCCCTCTTCGATTGCAGGCTGTGCTGCGCGACCGGGCAATGATCGTCGAATTATGGCGCGACGGGCCGCACCGCCGACAGATCGCAACTTTCCTGCTCGATCGGGGTGCGGCACAGGGGCCGTTTGGCCTGCGTCATCGCTTCATCTCCCGATCAAGCAACCAGGTCGCACTCTCGATGATCGGACGAACATTGACGCTCGAATTGCCCGGCAAGGACGCCGGCGAGCCCGCCCGGGTCCTTGCCTTCCGCCGCCTTTAATCTCGGAGCAGTTTAACCGAGACGCGATGCTCGCAGCTCTGACGTGGCTGGGCGGCAGCGGGCGTGGTGGGGTCTTCGAAAGCGGTGTGGAAGCAGGCGCGATACGGCTGGTCCGGCTCGTGGCGCATGAGCTGGAACAGCTTGAACACCAGCACTTCGTGCGGCTCCATATTCGGATAATAATACCAACGCTGGCCTTCATTGTGCGCCAGGCTGACATGGTAGGTGAGCGCACCGCCCGGCGCGATGCCTTCGAGCGCGGTGGGGATGATGTCGGCCGGGTCGATGCTGGTCGGATCACATAGCGCAAGCGGCATATGCTTGAGTGGACCGTCCATGTTGGTCGTGCGCCAGAAATCGAGCGCGATGAAACCCTCAACCTCGTCGCGCTCGAGCCCGGCACGCCATTGCGCGCCCATTTCGGGCGTGGTGAACGCCTCCACGTTACGCTGGAAATCGTCGGCGGTGGTGCCATGATCGGAGTGAACGCCGAGGCCATATTGCGGCGTGGTGGTGCCCTCCCCGCGTCGCATCACGTTGGGCGGCTGCTGGACCTGGACTTTTTGGCCGGGATAGAGGCGCTCGCGGATCATCGCCTCCACCTCTGGCAGGTAATATTCCGCGACCTGTTCGGAATTGCCCCAATCGGTCACGCGCGTCGGCGCGTCGAGCAGGACGAAGCCATGTTCCGCCAGGAAATCCGCCTCCGACGTCGCCTCCGCCTGCAAGGCGCGCGCGTCACGAATCTGCTTTGGAGGATTTTGCGGCGGGCGCCCCGTCGCGTTGCGAACGAGCTCCGAAAGGTTGAGACGTTCCGTCGCCCTGAAACCGGCCGGAAACTGCCCTCTGAGCTGGGTTTCGATCATGTAGGCCTCTCCCTGAGAGGCGCTTCTAGCTCAAAAATTCGCGGACGTAATCGCTGGCTGGATGACTTTGGACCAATTCGGGCGTGTCGAACTGCTCGATCCGCCCTTGCCCCAGGATTGCGACCTTGTCCGCCAGCGCGAAGGCTTCTTCATAATCATGCGTGACGAAGATCGAGGTCAGGCCGACGCGGTCGTGGATCTCGCGCAAGGCGTCGCGCAGTTCGCGGCGGACTTTCGCATCGAGCGCGCCGAACGGCTCGTCGAGCAGGAGGATCGAAGGCTCGCGCGCTAGTGCCCGGGCCAGCGCGACGCGCTGGCGCTGACCGCCCGACAATTGCGCGGGATAGCGTTTGCCGTAGCCGGGAAGCTGGACGAGCTCGAGCAGCTCCTCCACCCGCGTCCTGATCGCCTCCTTGGCCGGGCGCTGGCTGCGCTTCATCACTTCGAGGCCGAAGGCGATGTTGTGCTCGACCGTCATGTGCCGAAACAAGGCATAATTCTGGAAGACGAAGCCGATGCCGCGATCCTGCGGCGCGCGGTCGGTCACGTCCTCGCCGCCGAACAAAATCTGGCCGCTTTCCGCGCTTTCGAGGCCCGCAATGATGCGCAGCAAAGTGGTCTTGCCTGAGCCGGAAGGGCCCAGCAAAGCCACGAAGGCCCCATCCTCGATATCGAGCGAGACGGATCGGAGCGCCGGATAATGTCCGAAGCCCTTCACGACGTTGCGAACGGTGATTGTCATGCCTTGGGTTAATGTCCTGCAGCGGCGAGCTGGTCGCCATGACGCCATTCGAGCAAGGTTTTCACCACCAGGGTGACGAGCGCGAGACCTGCCAGTAGCGACGCGACCGCGAAGGCGGCAGCGAAATTATATTCGTTGTACAGAACCTCGACTTGCAGCGGCATCGTATCGGTCTCGCCGCGGATATGGCCGGAGATCACGGAGACCGCACCGAATTCGCCCATCGCGCGCGCGTTGGTGAGCAGCACGCCATAGAGCAGCCCCCAGCGGATATTGGGAAGCGTCACCCACAGGAAGATGCGCCAGCCGGGTGCGCCGAGCGTGAGCGCGGCTTCCTCTTCCTCCCGGCCCTGCGCCTGCATCAGCGGGATCAATTCGCGCGCGACAAACGGCAAGGTCACGATCAGGGTCGCGAGTACGATGCCGGGCTTGGCGAAGGCGATCTGGATGTCGTGCGCGCTCAGCCAGGCGCCGAACCAGCCCTGTGCGCCGAACAGCAGCAGATACATCAGGCCCGCGACTACCGGCGAGATCGAGAAAGGCACGTCGATCAAGCTGATCAATAATTGCTTGCCGCGGAAATCATGCTTGGTGATCGCCCAGGCGGCCGCGACACCGCAGACCATGTTGATCGGCACCGAGATGGCGGCGACAGTAAGTGTGAGCTTGATCGCGGCGAGCGCGTCAGGCTCGACGATCGCTTCCTTGAAGGCGCGCCAGCCGTGGCGGAACGCCTCGCTGAAGACCGAGGCAAGCGGCAGCAGCAGGATCAATGCGACATAGACGACCGCGACCAGGATCAGGATCGCCTTGGTGGCGAGGCCTTCGGTGATCGCCTTGTTCTTGGCGCTCATGCCGAACGCCTCCGCAATTCGCGGCCTTGCCAGGCGTTGATCAGAAGCAGGAGGATAAGGCTGGCGAGCAGCAGCACGGTCGCGATCGCGGTCGCACCGGCATAATCATATTCCTCGAGCTTGGTGACGATCAGCAGCGGCGAGATTTCCGATTTGAACGGCATGTTGCCGGCGATGAAGATGACCGAGCCATATTCCCCAACCCCGCGCGCGAAGGCGAGCGCGAAACCGGTGACGAGCGCGGGGAAGATTTCGGGCAGGATCACGCGCCGGAAAATGATCCAGCGCCGCGCGCCGAGCGTGGCTGCGGCCTCCTCGAGCCCGCGCCCCATATCGGCGAGTACCGGTTCGACCGTACGGACCACGAAGGGCAGCCCGATGAAGGTCAATGCGATCACCACGCCGACCGGATTGTAAGCCAGCTGAAGCCCGAGCACGGACGCCGGTTTTCCGACCCATCCGGTGTTCGCATAGACCGCGGTGAGCGCGATGCCGGCAACCGCTGTCGGCAACGCGAACGGCAGATCGACGACCGCACCGAGCAACCGGCGCCCCGGGAAACGGTAGCGGACCAGCACCCACGCGACGAGCAGGCCGAACACGGCATTCACGGCCGCGGCAACCAGCGCCGCGCCAAAGCTCAGTTCGTAGGAGGCGATCGCCCGGCGCGAGAATGCCGCCTCGACAAAATGGGCGGGGCCAAGCGTCAGCGACTTGATGAACAGGGCGACCAGCGGCAGCAACAGCAGGACCGTCAGCCACAGGATCGTGACCGTGAGCGTCAAGGCAAGGCCGGGGAGAGGCGAATGCCTTCCCCGGCCCTTACGCGATATTGGCAGGGATGCTGTTGCCATCAGAAGTCGAACTGTAACCTCGAAGCAAAGGCATCGCCCTTCGCCGTCGTGCCATTAACCGCAACCGGCGCCACCACCAAGGGCGAGTTGGTGCCCTTGAAGCGGATATAATTGAAGATGAAGCGCGTGTTGGGGTTGAGGTACCAGTTCAGCCCGCCTGTCCAGCTGTCCGCCGTGCGATCGAGCGGCGACAATTTGTGGTCGGTCAGGTTGAGCCGGTCGTAACGCACCGCCAGTTCGAACGCGCCCCAATGGCCAGCGGCCGGATTGAAGTCGTTGAACGGCTTCACGCGATCGGGAACGCCACCCTTGAAGCTGCGGCTTTCCCCGGTGAGGAAGAGCGTCCCGAAGACGTAATAGCCATCGAAGTTGAGGCTAGGAACGTTGCCGTACCGGTCGACATTCAGATGGTTATATTCGCCCTGGAGCGAGAAGCGGTCGTAAACGAACGCCGCTTCGGTGCCCCAATAGGTCGCGCTCTGCACGCCGCGCGTCTGGCTGGCGACGGGACCGGTCGTGACCGGGCCGAGCGCCACGGTTTCGATCTGCCCATTGTCGACACGCGTGCCGGGACGATCGCCGAGCGAGATCGCTTTGCCGGAGATCTGGCTGACATGGTAGCCCGACGCTCCGACATGGACGAGGCGACCAACATCGACCACCGGTTCGAACGTCACGCGGCCGTTGACGCCATAGGTCTCGTCGGGCGTGGCCGCGGTGCGCTGTACCGCCTCGCCGGCACCGAAAATGCCAATCGTCGCAATGATTTTCGGCGTCGGGGTGAAGGCGAAGCTCGCGCCGACGCGGCGCTCGGCACCGACCGCACCGAAGGCATTGTTGGCCATGCCGCGCTCAAGGAAGGTGTTGAGCGCATCGGTCCCGTTGGCTTCGAGGCCGTAGGGCGCCTTCTGCTGGCCGACCGTTATCAGCAAATTCTTGAAGCCCGCATATTGGATATAGGCGTCGAGCAGGTTGACGTTGCCCTTCACGAATTCTGCCTCGATCCGGTATTTCCACACCTTCCAGGCAGTGCCGTCGAACCCGAAGCGGGCACGACGGATATCGGTGCCGTTGCTGTAATCATAACCGCCGGCGCGGCTGTGATAGGCGGCATAATCGATCTGAAACGTGCCGCGCGGGTGGAAGGTGAAGCTGTCCGTGACGTCGCTGAAGGTGGGCGCGGGCCCCGGCTGTACCTCCTTGGCGGCGCGCACCTCCACCTTCTGGACGCGCGTCTGCGTCTCGGCGGCCTCGGATTCGAGCTGCTTGTTGCGCGCCTCAAGCGCATTCACTTTGGCCTCGAGCTCGTTGAGGCGATCGAGCACGGCGTCTCCGGTCTTGGCGACCGCCGCAGGTGCAGGGGTCGGATCAAGCGAAACGGTCGTATCGAGGCCGGAGCCCTGGTCGGCGCCGGCCGGAGCGGTTTGCGCGCTCAGGGGCGTGGCGAAGGCAAGCGCCGAAGCGCTAGCCAGCAAAATCTGGCGGATCATCATTTTCCCTTTCGTCAAAAGCGGCGGGCCCTCCCGAGGCCCGCCTGCTCGATCATTTCTTGGCGTCTTCGAAAACCTGATCGAATACGCCGCCATCGTTGAAGTGCGCCGCCTGGACGCGCTTCCAGCCACCGAAATTCTTGTCGATATTGAGCAATGGCAGGCTCGGAAACTGGCTCTTGAATTGCGACGCTACGGCCGGATCGCGCGGGCGGTAATAGTTCTTGCCGATGATCTTCTGCGCTTCCGGCGTGTAGAGGAACTTCAGATAGGCCTCGGCCACGGCGCGGGTGTTCTTGCGATCGACCACCTTGTCGACCACCGCAACCGGGGGCTCGGCGAGGATCGAGATCGAAGGATAGACGATCTCGAACTTGCCCTTGCCGAGCTGGTTGGTCGCCAGATAGGCCTCATTCTCCCAGGCGAGCAGGACATCGCCCTGGCCGCGCTGGACGAAGGTGGTGGTAGCGCCGCGTGCGCCGCTGTCGAGCACGGGCACGTTGCGGAACAATTTGGTCATGTAATCGCGCGCGCCCGCGACGGTGCCGGTCGTCTTCTGCGCGTACCCCCAGGCCGCGAGATAATTCCAGCGCGCGCCGCCCGATGTCTTCGGGTTGGGCGTGATCACCTTGACGCCCGGCTTGATCAGGTCGTCCCAGTCGTGGATGCCCTTCGGGTTACCCTTGCGGACGAGGAAGACGATCGTCGAATAATAAGGCGTCGAATTGAGCGGCAGGCGCGTCTGCCAGTTGGCGGGCAACGCCTTGGCGCGGTCCGCGATGGCGTCGATATCCGCCGCGAGCGCGAGCGTAACCACATCCGCCTGAAGCCCGTCGATCACCGCACGCGATTGCGCGCCCGAGCCGCCATGGCTCTGCTTGATCGTCACCACCTGGCCGGTCTTCACCTTCCACTGCGCGGCAAAGGCGGCGTCAATGTCGCGATACAATTCGCGCGTGGGATCGTAACTGACATTGAGCAATTCGACCGGCGCGGCCGCTTGGGCCGCGATCGGGGTAATACCGATCGCCAACGCGGCGACCGCAAGCATCAGGCTGCGACGGTGCATAATACCTCCCTCTTCGTTGGAGAGACCGCTATTATACTATATCCTAGTCGGCAATTGGGTTATTACGTTTCGTCGGCGTAGCTTTTCTTGGCCGCCCCAAAGTCCGCGCGTCAGACGGACGACAACGCCTCCGCGGCCAACTCGGACCCGGCCGCATCCGCGAGCGTCGTTTTTTCCAATATCTCGACCGCGCTCGACCGCACGCGCAGCAGCACCTTGCGGATCGCGCAGGTCGCCTCGTCGTGGCAGTCGTCGCAACGCTGGTAGAAGTTCTCGCTGGCGCAAGGCACGAGCGCGATCGGCCCGTCGATCGCGCGGATCACTTCGACGAAACTGATCTCATGCGCGCCGCGCGCCAACACATAGCCGCCGCCAGGACCGCGCCGGCTGGTCACCAGCCCCGCCTTCTTGAGATCGACCATGATGAACTCGAGATATTTGCGGGGAATCCGTTGCACCTCCGCCATCTCGCCGACTTGGATCGTGCGATCGGCGCCGTGTTCGACCAAGTGCAGAAGCGCGCGGAGCGCGTAGCGAGCCTTTTGCGACAGCATGAAGACGAGATAGCGAGAAGCGAAGGCGAACGCTACTGCACGCCGATAAGCAAAATGATTTGGCGTTTTCCCCGCGACATGCTTTGAGACGACATGAGCGCGAGGCCGTGAAGCCCGCGCCAACAGGGAGAGAATGGATGACCAGCTTCGCGCGCGCGACGGCATTCTTGCTGGGGGCCTGCGTTCCGGCATTGCTGGCCGCGGAGCCCGCCAATGTCGGTCCGTTCAACACCGACATTGCAGCCGGCGGCAAAGCCTATGTCGCACAGATCGGCGCACCCGGTACCAACCTGCCTGTGGCGCAGAGCTGGACGCTGCAGGGCTGGGTCGAACCGCATCTGGTTCCGTCGGGCAATGTCGCGATCGCGGGTGTGGGCGCTCCTGGCGCGGGCCTGTTCCTGGCGCTGGTCGATGGGGCCCCTGCCCTCGTCACGCCCGCCGGCATCGTGAAAGCCAAGGACAGGCTTCCCGCCGACAAATGGAGTTTCCTCGCCGCAACCGCGGACAAGGGCACCGCGCACCTTTACGTGAACGGCCAGGAGGTCGCGAGCGGTCCGGCGAGCGCGGCACAGCTGGCGGCCGAGGCGCGGCTCGGCGGCGACGGCTTTGGCGGCCGGGTGGCGGGCTTTGGCTATTCGGGACAGGCACTGTCGAGCGCCGAGATACAGAAAGCCGCGGGCAAGGCGCCGGATGTGGCCGCGACCGTCTTCACGCTTTCGACCCCGGTCTGGCCGGTGCAGGTGCGCCAGATGCAGGGGCAGGTCACGCCGCAGCCGGCCTGGACGCTGCCCAAGAGCGGGGCGCCCTATCAGAAGCCCGTCGCGAAGCCCGAGCCCAAGGGACCGGCGCTGGCGCAGCATGGGCCTAACCTGTGGACTGTCGCGGGCTGGCGCATGGCGGAGGGCGCGAAGCTGCATGCTCCTGATGGCGCGGCAATCTCGCAACCCGGTTTCGGCAGCGGCATCTGGTATGCGGCGACCGTGCCGGGCACCGCGCTCACCACTCTGGTCGATCGCGGTATCTATCCCGACCCGGCTTATGGACTGAACAATCTCGCCATTCCGGAAAGCCTGGCGCATCAGGATTATTGGTACCGGACCGAGATCGATGTGCCCGGCGATATGGCAGGCAAGCATCTCGCCTTGACCTTCAACGGGGCCAATTACGCCGCCGAAATCTGGGTCAACGGCGCGCGTGTCGGTAACATGAAGGGCGCCTTCATCCGTGGGCGCTTCGACGTCACCGGCAAGCTCGTGCCGGGCAAACGCAACGCAATCGCGGTGCGCGTCTCGCCGCCGCCGCACCCCGGCGTGACGTCGGAGGAATCGCTGACCTCGGGTGTCGGCGAGAATGGCGGGATGATGATGCTCGACGGGCCGACCTTCGAGGCGACCGAGGGCTGGGACTGGATCCCGACCGTGCGCGACCGCAATAGCGGGCTGTGGCAGGGCGTGGACTTGAGCGCGGTGGGCGACATCGCGATCGGGGATGCGCAAGTGATCACCCACCTGCCGCATGCCACCGACACCAGCCTCGCGAACATCACGATCGAGGTGCCGCTCACCAATGCGAGCGACCATGCGGTCACGATCCCGCTGACCGCGACCTTCGACGATGTGCGGGTCGAGAAATCGGTCACGCTCAATCCGGGCGATACGTTGATCCGGCTGACGCCCGCAGACTTCCCGCAGCTCGCGGTCCACAATCCGAAGCTGTGGTGGCCGAACAATTACGGCGCGCCGAACCTGCACATGCTCCATCTGTCGGCCGGTACTTCGGATGCGAAGGACGTGCGCTTCGGCATGCGCGAGGTGACCTACGAATTGTCGCTGATGGATCATGACGGGGCGCTCAAGCGCGTGCTGTTCGACCCGACCGAGACACGCGACAGCAACCGCCATATCGTCGACCATCGCCACCAGGCGATCCGCGAAGTCGAGAAAGCCTGGGCCTACAGCTTCGCGGACGGCGCGGAGACGTCGCCCGCGGTGACGCCGATCCAGGGCGACGAGGAATTGTCGCCCTTCCTGGTGCTGCGTGTGAACGGCGTGCGGATTGCCGCGCGGGGCGGCAGCGTCGGCATGGATGACTTCATGAAACGCGTCGATCGCGAGCGGCAGGAGCCTTATTTCAAGCTGCACCGCGACGCGCATCTCAACATCATCCGCAACTGGATGGGCCAGGATACGGGCGAGAATTTCTACGCGCTCGCCGACGAATATGGCCTGATGGTGTTCAACGATTTCTGGGAGTCGACCCAGGATTACAATATCGAGGCGCAGGACGTGCCTCTGTTCCTCGCCAACGTGAAGGACGTGCTCAAGCGCTATCGCAACCATCCCTCGATCGTGGTGTGGGTGCCGCGCAACGAAGGCGTGCCCCAGCCGATCCTGAACGAAGGAATCGAGAAACTGATCGAGCAGGAGGACGGTACGCGGCTCTACATGGCCTCCTCCAACCGCATCTCGCTCCAGAACAGCGGGCCTTACAATTGGCGCAAGCCGGCGGAGTATTTCACCGAGCACGCCAAGGGTTTCTCGGTCGAACTGGGCACGCCGAGCTTCCCGACGCTGGAGAGCTGGAAGCGCACGATTCCAGCGCCGGACCTTTGGCCGATCAGCGATGTCTGGGCCTATCATGACTGGCACCAGAGCGGGAACGGCGCGGTTGCGGGCTATATGAAGGCGATGGACGAGGAGTTCGGCCCCGCCACCGGCCTCGAGGATTTCGAGCGCAAGGCGCAGATGCTGGAATATGTCAGCTATCGCGCGATCCTGGAGGGCTTCAACGCGGGGCTATGGAAGACCAACAGCGCGCGCATGTTCTGGATGACGCAACCGGCATGGCCGTCGTCGGCGTGGCAGATCTTCTCGTCCGATTATGACACGCATGCCGCTTTCTACGGCACCAAGAAGGCATCGGAGCCAGTTCACGTTCAGATGAACCTGCCCGATTACAAGGTGATCGTGGTCAATAATGGCCGCGACGCGTTGGCGGGTGTGACCGTGCATGCGCGCGTGACCACACTCGACAACAAGCTGGTTGCGGAGCGTACCGCGCCGATCGCCGCAGGTGCCGGGCTGACCGCCGAGGCGTTCACGCTCGACCTCGGCCCGGCGCTGGAAAAGGGCGTGGTGCTAGTTGCGCTCGACGTGACGGACGCTTCGGGCAAGATCCTTTCGCGCAACGTCTATTGGCAGGGCCGTGACGAGGCCGCCTACCGCGCGATGAACGCCATGCCGCAGGCCAAGCTCGCGGCAAAAGCCGTCAGCCGGAGCGAGGGCGCCGAGCGTGTAACAGCGGTCGACCTCAGCAATTCATCGTCCACGGCAGCGATCGCAACCAAGCTCACTTTGTTCGGAGCCAATGGCGCCCAGGTGCTGCCCGCTTATTTCAGCGACAATTATGTCTCGCTGATGCCGGGCGAGAGCCGCCGGATCGAAGTGCGCTATCCGGCACAAGCAGCGAAGGGCGCGGTCAATGTCAAACTGCGCGGCTGGAATGTCGTGCCGACGTCTGTAAAAGCGCATTAGATCAACGCGCTGGCGCCGAGACGCCGGGATGGAGGAACGATGACACGCAAGGCTTCGATCGCCGCGATAGCCGCCCTTGTGCTGGCGGCCGGCACCGGCTCGGCGCAGATGGGGGTCGATCCGAACAACAAGTGGCTGGTTGAATGGAACAACCGCCTCGGGTCGGACTTCCCCTATCTCGCGCGCTATCGGGAGGCCAATGCCGCGCTCGTGCCGACACCAGGACATCCCCGCATCGTCTTCATGGGCGATTCGATCACCGAAGGCTGGCCCAATCACGCCGGTGACTTCTTCACGCCCGGGCGGATCGGGCGCGGCATCAGCGCGCAAACGACGCCGCAGATGCTGCTGCGCTTCCGTCAGGATGTGATCGACCTGCATCCCGCCGTCGTCCACATCATGGCGGGCACCAACGATATAGCGGGCAATACCGGGCCGATGACGCCCGAGCAGACCCAGGCCAATATCCGATCGATGGTCGAGCTGGCACATGCGCATGGCATCCGCGTGATCCTGGCTTCGATCCCGCCCGCGGACCAGTTCCCGTGGAAACCGGGACTGGACGCCGCCGGGAAGATCGCGGCGATGAATGTCTGGCTCAAGGATTATGCGGCGCGCTCGGGTTGCATCTATGCCGACTATTGGAACGCGCTGAAGCAGCCCGACGGGCTGGGGATGCGCGAAGGCCTTTCGTCGGACCATGTCCACCCCACTGCGGCGGGCTATGCGGTGATGGCGCCCGTGGCCGAAGCCGCGATCAAGCGCGCGCTCGCAATGCCCGCGCCGCGCAAGGCGGCCGTCGATTGATGCTGCTCGCCGCGATGGCGCTGGCGGCGGCGCCGCCGGACATCGTGGCCCGAACCGATGCCGGCCGGATTGCCGGCGAGGCCATGCCTGACGGGCGCCACCTATTTCGCGGCATCCCCTTCGCCCGGCCTCCCGTCGGTCCGCTGCGCTGGACGCCGCCTTTGCCGGTGAAGCCCTGGACCGGCATCCGCGATGCGACCCGATCGGGCCCCGGCTGCATGCAGATCGATTATCGCTGGAACCACGAAAATGCGGTCAACCAGTCGGAGGACTGCCTCTATCTGGAGCTGGTCTCGCCTAACATGAAGCCGGCAAAACCGTTGCCGGTGATGGTGTGGATCCACGGCGGCGGCAATCGCGCGGGCGGAGCGACCGGCATGATCCAGTCCGACCTGGGCAAGCATGTCGTGCTGGTCAGCATCCAATATCGGCTGGGGGCGCTGGGTTTCCTCTCCCACCCAGCGCTCACCGCGGAATCGCCGCATCGCAGCTCGGGCAATTACGGGCTGCTCGATCAGCAGGCGGCGCTGCGCTGGGTGCAGGCCAATATCGCGCGCTTCGGCGGCGATCCGCGCAATGTCACGATCTTCGGCGAGAGCGCGGGCGCGCAGGATATCGGCCTACACTATCTATCGCCGCTTGCGCGCGGCCTGTTCGCCAAAGGCATAGAAGAAAGCGGCACGGCCGGTTTCGGAATGCCGCCACGCACGCTCGCCCAGAACGAGGCAATCGGCGAGACTTTGGTGACGATCGCAGGCGCGCCGGCCCACGCCGATGCCGCGACGCTGCGCGCCATCCCCGCCGAGGCGCTGGTCCAGGCCGCGGAAAAGACGCCGCTGCCGGAGGTGGGCGACAATAGCTATATCTGGGTGCAGGCCGTGGCCGACGGCTGGGTCGTGACCGAGAAGCCGGCCACTACGCTGGCGCGGACGGGCGGCGCGCGCCTGCCTTTGATCGTCGGTAGCAACGCGCGCGAACTGGATGCCTTCCACGATCAGGCCCAGATGCGCAACGCGGTCGACAGGACTTTCGGCGTCCGAGCCGCCGCTGGCCGCGCTTTCTATGACAGGCTCACGCCCGATCCGCGGCGCGGCAGCGTGCTGTTGCAGGCCGCGACCGATCTCGCCTTCGCCTGCCCCGCCGGGATGGTTGCTGCAGCTCACGCCAAAACCGGCAGCCCGACCTGGCAATACGAGGTCGATTATGCGCTGCCGGGTCAGGAACTATCGCACAGCTACGAGATCCGCTTCGCGATCACCGATCCCGCCTCCTTCCCGCCGGGCGCTCCGCCGCTGCAGAGCTATTGGATCAACTTCGCGCGGGCGGGTGATCCGAATGGCGCGGGGCTGCACCGGTGGGCGCCCTATGCGCCGGGCAAAAGCTATATCAGCTTTCAGGACGGCAACGCGGAGATGAAGCGAGACCTTCGCGGCGAGGTCTGCCGGCTCAGGGCCCTGCCTTAGCGCAGCCGAATTTTTGCGGTTCCTGCCGACGGCCTCTAGCCGCGTCCGACATAAGGCATCTTGGTCGCCATCACCGTCATGAACTGCACATTCGCATCGAGCGGCAGGCTGTCCATGTAGGCGACCGCTTCGCCCACCAAGGTTACATCAATCACGGGTTCGACGGCGATTGAACCGTTCGCCTGCGGCACCCCCTGGGTCATCGCGAAAGCCATGTCGGTTGCGGCGTTGCCGATGTCGATCTGACCGCACGCAATGTCGTAGGCGCGGCCATCGAGAGACGCACTTTTGGTCAGTCCCGTTATCGCGTGCTTGCTGGCCGTGTAAGGACTGGAATTGGGTCGTGGGCTGTGCGCGGAGATCGAGCCGTTATTGATGATCCGGCCGCCGCCCGGCCGCTGCGCCTTCATCACGCGAAAGGCATTCTGGATACACAGGAAGGCGCCCGTGAGGTTGACGTCGATTACCGCGCGCCAGGCGTCGTAGGAAAGCTCTTCCAGGGGCACCCCGCGCGCGTTCGTGCCGGCGTTGTTGAACAGGAGATCGACGCGTCCGAAACGGTCGACCGCGGCGTCGAACAGCGCGCGGACGGCATCCGGGTCGGTTACGTCGGTGGGGACGATCAAGCCTTCACCGCCATCAATCCTAACTTGCGTGGCTACTGCCTTCAAAGTCTCGGGGTGGCGCCCGGCGAGCGCGATGCGGTAGCCGCGTGCCGCCAGCGCCAGGCTGGCGGCGCGGCCGATCCCTGTGCCCGCACCCGTGATTACGGCTACCCGTTCCCCCATATAGTCCTCCTGTCATCTCGGCCCGATGCCATCCGATGCCGACAGCATCCGCCGCGCGCCAGCGACGGTCATGACAATTTGCCTATTCTATCAATCCGTCGGCCGGCCAGAGATGAGCCGCGCCGCGTACGCCGGAGCTGTCGCCCCATTTGGCCGGCACGATCTTTGCCTGCCAGCCGTCGCTGAACGTGTAGCGGTCGATCACCGGAGCCAGCCGGTCATAGAGCTCGGTCACATTCGACATACCTCCACCCAGCACGAAGCAGTCGGGATCGAGGATATTCGCGATCACGGCCATGGCACGACCAAGGCGATCGATATAATCCGTAAGCGTCGCGTCGGCCACGGGATCGCCGCCGCGCGCGAGGGTAACGATCTCGTCTCCCCGGAGCCGATCGCCTGTGCGCCGTTCGTAATCGTCGCGGAAGCCCGTCCCCGAAATCCACTTTTCGAGGCAATTCTTCTGGCCGCACCAGCAATCGGGGCCAGGATATTCGTCCGGGCGCGACCAGGGAAGCGGCGTGTGCCCCCATTCGCCGGTTATGCCATTCGCGCCCTCGACCAATTTCCCGTCGACGACGATGCCGCCGCCGCAACCAGTGCCGATGATAACCGCGAACACCACGCGCGAGCCCGCCCCCGCCCCGTCCTTTGCTTCGGACAAGGCAAGGCAATTGGCGTCGTTCGCCAGCCGCACCGGACGGCCCAGCGCCCTCTCTAGATCCCGACCGAAAGAACTGCCGTTGAGATAGAGCGTGTTGGCGTTGCGCATCACGCCCGTGCGCGGCGAGATCGATCCCGGCAGGCCGATGCCGATCGACCTGGCGAACCCGACTTCGGCTTCCACATTGGCGACGAGATCCACCACGGCGCGGATCGCATCGGCATAATGTCCGGGCGTCGGTACTCGCTGGCGCGTCATGAAGGCGCCCGAAGCGTCGAGCACGGCGGCTTCGATCTTGGTGCCGCCGAAGTCGATCCCGATCTGGGTCACGCTAATAACTCTCCTTGAACCAACGCTCAGTGCGAACTGATCGCAGGATCGGCTTCCTGCACGATCCGCGCCCGACTGGCGGCAATCGCGAACAGGGTGATCAGGACGTAGCAGGCCATCGGCACCAGGAAGGCGGTGGACCGGCTTGCCGTCATGTCCGCGACCTTGGCGAAGACGAGCGGCATCAGCGCCCCGCCGACGATCGCCATGCAGAGCAGGCCGGATGTCGCCGGCGCGGGCGCGGTGGAGCGCTCCAGCGTCAGCGTGAAGATCACCGGGAACATGATCGAATTGAAGAAGCCGATCGAGATTGCGATCATGGCGGCCGGGTGGCCGTGGATCTGACTGACCACCAGACATAGCAACGCCGCGACGCCCGCGACGCAGGACAGAAGGCAGCCCGCCGGGAGGATGGTCAGAAGCCCGCTGCCAAGGAAACGGCCGATCATGGCACCCAGCCAATAGAGACTGACCAATTTGCCCGCTTCCACCGCGGCTATGCCGAGAATGTCGGGCTGCTCGAGGAAGTTGACCATCGTCGAGCCGATCGAAACCTCGGCACCGACATAGAGGAAGATCGCCGCCGCGCCGAGCAACGCCCATTTCGCGCCCAGTGCGGCGCCGATGCCGCCGGCATTGCCTTCCAGATTTGGCGCGGCGTTGGTAATGCGGTCGCGCACGCTGAACAGAAAGATCGCGAGCAGCACGATCACCGTCGCGATGAAATAATAGGCCACGTCGATCCGGCCCAGCGATTCCACAATCTTGGCCTCGGTCGGCGCGCCGGCATCGAACAGCCCGCCCTGAAGCAGCGTATGCGCCGCGAGATACGGCCCGATCACCGTACCGAGCGAGTTGAAAGCCTGGCTGAGCACGAGCCGGAAGTGTGATTTTTCGGGCGGCCCGAGCACCGCCGACAGCGGGTTGGCGGCGACCTGGAGCAAGGTGATGCCGCTTGCGATCACGAACAAGGCGACCAGCACGATCGAGTATGACCTGACGTGGGTCGCGACCGGCATGAGCAGGCAACCCACGACCATGATGCCAAGCGCCAGGATGATCGAACGGGCCGAGCCCAATTTGGAATCGACCGCGGCGGCGGGCAACGAAACGACGAAATAGGCCATGAAGAAGGCGAATTGGGTGAGGAAGCCCTGCGTGTCGGTGAGCGTGAATATCTCCTTCACCGCAGGGATCAGCACGTCGTTGACCGACGTCACCGCGCCCCAGATGAAAAAGAGCGTGGTCACATAAACGAACGCGAGCCCCTGCCGCGGTGCGCTGCTAGCCAATGTCCCCTCCTCCGCCGGCATATATGTGGCCGCGCCTTCAATCTACGCAGGCCTGCAGAATTACGAAACAGATTTTAGGAAATCTCATCGCCCGGCCTGCATCAGGGCGGACTCGGTTGGCAGCACCCTGTCGAGGAAAGGCAGGATGGCGGCCCCGATCGCCGGTGCATCGCTGGAGGTGGCGGCGCGCATCATGGGCGCGATCACGGGTGCCGTGGCGTGCGCGAGCGCGGGTTCGAGCCGCGCGATCAAGCCGTCGATCAACGGCGCTGGAAGCCGGCCACCGATCAGGACGGCTGCCGGGTTCACGAGGCAATTGACCGCCACCAGGGGGCTGGTGAGCGAGCGCGCGGCGTCGTCGAGCCATTGGCGCACGACCGGCGTGTCCTCCGACAAGGTTTCGATATCCACGACCGTTTTTCCTGCCTCCTCCAGCCGGGCAAGCAGAGCCGACAACGAAACCGTGTCCTGCACGGTGGCACCGGGACGGCCCGCGGTCGCGTCGGGGAGGAAGCCGATTTCGGCACTGCGCCCATTGGCGCCGCGCGCATAGGAGCCGTCGATCACCAGCCCACCGCCCAGACCCGCACTGATCAGAACGTAGAAGAAGCTTTGCTGGGTTAGGCCGCTTCCGAATTGCGCCTCACCGATCGCGGCAGCCGCGGCATCATTGTCGACATGCACGGGAAGCGGCAGCACCTCCCGCACGAGCCCCGCAACATCGAGATGATTCCAGACCTCATAGCCTTCGGGGCGATGCGGCAATGCGACGCTGCCGAGATCGTCCGGCAGCGCCACGCCGACCCCGATCAACCTTTGCTCGTCGATCGCGCCTGAACTCCGGATCGCCTGCACCTCGGTGCGGAGGCAGGCCAGCACATGTTCGGGCATCGCGAAGTTGATATCTTTGGCCGCGCGCGTGCGCACATTGCCGGCCAAATCGAGCGTGACGATCGTGAAATGGTCGCGATCGATATTGATGCCGATCGAGAAACAGCCATCGGGATTGACGCGGAGACGCAGCGCGGGCTGGCCGCGCATCCCGAAGCGCCGCCCGGCTTCGGCGATCAGGCCCAGGTCGAGCAGCCGTCTGGTGATGTTGGCGATCGTCGGCGCGGTCAGGCCGGTGATGGTCGCCAGCTCGGCGCGCGTCGTCTCGTCGGCGATGCGGATCGCCTGCAGCACGATGCGCTGGTTATAATCGGCGGCGCGCTCCAGATTGGTGCCGGATAGGCTGCCAACCAGGCGCGTACCGCGATCGTCCGCCCCGAATCTTTCCTGCGTTGCCATTTCATCCCATATAGCATCTGACACGCTTCACGCAGCGCCACCCCCCAATGGCGGCCTCCTCAGCTCGTCAATTCGGCACGCCCAACACGCCATGAAAACGGTTGCACGGACACTGCCGGCGCACAAGCCGAATAGGCCGGAGATGCGCCAAAGCGCCGCCCGCCGCGCCGAATTTGGGGGTGCGACGGCCGATCACACCATGTCCGCCCCTTCTTACCGCGGCAGTGCGAGCATCCCTTCGACCTGGAACGACCCGGCCGCACCGGGCGCGCCGGTGCCCTGCTGGCCGCCACCGACCCAAAGCTGGTAGCTCGCAGGCAGGATCCGCATCACCCCCTTGGCATCGGCGAAGGCCATGTCGCGCGGGGTCAGGCGGAAGGTCAGCGTTTTGGTCTCGCCCGCATTGAGGTGCACACGCTGGTAGCCCTTCAAGGATTTGAGCGGCGTGCCTTTCACCCCGGGCGTCGAGATGTAGAGCTGGGCTACCTCATCACCCTCGCGCTGACCGACGTTGCGCACGCGTACCTTCACCAACTGGTCCTTGCCCGCCGCAACACGGCGCGCGGAGAAGGTCGGAGCGGAATAGCTGAAGCGGGTATAACTCAGCCCATGGCCGAACGGATATTCGACCGCGCCGGAGAAATAGCGATAGGTGCGGTTCTTCATCGAATAATCGGCGAATGGCGGCAGCTGATCGGTGGATCTGTAGAAGGTGACCGGCAGGCGGCCACTGGGATTGACGGTCCCCTTCAGCAGTTCGGCAATCGCCTGGCCGCCCTGCTCGCCCGGATACCATGCTTCAAGCAGCGCGCGCGCCTTGGCCGTGTCCGGCCCGAGCGCGATCGCGGAGCCGCTCTGCAGCACGACCACCACCGGCTTGCCGGTTGCGGCGAGTGCATCAAGCAGGTCGAGCTGCACGCGCGGCAGGGCAATGCTGGTGCGGTCGCCACCGTCGAAGCCCGGCACCTTGAGCGGCATTTCCTCGCCCTCCAGCCAGGCATTGAGGCCAAGGAAGGCAACCACGACGTCGGCGTTGCGCGCCTTGGCCACGGCTTCGTTACGGAGCACGGAGAGCGGCGCTTTCCACGACAGGCTGACATTACCCGGCCGGTCGGACGCGTGGGGAAGTTCGAGCGTAAAGGCGCGCGGCTTCGTGTCAGCGAAATGGACGGTCAGCGTCGGCCGCCCTTCGGGACGACCGCAGGTGGAATCGACGTGCAGATCGGGTGAGCCTTCGATCCTGAGCACGAACTCCTCGGCGCCGCTGCCGATGTCGCAGCGATGAATGTCGAGCTCGAATTGATAGTCACCCGGTGCGGGGACCGCGATCTGCCCGGTCCAGCGCGCCGAATAGGATTTGCGATTCACGCCAGGCGCGGGATCGACCAGATCCCAGTTGAAGTCGACCTCACGCACATGGCGGGTCGCAGCCGGCGCGCCGGCAAAATCGGGGCCATTGTAAAAGCTGACGGTCAGGCCGTCGCCGAACGCGGTCCTGGGCACGGGCACGCCGACCTCAGGGGTGAAGGGGGCGCCCTGCGCATAGCTGACATTGTCCTTGCCGAACGCCGTCTCGATCCCCTCGAGCGGCAGGATCGGATCGGTCGGCGTGCCCATGTAATTGCCCTCGAGCCCGACCAGCGACGTCGCCGTCGGGCCGACCACGGCAATCTTCAGATCGCGCCCGGCAAGCGGCAATATGCCGTCATTCTTGAGCAGGACGACCGACTCGCGCGCGGCGCGGAGCGAGATCGCCTTATGCGCGTCCGAATGATTTTCTTTGATGCCGATCTTCGAGAAAGGCACCATTTCGGGCGGGTCGAACATGCCGAGCCGCATGCGCGCGGTGAAGAGCCGCTTGAGCGCCACATCCACGTCGGCTTCGCTGAGCAGCCCTTGCCGGACGGCCTTGGGCAGTTCGAGCATCTCGTTCTGGAAATTGCAGCCGGTATCGGTGCCGGCCTTGACCGCGAGCGCAGCGGCGTCGGCCAGCGTCTTGCCCTGATGGTGCCCTTGCGTGATGTCGGCAACCGCATTGCAGTCTGACGTAATGAAGCCCTGAAAGCCCCAGTCGCGGCGCAGGATGTCGGTCAGCAAGGTGGGGTTGGCGCAGGCCGCCTTAGTGTCGACGGCATTGTAGGCGCACATCAGCGAATAGGCCTTGCCTTCGGTAATCGCGCGGCGGAACTGCGGCAGGTAGGTTTCGGAGAGGTCGCGCGGCGCGACATTGACATTGAAACCGTGGCGCAGCGGCTCCGGTCCGGAATGGACCGCGAAATGCTTGGGCGTGGCGATCGCTTCGAAATATTTGGGATCGTCGCCCTGGACGCCGCGAATGAACTGCGTGCCCAACGTGCCGGAGAGATAAGGGTCCTCGCCCAACGTCTCCTGGCCCCGGCCCCAACGCGGATCGCGGAAAATATTGATGTTGGGCGACCAGAAGGTCAGCCCGTAATAACGCTCGAAATTCCCGTCGCGCTGGGCCTGGTTATATTTGGCCCGCCCCTCGGTCGCGACGACGCGGCCTTCGTCATGCAGAATATCCGGATCCCAGGTCGCGGCCATGCCGATCGCCTGCGGAAACATCGTGGCCTCGCCCGCGCGCGCGACGCCGTGCAGCGCCTCATTCCAATAATCATAGGCAGGGATGCCGAGCCGGGGGATGGCCGGCGCGACATTCTGCATCTGTGCCGCTTTTTCCTCGATCGTCATGCGCCCGACCAGATCGGCGACGCGCGCGGGGATCGGCTGCGACGGGTCCTTGTACAGCTGCGCATCTGCCGCGTGCGTAAGAGCGAGAGCAGCAGCGATAGCGCTACCAATCTGGAGAGCGCGGCGGGCGGTGAAGCGACGGGTCACAGGCGATCCTCTTTGGTGACGCGCCCCGTCATCGGCGCGGGGCGTCGGTTGCGGATACGTCAGCCGCGCGGCGGGCGAAAGCCGTCAATCACGCTAGAGCCTGATCGTTTTTAGTGGAAGCGCTTCGCGCTTTCGCTGAAAGCGTGAAACGCAGTTCGGCGCAGCCAATCAGGCTCTATCAAATGGTTGAGACCTTGATCGGTTCAGGCTGATTGGCTGCGCCGAACTACGTTTCAGCCTGAACCGATCAAGTCTAGCGTCCGGCAAGGATCGGCACAACCGCGACATAGCGATCCTGCTCGGGGAACGCAGCGCGACGCGTGTCGACGTCGATGATCTGTCGCTGGATCGGACCATCGCCCGACGGCGCCTGCGCCCACAGCGGAAGCCCCTGCCCATTCGGATTGCCCGTCTTGATGAAGTTGACGAAATAGCCGTTCATCGTCGCCGAGACCTTCCGGTCCGCATCCGTCCAGGCATAAGACGGGTTCGCGTCGAGGTTGCCGAGCGCATATTCGATCTCGGCGCTGTGGACCGCGCCAAAGGGTGCCGGGCCATTCGCCTTATACGCGGTCGGCGCGGGCCGGACATGGGCGTAGTAATAATAGAAGCTCGGCCAACCCGTGCGGCGCTGATGATCGAACCAATTCCAGGTGCCGGCGGCGATGAAGCCGTCGCTGGCCAGCTCGGTGGCCGCGGCAACCACGTCGGCATCGGTGGCGGCCGGATAGAGCTGGAGTATGCGATCGGCATTTGCCCCGAACTGGCGCTGTATCCCGGCGCGGTAATTGGCGACGGTCGGCGCACCGGCGCCCAGGATCGCATAGGCGCCCGCCTCCTGCGAGTTCGACCCGGCCAGCAAAGGTACCTTGGCGGCTTTGCCTGCGGCATAGGTGGCTTCCGGCTTTTCGGCGAGATAATAGCCGTCGATCACCGGCCACCAACTGGCGCCCTTAAAATTCTGAGCCTCGAGCAATTTATCGGCCGGGATAGCGCGCAGCTGCGCGAGGGTCGGGACCTGGAGCGACTCCGCGAAGTTCATGCCCGCAGCCTCGCCTTCGGCGAGCGTATGAGGGCGGAGCGGCGGCAAAGCGGAACCGCTCTCACCGATCGCGCCCGCGATGAGATCGCGCGTCAGCGGCGACACCATCATCCCGCTGACGGACATCGATCCAGCGGACTCACCGCCGATCGTGATCCGCTTTGGATCGCCCCCGAAAGCAGCGATGTTGCGCCGTACCCAGGCGAGCGCGGCGGCCTGATCGAGGAGGCCGTAATTGCCAGACGCCTTATGCGGCGATTCACCCGTCAGTTGCGGATGCGCGAAGAACCCGAAAATGCCGAGACGATAGTTGAGCGTGACCACGACGACGCCCTGCGCCGCCGTCGCCTCGCCATCATAACGCGGCTCGTCGCTGGTGCCCGCGATGAACCCGCCGCCATAGATATACACCAGCACCGGCAGCTTGGCGGACGCCGCCTTGCCGAGCTTCGCGGGGGTCCAGATATTGAGATAGAGGCAGTCCTCGTCGGCTCTTGGTGAACGGAAGAACATGTCGTCCCACATATGCTTCTGCATGCAACGCGGGCCGAACTGATCGGCGGCGCGCACGCCATCCCAATGCGCCGCCGGGCGCGGCTCGCGCCACCGCAGATCGCCCACGGGCGGCTTGGCGTAGGGAATGCCGCGGAAGATCTGGACAGGCGACGTGCCGGTAGCGGCGACACCCTGAAGCTTGCCGTTTTCGACTGTGACGATCGGCCCGTCTGCTGCCTGCGCAGGCGCGGCAAGCGCCGCCAGTGCCAACGCGAACCCAAGTCCCAACCGCATCGCCCTCTCCTTCTCGAACGCCTGTTATCAGTGCATGTAGACCAGCGGCTCGGCCGCGACATAGCGGCGCTGCTCGGGAAACGGCGCACTATGCGTGTCACTGCCGATCAGCTGGCGCCGGATCTTGTCCGCATCGCGGGACGCTTTCGGCCATGCGGGCAAACCGGCTCCATTAGGATTTCCGGTCCGGACGAAGTTCGCCCAATAGGCGCTCATCACCGCGGAAACCTTCCGGTCCGCATCGGTCCAGCCGTAGATCGGATTGATGTCGAGATTGCCCAGCGCATATTCGATCTCAGCGCTGTGCACCGCGCCCCAGCCCGGCTTGCTGCCCGGGTCAGCCAGAAAGCGCGGACGGACGTGCGCGTAATAGTAATAATAAGTCGGCGCACCGGTCTGGCGATGCAGATCGAACCACTTCCATGTCGGCAACGCGAGAAAATCATCGCTCGCCAGCGCGGTCGCTATCGGCAGCACCTCTTCGTCGGTTCTGGCCGGATAGAGTGCGAACACCGCATCCGCCTTGTCGCCCAGCACGCGCGCCAGCCCCGCGTGATAGGCGGCGACGGTGGGAGCTCCGTCGCCGAATACGGCCGTTCCCGGCGCCTCCTGCGAGTTCGATCCGACCAGCAGCGGGACGTGCGCGGCTTTTCCGGCCGCGAAGGTCACCGATGGCGGCTCGGTCAGGAAATAACCGTCAATTACCGCGTCGAACGGCATGTCCTGCGCCTTGCCTTGTGCTTCGAGTAATGTGTCGGCTGGCATGGCGCGCAGCGCGGCGAGCGTGGGCGCGCCAATGGCTTGCGCGAAAGCCCCGCCCTTTTTCTCGACGTCGGCTCGCGCGGGCGGCGTCCATTTCTGCATCATCGCCCCGCTCTCCCCGATCGCGCCGGCAATCTGTCCGCGCGACAGAGGCGACGCCATCAGCGCGCTCACCGCCATCGAGCCGGCGGACTCGCCGCCGATCGTGATGCGATCGGGATCACCGCCGAATGCGGCGATATTGCGCTTCACCCAGGCGAGTGCCGCGACCTGATCGAGCAGACCGTAATTGCCTGACGCATGGTGGGGCGATTCCGCGGTGAGCTCGGGGTGCACGAAGAAGCCGAACACGCCCAGCCGATAATTGATCGTCACCACCACAATGCCGCGCGACGCCAGCGCGGCACCGTCATAGCGCCGTTCCGAACTGTCCCCCGCCATGAACCCGCCGCCATAGATATAGACCAGCACGGGCAGCTTGGCGGACGACGATTTGGAGAGGTCTGCCGGCGTCCATACGTTCAGATACAGACAATCCTCGCTTGGAGCCGGCGATCGGAACATCATGTCGGAATAGAGCGGTTGCTGCATGCAGCGCGGCGCGAACGCAATTGCCTGGCGGACGCCCGCCCAGCGCGCTGCCGCGTGCGGCTCGCGCCAGCGCAGATCGCCGACAGGTGGCGCTGCGAACGGGATGCCGCGGAATATCCGAATCGATCCGGCGCCGGCCCCGACACCCTGGAGATTGCCGCTCTCGACCGTGACGATCGGCCCGTTCTGCGCCTTTGACGGCGCGGCGAGGGCCAGCGCAAGGACGATCCCTGATCCCAGCCGCATCATCCTCGCCTCTGCCGATCCAAAAGAAAAGCGCGGCGGCAGGAAACCGCCGCGCCCAAAATATCACTTGCCCGTGGGCAGACCGTGCTCCTCCAGCATCGGGCCGATGTCCGGATCCTTGCCGTAGAAAGCGCGGAACATCGCGCCGTAATCCTGGGTATGTCCGCGCGACAGAATCAGGTCGCGGAAGCGCTCGCCATTTTCGCGTGTCAGTCCGCCATGGTCCATGAACCAATGATAGGCGGCATGCTCGAGCATCTGCGTCCACAGATAGGCGTAATAGCCTGCCGAATAGCCATTGGCCCAGATATGGAGGAAGTAACTGGACCGATAGCGTGGCGGGATATTGACGGTATCGAGCCCCATCGTATCGAGCGCCTTCTTCTCGAAAGCGTCGACGTCCTGCTTAGGCACGCTTGCCGGCAGGCTATGCCAATCCATGTCGAGCAGCGCCGCCTCGACCGCTTCGCCCAGCGTATAACCCTGGTTGAACTTGGCCGCCTTCTTGATCTTGTCGACCAACGCCTGCGGCATCGGCGCGCCGGTGCGATAATCCTTGGCGTAGTTGGCGAGCACCTTGGGATCGAGCGCCCAATGTTCGTTGAATTGCGACGGGAACTCGACCCAGTCACGCGCGGTGTTGGAACCGGATAGCGTCGGATATTCCTGGGACGCGAACAGACCGTGCAGCGCATGTCCGAATTCGTGGAACATCGTGGTGGCATCGTCAAACGTGATCAATGCGGGCTGCCCGGAAGCCGGCTTGGTGAAATTACCCACGTTGTAGATAACCGGTTTGGTTTTCAGCGCGTAGGATTGGCCGACGAAATTCGACATCCAGGCGCCACCCGATTTGTTGTCGCGCTTGAAATAGTCGAAATACATCAGCCCCAGCTCGGACCCGTCCTTGTCGTAGACCGTGTAGACCATGACGTCGGGCTGATAGACGGGAATGTCGGTGCGGCGCTTGAAGGTCAGGCCGTACAGCTGGTTGGCGGCGTAGAAGACGCCCTTTTCGAGAACCGCGTTAAGCTCGAGATAGGGCTTCACCTCATTCTCATCGAGGTCGTACTTCGCCTTGCGCACGCGCTCGGCATAGCGTGTCCAATCCCAAGGCTTGAGCTCGAAATCCTCGCCCCCCGCGCGGATCGTCTTCTGCAATTCGGCAACCTCGGACTTCTGCTCCTCGGCAAGCGCGGGGACGAGCTGGCTCATGAAGTTCTTGGCCGCCTTCGGGGTCTTGGCCATCTGGTCCTGCAGCACGTAATCCGCCCAGGTGGGGAAGCCGAGCAACTTGGCCTTCTGCGCGCGCAGCCAGGCGATTTGCTGGATCGTGGCGCGCGTATCGTTGGCATCGCCCTTTTCGGCGCGCGTCCAGCTCTGGGTGAACAGCGCCTCGCGCGTCGCGCGATTGGCGAGGTCCTGCAGCGCGGGCTGCTGCGTCGTGTTCTGCAGAGGCAGCACATATTTGCCGTCGAGCTTGCGCTCGGTGGCGTCCTTGGCCGCGGCGGCGACCGCATTGTCATCCAGGCCAGCCAGTTTGGACTTGTCATCAACCACCAGCGCGCCGTCCTTCGCGGCGGCGAGCAGTTTCTGCTGGAAGGCGGTCTCCAGCGTCGAGATCTGCGTGTTGAGCTTGCGCAGTTTTGCCTGATCGGCGGCATTCAACTGCGCGCCGGCATGGATGAAATTGGCGTGATAGACGTCGAGCAACTGGCGCTGCTCGGGCGTCAGCTTGAGGCTCTTACGCTTGGCGTAGAGCGCCTGGACGCGCGCAAACATCTTGTGGTTCAGATAGATCGAATCCGAATGCGCGGTGAGCTTGGGAGTATCGACCTCCTGCACCTTGTCGAGCGTCGGATTAGTATTGGCCTGGACGACGCCGAAAAAAGCGCTGGTCGCGCGATCGAGCAAGCGGCCCGAACGCTCCATCGCGCCGATCGTATTGTCGAATGTCGGTGCCGCGCGGTTGTTGGCGATGCGGGTGATTTCGGCGGACTGCTCGGCGATGCCGGCCTCGATCGCCGGCTGGTAATCGCCGTCCTTGATCAGGTCGAAACGGGGTGCCTGAAAGGGCAAGCTGCTCGGCTTGGCGAAGGGGTTGGCCGCGGGCAGCGCGCCATGCGCCGTCGAGGCGACCAGGCAGCCCGCGGCAGCCGAGGTCCAGAGCCACGTCATGACTTTCATTTTGCAGGAAATCCTTCGGAATATTGATCGGCTGAAGGCCGGATGACGCAGCGTGGAACCGTGCCGCGATTTAATCAAGAGACCGAAAGTTCGCGAAGGCGGCGGCTGTTGAAAGGCGCCGCCTCCGCATCAGATCAGGACAGGAAAGGCTTGTCGCCCATCGGCACCACTACGCGCCCGAAGGTCGCGTTGGTCACGATCCCGAAGCTGCCGTAGAGCGCAAGACAACCGCACACCAAGCCGAGCCAGCCGCCGAGATGGCCGAGGCCGGCATTACCCTGGATCGCACCCAGGCCGAGCAGCCCGAACGTCACCCACAAGGTCAGGAAGATCAGGAAAATGATCTTGGGCAGGCGGAAGGTGCTGATCCACAGATAGAGGGTCAGCACGCCCCACAGCAGCAATGCCACACCGACCGTGGGTCCGGCCGCCGAAATATCGATCCAGTGATTGCCCGCGAACAGGAGCAGCAAGGCGAACCACCACCAGAATGCGCCGTAGCTCAGGAAAGCCGTCATTCCGAAGGTGTTGCCCAACCGGAATTCGAAAGCGCCGGCAAAGATCTGCATCAGGCCGCCAAAGGCGAGCGCCAGCGGGATCACGACGGGCTCGCCACCCTTTGGCAGCACACCTGCGTTGACGAGACTCAGCAACACGGTGGTCAACCCGAAGGCCACCAGGCCCAGTGCCGCTGGATTGGCCACCGGCACGACTTCTTTATCAGCCATATCAAAAACCCCCTACCGCTCGAAGCTGTCGATCGCTTCGATGCTGAAGCGAGGCTATGGTCGCGCTATTCCGCGGTCAATCTCAATCGCTTTCCCGTCCGCGCATCAGGCGGGCGATGTGCGCGAGGCTGGGCTTGGGCCCCGACCCCAGCAAGCTCGCCCGGAAGACGCGGCCGAGCAGGACAACCTCGATCGCGACGAACGCCGCGAGCGTGAGCCCGGAGCCTATCACCTCCCACAAAGGCACACCTGCTCCGAGCCGAGCCAACATCGTGAAGGGCGTATAGATCGGAATCCAGCTCATGATCCGCACCCCCAGGCTGGACGGATCTCGAATCACCATTTGCGCGATGATCGCAAACGGCATGGCGATGAGCAGCATCACCGGGCTGAGATACGCCTGTGCGTCACGGAAGCTGTCGCTCATCGCGCCGATGGTGAGGAAGATCATCGAGATCATCAGATAGCCGGCGAGGAAATAGTAGATCATCGCCAGCGCGACGCTCGGCTGTGACAATGGTTCGAGCGCGGGACGCAGAATGTCCGCAATCATGCCCTGCGTGGCAAAAGCGGCAGCAATGGCGGCCAGCACCCAGACCGCAACCATGGTCAGGCCGACCGCGATCGTGCCGATCAACTTGCCATACATGAACTGGTTGGGGCTGACGCACGCCAGAACCGCCTCGATCAACCTGTTCGATCGCTCTTCGACCGTGCCCTGCAACATCCACGAGCCCGACAGCATCAGTGACATGAAAAGCAGATAGGAGACCAGCAGCGGAAGGATCGAGCGGATCATGACCTGCTCGCGGCCCTTGCCGGCAGCGGGGCGGTTCACCACGACCATCGGCGCGATTTGCTGCGCCGCATCCGCCATTTCCGGACGCACGCCCTGAGCCTGCAGGAAGCGAAGCCGCAGCGCGCGCGTCAGCGTGCTTTGCAGCACATCCATCAGATCGCCGGCAATCGGGCCATCGGACCAGATCTGGACCGGCGCACGGCCGCTCGCGAGATCGGCCGGGATATAGACGGCATAATCCAACGGCTCGGCATTCGGCTCCTTCCTGGCATGGCTGACCATCGCCGGGAGTATCCGGGCGAGCGCGGCGGGATCGCTTGTCGCGAGCCTGGTAGGAGTTGGCACGATCTTATAGTCGGGATCAGGCTCTCCGAACGGCTGCGTGTTCGGCGCGGCCACACGCCGCATCGCCGCATCGGCATGCGTGAGGCCACCGCTGGCGATGAACGCCTGAACTTCCGCATCCGTGTAATATTGGTCGTGCCGCGCCCAGAGAGCATGGGGGTCGGCGCGGTCGAGGTCGTGGCTCTCCGAATAACGCGACAGCGACTGCAGCACCTGCCGCTGATGATCGAGCGCGATCCGTGCGGCGATTGCCGGCGCGGCTTGGCCCGACGGATCGATCAGCATCACATGCGCCGTGTGATCCTTCTGCATGAAGTGCGCGGTCACGGGCGCGATCGCGAGCGCGAACGGAATGATCAGCAAGGTGATCCAGAAACCGCGCGTCGCCGCAATCTGTCGGAATTCGCGCGCGGCGACCAGGAAGATGGGATTGTTCATGCCCGCCCCTCCTCGCCACCGACGATATGGATGAATACGTCGTGCAGGCTCGGGCGGCCCTGCTCGAACCGGCGGAGCGCGAAGCCACGTTCGGTGCAGGTCTGGAGCAAGTCGCCCGGATCACCGCCCGGCTCCAGCCGCACGTCCCAATCGGTCCAGCCGTCAGTCTCCTGGAGTTTCGCAACAGACACGACGCCGGGCAGGCCAACGGGCGTCTCGCGCGCGGTCAATCTCAGCCGCGTAGGCAAGGTCGCGCGTGCCTCATCCTGCGTACCCTCGAACTTCTTGCGGCCGTCAGCGAGGAGGAGCAGCCGATCGCACAGCCGCTCGGCATGCTGCATGACGTGGGTCGAGAAGACGATGGTGGAACCCTGGCGGGAAAGCCGCATGATCTCCTCCTCGAGCAGGCCCTGATTGACCGGATCGAGCCCCGAAAAGGGCTCGTCGAGGATCAGCAGCCTGGGCGCATTCACCACCGCGGTCGCGAGCTGGACCTTCTGCGCCATGCCCTTGGATAATTTCTCGATCTTGGTGTTGGCCGAGCCGCCCAGCCCGAAACGGTCGAGCAGCGTCTTGCCCTCTGCACGCGCATCGTTGCGCGTCATCCCCTTCAGCCGCCCGAAATAGGTGATCGTTTCGAGCGCCGTCATGGTGCGGTAAAGCCCGCGCTCTTCGGGGAGGAAGCCCAGGTCCGCACTATTTTCGCGGCCGGGCCGGCGGCCCAATATCTGGATCCGGCCCGATGTCGGCCGGATGATGTCGAGCACCATGCGGAGCGACGTCGTCTTGCCTGCTCCATTGCCGCCAAGGAAACCGAATACCTCGCCATCGCCGACCGCGAAGCTAAGGTCATCGACCGCGCGTTTGTCGCCGAAATCCTTCGTTACCTGATCGAGCAGCAATGCTGTCATTTGATCCCCTTGCCTTCGGCATAGCGGCTAGCCGTTGCGTACGAAATAGCAGCCCGTTAACCGGATAGCGGGGGATTTGTGACCATTGTGCTTTCAATGCTGAGCGACGCAAAGGATCGAGCATCGTGACCGTGCGCCGCGCGGGCGTCCGTCTACGCCAGGCGATTTCGGACTTGCGCTTCGAACTGGTTGTGATCGGGCTGCTGGTACTGACCATCGCCGCCATTTCCTTTGCCGGGCTGATCCTGCGCAACACGGTGAGGATCGGTCCCGGTGGCTCGACGCCCTTCACCACCGAATGGCATGGCGACGAGGGTCTTGGCGGCAATTCGACGGTCACCGTGGCGCCGGCGCGGCCGCTCACATGGTCCTGCCAACTGCACCCGCGCTACCAATATCCTTATTGTGCCTATGTGCTGTTGCTCGACCATCGGGACGGTCGCGGCATCGATCTCAGTGGCTTCCAGACGATCACGATCACGCTCGATTACCGCGGGCCGGGGGACAGTTTCCGCCTGCACCTCAAGAACTTCGACGGCCGTTACAGCAAAATCGGCGATGGCAGGACGTACAAATATAACCAGATCGAACTGCCGCTTCACAATGGCCGCCAGACGATACAGGCCAAGCTCAGCGACATGAAGGTCCCGGATTGGTGGCTGCAGTCGAATCATATTCCCTATCGGCTGAGCCACAGGCAATTCGACAACGTGGTCGCGCTGGAAATCGACACTGGCAACAATGCGCCGGTCGCCCGCCATATTTTCCACATCGCCGGCATCGTGCTCGACGGCAAGATCGTGCCTGTCGAGCAATGGTATCTGGCCATTCTCGGCTTCTGGATCGTTCTGATCTGTCTCTTCACGATCTCACGCATATTGGGATTGCAACGCGCCCTGCGCAGGCGACACCTGCTCGAACATGTCGCGCGCGGCGAGGCGCAGCTCGCGCGAGAATCGGCGCGGCGCGATCATCTGACCAGTTTGTACAATCGGCGCGGCGTGACCGAGCGTTATCAGCAGATGCTGGCGGAAGGACTGGACAAGCCGGTCGCGGTCATGATCGCCGATATCGACCATTTCAAGATGATCAACGACCGCCATGGTCACGTGGTGGGCGATGAGGTGCTGGCCAGGTTCGCCGACATGCTGCGCAAAAGCGTGCGCGATAGCGACCTGATCGCGCGCTGGGGCGGCGAGGAATTCCTGCTGATCGGGCATGTGAGCGACGCCCAGGCGGCGGTCGATATCGCCAACAAGCTACGCATCAAGATTGCCGCGGCCGAATTCCCGCACGGCACGCTGACCGCTAGCTTCGGCGTCTATTATTGCGATCGGCTGCCCGACAAGGTTCGCCCGGCGATCGGCTTTGCCGACCGGGCGCTTTACGCCGCGAAGGAAAGCGGGCGTGATCGGGTGGTCCTGTACGACGCCAGCTCCGAAAATAAGGCCTCGCGCGCCGAATAGAGTAAGGTCCGAACCTCTTTCCTTTCGCATCGGCATTTCTAGGATATCCTTATCCTTGCGAGGAATTTTTGGATGCCGAAGCCGCTGCCGATCCGATTTCGCCTGCTGTTCGCAGGCTGCGCTCTTGCCTTAAGCGCCCCCGCGCTGGCGGGCGCCAATCCCGCCGCGGAAGCGCAAACGCTGGACCTGCTCAAGCACGCAATCGCGTTCCGCACCGTTCAGGGCGCGGATAATCAGACGCCGCAATTCGCAGCTTACCTGAAACAGGCGCTGGTCGCGGGAGGCTTCGCGCCCGGGGACATCACTATAACGCCGGTCGACGATACCGCTTTCCTGGTCGCGCGTTACCGCGGGTCCGACCCCAAGCTGAAGCCGCTGCTCCTGTCGGGCCATATGGATGTGGTCGAGGCCAAGCCCGCCGACTGGGCGCGCGACCCGTTCACGCCGGTGATCGAGAACAATTATATTTATGGCCGCGGCGCAACCGACATGAAGTTTGACGACGCATTGCTGGTCGCGACTTTGGTCGACCTCAAGCGCCAGAAATTCACGCCGACGCGCGACGTGATCCTCGTCCTCTCCGGCGACGAAGAGACGGTGATGAAAACGACGCAGATGCTCGCAGCGCAATTCCCCGACGCCTATATGCTGCTCAACGCCGACAGCGGCGGCGGCAGCCTAAGCGAGGACGGAAAACCGCGATATTTCGCGCTGGAAGGCGCCGAGAAGGCCTATGCCGATTACAGCCTGACGATCACCAATCCGGGCGGCCATTCGAGCGCGCCGCGCAAGGAAAACGCGATCTACGAGCTGGCCGCCGCGCTGACCAGGATCGGCGACCATAAATTCAAGCCTCAGCTGAACGACATCACCAAAGCCTATTTCCTCGCCGCCGCCGATCACGCCGCGCCGGAAACAGGCGCGGCGATGCGTGCATTCGCGAACGACCCTACCGACAGGAAGGCGATCGAAACACTCTCCGCCGATCCGGCCCATGTCGGCCAGATCGGCACGACCTGCGTCGCGACGATGCTCAACGGCGGACACGCGTTGAATGCGCTGCCGCAACGTGCGACCGCCAACATCAATTGCCGCATCTTTCCCGGCAATTCGTTCAAACAAGTGGAGGACGAACTGGTCCGTGTCGCCGACGAGCCAAGGATGCGGATCCAGTTCATCGACACGGGCACGACCGCAAGCCCGCCGTCGCCCATGCGCGCGGATGTGACGGCGGCAGTACGCGAGGCGCTCGACGTCGCCTACAAGGGCCTTCCGATCATCCCGAGCATGGCTTCAGGAGCGAGCGACAGCATGTGGTTCCGGGTGCGCGGCGTGCCGAGCTATGGGGTTGCGCCGATCTTCCTCAAGGACAGCGAGGATTTCTCGCATGGCCTCAACGAGCGGACGCCATTGTTCAACATCGCGCCCGGCGTCGCCTACTGGAAGGTGCTGATCAAGCGCCTGTCGAACTGAGCATGGACGGGGAGCACGTCCCCGCCCGAACCTGCGCTAGAAGCGTTGCGACACCTTCAACCCGAAAAATTGCGGCCTGATCGGATAGAGCCGCGCATATGGTCCGCACAGGTTAGGCGCGCACACCAAATTCTTGCTGAGGATGCCGCGTTTGTCGAACGCGTTCTGGATGAAGGCCGCGAACGACAGATTGTTCCAGGAGATTCCGGCTGAGAAATCGAACGTCGTGAATCCCCGGGTCGGTCCGATCGCAGCTTCCCCATCGGTCGCCAGATACGAGGTGGTGCCGCCCTGGTGGTTGACCCCGCCCTGCACGAACGCCTTGTCGCCGAGCAGCTGAAAATCGTAACGCGCCGTGGCATTGACCTTGAACCGCGGCGTGACCGGCAAGCGCGTGCCCTTGGGCGCAAACAATTGCCCGCCACTGGCCGGATCGCAGCCGTTGACCTGATCGCAGAAGGGTTTGGTCAGCTTCGGATCGACATAGGTGCCCGATGCCGACAATGTCAGCTGGTGCGCGATGGTCCAGTTCAGATCGGCTTCGATGCCGCGCGAGCGTGCCGAGCCCGCATTGACCGTATAGAAGATGCCGAGAATGCCCGGCAGGCTATATTGCACGTTCTTCCAGTCTTCCGAGAATAACGCACCGTTGAAGCGCAGTGTGTGATCCAACCACGACGTCTTCCAGCCCACTTCGTAATTGGTCAGCTTGTCGGCTTTGTAGGGCGGAATGGACTGCAGCTTGCCCAGCGCGAACGCGTCGCGATTGTTGCCGCCGGGCCGGAAACCGGTGGAATAGGTCGCGTACAGCATCTTGGTGGGCGTCGCCCTCCACGTCAGATTGACGCGGTGGGTTTCGCCCGATTCCTTGTAGGACTTGTCGATGTTCGGGCATTGCTGCACGGTCGTGCCCTTGCAGCCGAACAGGTTGATCTCGCGATCCAGCGCGCCGATCCCGCCGGAGAAACCCGCAAGCGTATTGTGCGCCTTGAAGCCGCGGATGCCCCCGGTCAGGGTCAAAGTGGGCAGGATATCGAACGAGGCCTCGCCGAACGCGGCATAGTCGCGATCGATACGGTGGATGCCGGTGTAATAAACGTCGTCCGGACCCGCGCCGGGCACGGGCGGGCTGAACGGATTCACCGCCTTGTTGATGCCGGGGACGATATATTCGGCGATGCGATCGTCGACCTGCCGCTGATAGAACAGGCCCGCCGTGATGCGGAACCGATTGGACGACGAGGAGCTGATACGTAGCTCGTGCGCCATCTTTTTATATTTGTCGTGGCCGCGGATTGTCTGGGTCGGGTCGATGTTATGACCGGCGCCGTCGACCAGATAATTATAGTCGGGGTAGGTATCGTAGGCGACCGTGAAGTAGGAATAATCGGCGACATTCTCCACCGTGCGGTGGAAATAGGAACCCGAATAGGTGAGGTCCCAGTCGCTGATCTTGCCCTGAACGGTGAGCGACGCGAGATACCATTTGTCGATATCCACGCTCGTCGTGAAATCGTGGTTCTGAAGATCGCCGACGCGTGGATCGTACAGGAATTCGCCATTCGCCTTCATGTGCTGGTAGATGACGCCCGGCGTCACCGTCCAGCCATCGTCGAGGTCGATCAGCAGGGCCGCGCGGCCGCCATAATCATCGACGTCGTTATAGTTCTTCTTGACCAGCGCGGCATTGTCGATCGTGAGCGGGGCGTTTTCCACGATTGGATCGCCGGCGGCGTCGGTGCCGGTGGTATGGGGCCGCTGATAGGTACGGCTGCCGGGCGTATTGTCGATGTAGCCGCCATCGTGCTCATAATAACCGACCAGGCGTATAGCCATATGATCGTTCAGCGGGAGGTTGGCGAAGCCCTCGGCGGTACCGCCAACCCCTCCTTTCCCGAATTTGTTGCCTTCGAGATCGTAGCCCGCCGCGAACTTGCCGGGATCGGGCTTGTTGGTGATGATGCGGAGCGTTCCAGACAGCGAGCTCGCGCCATACAGCGTCCCCTGCGGCCCCGACAGGGCCTCGACGCGCGCGAGATCATAGGCGTGGAGATCGACCGAGCTGAAGATGGTCGTGACGGGAGTCTCGTCGATATACAGGCCGCTGCCCGGCAGCGGCCCCGCGGCGAGACCGTCGCCGCCGGTCGCGATGCCGCGGAAGTAAAGCTGTGCTTGGCCAGGTCCGAACGATTGGTAGCTCACGCTCGGCAGCAATTTGGCGATATCGTCGAAGGAGGCGACCTGATGCTGATCCAACGTCGCGGGCGTCAGCGCCTGGATGCTGATCGGCACGTTCTGCAAACTCTCGGAGCGCTTGGTCGCGGTGACGATGACCTCGCCATTGTCGACCACGTCGGCGGATGCCGGGCTGGCCGCGGGCGCAGCTTGCTGCGCCGCGGCGCCGGCGAGCGGTACGGTGAGCATGGTGGAAGATATGAGGAGGAGCGAAAAGGGCTTGGTCGCGCGCATCATGACCCCCGAATGACTTTATGCGGTCAGGCTGTTCCGCCTGCGTAAGCATGTCAAGCAGGCTACGGGCAGCTTCAGTCTTTCACCGTTGTGCTTTGCAAAAATGTCACGCGTCGGCGGGTATCGCGGGATAGTGCGCAAGGACGAGGCCGAGCGCGTCGGCGAGCGGTCCCAGCCAGGGCTCGAAATTGCGCCATTGATCGAGGCCTTCGCGAAAAATCGGGCGGCGGACCTGCTCCGACGAGGCGGTCCGCACCGCACGCTCGGTTTCGTGGAAGCGCAAGCATACTTCTTCGAACGGCAAACCGATCGCCGCGAGAAGGGCGCGTACTTCGGTCGCCGTATCGTCCACCATTTGCTCGTAGAAGACGCGATGCACGCGTCCCGGCAGCACCCGATCGATATGGTCGAGCGCGCGAACATAATCGCGGTAATAAAGCCCGATCTCGTGGAGGTCATACGAGAAGGATTGGCCGCGCGCGAAATGCTGCTTGAACAGCGACCAGCCGCACCCCAGCGGATGGCGCCTGGCGTCGATGATCCGCGCGTTCGGCAGGATCAACTGGATCAGCGGCAGATAGGTCCAGTTGTTGGGCATCTTGTCGACGAAATGCGGCCTGCCCGATTTGCGCTGAACGGCGGTCCGCTCGAGATATTCCTCGCCCAGCGCACGCGCATCGCTCTCGGTCAGCTCGGCGATACCGCCGGGACCGAGCCTGCCCGCGATCATACCGATATCGGGAAGCTCCATCGTTCCTTCCACCGACGGATGGCTGGCGAGGATCTGCTCAATCAGCGTCGAACCCGAGCGCGGGAGCGAGACGACGAAGATCGGGTCGTCTGATGGGCAACCCCACCCGTCACGCGCCGCGAAGAAATCGGCATCGAGCGTCGACCGCTGGCGATCGACGATCGCCGTGACGTGCGCCGGATCGTAATCGAGCATCGCCCGGCGACGGCGATTGCCTTCGGCATAATGGGCGAAACTCGCCGCCCATCGGCCTGCGTCTTCTTCGGCCTTGCCGAGGGCGAATTCGAGTTGGTAGCGATCCTCCTCGGGAATGCCGGGCACGCCGAGCGCGCCGCGCATCGCCGCCGCATCCGCAGGGGTGAAGCGAAATGTCTTGAGATTTGCGAGACTCCACCAGCTGCTGCCTAGCGTCGGCTCCAGCTCAAGACTGCGGCGGTAGGCTGCAACGCTGTCATCTTGCCGGCCGACCGTCTTCAGCGCATGTCCCATGCTCATCCACACCTTCGCCTGGCGCGGATAAAGATCGAGGATCGCGCAATAGGCCTCGATCGCTGCCTCATAATCGCCGCACCGCCCCAGAATAGCCGCGCGCAGGATGGCATAACTCGCATTGGTCGGTTCGGCGGCCAGCAGCCGATCGATCTGCTGCAGCGCTTCGGCGGGATGGCCGTGCCGGTGCAGCAGCAGGGCGAGATTGTGGCGCGCGGCAGTGAAGCCGGGCGCGAGTTCGAGCGCACGTCGTAGCAACGTCTCCGCGTCGCGATTCCGGCCCAGCCGCCCGGCCAGTTCCGCCAGCATGCGGATCGCCGCGATGTCGCTTGGCTGCGCCTTGAGCCGTGCTCGCAACGCCGCCTCCGCTCGGGGAAGATCGTTGGCGGCGAGCGCCTCGCCTGCGGCCAGCAACGCCGGGTCAGCCGCCCCCACCTGCAACGCGTTCAAATGCGCGCGGTCGGCGCCGCTCGCGTCGCCGGCGGCGTGCAGCGCGTCGCCCAGCGCCTGCCACGCGGCGCCCAATTTCGGATCTGCGGCGGCGGCGGCGCGGTACCCCGCAATCGCGCCCGCTTCGTCGCCCATCAAATGGTGCGCGCGTCCCGCCAGCAGCAATGTCGGCGCGTGCCTCGGCACCGCTTTCAAAATTTCCTGCGCCTGCTCCAGCGCCAATGCCGGCGCACGCGCCAGCAAATTCTCGGCATGCGCCAACGCCGTTGCGAGCGAGTTGGTCTGGGGGTCTGGGCGGCTGGCCATGACTAAGAAAGGCGCCCGGGCACATGCTTGTCAATCTTGCCGCGTCGCCGGGCTTGGGGCAGACCGCGCCAATGGCGAGCGCGCTCCCGATCCCCGATGCCGACCCCGATGAGGGCTATAGCCTGCCCGCCTGGCTTTATTCCGATCCTGAATATTTCGAAATCGAGCTGAAACGCGTCATCCGCCCGTCGTGGCAGATCGTCTGCCACGTCAGCGACATCGCAGAGCCCGGCGACTGGCACGGGCTCGATTACGCAGGCGAAAGCGTGGTGGTGATGCGCGGACCAGACGGATCGGTCGGCGCCTTCCACAATGTCTGCCGCCATCGCGGCGCGCGTATCCTCGACGGAACACGCGGCTGCGCGAAGCGGATCGTGTGTCCTTACCATGCCTGGACATATGCCAGCGACGGACGGCTCGTCGGGGTGCCCCAGAAGGATACCTACGATCCGGGCGCGCTCGACGGCATCAGGCTGGCATCGGTCGAACATGAGATTTGGCAGGGTTTCATCTTCGTGCGGCTGGAAAGCGGCGGACCCAGCGTTGCCGAGATGATGACGCCATACGAGCATGAGGTTGCACCCTATCGGTTCGATGACTTGCGCGCGCTCGGCCGGGTCACGCTGCGCCCGCGCACGGTGAACTGGAAGAACATCGCCGACAATTATTCCGATGGGCTGCACATCGCGGTCGCGCATCCCGGACTCAAGCGGCTGATGGGCGATGGCTATGGCGTCGAAAGCGCCGCGTGGGTCGACAAGATGTGGGGGCCTTTGGTCGACCGTCCCTCCGCCAACCCGTCGGAGCGCGCTTATTGCCATTATCTGCCGCGCGTCGATCACCTGCCGGACGATCGCCAACGGCTTTGGATCTATTTCAAGCTGTGGCCGAACGTCGCCTTCGATATCTATCCCGACCAGGTCGATTTCATGCAGTTCCTGCCGGTCTCGCCGACCGAGACGCTGATCCGCGAGATCAGCTACGCCATTCCGGACGGGCGCCGCGAGATGAAGGCCGCACGTTATTTGAATTGGCGGATCAATCGCCAGGTCAATGCCGAGGATACCGAGCTCGTCGCGCGCGTGCAGCAGGGCATGGCCTCGTCCAGTTTTTCGGTCGGACCGCTCAGCAAGAACGAAGTGGCACTGCGCCATTTCTGCCGCCGGGTGCGCGAGCTGATCCCCGAGGCGCGGCAGCACGAAGCGCCGCTCTTGGGCTGGAGCCGCGCCTACCGCTGAGCAGCACGACGGCCCTTCTCTGACAGGCTGCGGAACGTGATCGACCAGCGCGGCTCGTCCATGGCGGCGATGCTGTGCTCCCATTCGTGCCGGACCTCACCCGCCAGATGATAGAGCGAGCGCGGCCCAAGCGGGACCGAGGCCCGTTCAAACTTGCTCCCGACACGACGCCGCAACCGCAATGTCGCGGGGTTTCCGAGCGATATGCCGACAACCTGGTCGAACAGCGGCCGGTCACGATGCCAGCCGATGCCCGCTCCGGGATCGTAGCGGATCAGGAGCGCATGGACGAAATCGTCTGCCGGAAGGCCGGCAAATGCAGCAGCCGTGGCGCGGAGCGGCAGCAGCCAATCGGGCAAGGGATCGGTTTCGGCGAAACGCGCGGTGTCGAAATCATAGCGCCAGCCGTAGCTGTGCGTGAGTCTTTTGCCGAGCCAGCCCTGGAAGCGAAAGGGTTCGAGCGGGGCCGCATCGATACGCGCGATCAGCCGCGCCTCCTCGGCAAGCGTGACGATGTCCTCCGCCTGGGCCAGGCCCGGCGGAAACGCGGTATCGAACAGATCTTTCATAAGGATTATATGGGGATAGGATGCGAAATCTCGACCCCCTGTTCGCCGCGCTTGCGCGCTCGCCGTTTCGCATGCGCTTCCGGCTTGGTCCCAAGGAGCAAGCTTATCTCGCCGACAAAGGGCTGCCGGTCATCCTCGATCATGCCGCCGCCTTCGTCGCACAAAGGCTGGCGCCCGCTGACCCCGTCAAGGATGGCAGGCAGACGCCGATGCGGGGCCATCCGGTCTTCATCGCGCAGCACGCAACTGCGACCTGCTGCCGGGGATGTCTCGCCAAATGGCACCACATCCCCGCGGGGCAGGCGTTGAACAGGGAGGAGCAGGCGCATGTGGTGGCTTCGATCGAACGCTGGCTGGTTGAACAGTCCACCCGGGGCGGCTGAGTCAGTCACCGTTCATCTGATTTCGCCATTGCTCGGCCCGATAATGCAGGTCGTGTCCGGGGAACGTAGGCGCGTCCGTTCAGGGAAGGATTTCTTGTGGCCATGAGGGGCACAATCCGGCATGAGGCCGCGCGGCGGTCGCTCCTGTTCGACAGGCGCCCTCAGGCGCGCGAACCGGCAGTCCTGCCCGGATGATTTGACGGACCCCGACCCGAACACTCTCCCCCCGATCCCTAGCAGCGAGAATCGTTCCATGCGCCTGGCGCTCAAAGCAACCTGCATCACCACCCTGGCAACCCTTCTCGCGGCGCAGGCCCAAGCCGACACGACGGTCAGCACCGCCACCACTACACCGCTCAAGACGTCGACGGCGGGCAATATCAACATTACGGCGGACGGCTCGATCGTGCCTACCGTCAGCGGGCCGGCCGTGCTGATCGACAGCAACAATACCGTCACCAACGCCGGCAAGCTCACCTTTTTGGGCGTCAACGACTCAACCGCGATCGCGGCCAATGCGGGCGTCACCAGCACGATCACGAACTCGGGCGCGATCAGCAATGATGAGACCTATACCCGCACCGATACCAACGGCGATACCGTGCTCGACGGCGCCTACGCGCTGGGTTCCAACCGCTACGGCATCCGCGCCGCCGGAGCATTCACCGGCAACATCACCAACACCGGCACGATCACGGTGCGGGGCAACAATTCGGCCGGCATCTATCTCGGCGGCCCGCTGACGGGCAATTTCAGCAATAATGCCGCCGTCACCGTGACCGGCGACAATACATACGGCATTCGCCTCGCGGACGTGACCGGGAACGTCACGTCGGCGGGCGCGATCAGCGTCCTGGGCGGCGCGTCGCCCGGCCTCGTGGTCGGCAATGTCACCGGGCAAATCGTGGTCCATGGATCGATCACTACGACCGGCTACGGATCGACCGCGCTTCCAACCGACGTGACCAAGCTCACCCCCCAGAATCTGGAACAGGGCGGATCGGCAATGATCGTCGGCGGCAACGTCGCCGGCGGCGTGCTGATCGCGGCCGCACCGGCCAGCACCACCGACACCACCGCCGATGTCGATAAGGACGGCATCGCCGATGCGAGCGAGGGCACCGCTACCTTCATCACTTATGCCGCCGCACCTTCGCTGCTGGTGGGCTCGTCGACCCAAGCGACCACGCTCGGCGTGCTGCAGGGCAATACCAACGGACTGGTCGTCAACGGCAACGTCGCGGGCGTCGGCGTCTATTCGGGCATCACCGGCACGGGTATCCAGATCGGCGGGCTGGGACAGACGGTGACGATCAACGGCGGCATCGCGATCGGCGGCCAGGTGGCGGGCAATTCGAACGGGGCTCTCGGCACCGGCCTGCATCTCTATTCCGGTGTCACGACCCCGTCGCTGACGGTAACGGGAACCGTACAGGGCAACGCATCGGCGACCGCCGGCGGCACATCGGTAGCCGTGCAGATCGATGCAGGTGCGAGCCTGCCGACGATCACCAATAATGGCAATATCGCCGCGACCACGACCGCCTCGACCGGCCTGTCGACCGCGATCCTTGACAAGAGCAACACGCTCAACAGCGTGACTAACAGTGGCGCGATCATCGCATCGTCGACCGACGGAAGTGGCCGGGCAATCGACGTTTCCGGCCGTACTACCGCCTTCACCTACACGCAGGCATTGGCAACCGCGACCCAGACCTCCGTCCCCGGCATCGTCGGCGCGATCATGACCGGCAGCGGGGATGACGTGATCAATATCTCGGCCGGCCTGACCCAGTCGAAAGTCCTGCTCGGCGCGGGCAACGACCAGATCAACATTTCCGGCACCACCGTCGCGTCAATGGATGCGCAGCTGGGCGATGGCGATGACGCGGTCACCATTTCGGGCAGCGGCGCGTATAAGGGCCCGATCGATTTCGGCACGGGCAACAACAGCCTGACCGTCAACAGCGGCGCGAGCTTCTTCGGCAAGTTCGCCAATTCGGGCTCGAATATCGCGGTAAAAGTGAATGGCGGCACGCTCGCCTTCAACACCACCGACACGAGCACCATGGGCAGCCTGGCGGTCGCGGGCGGAACCATAGGCGTAGTAATCGACCCGACCAGCGCAACCAGCCACACCACCATCAACGTGACCGGCGCGACAACCTTCAGTGCGCCGACCACGCTCAAGGCTTCGGTTACGAATTTCGGTGTGACCGCCAGTCCGGTCACGGTGATCCAAAGCGGGACGATGACCGGCAGCAGCAATCTGACGCTATCGATCGACGCCTTGCCCTATCTGCTCAAGGGGGTGTTGGCGACCAATGACGCCACCGGCACGGTCGGCGTCGGTATCGCCCGTAAAACCGCAAGCGAGCTTGGCCTGCGTCAGTCGGAAGCGGCGGCCTATGACGCGGTGTTCGCGGCAATCCAGGGCAATACGAAGCTGTCGAGCCTCTTCCTGGGCTTCACCGATCGGGATTCGACCTTGCTACGCTATCGCGAGATGCTGCCGGATCACCAGGGCGGTGTGTTCGACGTTCTGACGCAGGGCGCGCGTGCGCTCGCGCCGACCCAGGCGGCAACGCCATGGGCGCAACTCGGCAATGTCAGCCTTTATGCGCAGCAGGCGATCTGGGACGAGCATCAGAGCGCAGACCTGACGCCCGGCAATGGGGGCAGCGGCTGGGGCCTGACCGGCGGCGGCGACGTCGCGATCGGCGATCACAGCCGCATCGGGCTTTCGCTCGGCTACATCCACGGCAGCGTGCGCGACAGCGGCGACAATGAAGTGACCGCGAACCAGTTTGGCGGCGGCGTCCACTGGCTGACCGACTTCGGCAACCTTCACATCGCGGCCTATGGCAATGCCGGCTATGTCCGCCTGCACGAGAAGCGCTTCTTCTCCGGGACCACCGACACGTCGCCGGCGGCGTTCACCAGCGTTGGCAGCTGGAACGGCATCGCCATGGCGGCAGGCGGCAAGGTGAGTTACGAGGCCAAGGCCGGGGCGTTCTATGTACGCCCGTCGGGCGAGTTGTCCTACAACCGCCTGAGCGAGAACAAGCATACCGAGACCGGGGGCGGCGCGCCCTTCGACCTGATTGTCGCCAAGCGAACGAGCAGCGAGTTCGCTGCGACCGGCCTGGTCGCCGCCGGCGTGCATGTCGGCAACGTGGTCGACCCCGAAGCGACGACATTGCGGTTCGAGGTCGAGGGCGGACGGCGCCAGGTGTTGAGTTCAAACCTCGGCGCGACCACCGCGAGCTTTAGCGGCGGCCAGAATTTCACGCTGAACCCGGAAGACCGCAAGAGTGGCTGGCTCGGCGGCGTGACCGCCTCGATCGGTTCGTCGATTTTCCGCTTCTTCGCTTCGGGCCAGTACGAGACGCGCTCGGATGGCCAGCGGATTATCTCGGGCCGGTTCGGCTTCCGCGGCTCCTTCTAGGCGCTCCCAAAAAAATGGCCCGGGCTTTGCGCCCGGGCCAGGCAGGGTACCTGAGAAGATTTCTCAGGTGGGTAAAGCTATTTCCCGGCGCCGCTGGCTCCGACGAGCTGACTTTGCCAGCCGCCGCCAAGCGCGCGGAACAGGTCGATCTGCGCGGACGCCACCGCATATTTGGATTGGGCCAGCGCGGCTTCCGCCTCGGCATTGGTACGCTCTGCATCGATCAGCGTGAGGGAATCGACCTGCCCTTCGCGCTGCCGGGCTTGCACGATGCGTGCAGCACTTGCCGCATTGTCGCGCGCGCTGGTCAGCGCCTGACGGCGATTGAGCGACTGCGCATAAGCCGACAGCGCGGTATCCGTCTCCTGCAAGGCGCGCAGCACCGTGCCGTCGAAGGTGGCAAGCGCCCCATCCCGGTCCGCCTTGGCCTCGGCGATACGTGCCCGGGCTGCGGATTGGTTGGGGAAATTCCAGCTGATCAGCGGCCCCAGCAACCAGCGCAACGGACCGCCGCCGAACAGATCCGAGAAGCCCGCGCTGCTCTGCCCGACCGAGCCGCCGAGTGTGATATGTGGATACAGGTCCGCGGTGGCGACGCCGATCCGGGCGGTGTTCGCTGCCAGCCGCCGCTCGGCGGCGCGGACGTCCGGCCGCCGAGCGAGCAAGGTCCCGCCGTCACCAATCGGGACCAGCTGCGCCAGTGTGGGGGTCGTGTCGCGGCCAGCCGCAACCTGCGGCAACGCGTCGGGCGTCCGGCCGGTCAGCATAGCCAAGCGGAAGAGCGCCGCCTGGCGTTCGGCGACCAATGGCGGAATTTCCGCGCGACGCTGGTCGGCAAGCGCGGATAGACGCGAAACATCTAATTTCTCGGCGCGGCCCGCATCGAACCTTTTCTGGGTGATGCCGGCCGAACGATCGAGCAAGTCGACGATATTCTGCGCCACCTTGATCTGCTCGGCGGCCGAGGCGGCTTCGATATAAGCGCGCGTCGTCTCGGCAACGATCCCGATCCGGACTGCGTCGGCATCGGCGCCTGCGGCACCGACGTCGCCGCGCGCCGCCTCGATCTCGCGCCGGACCCGGCCGGAAAGATCCAGCTCGTAGGAAACGGAGAGGCCGGCATCGACCTGCCAATCCTCGCGCTTGGCGCCTGCGGGGCGCTGGTCGGCGGGCAGACGACCGTAAGCCGGGCTTGCACTGAGTTCGGTCTGGGGCAGCAGATCTGAGCGTGCCACGCGCAGTGATGCACGAGCGCGGTCGAGCCGGGCGACCGCCACGCGGAGATCGGTATTGGCGGCGAGCGCGTCGGCAACCAGGCCATCGAGCACCGGATCGTCGTAGAGCTTCCACCATTGGGCGGGCGTATCCGCGTCGCTGACGGGCGCTCCCGCGGTGATCAGCGGTTTCTCGGCCACCGCATCGAGCGATGGCGTGACATAGGTCGGTCCGGCGGCGCAGGCGGCAACCGCCAGCGCCGACACGGCGGGCAACAGGATTTTTGCGAGCCTCATCATCGGGCGCACTCCTTATTCGGCCGGTTGCAGCGCAAGGCTGGCCTGGCCGCCGCGGCGGGCGAAGCGATCGCCCAGCGCGCGGCACACCACATAAAAGGTGGGGGTGAAGATCAGGCCGAACGCGGTCACGCCGATCATGCCGAAGAAGACCGCGGTGCCGAGAGCCTGGCGCAATTCCGATCCGGCCCCCTTTGCCAGCACCATCGGCACCGCGCCGAGGATGAAGGCGAAGCTGGTCATCAGGATCGGGCGCAGGCGGGTACGCGCGGCATGAACCGCGGCCTCGACCGGCGCCATACCCTGCTCTTCCTCGGCCTGCTTGGCGAACTCGACCACCAGGATCGCGTTCTTGGCGGCCAGCGCGATCAGCACGACCAGGCCGATCTGGGTCAGGACGTTATTGTCCATGCCCCGTATGTTCACCCCCGCCATTGCGGCGAGCAGACACATCGGCACGATCAGGATGATTGCGAGCGGCAAGGTCAGGCTTTCATATTGCGCGGCAAGCACGAGGAAGACGAACACCACCGCCATCGCGAAGACGATCGCCGACGTGCTCGCGGCCGCCTTCTGCTGATAGGCAATGCCCGTCCATTCGTGGCTATAGCCCACCGGCAGACTGCCATCGGCAAGCCGGTCCATCGTCTTCAGCGCGGTGCCCGAAGATGTGCCCGGCGCCGTGTCACCATCGACCTCTACCGCGGGGAATAGGTTATAGCGGGTCACGCGATAGGGTCCGGTCTTGTCCTTGAAGGTCGCGACCGAGCCGATCGGCACCATCCCGCCCGCATTCGACCGCGTCTTCAGATTGGCGATGTCGGCGATCGTGTTGCGGTAGCGGGCATCGGCCTGCGCGGTGACGCGATAGGTGCGGCCGAGCAGGTTGAAGTCGTTGACGAAGGTCGAGCCGAGATAGGTCTGCAGCGCTTCGAACACGCGCTCCGGCGGCACGCCCAGCAGGTCCGCCTTACGGCGGTCGATGTCGGCATACACGCGCGGCGTATTGGTCGCGTAGAAGGTGTAGATCTGCTTGAGGCCCTTGGTCTGGTTGGCCTGGCCGATCAGCCCGTAGCTGACCTTGCCCAGATCCTCATAGCCATGGCCGCCCGTATCCTGGACCATGATGCGGTAGCCGCCGGCCGAGCCGATGCCCTGGATCAGCGGCGGCGGCACGATCAGCAGCCGAGCCTCGGTGATATCCGCGGTCGCCTTCTGCGCCTCCGCCATGATCGACTGGAGGTTGACCCCCAGCTTCCCGCGCTCGGCAAAGCTCTTGAGCGGGACATAGGCTGCGGCAGTATTAGGCGCGAGCGTCTGCGACGGGCCGTCAAAGCCGGCCAGCATCACCGAACCGAGCACGCCCTTCAAAGGCACGATCCGCGCGGCGACCTTCTTCATCACCGCGTCGGTCCGCTCGATCGACGAACCCGGCGGGAGCTGGATCACGGTCAGGAAATAGCCCTGGTCCTGCGCGGGGATGAAGCCTGTCGGGGTCGCCCAGAACACGCCCACGGTGAGTGCGATCAAGGCCGCATAGATCGTCATCACACGGCGCGGGCGCAGCACCATGCGGTGGGTGAAGCGGCCATAGGCCTGGCTCATCCGCTCGAAGCCCGAATTGAAGCGGTCGCCGGCCGCCCGCAGCACGCGTTGCCAACCGGGGCCGCCCTCCCCTGGCTCGCGATGACGCAGCAGCATCGCGGCGAGCGCCGGCGAAAGCGTGAGCGACAGCACGAGGGAGATGATCGTCGCGGACGATATCGTCACGGCGAACTGGCGATAGAAGGCGCCCGAAAGGCCGCTCAGGAAGAGTGTCGGCACGAACACGGCGCACAGCACCAGCACGATCGCCACCAAAGCTGTCGAGACCTCGTCCATCGAGGTCCGCGCCGCTTCGAGCGGGCTCAGGCCGCGCTCCAGGTTACGTTCGACATTCTCCACCACGACGATCGCGTCGTCGACGACGATGCCGATCGCCAGCACCATGCCGAACAAGGACAGGTTATTGAGCGAATAGCCGACTGCCTCCAGCACCGCGAAGGTACCGATCAGCGAAACCGGGATCGCCACGACGGGAATAATCGCGGCCCGCCATTTCTGCAGGAACACGATGATCACCAGCACGACGAGCAGCACCGCCTCGAACAGGGTGTGCTTCACCGCGTCGATCGACTGCGCGATGAACTCGGTCGGGTTGTAGATGACCTTGTAGGCAAGCCCCTGCGGGAACTTGGCCTCGAGCTCCTTCATCGCCGAGGACACGCCCTTGGCCGCGGCAAGCGCGTTCGATCCCGGCCGCTGGAAGACCGCGACGATCACGGTCGGCTTGCCGCTCAGATAGGTGTTGGTGCCATAATCCTGCGCGCCGAGTTCAACCCGGGCGACGTCCGATACGCGCACCTGACGCCCGTCGGGATCGGTACGGACCACGACATCCGCGAACTGCTTGGGATCGGTCAGGCGGCCTTGCGTTTCCACATTCAACTGGAAAGCCTGGCCCGTCGCATAAGGCGGCTGCCCGAGCGCGCCCGCCGCGACCTGCACGTTCTGCGCACGCAGCGCGGAGACGATATCGCCGGCGGTCAGCCCGAGCGCAGCGGCACGGCCGGGATCGATCCAGACGCGCATCGAATAATCGCGGCTGCCGAACAGCTGCACGTCGCCCACACCATCGACGCGTGCCAGGCGATCACGCACCTGGGTCAGCGCGTAATTGGAGATATAGCCGCGATCGAGGCTGTCGTCGGGCGAGATCAGGTTCACGACCATCAGAAAGTCGGGCGACGTCTTCTTGGTGACGACGCCCAGCCGCTGCACTTCCTCGGGCAGCCGCGGCACCGCGACCGCGACGCGATTCTGCACCAGCACCTGCGCGGCATCGAGATTGGTGCCGATCTTGAAGGTGACGGTGATGACGAGCTTGCCGTCGCCGGTGGATTGCGACGACTGATACAGCATATTGTCGACGCCGTTGATCTCCTGCTCGATCGGCGCGGCGACGGTCTCGGCCACCGTCTCCGCGCTCGCGCCAGGATAATTAGCGGTCACGGTCACGGTCGGCGGCACGATGTCGGGATATTGCGACACCGGCAGCGCGAAATAGGCCAGCGCACCGACGATAGTGATGGCGATGGCGATCACGGCCGCGAAGATCGGCCGTGTGATGAAAAAGCGCGAAAGGCGCATGGTTCTTGTCCCGTTGGTCGCCCGTTTAGTGGGCGAAAGTTGCCTCGGCGGGCTGGGGCGCGGTTGCGGCTGCCGCTGCATCGACGGTGGCGTCGGGCGCGATACGGCCGTTGCTGGCCTGTACCGGCATTCCCGGCAACGCCATCTGTGTGCCGCTGATGATGACCTTGTCGGTCGGCGCCAAGCCGGAGCGGATCACACGCAGGCCGTCCACGACGGGTCCGAGCTCAACCGGTTTGGCGACGACCTTCCCGTCCTTGCCCAGGACCAGCAAAGTCTTGCGTGCCTGATCGGTCTGCACCGCGGCATCCGGCACGAGCAACGCACGCTGGGTTCCTCCGCTCGCAAGCCGCATGTTGCCGAACATGCCTGGGGTGAGGAAGTAATTGGGATTGTGCAGCACCGCGCGTCCCCGGATTGTCCCCGACCGCGGATCCAGCCCGTTGTCGGTGAAGTCGAGCTGGCCCTTCCAGCGATACCCCGATTCATCCTGCAACTGGATCTCGACCGGCGAGGGAGCCTGTCCGGCGGCACGGGCGCGCTGAGCCTTGAGGAACAGGGCTTCCGAGCCGTCGAAGCTGAAATAGATCGGGTCCAGCGCGTTGATCGTGGTGAGCAGACTGCCGGTCGTGCCTTCTCCGCCTGCAATCTGGTTGCCCGGATCGACGCGACGGTCGGAAATGCGCCCGGTGATCGGCGCACGCACCTGGGTGAATTCCATGTCGAGCGCCTTCTCGCGCACGCGGGCGTCGGCTGCCGCCACCGCGGCCTGTCCGGCCTGGACGCGCGCCTTCAACGAGTCGACCTCGCCAGCAGATATCGCCTCGTCGCCGACCAATCGGTTCGCACGGGCGAGATCGGACTGAGCCAAAGCCAAAGCGCTACGCGCGCTCGCCGCATTGGCACGCGCCTCGGCAAGCGCCGCCGCGAACGGACGCGGGTCGATCGTGAACAGTAATTGTCCTTGGCGGACGGTGTCACCATCCTTGAAATGGACGCCGACGATTTGGCCCGAAACGCGTGGACGCACCTCGACCGTGCGAGACGGCGCAAAGCGGCCGACATAATCGTCCCAGGCACGAACGTCCCGCACCAGCGGCGTTGCGACCGTCACGTTGGCGGGCGGCGGCGCTGCTTGCGCCGGAGCCTGATGCGTCAGCTTCCAGGCGCCGCCGGCGAGCAGCAGTGCAACGATCGCGATACTGCCATTTCGGATCCTGCCGGATCGACGCTGACGGACATCGTCCTCCGCTTCGATATGATTGGTAAGCATGTTCATGCGGCAACACTCCGCCGACGCCCGACCCGCTTGTTGGCAACGCTAGCGAGCAGGGTTTCATATTGACCCGAGGAGAAGCCGGCAGCGAAGAAGCGTTTGATCTCCGAAACCGGCAATTTGTAGCCTTTGTGCCAGGCATGGACCGCAAGCCGGCGAAGCGCTTCAAGCTGAGGATCGGCAAGCGACGACTGCCGACCAAGGCCGAACAGGCTGCCCAGCGCACGCGCGATCGGGCCCGGTTCGCTCAAGCTGGAAATCTGGTCGCGCCGCGCAAGCGCGATCACCGTCCATTCGAGCGGGCTGAATTCGGTTCGGCCATCATCCTGCGCCGCCCAGGGGGCGGGCACCGCATGGGCACCGGCGACGGCGAAAGCGGAGGAATGGTTCAGATAGGCCATGACGTCTTCCCTTCTTTTGTTTTGGGCAGCCGCCAGGGCCCACGCGAATGCCCACGGCATCCACGCGCATCGGCGTAACGGCGCACCTAGCCACCACGCCCAGGCTCATGGCCCAGTTTCGCGCTGGCGAATTTCATGTCTGTCGATGCGGACGCTGGCCCGCGGATGAATCAGTGGGTCTGCTTCTTCATCAGGGGCGTCTCCCTACCGGCCTCGCCGCTTCGATACCGACTGGTATATAACGCCCTGCTGCGGTGCGTCAATGGCTTTTTATACTGGCTGGTATTTTTAAATCAACGCCCCGGCCAGGTACGCATGGTCATATCGACCAAAGTCCTGAGTTCGGCCTTGGACGCACCGGCGCCGGCTTGCACGGACAGTCCCTGCAGCACCGCCGTCATGTAGCGTGCGAGCGCCTCCGGCTCGATGTCCGCGGGAAGGTCGCCTTCCTTCTTATATTCGTCGAGGCGATTGATCAGTGCCTGGCGGCCGGACTTCTGCCGCTCGATCACGTCCGCACGGATCGAAGATGCCTCGGGGCCGCACGCAACTGCACTGATGACACCCAGACACCCCTTGGGGTCGCAGCTGCTGGTCTGCATCTCCAACGCACCAAGCAATAGGCGTTCCGCCATCTGCCGCGAAGTCGGCTCCTTCAACGCCTCGCTTATGTAAGCCAGCTTCTCGCGCTCGTAGAGGTCGAGCGCCTTCTTGAAGAGCTCTTCCTTATTGCCGAACGCGGCATAAAGGCTCGGCTTGGCGATGCCCATCTCGGCGGTGAGTTCCGCCATCGACGCGCCTTCGTAGCCGCGGCGCCAGAAGACGCGCAGCGCCGCCGTCAGCGCCTCGTTGACATCGAATTCGCGCGGACGACCTTTGGGTACACAACAGGATATTACGCTTTCCATACCGGACGGTATGTAGTGCAATATGGAGGTTTCGTCCAGAGGGACGTTTAATAATGATTTGAAAGCTTTGACCCCAATCCTCCCCCTATCTCCGGCGGAGGCGGGGACAAAGAGCCGATCATGCCTGCCGGTCGCTCACCGCCCGCGCCAGGCAGCGATAGATGCGTGCGTCCCCCATCATCGCGGCATTGAAGCGCAGATATTGCGACGCAGACTGACTGAGACTGAAGACATTGCCGGGAGCGAAGACGATATCCTCCTCCAGGCCGCGCCGCGCGACCGAGACTGCGTCGGCCCCGTCAGGCAAGCGGCACCACAGGAACAGGCCCGCGCGCGGCTCGATCCAGGGTTCGATGCCGATATCGCGCAACCGCCTTATCGTTTCCGCCCGCGCGCGCGCCAGCCGCGCGTGGACCTGATCCATGTGCCGACGATAACCTCCGTCCGTGAGCGCTGCGTGGAGCAGTTGCGCGGATAAGGCGCTGCCCGACATGCCGGTAGCGATACGCAGATCGGTGATATCCCCCATCCAGTCGGCTCGGGCGGCGATATATCCGCAGCGGACCCCGCTTGAGAGCGACTTGGAAAAACTGCCCACGCGCACGACGCGATCGAGACCGTCGAAAGCGGCATAACGCGGCGCCGGCTCGATCTCGAAGTCCGCGAAAATATCGTCCTCGACGATCACCAGCCGATGCTCCTCGGCAAGCTTCAGGATGCGATGCGCGACCGGTGCCGATAACGCTGCCCCGGTCGGGTTATGGACACCCGAATTGGTCAGGTAGAGACGCGGCCGATGCTCGGTCAGCGCGGCGGCGAATGCCGCCACGTCCGGGCCGTTGGGCGTGAAAGGAACGCTGACCAGCTTTGCGCGGTGCGCCCGCAGCAACGCATGGAAATTGAAATAGCAGGGGTCGTCGATCAGAACCGCATCGCCGGGCTCGATCAGGAAGCGCAGGACCAGATCGATCGCATGCGTTCCGCTGTCGGTGAGCAACACCTGATCCACGCCGGCTTCGACGCCCTGTCCGGCAAGCCGGTGGGCGATCAGGCGCCGAAGCGGCTCCGGGCCGGCGGGCAGGGCATAGCCGACCAACCCCCCATCCGAAGTGGAGCGTGCGTTGCGGCGCAGTGCCTTGCGCATGGTTTCGTGCGGCATCCATGCCTCGGGCAGCCAGCCGCAGCCAGGCATGAGCGCGCCGGCGCGCATGGTCAGCGACTGACGCATCATCCATATCGGGTCGATCTGCCGGTCCAGCGCCGGCCCGATTTCCGCCAGCGCGAGCGGGGCAAGCGGCGCCGCGACATAAAAACCGGAACCCGGACGCGACCGGATCACGCCCTCCGCCGCCAGCCGGTCATAGGCTTCCACGACGGTCGACTTCGAAAAACCGGAGCTATCCGCCAGCGCGCGTACCGAAGGCAGCTTGGCGCCCGGAGTCAGCAGGCGTCGTTCGATCCGCTGGCGGATATTGTGCATCACCGCCTCGGTCCGGGTCGTTGTCGGATCTTCGATGGTCGCCACTGTATTGCTCTTTTGTAAGGACAGTTCAGCCAAACTGTACCCAACTGTTCCTGTGCTGGCGAGCGGAATCGCCACATTGGCCGCCTCGACACGGAGGTGGACATGAACAGAAGCATCAATCGGAATATCGTGTTGGGAGCCCTGCTGCTGGGTACGGTCTGCTCGACAGGCGCGGTCCGCGCGCAGACTGCCAGCGTCACGCTGCGCCACGTCGATCTGCATCCCGCCACGGCCGCAATTGCCAGACGGACCATGCGGCGGATCGATGAAGCCGCGCTCAGCGTCTGCGGCGCCGACGGCGCGCTGGTCGAGGCGAAGCGCGAGATCCGCGCAGGCCCCTGCTGGCAGGAAGCCGCGGGCAATGCCGCGCGGCACAGCGGCGACCCGCTGCTCGCACAGGCTTTCGCTCGCTTCCCGCTTGCTTCGCGCTAAGGATCAGCAATGGCACACCGCAATTTCAGAATGATCGACGTGTTCGGCGACGGCATCTTCGCGGGCAATCCCCTCGCGGTCATCGCCGACGCCGCCGATCTCGACACGGCCGAGATGCAGCGCATCGCGCATTGGCTCAACCTGTCCGAGACGACGTTCCTGCTGCCCCCGACCGAAGCGGATGCGGATTATCGGGTGCGCATCTTCACGGTAGACCGCGAGCTTCCTTTCGCGGGCCATCCGACGCTTGGCAGCGCCCATGCATGGCTGGAACAAGGTGGCACGCCCAAGACGGAAGGGCTGGTTGTCCAGCAATGCGGCGCAGGATTGGTAACACTCCGCCGCGACGGCGACCGCCTCGCCTTCGCGGCCCCTCCCCGCACGCGTTCGGGGCCGCTCACCGACGAAGAGCTGGACGAGGTTATCGGCGTGTTGCGGATCGGGCGCGACCAGGTGGTCGACGCGCAATGGGTATCGAACGGCCCCGGTTGGGTCGCGGTGCTGATGGAGTCCGCGGACGCGGTGCTCGCGGTGGACCCGGTCGCGGCGCATGACCGCATCATCGACATCGGCATTGTCGGGCCGCATGGCGGCGGCGATGTCGACTTCGAGATACGCGGCCTTTTCAGCGTCGCGAGCGGCACTTTGGTCGAGGACCCGGTCACGGGCAGCCTCAATGCATCGGTCGCGCAATGGCTATTCGAAAGCGGCCGCGCCAAGGGTAGCTATATCGCAGCCCAAGGGACCAAGCTCGGGCGGCGCGGACGCGTATATCTGAGCCTGGATTCGAACGGGCAGGTCTGGGTCGCGGGCTCATCGTGCACTTTGATGTCAGGCAACGCTCTTTTCTGACCGATCTCCGCGACTCCGCCCGGTCTCGGCCTTGTCGAGCCAGCCTCCGGTAAAACCGGCGCGCTGCAGGCCGCGAAGGATATTGGGATTGCGGCGCATCACGTTCCAGACAAGGCCGGTCAAATGGTTTTCGATCATGCCGAGGATCGGACCCTGATCGATGCCGATATAGTCGCCGTCGACCCAGCAGACGCCATCGACGACGCGGCCATATTGGACATGCTGACCGGCGCTCAAGGACGGGTTGAACGAATCCCAGAAGCCATATTCGCTGTAGATCGCGCGGCCATAGCGCGTCTGCATTTCGCGGAGCGCGGGGATTACGATTTCGGGTGCGAAAGCGATCGACCCCGCGGATGCGGTCGGCGCGAGCGTGCCGTCGTCGCGATCGTTGGGACCGCGGGCAGAATAAGAGTAAAATTCCCGCCGGATCCCGTCCTGAATGACGGTGAAGTCGCCCGGGCCGTCGCAGGCGGTCAGTCCCCAGACATTCGGACCATATCCCTCCCAGCCGCCGGGATTGCGGACCGCATAGTCACGTTGGGCATAGGTCGCACGACGGCTATTCTCGAAATAGTCGAGGTCGCGTTCGCGATTATAGTCGTCCCGGATTCCGCGGAAATCGACCCACATCTGACTGTATTGAAAGCCGAACAAGGGCGGGAAAGCGATGAAGGGATCCTTGTCCTGGGCATTCCAGGCGCGGTCGAAGGTCGCTGTCCAGCTGTTCCAGGTTTCGGGCTCGATCGGATGGGTGGTCGATCCCATTGCCAATACATAAAGCAGCAGGCTCTCGTTGAAGCTGTCCCAGTCGGCAGAGATGAAGCCGCTTTCGGGGTGCCAGCCCATCGCCAAATAGCGCTGGCGCGGACGCGGCCAGGTCCATTCCACCCGATCGTAAATCGATTGCGCGAGTTCGCGTATTTCGCGCTCCTCGTCATGGCGGCGATCGAAGAAGCTCTGTGCAAACAGCACGCCCCCGAGCAACAGCGCGGTGTCGATCGTCGACAATTCGGTCTGGCCGAGCCGGGTGCCGGTGCGTAGCCCAAGGAAATGGTAATAAAAGCCCTTATAGCCGATCACGCCGGTCTTGTCGGGCCCCTGCTTGCCGTTGGCGAAGAAGCGCAGGCTGACGAGCGTGCGCTTGCGCGCATCGTCGCGCGACATCCAGCCGCGTGACACGCCGATACCCCAGGCGGTCAGCGCGAAACCGGTCGCGGCGATGCTGGCGAACGCGACGGTCGGCCACCGGTCGGGCGCGAGGCCATTGTCGGTCTGGGTCGTGTCCCTGAAATAGTTGAAGGTGCGGCGCGCAATGTCGAGCAGCATCGCCTCGTCGCCAGGCGAAAGGCGCCCTCGCTTGTCCGCTCTGAGCGGCTTGAGCCCGGGCAGCCCACCGCCGCATCCGGCCAACAAGGCGGCGGATCCCAGCAACAGAGAGCGGCGGTCGAAACTCTTGCGATTGCCTGTCATCGATCTGCGGGGCGCCTGCCCTTCTCCTCTCCTGCTTCTGGCCCGGTCGGCCTGAACGGATCGCTGCGTAACCGGTTTCACGGCTTATTGCCAACCTCGTGCTACGACGAACGCGCGCTTCCCAGAGAACGCGGGAAGCGCAGCATTGCGACCGACGCGACGGCCAGGGCCGCGAGCGGCAGCGCCGCCGCCAGCAGGGCCAGAGCGCGCAGAACGTGCGGAGGCTGCACGTCGCGCGCGACATAGCCCGCGGCCGAAAGCAGCGCGCCGAAAATCGCCACCGCAACGCCCATCGTCACCTTCTGCAGCAAGGCGGCGATCGCGAAGAGCAGCACATCCATGCGCGGAGCATTCGCACGCCCGCCATGCTCGACCACATCCGGGATCAGCGCCCAAAAGCCGAAGAACAGTCCCTGCCCGCCACCCTGATAAAGGATGAAAAGCACCTGCGCCGGCAAGGCCGTCGTCGGCCGCAGCACGAGCAGGCCGATCAGTGCAATGCCCGCCAGCGCAGCGCTGATCTGCCATTGCGCCCGATGGCCGAAGCGCGCGGCGCAGGCCATCCAGACGGGGATCGCGATCACGCCGGCGACGCTCATCATCGCCAGAGCTGCCGATCCTGCGGCGACATCGCCCACCTCATATTTGAAATAATAAGGGATGGCGCGCGTCAGCACCGCCATCGATGCAACCGCGCCGCATATGCCGAGATTGACGCAGGCGAAGGCGCGGTTGCCGGCAATCGCGGCCAGGACGTTCCCGAGACTGAGCCGCACCGGCTCGGCGGGCGCCACGGAAGGACCGCTGCCCATGCCGCCGACGACGAGCAACAGCACCGTCCCGACCCCGCCGAACGCGATCGCAGCGATCGCGTAACCGATGCGAGGTGCGGTGCCGATACATGCCTGCGTGCCGACCGCGACGATCAGCGCCGCGCTCGCGCCAAGGATCATGCGCAGACCCGCAATCCGCGAACGGCTGGCGCTGTCGGGTGCGATCCGCACGGTCAGCGCGGCGTAAGGCACGTTGACCGCGACGTAGAGCGTGCGGAACAGCATATGCCCAATCAGCGCGAAGCCCGCGAGCCAGGCGCCGGACAGCGGCACTGGCAAATAGATCAGGACGAAGGAAAGCGCGAGCGGCACGGCATTCAGACGCACGAACGTGCGTGCGCTGCGCCTGTCCGCGGCAATGCCGATGACGAGACCCGACAGGCCGTCCCAGACCGAGGCGACCATCGTGATCAGCCCCGCCATCGCGGCCGACAGGCCGAGCGTGTCGGTGTAGAAGAAGAGCAGGTAGAAGGTGATGCTCTGCCAGTAGAGATTGCAGGCAAAATCGCCGCTCGCGAAGAGCAGGCTTTTGCCCCAGCCGAGCTTTGCCGCCCCCTGCTCCATTAGCGGCCGTACACGAACAGGTTGGCGGTAAGCCGTCCGTTACGCGGATCGGTACTCAATTCCTTGCCGGGGGGAATGATGCCGGAATGAAGCAAAGCCCCGCGATAGATAACCAACCGGTCGGCAACCCCCTCGACATGGCCGATCCGCTCATAATCCCGATCGGAATCGTGGATATATCCGCGTGCCGTCAGGGCGGCCGGCCGGGCGTGGCTCACGAAGAGATCGCTATTGGCGTCGTTGACCTGCTCGATCCCGGTCAGTCGATGGCGATAGAAGGCCGTGCCTTCGGTATCGCAAAGGTAATGCAATATCGCGAGATCGGCGGGGTCGGAAGAATCGAAATGCGGCACGCGCTGTGGCGGTGTCAGCCGGTCGGGCGGGGTCGCGACGATCGAAAAGCTCGCCTCGACCCAGTCGTAACTGTCATACCCGAATGCGCCGCCGACAAAGCGGCCGGCGGCCTGCAATACCCCCGTCGCATAGGCAAATGCTGCCTCGTCTTCCCGCGAGATATAGCGTCGCAATCCCGGAAAGAATCCGTCCGTATTTTGAGGGAATGGTGCCAGCGCAGCCGCGATCTCGATGATCGCATCGAGGTTGCCGGTGAAGTCGTCCACCACCACCACCGGATGCTGTCCCCGCCCGACGAGGCGCAGAGCTGGCTTCATGTCTGGATCACCGGCTCATCCTCCGGCGGCTTCTTGGCCCGAGCGAGCCGCAGCACGCAAGCTTTTCGCGGTTCAGGCGGTGTACGTGAAGCTGGCCGGTGCGCCGCCGACCGAGGATGGCGCGATCCACACGTCGAATTCGCCCGCCTCGGCGAAGCGCTTGAAATCGAGCGGGTGGATGAAGGCAAGATCGTCTGGCGATAGCGTGAACTCGACCGTCTCGCTTTTGCCCGGCTTCAGATCGAGATGCCTGAAGCCTTTGAGCGAGCGCACCGGTTGGGTCAGCGATGCCACCCGGTCGTTGATATAGAGCTGTGCCACCTCGTGCATCGCCCTGTTGCCCGTGTTGGTGATCGTCGCGCTGACGGTCAGCGTCTGGCTGGCCGACAGCGTCGAGGCGCTCACCTGCGTCGGCGAATAGGTGCAGCTGGAATAGGTCAGGCCGAACCCGAACGGGTAAAGCGCCTCGTTGGTCACCTCGCGATAGCGCGACTTCCAGTTGGCATCCTCGCTGATCTGCGGCCGCCCGGTGCGGCGGTGGTTATAATAAAAGGGCTCCTGGCCTGACGCCTGCGGGAAGCTGACCGGAAGGCGGCCCTGCGGCGCGTGATCGCCGAACACGATATCCGCGACCGCATTGCCGGTCTCGGAGCCCAGGAACCAGGTTGCCAGGATTGCCGGCGCGTTGCGGACCGCGCCTTCGAGCGCCAGCGCGCGACCGTGACGAAGCAATACCACCATCGGCTTGCCCGTGGCCGCAAGTGCCGCGGCCAGCGCCAATTGCGGTGGCGGCACCACGATCTCGACGCGCGATTGCGCTTCGCCCGACATGGCGCTGCTCTCGCCGATCGCCAGCACGATCACGTCGGAAGCCTGCGCGGCGGCGATGGCAGCGGGGATGCCGCCGTCGAGCGGCTTTTCGTAATCCGAGCCGCGCACGACACGCAGCGTGCCTTTCGGCCCGAGCGCGGCACGGAACCCATCTTCCATCGTCACGCAGCTCTTGATGTCGGGGAAATTGGCCCAGGGGCCCGGATAATCCTGCTTGTCGGAAATGCAGGGGCCAATCAGGGCGATCGCCTTGTTCTTGGACAAGGGCAACAGACCACCCTCGTTCCTGAGCAGTATCATAGACTTGCGGGCGCATTCTCGCGCCAGCGCGATCGCATCGGTGCGGCGCACATCACGCTTTTCGCGGACGGCGTCGAGCGAGCGATAGGGATTTTCGAACAGGCCGAGCGCCTTTTTGACGCCGAGCACGCGCCGGACGGCGGTGTCGACCGTCGCCATGCTAACTTGCGCGCCTTTCACCAGATCGGGCAGATGTTTGATGTAGAGGCCGCTCTGCATCGAAATGTCGCAGCCGGCATTGATCGCCTTCGCCGCGGCATCGGGCCCGTCTTTGGCGTAGCCGTGGAGGATCATCTCCTCGTCCGACGTATAGTCGGACACGACCAGGCCCTTGAAACCCCATTCGCCGCGCAAAATATCGCTCAGCAGGTGGTGATTGCCGGTCGATGGCACGCCGGCAATGTCGTTGAAGCTCGACATGGTCGACAGCGCGCCCTGATCGAAACAGGCCTTGAACGCGGGCAGATGCGTCTCGCGTAAAGTCGTCTCGGGAATGTCGGCGGTGTTATAGTCCTGGCCGCCCTGCACCGCGCCGTACGCCGCGAAATGCTTGGGACAGGCGAGCACGCTATCGTTGTTGCGGAGATCGCTGCCCTGGAAGCCTTCGACCCGTGCTACCGCGAGCGTCATTCCGAGATAGGGATCCTCGCCAGAGCCCTCGACCACGCGGCCCCAGCGTTGGTCGCGCGCCACATCGACCATCGGCGCGAATACCCAGTGAATCCCCTTGGCCGATGCCTCGACCGCGGCGGCGCGTGCAGTGCGGCGGGCAAGATCGGGGTCGAAGCTCGACGCCTCCGCCAGCGGCACCGGAAAGGTCGTCTTCATACCGTGGATCGTGTCCGCGGCGAAGATCATCGGGATCTTCGAGCGTGATTGCGTGACCGCGATACGCTGAAGCTCGCGCCCGCTTGCTACGCCGATCCCGTTGAACACGCCGGTCAGGCGGCCCGCGGCGATGTCGGCCTTGAGCTGCTCCATGCTCTGCGCGTTGGCGGCGGGGTTGATGGCGGGCCCTTCGGTCCGCACCGGATCGCTGTAGATGCTGAGCTGCCCCGCTTTCTCCTCGATCGTCATCCCGGCCAGGATCCGCTCGATGAACGGATCGCCTGCCTCGACCCGATCCGCCCAGGCCCGCGCCGGCATCACGCACGCGGCTATGGCGGCGGTCGACGCGCCCTTGAGGAAGGATCGGCGGGACGGGCGGGACGCGGTCATGCTCATACTCTCATGCTTTTATTTGCGTGCGCCGGCACGCCGGCAGGAACGAAGAAAAAGAGAGAGGCATACGTCTTTTCCTCCCCTGGCCAGCCTCTGGGATCAGCAGCTTAAGCGCTGTATTTGTTCCCCTGAGACTGCGGCAAGCTAGCTTGTGTAACCGGTTTCAGCAACCAGTTTCGTCTCCATCAGTTTGGACGAACTAGCCGGGTACCGCGGCGCTTGCTATTTGATGTAACCGGATACATAAACCGGTTACATTAGAAAAAAGCTGACTCGATCAGCCATTTCGGGAGGTGGGAACACTATGAAAAACTCGTTTGGCCGAAAGGTCGCCGTTCTCGCGCAGCTGGGGACGTCCCTGGCGGTAATCGCGGCAGCGAGCGTGGTCATGACCCCGACGGCGGCGTTCGCGCAGGCCGCCTCGTCCACCCTGCGCGGCCAGGCAAAACCGGGCGTCGAGGTGGTGGCCACCGCGGTTGACACCGGCTCGGTACGCCGCGTGACCGCGAATGCGAACGGCACCTATGTCATAGCGGGGCTTCAGCCGGGCAATTATCACGTTACCGCCGGTGACCAGGCGGCGGACGTGGTGGTCGCGGTAGCCTCGACCTTGGACCTGGACCTCATTGCATCGCCGACCTCGGCAGGCGAAATCGTCGTGCGGGGCACGCGCGCGACGTCCGAAGTTCATACATCGCAGGTCAACCAGTTCGTGACCCTGCACGACATCGCCGCACTCCCGCAGACGACGCGCAACTTTCTGGAATTCGCTGCCACGGTCCCCGGCGTCCAGTTCAGCGTCGATGCCAATCACAACACCTCGCTGCGCGGCGGTGCGCAGCTCGCCTCGGGCGTCAACGTCTATATCGACGGCGTGAGCCAGAAGGATCTTGTCGGCGGCGGATCGGGCATCACCGGCAGCGCGGGCCCACAAAGCAAGGGAGATCCGGGCAATCCTTTCCCGCAGCTGGCGATCGCCGAATATAAGGTCGTCACCTCGAACTACAGCGCTGAATATGGCGACGCGTCGAGCGCGATCATCATCGCCCAGACCAAATCGGGCACCAACCAGTTCCATGCCGAGGCATTCGGCACCTTCACCAATCAGAAGCTGCGCGCGAAGACCCCGGTGGAGAAGGCTACCGACGCCGCCAAGGCCAAGGAGCCGAGCTGGGAATATGGCGTCGCGGTCGGCGGTCCGATCATCAAGGACGTCGCGCACTTCTTCTTCACCTGGGAGCACAAGACTCTCTCGAACCAGGCCAGCGTGTTCCCCGGCTCGGGCGTAACCTTGGCACAGGCGACCGCCTTGCTGCCGCCGGCCATCGCAAGTCAGTATGGCCCGGTGACCAATCCGTTCACCGAGAACCTCTATTTCGGCAAGGTCGACCTCGAGCCGACCAGCAAGGACCGGATTGAGGCGACCGCCAAATGGCGCCTCGAACATTCGGTGTCCGGCGGCAGCGGCCAGGCGGCTGCTTCGACCGAAGCGCCGTACCGCAACAACGACAAGCGCGCGGATATCCGCTGGCAGCACAACGAAGATCATTGGATCAACGAGATGCTGCTGAGCTATCAGGACACCAATTCGTCGACCACGACGACCAAGGCCTCGCCGCAAATCCAATACCAATATTTCCCCAACGCCGGGACCAGCACCGGCGCGATCGCTCTGATCCAGGTCGGCGGTCCGGGCTCCGGCATCGGCGCGATCAACGCGCAGAAGGGCTGGACCTTCAAGGACGATCTTACGCTTCCCAATGTCCACCTTGCCGGCGACCATACGTTCCATGCGGGCTTCAGTGTCGGCTCGATCAAGCTGACGTCGCAGAATGCAAGCTCCGATCTGGGGAATGCGACCTATTATTATGCGGTCACGCCAGCAGGCGTCGCCGCGACGCCCTACAAGCTGCAATTCCCCAATCTCACGGCCGGTTTCGACCAGGCGGGCATCACGACCAGGGACAAGCAATATAGCGCCTATGTGCAGGACGATTGGAACGTCAATCGGCACCTGACCATCAACCTCGGCGTGCGCCTCGATTACGAGAAGGTCCCGGCCTATCTGAACTTCGTCACGCCCGCGAACGTCGTGGCGGGGCTGAATGCGCCCTTCCCGGGAACCAGCGTATCTTATGCCTCGGTGCTGGCCCTGGGCAATGGCTCGCTGCCGGGCTACAATATCAACGATTATATCAGCAACGGACACAATCGTAAGGCGCCCAAGAATTTCTCGCCGCGCCTCGGCTTCTCCTACGATCTGGGCGGCGACAACAAGCACGTCTTCTTCGGCGGTTATGCCCGCGCTTACAATCGCAACCAGTTTGCGACGCTGGCGCTGGAAACGACCAAGATCGCGCTCAACGGCAATCCCGAGGTCTATTTCCCGTCCGCCCAGACGCAAGACGCATTCGGCCCCTGCGCCACGGCGGCGGATATCAACCCGGCCAATCACTGCTACGCCTTCGATCCGAAATATCTGACTCCGGCGGGACTGGCGGGCTTTCAGACCGACCCGACTTCGCATGAGGTCGATCTGCTGCACAATAATATCAAGACGCCCTATTCCGATCAGTTCAGCCTCGGCATGCGCAACAAGATCGGCGACTGGAACACCCAGGTTTCGGCCTCCTATGTCGAAAGCTTCAACAATATCGTCGGGCGTCTCGGCAACCGTTATTCGGACGGCGCCTATTTCCACAACGGATCGCAATGGGGCGGTCAGGGCGTTCCCGGCGTCGGGGGCCTGATCCTTTGGGATAACGGCACGAAGGACCGCCTCTGGCAGATCGGCATCGGCGCGCAGAAGGCCTATACCAAGGCCTCCGGCTGGAGCGCGACCTTCTCCTACACCTTCTCGGCCGGCAGGCAGAACAACATCGCAGGCGGGTCGAACCCCTACTCAATCAACAACAACCAATATCTGTTCGATCTACCCTATGCGAACGACTACCCGTACATCACCGCCACCGCGGTTCCCCGTCATCGCATCGTCGCGACCTACACGCGCGACCTGTTCTGGGGCATTTCGGGCGCAACCAGGGTGGAGCTGGCGACGCCCAGCGCGGCTGCGTGGATCTTCGGCTGCCTGAATGGCCAATCGGTCTGCAACGATTTTGGCGGCGGCACGAGGTTTGGCGCCAGCCGGCCGCATAACACCCTTGGCTACAAGGATATCGATCTGCAGCTGTCGAAGGATCTCACGTTCGTTGGTAGCCTCGCAGGGTACGTCCGGGTCGACGTGATCAATGTGTTCAACTGGCACAATTTCAACCCGGGCGACATCGCGGTTAACGGAGACACGTTGCGGGCCACGTACAACAAGGAAGGCAATATTGTCGGTTCGCCCCGCACCGTCAGGCTGACTGCCGGCCTGCGATTCTAACGACGGGTCAAGCCTCTGGCTCCGGCACGAGCGAAGCTCGAGCCGGGGCCATTTCCTTTCGTGTCAGGCCCGCTTCCTCAAGCCTCCAGCGGCTCGCTTGAGCTCAACATGCGGGGAGCGCATAGAGCCGTGACTCTCCTCTCTTTCGGTGTCCGATGACGCAGCAGCAAAACGCGCGCCCGATCCGTTCGATCGCCATCATCGGCGGCGGGTCAGCCGGCTGGATGGCCGCGGCCGCGATCTCCAAAGTCTTCGGCCGCAAGATCGAAATCGTGCTGGTCGAATCCGAGGAGATTGGCATCATCGGTGTCGGTGAGGCGACCGTCCCGCATTTGTCCGCCTTCAACCGCCTGCTCGAGATCGACGAGGCCGAGTTCGTCCGCCAGACGCAGGGCAGCTTCAAGCTCGGCATCCAGTTCAATGACTGGGGCAAGATCGGCGACAGCTACATCCATGGCTTCGGCACGATCGGCCGGGACGTCGGGCTGCTCCCCTTCCATCAATATTGGCTCAAGGCAAAGGCCCAGGGCCGCGCCCAGGATATCAGCCGTTATTCGCTCAACACTGTCGCGGCGCCGCTCGACAAGTTCACCGCCGCGCCGAGCGACGCGCCGCCCAATTCGCCGCTCGCCGAAATCGCCTACGCCTATCATTTCGACGCGACACTCTATGCGCGCTTCCTTCGCGGTCGCGCCGAGGCGCAGGGTGCCAGGCGCGTCGAGGGCAAGGTGGTTGCCGTCCATCGTGACGGCGAGCGGGGTTTCGTCGAGAGCGTGCAGCTGGAGAATGGCGAGCATATCCGTGCCGACCTGTTCCTCGATTGCACCGGTTTCCGCTCGCTGCTGATCGGCCAATCGCTTGAGGTCGAATTCGACGACTGGACGCGCTGGCTGCCGTGCGATCGCGCACTCGCGGTGCCATGCGAAAAGGTCGGACCGCCGACGCCCTACACCCGCTCCACCGCGCGTGAGGCGGGTTGGCAATGGCGCATCCCGCTGCAGCATCGGACGGGCAACGGCCATGTCTACAGCAGTCAATTCACCACGGACGAGCGCGCCGCGGAGATCCTGCTGGCAAATCTCGATGGCAAAGCTTTGGCCGATCCCAAGCCGCTCCGCTTCACCAGCGGCAAGCGCCGCAAGCTATGGGATCGCAACGTCATCGCCCTCGGCCTCGCCGGCGGCTTTCTTGAGCCGCTGGAATCGACCGCCATCTATCTGGTCCAGGCAGGCATCAACCGCCTGATGAGCCTATTCCCGAACGCCGATTGCGACGTCGCTCTGCAGAACGTCTACAACCAGCAAACCGACTTCGAATATGAGCGGATCCGCGATTTCCTGATCCTGCATTACCACGCCACCCAGCGGACGGATTCCGCCTTCTGGAACTACGTCCGCACCATGGCCGTCCCGGACTCGCTGCAGCATTATATCGACCTGTTCGTCGCCAACGGTCAGTTCTTCCGCAACGGCACCGAAATGTTCGGGCTGACAAGCTGGGTCCAGGTCATGCTCGGCCAGGGCCTGTATCCCCGGACCTATCATCCCGCTGTCGACTGGATCGCGGATCCCGATCTTCACGCGCTGATCGATCACATCGAGAAGGTCGTCACGTCGAACGTATCGCTGATGCCGCCGCACGAGCAGTTCATCGCGCGCTGCTGCGCCGCGACGGGCGGCTGACGAAGGCCGGTTCGCGAGAGAAGCGCGGGTTCACCTCTTGACTGTATTACATACATATATCACTAATACAGCTGGCAGGCGAGTGGGCGCCGCTGATCGCCCGAGCGCGTCTGGTGCGATCCATCGCCGCATAAGGTGAGGCGAGTCCGTGTAAGCAAGTAACCAAGGGATATCGGCACATGACTCGCACATATGTCCCCACGCGACGCGAATTCTCCATCCTGTTGTCAGGAAGCTTGGCGGTGTCTGCGACGGCAGCCATTTCCAAACCCCGCCGCTCCGAAGCCGCGCGACTGCGCAGCTACGCTGAGGCGACCCACCCGCGCGGCTGGATAGCCGCCGCGGACCCGGCCTGGCGATCAGGCTGGGATCGCCTCGCCGCGGAGGCGGACGCCATGACCCCCGAGGCCTATCTCATGGGCCTCCAGGCGCGGTTGGCTTGGTTCCACGACGGCCACACGACGATGTACGTGGATGGGCGTGCGGGACCGACGGCCATGATCAAGGCGCCCGGTTTCGACCTCACCCTTCCGATTGCCGCTACCCCCTTTTTCGACGGCCTCTACGTCACTGCGGCCAAGGCAGAAGGCGCGCCTTTGCTTGGTGCCCGGATCACGCGCGTGGATGGCGTCGCGATCGAGAAGGTCCTGAAATCCTTCGCGGCAATGTGGCCCGGCAATAACCCCACGCGGGCGCACCATGACGCGGATTTGATCCTGAGACCCGCGGTCCTGCGCGGCTCGCGTTTGGCCCCGCCCGCTCGCGTCTCGGCCCCGGTCACTGTGGAGGCCGAGATAGGCGGCTCGCGCGTCAAGGCGGTGCTGGTCCCGCGCCCGGACGCACGCGAGGCTCTCATCCCGCTTCGCCGACAGCCTTTGCCGATCGAAACTTGGCGGCCGGGCCCCGCGCCCAACTTCGTCCACGCGGAAGGCCGTGTCCTGGTCATCGCCTTCGATCGCTTGTTCGCCAGCAAGGACTCGATCCTGGCCTTCGTGCGGGAAGCCTTTGAGGCCATGGAGGACCCCGCGATCGAACGGGTCGTACTCGACCTGCGCCGCAACGACGGCGGCGACAACCGCATGGGCGAAGGCCTGAGGAAACATCTCGAACGATCCCGCTTCAACGGGCCTGGCGGGCTTTATGTGCTGATCGGACCCCACACCTTCTCGGCCGCCCAGAACCTGACCTCCAGGATCGAGCGGGAGACTTGGGCAATGTTCGTGGGCGAACCCTCCGGTGGCGCGCCCAATCACGAGGGCGACGCCAGGCCGTTCCAGGGCGACGGGTTCAGCGCATACGTGTCGACCCTGCCCTGGTTCGACTCCCACCCCTATGACAAGCGGATCTGGACCATGCCCGACATGTTGGTGCCGCTCCGGTTCGCCGATTGGACGGCGGGCCGGGATCGGGCGATGGAAGCAGCTTTCTCCCACGTCAACGATCAACCGCTCGACGACCTCAGCGAGCAGCACACTAACTATGCCGAGCGGCCGAGCCAGAAGATGGAGTGGAAGCCGTTCTGGATGTAATGGAGGCAGCCCTTACCGTTCGCGACCTGCCGCGCTCCAGCTCGTTTCCGGCAAGGTGACGTCGACTGATGCGGGCAGGTCGTCCGACGCCTGTCCGAACAGGACATGATAGGTCCCGGCGCGGATGGTCCACGCATTGCTTGCCGCCTCCCACGTCGCGAGCAGGCGCGGGTCGACGGACATTTCGACGCTGCGTGCCTCACCCGGCTTGAGTTCGACCTTGCCGAATGCGCCAAGGCGCTTGGGGGCCTCCCAACCAGCCGACTGCCAGTCGGCCGGGGCCACATAGGCCTGGACCACACCTTTGCCGGCGAGCTTGCCGATGTTGCGGAGCGATACGCTGAGCTTCAGCCCCTTGCCCTCGACATGGGCGGCGGGCGCCGACAGCGCGAAGCTGGTGTAGCTCAGGCCATGGCCGAACGCGAAGAGCGGCCACAAGCCTTTCACGTCGTAATATTTATAGCCGATCGCCGCGCCCTCATCGTAGGTGATGTGCACGGGGAGTCCATCGGGCTTGCCGAAGCCTGGAATGGTCGCGTGCGCCAGCTGATCGTTCGAGGCCGGAAAGCTGATCGGGAGGTGGCCCGACGGGTTGACCTTCCCGGTCAGGATGCGCGCGATGGCGTTGCCGCCACGGATCCCGGGATAAAAGGCTTCGAGGATGGCCGGCGTCCGGCTCGCCCATGGCATCAGGATCGCGCCGCCGCTCTCCACCACGACGATCGTTCGCGGGTTCGCGGCGGCAACCGCCTCCACCAGTGCATCCTGGTTCCCGTCCAGTTCCAGCTTCGCGTCGAAGCCTTCGCCGTTCCACTTGGTCACGAAGACGATCGCGACGTCCGATTGCCGCGCCAGCGCGACCGCGGCCGCAATGTCCTGACCGCTGTCGAAGGCGACCTTCGCGTGCGGCAGCTCTGCCTTCAAAGCCGCAACCGGCGAGGAGGGCAGATACATGACGGGCCCCGGCCATGTCTGGGGCGCTTCATGCGGGAGCGGGTTGCCGCCGACCGGGGTGACGGCCGAAGAGCCACCGCCGGACAGGACGGCCAGGTCCGCATGACCGCCGATCACCGCCACCGTGCGGACGCCCTTCAGCGGCAACAGGCCATTGTCGTTCTTCAGCAGTACGAGTGACTCCTCGGCGGCCTTCTGCGCGATTCCGGCATGAGCGGCATAGTCGATCCGGGCGGCCTTCGGCGGGTCGTCCACCGCACCCGTCGTGAACAGCGCCCACAGCTGGCGCTCGACCATATCGTCCAGCCGCGCCGCGGGGATCAGCCCGGCTGCCATCGCGGCCTTGAAATTCTTCGGCGCGAACTCGGCGCGGTCGGTGTTGCAACAGGGAAAGCCGGTGAATTGATCCAGTCCGTTGTTCGAAGCGTCCGCAGTGGAGTGCACCGCACCCCAATCGCTCATGACGAAGCCCTTGAAGCCCCAATCCTGCTTCAGCACCTTGTTCAACAGATAATCATTCTCGCAGGCCCAGCGCCCGTTCACCAGATTGTAGGCGCACATGACCGAGGTCGGATTGCCGCGCTCATAGGCAAATTCGAAGGCGAGCAGATCCGACACGCGCATCGCCTCCGGGGCGATCGTCACATCGACGGTTGTACGCTGGCTCTCCTGGTCGTTGACCGCGAAATGCTTGACGGTGGAGATTATATGCGCCGACTGGATGCCACGGATCAGGCCGCCGGCCATGGTGCCTGCGAGCAGCGGATCTTCGCCCGTATATTCGAAATTGCGGCCGTTACGCGGCTCGCGCGCGAGGTTCACGCCGCCCGCCAGGAAGGTGTTGAAGCCGGTCGCTTTCGCCTCGGACCCGATCATCGCGCCGCCGGCCTCGGTCACGGCGGGATCGAAGCTGGCAGCGGTCGCCAAGGACGACGGCAAGACCGTGCTGGGGATCTGGGCATCGCGCACCCCCATCGAGGCGTCGGTCTGCGTCTGGTCGGGAATCCCGAGCCGCGGAACTCCCGGCACGAAGCCGGCGGCCCCCTTGATTTCGTGCGCCAGCACATAGGATTTCAGCTCGGGCGAGACGATGTCGTCCGGCACCTTGGCCAGGTCCTGCGCCGAGGGTGAGGTGAACCCGAAGATGAGCCGTAGCTTCTCGTCGACGGTCATCGCCGCCAGCGCCGCTTTCGCGCGTTCCTCCGCGCCGAGCGAAGGGCTGAGCCAGGGACGCTGGTCCGCGGCTCTGGTGACGGCGGGCGTCGCCAACAACAAGGCAGCAAATGCGGAGGCCTTCATCTTCTTCGGCATGGTTGACCTCGTGATTAAGCGAACGGTTGTGGCGAGCGGTCATGGGGGACGTGCCCAAGGCATTCTCAGTATCCAGGCTCTCGGGGAGAAATCAATTGCGGGTCGCAGGAAGCAGCGGACTCTCGTTCGGCTAGCCACGAGATCACAGATTCTCCGTCGAGGCGCCCACGGGCCGCCTCTAGGTCGGACCGTCCGTGATCGTTGGCGCGGCATCGGTCCGCCCGGAAATCAGTGTGACGACCGGGCGCTCTAGCGTTTGATTCAATCGAACGGCTGGACCATTCCCCAGCCGCCGGGGGGCATTGCGGGCCACTTGCAGGCGTCCCGGCCTGCTTAGAATTCGAAGGACGGCCTCGCTGTCGTCAAGCTCATTGATCTTGATAAATTCGCTGAAGCGTTCCGACAGGGAAGCAGCCACTAAGTGCGGCGGCGGCACTTGTTCGCCTTTCCAGTCCCCAGACGGGCAGAGGATCGCGTCGAGACCGAACAGGTTCTCCTGAAGATGGCTGAGCCGTTGATGGTGAAAAACCTTCCTCTCGGTCGCTGTGGCGCCTGCAACCTTGAGTTCCAACTGCTTGGCGATGTCCTGTGCGAAAGCAAGGTTGACGCCACTGACGGTCGGCGTGGTTCCCTTGAAATGCAGGTCGTTGACGACCGAAAGGTGGTTGTAGAAGATGTAGAGCGGCACCCAAGGTGCCGGTGAGCTCTTTAACGTCCTGAATTGATAGGGCGCCGTGGAATTGGGCTTGTGCAGCAGATGCTCGTAGGACCGGTGCTGAATCTTCCTCTTTCGCGTTCCATCCATCTCCGCATTCAGGCGCTTCGCCTGCAACCGGACATGCACCTCTTCCGCGGCTGCGACGTGCCAGAACCGCAGGTCGATGTCCCCACCCGTCGCAGCCTCGGTCGGATATTCGATCACGAGATTGGGCCCGGCGAACGCCGCAAGAGCCCCGGTCAGAATGTCTGTCATCGTCTCCTCGCGGAAACGGCCCTTCTTTAGCTTGCTCTCGCGATCCAGAAGCCCCCCGATCAGCAACGGTAATTTCGTTGCGAGGTCGCACATTGTGGCTGCCATCTAATCCCCCCATTATCTCACCGTGAAGCTGGTGTCAGAATCCCGGCGCAGGCTCCATCAACTCGTCACAACCTCGCCATTGACCTTGACGCCCTCGGGGCAGATCCCCGTCGGGATCACGCTCCGTCGAAGGAATGTTCCCGCCGCCTACCCAATGATTTTCGCGCCCCATCGCTAGGCGTTGTACAGCACCCCGACAATTCGGCGCACTTGCCGGACCTGCCTTATTTCTGGTTGCTCGCGACCAACCGCAAAAACTTGGGAGAAGCCTAGGCCACCGATGCTCTCGAACTGCCGCAGGTGCGACAGCGGTGCAGGTAGCGCCGAGCCGATCCGCTTGAACACGCTTGACCCGTCCTCAAGCGAAATCGCCACCAGGGCGCCGACATTGCTGCCTATCTCATCCAATGGGATCACCGGCCCACCGAGAACAATTTGTTTCTCCAGCGCGAGCGGAACCGCGCTTTCATCTACGACCCGGAACGCGATTTCGATCTGTTCAATCACCCCTGCCGCATCGACCTCAACCGCTTCGTCGCCCCCCGGATCGACTTGAATATTGTGGTCAAAAATTACCCCGACCACCCGGTGCAGCGTGACTCTTGTCTCTTCGACAAAGATCGTTTTCGGACTTCTCACTCGCGGATCAGGAATCTCCGCCGTAAGGCCCACGATATCGCTTCCTTGCGACCTCAGAAGCCGACGCGCATAGATGGCTCGTTCTCGACGCGCGACAACAAGCCGACGATCATCGACAGGCGCAGGATCAGATTCGACGATCGCAAGTGCGCCCTGCGGAGCGGCGAAGCCGAAATTGTCGCGGCGCAGATAGAATGCCGATTTGCCATCAAAGATGTTGCGGTCGAGAACATCGGGGGCCTCTTGCGACTCCCCAATCGTCTCATGCGTAAAAGCCGCGAGATCCGGGCAGATCAACAAGTCCCGCTCGGGGGCGCGCATTGATTGTAGCGGAAGAGGCAGCACTATGGCTTGGGCAGGTGGCGGAGCCGCATCACGCTCGCGCCAACGGCAACATTCTTCGAACAGCCTTTCAACCTGTTCCACCAAGAAGGCTAAGTCGGCCGCGCATTGATCAACCTCGGCCGCCCGAATCTCATGGCGTTGGCCATGATGCGCCTTGTTCATCAACTGAAGCACCGCCGAGTTATCAGCGAGCGACGGATGATCCACGAAACGCGTGAACACGTTGGAAGCGAACATACCTTGCGGGTTTACCTTCACCAGCGGGCGCAGGCGCGTCACGAAGTTTGCGAGCGTTGGATGGGGATTTTGCCGAGCCCACGTCGAATGCGCTGGGTCGTCAAACAGATCGCCCAGCATTGCTTCCAGATAAACTCTGGATTCATCCGCGAAGTCTCGCGCGGGTTCTTCTTGATTCCGATCCGCTTCGAAAAGTTCGCGCCTGCGCGCAATCTCCGATTGCGAGGGCGTTGTTCTGATAACCGGTTGAAGGACGGTCGCCGGTTGGACGGAGAAATGCTTGATACCTGCAAGACCCGGCGCGCGGATGACAAAGCTCGCGAACCTGGGATCATAGGATGTCAAGATGAGCTGAGCGCTGCCAGCGAGGCCGGCTAGACCGCTTGCTAATCGTTGACGATTTTCATCGTCGAGCAACTCTTGTGCGTCGTCCAGAATCAAGGTCCGAAGCCCGCCGCGCTCGGCGATGACATGTTCCCAAAAAGCCAAATAAAACCCGACCAAGCTTGCGCGCAGAGCTGAGGCGTTCACCACGTGTTGCGCTGGAGCCGATACGCCATCGCTCTCTACAAAGAGTTCGATCTCGCCCTTCCGCCCCATCGCCGTGCCGACAAGGCGATGAGCGGTACTCGGAAATGCCCCGAGATAAATGCGATCCCGCCAAGCCGCCGCCTTCTCGCTGAGTTTGCTCCGAAGCTGATCTATCTGCTTGTCGGCCAGCGTGCCCAGCTCAAGCAGGTTCCCGATCGCTTCAGACGCGACGGCGTACTCGGACAGCCGTTTCTCGCAACTTCGCCTTGAATCGAGCTGACGCTTGAGACGTGCGCAAAATTCGAGAGCATTGGTAATCGGCGTCGCTTGCCGCACAATCGCATCGAGCTGAAGAAGCTTTCCGGTGAGATTGTCGGTCTTAATGGGTTCGCTGTCTATTGGGCGTTTGCCCAACACGCTCTGGGCAAGGTCGCGCACGAACGATCCGCTCGCTTGCCGCCACTTTGCGAAGCGCAACGCGACATCGAGTTTCTGGAGTGCATTCGACAGATCTTCGCAATGTGGAGGCAAGGAGAATTCCCGCGCCGCCACAAGCTCCGTCCGACCCTCAACGGCCTTCTCAAGCGAGGCTACTGTTTCAGAGCGCAACGCGCCGAGGACGCCCTTAAAGGCCCTTGCCTCGAACAGCTCATCAAGAACTGCCATCCGAACAAGATCACAAGGGTGATCAGGAAGGTCTTGTGCCAGCTCGGACTGCAACACGGGCGGCAGGCTCTTTATCAGTTCGGCGTGGGCCGCCTTTGCCCACCGCGCCAACGTCTGGGCGAGCAAGGTCGCGTTACCTTGCGCATCATGAAGGTGCTGCCCCACAGGATTGCCGCTTACAGGATCGATTGCCTCTCCGATCGAGTGGCCACAGACGACACATAGATCATCATCGCGGTTCGGATCGGGATGATCCGCAAGCCATGACGCGATATGTGCGTACAGCCGCGCCCGTGCCGCAGACGATGGATCGGTATCAAGTTCGGCCAGAACCTTAGCGTCACGTACAATGTTCTCAAGCGCGGCTTCTGCAGCTTTCAACTCCTCATCGGCAAGCGCGCCAAGTCCCTTCAGGCGCGAGAACGACGGCAGCGCGCTGACACGCTCCAACTCGCTGAGCGCGACGCTAATATTCTGTTCTAGTTCAGCTTGAAGCTTGCGATCGTTTGGATCGAACTGCTCGCCAAGGATCGCTTGTGCGGCTTCGAACGCCTTCGCTTTGACAGCGTCGAAATGACTGACGGCCCCCGCAATTACTTCCTCAATGGATTCGTCGTTTGACGGCGACGGGATAGCCTGCGGGAGAGCGAGATCGTGCTGATCCTCTAGAACCTTGGCTAAGTCCGATCGAGCGGTATCATAATTTCGATCGAAGCCCTCAAGCTCAGCAGTCTTTGCCTTGACGAAATCTTTGTCGATCTTCTGCTTTGCCCGGCGAGCATGATCGGCGAGATCGATTAGAGAAGCGAGTCCAGTCAGTTCGCCGACAGCCCGGCCCAACTCCGATTCACCGCCTACGCGAATGACGGACAATAGCCCTGGCATAACTGTGCCGATGCGAACCGCAATCGGGTCCAAGCCGAGCAGCGACAAATCTGGCGGAACTTCGTTCAATCGGCCTTGCGCAGACCTCGACTGAGTTCGCCGGATTGGTGGCAATTCGGTGCCAGTTTCATCAACGAAAGTAAGCTCCACCCACGTATCAGCGTGGACGAAATCTCTATCTGGTCGATGGCTCTGCGCGTCAGGCAACGGTGTTACTGGAGTAATGCGATGCGTCGTGGCTTCAGCGCCGGATTCCGCCGGGCCCACTTTGCATTCAAATTCGACTTTCGCAGACTCCGGCTCGCGCTGCGCGCGCAGTAGCTCTCCGGTAAGCACCCAGATTATCGCGTTGGCGAGCGAGGTTTTCCCCGATCCGTTTCTTCCCTCGAATAATGTGAAATCCGGGGAGAAGTCATGAGTGTAATTATCTGGCGGGTTAGAAGGCGTTCCAAACTTGTGAAGCCCGGCGAACCGATGAGCTTCCAACTTTTGTAGGGTCAGTCGCCTAGCATCGGCGTTGGGCAGGCGGGCCGGGAGAGCTTCAAGTTCGATCGGCTCCCCTTGAATAGCATCAATCAAATTCTCGGCATGAGTTGCGGACACAGCCGCGCCCCAATTCGCCTCGCCTCGTTTGCGATACCAATCTAGCGCGCTCCGAGTTGGATCGTCGGGAAGCGCGTACAGTTCGTCGTCCCCAACAACGATCGCGCGTCCGCTCACGAGGTCGGACAACAATGAGTCCAAGGTATGAAGGTGCAGCGATCGCGCTTCGAACTCGGCCAAGACCCCTCCCAAGAGATTGTTCTAGTTATTCAGCATTCGCCGTTGCCACTAGCAACGTATCTCATTCGCTGAATTTTTGGCGAGATTATTTCAACTATGCAGATGGCGATTGCGGAAAGTTGTCATATCGGACCGCGCTCTAGCCGCTAGAAGCGCGAGAAGCCTGAAGCCGTGACGCAGGTTTTGGCGACCAAAACGGCCGGGTTCCGGGTGTGAGCTGTCGTAGTTCGGCGACCTAAACGAAACGCAGCTTCCAGGCGTCCCGGCGGATTCACCGAACGACCGAAATTGGGGCGCATAGCAACAGTCAAATCCCGAGAATTTAGAATGATAGCTCGATCGCAAGCTCGCTATCACCGGCCCCTTGACAACTGTACGTACAAAGCGTACTAGAATCAATCACGCGGGCATGCCTCCCTGGCGGATCGCGCGCTTTGGCTCTTTCTCATATTTGGCGAAGGCAACGTAATTGTAACGGGCGCCTGTTCGCGCCCCGATAATGCCGCGCCCTCACGATCCTTGCGTCAGCCCCGAGCGCTAATCCCTGTCCCGCCGCAAGCTCCAAATCATCAAGTTCGTTTCCGGTGTTTTTTTGTTTTTCCCTTCGGCGGCCCGGTCATTTCCCCCGACGATGGAGACTTTCGCGGCGTCGGATTGGAACTGGCTTCATCGTGCCCGTCACGGGTGACCGGCGCCCGCATTTTCCCGATGCTGCCCGAGAGGAACGCCGTGCGGCACCTCCCAGCCGAAGTAGACTTCCACATCCACGAGCTGGCCATTCCGGGTCGTATGCAGTTCGGCGTTGCGGAACTGCTTTCCGCCAGTCGTGGTCACCTCGTAAACGATCCAGGCCCGATCGCCGTCGTCGATCGCGTGTACGATCTCGACCTCGGCCATGGTCTCGCTGTTTGGCCAGCACAGCTCGAAATAGGTGTCGCGCGAGAGCCGGTTGTCCATGGGGCTCGTGAAGTGGAAGTCCGGCGCGATCAGGGCTTCAATGGCGGACCGGTCCTTGTCGGCATAGGCCTTCAGGGCAGCGCGCGAGATCTGGGCGGGGCTGAGTGACATCCTTTGCTCCATGTATCAGACGGCAAAATGGCCGCCGCGGTCGCTGATGCCGGCCCCGCCGAAAACTCCAGATCATCAAGTTCGTTTCCGGTGTTTTTTTGTTTTTCCCTTCGCCGGCTCGCTCATTTCCCCGACGATGGTAGACTTTCGCGGCATCGGATTGGGATTGCCGTTCGTCGTCCCCGCTTCAGGCTCGCTTTCAATCCTTGCGGAAACCGATCTTCTTGAGCGCGGGCGCGATCTCTGGATTGGACATGAACAATTTCCAGATCAGGCCGGTGCGGTAATTCTCGATCATCACGACCCCGGGCGCCTGGTTGAGGCCCATATAGGTTTCGTCGAAATAATTATCGGTCTCGTTATAGCCGTCGGAGAAGCCGTACACGCCCCACGTCTTCGCGCCGAGATCGCGGTAGAAATGCTTGAGCGCCGCCATCGACTCCTTCGGCGTGTAAGCGAAGGATCCGAGCGGCCCTTCGGGCGTGATCGTGCCGTTATCGTAGGCCTGGGACGGTCGTCCGCCGGCGTGGAGGCCCGCGGTGAAGCCCCAGGCATCCGCCCCATACCCTTTGAACTTGCCCGGATTTTCAATCGCATAGGCCTGATTGATCAGCGAGATCGCCCGGTTGTTCTTGTAATAATTGGTATAAGCGTCCCGCATCCCGCGCGGATCGAAGCCCATGAACGAGAAATGGGTGAAGAACAGGTCCGAACCATTGCCTTCCCCTACCTCCAGCTTGATGCCGTAATAGCTGTTGCCGTTGGTGAAATGGTCACCCTGCATGGTGCGCGACCACCAGCGGCGATAGGCGATACCGGTCTCGTTCTGCCCCGCCCAGCCGCTGTGCCACAGGCTCGCGGGAATGGCGTGCGTCGGTGACGCGCTCCCGAGCAGATAGGCGATCAGGCTCTCGTTCCAGCCGATCAGCGGGTGGTGGATCTTGAACCCGTAATTGGGCGACCAGTGCCAGTAGAGGAACTTGCTGTCCACACCGTCGCGATACCAGTCATAATCGACCCCGCGCCACAAGGCGGTGATCGTATCGCGTATCTCTTTCTCCTGCGGCGTGGCCCTCGTGAAATATTGCCGCGCGCACAACAGGCCTTGCATCAGGAAGCTGGTCTCGATCAGGTCGCCGCCATCGTCATATTTGCCGAAGAAGGCCATGCGCTTGCCGGTGCGGCCGTCGAGATAGTGCGGGAAGGCGCCGTGAAAGCGCTCGGCCTTGTTCAGGAAATGCAGGATCTTCAGGAAGCGCGCGACACCCTGGTCGCGCGTGACGAAGCCCCGGTCGATCCCCACGAGCATCGCCATCATGCCGAAGCCGGATGCACCGACCGCCACCTGATTGGGGTCGCCCGGCATGACCTCGATCGCCATGCCGGAGTCAGGTTGGGCGCCCTCCCAATAATAACGAAACTGCGCCTCCTGGACCATCGTGAGTAGTTCGTCGTCGTTGAGCGCGTGCGTGGTGGCGGACACGGTTGGCGACAGCGGGGATTCGCGCCCTTCCCCGTCCACCGCGCTGATGCGGTAGGTCGCGGACTGGCCGCTGGCGCCGAGAAAATCCTCGTAGCGGCCGATATGTCCCTTCTGAATGCCGATCGCCTCGAACGGCTTTCCGTCGATCGAACGGTAGATGCGGTAGGATTCGACGCCGGGCTCCTGATCGACCTGCCACGACAGATCGACATGGCGGTCATAGCCCTTCGCCACGAGGTTCCCGGGCGCACGCACCGGCCCCTGCGGCCCGGTCGAGGGATCGTCGATCCTGATATCGTCGAGATAAAGCGTGTGCGGCTTGCCGTCGTCGAGGCCCTGGACGATCGTCAGGCTCGCGAGGCGGCGCAGATCGACGACACTGTCCTGGGTTGGATTGACCATGTCGTGAATATCGTCGAGCGCGATGTGAACCGGCGTCCATACGTGCGCCGCCAGGGCCTTCACGTCGCCGAGCAGCCGAACAGTCGGGGTCGAATTTCCCTTTTTGTCAGTCAGGATCAGGCCGGGCGAGGCATCCGGTCCAATCGCATCCTCGGCATAGACCCACAAACTAAGCCGATGTCCGTCGAAATCGTTGGTGCGGAAATAATGCTGCACATCGATCGAAACGCGCCAGTCTCCATCGTAAAGCGATGTCCATTTGAGCCGCAGGCTGTTGGGCGGCGAACGGAAATGGCCGGTGTCCACGGGAATGCGCGCGTCGCTATATTCGAGCTGGCTCTGCCCGGTGCGGCTCGCGACGCTGAAATGGTAAGGGCCCGGCGCGCGGGCATTGTCGAATACGACATGCCGATCATAGGTCTGCGCGGCTGCCGGTAACGCGAGCGCAACGCCGATCGCGGCTAGGCCCAAGCCGAAAGTTCGACGCGGCATCCATCCTCCCGTCTTTCGCAAGCCGACTCACGCGGCTTCGCGCTACGTGTAACCGGTTCCGCGAAAAAGAGGAGGGTCGATCGGCGATCGACCCTCCAGGGGGCTTACCTCGTTAGAGCCGTCGAAAGATCAGGGCGTCGGAACGGTCGTGCCGCGGATGACGAGCTCGGGCCTGTGCACCTCGACCCGATCGTCGGGTTCGCCCCCCGCCTTCATGATCTCGGTCAGGCGGATAACCGCCCGCGCGCCGATATCGGCGATGTTCACCCGCGCGGTCGTAAGCGCCAGATAGCGGGCAATCGGCACGTCATCGAAACCGGCGATCGCGATATCCTCGGGCACGCGCTTGCCCGCCGCACGCAGCGCCTGGAGGCAGCCGACGGCCATCATGTCGTTGGCGGCGAAGATCGCGTCCACTTTCATCTTCTTCGCAAGAATGACGTTGGCGGCATCCTCGCCCGTATCTTCGTTGAAGTCGCCGGGCAGCACGGTGACAGTCGCATCGGGTGCGAACTCGCGGATCGCATCCTCAAACCCCTCGCGTCGCTCGCGCGCATCGATATTGTGATCGGGGCCGGCGATATGCACGATGTGGCGCCGTCCCAGGTCTATTAGATGACGCGCAATCGCCGCGGCGCCTGCACGATTATCGATCGCCATCGACGGGTGATCCATCATCGGCTCGGGCGTGTTCAGCAGGACCGCGGGAATGCCGCGCGGCATCGACCCCACCCAGCCCTCGGTGCGCATCTGCGGGCACATGATCAGCAGGCCATCGACGCGGCCATGCATCGCGCGCAACGCATGGCCCGCCTGCACCGGATCGGCATGCATGTTGGACAGCAGAAGCTGGAGACCTAACCTGGTCGCCTCGCGATCCATGCCGCGTACGATTTCGGAAAAGAATTCGCCGTGCAGGTCCGGCAGCACCACCCCGATCGCGTTGGACCGCGCCATCGAAAGGCTGCGCGCACCGGCATGCGGCACGTAACCAAGCCGATCCGCGACCGCGACGATGCGAGCCCTCGTCTCCGGTCGGACACTCTTATGCCCGTTCAGCGCACGGGAAACAGACGCTACGGATAATTGCGCCTCCCGTGCGACATCGCGAATTGTTGCTTCCGCCATGACACCCACACCCTCTCGCGTGCCTAATGCCCCGAATACATGTCGGACGCCACCACCGCCGCACCAAAAGATGTAACCGGTTCCCAATGGGGGTCAAGGACCGTGGTAGCGGTACCGCGCCGAAACGGAGCTTCCTCGTCCACTGGCAGAACCGCATCATGCCTCCTAGAGGGCGACGCATGAGTTCGCTCGCCCGACATCTCGCGGATACGCTCGACCGGCTCGAAGGGCTCGATCAAGTCCGGTCGCTCGTCGCGACCCGCATGACTGCGCCGGCGCGGCTGGAGCGCCAAGGGCGGGATCTGATCGACTTTTCGAGCAATGATTATCTTGGCCTGGCGGGCCACCCGCTCCTCGCCGAGCGCAGCGCCGAATGGGCGACACGCTACGGCAGCGGCAGCGGGGCATCGCGGCTGGTGACAGGGACTTTCCCCGAACATCTGGCGATCGAAGAAAGGATCGCCCGGTTCAAGGGTGCCGAGGCGGCCTTGCTCTTTCCAAGTGGCTGGCAGCTGAATGCGGCCGTGTTGGCGGCGCTGCTCAAGGCTGCGCCCGGAACCTTGCTGTTCACGGACCGGCTGATCCACGGCAGCTTGCATGCCGGCGCGGGGGCTCACCGCCAGATCCGCTTCCGTCACAACGATCTCGACCATCTCGAGGAATTGCTGGCCGAACATGCGGACCGGGACAGCCCCAGGCTGATCGTCACCGAAAGCGTGTTCAGCATGGATGGCGACCGTGCCGACCTCGAGCGGCTGGCACGGATTGCCGGCCAGCATGATGCCTTTCTGTATCTCGACGAGGCGCATGCAACCGGCGTGCTCGGCCCCGGTGGCGCAGGCTTATCGCATGGTATCGCCGGCAAGGTCGATCTGGTGATGGGGACCTTCAGCAAGGCGATGGGCTGTTTTGGCGGCTACGTCGCCGGCTCGCGCCTGCTGATCGATTACCTGATCAATGCATGCGGAGGCTTCATCTTTTCCACCGCACCACCCCCCGCCATGCTCGGCGCGATCGACGCCGCGCTCGATCTGGTGCCCAGCATGGAAGAGGAGCGAGCGCGGCTGCAGGATCACGCCGCCTATTTGCGGAGCCGGCTTGCCGAAAACCGGATAGATACCGGGGCGAGCAGCACCCAGATCGTCCCGGTCGTCGTCGGCGAATCCGGGCAAGCACTGGCCCTGTCCGCGGCGCTGGCGGCGGAGGGCCTGCTGGCGAGCGCGATCCGGCCGCCCACCGTGCCGCAAGGCACCAGCCGCTTGCGCATCGCGCTGCGGGCGAGCCATACGCGCGGCGACGTCGACCAATTGGTTCGCGCGTTGCTGCACCATTTGCGATGAAACGGCCCGCCCTTCTTCTGCTCCATGGCTGGGGCTTCGATGCGCATCTGTGGGACGCGCTGTGCGCGGCGCTGCCGGATTTCCCCGTCATCCGCTGGGATCGCGGCTATTTTGGCGAGAAGGCCGAAACCGCGATCGACCCCCCTTTTGCCGCGATCGGGCATTCGCTCGGCGCGATGCTGCTGGCCAATCTCCTCCCGCACGACATTCCCTTGGTGGCGATCAACGGTTTCGATCGGTTCAGCGGCGATGGCGCGGTGCCCTCGCGCGTGGTCGAACGGATGCGCGCCCGCTTTGCCGAGGACCCCGGGGCCGTGCTCACCGAATTCCGTGCCCGTTGCGGTGCCCCGCCCGCTCCTGACGAAATCGACGAAAGCAGGCTGGCGGCTGACCTCGCCTTGCTGGGATCGCGACGCATCGCCTCTCGCCCCAGCCGCATCCTGGTGTTGCAGGGACAGCATGATCCGATCCTGCCCGAATCGCTACGAGCCACCGTCTTTCCCGGCGCGGAGAGGGCCGCCCACGCCGAGGGCGCCCACCTCCTGCCGGTTAGCCATCCGGAATGGTGCGCAGAGCAGATCGAGGCGTTCCTGTGCAAATAGCCAATGCCTTCCATCGCGCGCATGATTATGACCAGCACGCTTCGGTCCAGCGCGTGGTCGCAGATCGGTTGGCGGCGCGAATTCTCGCATTGGATCTGCCTCCCGGCGCGCGAGTCCTCGAGATCGGGTGCGGAACCGGATTTCTGGGTGCGGGCATAGTCGGGCGCCTGCCCTACGGACAATATTGGATGACCGACGTGGCGCCCGGTATGCTCGATCAGGCGCGGCGCCGCTTCGCCGGCGCACAGGGTATCGATTTCGTCGAAATGAATGGCGCCGAGCCGACGATTCCGGGCCCCTTTGACCTGATTTGCTCAAGCCTGGCCATGCAGTGGCTCCCCGACCTTCCCGACGCGGTGGGGAGGCTGCGTGGCCTGCTCGCTCGCGGCGGACGGCTCGCCTTCACCACGCTCGCAGCCGGAAGCTTCGCGCAGTGGCGCGCCGCTTATGGCGACGACATGCCCGGCACGCCGGATTATCCGTCGGCGGACTCCCTGCGCGCGCTTGGGCTCGACGTTTCCGTCGAGTCGATCGATCACCGCTATCGGAACGCGCACGATTTCCTGGCGGCGCTCAAGGCGATCGGCGCCGGTACGCCGCAGCCCGGCTATCAGCCGTTGCAGCCGTCACTGCTGCGCGCAATCATGAGGCGGTTCGATGCCGAAGGCGCCAAGGTGCGCTATGTGGTCGCGACCTGTATCGCGGGGGCGGTATGAGCGGACCGATCATCGTCACCGGCACCGATACCGGCATCGGCAAGACCGTCTTCGCCGCAGCGCTCGCGACCGCGCTTGACGGTGCCTATTGGAAGCCGATCCAGTCGGGCCTCGATGGCGACCTTTCAGATAGCGAGACGGCGAAGCGGCTGGGCGTGAAGCATGTGCTGCCCGAAGCCTATCGCCTGACCGAGCCGCTCTCGCCCCATCGGGCCGCGGAGCTCGACGGAATCGAGATCGATCCGGCACGGCTGACGCCTCCGCAAGCCAGCGGCGCGCTGGTGATCGAGGGGGCGGGCGGATTGCTGGTGCCGGTCACGCGTTCGCTTCTGTTCGCCGATCTCTTCGCACGCTGGCACGCGCCTACCGTCCTGGTCGCGCGCACCGCGCTCGGTACGATCAATCACAGCCTGCTTTCGGTCGAAGCGATGCGCGCGCGCGCGATCCCGATCCTGGGCATCGCCTTCGTCGGCGAGGCGAACGACGATAATGAGGCGACGATTTGTGCCTTGGCGGGTGTGACCAGGCTGGGGCGCCTGCCGAGATTGGATCCGCTCGATGCGTCCACGCTTGTCGCTGCGTTCAGCGCCCATTTCCGGATCGAGGATTTCGGATGACATCGCCGGTCTGGCATCCTTTCACCCAGCATGGGCTCGGCGAGCCGATCCCGATGGTCAAGCATGCCGAGGGCGCCGCGCTGCACACCGCGGACGGGCGGCGCATCATCGACGCGATTTCTTCGTGGTGGGTTACGACGCACGGCCACTGCCATCCGCGCATCATGGCCGCGATCCGGGCGCAGACGGAGAAGCTCGACCAGATCATCTTCGCAGGCTGGACGCATGCGCCGGCAGAGGAACTTGCCGAGCGGCTGGTGGCCTTGTTCGGCCAGCGCCTGCCCTACGTCTTCTATTCGGATTCGGGTTCGACTGCGATCGAGGTCGCGCTCAAGATGGCGCTCGGTTTCTGGCTCAACCGGGGCGAGCCGCGCCACCGCATTCTGGCGATGGAGCATGGCTATCATGGCGACACGATCGGCACGATGTCCGTCGGCGCGCGCGGCGTGTTCAACCGCGCCTACACGCCGCTCCTGTTCGATGTCGACACCATCCCTTTTCCGCAGGGTGATGGCGCCAACACGCTCCAGGCACTGGAGCAAGCGTGCCGCACCAAGCCCGCCGCCCTGATTGTCGAGCCGCTGGTGCTGGGGGCAGGCGGAATGCTGTTCTACGATGCCGGGATATTGCGCGAGATGCGGGCGATCTGCGCGCCGCATGAAATATTGTTCATTGCCGATGAGGTGATGACGGGCTGGGGCCGCACGGGAACGCTTCTGGCCTGCGACCAGGCCAGCATGACACCGGATATCCTCTGCCTGTCGAAAGGCCTCACAGGGGGCGCGGTGCCGCTGGCGGTCACGCTTGCGAGCCAGCCAATCTATGATGCGCATCTGTCGCAGGATCGCGCGCGGATGTTCTTTCACTCGTCGAGCTATACCGCCAATCCGATCGGCTGCGCCGCAGCGCTGGCCAATCTCGATATCTGGCGGGACGAGCCCGTGCTCGAACGGATCGCGACGCTGGCCGAACGCCAGCAGGCGCGGCTCGACAAATTGCCGCCTATCGCGCGCAACGCCCGCCGCACGGGCACGATCGCCGCGTTCGAATTCGGGCCTGACGATGCGAGTTACATGTCGGGCCTGGGACCCCGGCTGCTTACTTTCTTCCGCGAGCGCGACCTGCTGCTGCGACCGCTGGGCAACACCATCTATATCATGCCGCCTTACTGCATCGACGAGGATGATCTCGACCGCATCTATGACGCCGTCGCCGAGGCCGCCGCCGCCTTCGGCTAGGCGCGCTGGCCAATCGTCACGAACAGGCCTCCCTCCCGCGACAAGGCTGCCATCCAGCCGAGCTGCGTGAGCCAGTCGCCCAACATCCAATGATCCTCTTCGGCAGCGAACAGCGAGGATCGTGCATTCTCATCTTCGAGCACGGGTGGGTAGGAACGCAAGAAGCTGACCTCATTCTCCGCGAACCACTGGCGCACCTCGCGCAGGGTGTGACGGTGCTCCTCCGGGTGGCGATACTGGTCGCGTAGCCAGGCGGCGCGGCGTTCGGGCTCCGATGCCCGGTCACGCAGGATCGGATCGAAGGGTATCCAGCGCTCGCCGGTCAGGCGCGCGGCCACGCGACGCATCCGCAGCGGCAGCCGGGCCACCGCATTGTAAAGGCCGAGCACGATCATCCCGCCCGGCCGCGCCAGCCGCGCAATCCGGGCGAAGGACTTCCGCGGATCGGGCGTATGGTGGAGCACGCCTGAACAATAGACCACGTCGAACGCGCCGGGACGAAGTGCTGGCCGGGCCAGGTCGGTCTCGACGAAGGACACGCCATCGATTCCGAACCGCCGCGCCGCGTTGGCCGCGAGCAGCAGCGAGGCACGGGTGAGGTCCGCACCGATCACCAGCCGGTCGCCTCGCGCCAGGAACAGACTCATCTGGCCGGTGCCGCATCCGACCTCCACGATGCACGCGTCGGGTGCGATCGCGGCGTCGAGCTTTTGCGCGAACTCGCTGACGCTGGCGCGCGCACGGAGCCAGCTAAGGCTCGCTCCGGGTGGATAATTGGGGAACGGCGTTTCGGTGTAGAAATCGCGCACGGTTTCGGTCCGCGGGTCGCCGGGCAGGCGCAACGCGGGCACACCCTCGATTTCCTCGAAGACGAGGTCGCAATCATCGCACCGCCAATCCGCGTCGAACGCACCACAGCAGGCGGGGCAGGCCAGCAAGGATCGCCGCCTGGCCTCCATATGCTAGAAGATCGAGTAGACGAACGGCGCCAGGGCCTCGACCGTAGCGGCGAGCGTAAGGATCAGCCCGGTCAGACACAGGAACAGGGCGAGAGGCACCATCCAGCGTTTGCCCGAGCGCGAATTCCACAGGCTTGACGCGAGTTCGGCGGTGGTGCCGAACGCGCTGCCGAAGACGATAAGCTGCCGCCCGATGCGGCCGCGACGCTTGATCATGCGACATTCTCCAGGATTTGAGCGCGAGCGAGCCGCGGTTTGGTCACGCAGACATTGCCAGCCACGAGCAGATCGATCCCGCAGCGGCGGAACGTCGAATAAGCCTCCGAGACGGTGTTCACGATCGGCTCGCCAGCAAGATTGAACGAGGTGTTGAGCAACACCGGCACGCCCGCACGCTTGCCGTACGCCTCGAGCAAAGCATGAAGCCGGGGCTCCATTTCGCGATCGAGGACTTGCACCCGCGCGGTGCCGTCGACATGCGTGATGGCCGCCAGCCGCGACCGCCATTCGGGGCGGACCGGAACTACGCCCGACATGAAGCGCGCGAGCCGTGCGCCGCCGCGGGGCAACTCGAAAAAGCGGTCGGCATGCTCGGTTGCGACGATCGGCGCGAACGGACGAAATTCCTCGCGATATTTGATGTCCCGGTTGAGCCGGTCGCGCATCACCGTATCGTGCGGCGCGGCGAGGATGCTGCGATGGCCGAGCGCACGCGGGCCAAATTCCAGCGCGCCGTCGATCCAGCCGACAATCTTGTCGGCCGCCAGCGCATCGGCGACATCTTCAATCAGCCGGTCGGCAGCAACAGCCGGAATACCGTCTTCTCGCGCGATCCGGAGCAACGCCGTTTCGTCCGGCACAGGCCCCCAAAAAGGATGATCCGGCACGGGCTTGTGCGGCTGGCCGAACAATATGCGGTCGGCATAGAGCGCCGCCCCAAGCGCGCAGCCCGCGTCGCCGGGCGCCGACGGCACGAACAGCCGATCGAAACCGGCCTCGCGCAGAATCCGCGCATTCGCGACACCGTTCAATGCCACCCCGCCGCCAAGGCAAAGATCCCGCATCCCCGTCTCGCGCCGCAGATTGGTCGCGATGCCGACCATTACCTCCTCAAGCAAAGCCTGTGCGCTGGCAGCGATATCGGCGAAGCGGCGCCCCTCGTCGGTCTTGAGATCGATTGGTTGCCAACTCTTGCGGGGCGGTCCGAACACATCGACGAACCGGTCGGAAAAACCGCTCTCGACTTTGCCCAGGAAGTCGAAAAAGGCGAGGTCGAGCATGAAGGCGCCGTCCGCGGCCGGTCGCAGCAGCCGACGCATGTCATCGATCCGCGTGGGCTGGCCGTAGGAGGCGAGCCCCATGACCTTATATTCCCCCTCGTTGACCGCGAAGCCGAGATAGGAGGTCACGGCCGAGTAGAAGAGCCCCAGCGAATGCGGGAAGCGCAATTCACGCAACATGCGTATCTCGCTCGATCCGTCGGCGCGCTTGGTGCCGGTACCGACCGTCAGCGTTGCCCATTCCCCCACCCCGTCGACGGTGAGAATGGCTGCTTCCTGCGTCGGCGCGGTGAGGAAGGCGGCCGCGGCATGCGACTGATGATGCTCGATGCAGCGGACCCGACGGGTGCTGATGCCGAGCTGCGATGCGATCAGGCCCCGCACCCACAATTTCTCCCCGAGCATATTCTTCATGGCCTTGGGGTAGCTGCGCCATGAGTGCGGATAACCCTGCAGCAGGCCTGTCAGGACCCGGTCGAACTTGAGTGTTGGCTTTTCATAGAAGATGACGGCGTCGAGATCGTCCGGCGAAAGGCCCGCATGATCGAGGCACCATTCGATCGAGGCCAGTGGGAAGCCCGCATCGTTCTTGTGTCGCGAGAGCCTTTCCTCCTGGATCGCGGCAACGGGTATGCCGTCGATCACCAAGGCGGCGGCACTGTCGTGATAATGGCCGGAAATGCCGAGTATCTTCATCGTTCCGAACCCTCCCCAAGGGTGACCCAGCCGGGCTTCTCCCGTCTCGCATTGCGCTTAGCGAGCCAGGCGAAGGGCGGCAGCAACAGGAAATATTGAAGGGTGAGCACGACGCCCGCCATCACCCCGGCAAAAGCGGTGGCGAAACGCAGATAGGCTTTCCATAGGCGCCGGAGACGCGCCCACCACAGGAGCCTGCGCGCCCGATGCGGCGCAATCCGGCCGAGTTCGCCGCGCGCATAGTTCTTATGCTCGTCCTCGTCGTGCAGGATGCGTTGAAACAGGATGCGCGTCGCCGGATCCTTGTCGATCACACGGGCGTAGCGCGCAAAATCCCGTGCCGCAGCGCTCTCGGAAAGATAAAGGAAGGCAAGCAGATCGGCGTCTTTCTCGCGTGCCAGATCAAGCCCTTCCATCCCGCGCTCACCAGGCGCCATCCAGTCGGCCAGTCCTTCTTTTCCCTCGCTTGCCGTTTCCTTGCGCAGCGCACGCCCACGCGCGCGAAACATATCGGCATGGCGCGCCTCGTCGCGTGCATGGACTAGATAGCGCGCGCGTAATACGGGATCGTCGGTCAATTCGGCCGCACGGACCAGGTCGCGCCCGCCGCTCGCCTCGACTTCGGCAAATTCGAGCAATTTGCGCGCGCGCCGTTGCGGGTCGGCCCATATCAGGCGATGGACCGGCCACAGGATCATGCCGAAAAAGTCCCCGAAATATGCCGCGCCGCGGCTGGGTCGCGCCGCTTCCCGCCGCGGATCGTCCTGGAGCCCAGATGCACCCAAGCCGCTTCTCCTTCTTCTCATGCTTTTAGAGGCGGGCTGCCGTCCGGGGGTTCAACCTGCGATCGAGCTATAAAATGCACCCCGAACGAAACCTGACGCGTAGCTGCGGGAACAGAGGTGTGGGTACAAAGGAATGCGCATGACGATGGATTTCGACACGATCTGGCAGGTGTGGCGGTGCTGAACCCGGAAATGCGCGCCACGCCCCGCGCCCATCTGCATGCGATCGGCACCGCGGTACCCTCCCTCGACGTCCATCAGGATTTCATCGCCTGGGCAACGACCCGGCTTGGCGACCGCCATGCGCGGGCACTCTTTCAGCGCATGGCGGCGCGGTCCGGCATCACGCATCGTTGGTCCGTTCTGCCCACCGCCAAAGGGGGTTCGCCGATCACGCCGGGCGGTTTCTATTTCGGCAATCGTCTGCCCTCGACCGCAGCCCGCATGAAGCTTTATGCCGAGAAGGCGCCCGAGCTCGCTCTCGCCGCAATCGACGCGCTGACCAAAAAGGCGCCGCTGGGCGAGATCACGCATCTGGTAGTGGCCAGTTGCACGGGCTTCGTCGCGCCCGGTATCGACCAGATAATTGCGCGGAAGCTGGGCCTTAGCCCCTCGGTGGAACGGACTTTGGTCGGCTTCATGGGTTGCTACGCTGCGGTCGCGGCCCTGCGCGTAGCCTATCATATCGCGCGGTCCGAGCCGCTGGCGCGCGTGCTGGTTGTGACCGTCGAGCTTTCGACGTTGCATCTGATCGAGACCGAAGAAATCGAGCCGATGTTGGCGATGCTGCAATTCGCCGACGGCGCCGCCGCCGCGATCGTCAGCGCCGAAGAAGGGCCGATCGCAATCGATCGCTTCTTTGCGGCGACGTTGCCCGACAGCAGCGAACTCATCCAATGGCACATTGGCGATGCGGGTTTCGAAATGCATCTCTCGGGCAAAGTACCGGGCCGGATCGCACAGGCCTTGCAGGACCCGACCTTACGCCAGGAGATCCTTCACCATTGCGCCGCCGATGAAGTGCGCTGGGCAGTCCATGCCGGCGGTCGCTCGATCCTGGATGCGGTCGAAGGAGCGCTCGGTCTGCCGGCGGATGCGCTCGACGGATCGCGCGCGGTGCTCGACGGCTACGGCAATATGTCTTCGGCGACGCTGATGTTCGTGATGGAGGACATGATGGGCCGCGACGATCCGCGCGACGGGATCGCACTTGCCTTCGGGCCGGGCCTCGCTGCCGAGGGCTTCAATTTCAGCCGCGCGGCATGAAGCAGCCCGAAGCGCTGGTGATCGGCGGCGGCCCGGCGGGATCGGTGGCGGCGATGCGCCTGGCCCGCGCCGGCATGCGCACTCTCCTGGTCGAACGTTGCCGCGAAAGCCATGATCCCGTGTGCGGCGGTTTTGTCAGTGCCGATGCCCTCGGATTGCTGCGCCAGGCGGGTATAGCGACCGACGCGCTGGGAGGGCATCCCGTCCACAAGATGCGCTTCCAAGTCGGGCCACGCGCGCTCGAAGCGGCCTTGCCCTTTCCGGCCGTCGGCCTGTCGCGCCGCCGGCTCGATACGGTGCTGATCGACGCGGCGAGAGAGGCGGGCGCGGCTGTGGAATTCGGACGTAGCGCGCGATCGCTGACAGGCACGCGCACCGCCTCGTTCGCTGACGGTGCGAATATCGCGGCGGACGCGATCATCCTCGCCACCGGCAAACTGAACCTGCGCGGCGTGGAAAGGCCCGGCGAATCCGCGCATGGCTGCGCCAAGGTCGGCCTGCGCCTGGCGTTGCGGCCAAGCGCGGCCTGCGCGGCCGAACTCGCCGGCACGATTGAGCTACACCTCTTTTCGGGCGGCTATGGGGGCCTCGTCCTGCAAGAGGACGGTACTCTGAACCTGTGCCTGTCCGTGGCCGCGAAACGGCTGCGCGACGCAGGATCTCCCGATCACCTGCTTGCGACGCTCGCGGTCGAGGCTCCTCTCCTCGTGCAAAGGATCGCGGAGAGCAGCCCGATCGGGGGATGGGCCAGCATCGCGCGCATCCCTTATGGCTGGCGCGCGCGCGAAACCGCGCCCGGCCTGTTTCGGGTCGGTGATCAGGCGGCGGTAATCGCCAGCCTCGCTGGCGACGGCATCGGTATCGCCATCGCCAGCGCGACTGCGGCATCCGACGCATTGCTTAGCGGCGGCCCGGCGGCGGCCCCAGTCTATCAGCGCGATTTTGCGCGCCGCGCGCGACGCCCGCTCGCTGTCGCCGAACTGCTGCGCGCGGTCGCGGAACGGCCAGCCTGGGCAAGGCCGATCGCGCATATGTTGGCCGTCCGGCCCAGCATCCTTGGGCTCGGCGCCACCGCGACCCGCATTGCTGCCTAGCGCTTGAGCCTTTCCACCGAGAGGCGAAAAGGAAAGCGGTTCACGAGACGGATGCCGTCACGCGCCAGACCCGCTTCGTGCAGGATCTCGTACCAATCACGCTTGCGGAAAGAGCGCGCGATCGAAAGCTGACCGTCCTCGCGCACGATCCGGTGCACCCCCAGCAGCCGCGCCAGCAACGGGAAGCCATAATAAGCGAAGGCATGGCGACGCAGATCGCTGATCAGCCAGCCGCGCAATGTGCGATCCTCCATGAAATGGAGAAACTTGCCGAGTTGCTGGTCGGTCATGTGATGCGTGACCTGGCTGCTCACGATGAAATCGAACGCGCCCGGCAAATCGAGGCAATCGCCCGTCAGATATTCGATCGGCAAATCGCGCGGGGTGGCGGCGCGCGCAATGCCCGCGCTGCGCGGGTTGATGTCCACTCCGACCAGAGAGACGGAGATGCCGCGCTTCTTGGCCCAATAAGCGACCCGCCGCAGAAGGTCGCCCTCGCCGAAGCCGACGTCGAGCAGGCGGAAGCGGACCAGGCCCTTCGCCGCCCGATCCAGATAGGCCAGCAGAGGATGCGCGGTGAACGTCCAGCGATTGACCCGCGCGAGTCCATGCAGGACCCGGGCGTAGGTGGCCGTATCGAGTTCGATCGAATCCATCTGCTCCGGATCGCGGCACCGTATCGCAAGGTTCGTCATGGCTGCTTCCTTGGCCCGAGCGCCGCCAGCACCGCCCGGCTCATGGCCAGGTTGGCGCGGGCGTCGGGATGCCCATCGCCCGGTATCGCCCAATCAGGATCGATTCTCACCAGCGCGAAGGGCAGACCGGCCAGCACCCGCTCCCGCAGGCGGCGCTCGATCGGCTGTTCGGGACCGTATTCGGGAACCAGGATTAGCGGCTGCGCGCCGTGTGCGCGCGCCGCCGCGACGATCGCGACCAGGCTGGCGCGGGTCGCCGCTATGCCTGAATCGATCCGTGCGGCCGAACGATAGGGCAAAAGCTTGCGAAACAGTTTGCCCAGCCGCCAGCCCGGCTCGGCCGCGTGCCAGCGCAGATCCGCATCGAGCCGGGGGCGGTGTCGGTCCAAGCTGCGCTCGATCATCATCGGCGCGAATAGCGCAACCACCGCCTTGGTGTGCGCGAAACGGGGCAATTCCTGCCGGAGCCGCAGCCACTCCTGATCAGTGCCATAGCCGTTGACCGAGAGATTGACCGGCTGCAACCGCGCCTTTTCTCCAACCTGAGCCGCGGCGGTCTCGCTCCAGTTCAGGCGATACCCGAACAGGATCGATTCCCCCACGAACAGGATGGAGGGCCGCGCCGGGTCGATCGGACGCCGAACATCGGCGACCCGCCGTCCCTGCGCGTCCACGTCGTAACGGATTGCGCGATCGTGATACATTTCGATGCCGACGCGGCCCGGAACATTGACCCAGCCGAGCAACGGGTCGGCGTGGCGCAGGGGTTCTTCCTCAGCGACCCAGCGTTCGCGGCGCTCCCAATTGCCGGTGCGAAGTATCGCCTCACTCGCGAGCAGCGCGAGCGCGCCGGCAATGGCGAAGAGTGCTAAGGAGAATAGGAGATCCCGTCCTTGCCCGATCCCAACGATCCGGCCGACGCGTCTGCGTACGGGAAGGATGAGAACCAGCCCGAATCCGATGAGCGCTGCCCGTTCGCCGGCCCAGACCAGTAGCTGGCGGCTGCGAGGCATGAACATCTGCGGCAACAGATGTCGGTCGAGCCAGCCATGGTCGGCCAGCACCGCGAGCAAGGTCAAAGAGAGGCCGAGACCGACGCATATCGCCTCCGCGACGCGCGGCGTCGAAGCGCTTCCCTGCCGCTTTCCTTCAATCGTCGCCGCCGCTTGGACCATCCTTATTGAACGATGATCTGGCCCGTCATGCCGAAGCTGCTGTGCATGAAATGCGAGCAATGGCTCTTGTAGGTGCCGGGCGTGGTGGCGACGAGATGCACGTCGGCGGATTCGCCTCCGCTCAATTCGACCTCGCCCTTTTTCAACTTGCTCCGATCCTCCGGCGCGATCGTGGCGGAGGCAAAAAATTCCTTCGCGACGAAATCATGCCCGCCCGAGGCGCTGTTGACGAAGTGCAGCACGTAGGAATGGCCGCGCGTGAGCGTCAGCACGGACGGATTGAATTTGAAGTTGGACATTTCGACCGTGAGCGTTTGGGGCGCGGTCTGGGCGGTGGCCGCCCCGCTTGCGAAAGTCGCCAGGAGGGCGCTGAAGAGGATGGAACGGCGCATATGTATCTCCATGGCATTTGTTTCGCGAACGGGGCAGCACCACCCTCCCCTGCTCCGGCGCCGATGGGGAGCGACGCCGGTGAAGGGCGGCCGTGCGCACTGCACGCAAGGCTTGGTGCCCTTATACCGCCAATTCGTTCTTCCGGGACGACCAAACGTTATTTTTCAGGGACGAAATGTGTTAATTGCGTGTGACTTGAACCGACCCCCGACGGGAGCGCACTAAAGGCGGGAAAGGAGCATCGCCCTTGAGTGACGGCAGCGTCGCACACAGGCAGACAGCGGAAATCGGGAATGCCGCCACACCGGAAGATCTGCGCTTGTTCGCAGGGGTGTGCGCTCGCGAGCTCGACGCGTTCGAAGCCCTTTATCGCCTCTATCATCCGCGCCTTGCGCGCTTTCTTCTGAACCTGCTTCATCGACCCCAGATGGTCGAGGAAGTGCTCAACGATACCTTGTTCGTGGTGTGGGAGAGGTCGGACACCTTCCGCGGCGCCAGCAAGCTTTCGACCTGGATCTTCGCTATTGCCTATCGCAAGGCCATGAAGGCGCTGCGGCGGCTGGATGAACCCGTCGAAGATCGCGAGGCCGATGCGCGGCCAAGTGACGGCGACGCGCCCGACGCTCCATTCGGGCGTCACCGGACGCAGGAGGCTCTGCTTGCGGCGCTGGCGAAATTGTCGCCGGATCATCGCACGGTCGTCGATCTCACGTACTTCCACGAAATGGGGTATCGCGAGATTGCAGCGATCATGGATTGCCCGGTCGATACGGTGAAAACCCGCATGTTCCATGCGCGCCGTCATTTGCGGCGCCTGATGGATGGCGAATTGGCAGATTGGTTGTGACGATGGCCCGAATCCTTCCCTTCACCGTGGATCCGCACCGCGAGACGCGCGATCTGATGCCGTGGCTGATTACCGGCCGGCTCGAACCCGAAGAACAAGCACGGGTCGAGGCGCATCTGGCAGCGTGCGAGGCGTGCAGTCTTGAGCTGGCCGGCGAGCGTGCGCTGGCGGGCGAGGTCGCCGAATTGCCGATCGCGACCGGAATCGGCTGGGCGGCGATGCGCGACCGGCTCGACACTGCGGCGCGCCAGGCCTCGTTCGTCCCCGCGCCACCACCCGTGCGCCGTCGCTTCACAATGGCCCAGATCGGCGCGATGCTCGCGGCACAGGCGGCCCTGCTCGCCGCCGCGGTCACGATTACGCTGCGGGTCGAAGCGCCGATAGCCCCCTATCACGCACTGGGCGCAGCCCCAGCGGCTGTGGCCGGCAATGCGATCATCGTGTTCCGGCCCGACGCGCGCGAAAGCGATATAAGCCGCTTGCTGAAAGCGAACGATGTACGGTTGGTAGACGGCCCGACGGCGGCGAATGCCTATGTTCTGCACATCCCCGACGCGGCGCGCGCCCCGACGCTCGATCGGCTCCGCAGCAACGCCGCTGTCGTCCTGGCCGAGCCGCTCGACACGGCGGCGCTGCGGTGAGAGCCGTGAAGACCCTGATAGTTTTGTGCCTGGCCGTGCTCGCCTTGCTGGCACCTCTCGCTCCATCCCAAGCAGTAGAAGGGCCGGATACCGGCCGTCAGATATTGGTGATGCTGAAGATGCCGCCCGATCATTATCGGCCGGGGTCTGCATATTCGGGCAGTTATGGTGCCGCCTCGACGCAGGGTGCGCGCAACCGCATCGCCGCCAGGATCGCCCGGCGCCACGGCTTCACCCTGGTCAACAATTGGCCGATGCCCATGCTCGGCATCGATTGTTTCGTGATGACCCTGCCCGACGGGCTCACGCCGGAGGCGGCGGCAGAACAAATCTCGCATGATGCTGACGTCGCCTGGTCTCAACCGCTGCAACTCTATCATGCCCAGGCCGCGGCGCCGACCGGCGACCCTTTGCTGGCGGCAGAACCCGCGGCCGCGCAATGGCATTTGACCGAGCTGCACCGCGTCGCCACCGGCCGCGGCGTTAGCGTGGCGGTGATCGACAGCCGTATCGACACGACGCACCCCGATCTGGGCGGACAGATAACGCTCAATCAGGATTTCGTTGGCAGCCACGGCACGGTCGCCGAGCAGCACGGCACCGCGGTCGCGGGTGTGATCGCCGCGCGCGAGGGGAATGGGGGCATCGTCGGCATCGCTCCGCGTGCCCGGTTGATGGCGTTGCGCGCCTGCTGGCAGCAATCGTCCGCCGCGACGATCTGCGATACGTTGAGCCTGGCCAAAGCGCTGCAGTTTGCGATCGATCATCGGGCGCGCGTGATAAATCTAAGTCTGAGCGGCCCGCGCGACATACTGCTTGGGCGGCTGGTCGATATCGGGCTGGCGCGGGGCCAGAAAGTGGTCGCCGCGTTCGATCCCGCCGTGTCCGACGGCGGCTTTCCCGCATCGCAGCCGGGGGTGATCGCCGTTGCGAACACCAACTCGGCCGGAATACCGCAACGGGTTTTCCTGGCGCCCGGGCGCGACATACCGACCACCGCCCCGGGGGGAGGCTGGTCGCTGGTGGACGGAACCTCCTATGCCGCTGCGCACGTCAGCGGCCTTTTAGCGCTAATGAATGAGCGACAGCCGACCGGCGCCAATGCGCTGGTCCGTACGCGAGGAGGGAGTTTGGATGCGTGCGCTTCCCTGACGGCCGCGACCCATATGTGCAGCTGCGATTGCGCGGATCTGCGACGGGCTCCAGCGGATGAGCGCCGCTAGGCTGAGCGGGCCTGCGCGCCTTCTGCTCGGTTCAGCGCTGGCCCTGTTCGCCGCCCCCGCCAGCGCGGAGGTCGGCGCAACCGTGACGCTGACCAGCCAGGAACGTTTCCGCGGTTATTCAGTCAGCGACGGCTATCCCGCGGCCACCTTCTCGCTTTCCTATGACGACGCGGCCGGCCCTTATGTCGAGGGCTCGCTCATGGTCGCCGGCAACCTTTCCGACGGGCTCGAACGGTCGCGCTTTGAAGCCAATGCCGGCTACGCTCTCCGTCTCAAGAACGGTCCAACCCTCGACGTCGGCATCGTCCACGCCGAATATACGGGCTATCGAATCTACGGCAGGCAGGCGGTCTTCACCGAAGTCTATGCCGGCATCATCACCAGGCATCTGTCGGTGCATGCCCATTATTCGCCAAACTATTTCCAGCGCAGAGTGACCACTTTCTACACCGACGTCGACGGCTCGGTGCCGCTAATGCCGCGGGTTCGCCTCTCCGCCCATTATGGCATTCTCTTTCAGATCGACGGCGGCCATGAGCCAGCGGGCACCCGCACGCGGGACTGGCGGATCGGCGCCTCGACCGACGTCAAGCGGCTCACTTTTGAGCTCGCGGTGGCGAGCGGGTCGAACAAGCGCAGTTTCTATGGGGTCGCAAAAAATGGCGGCACAGCTTTGCTCTTTTCGGTGACCGCGACCTTTTAGCGGCCGACGCGAAGATCCCGGTAGCGCCGACGCGGTCCCGAAACCTTTATTGTTTCCGATCCTTCTTGGCCCATGTTGCGAGTTTGAGATGCGATGTGGCGCGCGTTTCCGCACCCATGCTCTGTTTCATGATTTCCAGCGCCCAGCGCCGGCGTTCAGGGGTTTGCGCGGCGACCGCGTCCTCGGGAATCCAGAGGTGATAGTCACGCATATGCGCGTCCGCGGCGGTGAACAGGATGCAGATGTCCGCCGAGATACCGGTCAGAACCAACCGATCCACTCCGAGCTTGGGAAGAAGCACCGGAAGGTTGGTTGAATAGAAACCGGAAAATTGCGGCTTGATGATGAAATAATCCCCATCGCGCGGCGCGAGCTTGGCGACGAACTCCTGGGCGTCCTTGCTGCCCAGCGCGCGCTCGACCAGCCGATAACGCTCCGAATGCCATTCGCCGAAATTGTCGTTCACATAGATGACCGGCAGGCCGAGACGATCCGCGGCGTCGCGCAATTTCAGGATCGTCGCCGCCGCGGCCGCCACTCCGCGCCGCATCGGCGAGGCGCCGGCGAAGTCCATTTCGGTAATCATGTCCAGGATCAGTAATGCCGTATGGCCGCGCGGCGTATCACGATAAGGCGCGACCGCCCGTTTCGGTTGTTCCGATTTTGCAGTCATGGCGATTGAACACGGCTGCAGCCGGTTCGTTGCGATCGCATGCACACCATAAAAAGGGCCCTGCCACTACGCAGGCCCAGAGTATTGAAGCCCGGCTGCTCTTTTTGCGCGAACCCGGGTCAATGCAGCGATAAGGTTATATTCCACGCGTCCGCCGAATGTCAGGAATCACGCTCGCATGCCTCGACGAATTTCAGCCTTGCTGACTGCCCTCAAGGCCGAGGTTCACCAGTTCGCGACGGAGAGCGAACAGATTGCCGGCCGAACCAATCTGCTCGCGCTGAACGCCACGATCGAGGCTGCACGGTCGGGCGAGGCGGGACGTGGCTTTGCGGTGGTTGCCCAGGAAGTGAAATCACTGGCCGGCCATGCACGGGCCTCTTCCGCCAAATTCCGCGCGGAGGTTATCGAACGTTTGGCGCTGGGCGCGCGGATCGCCGACGAGCTGGTGGCAGATCTCGAAGGCGCGCGGCTGGTCGAATTGGCGCAATCGATAGTGCAGACGATCAGCCGAGCGCTGTACGATCGCTCGATCGACATTCGCGTCCTGGCGAACGACCCTTCCGTCACGGCAGGTGCTCTCGCCACCAAGGGCAACGTGATTGCACAGGGAGCAGCGCTCGACCGTTTGCGCGCGTTGCTCGAAAACTCGCCTTATTTTCTCAACGCGTTCATCGCGAACATGGACGGCGACATTTCGGTGTGCGCGCATGCGAATGCGGCGGTACGCAACGAGAATCTCGCGGGTGCGGAGCAATTTCGCAAAGCCATGAACGCGAAGCCCGATGAGCATTGGTTCACCGACGCAGTCTGGGCAAATCCATGGTCCAACGATCGCAAGGTGTTGATCTACGTGGCGCCGCTCAGGCGCGACGGGCGCGTGATCGGCGTTGTGTATCTCGAATATGACTGGGAAGGTCAGGCGGGCGAGATTCTACATTCTGTCCAGCGCAAGGCATTGTCGCAAACCACGATCTCGATCGTCGACCCTTCCGACCGCATCGTCGCCACAACCGGATCCTACGCGTTCCAACAGACGCTGACTCTGGGCTCCGCACGCGACGGACCGCATATCGAAACAGACGACCGCAAGGTCATCGCCCATGCTACCGCCGAGCCTTATCACGGCTTCGACGGACTCAGGCTGCGGTGCATCATCGAGCATATGCTACCCGATGCGGCCGAGGTCGAAGCAGCGCTGCGGGGGGACTGACACGCGATCCTCGCAAGAACGCGGGCAAAAAAAGGCCGCCTCGCGGCGGCCTTGAGGATTAGGAGAGGATGCCTGAAAGGCGCGGGGCGTTTTGCAGGCGCGGACGGCCTTCGCAAATGCACTATTCATCGCCACGATTGCGCCATATGCAATCAATGATTAGGCGTAACGCAACTGTCATAATCTCAGGCCAGCCGTAGCGAATCGCGGGGGCCCTTCCCGATGGGATATGCTCCGCCAGCTCGATTTGAGAAAAGTCACGAAGCGGGAATGGAAACGGTTAAAAGCGCTCGCTGAAGCGCATGGGCACATGCCATCGCGGTTGCGCCTCCAACAGGCCGATGATAAATCAGACAAATAAAATTAGGGGCGGAAGTTTCGGATGCGCGAGAGCGGAAAACGGCCCGAAAAGGGTTGCGAGTATCCCGACATGAGTTCGCCCAGCTCGCCCGGCGCGGTCCAATTGCAAGCGCTGGCACACACCGTCCAAACTCTTCCACGATGACTCTAGATGGCTTCTTCAGCCTGCATCCGGACATTTCTGCGAACGGCAAAGGCCGGACGACCTTTCATTTATGGGTCTATCGCGCAACCACACCCGGCTCGCCTGCATAACGCGGCCTAAGGGCTCCGATGCCCCAATCAAGAAAGAAGGAATGATAATGGTTTTACGTTCGATCCTCCTCGCCGGCATCGCCTGGGCCGGCACCGCCATGGCCGCACCTATGGCGACGGTCGATCGCAACGGGAGCTTGGTGGCGATCGAACCCTATGCCCCCAACGTCGTGCGCGTCACGATCGCGCTCGATCATGGCCTTTCGGACGGCAAGCCAGGCTACGGCATTGTCGCCAAGAGCGACACGTCCGGCTGGAACCACACGAGTTCGGCGTCGGGCGACACGTTCTCGTCGAGCGCCGTCAGCCTGACGGTTCAGGCACAGCCATGGCCGGGCGCGCCCAGTCAGATGGCACGCTACTTCGCCTCCTCTATCCCGCCGGTTTCGATCGCGCTCAACGACGCGTCGGGCAAGCCCATCGTCTCGATGACAGGCTGGGACATGGCGCCGCACGATGTCACGGGCGAACATACTTTCCGCGTCAGCGCAGGTTTCTCGATCGCGCCGGATGAGCATTTTTATGGGCTCGGTCAGAACCAGGAAGGCACGCTCGATCTGCGCGGCCGCACGATCGACTGCCGCCATTATTACGATGCCGCCGCGGGCGAGCAGGTATGCGTGCCAGTGCTGGTAAGTTCGCGCAACTACATGATCGTGTGGGACAATCCGTCGGCGACGACCGTCTCGGCGGGCATGAATAACGGCACTCGCATCCAGTCCGAGGTCGGCGAGCGCGTTTCCTTCTTCCTGATCACCGGCAATAACAGCGACGATCTTTACAAGGGCTATCGGCTGCTGACCGGGGTCACACCGCTGCCGCCAAAGGCCGCCTTCGGCCTGATCCAGAGCAAGGCTCGCTACGAAAGCCAGGCCGAGCTGATGGGGATTGCCAAAGGCTATCGCGACCGCGGCTATCCGATCGACGTGATGGTGCTTGACTGGTTTTATTGGACGCGGATGGGGCAGATCGACATCGACCATGCTTACTTCCCCGATCCTCAGGGGATGAACAAGCAACTCCACGACTGGGGTATGCACAGCATCATATCGGTCTGGCCGCGCTTCGAGCGCGAAGGGCGTTACTTCGACTATCTCACCTCGAAGGGGTGGCTGCTCAAGGACAAGGATGGAAATGTCGTCGACGGCCTCGCGGTCCGCAGCGATCGCGCAGGCGCGCTGCTAGACAGCACGAACCCCGAGGCGCGCAATTGGTTCTGGGAGAAGATCCGCGACAATATTGTGAGCCAGGGGTTCGATTGGACCTGGCTGGACGAGACCGAGCCCGATCTGGTGCCCGATGGCTATTTCTACTCGATCGGCTCGGGCGATCGCTATCACAACCTCTTCCCGCTGGTGCACACGATGGGTGTGGCGGAAGGATCGGCCAAGGATCGCCCCGAATTCCGCAACCTCATCCTTGCGCGCGCCGCCTATCTTGGTGCGCAGGCATCGGGCGCCATTTTCTGGACCTCGGACGTCCAGGGCACGTGGGACGCGCTACGTCGCCAGATCCCGGCCAATCTCGACATGGCGGCAAGCGGCATCGCCTACACGAGCAGCGACACCGGCGGCTGGCAGTGGCCTAACGGCCCTAAGGCAGCGCATGCGCCGCTCGTCGATCCTGCCGGCGCCACGGCGATGGCGCCGTCCTATCCGGATTATCCGGAATTGTTCGTACGCTGGTTCCAGCTCAATACATTCACGCCCACCCTGCGCATCCACGGCCAGCGCCCTGCCACCGCCATCTGGGAATATGGCAAGGCGGCCGAGCCGATCCTGGCCGACTATCTGCGGATGCGGTACACGCTGATGCCGTACCTGTACGCCATGGGACGCGGCACCTATGAGACGGGCGCGCCCTTCATGCGCGCGCTCTTCATGGATTTTCCGGGCGACCAGACCGCCGCGACGCTCAATGACGAATATATGTTCGGCCCCGCTTTCCTCGTCGCGCCCGTGACCGAGCAGGGCGCTACAAGCCGCAAGGTCTATCTGCCCGCCGGCAGCGACTGGTACGATTGGTGGACCAACCGCAAGATATCCGGCGGCCAGTGGATCGAGGCCGCAGCGCCGATCGACCGCATTCCTCTGTTCATTCGCGCGGGTTCGATCGTGCCCTTGGGCGCACCGATCCAGAATACTGCAACCAAGCAGCCGCTAAGCGAAATCCGCGTCTTCCCTGGCCGGAACGCGACCTTCACGCTCTACGACGACGATGGCGTCACCAATGGCTACAAGAAGGGCGGCGGCAAGAGCGCGACGCTGCGGTGGGACGAGGCCTCGAAGAAGCTGACCGCAAGTGGCGCCTTGCCCACCGGCCAGGCCCCCGCTCCGCTCGTGAAGATTATCGGCGGCTAGAACTTGCTCCCCCCGCGTATTGTGCTTGCACGGTGCGCGGGGGGCTGTCCTGCGGGACAGGCGCCGAGCGTCGCCGCATTTCCCGAGTGTTTGATCGGGAGCACGCCGGCTCAACGCTTCGCCGCTTTTGGGTGCCGACGGTCAACGGTTGCACACTGACCAGCCCAATTTCAATTGGGAGTAGAGCCTCCCAAAGCATTCGCGCGTCATCACGGAAGCGAACCTTGCGCAATTTTCGTGCGCGACGGCGGTGCATGCCGTGCCATTCTCGATGATCATGTTCCAGCCGTCCGGCGGGATATGTCTCCCCCGCCGAATCGCCCGTACGGCATTTTCGTCGGCTCTCACTTCCCGCGGCGGATGATATGCCTCACCCAACCGCGCCGGGCCCGTTCGCCACAAATATGTTCCGAAGCGGACCCTCGCTTTGCGAAGCGGCCTCACAATTTGTGGGCGGGGAATTCGAGTGCATTTCGGGTCGAATTTTTCCCGATTCCGGTAACGCTACCATATACTTAGCCATAGACGAAGCCCCGAATTTATGGCGGTTGGTAATTGTATGAGTAATACGCCGAACCTCAATCGGCGGAGTGAAAGGGGAAAGAGACGATGCCTGGCCGACCGTGTCCGCTTCCGGGGACAACCCCGGGCAAGCAGCTTGATCGGCGGGGTGCGCCGACGCTCAGTGGTCGGGCTCTCACGGGATCGTCAAAACGCCCAACTTCGCGAGCGAGGCTCTTGCATTTTTCATACTTATCGTATAAAAACCGTTTTTGTATATAAAACTCGATAAAAATCAGGGCGGTAATCCCGACTGGAGGGGGTAAAATAAATGGCTAATTCGAATCGTTTGCGTCGCGTGCTGGAAGCTGGAGTGTCGATCACGGCACTCTGTGTCATTGCGGTGCCCGCCGTCGCACAGACTGCGGCCGCTCCTGCTTCAGACAGTGCTGGCCAGTCTGCTGCGCCGGACGCGGCGGGTGCGGAAGGCAAGGACATTGTCGTCACCGGCGTCCGCCGCGCCCTGCAGTCGGCGCTCCAGCGCAAGAAGATGGCCGATACGGTGATCGATTCGATCGACGCCACCGATATCGGCGCCTTTCCCGACAAGTCCGTGGCCGAAGCGCTGCAGCGCGTTCCGGGCATTACGGTCAGCCGGTTCGCGATCAACACCGATACGGCGCACTTTACGACCGAACCATCGGGTGTCCTCGTTCGTGGCCTTCCGCAGGTGCGCAGCGAGTTCAACGGTCGCGACAGCTTTTCCGCGAGCGGTGGCCGCGCCCTTTCCTGGGGTGACGTCCCGGTCGAGCTGCTCGGCGGCGTCGACATCTATAAGAACCAGACGGCCGACCTGATTGAGGGCGGAATCGCGGGCTCGGTTAACCTCCGCACGCGCCTTCCGTTCGACTCGAGCCAGCAGTTGATCCTGATTGGGGCCCGGGCCAATTACGGCGACATCGGCAAGAAGGTGACCCCCGATGCCAACGTCTTCTACAGCAACCGCTGGCAGACCGGCATCGGCGAATTCGGCCTCATGGGCGACCTCGCTTACTCGAAGGTCAAGACCGGGTCGGAGGGTCTGCAATCCTATCGGGCGGGCATCTTTACCGGCGGGATGATCCCTGGCAGCGCCAACGCCCAGAGCGTGTTCGGCAAGGGAACCGTGGTCATCCCGAGCAGCCTCTCCTATCTGGACGATCGCTTCGATCGCAAGCGGACGGGTATCACCGCCGCCGCGCAGTGGAGGAGCAACGACCACAAATGGCTGGCGACCGCGCAATATATCCGGTCGAAATATCAGAATTCCATGAACGAGCACGGCATCGGCGTCGGGTTGTTTGGATTTCCGGGCACTCCCGCCGCGACGTTCCGGTTCGCACCGGGCGATGGCAACGCCTATCCCGCGCCAGCCGCGGGCACGCCCGATTTCACGTTCGATCAAAACGGCTTCATGGATCACGGCACGTTCGATACGGTGAACGGCGTCTGGTGGGGCGGCGACGCGGGGGCAGCGCTGAACTCCAATGGCCAGCCGATGCTCCACAGCTGCACCAACGCCAACATGGGATGGGGTACCTATAACAGCAGCGATTTGAATCAAACGCCGGGATATTGCCCTGCTGGCTTCAATCATAATGGCGACAGCTTCAGCACCCAGAGCCGAATTCAGCAAAGCTCGAGCATGACGCAGGACATGTCGCTGAACGTCAAGTGGGACCCGTCGAGTGTCCTGCATTTCAGTTTCGACGGCCAATATATCGACTCGAACGCGAGATTCTACGATGCGGGTATGGGCTTCCAATCCTATGCCAATCCTGAGCTGAGCGGACTCGGATCGAAGCCGCGAATTGTTGCCCTTCACCCTGGCAGCAACATTTTCCTGTCGCCGGGCGGCTACGCCAATCCCGATAATTATGCGATCAACTACCTTGCCGACCAGAATCAGGACAACAAGGGACACGAGTGGGCATTCCGTGCGGACGGCCAATGGGATGTGCCGGGCGGTGGCTGGATCGACACGATCAAGTTTGGCGCACGCTATTCCGACCGCGAGCAGGTGGCCGCAAGCAGCGCCTACAACTGGAACAATATCGGCAACAACTGGTCCCGCGGCTGCCAATATATTTACTACAATCTGGACAAGGGTCCGGGCACGTGCACGGACAGCGGAAATACCACCACTTTCAATGGTTACCCTAAGGGTTTCTACAACGTCGAAAAGTTCGGTGAGTCTTATTTCGGAGGATCGATCGGTAGTTTCCCGTTCGTGCCGTTCAGCTTCCTGAATGGGCACGGCCTCGACCAGTTCGCACAGGAAAAGCTCGGCACCGTCAAAGACGCGAACGGGAATGTGGTCGGCCATATCGGCACTGGTTTCGAACCCATCTGCCAACGTCTCGGTCAGCCGGGGATGAACTCGGGCTCACATGTCGTTGTTCCGGGTAGCTGCTTCGCGCCGGACGAGATCGCGAACATCTCGGAGATAACCAAGGCCGCCTATCTGATGGCCAAGTTCGGGGGCAACGACAATATGCACCTCGGCAGCGTCAAGGTCAGTGGCAATATCGGCCTTCGCTTTGTCGAGACAACGGACAAGAGCAACGGCTACCTCGTCTTTCCGTCCATTTTCGCCTCGCAGGATCCCAAGACGGTCTGCCCGCCAACCCCGCTCGTGCCCGGTGGCCTGACCGGTACCGGCGCAGGATCGGGACAAAGCGGCCAGGTGGCGTTCCCGGCAATCTGCTTCCTCTCTCCTGATGATCAGAAGTTCGCCGCCGGTGCAGGTACCGCTGTTCCCCAGCAGTCCCGCACGACGCATCACAATCTTCTGCCGAGCTTTAACCTGCGCTTCGATTTTTCGCGGAGTTGGCTGCTTCGTCTCGCCGCCTCCAAGGCAATGTCGCGGCCGGACATCGGACTTCTGAAGAATTATGTGTCGATCACCCAGGTTCTCCCGGGCAACAATCCGAGCGATCCCGGCTGGACCAAGGACGCACAGGGCAATATCACCGGCGTGACGCCGAAGTACCAAGCGACTGCGACAAATCCGTATCTGAAGTCCGCGACGGCATGGCAGTTCGATGTCTCGCTTGAGCATTATTTCGGCAATGCCGGCATGTTCAGTGCCGATGTCTTCTACAAAACGTTCCAGAACTATATTCAGTCCGGTCTCTTTGCTGCTAACTTCGTTAACAATGGCGTGACGAAGACGGTTCAGGTGAGCGGCCCGGCCAATGGCGCAGGGGCGAAGATCTACGGCGCCGAAGTCGCGTACAACCGCTTCTTCGACTTCCTGCCGAAGCCCTTCGACGGCCTTGGCATGCAGACGAACTTCACTTGGCTGAAGAACAAGGGTGTCCCGAACGGGAACCTCAGCACGTTCTTCCCGATTGCCGGCGGCGTGTTCGTTCCCGCCCTCAATCCGGGATCACTCGAGGGCCTATCCAAATATTCGTTCAACGTGGTCGGTCTTTATGAGAGGCCGGACTTCCCGGTCTCCTTCAGGTTGGCCTATAACTGGCGATCGAAATATCTGATCACGGCTTCAGACTGCTGCGTCGGGCTTCCCGTTTGGTCGGCCCCGACCGGTTATATGGATGGGTCGATCAGATACAGCGTCAACAGCCATCTAGAAATGAGCCTGGAAGGCAGCAACATCCTCAACACGCCGACCAAGACCCTGCAGCAGCTGACGGATAACACCAGCCCAGAACATCGGGCGATCCTGGTGCCAAATTCGTGGTTCAGGCAGGATCGCCGGGTCACGTTCGGCCTTCGCTGGAAGATGTGAGCCCGAACAGGACGCTGTGAAGAAGAAGAAGGGGCGTCGCCGTTGCCCGGCGGCGCCCCTTCCTTGTAAGCGTGGTCTGCCACGCGCGTATTCGGCCGGCAGGTCACGTAGACGGAGCTTGAGAGGTGAGCGAACCGCTCGATATCGTGATCCTGGGCGGTGGGACCGCCGGATGGATGGCGGCAACCGCGCTCGTATCGCTCATACCCCAGACAAGCTGCCGCGTGCGCCTGATCGAATCCGAGGAAATCGGGATCGTCGGCGTCGGCGAGGCGACCTTTCCGGAAATCAGGAACTTCAATGACGCGATCGGCATCGACGAAGCCGAGATGATGCGCGCCACCAATGCCGCATTCAAACTGGGTATCCAGTTCGTGGACTGGGGCTTCAAGGGCTCGCGTTACATTCACCCCTTCGGGGTCCATGGCCCGGTAGGCATGGACCATATCTTCCACCATCGGTGGCTGCGCGCCCGTCGCCTGGGGTTAAAAGGGGATATCCAGGACTATTCATTCGCCGCGCAGGCGGCGCGCGATTGTCGCTTCGAATTGCCGGAGACGCGCAGCACTCGGATCGATTCCGCTTATACCTATGCTTATCATTTCGACGCCGGTCTCTATGCCGTCTACCTGCGTGGCCTGGCCGAACGGCGCGGGGTGGTCCGGACGGAAGGCAAGGTAAAGGACGTCATCCAGGATCCAGAAACGGGCGACATCCTGTCCCTTCGGCTTGAGTCCGGCGAAACGATTTCAGGCGATCTTTTCATCGACTGCTCGGGCTTCCGCTCGCTGTTGCTCGGCGAGACGCTCGGCGTTGGGTGGGAGGATTGGTCGAAGTGGCTTCCCTGCGACCGGGCCGTCGCGGTACCGAGCGAGCGCGACGAGCTTTCACCCTATACGCGCTCGACCGCGATGGAGGCCGGGTGGCGCTGGCGGATTCCGCTGCAGCACCGCACCGGCAATGGCTATGTCTTTTCGACCAGCTTCATCGAGGAGGACGAGGCCGCCACTTCGCTGATGCGAAGCCTGGAAACGAAAGCGCTGGCCGAGCCTCGGATGCTCAAATTTCAGGCCGGTCGGCGCGTCCTCAACTGGGCCAATAATTGTGTCGCGATCGGCCTTGCCGGCGGATTTCTAGAGCCGCTCGAATCGACCAGCATCTATCTCATTCAAGTCGCGATCATGCAGCTCGTACCTCTGCTGCCCGGCAGGAGCATCGATCCGCGGCTGCGCGACGAGTTCAACCGGCTGATCGATCTGCAATATGAGCGGATCCGCGATTTCCTGATTCTCCATTACAAGCTCAACAGCCGCAAGGATGCGGAGATCTGGCGCTATTGCGCCGCCATGGACGTGCCGGAGAGCCTTACCCGCAAGATCGAGCTGTTCCGGCACAGCGCCATCATCGAGCGCTACAGGGACGGGCTTTTCCCGCCGACGAGCTGGCTCAGCGTGTTCATCGGGCAAGGTCTGATGCCGGAAGGCTATAGCCCGCTCGCCGACACGATGCCGGGGGAGAGCCTGGTCGCCCATATGGAGGCGTTTCGTGCCGATATATCGGACAGGGTCGAGGAGATGCGGCGGCATGAGCGCTTCATCGATCTCTATTGCGCGGCCGAACCGGCCGTCGCGCCGATGGGCACGGAAGTGCGGCTATGACCCGTCGTATCGAGCAGGTGGTGGTCGTCGGTGCCGATGCGCCGGCCTGGATGGCCGCCGCCGCCTTACAGCATTCGGTCGGTGCGGCAGGAATTCGGGTGCGCGTGATCGAGCTGCCGACCCAGCTTCATCCCGCAGACGCTTATTCCGCCCTTCCCGAGTTGGCCCGATTTCATCACCGGATCGGGCTGGGTGAGCATCTGCTCTTCAGCCGGTGCAAGGCGGTACCGGTCGCCGGCCGACGTTTTTCCAACTGGTCCGGCGCCGCGCCACCCTTTATCCACGGCTATGACCGGTCTCCGCCGCCTGCGGCAGGCCTTGGCTTTACCCAATTGTGGATCAAGGGCCGGCAAAAGGGCTTGCGGACCGACTTTGAGAACTTCTCCCTGGCATCGGTCGCGGCCAAAGCGGGCCACGTTCCCGTGACGGCCGGAGGCGCCGAGTTGCACGCCGCGTTCGGCTACAATCTGGACGCGGGGGCCTATTCGACCCTGCTCAGGCATTTCACGATGAGCGGTGGCGTGGAGTCGAAGGCGGCGACGATTGCCGATGTGGAGATCGAAGGCGATCGGATCATCGCCGTCATACTCAATGACGGCGAGAGGGTGGAGGCGGATCTGTTCGTCGACGCCTCGGGGCCGCATGCCTCTCTGATCGGCCGGATGCCAGGCGCGGACGTGGAATCCCGGCGCGAATGGCTGCCGTGCGATCGCATGCTGGTCGCGTCCGCCGCGAGGCTCAAGCCGCTCCCCGCCTTCAGTCAGATCTCGGCCTTCCGCCACGGCTGGGTCGGTCTCTTTCCACTGCAGGACAGGACTGCGGTGGTCGCCGCCTACGACAGCCGCGAGACATCAGACCAGGCTTTGCTCGAGGATCTTCCGGCGCTTGCCAATATGCCGATCGGCGGCGATGCGATCGTGTCCGATCTGAGCCAGGGTATTCGCCGGCGTGCATGGGTCGGCAATTGCGTCGCAATCGGCGAATCCGCCTTTTCGCTGGAACCGCTCGATGGCGCGCAACTGCACATCGTTCATTATTGCATTTCACAGCTGATGACGCTCTTCCCGGCTGAAGCGGGCGCCTTTCCCGAGGCCCAGCTATACGATCGTATCATCCACCGGTTGGCGATCAATCTCCACGATTTCCAACTCGCACATTACAAGCTCAATCGCCGTTTCGACATGCCGTTCTGGGATGGTTGCCGCAACGCGCCCGTCCCTGAGACCCTGCAGCGCAAGCTCGACGTCTTCACAGCGCGGGGCCGGGTTCCGCTCTACGATGACGAGGTGTTCCAGGAGCAGGATTGGGAAACCCTGTTCATCGGCCACGGCCTCATGCCGCAAAGCTACGATCCGCGTGTCGATGCCATTCCCGAGCAGGAGCATATCGCGCAGGTGCAAGCGCGGATGAACGACATCGCAGGGCTGGTCGAGGCCATGCCATCAGTCGACGATTTCATCGCTGGCGTAGATCAGAGACAAAAAGAGGGGACAACTGTTGGTTGAATGCCGCCAGTGCCCAACCGAAATCGAGCATATGGGTATGATTTAATGCAGCAAGTGAAAGACATTGTGGTGGTCGGTGGCGGCACCGCGGGCTGGATGGCCGCGGCGGCGTTCGCCAAGGTGCTCGGCACCCAGGCTCATTCGATCACGCTTGTCGAGTCCGAGGAAATCGGCACGGTCGGTGTCGGCGAAGCGACGATCCCGCCGATCATGCAATATAATAAGCTGCTCGGTATCGATGAGGACGAGTTCGTCCGCGAGACGAACGCGACCTTCAAGCTCGGCATCGAGTTTATTGACTGGCGCAAGAGGGGTAGCACCTACTTTCACCCGTTCGGTGTGTTCGGCGCCAATATCAAAGGCGGCGTCGGCTTCATGAATTACTGGCTGCGGTGGGTGCAGTCCGGTGGCGATCCGGATTACACGCATTTCATCGCGGAGGGTGAGGCGGCCCGCGAGGGGCGGTTCGCACGCGTTCCGGCCTCTCCCGATGGACAGTCGCCGCGTCTGAATTATGCCTATCAATTCGATGCAGCCACTTATGCGGCTTATTTGCGCCGCTATGCCGAACTTCGTGGCGCCGTCCGCCGTGAGGGTAAGGTGGTCGAGGTCGAGCAGAATCCCGAGACCGGCTATATCGAAGCGGTCAAGCTCGCCGATGGCACCCGTGTCGCTGGCGACTTCTTCATCGACTGCTCGGGCTTTCGCGCCCTGCTGATCGAGGGCGTGTTCAAGTCGGGTTTCGACGACTGGAGCCACTGGCTTCCCAACAATCGTGCCGCCGCTGTCCCGTGCGAGCGCGTCGAGGATCCGACGCCGTTCACCCGTTCGACCGCGCGTGAGTCCGGTTGGCAATGGCGCATTCCGCTGCAGCATCGAACCGGCAACGGTTACGTCTTCTGCGATTCCTACATCTCCGAAGACGAGGCGTCACAGCGCCTGCTCGAACGGCTCGATGGCAAGCCTTTGGCCGATCCGAAAATCCTCCGCTTCACCGCCGGCAAGCGGCGACGGGGCTGGATCAAGAATTGTCTCGCCGTGGGACTCTCCTCAGGCTTCCTCGAGCCACTCGAATCGACCAGCATCCACTTGATCCAGATCGCGATCATGAAGCTGTTCGAATTCTTCCCGCAGCGGGAGGTCAACCCGGTCCTGATCGACACGTATAATCGAGAGATGGACGTGCTTTACGACCATGTTCGCGACTTCATCATCGCTCATTACAAGGTGACAGACCGGGATGACACGCCATATTGGCGATATTGTCAGAGCATGACCGTTCCGGATTCGCTCGCGGCAAAGTTGGAACTGTTCAGCGAACGCGGTGAGACGCGCGTGATGCCCAGCGATTTGTTCGGTGAAACCAGCTGGTTTGCGGTTCTCTACGGTCAGGGCCTGATTCCGCGATCCTATCATCCGATCGCCAACGTCCTTTCGGAGGACGAACTGCAGCTGGCGGTGGCGGGGATCAGGACGGCGATCCGACGCCGCGTGGATTCGCTTCCGTCGCACGCCGATTTCATCGAACGGTGCTGCGCCGCCAAGCCTGCCGCGACGGCAGCATGATCGATCCGGTCCGCACCTGCGGGGCGCTGTGTGCGCTTGCCGTCGATCCCGTTTGCCGCAATCGGAACTAGGGCGTGCTGCCCCAGATCCATCACGCGGGAATCGAAAAGACGCCGATCCTTGTGATCGACGACATCGTCGATAACCCTGATGCTCTCGTCGATTATGCGGCCTCGCTGGCTCCGTTTCCGCCCGAGAACGGCAATTATTACCCCGGCTTGCGGCTGCGATTCCCGCGTGACCCGATCATGGTCGACTATGTGGATAGCATCTGCCGGACGCTCGCCGGCCTTATGGGAAGCGCTTATGGCCTCCGCAGGATCGCGGTGGCCGACGCGTCGTTTTCGATCGTCACCAAGCAGCCATCCGAATTGAATCCTCTGCAGACGATTCCCCATTTCGATTCGCCCAACCCGCTGTTTTTCGCGGCGCTGCATTATCTGTCACATCACGAAGGCAGCGCCACGGCCTTCTTCCGCCATGCGCGGACGGGCTTCGAGACGCTGACCCTTCCGCGCACCGGCCCTTTTGGGCAGGCGCGCGAGAAGGACCAGGCGATGTACGGGGCGGCGAAAGGCTATGTCCGCGGCTCAACGAACGGCTTCGACGAGATTGGTCGTGTTCAAGCGCGCTTCAATCGCCTGGTGGTTTATCCCGGCAACCTGTTCCATTCGGGTATATTGCCCGACGATTATGATTTCAGTCCGGACCCGCGGCGCGGCCGGCTCACCATCAATATCTTCCTGGACGGGGAGAGTTGACCGCGCGCACCGTGTCGCGTTGCTTTATCCGGCGATCATCCGCTCGATATAGTCGCTCGCCAGCGGTAGCTTGAGCGCGGTCTGCTCATAGCCGTTGCGCTGCTCCGTGATCGCGCGCAGCAGCGCGGCCTCCGGCAGCGCGTCGGCAAGTGGGTCAACGTTGCCGGGTATGACATCTTGCCCGAGCATCACCGCGACCCAGCTTGGCACGTCGAACAGTTCGTTATTGTAGCGGAACACCCGGCCGTGCTCGCGAAACAGCTCGAATTTGTGCTTGAGCGTGTCGGGCAATTCCATCGTTCGCACGTGATCCCAGAATGCCCCAGCTCGCCGCGTTGCATGATAGTGCAGGATGATGAAATCGCGCACCGGTTCGTAGCTGTTGACCATCGCACGGTTGAACTCATCCCGTTCTACCGCGCTGATCCCGCGCCCCGGAAACAAGGCGAGCAGCTTCTGAATTGAATGCTGGACCAGGTGGATGCTGGTCGATTCGAGAGGTTCGAGGAAGCCGGCGGACAGGCCGATCGCTACGACATTCTTCTCCCAGGCTTTGGACCGGCGTCCGGCCTTGAACTTGAGCAGCCGCGGTTCGGCGATGGGCTTCGAATCCAGCGTGTCGAGCAGGATACGCCCCGCCTCGTCATCGGACATATGCGCGCTGGAATAGACATGGCCGTTGCCCGTCCGGTGCTGGAGCGGGATGCGCCATTGCCACCCCGCCGGATGCGCCGTTGCGCGCGTATAGGGAAGCAAAGGATCCTTGCGCTCCGATGGAACGGCAAGCGCACGGTCGCACGGAAGCCAGTGGCTCCAGTCCTCGAACTTCACATCGAGCGCGTCGCCGAGCAGCAGGCTGCGGAACCCCGAGCAGTCGATAAACAGATCGCCACGGACCCGCCGGTCGTCATCGAGCTTGAGCGCAGTGACATATCCCGTTTCGCTGTCCCGCTCGACCTCGATGATGCGGCCCTCGATCCGTTCCGCACCGGACTTTTCGGCATGGCCGCGGAGGAATTGCCCATAGGCGGCGGCGTCGAAGTGAAACGCGTAGGCAAGCTGTGAAAGCGGATCGGCTGGATCCCTGGACGAATGCGCAAAGCGATGTTTCGCGGCTGCGGCCCCCGACATGGAGTAAGCGTCGAGCGGCCCAACGGAAGGGCGATCGCGGTACTTCAGCCAGGCCTGATGAAAGGAAAGGCCGTTCAAGGGCCGGCCGATCTCGCCGAACTGATGGAAGTAGCGCTCACCCTCCTCGGTCCAGCCGACGAACTCTATACCAAGCTTGTACGTCGCGTGGGTCGCCCGGAGATATTCAGACTCGTCGAGCCCGAGCTGATGGTTGAACTCGAGGATCGGCGGGATCGTGCCCTCGCCGACGCCGACGGTGCCAATCGCTTCGGATTCGACCAGCACGATCCGCCGGCCATTGCCGCCGACGAATCGCGCCAGCGCGGCCGCGGCCATCCAGCCCGCGGTGCCGCCGCCAACGATCACGATGCGCCGGATCGGCGCGTCCCCGCTCATGCGCGCCGCCCTAGTTCGTATCGAACCCCCACGCTACCCCCGGAACAAGTCGTCAATCACGCTTCATCCCGCAAGGGATACGAAGTGCCCATGAAAGCCGACTCAGTTGGACTGTGTCTTGTTGCCCGCGTTCGCCTGCGCCACCAGCTGATTGAAGGTCTGGGCCGTAATGCTCAGCAGCAAGCCCTTGTCGTCCTTGCCGAACGCACTCAGCGGCACACCGATCTTACCATGGCCCGTGTCGACTACGATCTGCTCTGCATCGGCGACAATCTCGTTCGATCCGAGAGTCGCGACCGTCCCGATCGGAACGCCCTTGACGTCGCGAACCTGTGCGCCCGACTTGATGTCCGCCGCGGTCGCGGGGACGGCGACCGGACGCTTCGACCTAGCGTTTTCCCGATCCTTGTCGGTAGTCTTTACGCCGCGCGCGGAAAGCGTGTTGTAGGAAGAGTCGAGCTCGCGGTTAGCGGCCGCGACGTCCTGGGATCGGACTCCGCCCCCACTCCCTGCCGGCATCGTTGGCGCTGACGACATCTGTGCATTTGCCGCACCTGCCGACGCGAGAACCACTCCTCCGGTGATCCAAAATAGAATGGTTTTCCGCATAGTTCCAAGCTCCTTCCGACGCATTATCGTTTCTTCGCCTTTGCCGCGAATGATAGGCCCAACCAAGGCCCGTTAAAGCTGGCTTTCGCAAGATGTTGCGAAAGGGATCGTGGCTTCGCAAAACGGCTCAAGCCATAGACGAGCGCCGGTTTATGGCCTTTGAGCAATTATATGACAATATAGGCTGAATCGCAACGATGGCGAGCCGAAAAAGGAGCCGCGGTGAAACTGCGAGCATGATCGACCCGGATCGTCGCTGACATGGATATGGTCGAGCGGGCCTTTACGGGCCAACCCGGACGACCCAATGGCGGAGAGGGTGGGATTCGAACCCACGGTACGGTTGCCCGCACGCCGCATTTCGAGTGCGGTGCTTTCGACCTCTCAGCCACCTCTCCGCGCGAGGGTTCCGGTCGAAGGAGGGGCGCTCCTAACGCACGGAACCGCACTTGCCAAGCGTGGGTTGCACAGGAAAGTAGCGACATTAGATTATAGTCATGATTCCTTCCCGCACTTCCCACATCCCCCCCTCCGGCCGCGACACCATGCCGTCCGTTGCCGAGGCGCGTTTCACCATCGGCGACGTGGTGCGACATCGGCTGTTCGCGTTCCGCGGCGTCGTCTTCGATATCGACCCCGTCTTCGCGAACAGCGAGGAATGGTATTCGGCGATCCCGGAGGATGTCCGCCCGAACCGCGACCAGCCCTTTTATCACCTGCTCGCCGAGAATTCGGAGAGCAGCTACATCGCTTATGTCAGCCAGCAGAATCTGGAGCGCGACGAGAGCGAGGAGCCGATCGACCACCCCGCAATCTCCGGGTTGTTCGAGCCGTTCGATCATGGCCGCTACATGTTGCGCCGCGAGCTCCGCCACTAATGCTCATAATCTTGATCCAGGTAAGGTCCTGACGCCCGAATGCGCCCGATGGTTGGCTCGATAGGTCAACCAACGCTTTCACCTCGTGCCGAACTTGCCTAAAGCTGGATCATGAGGATGCCCATACGCGGCGCAAACGGCCGCTTTCCGGAATTTGCCTGCGCCTTTATCGCGCTGGCAAGCTTGGCGGCCCCCGCCAATGCCTATCTCTACTGGACCCAGCCGTCGATCGCGGGTGCTCCAGTTATGGGCGGCGAGCCCGGAATTACGTTGCCGATGCCGGGCGCGCAGCCCAAGGAACTGGCCGCTGGGCTGCTCTGGACGATGCGCGCGGGCCTCAACGTCGCCGCGTTGCAATGCCAGTTCGTGCCGGCGCTCTCGACGGTGCGTAACTATAACAATATGCTGCACCAGCATGCGGCGGAGCTTCAGGCGGCCTACGCCACGCTCGGCGGCTATTTCAAACGCGTCAACGGCAAGACCTGGCAGACCGCGTTCGACGACTTCACGACCAAGACCTATAATGGCTTCTCGACACTGCAAGCGCAGCTGATTTTTTGCGAGACCGCCTCCTCGATCGGACGGCAGACGCTGGAAGCGCCGAGCGGGCATCTCGGCGAGATCGCAACCGAACGCATGCGCGAGTTCCGCAACAGCCTTATCCCGCTAGGGGATATGGCCTTCGCACAGCGTTATACCAACGTGCAGTTCGAACCGATCGTCGATCCGCGCTGCTATAATAAGAAAGGCAAAGAGATACGCTGCAAGACCAAGGAGTGAGTCCAGCCTAGCGGAGGCCGAGCAATTTGTGCGTCTGCAACGACAAGCGCCAGCGTGGGTGATCCAGCACGAAGCGGATAGCGGCTTCATGCGCCTCCTTCGCTGCGGGCCCGTCCATCGGCTGAACCAGCCAGTGGCGAAAATCCCAGCGTTCGATTTCGGCAGGGTCGAGGCCGGACTGCGGCCACACCATTTTCAGCTCGTCGCCCTCGCGCTGGACCACCTTTGTCCCGGCCTTGGGGCTGACACAGATCCAGTCGACACCCTCAATGACCGGGATCGTGCCGTTAGTCTCAATCGCGATCCGTAAGCCGCGCTCCTTGAGCGCCGCGACCAAAGCCGCGTCGAGCTGGAGCATCGGCTCGCCCCCGGTAATCACGACAAGCGGCTCGCCTCCTTTTTTGGGCGCGCCTTGATTCCAGAAGGACAACACGCGATCGGCCAGGCTATCGGCATCGGCGAAACGTCCGCCGCCATCGCCATCCATGCCGATAAAATCGGTGTCGCAGAAGGTGCAGTCGGCCCCGGCCCGATCTTCCTCGCGACCCGACCATAAATTGCAGCCGGCAAAACGCAGAAAGACGGCTCGCATGCCCGCCTGCAGCCCCTCACCCTGCAGCGTCAGGAACATCTCCTTGACGGCGTAGCTCACGCCGGCGGTACCGCGTAACGGGTCGGATCTGGCAGGCCCGCCTCACTGAAGCCCTTGGAGCGCAGGCGGCAGCTATCGCAGCGACCGCAATGCAGGCCGCCAGGCTGGGGATCGTAGCAGGACCAGCTCATGCCCGCGTCGATACCAAGCCGCGCCGCCTCGGCGGCGATGTCCGCCTTCGTCATGTGCAGAAGCGGCGTGTGGATTGTGAAGCGGTCACCTTCCACGCCCGCCCTGGTTGCGAGGTTGGCGAGCGCCTCGAACGCCTCGACGAATTCTGGCCTGCAGTCGGGATAACCCGAATAGTCGAGCGCGTTGACCCCGATATGGATAGCGCGCGCGCCGGTCGCTTCCGCCAGCCCGAGCGCGAGGCTCAGGAAAATCGTGTTGCGCGCGGGCACATAGGTGCTTGGGATGCCGGGCTGAACGCCTTCCTTGGGAATCGCCATATCCTTGTCGGTCAGCGATGAGCCACCGAACTGGGTCAAATCGAGCGGCAGCACGATGTGGCGTACCGCACCCAGATGCTTCGCGATCCGGGCCGCCGCGTCCAGTTCGATCCGGTGACGCTGGTTGTAGTCGATGGTGAGCGCGACCAGCGGATGACCGGCTTCGACCGCAAGCGCGGCCACGACCATCGAATCGAGCCCGCCCGAAACCAGCACGACCGCGCCATCTTTCTGTCCGTCATTCTTCAACATGGCCGCCGGATATAAGAAGCGATGCTTTGGCGCAAAGGGAAGGCCGGACAAAAGAAAGGGCCGCCCGGAGGCGGCCCAGATTTGGCCTCGCGGCCGTCTAGGGAGGACAGTGCCAAAAAGAATGGCACATCTGCCCCTAACATGGATGAATTAAACAGCGGGTTAACGGCCTTCGACATGGTTTGTGGCGTCTAAGCCGCGACGGGATCGATCGCGAAGCTGCGCGCACAGAATTCGCAATTCACCTCGATCCGGCCGTCCGCGCCCGCCATCGCGGCGCGCTCCTCCTCCGGGAAGCGGGCGATGACACGGGCAACATGGTCGGGATCGCAGCGGCAGCCCTTGCGCGGTGGCAGGGTTGCGCTGACCCGCACCTCGTCCTCGTTGAACAGGCGCCACAGCAAAGTCTGGAGCGGCAAGTCGGCATCCGCGAGCTCTTCGCTGTGCACGCTGCCACCGAGCGCGGCGACATGGCCCCATTCAGGATGGTCGAGCCGCGTGTGCAGCCGATCGCGCCCCTCCTCGCCTTCCGGCAGATGCTGGAGCATCAGGCCGCCACCGACCAGATTACCCTCTGCGTCACGACCGATACCGATCCTTACCAGGCTAGGAATCTGTTCCGACTGGGCGAAATAGGATTCGGCTGCCTCAGCCAGGCTCGCCCCCTCCAGCGGGACGATGCCCTGATAGCGCTCGCCCGACACCGCCTGATCGAAGGTGATGGCGAGATAAGCTTTGCCAAACAGCGCGAAAAGCGACGGACTGGCGGGAATTTCCGCCAGCCGATCCGCGTCATGGCGCGCATAACCGCGCAGCTCGCCGCCCCGGTAATCAGCGACGAGAAGGTCGATCACGCCATTTTCGGTCTGCGCCTGCAGCGTGAGCTGGCCTTCGGTATCCTTGAGCGTCGCGCCGAGCAGAGCCGCGAGCACGATCGCCTCCGCCAGCACATTTTCGATCGCGGGTGGATAGCCATGCGCGGACAGGATCGCATTCAGCGACGGCCCAAGCCGCACCAGCCGTCCACGCGCGTGACGATCGGGAATGGTGAAGGCGAGCGCGCCGTCAAGATTGGGTGTGTCGAGATTTTCGGAGGTCATGACGGGCATGTAGGAAGCGGCGCGATATTTTGCGACCTTACCAGGCAAGGCATGCTGTCCCGGTGCTTCAAAGCTTGCCGAAGCACCATAGCAAGACCGCTTTCTGCGCATGAAGACGATTCTCCGCCTCGTCCCAGATCGCCGATTGCGGGCCATCGATGACCGCATCGACCACTTCCTCGCCGCGATGTGCAGGCAAGCAGTGCAGGAACATGGCATCACCATTGGCCTGGGCTATCAAGCTTTCGCTGACCTGGTAGGGCGCCATTGCCTGCAATTTGCGGTCGGCATGCGCCTGGCCCATCGAAATCCAAGTGTCGGTGACGACGATATCCGCGCCCGTCACTGCGATTTTCGGATCGCGGGTCAGCACGAACGGATGGTTGCCGCCGCGCGCATTGGCTCGCTCCATCACTTGAGGCTCGGGCTCATAGCCCTCCGGGCAGGCGGCCGTGACGTCGAAGCCCAGCAGACTGCCCGCTTCGATGATCGAGTGGAGCACGTTATTGCCATCGCCGAGCCAGGCCCAGCGCGTGCCCTCAACCCCGCCTTTGCGCTCGATCACGGTCAGCAGGTCGGCCATGATCTGGCAGGGATGGCTCATGTCGGTGAGGCCGTTGATCACCGGCACGCTGGCATGGTCGGCCAGTTCGACCGCCTTCGCATGGTCGTCGGTGCGGATCATGATCGCGTCGACATAGCGCGACAGCACGCGCGCCGTGTCCGCAATCGTCTCGCCGCGGCCCAGCTGCGAGGTGCCGCCGTCGAGAATGATGGTGGTGCCGCCGAGCTGGCGCATCGCCATGTCGAACGAGACGCGGGTGCGGGTCGAGTTCTTCTCGAAGATCATCCCCAGTACATGGCCATCGAGCGGCCGGTCGACATCCGGCCTGCCCTTCGGCCAGCCCGTGCGCGTCAGCTTGCGGCTGCGCGCATCGTCGAGCATCGCCCGCAGCGCGTCGGGTCCGGCATCGGCCAAATCCAGGAAATGGCGAGTCATACTTCAGTCCCCAAACCACTCATCCTCCTGGAACGAGCGTGTTCATGATCACGCCGCCTCCGGCACCTTGTAGCTGCGCGCGCCGGCCGAGAGCTTTTCGATACACTCGGCGATATGGCTTTCGTCGATATTGAGCGGCGGAAGCATGCGCACGATATTGTCCCCGCCGGCAGCGGTCAGCAGCCCGTGATTGTCGCGCAGATGCGCCACGAAGCCGCGGCTTTCGGTCTTGAGGCGGAGGCCCAGCATCAGGCCGGCTCCACGCACGCTTTCGAACAGATGATCGTGATTGGGGATCAGCTGCTCCAGCGCCTGGCGCAACCGCTCTCCCATCCGCTTGACGTTGTCGAGGAAGGTCTGCTCGCCCACCACGTCCAGCACCGCCTCGCCCGCGGCCATGGCGAGCGGGTTGCCGCCATAGGTCGAGCCATGCGTGCCGATCACCATGCCACTCGCCGCCTCTTCGGTCGCGAGGCAAGCACCCAGCGGGAAACCACCCCCGATGCCTTTGGCGACGCACATGATGTCGGGCGTGACGCCATATTGCTCATGGGCGAAGAAAGTGCCGGTGCGTGCGTAGCCGCATTGTATCTCGTCGAGGATGAGCAGCATGCCGTTCTTGTCGGCAAGGTCGCGCAGTCCTGTCATGAATTCCTGGGTGGCAGGCATGATGCCGCCCTCTCCCTGAATCGGCTCGATCAGGAAGCCTGCTGCGTCCGGGCCGATTGCGGCTTCGGCCGCGGCCAGATCGTTGAACGGCACCACCGTGAAGCCGGGCAGAAGCGGCTCGAAACCGTCCCGCATCTTCGGCTGATTGGTCGCCGAGATCGCGCCCATCGTCCTGCCGTGGAAGGCATTCGAAAAGCTGATGATCCGGTTCTTCTCCGGATTCTCCTTCGCATAATGATAGCGGCGCGCGGTCTTGATCGCGCATTCGACCGCTTCGGTGCCGGAATTGGTGAAGAACACGGTATCGGCAAAGGTCTTGTCGACCAGCCGCTGCGCCAAATGCTCGCCCTGCGGGCTGCCATAGAGGTTCGAAACATGCATCAGGGTCGCCGCCTGCTCGGCGATCGCCTTGACCAGGCCGGGATGGCCATGGCCGAGGATGTTCACCGCGATGCCGGCAGCGAAATCCAGATAACGCTCACCCTGCTCGCCGATCAGATAGGCGCCCTCGCCTCGCACCGGACGCACACCACACCGCGGGTAGACGGGCATGAGAGGCGTGATGGTCATCGAAACAGGCTCCTTGAAAGACGCGAAATAAGCTCGGAATCGCTCCGGAAAGAAAAAAGCGGCCACGAGCCTGATCGTTATCGGTGGAAGCGCTAGGCGCCTCCACTGATAGCGTGGATCAGGCTCGATTTACGATGAGACCCCGATTCACGGCCCAGGGAATCCTGGACCGATCAAGGTCTTGGGGTCGCCTGAAACGCGGCTATATCGCCGCGCGCTCGGGAGCGTCAATCGTTGCGGGGGGTTGCGTTAACGCGGACCGGATCGGTCGTGCCGTTTTGAACCGGCCGGACGAACTTCAGCGGATCGAAGGTCGCCACATCGTACGCGACGGACGCACGAGCTGCGGCTGGGGATTGCCGCTCACGGGCTTGCGCGCAAGGCGGGGATCGATCATCGAATCGAACTGGACACCGACGCGGCCGCCCGCGGTCCAGGCAATCTTGCCGGTGACCGTGCCGATGCCGCGCAAATCGGCCTCGATCAGGTCGCCGCGTGAGAAATTGACCGGGCTTTCCGCCATCATGCCGCCCGGCGAGAGGTTGCGAACCTTGACCTGAACCTCGGCACTGCCCGGGCGACGCATCGCCGCCATGAGGAACATCGAGTCCCTCGGCTCCGAACGCATGGATTCGAAGCGCGCATCGGCATCTGCCGTTTCTTCAGGAACGATGCCTTGGTCCACTGCCATCCTCAATCACCTGATGGCAGATATGGACAGAATTGGTTTGGAAGCCGTTAACGCTCGGCTTTAGCGCAATTATTCCTCGCGGCTTACCTTCTCGTTGCGCTCGTGCCGTTCCTGCGCTTCGACCGTCATCGTGGCCACCGGCCGCGCCTCGAGCCGGGCGAGCGAAATCGGCTCGCCGGTTACCTCGCAATAGCCATATTCCCCTTCGTCGATGCGGCGGATCGCGGCGTCGATCTTGGAAATAAGCTTGCGCTGGCGGTCACGGGTTCGGAGCTCGATACCCCAGTCGGTTTCGGAGGAGGCCCGATCCGTAACGTCGGGTTCGCGGAGGGAGTCGATCTGCAGTTGGTTCAGGGTCTCACGCGATTCGCGGAGAATGGATTCTTTCCAATCCTGCAGTTTCCGGCGGAAATATGCCTGTTGTCGGGGGTTCATGAACTCTTCGTTCGGCAATGGCCGATAGTCCCGATCCAGTTCGTCGTTGTCGTTATCGATTTGCTTCGCCGCAGTAGCCATAGACTTTACTCGCCACCCCTAGCGAGGCGTTGGCCGTGGCCCCCGCCCCGTATCTGCCCTTGGCGGGGGCCTATACGCGCGTGAGGGGGGCGTAACAAGCTGGCGGCGCGTAACGACTCGTAACGCGCCGCCTATTTCGTTCAAAAGTTGTGGATTATTTGCCTGCACCGCCCGTTTTGGGGGCCGCAGCTTTCGCCGCCGCGTCGATCTGCGCGGCCGTCAAGCCGATCACAAGTCCGTTCGGCCCCTGCGCGAACGCGGTCTTGGGAAGCTGCGCTTTGCTGTTGGCGGTCGCGACCGTGACCAGGTCGCCGCTCACCGCATCGACCTTGCCGACTGCAGCTCCGCCAGGGCCACTCACCGCCATGCCGGCTGCGATCTCGGTCGGCTTGGTCGCCGCCTGGACCTTCGCTTCCAGGTCAGCCTTGGTAATGCCGACCACCAGGCCATTCGCACCCTTCGCAAACGAAGCGACGGGAATTGCCGCTTTCACGGTGCCCGTGGAGAGCACGGCATTGCCGCCACTCACCGATTCGATCGTGCCGACCGGCGCGCCGGTTGAATCGACAACGGTGGCGCCGGCAGTAACATCTGCCGCCGCGGGAGCCGTGGCGGCCGCCGGCGCGGGTTGGGTGGCCTGCGCGAAGGCAGGCAGGGCCAAACCAGCCGAACCGGCCAGGGCGAGAACCAGATATTTCATTTTACTCTCCTCAAAAGACGAAACCATCACACTGCATCGATGTGGGGCTTTTCCAGCCTTTTCCGCGGGCGGGCAGGATGGGCCGTTATCTCCCTGGGCTCAGCCGTTCGTTTCTTGATAGTTCTGGAGCACGGCCTCGATCCGATCGACCGGATGTCCGGTCAGATCCTTGGGGATTTCGGCCGTGATCCTGCCTTCAACCTGCTTGTGATAATGTTTGCGCAATTCGCCCAATGTCTTTGGCGGCGCCACGATGATCAACCTTTCGAACTCATTGGCGAGCGCGGCGCGATTGATGCGGTCCGCGGCTTCCGCCGCGAAGCGCTGCTCGGCCTGGACGTGGAAATCCGTCTCACCGGCAGTCGATCCGCCGCCGGCACCAGGGCTGCCCGGTTTCTGGCCGGCCTGATCGGTCTTGATGTCACGGTCATATTGATCCGCCTGCTGCTCGGCGGCGATCACGGTTAGGTTGGGATTGTCGGCGTCGCCTTCGTTGCGAAAGAACAGCATCTTCGCGCCGTCGGCGACGAGAACGTAGCTGTCGTGGGGAATGCGCATCGGGCTGCCTCCTGTTGGCTATTCTCCCAAGCAACGCGCATATGCGCGCGCAGGTTGCAGGGTTGCGCCGCCGCGAAGCCCCGGCCATTAGCCCCGGATGCACGACATACGCGCAATCCGCGAAGACCCCGCCGCTTTCGACGCCGGCCTGCAGAAGCGGGGCCTTGCGCCCCAGGCCGCCGGCTTGCGCCAGCTCGACGAGGCACGGCGCGCCAAGGTGACCGAAGCGCAAGCACTGCAGACGCGCCGTAACGAGGCTTCGAAGGAGATCGGCAAGGCCAAGGCTGCGCGGGAAGACGACACCGCACAGGCCCTGATGATCGAGGTTGCGAACATCAAGGACCGCATGGCCGAGCTTGAGGGCGAAGCCGCGGAGGCCGCGCGCGCGCTCGATGAGGCGCTGGCCGCCTTACCTAACATTCCCGCCGCCGACGTCCCCGAGGGTGAGGACGAGACGGCCAATGTCGAACTGAAGCGGTGGGGCAGCCCGCGCAACTTCGACTTCGCGCCCAGGGACCATGCTGATGTCGGCCCCGCAATCGGCCTGGATTTCGAAGGCGGCGCCCTTCTTTCCGGCGCCCGTTTCACCGCGCTACGCGGCCAGGCGGCGCGGCTCCACCGCGCGCTCGGCCAATATATGCTGGACACGCAGACGGCCGCCAACGGCTACGAGGAGACCGCGCCACCTCTGCTGGTACGCGACGAGGCAATGTTCGGCACCGGCCAGCTGCCCAAATTCGCAGACGACCTGTTCCGCACCACCGACGGTCGATGGCTGATCCCCACCGCCGAGGTCAGTCTGACCAACCTCGTTCGTGAGCAGATATTGGCCGAGGCGGCGCTGCCTGTGCGCCTCACCGCGCTCACGCCCTGCTTTCGGTCCGAAGCGGGTGCCGCCGGACGTGACACGCGCGGCCTGATCCGCCAGCACCAGTTCGAGAAGGTCGAGCTGGTTGCGATCAGCGCCCCCGAATGCTCGGACGGGGAGCATGAGCGCATGACACGCGCCGCCGAGGGCATACTCGAGGCTTTGGAGCTGCCATATCGCCGCATGCTGCTCTGCGCAGGGGATATGGGTTTTACCGCGCGAAAGACCTACGACCTCGAAGTCTGGCTGCCAGCGCAGCAAACCTTTCGCGAGATTTCGAGCTGTTCGAACTGTGGCGATTTCCAGGCGCGGCGCATGGATGCGCGGTATCGGCCCGCGGAGAACGTAGCGGGCAAAGGTGGCACGGCCTTCGTCCACACGCTGAATGGGTCGGGCCTGGCGGTTGGGCGTGCACTGGTCGCGGTGATCGAAAACTATCAGCAGGCGGACGGATCGGTGACGGTTCCGACGGTACTTAAGCCCTATATGGGCGGGCTGGACGTGCTCCGCCCCGCATGAAGAGCCTCGCGGCCCTGCTGGCTTTGAGCCTGATCGCGGCCGCCCCCGCCGCCGAAAAGGCGTCGAAGCATGAGGCCGCCAAGAGCGAGCGGAAACCCGCGACCATTTCGGACGATGGCGAGGATAGCAGCTCGTCGACCAGCAAGATGCCCGCGCAAAAGAAGCCTGCCGCGAAGACGGCCACGTCGAACGACAAGGATGCGGACACGCCTGCCGCCAAGACCCCGGTCAAGCCAAGGACGATCGACGCCGGTTCCCTGCAATCCAATAGCAAGCCGATCACCGACACCAAGGCGGCCGGTGGAGCCAAGCCCGTCTGGGAGGTGAAGCAGGTCCCACCCGACGCGGTTGAGGTCGCCAAGTCCACCTACGTGATCCAGCCCGGCGACACCTTGTCGGCCGTGGTGCGCAAGACCGGCGAAGGCGCCGACGTGATTGCCCACGACAACGACTTGAAGCCGCCGTTCAAGTTGCGCCCGGGGCAGAAGCTCAAAATCGCGGGCGGACGCTACCACACCGTCAAGAAGGGCCAGAGCGGCATCGCGATCGCCCGGGCCTATCAGGTCGAATGGTCGAAGATCATCGAGCTAAACCATCTGCAGGAGCCCTTCACCTTGCGCGAGGGCCAGCGATTGCTGCTGCCGCCCGCCCAGGACGTGGCGAAGATGTCGCTCGAACAGCGCGCGGCCGCCTTCAAGATCGACCTGACCGATCTGGCTACGGGCAGCGAGCCCGCGCTCGCACCGACTGCCAAGGCCGCTTCACCCACCCCCTCGCCGACCCGCCAGCTCGCCCCGACGACGCCGGTCGCGGAACCGACCGCATCCTTTGCCGGCGGGTTCGATTGGCCGGTCGAAGGCAGGGTTACGCGCGCTTATGGGCCGATGGACAATGGCGGCCGCAATGATGGCATCACCATCGCCGCGCCGCGCGGCACCGCCGTTGTCGCGGCGGCCGACGGCGTGGTGATGTGGGTGGGCGAGCATCCCGCTTTCGGCAATGTCGTGCTGATCAAGCATGGTAGCGGCTGGATCACGATCTACGGCAATGCCGACAAATTGCTGGTCAAGCGCGGCCAGGCGGTGAGGATCGGCCAGCCGATCGCGCGGGTGGGCACTTCCGGCACCAGCGCCGGCGAGCAGCCGCAGACCTTCTTTGAAGTCCTGCAGGGCAAGAAGCCGGTCAATCCGATGAGCTTGCTGCCAAAGCGCAGCAAGGGCATGCCCGCGCAAAGCGACGATGATGTCGGGTATGACAGCAACAATCAGGGTACGAACTGACCGCCGTTCTGCGGTCGTCGCCTCACTTGCGCGCGAGCCAGGCGGTTGTCTGGCCGCCCATCAGATCGATCATATTGCCCTGAACGAGGCTGATATCGAGCGGGTGTTCGCCCCAGGCCGGCAATGGGCTGTACCGCTGCATCACGATACCCAGCAATCCCGCCGCCGGCCCGGGCTCGATATGGATCCGCAGCACTGCGCCTTGCGCGTCCCCCACGCACTCGGCCGTCAACTGGCCGGCCAGTTCGACATAAGGCGGATCGGTTTCGGGCGCGAAGCTCGGTTTCGACAAATAGGTTTCGAGCGCGCCGCGTCCGCCGCCGATCGCGGCCGGATTGACGCATAAGGGCGCCACGCCCGACGGCGTTGCGCCGAAAAAGCGCGGCCCTTCATGGCTGTCCAGATAAGACGACCACGCGACCACGCAGCCCGTCTGGTCGGGCGCCGCGCAAGGTTTCACGTCATGAAAACTCTTGGCATTAAGATCCGGATTTCCCGCGAGATAAGCCGCCACCAGCAGTTTCTGCGCGGGCTTGCCGTCAATCTCCTCGGCGATCAGTTGCTTGAGGATGATCGCCCCCTGGCTGTGTCCGACCAGCACCACGCCGCGGCCATGATTGTCATGCGCGAGATAGGATTTCCAGGCCGCCAGCACGTCGCGATAGGGAGTGCCAAAATCGGAACTGCCCGCAGTCTGGTGCATCGTCCAGGCCAGCGCCGCCATCGTGAACTGATGATAGATCGGCACGAACAACCGGCACCGCGCGGTCAGGCGCGCGGCCTGGCCATGGATCGAGCGCTTCTCGCCCTCGTCGAGCACCAGATCGCTGAACATCGTCTTGTCGAGCGACGCGGTCGGATAGACGTAGAAACAGTCGATCGGCGGGTCCTTGGCCACGATATGCGGTGCGGGTGTGCGTCCGCCGGCCGCGTCGATCTTGATCGCGTCCAGGTTGGTCGAGCAAGTGCCATCGTCCACGCCCGGCCGGCAGGCCCAGCTCGCGGATTTGCTGTAATCGATTGGCGACGTATCGCCATGTTCGGGCATCGTCGCGGGCGCGGGCGGCATCTGCGCGGAGGCGGCGGCGGAGACAAATAAGCCGGCCAGAAGCAAAATCGACCGCATCACCACCGGCTCCCCTCGTAATTTCCTGACACACACGCTATGTGGCCCGCTCTCCCATGGCAACTATTCTCCCCTCCCCGCCCAAGGTCGGCATGGTGTCGCTCGGCTGTCCCAAGAATCTGGTCGACAGCGAACGCATCCTCACCAAGCTCCGCGCCGACGGTTATCAGATGTCGCCCGATTATGCCGGCGCGGACGTGGTGCTGGTCAACACTTGCGGCTTTCTCGATTCCGCCAAGGAAGAGAGCCTTGAGGCGATCGGCGAGGCGATCGCCGAAAATGGCCGTGTCATCGTCACCGGCTGCATGGGCAAGGAAGCCGAAGTCATCCGCGCGCGCTTTCCACAGGTGCTCGCGGTCACCGGCGCGCATCAATATGAGCAGGTCGTCGGCGCGGTGCATGATGCGGCGCCCGTGCCGCCCTCAGCCTATCTCGATCTGGTGCCGGAACGGGATCTCAAACTCACCCCGCGCCACTACAGCTATTTGAAGATCTCCGAGGGCTGCAACCACCGCTGCTCCTTCTGCATCATCCCGGCGCTGCGCGGCGACCTGGTCAGCCGGCGTCCCGACGCGATCCTGCGCGAGGCGGAAAAGCTGGTCGCGGCCGGCACCCGCGAATTGCTGGTCATCAGCCAGGATACGAGCGCCTATGGCCTCGATTTGCGCCACGCCTCCTATCCCTTGAAGGGCGGCGGCGAGATTCGCGCCGACATGACCGATCTCGCCCGCCATCTCGGCCGGCTCGGCGCCTGGGTGCGGCTCCACTATGTCTATCCTTATCCGCACGTTGATCGCGTCATCCCGCTGATGGCGGAGGGGCTGGTGCTGCCCTATCTCGACATCCCCTTCCAACACGCCTCGCCGTCGGTGCTGCGCGCGATGAAGCGCCCCGCCAACGATGCCAAGGTGCTCGACCGGATTCGCGGGTGGCGCGAAATCTGCCCCGACATCGCGATCCGTTCGACCTTCGTCGTCGGCTTCCCCGGCGAGACCGAGGCGGATTTCGACTATCTGATGGACTGGCTGGATGAAGCCCAGCTCGACCGCGTCGGCGCGTTCCGCTTCGAGCCCGTCGCCGGTGCCGCCGCCAACGATCTCCCCGGCGCCGTGCCCGAAGAGGTCAAGGAAGGGCGTTATGCCCGCCTGATGGAGAAATGCGCGGCAATTTCCGCCGCCAAGCTCCAGGCCAAAATCGGCCGCACGCTCGACGTGATCATCGATATTGCCGATGACGAAGGCGGCGCCACTGGCCGCTCAACGGCCGACGCGCCCGAAATCGACGGCGAGGTGCATCTGCGCGACACCCAGAACCTCCAACCGGGCGACATCGTACGCGTGCGGATCGAGGATGCGGACGAGCATGATCTGTTCGGGGCGATAGCCTAGGCCGGGCATCATCCTCGCTGGACTCGCAGCAGCGCGATGCCGAAGGCGACGAAAAGGCCGCCGGTCAAACGGTTGAACATCCGCCGCAGTCGGGCGCGCCTGAGATGGCGCGCCAGCGCGTTACCTCCCAGGCCATAAACCAGGTACCATCCCGCCTCGATCACCGCGAACGTGAGAACCAGCAGGGCGAATTGCGGGGCCTTCGGAGCACCGGGTACCACGAACTGTGGCAGGAAAGCTGCCGCGAACAGCAACAGCTTGGGATTGCTTATCGAGATAAGGAAGCCGCCCCGGAACAGGGTGGCCGGCGAGACTGCGGGCGGCATATTGTCGTCGGCAAGATCGAGCGGCATGACGTCCGACTGCCACGCCCGGACGCCGAGATAGACCAGGTAGGCGACGCCCACGTAACGCAGCAGGTCGAACAGCCCGGGCAAGGCGGTGAGGAAGGCCGCCAGTCCCGCTGCCGACGCGGCGAGAGCGGTGATCACGCCGGTCAGGCACCCCGCCATCGTCGCCAGACCGCGGCGCAGGCCGACGGCCAGGCTGCGCGTCATGACGTGAAGCATGTTCGGCCCTGGCGTGCCGCTCAACAGAAACACGGCGACGACGAAAAGCCACCAATTATGCAGCGTCACGTTCTGCCCTTCTCTCGCTTGTACGCGTTCGGCGGTCGGGCCGGCCTCGCCTTCTTTAGGATAGGCGGTCTGCCCTAGGCGTCGAGCCCGCGCCGATCAATTTCCTGCAGGATCGCATTGGCCCGCGGGCCACCGCTGGTCTCCATTGCCAGCAGGCGCAGCAACTGGTGACTGGACGTACGACGCAGCATCGTGCGGAGCGGGTCGAACGGGACCGGGCGCTGCAACTCCTCGAGCAGGCTGAGCAGGCCACGACGTACCGCGATGCTCGCCGCCACCGCAACCATCGCGCCCACGATCATGTCGGTCAGATAATGCGTACCCTCGACCGGGGTCGCCAGCAGCATCGCGACGTTGAGCGCGAGCAGAGGCCAGCGCAGCCTCCGGATCGGCCAGGCGGCGATGATGTAAAGTACCGCGCTCACCGTATGGAAGCTCGGCGCGCAGACCAGGCCGTGGATCGAGGTGACGGCGACGCTGTGTACCTCATGATGGCGAAGCAACGGTATCACCTGCGCCTGATAGAGCGCGCTCTGCGGCATATAGGGGATGCGACCGTGCCACAGATAGGCGAGCGGCCCCTCGGCCGGCGTGAGCGTGAACAACAGCAAAGTCATCACCGCCGCCAGCCAGAAGGATGCGATGAACAAGCGCGCCTCGCCGCGCCGGCCACTATAGGCGAAATAGCCGAGCAGGATCGCCGGAGAAACGAAGATACTCTGGTAGGCGACGCTCTCGGCGATCTGCAGCCAGGGATGCGCGGCCACGAAATCGTACCAGCTGATCCAATTGAAGCGCAGTAGCCGGTCGGTCCGTTCAAGCGCAAAGTCCTCGAAACCCTGCGTATTGGCAGCCACCGGATAGGATGCGAGCGCGCCGACCAGGCAGATCAGCGCAAACAGGCCGAGATGATCGATCGCGTCGCGTGCGATCCGATGCGTGCGCGTCCGCGGGCGCCGGAGCGCGACCCGCGCGACAATCCCTGCCACTGCGATCAAAGCGAAAAGGCGGTCCACCAGGTTATGCGGATCCAGCTCCAGCTGCGCACGCGTCATCAGCGCCAGCACGACAAGCAGGCTCGCGGCGATCGCGGTTACCAGCCAATGGCCTGGAAGCTCGATAACGGTCTTGGTTCGGATGGGCGGGATCACGCTGTGAATCGTCAAGTCGGAAACCGCCCCCGGGTAACGCCGCGCGGCTGAATGGCGGCTGTCATATGCATGTAATATTGCAGCCCCCCGGCGAGGCTGCAACGGCTGATCCGAAAAGAGAGCGGGAGGATGGCTGCAGCGCAACAGGTCTAACGTCCCAGCAATACCCGCCAGCCCGTAGGGAGTGGCCCTGGAGCAGCGGACCTTGGGACAGGCCTGACCATCTTCCGTCCACCCACAATCCTCGATAAGATCGTGTCGAGGGTGGAACGATGTTCGACTATTTGGCGGTCCTGATCTCGGTCATTCTCGGCCTGGCGCTGACTCATCTCCTGTTTGGCGTGAGTCGGCTGATTCAATTGCGCCATGGCGTGCGCCTCTATTGGGTCCAGCTGCTCTGGACCTTCAATGTCATCCTTTATGTGCTCGCATTATGGTGGGGCATGTTCTGGTGGAAGCACCTCCAGGTCTGGACGGTGCAGGAATTCTTCTTCCTGACATTTTACACGATCATCGTCTTCCTGCTGGCCTCCATCCTTTTTCCGCACGAATGCCGGGAAGGGCTCGACTGCGAAGTGCATTTTTTTCGCAACAAGAACTGGTTTTTCGGCATTCAGATTGCGGCTTCGCTGCTCGATATTCCGGAAACCCTCTTCAAGAGTTATGACGGACTACGCGGCGTTCCACGCGAATATTATGTGTTTATCACAGCGCTTATTCTGATCGATGCGGTCGGATTGCGGAGCAGCAGCCGCAAAATCCACGCCGTGCTTCCCATTCTATGGCTGGTCCTGATCATCGGCTATGAGACCGCGACCTCGATCCATCGCATCGTCGCCGCCTGACCGCCTTCCTTTGGCGTTCTTTCCGTGGCACCGGATGGCGCCATGACCGATTTCGCGTCCCTGATCGCCGCCGACCGCGGCCAGCCCGCCCGTTCCCTCACTCTCGTTGCCAAGACCGGGTTCGCCGATTGGCTGAAGAGCCAGCCGCCTCGCGCCCGCGCCGCGATCGATGCCGCGCGGTTCGAAGGCAAAGCCGACACGCTCGTAATCCTGCCCGGGGACGCGGCCGAGGATTGGAGCGTCGCCGTCGGCACGGATAGCGCAGGCGGGCCCTGGACGCTGGCCAATGCCGCCGCCAGGCTGCCAGAGGGTGCATATCGGCTGGCCGAAGGCGTGCCCGGCGACGCCGCGCTCGGCTGGCTGCTCGCGCAACACCGCTTCGACCGCTATCGCGAAAAGCCCGAGCCGCAGGGCCCGCGCGTCCTGCTAAGCAGCGAACCGGCGCGAATTGACGAGATTGTTCGTCTGGCCGAAGCCACCGCTCTGGTGCGCGATCTGGTGGATACCGGCGCTGGTGACCTCGGTCCGGCCGAACTTGCCGATGCCGCCAAGACGGTCGCGGACAAACATGGCGGCAAGTTCCACGTCACGCAGGGCGATGCGCTGCTCGAAGCCTATCCGATGATACACGCGGTGGGGCGCGCTGCGACCAAGGCACGGGCGCCAAGGCTGATCGAGATTGAATGGGGCGACCCCAAGCATCCGCGCGTCGCTATCGTCGGCAAGGGCGTCTGCTTCGATTCGGGCGGGCTCGACATCAAGCCCGCGGGCGGCATGCTGCTGATGAAGAAAGACATGGGTGGTGCGGCGCATGCCCTGGCACTGGCCGGCCTGATCATGAGCGCTCGCCTTCCGGTGCGGCTCCATCTGTTGATCCCCGCAGTCGAAAACGCGATTTCCGCCGACGCCTTCCGTCCGGGCGACGTGCTCAGGACGCGGAAGGGCCTGTTCGTCGAGATCGGCAATACCGACGCCGAAGGCCGCCTCGTCCTGGGCGACGCGCTCGCGCGTGCGTGCGAGGATCAGCCCGCTCTGCTGCTCGATTTCGCCACGCTGACCGGCGCCGCGCGGGTTGCGCTCGGCCCGGATCTGCCAGCCATGTTCGCGAATGATGAGGCCCTTGCGAGCGATATCGCCGCCGCCGCCGAAGCGGTTGCCGACCCGCTATGGAGGCTGCCGCTATGGCAACCCTATAACGATATGCTCAAATCGGATGTCGCGGACGTCAACAATGCGCCCGGCGGCGGCTTCGCAGGCACGATAACAGCCGCCTTGTTTCTGGAGCGTTTCGTCTCACCTTCGATACCCTGGGCGCATCTCGATACTTTCGCTTGGCGCCCTGCGGCAAAGCCCGGCCGGCCTAAGGGCGGCGATGCCCTTGGACTGCGTGCGGCGTGGGAAATGTTGCGTCGCCGTTTCGCCGACTGATCCAGGTAAGTTTTCAAATAACTGTGCGCTGATGAAACGATCGGCGCTTCTGCGTGTTTTCAGCCCCACGAGCCAAGTAAAGCATCGAGTGAGGCGTGAAGACGATGATGCACGACACGACGCTGTCGGGATGGATGCAGACTCTGGTCGGCTATGTCCGTTCGGGTCAGCCGGATCTCACCAACCGCCAGATGGCGCTGCTCCTCCTCGTCTATCTGACGCCCGGGCCGCATACGGTGCGCGGCCTGGCGCAATCGCTCGGCGTATCGAAGCCCGTCGTCACACGCGCCTTGAACACGCTTGGCGCGCTCGGCTATCTGCGCCGCGAACGGGATGAAGCGGATCGTCGCAACATCTTCATCGCGGCGACCGATACGGGGGCGGATTTCCTTGAAGACTTTGGAGGTCTCATCGACGGCGACACCCCCGCGCACCTCGCGCGGCAGGTCCGTCACGCCACGGCCTGAAGGCTTTCGCCTAGAGGGGCCGTCGCGGCGGCCCGATCCACGTACGCACGCTTATCGCCCCGACATTGCGGACATCGCGCTCGCCGGCGTACTGTTCGCACCGCATTATGCGCGTGCGGAACCCTGCCGCTGCATAGCTTCGGCATCGACGGTGCGTCTGCGGCCGTCGGAAGAAGCCCCCGCCATTTCGCAACTCGTCCATGGCGAGGGATTCGAGATGATCGATAAGGCCGGCGGGTGGGCCTGGGGCCGGTGCGCGCACGACGATTATGTCGGCTATATCCGGGCCGACGCGCTCGGTCCCATGCGGACTCCCACCCACCGCGTGATCGCGCCGCTTGCACTCGTCTTCGCCAATCCCGACATCAAGGCGCCGGTGATCAAGGCGCTGCCGATCGGTGCTCAGGTGGCCGGGCTTGAGGAGGATCGGTTCCTGCGGATCGATGACGGATATATCCATCAGCGCCACGTCGCGCCGCTCGATGCGATCGAAGCCGATCCGGTCGCCGTCGCCGAGCGGCTGATCGGCGCGCCCTATCGCTGGGGTGGGCGTGGCGGCGACGGCGTGGATTGCTCCGGACTGGTCCAGCGCGCGCTCGAATTGGCAGGCATCGCCGCGCCCCGCGACAGCGACATGCAGCGCGACCAACTGGGCGAGGCGCTGGCCGAAGACGCGCCGCTTCGACGAGGCGATTTGATTTTCTTCCCAGGCCATGTCGGTCTGATGTGGGATGGGAAGCGCCTGCTCCACGCCAATGCTTTTTGGATGTCGACGGTGATCGAGCCTCTCGCGGATGTGGTGAAACGGCTCAAGCCGGCCCACGCTTCGCCGATCACCGCCCGCAAGCGGATACTATGATGACCAAGATTTTCGTTGATGGCGCGGCCGGCACGACCGGGCTGCAGATACGCGAGAGGCTGGCCGGCCGGCGCGATGTGGAAACGATCGTGCTGCCCGAGGCCCAGCGCAAGGATGCCGGCGCACGCCGCGACGCGATCAACGCCGCCGATATCGTCGTGCTGTGCCTGCCCGACGATGCCGCGCGCGAGGCAGTGGCGCTGATCGACAATGATACGACCCGCGTGATCGACGCATCGACCGCACACCGCGTGGCGCCGGGCTGGATCTATGGCTTTCCCGAGGTTTCGGGCCGCGATTCTGTCGCCGGGGCCAAGCGCGTCAGCAATCCCGGCTGCTATTCGACCGGCTTTATCGCCCTGATCGCACCGCTCGTGAAAGCAGGGCTGATCCCTGCGGATGCCGCGCTCATGTGCAACGCCGTCTCAGGCTATTCGGGCGGCGGCAAGAGCATGATTGCCGAATTCGAGGACGGCCCCGCGCCGACCGCCTGGCGAAGTTACGCGCTCAAGCTCAACCACAAACATGTGCCGGAAATGCGCGAGCGCTCCGGCATGTCGGTCGCGCCGATCTTCGCACCGGCGGTGGTCAATCTGTTCAGCGGCATGATCGTCGAGGTGCCGCTCCATTTGTCCGCCCTCCCCGGCCAGCCAACCATAGCTGTTCTCCGTGAGGCACTGGCCGATTTTTATCGGGGATCGCCGATCGTGAGCGTGGTTCCGAGCTACGACGAGGGCACGCTCGCGATCGAACGGCTGGCCGGCACAGATCGCCTCGAGCTTTTCGTGTTCGGCGATGAGGAGAACGGCCAGGTACGGCTGGTCGCCGCGCTCGACAATCTAGGCAAGGGCGCGGCTGGCGCCGCCGTCCAAAGCCTCAACCTGATGGCCGGACTGGCCGAAACGGAAGGCCTGCGACTTTAGCTGGGCTCGGCGCTCATAAAGCGGCCTAAATGACCCCGAGACGCCCCTCCGCTTTGATGCGGCACATAGTCAGCTCAAGGCGTCGTTGCCCTGCCTTCCATAAGCGCGCCGCATCCAATCACCCTTTTGGCCGAAACACTAATCCGTCATCATCGGTCGTGCGGTATCCGGGCAAGTCGCGGAACATAACGCCATGTTTCGGCACGCACGGTCTTTGCCGGTAGCCGAGGATCGAGTGCCGGAACCGCCGTCGCGGAGCGTGCCGGTAGTATCAAAAGATAGCGTGCCGGCGAATCTGCGGTGCTGCGATACCAGGCGCCGGCGCGCAGGCGCTTCGCTTCTGTTTCCGGATCAAAGGTCGCTGCGGCATTGGGCTCGATCACATAGACATTGACGAGTTCGTCCGGGTGTCGCGCTTCAAGATTGGCGGCGCGACTTGCCCGCGGGACGAGTTCCCAGCCTTCATCGCCGATCGAGGCGACAAACGGTCCCGCCGTGCTTTGAAAGTTGGCGCCATCTCCGTCCGGATCGGGGCGCCCAGCCAACCCCGCGGGGGTCGTGCCGAACGTTCCGTCAACGAAGGCGCCCGCACGACTTCCGGAGACAATATACCAAGCATACCATGCGAGCTTGTCTCGATGGTCCGCGTGCCAGTCCAGATGCTTACGATAGCCATTTTCGAAGGCGACGCGATTGCTGATCCGGTAGCTGTACAGGTGAGCGGTGCCCCCGATTTGCGCGACGGCTGACGACGCCGTCCCGACGAGCGCGGCGCCGATGAAAAACTGGAACAGCATGATCCAATCTCCTTTCGGGCAACCTTAAAGCGCGTCGAGGAGCTCCAAAATTTGAAAGTGTCCCACCAATCATTCATATCAGCAGAATGATTGAAGGAGCCGATCTGCGGCGCGCAGCTGTCTTCCATGCGATCGCGCGATGCGGTGGGATCGCTGCGGCTGCGCGGACGATTGGCAAATCGGCACCCGCAATCCACGCTGATCTCAGGCGTTTCGAGCGTGACGTCGGCATGGCTTTGATGGAGCGCTCGGGTCGCTCGCTGCACCTCACCCCTTCCGGGCGGGCCATGTTTGCCACGATCGGTCGCGCGCTCGACGAAATCGATCGCGTGCGCACACATCTCCGCGATGCCGTGCTCCCGCTTCGGATCGGAACGGTCACCGGATTTGGTCGCTATCGCTTGTCCGCCCGCCTGTTGGCTGTTGCCGTTCCCACGCGCTCGATCGTCATGCTTACGGGCAGCCACGATCAAATCCTCGCCGCGCTGATAGCCGGAGAGATCGATCTGGCCATTACCTACCGCGCTGTGACAACGGTTCCGATCGAAAGTATCGAAATCGCGCAGGAAGATCTGGTGCTCGTGGGTGCCGGGCCGGTAAGATCGCTCGACGATACCGAAAAGCTCCGCTTCATAACTTACGATGAGTATGACTATGTTTTCGGTCACTGGTTTGCGGAAGTGTTCAGCTGCCAGCCGGTCGTATTGACGCGGCATGATCATTTCACCGAACTCGAGGAGGCGCTCGCCAGCGTCCGGGCAGGTCGAGGAGCGACCATCGCCCCGCTTGATGCATGCGCCGCATTCGGTTTGGAGCCATCAGCGATTGGCCGTTCAACCAACCGATTGTTCGTGTGCGGTTTCCGCACCGCTATGAATTCCGCCGATGCGCTGACGCTGCGAGAATGCCTTAGCTGACCGGTATTTCAGATCGGTGAGGAGCCGACGTCGGCATCTTCCTGCCTGGTGAGCCTTTCTCCGGATCATTGCATGCTTGACTGCGTGATCAGGACCAAGTCACGAACGCGATGGCGATATGCGCTTATTGAACAGACCTCTTCGCTCGGCCGCCTGCTTGCGCTAGTCGATGGCAATGGCGAGCAATCCAGCAATCCAGCGGGCGTTCGACCTGGCAAGATCGGGCCAGTGCCGCAGCGTCTCTGAAGTTATCCGTCACCTGTCGCCACAGGATCGGGCGCCGGTTGAAGCCCTACTGGCGCAGCCGGAGGCAAGACGAGAACTCATCCTGATCTGCAGCAACGCTTGGCTTGACGTGAACTAGCGTAGGCGGCGAAGCTCCACTGACGGACTGGTGCTGTCGGCGTCAGGCTATCCGCCACCGTCGTCACTAATCCATTGACAAATATACGCACAAAGCGTACGGGCGTGCCAGACACGCAGATATTGGATTTTTCCGGCCCTTTCTGGGACTGGCAGCGAACCAAATCGACCGCGTCCCCCCCGCGCGCTCAAAATCATTAAGTTCGTTTCTGGTGTTTTTTGTTTTTCCCTTGGGCGGCGGATGTCCGCTGCCGTCGGAAGGGGGCCTACGCCCAGAGCCGGCTAACGCGTACCCTGCGCCTTGCGAAGGTTATAATAACGCTGAACGTTGGCGTTGTGGTCTTTGAGATTGCTCGAGAAGACGTGCCCGCCCTTGCCGTCCGCGACAAAATAGAGCGCATCCGTCTGCGCCGGCGCCAGCACCGCTGCGAGCGCATCACGGCCGGGGTTCGTGATCGGTCCCACGGGAAGGCCGGTCATCGAATAAGTGTTATAGTCGTTCTTCGCACGCACTTCGGACAGCTTGATGCGCCGGCCGAGCGGCTTCCCCTTGGTCATCGGATAAATAATCGTCGGATCTGCCTGGAGCCGCATCCCCGTGCGCAGCCGGTTCGAATAGACGCCCGCGACCATCGGCCGCTCCTCGGGCACGCCGGTCTCCTTCTCCACGATCGACGCGAGCGTCAGCGCCTCAACCTTGGAATTGACCACGCTATTGGCCTTGCGGGTCATCCAGAGACGGTTGAGCGTCTGCGTCATCGCGTCCTGCATTCGTTTCAGGACCGCCTTGCGCGGTTCGCCGCGTTGGAAGCTGTACGTGCCGGGCAGGACGGATCCTTCGGGCGGGATCGGTAACTTGCCGGTCAGCAGTCGCTCTCCGGCCAGCCGCTCAAACACCTCGATTGACGGCATGCCTTCGGGAATGGTGATCATGCGTTGGACCGTACGGCCGGTCTGAAGCAGCGCGAGGATGTCCTTCGCGCTCATGCGCGGCGCTACTTCATACTCGCCCGCCTTGATCGGCGCGGACGAGCCGAAACGGCGCGCGAAACGCAGGAATCCGGTGGTCGAACGGACCGCGCCGGCCTTTTCGAGTTCGCGTGCGGCCGCGGCGAGCGTGGCACCTTCCGGCACGACCACCGTGGTCGGGTGGTTGGCCGGGCCGGGGCCGGTCCAGTTGCGATGCACCGTTAGCCAGGTCGCCCCGGCCACGATCAGGACGATCAGCAGCAGGCACCCAAGCCCACCACGCGAAGAGGAACGACCTTTGGCCACGCTCTATCCTAGCGCCCCCTCGATCCGGATCAAAGCGCGCGCATCACCAGGCTCGCATTGGTGCCGCCGAAGCCGAAGCTGTTGTTGAGCACCGCCTTGACCGGCCGCTGCTTGGCGACTTTCGGGACCAGATCCACGCCCTCACAACTCTCGCTCGGATTGTCGAGATTGATCGTCGGTGGGACGATCTGGTCGCGCAGCGCGAGAATGCAGAAGATCGACTCGACCGCGCCGGCGCCGCCGAGCAGATGTCCGATCATCGACTTGGTCGAGGACATTGACACCGTCTTGATCGCATCGCCGAATAGACGCCGGACCGCGCCTAGCTCGAGCTCGTCGCCCAACGGCGTCGAGGTGCCGTGCGCGTTGATATAGTCGATATCCTTGGGCTCCAGGCCCGCCTTGCGCAACGCCATCTGCATCGAGCGGTAGGCGCCATCGCCCTCCGGATGCGGCGCCGTCACGTGATAGGCGTCGCCGGTCAGGCCATAGCCGATCACTTCGGCATAGATTTTGGCACCGCGCGCTTTGGCATGCTCATATTCCTCGAGCACGACGATACCTGCACCCTCGCCCATCACGAAGCCGTCGCGGTCCTTGTCGTAGGGACGGCTGCCCTTTTCGGCCGTATCGTTGAAGTTGGTCGACAAGGCGCGCGCCTGTGCGAAGCCAGCAATGCCGAGCGGGCAGATCGCGCCCTCGGCGCCACCGGCCAGCATGACGTCGGCATCGTCGGCGGCGATGATCCGCGCCGCGTCGCCGATCGCATGTGCACCCGTCGAGCAGGCGGTCACCACCGCATGATTCGGCCCGCGCAGGCCGTATTTGATCGAGACTTGTCCCGAGATCAGGTTGATGAGGCGCCCGTGCACGAAGTGCGGCGAGACGCGGCTCGGCCCCTTCTCGTGACGTACGATCGATTCGCTCTCGATCCCCGGCAGGCCACCGATACCCGAACCGATCATGCAGCCGACACGGGTCGATTGCTCGTAGGTGAGCTCGCCGAGCCCGGCATCCTCATAGGCCTGGCCGGCAGCGTCGATGCCGTAGACGATGAACGGATCGACCTGGCGCTGGACCTTGTGGTCGACCCGCTTGTTGGGATCGAAACCCCACGGATGATCGGCCGGCTTGACCTCGCACGCGATCGTGCACTTCTGGTCGGACGGGTCAAAGCGCGTGATGCGCCCCGCGCCCGACTTGCCGGCCTTGATGTTGCTCCAAGCGGTCTCGACATCGGCGCCAACCGGCGTCACGAGGCCCAGTCCGGTCACGACCACGCGGCGCATGGCGGTCTCCCTTAGTTCATCTCTCAAAACGAAAGCGGCCCCCCGACACCGGGTCGGAGAGCCGCTTGGCCATCTCAGGCGTAGGGCTCAGCCCTCCGAAATCAGGCCTTGTGCGTATCGATGTAGCTGATCGCATCCTTGACCGTGGTGATCTTCTCGGCCGCATCGTCCGGGATCTCCACGCCGAATTCTTCCTCGAACGCCATCACCAGCTCGACGATGTCGAGGCTGTCCGCGCCGAGATCGTCGATGAAGCTGGCGTCTTCGGTCACCTTCTCTGGCTCGACGCCGAGATGCTCGACCACAATCTTCTTCACGCGATCCGGGGTGTCGCTCATTGTTCTTAACCTTCCCTAGGTCTGATTTACGGTTGCCCTAGCCTCGCGGATTACGTCCCGCAAGAGGCGGTTGGGGTACGGCTCCTGCACCGTGCTCAGCACATCAAAGCATCGCCATGCCGCCATTAACATGGATCGTCTGGCCCGTCACATAGCCCGCCTCGCGGCTGGCGAGGTACGCGACCGCGGCACCAATGTCCGAACCCTGGCCAAGATCCCCCGCCGGAATCCGGGTCAGGATGGTCGCCTTTTGCTGTTCATTGAGCGCGTCCGTCATGGCGCTGGCGATGAAGCCGGGAGCGACGCAATTGACCGTGATTCCCCGGCTCGCAAACTCCTGCGCAAGCGCCTTGGACATCGCGGTCAGGCCGCCTTTGGAGGCGGCATAATTGGCCTGGCCGGGATTGCCCGTCCAACCGACCACCGATGTGATCGAGATGATCCGGCCGAAGCGCGCCTTCATCATGGGCCGACTGGCGGCACGGATCAGCCGGAAAGCGGCCTCCAGATTGACCGAGATCACCTGATCCCATTCGTCATCCTTCATCCGCATCGCCAGATTGTCGCGCGTGACGCCGGCATTGTTGACCAATATGTCGATCTTGCCGCCAAGCGCGTCGAGTGCGGAGGGGATCAACGCTTCGACCGATTCTCTGTCGGACAGATTTGCCGGCACGGTCACCGCGCTGCCGCCGATCTCGGCCTTGACCGCGTCCAGGGCCTCCTGGCGCGTGCCGGATAACGCAACCTGCGCACCTTGCGCGGCAAGCGCTTTGGCGATTGCAGAGCCGATCCCGCCTGAGGCGCCCGTAACCAGTGCGGTCATGCCTGTTAGGTCGAACATGTCTTTTGCTTCTCCTGGAGCGTCTTAGAGCGTCGCCGCGAAAGCTTCGATGTCGGCCATGCTGACGAGGCTGACCGTATTGGCGTCGGGCGCGATGCGCTTGACCATCGGGCCGAGCACCTTGGCACCGAATTCGACATATTCGGTGACGCCGGCAGCCCACATCGCCTCGACGCTCTCACGCCAGCGGACGGTACCGGTGACCTGGCGCACGAGCAGACCGCGAATCTCGTCCGGATCGCTGGCCGGCGCGGCGGTGACATTGGCGTATACCGGCACCAGAGGCGCGCGCACCGCCGCCTTGGCCAGCGCGTCTGCCATCGCGTCGGCAGCCGGCTGCATCAGCGCGCAATGGAAGGGCGCGGACACGGGCAAAGGGATGGCGCGCTTGACGCCGCGCTCCTTGGAGATCGCCATAGCCCGCTCGACCGCCGCCTTATGACCGGAAATCACAACCTGACCGCCGCCATTATCGTTTGCCGCCTGGCAGACCTCACCCTCGGCCGCTGCCGCGCAGATCGATTCGGCGAGCGCGAAATCGGCGCCGAGCAACGCCGCCATCGCACCCGCGCCCACCGGTACCGCCGCCTGCATCGCCTGACCGCGCAGCTTGAGGAGCCGCGACGTGGTTGCGAGATCGAACGCCTGGGCCCCACATAGCGCGCTATATTCGCCCAGCGAGTGACCGGCGACGAAGTCCGCCTTCTCGGCAAGTCGAACGCCGCCCTCGCCTTCCAACACGCGGAGCACCGCGATCGCATTGGCCATGATTGCGGGTTGGGCATTTTCGGTGAGCGTCAGATCATCGGCAGGACCATTCGCCATAACCCGGGACAATGTCTGTCCGAGCGCATCATCGACTTCTTCGAACACGGCCCGCGCAGCAGCGCTGGCGCCGGCAAGTTCGGCGCCCATGCCAACCGCCTGACTACCCTGACCGGGAAAAATGAAAGCGCGCATGATCCCTCTTGGCTAATCGCTTGGGGCGGCTGCCTAGGACTAGCGAGCCGACTTGCCAAGCCGCCGGCCGCGCGCTTGCCTTCCGAAGGCTTTTGGGTCATAGGGCCCGCCATCCGGGCGAGGGCCTCGTGCCTTTCGCCCGGTTTGATTTTTGCACGACGGCCGGAGGGGCGTGGCATGGGGCCACGTCAGCGATCGGCAGGAGATATGGACTATGGCTCTTTACGAGCACGTGTTCCTTGCGCGCCAGGATCTGGCGCAGGCGCAAGTGGACGCATTGGCCGAAATGGCCACCAAGATCATCGAAGAAGGCAAGGGCAAGGTCGTCAAGGCCGAGACCTGGGGCCTGCGCAGCCTGGCTTATCGCATCGCGAAGAACCGCAAGGCACATTATGTGATGCTCGAAATCGACGCCCCGACCGGTGTGGTTGCCGAGCTCGAGCGTCAGTTGAACATCAACGAAGACATCATCCGCTTCATGACCGTCCGTATCGACGAGCTCGAGAATGGTCCGTCGGCGATGATGCGCCGTGGCGAGCGTGATCGCGCCCGTGGTGAGCGTGGCGACCGTCCGGACCGTGGTGACCGGGGCGATCGCCCCCGTCGCGACGACCGCGACGACATGGCCGCGTAAGGAGATAGAGACAAATGGCCCGAGCCTTTTTCCGCCGCCGCAAGAGCTGCCCCTTCTCCGCGAAGGATGCTCCCCGGATCGACTATAAGGATGTTCGTCTGCTGCAGGGCTTCGTGTCCGAACGCGGCAAGATCGTCCCGAGCCGCATCACCGCGGTTTCCGCCAAGAAGCAGCGCGAACTCGCCCAGGCGATCAAGCGTGCCCGTCATATCGGGCTGCTTCCCTACATCGTTAAGTAAGGAGCGACACGCATGGACGTGATCCTGCTTGAGCGCGTCGAGAAGCTCGGCGCCATCGGCGATGTCGTTTCTGTAAAGAACGGCTTTGCCCGCAATTATCTGCTGCCGAACAAGAAGGCACTGCGCGCCAACGAGGCCAACAAGAAGGTCTTCGAAGCGAACCGCGCCCACATCGAGTCGGAAAATGCCGCCCGCCGTTCGGAAGCCGAGAAGGAATCGAAGGGCGTCGAAGGCAAGACCGTGATCCTGATCCGTCAGGCATCGAACACCGGTCAGCTCTACGGTTCGGTTTCGGCTCGCGACCTCGCGGAAGCGCTGACCGAGGCTGGCGCCAAGGTCGCCAAGGGCCAGATCGTTCTCGTCAAGCCCATCAAGACGATCGGATTGTTCGACGTTCGTGTCGCGCTCCACGCCGAGGTGTCGGTGACCGTCAAGGTCAACGTCGCCCGCTCGCCTGAAGAGGCCGAGTTGCAATCGCAGGGCGTCGACGTGATGGCGTCGATGTATGAGCGCGACGAGGCGGGCTTCACCGAGGCTTACGATCCCAACGCCGAGCCCGGCGAGATCGTTGCTGAGGAAGCATCCGCCCCGGAAACGACCGCGGAGCCGGCCGAAGAGGCCTAATCTACGGCAAAATGGTATAAAATGGCCGTCCGGATCCGATCCGGGCGGCCTTTTTGTTATCGCTCGCAAATGGTAGATACCTCGCTTGAGGCCCTCCTGCTGGGCTTCGCGATGAGGGGAAGGCGCAAGCCTTATAACCGCCGTGAACGATATGACGCCGCCGCGCGCGCCGGCAACAATCTCCGATGTGGCGGAGATTGCAGGCGTGTCGATCAAGACTGTCTCGCGCGTGTTCAACGAGGAGCCCAATGTGCGCGAGGAGACGCGCCAGCGCGTGCTCCAGGTTGTAGCTGACCTCGATTATCATCCGAACATCGCGGCGCGCAGTCTCGCTGGGCGCAAATCCTTCCTGATCGGGCTGCTCTACGACAATCCTTGCCCGAATTACATTCTCGGCCTGCAAAGTGGCAGCCTCGACCGATTGCGCGGCGATAAATGGCGGCTGCTGGTGGTGCCGTGCGAGGATTCCTGGCGAATGGGCGGCAAGAGCACCGTTTCGATGGTGCGCGCCGCCGGCGTGGGCGGGGTGATCCTTACCTCGCCCATTTGCGACAATGCCGAGATCGTCAACGACCTTCTGGCCGCCCGCATCCCGATGGTTAGAATCGCGCCCGCGGACAGCGTAGGCGCGGGCCAAGTGGCGCCTTCGGTCGGCATGGACGATCGTTCGGCAGCGGCCGAGATAACGCACCACCTGATAGAGCTCGGCCATCGCCGTATCGCGCTCATCCTGGGCGACCCGACCCACTCCTCGACCGGAGAACGCCTGGCAGGCTTCCGCCGCGCGATGGGCGAGGCCGGACTGGAAATCGATGCCAGCCTGATCCGCCCGGGCCTCTACACCTTCGACAGCGGCTTGGACGCAGCACGAACTCTACTCAACCGCCCCGACCGTCCCACCGCCGTGTTCGCGCAGAATGACGACATGGCGGCCGGCACGATCGTTGCCGCGGGCGAGCTTGGAATATCGGTGCCCGGCGAATTGTCGGTAGCCGGATTTGACGACAGTCAGTTCGCCAGCACCGTCTGGCCGCGCATCACCACCATCCGCCAACCGATCCGATTAATGGCCCAAGCGGCGACGGACGCACTCGTCCAGATCATGGAAGGCTCTCGACGCCCGCCGGAGCATCGGGTGATGCCGTATGAGTTGATTCTGCGGGGGTCGACGGCAGAAGCGGCGCAGTGAATTGGCGATAATCAAGAAGCCGCGCGCGTCCGCAGCGCGCCGTCGGTTGGGGCAGCGGCAGCCGAACTCACCCAATCGGTAAGCGCGCCGGCGCGATATTCGGGCACGAGTTCGATCAGCAGCGCACGGACTGCCACCGCGTCCTGTTGCTCTACCATCTCAGCCAGGTATTTCAGCCGAGGCTGCAGCGTTCTCCAGGGCAGATAATTCTCGTTCGCCATCATGATGCGCGGATGCGCGGTGGTGATCGGGTTGTCTCCGATCAGCAATTCCTCGAACAGTTTCTCGCCAGGGCGCAGACCTATAATTTCGATCGCGATATCGCCTTCCGGATTTTCCGCCGATCGGACCGTCAGGCCCGACAACTCGATCATGTTGCGCGCCAGATCGAGCACGCGGACGGGCCTACCCATATCGAGGACGAACACCTCCCCTCCTCGCGCCATGATGCCGGCCTGCAGAACAAGCTGAACCGCCTCCGGTATCGTCATAAAGTATCGAACTCATCGTCGTTCGCCGCGAACGCATACATCGCGCCCGTAATCTGAACATAATGACCGTCAGCGAGGGCGTCCAACCGGCTGCCCGGCACCAATTGCACCGACGACGCGCACCCCGGATCGCCACTGAAGGAAATGGTCCCGGACACGAGCGCCAACGTGACGGGCGGCCGCGCGAGAGCGCCTGTAAGCGCGGTTTCGACTGCAGCGGTCCGGCCATAATCGGGCTTGCCGCCGGCAGCCCGCGGCATCGGCTTCCCGTCCACCGCCAAAATCGTGTCACCGGGTTTGAGGCCAGCCTTACCAGCCGCGCTTTGGGGCACCACCGCGCTCACCTGCGGCAGATCCCGCAGCCCAAACTCCGCCGTGGCTTCGGCACGCTGGGGCTGGCTATATTGATCCAGCGTCTCGACTGAGAATCCCGGCAACGGTGCCACGTCCCGGCATAGCGCGACATTGGCCGTCTGCAGGCGCCAGGCAACCACCGCCACCCGGGCGTCCGCATCACGCAGCGCGCTCAGTGCGCCGGCCAGGGCGATCAAACTCAGCATCGGAATGGAGCGGGTGAAGGGAATCGAACCCTCGTCGTAAGCTTGGGAAGCTTCTGCTCTACCATTGAGCTACACCCGCGTCGCGGAGCCGCCTGCCATAACCTTGCAGGCGCGGTCAATCCGCCGCTCACCTCGGCCGGTTCTCCAGATAGAGATAGGTCGGGTCGAAGCCCGCAAATTCCTGCAGGTGGCGCAGGTCCGGAATAGAGGCAAAACCGTCGCGGATGACTGCCAGGCCCGCTTCGCGCAGCTTGCGCAGCGTACGGTTGACGTGAACCGGCGTGAGGCCCGTCATATCACCCAGATCGGCCTGGGTGAGGTCCAGCGGGAAGCCCTCGGGCGTGGTGAGCCCCACCACCGCGAAGCGCATCTGCAGTTCGCACAGCAAATGGGCAATCCGCACCGCGGCCGAATGGCCGAGCCGCCCGATCCATTCGCGGTGGATCGCCGCATCGATCACGGTGAGCAACCACAGCATGCGTGCAAGATGGGGCTCGGTCTCCGTCAGCCTGCGCAGCACCACATGCGGAACGAGCGCGACACGAACCTCGCTCATCGCGACGACATCGTGGTCGAGCCGCTTGAGCAGCAGGCTGTGCAGATCGACGAAATCGCCGGGCACATGCATCGCTACAATCTGGCGCTTGCCTTCCGACATATAGAAAACGCGACCGAGCAGCCCGTCGATCAACAAGGTGCTATATTCCGCCGGAACGCCCGCCCGGATCAATGTGTCGCCCGGCGGATGGGTGCGAATTTCGGCAATCCCCTGGGCCAGCGCCTCCCGTTCGCGATCGGACAGCGCATCGCGTCGTTCCAACGTGCGGATCAGCATTTCGAAAACAATCGAATTGTCGCCCGTAGTCTGCACCCGTGCCCCGGTAGCCATTCGATCGTCCTGCTTTGCGCGTCGTCACAGATTTGACGCCGCAGACGGTTCTGCGCTTCCAAGGACTGCGTCAAGAACCTGGGCTAATGCCCCGCCCGCAAATGCTCGATCAACCCAATCCGCGCGGCGAGTTTGTCGCGCCACGGCGCATTGGCGGGCGCCTTGCCCAATAATGCGCGCCAGGTCGCTTCCGCTCCGTCGATGTCGCCCATCTGCAAATAAGCGAGGCCCAGAAAATATTGGGGCGCAGGATGGCCCGGCGCTGCCCGAGCCGCGCGCTCGAACGCATAATGGGCGGGCGGCGTTAGGGCGCCATCCGCCTGCGCCTGCAGCGCGTTGCCGAGTCCCAACCACAACATCATGCTGTCGGGTTCGCGGACCAGAAAGGCGTGCAGCAGCCCAACCGCATAATCAGGGTCGCCGTTCTTGATCATATTGTCGGCGCCATCGAGCTGCGCCGCATCCGGCCCCACCGTTTCCAGCCAGACCGTGCGTTCGTGCGCGAACAGCGTGTCGCCGCCGCGCTTGTGCGCATCGGGCGAGGTCGGACTACCGGGCAGGCTGGGCCTGCCCTGCCAGGCATATCCGGCAAGGCCGACCAGCATTGCCACGCCGATCAAATAGAGTGCTCCGCGGGCGGGGCGCGCAATAAGGATCAGGCCAGCCGCCACCGCCAGCGCGAGCAGGGCCGATATCAAAACTCCACTCATGCGCGCCTCCGCCGGAAGCTGGAGCGCGCAACGAGGAGTCCAACTACGAGGAACATGACCGGCGCCGCCCACAGCAACCAGGTCACGCGGTCGAGCGGCGGATCATAGGTCACCCAGGATCCATAGCGTTGTATCAGCCAGGCGCGGATCGCTTCGGGCCTCTCCCCGGCAGCAATGCGTTGGCGCACCATCGCGCGCATGTCGCCGGCAAGTTCGGCGTTACTGTCTGCTATCGACTGCCCTTGGCACACGAGGCAGCGTATTGTTTCCATCAGCGCCTGCGCCCGTGCCTCTTGCTTAGGGTCGGGTAACTGCGTGTCGGCGAGTGGCGCCGGCGGCAGATCGCTGTCCGCCAATACCGGCGCCGCAACGAGTGCCAGCGCGAGCAGGAGCCGCCTCATCGCGCCGCTTTGACCGCTGCGACGAGGCCGGCCACGTCTTGCGAATTGATCGGGCCAATCACCTGCTGAAGAATTCTACCCTTACCGTCGATCACGAAGCTTTCGGGCACGCCCGACGATCCCAGGGCCATCTGGACCTGGCTTGCATCGTCCGCGCCGATCGCACGGAAGGCGTTGCCGTTGCGTGCCAGGAAGCGCTGAAGCGCCTCGGGGCGGTCACGTATGGCGATCCCGACGATGGGTACGCCGGCATCCGCGATCGCCTTCAATTGCGGCGCCTCGGCCGCGCAGGGGACGCACCAGCTTGCGAAGATATTGAGCAGGTGCGGCTGGCCGGTGGTGAGATCGCTGCTGGCAAGCCCAGGCAAACCCGCGGTGGCGGGGGGTAACGTGAAGCTGGGCACCGACGCGCCGACCATTTTCGATTGGATGTTGGTCGTCTCAGGCTTCGCCAGTCCATAGGTCAAAGCCGAGCCAAGCAGGATGAACGCGACCAGCGGTGCCCATTTCGCATAGCCGGTCATAGCCACACCTCCTGCGGCCTGCGCCGCGCCCGCCATAGCCGGCCGATCAAGGCCAACGTCCCGCCGATCGCGATCAGCGCCCCACCAGCCCAGATCAAAGTCACGAACGGTTTCCACCACAGGCGTAACTGCCAGCGGCCGTCGGGGGCCTGCTTGCCGAGCACGGTATAAAGTTGGCCGTCGAGCGCGGTATGGATCGCGGTCTCGCTCGTCTCGGTCGGCGGCGCCCAATAGGTCCGAGCCTGTGGAGAGAGCGTGAGCATATCGCCCCCGCCACGCCGGACGAGCAAGGTCGCCTGCAATGCCTGCCAGTTCGCGCCAAAGGTCGGGTCGATCGCATCGAAAGTAACGCTGTAGGGTCCGACCGTTACCGTCTCACCGACACGCGCCGCGACCAGTTTCTCGACCGTGAAGCTGCTGTCGCACGCCATGCCCGCGAGGCTGACCGCCACGCCGAGATGCGCGAGGACCATCCCCCACACGAATAACGGCGTCCGCCGCAGATTGCGCTGCCAGAGCGGTGCGACGCTCGCCAGCGCCAGCCCGGCTGCAAGCGCAAGGCCAAGCAGAGAGAGGATGTGGATCGACGGCGCGACGAACTTGACCGCAATCAGCACGATCAGCGCCAATCCGGCGGCGGGCGCGAGGCGCTTGGCTAATGGAGCCAGATTGTCGCGCCGCCAGCGCAACAGTGGCCCGGCCGCCATGACCGCCACCAGGATCAAGGCTAGCGGGCCGGCGGCGGCATCGAAATAAGGTGGCCCGACCGACAGCTTGGTGCCCGTCGCCGCCTCCAGGATCAGCGGATAGAGCGTGCCGACCAGCACGATCCCCAAGACCGCCGACAAGAGCAGATTATTGGCAACCAACCCTGCTTCGCGACTGACCGGATCGAAGCGCGTGCCTTCGCGCACCGTCCCCACCCGCGCGCCGAACAGCGCGAGCGCCCCCCCGATATACAGGAACAGCAGGACGAGTAGGAACATCCCCCGCCGCGGATCGACCGCGAACGCGTGCACGCTGGTGAGGATGCCCGATCGCACCAGGAACGTGCCGACCATGCTCATCGAGAAAGCGATCACCGCAAGCATCAATGTCCATGCCCGCAACCCGTCGCGCGTCGCCAGCACGGTTACGGAATGCAGAAGCGCCGTCGCCGCCAGCCATGGCATCAGCGAGGCATTCTCGACCGGATCCCAGAACCACCAGCCACCCCAGCCAAGCTCGTAATAAGCCCAATAACTGCCGGCGGTGATGCCGAGCGTCAGGAATATCCACGCGCCGAGCACCCAGGGCCGCATCGCACGAGCGAAAGCTGGTCCGACATCGCGCGTGACCAGTGCACCGATCGCAAACGAGAAGGCCACCGAGAGCCCGACATAACCAAGGTAGAGCGTCGGCGGATGGAAGGCCAAACCCGGATCCTGCAGCAAGGGGTTGAGTCCCCTGCCCTCCGGCGGTGCGGGATAAAGCCGCGCAAAAGGGTTCGAGGCGAACAACAGGAAGGCGTAGAAGCCCAGCCCGATCACCGCCTGGCCGCCCAGCGTCGCAAGCAAGGTCCGCTCTTCCAGCTTTCGCTCGAGCAAGGCCACCGCTGCCCCAGCCACCCCCAATATGGCGACCCACATCAGCATCGAGCCTTCGTGATTTCCCCAGGTCGCGGCAAAGCGATATAGAAAGGGCTTCTCGCTATGGTCGTTCTCGAAGACCAGCGCTACCGACAGGTCGACCTCGACGAACAGCCAAATGAGCAGGCTGAAGGCGAGCATGGTCAGCGCCGCCTGCGCGACCGCCACCGGGCGCACGATCCCGGCAAGCTGCGCTTCGCCGCGCACCGCCAAGGTAGCCGCGATCAGCTGCAGCATGCACAAGGCCGCACCCAGCCAGAGCGCGGCGAGACCGGCTTCGGCGATCATTTCTTCAGGCTTTCACTCTTGTGCATCGCGCCGGCGACCTCCGGCGGCATATATCGCTCGTCATGTTTGGCGAGGATCGTCTCCGCCACAAACTGCCCGTTGGCATCGAACCTGCCGTCCGCCACCACGCCCGAGCCTTCGCGGAATAATGCGGGCACGATGCCCTTGAAGCGGACCGGCACAGTGGCGGCATTGTCAACAACGGCAAAGGTAATCGTGACGCCGTCGGGTAAATGCGTGAGCGACCCCTTCTCCACCATGCCGCCCAGCCGGACCGCCGCGCCGGGCTGGAGATGCGCTTTGGCCGCGTCGCTCGGTGTATAGAAATAGGCGGCCTGATCCTTGAGCGCGGACAAAGCCAGAAGCGCCGCCGCGATGATCGCTACAACCGCCAGCAATGCCAGCGTCAGCCTTTGGGTCTTCGGTTTCATGCGCGTCAGTTCTTGCTCTGCCGGTCCAGCGCATCAGCGCGCCCTTCGGCGCGGCGCAGCGCCGCCAGGCTGAAGCCAAGCAGACCAATCGTCGCGATCACCGCAACCGCGTAGGCCGCGATCACGAACGGCCAGGCGTCAAGCGCGGCAATCATGCCGACGCCATTCGCCGCAACCGCGCCTCGACCTTCGCCTCGGCGAGCAACGCGCGCATCCGCATCAGCACCACGCTCAGGAAGATCAGGCTGAAGCCCACCACCGAAATCGGGATCGGCCAAAGAATGCGCTCGTCGATCGTCGATCCGGTTAGCCCAATGCTCTCGCCCTGGTGCAGCGTCCGCCACCACAAAACCGAAAAATGGATGATCGGCAGGTTGATCGCGCCGACGAGGCCGAAGATCGCCGCGATCCTTTGTCCGCCTTCCTCACGGCCGGCCGCCTGTGCGAGCGCGATATAGGCAAGGTAGAGGAAGAACAGGATCAGCATCGACGTCAGCCGCCCGTCCCATTCCCACCATGTCCCCCAGGTCGGCCGCCCCCAGATCGACCCCGTGATCAGGCAGATTGCGGCGTAGACCGCCCCGGGCACGGCGCAGGCGCGGGCCGCGACATGGGCCAGCGGATGGCGCCACACCAATTGCGCGAAGCTCGCCGCCGCAATCCCGCCCCAGCCCGCCATGCCGAGCCACGCGGAGGGAATATGGATGTACATGATCCGCACCGTGTCACCTTGCAGGTAATCGGGCGGCGTCAGCATCAGCCCCCCGGTCAGCGCGAGCGCGACCAGACCGACGCCGATCCAGCCGAACCAGGCGGTCAGCGGGCGCGCGAGACGCACGAAGCGGGCGGGATTGGCGAAACGATGCATTTGTGGAAGCTCGGGTTTTGCTTAGGGGCCGTACGCCAAATCGGCAATGGCCGCGACATCGGGAAATCTCCGTATAGACGGACGATCGGTCGCTGGCACGCCCGCCCGGCGTGCTAGACCTTGAAGATGGGTTGCTCTACATGGCCATCGGCGCCAAGCGCTACAGCATGTCCGACGCCACCCCGCCCGAAAGCCGCCTGCTCGGCATCGCAATGCGCGCAAGCTCGGCGACTGCATTCGGCGGCATGTCGGGCCTGCTCAAGGCGGCAAGTATGCATGGCGTGACCACGCCGGAGATGATCTTCTACCGCAATGCCTGGGCGCTGCTGGTTGTGGGCGGCTGGATCAGTTTGGGCCCCGGCTGGTCGACAGTGAAGACAAGGGCGCCACTGGCGCACGTAACGCGGTCCACGATCGGCCTCGTCTCGATGCTCCTCACTTTCGGCGCGCTGGCTTTACTGCCTTTGGGGGAGGCCACCACTTTGACCTATGCGGCGCCCATCCTTGCCACTTTGCTGTCCGGCCTTATCCTCGCCGAGAAGATCGGGCCGCGCCGCTGGGCCGCGGTCGCAACAGGGTTTATCGGCGTATTGCTGGTGGCGCGACCCGGCGACGGCGTAACCGCGCTTGGCCTGCTGGTGGGCATCTCCGCCGCGGTCGGCCAGGCGGCCGTGATGATCACGGTGCGCCAGATCAGCCGGACCGAGCAGACTGCGGCGATCGTTTTCTGGTTCACCATAATCACGACGATCGCGGGCGCGGCGATGCTGCCTTTCTTTGGGCGCGACCACGATCTCGCGACCTACACCATGCTGGCGGGCGCAGGGCTGCTCGGCGGCTTCGCGCAGCTCACCATGACCGCGTCGCTGCGTTTCGCACCCGTATCGGTGGTGGTGCCGCTCGATTATCTGCAGATCGTGTGGGGCATTCTGATCGGCTGGCTGGTCTTTCTCAGCGCCCCGACCCCGCTCATGCTGGCGGGCGCCGCCCTGATCGCAGGGAGTGGAATTTACACCGCATATCGCGAGCATGCCCGCGGCAAGATACCCGCCGAGGCGGGTTCGATGCCTGAAGCGAGCTGATCTGTCCGCTCCCGCAGGCGGAGGAGAATATTTAGCCCCGCCCGATCAGCTTCATTGCCATCCGGTCGGCAACGCGCGCGGCGGTTTCGCCGGTGGTTTCGCTCTCCGCCCAGATAGTCTCCAGCCGGCCCGGAATCTGCTTGAGCCGTGCCTGCACCTCGGCGCGATCGCCCTGGCCCAGATATTCGAGCGTAACATTGATGATACCGCCCGCATTGATCACATAATCGGGGGCGTAAAGAATGCCACGTGCGTGCAACCGGTCGCCATCCTCCGGCATGGCGAGCTGATTGTTCGCGCCGCCGGCGACGATCGGCGTTCTGAGAGCCGCGATCGACTCTGCGGTCAGTACCGCGCCCAATGCGCAGGGACTCACCACGTCGGCCTCGACCGCCAGGATGTGCGCCGCGTCCACCGCCGCGCCGCCCAGCTCCGCCGCCAGCTTCGCCGCACGCACCTGATCGACATCCGCCAAAGTCAACTTGGCGCCTTCGCCCGCCAGCAGGCGAGCGAGACCACCGCCGACCGAGCCCACGCCCTGGATTGCGACATGCACGCCCTGTGCGCTGTCCTTGCCGAGCGCGCGCCTGATCGCGGCCTTCACGCCGAGGAACACACCCATTGCGGTCGACGGCCCGGGATCCCCGCCGGCGTGCCCCTCTCCCACGGGAAGGCCCGACACATGGCGTGTTTCCTTGCCGATCGCGACCAGATCAGCTTCGCCCATGCCGACATCCTCGGCCGTGACGTAACGGCCGCCCAGGGATTCGATCGCGCGTCCAAAGGCGGCCAACATTTCGGGCGTCTTGGTGCGTGCGGAATCGGCCAGGATCACGCCCTTGCCGCCGCCCACCGGCAGGCCTGCCATCGCATTCTTGAAGCTCATGCCGCGCGACAGACGCAGCGCATCGGTCACCGCATCATTGGCATCGGCATAATGCCACAACCGCGTGCCCCCGGCTGCCGGGCCGAGATGCGTCGAATGAATCGCAATGACCGCGCGCAGGCCAGACGCCGTATCCGAAAAGAAATGGACGCCTTCATGGGCGTCGAAATCGGGCAGGTCCCAAACGGCAGGCATGATTCGCTCTCGCTAAGATTATTGCGGACTAGCGCAATAATCTTGTCTGCGCTTGTTCGAAAGCCTGAAATGGTGGGGCGGATGACGGGACTTGAACCCGCGACCCTCGGTACCACAAACCGATGCTCTAACCAACTGAGCTACAACCGCCACGCCATATGCGCCGCCTGATCGGGCAGGAGGCGCGAAGCCCCTTAGGATTGGGTGGCGGTCGCGGTCAAGGCATCTGGCTGCGCCGGGTGTTGGCCGTGGCCCCACGGCACCAGCGCCCATACCCGTTCGTGGAAATAATAAAGCAGTATCTTGGTTACGACCTCGGTTCCCGCGATCGAGACCGCGGTCGTGGCGTTGCTGGTCCACAACAGGCTGAGCACGAACGTGTCGATCGAGCCGAGCGTGCGCCAGCTCACCGCCTTTACGAACGATCGCGGATGCGATTCACGGCCCCGGAACAGGAACATCCAAATCTCCTTTTGCGGCCCCCCTTTACCCGCGGATCGGTGCGGGCTCGACATGCCTTAGCTTGAGTCGCACGAACAGGAACTTGGGCGCCCTCGTGCGTTTCCCCCGGCATGGCCGACGCGCCCAGCCCACCCGAAATCGCGCCGATGGAAGCGCGCCTGACCGATTCGCTGCCGGTCGGCACCGAATGGGCCTACGAGCCAAAGTGGGACGGCTTTCGCTGCATCGCCTATCGCGAGGGCGACGCGGTCACGCTCCTGTCCAAATCGGGCAAACCGCTCGGGCGCTATTTTCCTGAAGTGGTCGAGATGCTCGCAGCCCTCGATCGGCGCCGATTCGCGCTCGATGGCGAGCTCGTGATCGCCACTGGCGACAGCCTCTCCTTCGAGGCATTGCAGATGCGGTTGCATCCCGCCGAAAGCCGCGTGCGCAAGCTGGCGCTCGCAACGCCCGCCTCGTTCATGCTGTTCGACTGCCTTGCCGTTGAGGAAAAGGATCTGGCCGCACTTCCCTTCGCCGAACGACGCGTCGCACTCGAATCCTTTCACGCGGACACCCACAATCCGGGCCTCCTGCTGTCGCCGCTCGTCCGGGATGTCGCCGAAGCGGAAGCCTGGCTCGCGCGTGGCGGTAGCGCGCTCGACGGCGTCGTCGCGAAACGGCTCGATCTGCCGTACCGGCCGGGCGAGCGCGCCATGGCCAAGGTCAAGCAGCAACGCAGCGCGGACTGCGTCGTCGGCGGCTTCCGCTATGCCGGCACGTCGACCAAGGCCGTCGGCTCGCTGTTGCTCGGCCTCTATGACGATGCCGGCAAGCTCGACCATGTCGGCTTCACCTCCTCATTCGACGCGGAGGAAAAAGCGGCGCTCAAGGCCAGGCTCGAGCCCTTAATCGAACCGCCCGGCTTTACTGGCGATGCGCCTGGCGGGCAGAGCCGCTGGGCGACCGAACGATCGACAGCGTGGCAGCCGCTCCGCCCCGAACTGGTGGTGGAAGTGCGCTATGATCAGGTCACCGGCTGCCGTTTCCGTCACGGCACCACTTTCCTGCGCTGGCGGCTCGACAAGGCGCCGTCCCAATGCCGGATGGATCAGCTCGCACGCGAGCTCAAACCCGCCGAACTGGAAGAATTGCTGGGCATCTGATTTTGGCGCGCGCGGGTCGCTGATGCCGACTGACTCCACCTAAATAAACGGGCCTAATTGGCCGCGCCCCCACGCCGCGCAAGTCTTCGGAGAAAGCGGGGCCGCAACTCTGCCTGAGCCTTGCCGTGTTTTTAATGTTACCGCTAACTTTCACCAGCGAAAAACTTGTTGGCAGACGGCGTTTTGTAGGACATATTAGACGCTCGCCAATATCGAGGTGGCCTTCCCTGCGAGAGGAGGAGTGCCCGGACTACAGGGATGGGGGGAGAGCGCGCGTGCGAGTTGGAAGGCGTGAAGTACTTGCTTCGACGATGGCATTGGCGGTTACGAGTTGCGGTGGCGGGGGAAGCGATTCCACGCCGATCCCGACACCCACACCAACACCGACACCCACTCCAACCCCCACACCGACGCCGACGCCCGGCCTGTACCCAAACTACAACAAGAGCCCGCTCCCGGCCGATCCCACCGGCATGGGGACCGCCGGGGACCTCGCCGCTCACATCAAGCTTGGCCTGAATATCGGCAACACGCTGGAGGCGATCGGAGGCGAGACCTTCTGGGGTAATCCCATGATCACCCAGGGTCTGATCGACAAGGCCAAGGCATTGGGCTTCGATGCGATCCGGCTGCCATGCGCGTGGGATCAATATTCGGACCAGTCGACAGCCGAGATCAAGGCGTCCTGGCTCGATCGCGTCAAGCAGGTCGTACAATATTGCATCAATGCGGACATGTACGTGCTGCTCAATATCCATTGGGATGGCGGCTGGCTGGAAAACAATGTCACGCCCGCCAAGAAGGATAGCGTCGTCGCCAAGCAGAAGGCCTTCTGGGAGCAGATCGCCACGCACATGCGCGATTTCGACCAGCGCCTGATGTTCGCCAGTGCCAACGAGCCGAATTGCGACAATGCGACGAACATGGAGGTCCTCTACGCCTATCACCAGACCTTCATCGACGCGGTCCGCGCGACTGGCGGCAAGAACTCGCACCGTGTGCTCGTGCTGCAATTGCCGAACGTGAACATGGATCTTGCCAAGACGTTATGGACCCGCATGCCGACCGATACGGTCGCCGGCCGCCTGATGGTCGAGCCGCATTTCTACACCCCGCCCAATTTCTGTATCCTCACCGAGGACGCCAGCTGGGGGAAGATGTTCTATTATTGGGGTAAGGACTTTCACTCTACGATCGAGCCGGACCGCAACGCTACCTGGGGCGAAGAGGACGTGGTCGATGCGCATATGACGCTCGGCAACCAGCTGTTCGTCAGCAAGGGTATACCCGTGCTGATGGGCGAATATGGCGCGCCGCGGCGCTCTACGCCGCTCGATCTGGCCAAGCACCTGGCCTCTCGCGCGCACTGGATGAAATATGTGACGCAAACCGGCCTCGCGGGCGGCCTTCTCCCGTTCCTCTGGGATACGGGCGATCTCATCGACCGCCACACTTATGCGGTCAAGGACAAGCAGGGCCTGGACGCAGTGCTCGAGGGCGCCGGCAAGAAGTGACCGGCGCTCGCCGGTCGGCGGGGATCGGATGCTCGATAAGGTGCGCCGCGGTCGGTTGCGACTGACCGCGAGGCTTGCCAACCTGCGGGTTTGACGTGGAGCGGCATTGTTCTAGAGCGGTGAACCGTGGACGCGGACCGTCCATTTTCGGCTGACGCCGGGTTACCGGTGGGCCGATACCGATCCGCGATCCCTTACTCCGCAGTCGAAGACCATGACGCCTGACACCGCTCTTTCCGCCTGGATTCGCGACAAGCTCGGCCACCAGCCGCGCGATATTGCATTGTTCCGGCGCGCGCTCACTCACGGCAGCCATGATGGGCCATCCTATCAGCGGCTCGAATTTCTTGGCGATCGCGTGCTCGGCCTGTCGATCGCGGCCTGGCTGTACGATCAATTCCCCGACGATCCCGAAGGTAAATTGTCGGCGCGGCTCAACGCGGTGGTCAGCCGCGAAGTCTGCGCGGAGGTGGGCCGAGATCTCGGCGTGCCCGCGCATCTGATCCTCGGCAAGCAGGCACGCGAGGATGGCGCGCAACTCAGCGACAATGTCGTCGGCGACGTGGTCGAGGCGCTGATCGGCGCCATCTATCTAGAGGCGGGGCTCGACGGCGCCGCCGCCTTCGTACGCCGCGCCTGGGACGGCAAGCTCGACCGCCGAGGCGAGGCGCCCAAGCATCCCAAATCGGCGCTTCAGGAATGGGCCGCCGCACGCCAATGCGCGCCGCCGGTCTACAAGCTCATCGGCCAGTCCGGCCCGCATCACGCCCCGGTTTTCAAGGTCGAGGTCACGGTCGGGGGCAGGCGTGGTGGAGCCGCGACAGCCGAAGGCTCCTCCAAGCAGGAGGCCGAAACCGCCGCCGCCACCGCTTTACTCAAGGAACTTGCATGACTGAACGCTGCGGCCTGATCGCCGTGGTCGGCGCGCCCAATGCGGGCAAGTCGACCCTGGTCAATGCGCTGGTCGGCCAGAAGGTCGCGATCGTCAGCCCCAAGGCGCAGACCACGCGCACGCGGCTGATGGGAATCGCGATCGAGGATAAGGCGCAGCTTCTGCTGGTCGATACGCCAGGCATCTTCGATCCGCGCCGCCGGCTCGACCGCGCCATGGTCGCCGCCGCCTGGGGCGGTACCGAGGGCGCGGACCTGATCGCGCTCGTGATCGACGCCAAGGCCAAGTTCAACAGCAGCGCGCGTGCGCTCGCCGATCAGGTTGCGGCGCGCCCTGAGCCCAAGATCGTAGTGCTCAACAAGGTCGACGTGTCCGACAAGGAGCCCATGCTGGCGCGTGCCGCTGAGTTGCAGGCGATGCTCGATCCGCAGGCAATCTTCTTCGTCTCGGCCTTGTCGGGCGATGGCGTTCCGGAGCTCAAGCGCGAATTGGCAAAGCGCCTGCCCGAAGGTCCGTGGCATTTCCCCGAGGATCAGGTGTCGGACGCATCTGAGCGCATGCTCGCGGCCGAGGTGACGCGCGAGCAGCTTTACCTGCAGCTACGCGCCGAGCTTCCCTACGATAGCGCGATCGAGACCGAGAAATATGAGGAGCGCCGCGACGGATCGGTCGCGATCCATCAGCAGATATTGGTCGCGCGCGACACCCAGCGCGCGATCATTCTCGGCCATCGCGGCGCCCGCCTCAAGGAAATCGGCCAGAAAGCGCGCGAGGAATTGAGCCGCATCACCGGTCAGACGGTCCACCTCTTCCTCCACGTGAAGGTCAACCCGCGCTGGGAAGAGGATCGCAGCCTCTATCAGGAAATCGGGCTCGATTGGGTCGATTGAGGTTCCCGCGATCTGGCGGCGATGGGCCGCTGGACGGATCCCACTCCGTCCTTGCTCAAAAACGCCCGTTACGGCATCATCTGGACAAGCCCGCCCCTTGATTGACGGGCGTGGAGAATCGCCATGGCATTCGGCGCTGTCGTAGGCTTGTTATCCCTGGTCGGCGGTAACCTCGCCTCTCCGGAGTTGACACTCGTGCCGGGCATGACCGGTAGCCGCTTCCAGCGCGAAACTTTGGTCACGGCGACCGACCCGGCGGGGCGAATGACCGTGATGACCATGGTCAATGGACAGGGGCCCTTCCCTTTCACCATCGATACCGGTGCCAATCGCAGCGTCATTTCCGATCGCCTCGCCAAGGGGCTGGGCCTCTCCTCCAATGGAACGATCATGATCGAGGGCCTGATCGGCCCCGATGAGGTCCAGGCGGTGCGGGTCGGGCATATGAAGGCCGGCACCGCGGAGCAGCGAGAGATCGACACCGCCATCCTGCCCGCCGCCTCGCTTGGATCTACCGGCTTCCTCGGTACCGACATGCTGCAGGGCCGCAATGTCATCCTGGATTTCCGGCGTCACCGCATCATCCTGACGCGGCTCGCCAGCCAGGGGTTCGAGGATGGAGAGACGATCACTGTCATGGCGCGGCGTCGCCTTGGCCAATTGGTCGTGACTGACGCTTCGGTAAACGGGGTCAAAGTGACTGCGATTATCGATACCGGCGCCGAGAACACGATCGGCAATCCCGCGCTGCGCAAAATGCTGATCGGCTCGAGGCCCGCGGGGGCGATGGGCGAGCTGATCAGCGTTACCGGGAAATCCATTCCCGGCGAGGCGGGCTTCGTGCCCCACGTCCGTATCGGCAAGATGAGCGTGGGCAATATGCCGATCGTCTTCGCCGATCCGCATACCTTCCGTCTGTTCGGCCTCGACGATGGCCCGGCGATCCTGATCGGCATGGACGTGCTGCGCATGTTCGATCGCGTGGCGATCGACTTCAGCCGACGCGAGGTGCGCTTCAATATCGGTGAGACCTGGAACCCAGCCACCCGTCAGGCTTTGAATCGGCCTCGCAACGAGGATTTGAACGATGGCGGCGCGGGCCTATTGGCAAGGACAGATCAGGCTGGCGCTGGTCTCGATACCGGTCGAGATATACTCGGCCACTAAAAGCGGCGCGACGGTCGCCTTCAACCAGATCCACGAGCCGTCGGGCAAGCGCATCAAATATGAGAAGGTCGCCCCCGGCATCGGGCCGGTCGATCCCGAAGAGATCGTCAAAGGCTACCAATATGAGAAGGGCAAATATGTCCTTTTGACCGACGAGGAGATCGAGGCGGTCAAACTGGAGAGCAAGAAGACGCTTGAACTCACCCAGTTCGTCGATGCGAGCGACATCGACGCCATCTATTACGACAAGCCTTATTACGTCGTCCCCGCAGACGACCTCGCCGAGGAGGCTTTCGTCGTGCTGCGCGAGGCGCTCAGGAAGGCGAAGAAGGTCGGCCTGGGCCAGCTTGCGCTACGCGGCCGCGAATATGTCGTGAGCCTCAAGCCGTGCGGGCGCGGCATGGTACTGGAGACATTGCGCTATGCCGACGAGGTCAACAAGGCGGCTTCTTATTTTCGCGATATCGGCGAGGCCAAGCCAGACGAGGACCTGCTCGATCTCGCCGCCACGCTGATCGACAAGAAGACCGGCCCCTTCCATCCCGACGAATATCATGACCGCTATGTCGATGCGCTGAAGGACCTGATCGCGCGCAAGCGCAAGGGCAAGACGATCGAAGCGGAAGAGGAAGAACCCGCTCAGTCGCGCGGATCGAACGTGGTCGATCTGATGGCGGCGCTCAAACGCAGCCTTGAAAAGCCCAACGCGGCGAACGACGAGAGCGTCAAGACAAAGCCCGCCAAGGCCCCCGCCCGCGCCTCTGCCGCGAAAAAGGCGGCGACGAAGGACGATAAGCCTGCGGCCAGAAAAGCCCCAGCCAGGAAGCGCGCCTGATGGCCAAACGCCTCGCCAAGGCCGCCGCCGATCTTCTCGCAAAATACAATGCCAAGCGCGATTTCTCGAAGACGGCCGAACCAGCCGGCGTCGCTGACAGCACCGGCCGCAATATCTTCATGGTCCAGAAGCATGACGCGACCCGGCTCCATTGGGACTTCCGGCTCGAACTGGATGGGGTACTGAAAAGCTGGGCGGTGACGCGCGGCCCTTCGCTCAACCCCGACGACAAGCGCCTCGCGGTCCGTACCGAGGACCATCCCCTCGCCTATGCCACGTTCGAAGGCACCATCCCCAAGGGCCAATATGGCGGCGGGACGGTGATGCTGTGGGACCGCGGCACGTGGACGCCGGTGCCCGGCAAGGATCCGCGCAAGACGATCGAGGAAGGTCATCTCCATTTCACGCTCGATGGCGAGCGGATGAAGGGCGAATGGCTCATGATCCGCTTGAAGCCGCGGGGTAACGAGCGCACCGAAAACTGGCTGTTGCGCAAGATCGACGATCAATATGCGGGCGGCAGCGGCGACCTCGTCGATCGCGCGCTGACCAGCGTCGCGACCGGCCGCACCATGACCGAGATCGCGTCCGGCAAGGGCGGCAAGAGCCAATGGGATTCGAACCGCGACCCCGACGACCTGCCCAATGTGGCTGCCCCCCCGCCCAAGCCGGTCAAGGTGAAGCCGGCCGCGAAGGGCTCGGGCAAGATGCCGCCCTTCCGCAAACCGCAACTCGCCACTCTCGTCGATCACGTGCCGTCCGGGTCAAACTGGATGCACGAGATCAAATATGACGGCTACCGCACGTTGATCGCGGTCGGGGGCGGCAAGGCCCGAGCCTACACCCGCACCGGGCTCGACTGGTCGGACAGGTTCGCGCCCATAGTGAAAGCCGCGACCGAGTTGGAAGGCTCCGCGCTGATCGACGGCGAAGTGGTCGCGCTCGACAAGGACGGTCGGCCCAGTTTCCAGGCGCTGCAGGCCAGCCTCAAGGAGGGCAGCGGCACGCTCGCTTATTTCGCGTTCGACCTGCTTACGCTCGACGGCGAGGACCTGACCGGACTGCCCAATCTTGACCGCAAGGAACGGCTCAAGGGCCTGTTGACCGACGCTCCGGAAGCGATCCGCTTCTCCGACCATGTCCTCGGCAATGGGGAGAAACTGTTCGACGGCCTGTGCAAGCAAGGCCTCGAAGGCGTCGTCTCGAAGCGGATCGACGCCCCCTATCGCGTCGACAAGCGCACGCAGACCTGGCTCAAGGTCAAATGCCTGCACCGGCAGGAACTGGTGATCGTCGGTTGGACACCGTCGGACAAGGGTCGTGGTTTCCGCGCCTTGCTGCTCGGCCTGCACGAGGGCGGCAAGCTGCGTTACGCGGGCAAGGTCGGCACCGGCTTCGGCATGGCCCTGATTGACGAGATCATGACGAAGATCAAGCCGCTCGAACGCAAGACGCCCACAGTGGACGCGCCGCGCGCTGCGGTCCGCGGTGCGCACTGGATCGCACCCAAGCTGGTCGCCGAAATCGCCTTCACCGAATGGACCGACGAAGGCCTGCTCCGCCACCCGAGCTTCATCGCGTTGCGCGAGGACAAGAGCGAGAAGGATGTCGTGCGCGAGGTGCCGGCAGATCTGCCCGAGGAGACGCCGAGCGCGGCTAAAACAAAACCCGCCGACCATGCCGGCGTGAATATCTCCAACCCCGACCGCATCATCTATCCCGAAAGCGGCATCACCAAAGGCCAGCTTGCCGATTATTATGCGCTGATGGCCGATCCAATCCTCGACTGGCTTGCTGATCGGCCTGTCAGCCTGGTCCGTTGTCCGCAGGGCCGCGCCAAGCAATGCTTTTTCCAGAAGCATGATGCGGGCAGCTTCGGCGATGCGGTCAAGCATGTCCCGATCCGCGAGAAGGATGGGCATGAGGAGCCCTACCTCTATCTCGACGATGCCAAGGGCATGCTCACCTGCGTGCAAATGGGAGCGATCGAGTTCCACGGATGGGGTTCCAAGGTCGCCAATGTTGAAAAGCCCGACCGGTTGGTGTTCGACCTCGACCCGGACGAAGGCCTCGGTTTCGAGGAGGTGAAGAAGGCCGCCTTCCAGCTGCGCGACGTACTGGGCGAGATCGGCCTCGCCACCTGGCCGATGCTGTCGGGGGGCAAGGGGGTACACGTAGTCGCGCCGCTCGATGCCAGCCGTGACTGGGAGGTCGTCAAGGATTTCGCCAGCCGTTTCTCCAAGGCAATCGCGCAGGCCCACCCTGAACGCTTCACCGCCAATATGAAGAAGGTCGAGCGCAAGGGCCGCATCTTCCTCGACTGGCTGCGCAACCAGCGAGGTGCGACCGCGGTCCTGCCCTACACGGTCCGGGCGCGGCCGCATGCAACGGTCGCCGCGCCCGTCACCTGGGACGAACTCAATGATATCGAAACCGCGGGCCACTTCACGATCGCGAACGCGGAAGAATTGCTGAAACGCGCGACATCCAAATCGCTGCTCGGCTGGAGCAAGGCCGACCAGCAACTACCTGATCTATAACCACGAAGTAGAGATATGCTCGTTTGGGGGATCGGCCTAAGCCCAAAAGGATGAGCCGTTTGGTCAACCGCGTGCCATCCTTGGCGAGGAGCGTTCGGTTGCCTTGGTCCCGAAGGCGGGTTTATAGCCCCGAGGACCCCATCCGGGGCCAAAACGAAAGGCCAGGCATCGCTTGGGGATGGCGCGGCAGAATCTTCAATCGGAAAGCGGAGCCGTGCTCGATACCAGCATGCCGGAAAACGAAGCGCCCGAGCCACTTGAGCTCGACCCCTTCGGCTTCCATCCCGAGGCGTCCAGCCGCATAAGGGGCCTGGGCGGCCATGGCCCGACCGCTGACCCTGATTACGCCTTCCATACCTCCTACGTAGAGGCGGCCCCCGGTCGGGCGATTTTCACAATCCGGTTCGACGACCTCCAGGCCAAGTCTGGTACCTTGGTGCTGCGCGTCCACATGGTATCGTCCGAACCGGGCGCACGCGCGCGGATGGTCAATAGCGAACGGATCGCGCTTAATCGCCTGATCGCGATCGGCGGCGAGTTTTCGATCATGTTCGAGGGCTTTCGCGAGGTCAGCTTTGCGTTGGTCGGCCAGATCCATGGCGAGACCGATGCGTCTGCCGAAGGGCTGACAATCACGCTCGACCGACCGGCCGATCCCAACGCTCGCGCCGGTTATGGCGCCGAGGCCAAGGGCACGATCTATGGCAAGACGCCGCTCCAGCCGGCGCCGTTCCTGCTCTCGGCCGCGCGGCCGACGTTGGCCGATCCGGTGACGCAGGTCGCCACGGGCGAGCAATTGCGCGAACCGGTCGCCGGCGGCTGGATGGCACGCCTGCGCCCCAAGGGCACGTCCGGGCCCGAACATTGGCGCAAGGTCTACACGCTACAGGCGCTACGCCGCTATGGCATGCTCGAGGAAGGCGCGCTCGGCCTGGGCTTCGAACGCTCGGCCAGCGGCATGCCGGCGGCGCTGGCAGCGATGGGGACGAAAATCGTTGCCGCCTTCCCATCGCGCCCTGGTAGCCAGCCCAAGCCCGCCGCGCTCAAGCGCGATCTCGCCGACCGAGCGCCCTGCAGCAAGGCTGTCTTCGACCAGAATGTCGCCGCGCGGGTCAGCTCGTGGCGGCGCATACCCGACGATCTGGTCAATTTCGACTTCCTCTGGTCAGCGCGCGCAAATGAAGCGCTTTACTCGGTCGCGGCGGCCGCCCAGTTCGTTGAGGATGCGATGGCGTGCCTGCGTCCGGGCGGCCTCGCGGTGCACACTTTCAGCTACGATCTGGCGCCGTCCGGTCGGAAAATCCCCTCGACCGAGCGGGTCATGCTCCAACAGGGCGATATCGAGCGGATCGCGCTGCTGCTCGTATCGCGCGGCCATGAGGTCGCCCAGTTCAAGATCGATGCCTCCGACCCGATCCTCACCCCCGGGGTAGCGGTCGACGCCCAGCACCGCGCGATGGATCACACGATGGTCGGCCTGATCGCGCGCCGCGTGCCGCTTCCAGACTAAGTCAGCCGCTGCCAACGTAGCGACTTGAGCATGATGGGCCGCCATGGGCGAAACGGCGCGGGCGCGATCAATAGCCCATCAAGGCTAGCACCTCGCGCCGACTGCGCTCGTCGTCGCGGAAAACCCCCATCATACGGCTCGTGGTCATCGAGACGCCGTGGGTGCGCACGCCGCGGCCGGTCATGCAGCCATGCGCCGCCTCGATCACTACCGCCACGCCCTGCGGCTGGAGATGGTCCCAGATGCAGTCGGCGACCTGCGCGGTCAGCCTTTCCTGGACCTGCAGCCTGCGCGCAAAGCCGTGCAGCACGCGCGCCAGCTTGGAGATGCCGACCACGCGCTTCTTGGGCAGATAGGCGATCGCCGCCTTGCCGACGATCGGCGCGAGGTGATGCTCGCAATGCGACTGGAAGGGGATATCTTTCAGCAGCACGATATCGTCATAGCCCCCTACTTCCTCGAACACGCGGTCGAGATAATGGCCCGGATCCTCGCCATAGCCCTGGCAATATTCCTTCCACGCGCGCGCGACGCGCTTGGGCGTGTCGAGCAGGCCTTCGCGCGCAGGGTCGTCACCCGCCCAGCGCAGCAAAATACGGATAGCCTCCTCGACATGCTCGGGGACGGGGAGCTTATTAGCGAAGTCGTCTTCGGGTTCGGTCGTTCCAGTCATGGCCGTTCCTTTAGCGGAGTCCGGGGGTGGCGCGCCAGACAGCGCCACTTTATTTGGCCGCAACTGTTTTGCATTGGACGGAAGCCATTGAAATTCCCGGCTCGATATCGCTATCATGGATCATATGAATGCGTTGGGGATCGCACGGCTGACGGAGGCGCAACGCGTTGCCTTGCGCTATTTCATGGAGCGCAAGACCGCCAAGCAAATCGCGCTTGAGCTGGGAATCACCCCGAAGGCGGTGGAGCTTCGCCTCAAGGGTGCGCGCGACGCGCTTGGCGTCTCCACCAGTGCCGAAGCCGCCCGGATGCTTGCCGCCGCCGAAAACAACAGCGCCTTCCGAGAAACCCTAGGGGGTTCGACGGAAGTTGCAGATTCAACTTCTTCCCGGCCTTATCCGGCCATCGACAGCGAGAGCGGGGAGTCCGGCCAAGCGCGCGATCGGAAGGTGATGAGCGAGGCGCGCGCCGCCTTCACGCATCAGCCTGACCGATGGCAAGCGGGCATAGGCTGGCCCCTTCCGACCGAGGGGAACGAGCGCAATGGTCTTAGTTTGGGAGCGCGTCTGCTGTGGCCGTTCCTGGCTATTTGCGGAATCGGCGTGTCGGTCGGAACCTTGGTCATCTGTGGGTCGCTGCTCTCGATCGCCTGCGTGGCGATCGTCCATTTGTTTCACTAGGGCCCGCCCGCGCCATGTGGCACGTGGTTCTTTTCAACATTTTGATGATGGCGGCGTCTGTGTACGCCCTGGGATGGGGCGGCGCACCGGAGCGGATTTTCGCGCTCATGACCATCGTCGCGTTCTACGCCACGATCCGCGTTCATCATGATGGGTTCCTCAAACTCGATGTCGACCTGTTCCTGGTCGATCTCGCCTTCTTCTGCGGGCTTTATTTCCTGTCACTCTTCAGCACCCGGTTCTGGCCGATATGGATGACGGCGTTGCAGGGGGTGACGGTGCTGTCGCATGCGGTGATATTGGCACCGGTGCCATCGGGTGTGGGCTACGCGATCTTGGAGCAGGTCTGGTCCTGGCCGATGGAGATATTGCTGATCGTGGCCACATTCCGCCACCGGCAGCGATTGGCATGGAACGGGACCGATCGGCCCTGGACCACCTCCTTCATGCGCTCGGAGCGGCCACGCCTGCCCTGACCTCCGGGCGCCTGCTCGACGAATTTGGCAGCCTCGCCGCTGTGCTTGCAGCCTCGCCCCGGCGCATTCGCGCGGCCGGCGGATGCGTCCGCACGGCGTCGGGCCTCGGCGCCGCGCGCATGGTCATGCTGCAAAGCCTGGAGCGAAAGCTCAGTGATCGCCCCTTATTGTCCTCGACCGACGCGCTGCTGGATTATTTGCGCTCAAATATGGGTTCGCTCCCCGTGGAGGCGGTGCATGTCCTGTTCCTCGACGCGACGCTGCGGCTGATCCGCCACGAGCCGATGTTCCGGGGCACGATCGGCGAGTGCCCGTTCTACGCGCGTGAAGTCGTGCGGCGCGGGCTGGAACTGGGGGCGATGAGCCTGATCCTGGTTCACAATCACCCGTCCGGCGATCCGACACCGAGCGGCAACGACCGCAAACGTACGCGCGAACTGGTCGACGCCGCGCGCCTGTTCGACATTCAGGTCGTCGATCACCTGATCATATCGCGGGCCGAATGCTGCAGCATGCGGGCCATGGGGTATCTTTGATGACATCTTTGCTTTCCACCGACGATCTTCACGCGCTCGCCGACAGTCTGAGTGAGACAGCCGAACGTCTACGCCAGGTCGCGACCGCGCCGCCTGAAGGGCGCCCCGGCGCGGCCAACTTCGCTCGCCAGATTCTGGCGGCACGCGGGCGCCTGGCCCAGTTCGTCGATGCCGACCTGTTCGCCGATCCGGCGCGCGACATATTGCTCGATCTGTTCGTGGCGGGCGAGGAAGGGCGGCGCATCTCGATCTCGAGCTGCTGCATCGCAGCCTCGGTCCCACCCACCACCGCGCTGCGCTGGATCGGCATGCTCAAGAAGCGCAACCTGATCCGGGAATCAGTCGACCCGGCTGACGGCCGCCGCAAATGGCTCAGCCTGACGCCCAGCGTGCACGATGCGATGCGCGATTATGTGAACGCGGTGGCCGGGATGTTCACGACGGGGTAATTTTACCGCGCGCCTGCCCTCATTCGATGGATACTCAATTGGCTTTTTCGCCCGGGAATGCCGATAGATCGGCGCGTGGGTAACGTGGTTCTGCTCCGTCTCGCTGCGTCCACCAAGTCGGCCATTCCCCGCGTGGCGCGCCGACGGCTCGATCGAGGCTGCGGCCGATAATCCGCATCGGAAATTCAACACGGAATTGACACCGCCCGTCTCCGCGCAGAAGCTCTCCCATATTCAGGGGGAATATCATGGCCACGATAGCGGAACGCCCATTTGCGCCGGGCAACGAGGAAAGATTTTTCCTGCGCGCGGCAATCGTCATGGCTCTCATCATTGTCGCGGGCTTTTCGCTGGATCTTGCGCTCGGCCGGTCGAGTTTCCACGCGCCGCCGCTGCTTCACGCGCACGCCATCACCTTCATGGGCTGGATGGTCATTTATCTGCTGCAGAATTTCCTCGTCGCGGGCGGAAGGGTCGACCTTCATCGGCGCCTTGGCTGGATCGCGGCAGTCTGGATCGTGGCGATGGTCATACTCGGCACCGCTGTGACGGTGGCAATGGTGCGTCGCGGCGAAGTGCCCTTTTTCTTCACGCCTCTCCAATTCCTGGTTTTCGATCCCATCACGGTTCTGACGTTCGCCGGATTGACCTATGCCGGTGTCGCGCTGCGGCGGCGCACCGACTGGCACCGCCGTCTCAATTATTGCGGTATGTCGCTGTTACTCGGGCCGGCTTTGGGGCGGATCCTGCCGATGCCGTTGCTCGCACCCTGGGCCTACGAAATCCTGTTTGCGGTCATATTGATTTTCCCGGCGGTCGGTTGGTGGTCCGACGTCCGCCGGACCGGCCATGGCCACCCGGCCTGGCGCTGGGGCATCATAACCATCATCGGATCGGTGCTGCTGACGGACGCAATCACCTACAGCCCCGTCGGCGGTGCGATCTACAATGCCGTAACCGCCGGATCGCCTGGCGCCAGCGTTGCCCCGCTCGCTTTCGCGCCACCGCCGGCGGGCTGACCCGGGAGCGCAGATTTTCTCCCGGACCTTAGAATTTCGGGAATACTATACTTAATTCACCGCCGGCCTGAGCCGATAACTCAGCGCCTCGGCAATGTGCACCCGTCCGACCCGTTCGACCCCCGCCAAATCCGCAATCGTCCGCGCAACCCTGAGCACCCGCGTATAACCGCGCGCCGACAGCCCCATTGCGGTCGCGGCCTGTGCGAGTAGTGCCCGTCCGGCTTCATCCGGTCCGGCCGCCGCCTCCAGTACGTCCCCATCTGCCTCGGCATTGGTGCGCAAGCCCTGCGCCGCATAACGCGCCGTCTGGGTAGCCCGCGCCGCGCCAACGCGCGTTCGCACCTCGGCTGAACCCTCGCTCGGAGGTGGCAATACCAGATCGGCCGCGGCCACCGCCGCCACCTCGACATGCAGATCGATACGGTCGAGCAAAGGGCCCGACACCCGCGCCTGATAATCCTGCGCGCATCTTGGCGCCCGGCTGCACGCCCGCGCCGCATCGCCGAGATAGCCGCAGCGGCACGGATTCATCGCCGCAACCAACTGCACCCGCGCGGGGAATGTCACATGTCCGTTGGCGCGCGCGATCTGGACTTTGCCCGTCTCCAACGGCTGGCGCAGCGAATCCAGCACCGCGCGCTGGAATTCGGGCAGTTCGTCGAGGAACAGCACGCCAAGATGCGCCAGGCTGACTTCGCCCGGTCGGAGCTTGAGCCCACCACCCACCAGCGCCGGCATCGAGGCCGAATGATGCGGGCTGCGGAACGGCCGCGCGCGAGACAGGCGTCCACCGTCGAGCGTGCCGGCCACGCTTGCCACCATCGACACCTCGAGCGCCTCGGCCGGCGTTAGATCAGGCAGGATGCCCGGGAGACACGCCGCCATCAGCGATTTCCCCGCTCCCGGCGGCCCGGCCATCAATAGATTATGCCCGCCTGCCGCCGCGATCTCAAGCGCGCGCTTGGCGGTTTCCTGTCCCTTCACCTGTATCAGGTCCGGGCCGAAGCCGGGCGCCGGCGCCTCCCCCGGCGCTGGCTGCGACAAAGGCCGCACCCCGCGAAAATGATCGAGCAACGCCATCAGATCGGGTGCTGCGACCAGCTCGATCGAGCCCGCCCATGCCGCCTCGGGGCCCTGCGCTGCGGGGCAGACGAGCCCCAGATCGCGCTCGGATGCGTGCAATGCCGCAAGCAATACGCCCGGCGTCGGCGCGATCCGCCCGTCCAGCCCCAATTCGCCGACTACCACATAGGAAGCCAATGTCTCGGCATCGATCACACCCATCGCGCCGAGCAACCCCAGCGCGATCGGCAAATCGTAATGTGAGCCTTCCTTGGGCAGATCGGCCGGCGACAGGTTCACCACGATCCGTTTCGGCGGCAGCGCCAGCCCGATTGCCGACAAGGCGCCCCGCACACGCTCCCGGCTCTCTGCAACCGCCTTGTCGGCCAAGCCCACCACGACAAAGTTGGGCAGACCGGGCGTCACTTGCACCTGAACCTCGACCGCGCGCGCCTCCAGTCCCAGGAATGCAACCGTCGAAACCAACGCGACCAAAGCGATTCCCCCCTTTTGTTCTCATCCTCATAACCGCTTTCCGATCGAAAATGATAGGCCCGATCCGGATTGACTTCAGTTCGGTCCCGAAACATCCTCTCGCCGAGGGGAAATGCTATGGCGACGGTTCGGCGGCGCGACCCATGGAAGGTCGGTTTCTTTCTGTTCGTGGCGGCCTGCATCTTGACGGTGCTGTGGGTCGACGAACGGTTCCTGTTCGTTCCGAGCGACCATGAATGGGTCCATATCGCACCCTTCCAGGGCAAGCTGCTGGTCCACGGGCTGACGGGCGCCACCGCGCTCCTGATCGGGCCGTTCCAATTCTCCGATCGCCTGCGCGCAGCGCGGCCGAAGCTGCATCGCTGGATGGGCCGCATCTATGTCGGCGCTGTCGCCATCTCCGCGCCTATAGCCGGCTGGATCGGCTACCAGTACGAGCAGCCGATCACCGCGCCCGAGCAGATTGCTCAGGGCGGCTTCTGGTTTCTATGCACCGCGATGGCCTTGCTCTGCGCGCTCCGGCGCCAGTTCCCGACCCACAAAGTGTGGATGATGCGCAGCTACGGCTTCTGCCTCGTCTTCGTCATGAGCCGCGTGCCCGATGCGATTCCGGGCTTCCGCTGGACGGACGCTTTCCTGGCCCATACCTTATGGTGGCTGATCGCCTTCGCACTGGTCGGGCCGGACCTGATCCTCACCACGCGCGCCTTGTTGAGCCGCAAGCGCCGCAGTGCCTGAGCGCCGGTCGCGCACGCCGCCTGGCGCGCCATCCTCTCCCTGCCTTCGATCGGCGCGGGTCTGCGACACTTCGCCCCCATTACAGAACGTGTTGCCGCAAAATTTCCTGATTTTTTAAATATGTAAGCGACGGGGCGCCTGACTTTCGCCGTTAGTGACTGCACACCCTCTCCCGCGGAACTGTGGAGGGGGCGCTGTATGTCGCGTTGGATTTCCGTCAGGCCAGGATTGAACGCGTATCGGCATGAACAGGGGAACGCGCGCGCACGACGGGCTCTGGCGAGGTCGGCAGCCCTTGACGATATTGCGAAACCTGTTCGCGCGCACTGCTCGCGCAGGCGTACGCCCCGATTTTTCCTACGATCCCGTCCGGCCCAATCCCGGGCCCCTGCTTCCCGAGGACCGGCTGGTCTTCCTCCATATCGAGAAGACTGCTGGCACCACCGCGCACCACATCCTCTCGGCGCATTTCCCCGAGGATCAGGTTTGCCCCGTGCGCTTCGGCATCAACGTTCCGCTGTGGGAAAGTGCGCGGCTCGCGCGCTACCGCTTCTACTCGCTCCACGCTTCGTTGCGCATGATCAGCCCGATTCCCGGCCCAAAGAAGGTCGTAACTTTCCTGCGCGAGCCCGTGGCGCGGTTGCTTTCGCACTATAATTTCTGGCGATCGATCCGCAACGACGTGATCGAACAAGAACAGCTCGACCACATCCGTTATGTGAAGCAGTTCGCGCTGAAGGATCTGCTCGCGCCCGCGCCGCTCGCGACCACGCCCGATTTCTGGAATCTGCAGACGCAGCGGCTGGCGGGGGACCTCTTTGTCGCTCCGTCCGGCCGTGCATGGCGGGATGAGAGCGAGTTGCTGGATAGCGCGCTCGCAAATCTCGAAAATCTCGCAACGGTCGGCATTACCGAATATCCCCACCTCTCCTTTCAGCGCATTGCCGAGGATCTCGACCTCCCCAATCACTATGACGGGATGCGGCTCAACGTTACCGCCAACAAGGTTGCCGACGAGCCCGAACGGTTCGATCCGCTGAGCGAAGCAACGCTCGACGACGAAACCGCCGAAGCCCTGGATCGCGCGACCCGCCTGGATCGCCGTCTCTACGACTATGGCCATAGCCTTTTCCGCGACCGCCTGCGTGTCGGCGTGGTCCTGAAAACCTCGGTACCGCCACATGTGCCCACCCGGCTGATCGAGGGATCGGAGGTCGTGATCGGCGATCATCAGGAAGGCAATATCCTGTTCGGGCCTTATTGCGCGCTACCTGCGGGCAGCTACCGCGCTACCTTGTGGGTATGCGCCCAGGCGGCAGCGCGCGACAAACGCCCCAGCTCGATCACGTTGGATGTCTGCAGCGGCGGCAGCCGCAGAATCCACGCAGTCCAGCCGATTCGGCCGGTTATCCTGTCAGACCGATGGTTCGATCCGGTCGATATCCACTTCACCTTGTCTGACCCCGCCGAACTAGTCGAAATCCGCATGACGGTCGCGGGATTGGCGAAGCTGGCGGTCAAGCGGGGGGTCGCGCTGCGCCTCCTCTGAGTGATCGTTGCGGGTAGGGGTCTTGTACAAGTAACACACCGACCTCATCTCCAGCCGATGGAGAGGAAACCCCAATCGCGTTGGCGTCTGTGCTGGATGGCGCTCGGCTGGCTGCTGATCGCGTTAACGCCGTTCGTCGGCCCGATTCCCGGCCCTGGCGGCATATTGGTGTTCGCGGCAGGGGCGACCTTGCTGATCCGCAACTCGACGTGGGCCAAGCGCCGCTATGTCTGGATGAAACGGCGCTGGCCGCGGCTCGGCCGCCTTGCCGACAAGGCTATGCGGCGGGACAAAACGCCGGTCCAGGCGATTGACTAACCCCAAGGATTCGCATAGGGGCGCAGGCCTTGACGGCCGCCGCGCGCTCGGCGGCCTTTTGCATTACGATTACAGAGGCGGAAAAGATGAAGCGGACCTATCAGCCGAGCAAGCTCGTGCGCAAGCGTCGTCACGGTTTCCGTGCCCGCAGTGCGACGGTTGGCGGCCGCAAGGTACTCGCCGCTCGTCGCGCGCGCGGTCGCGCCAAGCTTTCGGCCTGAGCCACAGCGCTTCCGTGCTGCGCCGTCTCGTGCGGCGTTCGGAATTCCTCGCTGCGAATAATGGCAAGCGCGTACCTATGCCGGGCTTCGTGCTGCTGGTCCGCGCGCGCGCGGATGAGGACGCGGCCATGGGCGTCGGCTTCACCGTCACCAAGAAGATCGGCAACGCTGTCGTGCGTAACCGCATGAAGCGTCGATTCCGTGCGCTCGCGCGGGAGATCCTGCCCGAGGCGGGCGTTGCCGGGGCGGATCATGTGCTGATCGGCCGTTCTGGCGGGCTGGAGCGCGATTATGCCCTGCTCGGCACTGAATTGCGCAGGGCGCTTGCCAAGGCTGACCGGTGATCGAACGTCCGCTCATCTGGCTGGCGAGGGCTTGGCAGATCGGCCCGTCTCGTATCATCCCGCCGACCTGCCGCTACACGCCCTCATGCTCGGCCTATGCGATTGAAGCCTGGTCGCGCTATGGAGCGCTCGCCGGCTCGTGGCTGGCGCTCAAACGTATATTACGATGCCACCCCTGGGGCGGGTGCGGCATCGATCCCGTTCCCTGAGACCCAATAAGGTAGCCGTCACTCGTGCAAAACCAGCGCAACCTGATCCTGGCCGTGGTGTTGTCTTGCCTGGTCTTTCTGGGCTGGACGTTCCTGTCCGCGCGCTTCTTTCCGGTGGCGGCGCCGCCCTCGACCAAGATCGTGAACGGCAAGCAGGTCGCTCTCCCTTCGCCCGAATCGCAGGCCAGTCAGCCTGCCCGGGTGCGCAACCGCGTGATCGTGCTGGCCGAAAGCCCGCGCATTCAGATCCTGACTCCGCGTCTCGCCGGCTCGATCAACCTGAAGGGCGCGCGGATCGACGATCTGACGCTGACCGACCACCGCGAGACGATCGCCAAGAATTCGCCCCCGGTGCGCTTGCTTTCGCCGGGCGGCACCCAGGACGCCTATTTCGCGCAGTTCGGCTGGAGCGGCCAGGGCGTGCAGCTCCCGACCGCGGATACGGTCTGGACCGCCGAGGGCAGCCGCCTGACGCCCGATACGCCGGTCACGCTCAGCTGGAACAACAATCAGGGCCAGCTCTTCCGGATCACGATCTCGATCGATCGGAACTATATGTTCTCGGTCCAGCAGAGTGTTCAGAATACCGGTCCCGGCGCGATCGCAATCCGGCCTTACGGCCTGGTCAGCCGCATCGGCGTGTCGAAGGATGCCTCGGCCTGGAACATGCATACCGGCCCGATCGGCTATCTTGAGGGCAAGACCAACTATTCGATCAATTACAAGGATCTGGACAAGGCCGGCGCGGCCGGCGCCCGCTTCCAGACCAATGGTGGCTGGATCGGCTTCGGCGACAAATATTGGCAAACCGCGCTGGTTCCGGCCGCAAATGCCCCCGTCGACGCCGGCTTCCGTGCGGGCGCAGGCGATCTGTACCAGGCCGATGTTTCGGGTGCGTCGCAGATCGTCGCGCCTCACGCCGTCAGCACCACCACCCAGCGCCTGTTCGCCGGCGCCAAGGAAGTCGCGGTGCTCGACGGCTACAAGAAAGCGGGCGTGCCGCAGTTCGATCATGCGATCGACTGGGGCTGGTTCATCTGGTTCGAACAGCCGATCTTCTATTTGCTCGACTGGCTGTTCCGCCACATTGGCAATTTCGGCGTGGCGATCATCTCCCTGACGATCATCGTGCGCGCTTTGCTCTTCCCCGTGGCGCAGCGCCAGTTCGCGTCGATGGCCGCGATGCGCAAGGTGCAGCCGAAAATGAAGGCGCTGCAGGAACGCCACAAGGAAGATAAGCCCCGCCTCCAGCAGGAGATGATGAAGCTCTATCAGGAAGAGAAGATCAATCCGCTCGGCGGCTGCCTGCCGATCTTCATCCAGTTCCCGATCTTCATCGCGCTGTACAAGGTCCTGTCGCTCTCGATCGAGATGCGCCACCGGCCGTTCGTGCTGTGGATCCAAGATCTGTCCGCGCCCGATCCGCTGACGCCGGTCAACCTGTTCGGCCTGCTGCCGTTCAACCCGCCGCCGATGCTCCATCTCGGCCTGCTTGCGATCATGCTCGGCGTCACGATGTGGGCGACGATGCGTCTCAGCCCGCAGCAGATGGATCCAGCGCAGCAGCAGGTGATGCAGTTCATGCCGTGGATGATGATGCTGTTCTTCGCGCCGCTCGCGGCCGGCCTGCAGCTTTATTATGTCGCGAACAACCTGCTCACGCTCGCGCAGCAGCAGCTGCTTTACTCGCGCACAGGGCTCAAGGACGACCCCGGCAAGTGACCGATGAGGATATCGAAAAAGAGGCACTGATCGAGGCCGCGCGCAAATTGTTCGCCGGCCCGGTCGCCTTCCTTAAATCTGCGCCCGGGCTTCAATTCCTGCCGCCTGACGACGTTCCGGAAGTGGCCTTTGCCGGCCGGTCCAACGTCGGCAAATCGTCGCTCTTGAACGCGCTCGCCAATCGCAACGGGCTCGCGCGTACCTCGAACACGCCGGGGCGTACGCAGGAGCTGAACTTCTTCGATGTCGGCGAACCGCTGAAGATGCGGCTGGTCGACATGCCGGGCTATGGCTTCGCCGAGGCGCCCAAAGACGTGGTGCGCAAATGGCGTCACCTCGTGAACGATTACTTGCGCGGCCGCCCGAAACTGAAGCGTGCGCTTGTGCTGATCGACAGCCGCCACGGTATCAAGCCGGTCGATCTTGACGTGATGGAGATGCTCGACAAGGCCGCCGTCTCCTACCGCCTCGTCCTTACCAAGTCGGACAAGATCAAGGCCAGCGAACTCGCCGCCGTGCGCGAACGCACCGAAGCCGAAGCCCGCAAGCACCCCGCCGCCCATCCGGACATCATCGCTACCTCGAGCGAGAAAGGCGGCGGCATCCCGGAGCTGCGTGCGGCGGTACTGGAAGCAGTTCTCGCCTAGTGCGCCAATCCTTGGTCGGCCGGCCCCTGTGGCTCTCCACACTGCTGATCCTCGGAGCCATCGCGGCCGGTCTCACGCTGAGGCTGGTGCATATCGGCCTGCCATTTGCGGCCGTCAAATATGGCGGCTCGATCCTGTGGGCGCTGATGATCTACTGGATTGCCTCCACGCTCCGCCCGCATTGGCCGATCCCTTGGGCGACGCTCGCGGCGGGCGCCGTAGCCACGGCGGTCGAGGTCTTCAAACTCTACCATCAGCCTTGGCTCGACGCCTTCCGCCTGACCCTTCCCGGCGCCCTGCTCTTCGGCCGCGTCTTTTCGCTCCGGGACTTGCTCGCTTATGCCCTGGCGATTGCCGCAGGTGCTGCGGCCGATCGGGTCATTCGGCGACTGGCTTAGCTCACGAGGCCGCGCGTAAACATGATCCAGGCTGGCGCATGTAGGAGATAACCGGCAACCAGTTGAACTGCGATGGATGCTCCCGCCGCGGGCAGGAAGACCGGGTGAAGGCGGCCGCGCGTGACCCAATCATATATCGCGATCGACAGGATCAGCAGGTCACCACCGAAATATACGCCAGGGATGATCGTGAATGGCGGCGCGTCACCAGTTACCAAGCGGATGATCCGGCCGAACCCCGCGCCGGCCAGCGCGAGCGTTGCGATCATCATTAAGCGCTTGTGTGCCGCAGGGTGCCGCCGCAGGGCCAGGCCAGCCGAAAACAGGCCAAGAAACGTGGCGATGTTCAGAAACTGTACCGCGAGGAATTGGGGCGGCTGACGGGCCACGTGCGCCATCTGCATCGTAAGCGCCGCCGCTGGCCCCACAACCGCGATGGCCAGCGCCAAGGCGAGCCCGACCAGCCCGAATTTCCTGTGCCAGCGGACATTGCCGGTCTGGATCAACGTCACCTGGGAAGCGAGAAAGACGAGCCAACCAAAGAACACCACGGCATGGACATGGATGATCAACGGGTAAGGCGGCGCGTTACCGGCGGCGCGTGCGATCACTTCCGGGACGAACCCGGCAAGCATCATCGCCCATATCGCGGCAACCAGGCCAGGGAAGAAATAGGCGTCGGCCGGGTGGCGCTCGCGAAAGCCGCGAGTGCGCCTGGAATTCGGCTCCGGATAAGTGTCCAATGCCGTCGCCATGGCCGATCTCCCTCCAAACGGCCGCTCACATTCCGAGCGTGAAAACGCTAGCACAAGTCCATCTGTTGAGAAACGGATAGTCGCTGCCCAATTCGCACTCAGCACGGGCGCGCCAATCGCCTCGTTTCACACAAGATCTAGCCGACGGAGCATGGCAGACCGTTGCATCTCAAGGACGCAACCGGATCGAGAGCCACCATTCCCACGCCGGCCTTCGTCTGCAGCAGGGTGATGGACCACAACGAATGCTGTGATATTCTTCGCCGGAATATCCGGGATATATGTTGTGAACGATATTTGTGGGCGGATCCTCGCGACCATATTCTGCGCATCACTCGCGCAGGCTGCGCCGGCCGCCGATCCTCCCGGCCGCATCACCGGCGTCGGGGGCATCTTCTTCCGGAGCAAGGATCCCAAGGCGCTCATGGCCTGGTATCGGGACGTGCTCGGCATCAGGCTCGAGGAATGGGGCGGTGCGACTTTGCGTTATGATGCGACCGGCCATCCGCCCGTGGTGACGCTCAACGCGTTCAAGCAGACCACCCATTATATGGATCCGTCGACGCGTGATTATATGCTCGACTTCGCGGTCGACGACCTCACTGCCTTCCTCGATCGCCTCAAGGCAAAAGGCGTCGCCATACTCAAGCGCGAGGATGGGCCCGACGGCAATTTCGCCTGGATCGTCGATCCCGACGGCACCAAAATCGAATTGTGGGAACCGAAGGCGCTCTCCCCGCCGAAATAGGGAGGAATCAGGGCCAGCTTATATCCTCTAGAGCGATTTCGCCCTAGCAGGGCTGCTCCAGCGTCTTGAGCCACTTGGCGCGCAGCACTGCGGGCCGCTCCGGGAAACGCTCGTCCAGGAATTGCGCATCCGCCACCCGGTCGAGCCTGAAATGACGGAAATCCTGCCGCAACTCGCACCAGCCAATCAGCAATCGTGCACTGTTGAGATAGCCGATCGCAATCGGCCAGATCACGCGCTGGGTCTGGCGTTCCTCGGCGTCCTGATATGCAATCGCCATCTTGCGCCCCGACCGGATCCACGCGCGCGCCAGCCCAGCGTCGAGCCGGTCGGGCGGTATCACATTCCAGCCCGATACCGCCCGCGCCGAGGCATCCAGTAGCAAAGGCCGCAAGTGAGCCGGTACCGCCGCCCCGATCTTGGCGATCAGATCCTTGGCGGCGCGTGCCAGGCTGGGGTCGCCATGGCCCTCCACCCATTGCGCGCCTAGCACGGCGGCCTCCAGCTCGTCCGCGGTCAGCATCAGCGGAGGCAGGTCGAAGCCGCGTTCGAGCACATAGCCCACCCCCGCCTCGCCCCGGATCGGCACGCGCTGGCCGATCAAAGCCGCGATGTCGCGATAGACCGAGCGCTTGCTTGTTTCTAATTCGGCTCCGATCGCATCGGCGGTCACCGGCCGCGAGGAACGGCGAAGGATCTGGATGATCTGGAAAAGGCGGTCGGCGCGTCGCATTTCGCTTCTCTAGGCCCACGCTGCTGACAGCAAGGTGGCAGCAGCGTGGCATTAAGTCCATCCGCGTAACGAGGGAGACAGGCCATGCTCAAGACCTATCAAGGCAGCTGCCATTGCGGCGCTGTCCGCTACGAGGCGGACATCGATCTGGAAGAGGGCACGGGCCGGTGCAACTGCTCAGTCTGCGCCAAGCGCAGGTTCTGGGGGACCACCGTCCGCCCCGAGCAATTCCGTCTGCTCGAAGGCGAAGGGGCATTGGGCGACTATCAGTTCAACACCAATAGCGTGCATCATCGTTTCTGCCGGACCTGCGGCACCCCCACTTTCGGCCATGGCTTCATCGCCGAAGTGGGCGGCGCTTTCTATTCGATCAGCCTGGCGACGCTGGACGCAGCCGAAGCCGACCTCGCCGAGGCGCCGGTAAAGTTCATGGATGGCGCCAACAACAATTGGTGGAATGCGCCCGCAGAGATACGGCACCTATAAACCTTCACCCTCACGGGGAAGGATGAACGGGAGGCCACCCATGAAGATCATCGTCGGCAACAAGGCATATTCGTCCTGGTCGCTGCGCGGCTGGCTTGCGCTCAAGCAGTCGGGCCTGGCGTTCGAGGAGGAGGTCGTCTCGCTCTATGATGATGCCTGGCTTTCGCGCCGCGCGCAGCCCGATATCGCGCCTTCGGGTGGCAAGGTTCCGATCCTGTGGGACGGCGACGTCGCGGTTTGGGAAAGCCTCGCGATCATCGATTATCTCGCCGACAAGGTCGGGCAGGATCGCTTCTGGCCGGTTGATGGCGCGGCGCGGGGCTTCGCCCGCTCGATCGCGAGCGAGATGCATGCCGGGTTCGCGGATCTGCGCGCCGAGTGCCCGACCGTGTTCCGCAGAACCTTTCCGCCCATGCCTGTCAGCGCGGAGGTGCAGGCCAATGTCGACCGTATCGTCCATCTTTGGAGCGAGGCGTTGACGCGCTTCGGCGGCGATGGCGGCTTTCTGTTTGGGGATTTCTCGGCCGCGGACATCATGTTCGCGCCCGTTACCACGCGCTTCACGACGTATAGCCTGCCCGTGCCCGAAGTCGCGGCCGATTATTGCCGCCGCGTCCAGGCTCACCCCTTCGTCAAGGAATGGATCGACGCCGCTCACCAGGAGCCCTGGGTGATAGAGAAGTTCGAGCAGCGTTGATCGGCTTCGATCGCCGCCCGTCAGTCCTCTGCCGCCGCCAACCGCGCCTGATCATGGGCGAGCTCGCTTCGGGCGAGCGCGATCACTTCATCTGCGGGTTCCGGCAGCGTGGCGGGGCGCGTTTCCAGCCAGGCGATAAACCGCGCGGTTTCGCGCGCAAACTGCACTTCGTGGACGGGATGAGCTTCCCAATATTCGTCGAGCACAAGCCGCAACACGGGTCGGAGCCGGCGAAGAGTCTGCGGAGCCACGGAGTTCAGCGCCGTGATCCGCGTCGCGCGATACAATGTGCAGTTGGCGTCCATTCCGCGCTGCCATACCGCGCGCTCCAGCCGGTTCCGCTCGCGCTGGTCGAGGTCGAAGCCCGCGAGCGCCGCGGCCGGGTCCGCGCGCACCGCAAGGCATAGCCTGGGCGAGGCGGCAAGGTCAGCATAAGCCCGCTGGAATGCCGCCATGCTCATGCCCGGCCGCCCCAGGCTCCGCGGGCGCGCGCGATCACTTCAGCCACGCCGTCGAAGCCGAGCTGAGGCAGGTAGCTGTCGTGGAATTCGAAGGTGATGCCACGCAGGCTGGGCGCGCGCGCCACGAGGTCGTCCAGCAACTCCCAGACCGGCTCGGGAGGCGCGCCCGAATGGCTGTCGGCATACATGCCGCCAAGCTCCGAGCCGTTGGCGATATGAACTTCGATCACGTTGGCTAGATCGAGTTCGTCCAGAAACCGATGCCCCGAAATGCCGTAATTGACCACGTTGCAGTAGAGATTGTGAAGGTCGAGCAGCAATCCGCTGCCGCTCTCGGCGCAGAATTCGTTCAGGAACTCGGCCTCGCGCATGTCCGAATCGTCGAACGTCACGTAATAAGGGCTGTTCTCGAGCAGGAAGGGAGCCTGCGTCCGCTCGATCACCTGCCGCGCACGCCCAACCGCCAGGTCGAGCACCTCCCGGTCAAACGGCGCGGTCAGTGCAAGCCCCGCCGTCGTCGCGGAATGGCCCTCGGCGATCGCGACAAAGGCGAGGTGTTCGCTCACCCAATGCGCGCCCCAGCGCTCGCGCCAGACCGCCATCTGATCGACATAGCCCGCGTCGGTCCGGACCGCGCTCGCGAGCGACAGGCCGATATGGTGCGAAACCATGGGAAGCCCGGAGGCATCCAGCATCGCAACCCAGCTCGGTATATCCGTGAACCGATCCTTCCCGCCGTCAGGTTGCGGTCCGCGATCGATCCAGAACATGTCCGGCGTGATCGCAAGATAGTCGACCGCGCCGGGCATGCCTATGAAGGGCGCTATCGCGAGATTGGCCATGATGCCCACGCCGAGATGCGGAGCATCACCACCGGGATTGACCCGCGCCACCCCTGTCGCCGCTCTTAGTGGCCGAGCGTCACGTTGATCACCGGATCGAACTGCTCCCGAATATCGAACGGGTGACCCGAGAGGCAGGGCTGGCATCCGCGCGGCAATTTGGCCAGCGCGGAAGCGTCGATCGTCGCGAGCGACTTCAACGCATCCGACAGCTTCGTGCCCTGGGGCACGGTGAACTGGATCGCTCCGGTTATCTTGTTGATGCCAATCGAGGCGTGGCGGGCCTTGACGCTTGTTTCGTTCATCGGGCTTCCTCCTGTACGGCTCGGATCGCGAACCGAGGCCGTCCCATATCTTTTGGCGCCCTGGCCTGAATGATCATTTGATCCGTCGGGTCGCCAAGATGAACCCGGAATAAGCTCAGTCCTCGTCCATTTCCGCGTCGGCCTCTTCCATGAACTCGCGTGCTGCGGCGCGATCCTCCTCGTCCTGGAATGCATCCTCCACCTCGGGCGCCACGCCCAGCATGTATAGCAGGCACCAGAGCGCGAAGCGGCGGTCGCCGTCGCGCTCAAGCCCGAACTGCATCCGCACCAGCTCTACACCCTTGACCAGCCGTTCGGCGTCGAGCGTGTCAATGTCCGCCGTTCCGAAGAAGCGAACCAGTAAATCGTCGAAATCCATGCCGCGTCTTCTACCCGCACAACTCGCGTTGCCCAAGCGCGCATCCGGCGGTTCGCGATTACGGATTCAGCAACAGACTCCCCTACCCGCAACCTGCTACGTCGGCATTGCTGTCGCGATTGAGTCGGAATTGCTCGACGGACGCGTGTCTTCCGCCTGACCGGCTTGTTCACGATTACCGGCGCCGGCCCCGACGGCCGGCAAGTGATGCCCGTTCGAGCGGCGTCGCGCCGCTGGGCATCGGCACGGGGACATCGGTTATGTCGGCAACCCCCATCGTCACGCGCAGAAGCTTTCTCTATGCCAGCACCTCCGTCGCGGGAGCCCTGGCGTTCGTAGCCCCGCTCTCGCCCGCGCATGCCCAGGCGGCGGCGCCTCCCGACGCCGCGACGCTGGCCCGGCCACCCGCTGCACCGCCCGCACATATGGCGCCCGCCGTCGATGGCCCGATCCTTGGCGCGGGCGCGCAAGCCGCGTCCGACCCGACCATCCGCCCATTCCACTACCATGCTTCCGACGAAGAGCTGGCGGACCTCAAGCGCCGCATCCGTGCCACGCGCTGGCCCGAGCGCGAGAATGACCCCAGCCAGGGCGTCGGCCTCGCCACAGCGCGCAAGCTCGCCGAATATTGGGCGGAGCATCACGACTGGCGCCGTGCCGAGACGCAGCTCTTCGCTTTCCCGCACTTCATGACCGAAATCGACGGCGTCGACATCCACTTCATCCACGTCCGCTCGAAGCATGCCAACGCGCTGCCGGTCGTGATCACCCACGGCTGGCCCGGTTCGGTGATCGAGCAGTTGAAGATCATCGGCCCGCTGACCGATCCGACCGCTCATGGCGGCACCGCTGCGGACGCGTTCGACGTCGTCATCCCCTCGCTCCCCGGCTACGGCTTTTCCGGCAAGCCTGCAGCCAACGGGTGGGACCCGCAGCGCATCGCGCGCGCTTTCTCCACGTTGATGACGCGGCTCGGCTACAAGCATTACGTCGCCCAAGGTGGCGACTGGGGCAATGCCGTGACCGAGCAGATGGCGCTCCAGCAGCCGCCCGGTCTTCTCGCGATCCACACCAATATGCCGGCGACCGTCCCCAACGAGATCGCCCCGTTGATCCCCGGCGGCCCCGAGCCCGCCGGCCTCAACCCCGAGGAGAAGCACGCCTGGGACCAGCTCGTCGATTTCTATAGCAATGGCCTCGGCTACGCGCAGGAGATGGCGGGCCGCCCGCAGACGCTTTACGCGCTCGCGGACTCGCCGGTCGGCCTTGCCGCCTGGATCATCGACCATGACATTCGCAGCTATAATCTGATTGCGCGCGTGTTCGATGGCGCGAGCGAGGGCCTGACGCGTGACGACATACTCGACAATATCACGCTCTACTGGCTGACCAACACGGCGGTGTCCTCGGCGCGGCTCTATCGCGAGAGCAAGCTCGCTTTCTTCGCGCCGAAGGGCATTCCTCTGCCGACCGGCGTCAGCGCCTTCCGCGATGAAATCTACCAGGCGCCTGAAAGCTGGACGCGCAAAGCCTATCCCCACCTCGTCTTCTACAAGCGCCACGACAAGGGCACCCATTTCGCGGCCTGGGAGCAGCCGCAGGCCCTGACTCAGGATTTGCGCGACACCTTCCGGTCGGTGCGGACCACCTGAATAATGCAGCGCGCGGTCATCGCCGGCAAAAAGGGGAAGACCGCGCCCGCCACATGCAGATCGCTTCCAAGCCGCGTACCCCTTCCAATTCGGGGCAACCTGGCCTATATCGGTGGGGCTGACGTCGCATGCGACGGATATCGGGCCTGCCTCGGCTCCTCCCTTTGTCCCTTTCTAGCTCTGCCGAAGCCGGGATGTGCCGCAGTTGGTGCATGCCCGTCATACATGGGACAAGGATGCCCTTATGATCACCGGAACCGTAAAATTCTTCAATGCCGACAAGGGCTATGGCTTCATCGCGCCGGAAGGCGGCGGTGGCGACGCTTTCGTCCATATTTCGGCCGTTGAGCGCGCTGGAATGCACACGCTCGATAAGGATCAGCGTATCTCTTACGAGCTCGAGACGGATCGCCGCGGTAAGACCTCGGCCGTCAACCTCCAGACCGCCTGAATTTGAGGGTGGGGCGGGCGGCGGGCTAGACCCGCCGTCCGCCCGCTTCGAAAATAAGTTGGCGATAGCCGTTTGTCGCCGTCCCGCCGCGGGCGCCGTCAAGCGGCTGGTGCGCGCATGTAGCTGCACCGAAGACCTGGAGAAAAACATGTCGAGAACCCCCGTACGCCCGTTCCTGATCGACAAGGACGAGGCAGGCGAATTCCGGATCACGATCCGTGAGACCCGCTACAATTCGCAGCATTATCCGCTCGTAACCTCCACCTTGCAGCCGAACAGCTTCAAGACGGTCGCGGCCGCGCGCGCCTATGCCAAAGCCAATTTCGGCGCGGTAGCGGGCGAATTCGCGCTTCAATAGGCGGAAATAGGCACGCTGCCGCGGACTTGCGGTAGCGGCCGGCCTTGCGGCATCTCCGCAAGAGACGGATCCTCGAGTTTCCAGCTCGGTTGCGTCGTGCATTGCGTAAGGGAGCACGTCGATGGCCAGGAGAAGCCCCGCCAAGCTGGAGGTGCGCGTCGCGATTCCCGCCGACGTCCCTGCCATCCTTGCGCTGATCGCGCGCGCTTATCCCGGTTTCGGCAATTACAGTCCGGGCCAGATACTCGGGCAGATCAACAATTTTCCCGAAGGCCAGTTCGTCGCTCTCTTTGAGGGCGCGATCGTCGGCTATTGCGCGTCATCCAGGATCGATGAGGCGGTTGCGCTCGCCCCGCACGATTGGGCGACGATCACCGGCAACGGCTTCGGCAGCCGTCACGATGCGACCGGCGACTGGCTTTACGGCTTCGAAATGGCGGTCGACGCCCGTCAACGCGGCCTGCGCATCGGCAAGCGGCTTTACGAAGCACGCCGGGTGCTCGCTGAGCGGCTTGAGCTACGCGGCATCGTCTTCGGCGGCCGGATGCCGAACTATGCGCGTCTGAAGGCGAAGGTCGGCGGTCCCGACGATTATCTGGCGCAGATCGGCGAGGGCAAGGTCCGCGATCCCGTGATCGGCTTCCAGCTCGCCAACGGGTTCACTCCGATCGGGGTGCTGCCCAATTACCTGCCTTCGGACAAGGCGTCGGGCGGATTTGCGGCGCACATGATCTGGCGCAACCCCTATGTCGATCCGAACGAGCCGCCCGCATTCCGTGTCCCGCGCGACGTTGAAAGCGTGCGGCTGGCGACGATCCAGCTCCAGGCGCGCGCGGTCGCGAATTTCGACGAATTCGTGAAGAATATCGAATATTTTGTCGATGTCGCAGCGGACTATCGGTCGGATTTCGTGGTCTTTCCCGAACTCTTCACAATGTCGTTGCTGTCGTTCGAGACGGAGACCCTTTCGCCGATGGCGGCGATCGACCGTATGACCGAATATCGCGCGCCGATCGTGGCCGAGCTTTCGCGCATGGCGCTGCGCTACAACATCAACATCGTCGGCGGCTCGCATCCGACCCGCACCGACGACGGCACCGTCCAGAACGTGGCCTATGTCTGCCTGCGCGACGGCTCAGTCCACGCCCAGGAAAAGATCCACCCGACCCCAAACGAAGCCTTCTGGTGGAAGATCAAGGGCGGCAGTTCGGTCGACGTGATCCAGACCGACGTCGGCCCGATCGGCGTATTGATCTGCTACGACAGCGAATTTCCGGAACTGGCGCGCCGCCTAGTCGACGAAGGCGCGCGGATCATTTTCGTCCCCTTCTGCACCGACAATCGCCAGGGCTATATGCGTGTCCGCTATTGCGCCCAGGCGCGCGCCATCGAGAATCAGTGTTTCGTGGTGCTCTCCGGCAATGTCGGCAACCTGCCCGGTGTCGACAATATGGACGTGCAATATGCGCAATCCTGCATCCTCACGCCCTGTGACTTCCCGTTCGCCCGCGACGGCATCGCTGCCGAGGCAAGCGAGAATATCGAGACGCTGACGATCGCGGATGTGAACCTCGCCGACCTCACCTGGGCGCGCGCCGAAGGCACCGTCCGCAACCTCGCCGACCGTCGTTTCGACCTGTATCGGATTGACTGGAACCGGGGATTGAGGGGCGAAACACTGCCGGACGCCCGGCCGAAAGGCGCGAAGGGCCCCGGCGGGGGCTGAACCGCCCGGCACGATAATGTCGCGCAATTCGCGGGGTCACTAATCCTGTTAAGCGATGAACCCCGGCCCGCATGCCATAGCGCCTGCCATGGCAGACCTGCATAAGCTTCTCCTCCTCGCCCTACCGCTAATGATCCTCGGCGTAGGTTTCGTTGGATATCTCCAGCGCCGACGGCGCTAGCCGCTCGATCCGCAGCAGCACTCGCGCACCTTTCGCGCGAGTCGACGGCACGTCAGCCGGAACGGGGCGAATCCTGCTTCTTCATAAAGCGCTGCCCTGCGGCCTGCGCCGCCCGATCCAATAGCCTGTCGCTGGTCTCCACTGCGGCCTCCGGCGTCAGCGACACGGCCACTCCGTCGGGCCCGTCGACAACCACCTCGCCGCCTTCCGCGGCAACCTCGCTGGGTTCATCGAACAGGGGGTGCTTCGACACGTATCGCTCCTCGCTAAGCCGCTGACCGGCAAGGGAAGAAAGGAACGTCGGACCAGCGGTTCCTATCCAACCAAATCGCTGCCGGAATAAGCCCCTAAGAGATGCGACGGTTGCGTATCCATCGACAGCGCCGGCATCGGATATCCCGTGTGCAACAGGATTCACGGGAATTTCCTGATGTAGCTTGACGGCCGGAAGATCGTGGGCTCTCCTGCCGGGCAGTTTCCGGGGGCAGCGTTGGATAACCTTTTAGTACTCCTTGTAATCGGCATCGCGGGCGCGGCCGCGATTTGCATCCCGCTGCTGGGTTTGGCGATCATGCGCCATTCGGATCGGATAGCACTTGATCACTATGGCAAATATCGCGGCCGGGCCCCCGCCAAAAGCTTCGTCTGCCCTGATTGCCTGGCGCGAAGCTACGCACCGTCCCATGTTGCCGATCGCTGGTGCGCGAAATGCCAAAAAAGCTTTCCGAAAACGTCGGAAGCCGCGAGAGACAAAAAGCGATGGGATATGGCACCGGCGCCGCGCTGGTTCGAAGATACCGACAAGGGAACGTCATAGATCTTAGATCCGAGCCGCTGGTGCAGATGCGGCGTTGTCACGGGAGGCTCGGTCAGTCCGGTCGAAAATTCCCGACAATTAGAATGGGTACCCAGAGCCTCGCCCAGCCTGCCTCAGGCCACCTTCATCACCTGATCGCGACGCAACTCGGCCACACCAACTCCTGCCATCGCGGTTTGCGGCCGCGCCGCATCCCGATCCGACTTTCGACGCTCGCGCTCCGACTGAGCGAGATGCAGGTATCGCGCCGTGAAATCGCCTATTTCCTCGAGTTTCGCGGGATCCAGGATCGTGATGCAGCTTTTGTCGCACGATGCCACCCCGCGATGGGCCAGGTCGCGCATCACTCGATTGACGGCGATTCTTCCAAGGCCCACGGCCTCGCCTAGCTGTAGCTGGGTAAGCGGGAGCACGTAGCGCGCTCCGGGGGATAGCGCGGCTCCCTTCATGCGTAGTGCCAGCTCACAAAGAAGGTGGGCGACACGGGATTGCGCATCCCGCTGACCTACGTTCACGATCCAATCCTGCGCGATGGAGCAGGAAATCATGACGTCGGCCATAAGGATCTCGGCGATTCCCGGATACCGGCGCATGATGGCCCGCAGCTCACTGGCATCGACCTCCAGAACACGGCTGGAGGTCAGCGCCTGCACATCGTGCGCGGTCGTCTGCAACAATATATCCTGAAGACCTACGAATTCGTGCTGCAGGCGCAGTCCAATGATCTGCCTGTCCCCGCCCCGCGTGAGCTTGGTCTGATACAGAGTGCCATCAAGAACATAGGCGCACCGCGTCAACGAATCCCCTTCGCGAGAAAGGTGTTCATCAACGGCGAGCTGGCGCGGTCTGATCTGGAGATGCGCGATTGCCCCAGCTTCCTCACCGGACAGCGCTCGCCTGGACCGAAGTTCCAGAGCATTGACCCAGGCTCGAGCCTCGTCGTTCAAGTCACCCTCCGCAAGGATCACCAACACAAACGGCATCAATAGTTAATATGTGTTGATTATTATTTAACCCTCGCCCTTGGGCGCGGCAAAATGGTCCAACAATAGTGGTTAACACGCCAAAAATCGGCAAAAATGTAGCCTAAGATACAGGCAAGACCCTTGAACACTCTATTTCGGGAGATGGGGCACGAGTCGCCTGTTGAGTTTGCGGGAGAGTTTGATGCGTAAAATCATGATCGGGGCGACCATCGCCGCACTCGGATCTTTGCCAGCTGCGGCCGCGGTGACGGTAAGCAGCATCGATGGCGTGTCGCCTTATGGGGCGCCGGCCACTTTCCAGTTCGACGGCGCGACGCCGGAATATAGCGGCACGATCTATACCGATTCCGTTGGCGGCGTTCGCGCCCAGCCTGCAGGCAGCACCGGCGGTTATGGCGCAGTCGGTCCGTCCAATGCTCAGTCCAGCACCGTGCTGGATCTCTCTGCTTTTGGCGAGATCAGCTCCATCACCTTCCTTTGGGGCTCGGTCGACACCTACAATTCACTGGCAATTCTCGGGACCGGCGTAACGTTCAACGGCGGGGACGAGGGCGTCAGTCCCTCGAATGGCGATCAGGTCAATCCAAATTCGAATCGCCTTGTGACGCTGACATTCACCGGCGCCGACCGTTGGAACGTAACGGGCCTGCAGTTCAACTCGACCGGCAATGCGTTCGAATTCGACAATGTGAATGTAACAACGGCCGGCGCCGTGCCCGAACCCGCATCCTGGGCTTTGATGCTCGGCGGCTTTGGCGCGATCGGCTCGGCGATGCGGAGCCGTCGGAAGGCTGCACTCAGCTTCGGCTAAGCCGTTTCCGTTGGGGGCGAAGACGCCGTCAATCTTGGGGGATTGGCGGCGTTTTTGCGTGTGTAGAAGGCCCCGCCTCGTTCGATAGCGGGTCAAAAAATTCGTATCCGACTGGAACGGACACCGACTTCTGATGTTTCCACCTTTGGCCGTTATCTACTCGGCCTGGTCCTTGAGGACCCTGTCGCCGTTACTGCCGGTGGCAGGGTCCTGACCATTTGGAACCTGGCAATCTTTGACAGCTAGCAAAGGAGGGCCGCCCGGTCAGGACCCTGGGCGGTGGCGTCCTGTGGTTCGCGCCAAGCATCCGCAGGACGCCTTGATGCCCTTTTTGACAACAGCTGCAAAAATGAGAGGCCGGGACCGTCCATTAACCCTTCAAGCGTGAGCGAAGGGCGCGCAAGCCATCATTTGATATGATGTGAGGTAAAAATCTCGTTTACATCTTGCAACCTTAAGGCGGTTGTTACGTTTGCGCGGTGCAGTAACGGCCACTTAGGGCTGACTTTAGGTAAGGGGTAAGCAGCATGTTTTCGTCAAGGACCATCGGCGGCATCGCTGTCGCAATCGCCATGACCGCGCTCGCGCCGGCAGCGAATGCGACCGTCACCAACATTTACCATGTGGGTGATCCGCTCCATTTTCAGCTCACCAGCGGAACGCCGTTTTCGCCTTCGATAACGGCGAATTTCGGAGATGGCTTTACCGGTCCGCTCGACTTCCATGACATTTTCGAGTTCACGATTCCGCAGGACGGTGTTGGCAGCGGCTCGATCTCGACCAGCTTTTCCAGTCTCGCCAATAAGCTGACCATCACGGATTTGGTGATCAACGGTACGCATTACGTCGTTCCCAGCAACGCGAGCGGCCAGTTCCTCGCGGTAAGCGGGATCCCGATCCTGAATGGCGTACTTAACACGATCGAGGTTTTCGGCACGACATCGTCGCGTGGCGGTACTTTCTCGGGAACCGCCACCTTCTCTGCCACGGACGTACCCGAGGTAGCGAGCTGGACGATGATGCTGGCTGGTTTCGGCCTGATAGGCGCCACGATGCGCAAGCGGCGTGTTAGCCTCTCCTTCGCCTGAACCGCCTTTCGAATGATGGAAGGGGCGCTGCCGAACGGCAGCGCCCCTTCTTATTCAGTGCGGCGATCCCTCGCGCGTCAGTTTACTGATAATAACCCGCCTCGATCGCGAGCGCTTTTTGGACCCGCTTCGGCGTTCGAATCCTGGTTGGGACATCCCCCTCGGCCGCGAGCGTTGGCGCTGGGTGAGTCGCATTGGGCTCGGCCCTCCCCGTCGCCTTGAGCAGCCGTTGATAAATGCCACGCTCGTCGGCGGGCGAGAAAAACAGCGGATAAAGCGAACGCGCCTTATATCGCTCAGCCCCTGCCGCTGCGCGATCGATATGCTCGCGTATCGCATCGACCTTCAGCCACATCAGCTGGGCCGGCGCGCCAACACTCTCGTTGTGCCGAAGAGGGCCGACGCGTTCGAAGCCGAGCATTGCTTCGTAAAAGCGAACATGGCGCGGATTTACCTCGATCAGCAGATCCGTGCAGCCGTATGTGCGTTGGCCGTAAACGAAAACGATGTGAAACAAGGTCGCCATCAACGCCTTCGATTGAATTTCCGGGTCGAACGCGAACTTAGTGAGCTCGCACACCTTGGCGCCGGGACGTGCCCGAAACCCGTCTATCGCATCTCGGAAAGCGCTGTCCGCGGCCAGGCCATGCGCGGAATCGAGCGCCAGCGTGATCGTTCCCACGACCGTATCCTCGATTTCGGCCGTGAACGTGACGTGATGGGCGTCCATCGATAAGCGATGATGCGAGCCATAGCCCCGCCAGGCGTAACGCTTGTTGATCAGGTCGCATGCGGCGTCGATCTTCTCGCCGGTCACGACCAGCCGCACCGTTACATCTTGACCATCGCAGCCCGTATCGGTCCGGCGAACCTTGATCGACCCTGTTCCGAGAGATCGGCCGGCGTCGACAATATCGCGCCGTGCAGTTCCGAGATATTCTTCCAACTTCCACAGGTAAGACATTGTACAACCCCCCGGCAATGAAACGCGCCCGGTTTAGGAGGACGTAGCACAAGAAAATTTACGCGAAGTTTATCGCGCAAATTTGAAATGACACGCATCCGTAACAATGGTGAACGTTGTCCCCCCGCGGGACCCCCGATTCGCCATGCGGTTAAGAGTTGAGCATAGTTAACTTGCGCAACAACCCTTCCCGCGGGAACTTGTCGGCTGTCCGTTCATTGCGCGGGACGAGTGACCGGCGCGGGCCGTGGGATCAGGAAAATTCAGAGCGATTCGGACCAAATTCCGAATCAACCCGGCGACCGATCGGCGAGCGGTTTTTTTTGGGCCCGCTTCCGTACCCCGCCGAACTCCTCATTTAATCCGTTGGGTCGGGTATGGCGTCCCATCCTTGTGGACGTAGCCGTCGGGGGTGAAGCGCATGTCGATGTCCGAATATTCGCCGCCTATATCCGCGCCCGCGCTCATCGCCAGGAAGGTGCAATCGGCCTCGCTTCGGTTGACGACATGATGGCCGTTGGCCTCGCCCTTCGGAAAGGCGACGCAATCGCCAGGCGCCAACGGATGCTCGCCCTCGTCGTCGATCAGCACTGCCGTGCCGGAGAGCATGGCCAGGAACTCGTCCTCGCCCTCGTGCCAATGCCGCTGGGACGACCAGGCACCGGGCTCCAGCCGCACGAAGCTCACCCCGAATTCGCTCAGGCCAGCGGCGGGGGCAAGTCGACGATACCATCGTCCCTTCACCGCCTGATTGAAGGGCGGCGGATAGCCGGTGGCGTTGCGTTCGGGAATCTGGCTGAGGTCGATCTTGGGCATAAGCGCGATCATGCCCAGCACCGCACCGGAAGAAAAGCTCCGCTTGGGCTGCTCAAAGGATCACTCTGCTGAAACCACCGGCACCGCTCCCCAGATGGCCGAAACACTGCATTCAGCAGGGAGGATATACGTAGATGCCGCGTCTTACCGATCCAATCGATCTGGGCTCGATCCACGCCAGCAACCGCATGCTGATGGCGCCGCTCACCCGCGGTCGTGCCACGCGCGAAGCCGTGCCGACGCCGATCATGGTGGACTATTATCGCCAGCGCGCCTCCGCCGGCCTGATCATCACCGAAGCCACCGGCATCTCGCGCATCGGGCTCGGCTGGCCCAACGCGCCCGGCATCTGGAACGCGGAGCAGGTCGCCGGCTGGCAGAACGTCACTTCGGCGGTCCATGATATCGGCGGCAGGATCGTGTCGCAGCTTTGGCATATGGGCCGGCTCGGCACGGTCGAGGTCAACGGCGCCCAGCCCGTATCCTCCTCCGCTACGACCGCGCCGGGGCGGACCCGCACATATTCGGAAGGCACTCAACCTTATCCGCAGGCGCGCCCGCTGGATTTGAGCGAGATCCCCGCTCTGCTCGACGATTATGCCCGCGCGGCGGAAAATGCGCTGGAAGCAGGCTTTGACGGCATCCAGCTTCATGCCGCCAATGGCTATCTGATCGATCAGTTTCTGCGCGACAATGCCAACTTCCGCACCGATCAATATGGAGGTCCGATCGAGAACCGGATCCGCTTGCTCGGCGAAGTTGTCGAGAGGCTTGTCCAGACGATCGGCGCGGACAAGGTCGGCGTGCGCCTGTCGCCCAATGGCGAGGTGCAGGGCGTCAATGACAGCAACCCGCATGCCCTGTTCGGCGCGGCGGCAAAGCTGCTCGACGAGAAGGGGGCGGCCTGGCTCGAGCTGCGCGAACCACGTCCCGGCGGCTCGCGTGGCAATCCGGACGTCGCACCCGTCCATCCGGTGATACGCAAGGCCTTCTCGCGTCCGCTCATCCTCAATGCCGATTATCATCACGACGACGCGCAGGCCGCGCTCGACGCGGGCGAGGCGGACGCGATCGCCTTCGGCCGCCCGTTCCTCGCCAACCCCGATCTGCCCCGCCGCCTGATTGAGAAACTACCCCTCAACCCTCAGCGCGAGGAGCTGTTCTACGTCGGCGGAGAACGGGGCTATCTCGACTATCCGCAGTGGGAGGAGGTCGGCCAGCCGGCCTGATCCGAGTACCGCTAACCGATCCCGTTTAGCAGGGGCTCCACCCCGGTGGTGCCAGTGTGAACCCCGCAAAGTCGAAGCCCGGCACCACCACGCACGAGACGAGCGCCCAGCCCGCATCCGCCTGCGCTGCCTGCCATTTCCCGGCCGGCACGCGCGCCTGCGGGTTGGCGCCGTCCAGCATGACGGCGGTCCCACCGATCCGAAGTTCGAGCGCTGCGCCGGCATGCCAGAACCAAAGCTCGTCGGCATCGACGCGGTGCCAATGCGAACGCTGCCCTTGTTCGAGCAAGAACAAGATCGCCGTGCCGGGCGAGCGCTCGCCCGGGTCCGCCTCTGCCCGCCACGTCTCCCGATACCAGCCGCCCTCGGGATGGGGCGCAAGATCGTGGCGCGCGATCAGTTCTGTTGCGTCGTTCACCCCTTGTGGTGCTGCTTATCCCAGTTCTTCACCGCATCCATCGTCCCGGTGACGTGGCCCGCCGGGTCCATCGCCGAATAGGCGAAGATCACCTGGCCGTCGGGCGCGATGACATAGGAGGTGCGGTTCGATATCGCCGGGTTCTGCGGCAGCGTGACATCATAGGCACTGATCGTCGCGGGTGTGGCCGATCCCACCGCGAATTTGTTGCGGCATTCGGAGACCGAGAATTTGTTGAGCTTCTCGATGCCGTCGCCCGACATGCCGATCACGGTCGCGCCCAGCTTGTGGAAATCGTCGGTCGCCTCGGCGAAGTCATGCGCTTCGATCGTGCAGCCCGCGGTGAAGGCCGCCGGATAGAAATACAGAACCACCGGCCCCTTCTTGAGCGCGTCGCGCAAAGTGAAAGGCATCGCCTTGCCGGCGAGGCTGACCTGGGTCGAGAAATCCGGCGCCTTGTCGCCGACCTTGAGTGCCGCCTGGGCGGCGGTAATCGGAAGCGCGGCCAGCGCGAGTGCGAGGCAAAGGGAAGAACGGAACATCGGGCGAGTCCTTCTTGGGGGGAGACTACAGGTTAACGCAATCGCGGGTTGGTTGCCACCGCCCGGCCGGCCGTTCAACTCAGACCTTTGTCGCGCACGAGGATGGCCAGTTCGGTCCGCGAAGAGACGTTGAGCTTCTCGTACAGATTGTGGAGGTGCATCTTGACGGTGCCTTCGGAGATATCGAGTTCGCGCGCGATCTCCTTGTTGCGGCTGCCGAGCGATACCAGCCGCGCCACTTCGGTCTCGCGCGGGGTTAATTCGAGCGGCCGATCGATCGGTTTGCCGATCTGATCGACAATCTGATGCATCGCGTCGCGGTCGAGCCATTGCTCGCCGTCCATCACCCGCTCCAGGCATTTGAGCATAACGTCGCCGCCCGCGCCCTTCAGGATCAGGCCGTCGACGCGCAATTGCAGTGCCTCCATGATGGGCTGCGGATCCAGGCTGGCGGTCAGGATCACGATCCGCGTCTTCCATTTGTCGCGCCGCGCCTCGCGCAGCAGGTCGATGCCGGTAAGGTGCGGCATATGGATATCCAGGATCGCGATATCGGGCGCGAACTGCTTGATCGCCGCACGCGCCTGTTGCCCGTCGAGACAACGCGCTTTCACGTCATGGCCGGCTGCGGCGAGCAGCCCGCCGATACCATCAAGCAGCATCGGATGGTCGTCGGCGACGACGATCGATAGGGTCATCGGGCGCCCTTCAGCGGCACGCAAATCTCGATACTCGCCCCCGTCTTACCGCTGGTCACCGTCATTGTGCCTCCCATAGCGATGATGCGATCGTGGAGCGAGCGCGGACGCCCGGCATAGCTTGCCAGTTCGCCGTTCGCCATACGCCCCTGAAAAGCGAAACCACGCCCATCGTCGCCGATCGCGATATCCAGCCGGCCATCGGTCCTGCGCACGGCGATGTCGATCTTGTGCGCCCCACCATGACGCACCGAATTGGCGACCGCTTCGCGCGCGATCCGGATGACATCGTCTTCCATATTGTCGGATACGGTAAGGTCCGCCGGCTCGACCGTGGCCGATATCGTGGCGTCCCACGAACGCGACAGGTGGTTGGTGAGATGGTCGAGCGAGTTGGCGAGCTTGGCCACCGCAATCTCCGGCGCGCGACGCATCGCGTTGATCACCGCCCGCAAGCTGCGCTGCTCCTCCCCAATCGCCTCCACCATCTGCGTGACGCGTTCGCGCGCCGTATCGCTCAGTTCGGTCCGACCGATCAGATCGAGCTGGAGGCGCGCGCCGGCAAGGAACTGAAGAACCCCGTCGTGCAGGTCGCGCGCAAGCCGGATCCGCTCTTCGCTCGCAGCAGCGATACGCAGTTCGGAATGGAGCTGCCACGCCTCGATCGTGAGCGACAATTGGCCCGCCGCCATCGCCGCGACCGCGAGGTCCTCGTTCACAGGATCGGCGGGATCGAGGATCATCACCAGCCCGCGGGCCAGGCCGGCATCGATCGGGATCACCAGCACGCGCGCATAGTCGGCCATGCTCGACAGGATCGGCTGCAGCGGGTCGCCGGTGAAGTCGCGAAGCTTTGTGCCCGTCCGATAGAGCACGGCGTTGCGCCGCCGGTCGTAGAGAAATGGCGCGTGGATGAGTTCGCTTGCCACCAGAGGCCCATGATCGACATTGGGCAGGGTCGATGCGTAAAGCGCGCCGAAATCCTTGCGCACCAGGGTCAAATGCGGCTCCTCCGGGTCCTGCCACACGATCAGGCCGCGCTTCGCCGCGAAGACATCCATCGCGTAACTCAGCGAGTCCGCCAACGGCAGTTCGCCGAACCCACCCCGAGTGGGCACGCGCGACAGTCGCGTCAGCTCGTTGATCAACCGCTCGAGATTGCTCGCAAAGGCAGCGAGCATCACGGTGATGGTACCGATATAGCCGATCCGCATCAGAAAGAATTGCAGCATGTTCTTGTGCGCCGGGTCCAGCACATCCGTCAGGAAGCCCGTCGGCAAGAACAGCGCGAGCACGAGCAATCCGCTGCCGATCGCGCCGCGCGATCCCCAGTGCACCGTCCCGCTGACGATGATGAAGATCAACGGTGTAAAGAAAGGCTGCCCCTGCCCTTCCCCGCCCTGGGTCACATACATCAGGCCACCGAGCGCGAACACGTCGATCACTGACAGGGCAAGCGCGGCGCTGAACAGATGCCGGCGCAACCGGACGGTGCGCACCGCCGCGACGATCAGCAAGCTGTACAGGAAATAGACCACCAGCACGATCTTCGCGACATGCTGCGCATCGGCATAACGCAGCGCGCCGACCGTGACCGAGAGCAAAAGGAAGGTCGCCAGCAGCGCTCGCGCAAGTGCGACAGCGCGGCTGCTGCGGGCCGAAATGAGCTGATCCACCATTATCCGCACCCGCTTCGCAATTACGCCGGGGAGATACAATGTAACAGGTTACGCGGAAACCTGACCGAACGGTAGTATTCGAGCCTCATCCTCAGGCCGGATTGCGCCAAGCCTCTGATTCGGAATAAATGATTCGTACGGAGCGAGATCGCTGGGGGGCGATTGGCGTACCGGGGGACTAGTATGGTCACTGTGCCCTGTAGCGTAGCGTAAGTGTAGCTGAGTAGCGTATCCAGTATCGTTTGTGTGTCCCTCTCGGGGGATGGCGCGACCGTGTAACGGGTTGCCCATCGCCGCCTCGGCCACCCTTCATTATCGGTGCCTCGACGATGAAGGGTGGCGGGGTCTCTCGCCTTTGATTTGTGTCAGCCGGTTCATGACGGCCGCAAATCGCCCACCAGGGTGGGAATGAGTTCCGAAACCGTCGGATGGATCGGCACCGCCCATTGCAGGCTGGCGAGCGGCTGATCCGCATTCATCATATCCAAAATCCCGTGGATCGCCTCGTCGCCGCCGGTGCCGAGGATTGCCGCGCCCAGGATGCGCTGCGTCTCCGCGTCCGCGATCAGTTTCATAAAGCCTTGCGCCTCATCCTTCTCGACGGCGCGCCCGACCTTGGTCATCGGCCGGGTCGAAACCAGCAAGGGCCGTCCGCTCGCGCGCGCCTGCGCCTCGGTCATGCCGACCCGGCCGAGCGGCGGGTCGATATAGAGCGCATAGCCGAGGATGCGTTGCGACAGGCGCCGGTCCGCTTCATCGAGTAGATTGGCGGCGACGATCTCATAATCGTTCCAGGCAGTATGCGTGAACGCGCCACGTCCGTTGCAATCGCCCAGTGCCCAGATGCCCTCGACATTGGTCCCGAGCCGGTCGTCGACCTGGATATAGCCTTTGGCGTCAGTGGCGATGCCTGCTTTGTCGAGCCCGAGATCGTCCGTATTGGGCCGCCGGCCGACCGCGAGCAACACATGGCTGCCGATCACTTCGGGCGCACCCTCGGCGCAATCCACGCCGACCGAGACGCTCTGCCCCTGCTTGGCCAGCCGGATGCAGCAGGCATTGGTGCGAACTTCGATCCCCTCGCCCTCCAGGATCGCGCGGATCGCCTCGGAAATGTCCGGATCCTCACGCCCGATCAGGCGCGGCCCCATCTCGATCACCGTAACGCGCGCGCCGAAGCGGCGATACATCTGCGCGAATTCGAGCCCGATATAAGAGCCGCCGACGATCACCAGATGCTCGGGCACGCTTTCGAGGCCGACGATATCGCTATTGGTGAGATAATCGACCTCGCCGATGCCCGGCATGTCAGGCACTGCTGCGCGCCCGCCGACATTGAGAAAGATGTGCGGCGCCTCAAGCAAATCGTCGCCGACCCGTATTTGGTGAGGCCCCTCAAACCGGGCATGCCCGCGCAGGAAGGTCAATCCGCCCATTCCCTCCAGCCAATCCTCATTCGATTTGCGCGAATCCAGAATGATCTTGCGCGCTCGCGCCGCGACTTTGGGCATATCGATCCCGATCTCGCCGGCGATCACCCCAAAATCGGCGGCGCGACGCGCGAGATGCGCCGCATAGGCGCTGGCCACCAGCGTCTTGGTCGGTTTGCAACCGGTATTGACGCAGGTGCCACCCACCAAATGCCGTTCGATCAGCGCAACCTTCTGTCCCGCGGCAGTAAGCCGCCCGGCCAAAGCCGGACCGGCCTGGCCCGCGCCAACGATGATCGCATCAAAGTGGCGCGTCATAGGACAGCGCAGACGATGAGCCAGGCGCCGCCGATCGCGACGACATCCTCGATCAGTGCCGCCGGCCGGTCACTCTTAAATGCCGCCGCCAGCTTCGACCGCGCCGCCGCGCCGCCAAGCGTCCCGATCACGGCACCTATCGCGCCCGCCGCCAGCCCGGGAAAGAACATCGCGGCTCCGCCGATCGCGCCCCCTGAAAGTGCGCCCATCACGATCCGCGTTCCGAACTGCAGCGGTACTTTGCGACTGGGCGTCGCAGGAAGCTGATCCCCGACAAGTTCAGCGAGTGCGATTGCCACGAATATCCATGCCGTCCAGCGATAGCCGAGGAAGACCAACGGCGTGCCCAGAACCGACAAATGACAATATCGTGTTGCGAGGCTTACGGCAGCGGGAGCCGTGAAGGCACGCAAGCCCGCCACAATCCCGATTAATAGTGCAAACACCATCAGCATCGAGTTCCTCCTTCACTTACGACGCCAACATGTTTCAGGCGCGCAACCTTCCCCTATACGAGATCAAAGGTCCATGCACGGGGATGAAATCAATCATAGTATAATTTGTGCTAACCCATTTTGCACTGCAGCATTCCGTTGCTTTTTTGCATCTTTTGGCGCGAATATTCCCGTGATCGCGCTGTCATCGAGCGTGTATGCGTTTACATCTTCTGGGCCCGTTGACTTCACTCCAAGCACCGGTACGGCCTGACATCGATGGTCAAGAACCATCTTGAACCAACCGATCAGCGGCCGTGAGCCGGCTGGCATGGGGGGATTACGAACCATGAAAAATCCAAGAAATCTGTTTGCACTTTCGTCGTCGGCGTTGGCCGTTACGGCCTGCCTCATCATGCCTGGCGCTGCCAGCGCGCAGACTGGCGCACCGGCCGCCGCACCTGCGGCTGCGGCGCCGGCGGACACTGTCGGCGATGAAGTCGTCGTTACCGGTATCCGTGCCTCGCTCGAGCGTTCGATCGCGATCAAGCGCGACAGCGTGGGCGTCGTCGACGCGATCTCGTCCGAAGACATCGGCAAGTTCCCGGACACCAACCTGGCTGAATCGCTCCAGCGCATCACCGGCGTGTCGATCAACCGTCGCAACGGCGAAGGCGCCGAGGTGACCGTCCGCGGCTTCGGCCCTGACTACAACCTCGTAACCCTGAACGGCCGCCAGCTCGCCGCTTCGGACCAGACCTCGGTCGGTGGCGAAAACGACTTCACGCGCAGCACGGGCCGCTCGTTCGACTTCTCGAACCTCGCGTCGGAAGGCGTGAAGACGCTCGAAGTCTACAAGACCGGCCGCGCCGCGATCCCAACCGGCGGTATCGGCGCCACGATCAACGTCGTCACCCGCAGGCCGCTCGACAGCCGCCAGGGCGGGCTGAACGGCTCGATCGGCGTCAAGGCCGATTACGACACCAGCGCCGACGACTGCATCAAATGCGGCAGCAAGGTGACGCCGCAGGTCTCCGGGCTGCTGAGCTGGTCGAACGATGACCAGACCTTCGGCGTGTCGGTGTTCGGCAGCTATCAGAAGCGTCACTTCTCGACGGTCAACGCGTCGATGAACGACTGGAATATCACGACGCTGGCGAAGTTCCTCGATCCGACGAGCGGCAACGTCAACAGCCTCACGAAGCTCAACAACCTGCCGTCCAACATGAACATGCTGGTCGGGCGCCCGAATGACGCGCGTTACCACTTCTCCGAAAACAACAATGAGCGCATCAATACGCAGGGCGTCGTCCAGTGGCGGCCGGTCGACACGTTTACCCTGACTGCCGATGCGCTGTTTGCGCAAAACCGCGCATCCGAGCGTCGCGGCGACGAAGCGAACTGGTTCAACCGCCCGTTCGACGTCGTGACGTTCGATTCCGGCCATAGCGTCGCGACCACGACCTATCTGCACGAAACCATCGCCGGTTCGCAGAAGGACGCGGGTTTCGAGCAGCAGTATCGCGCGCAGAAGAACCGTCTGAACGATTACGGCCTGAACGCTAAGTGGCAGGTGACCGACAGCTTCACCGTCACCGCGGACGGCCATATCGGCGTGTCGAACAGCACGCCGGATAATCCGAACGGCATGAGCTCGACCCTGATCTCGCTCAGCGTTCCGACGCTGCAGTCGCACTCGTGGGATTATAGCGGCGGCTTCCCGACCCAGACCGTGACCTACGTCGATCCTGCGACGCCGCCGGCCGGCGCCACGGTGATCAAGGGTAACGGCAACGGCGTGCTCGATGCCGGCGACGTGACCGCGCAGGTCGGCCGCCAGGTCAAGACCACGCTCAAGCAGCGGATCAAGGAAGGCCGCGTCGATGCAGGCTGGGATCTGGGTGGCGGCAGCCGCTTCGATTTCGGCGGCGATTATCGCACGACCAATACTCATTCGGTCCAGTCGTCTTATTACCAGACGCTCGGCGATTGGGGTAATACCGACACGTCGAAAGTCACGACGATCGCACCCGGCTCAATCCAGGAATTCTGCCTGGTTTGCCGCTTCCAGCACTTCGATCCGAAGGCGAGCGGACAGGGCCTGTTTGCCGTCCGCTCAGAGAATCCGGCGGCGCTCTACAACGCGCTGTCGACCTACTTCGCGGGCAAGGGCCACACGAACGACCGCAACGGCTACAATGATGACCGCGTGAAGGAGGACATCTGGGCCGCCTATGCGCAGATCACCTGGAACGGCCAGATCGGCGACCATGATGCGCAGTTGGTTGCCGGTGCGCGATACGAGAAGACCAAGGTCAACGCGGTGTCGTTGCAGGCCGTGCCGACCAGCATCATCTGGCAGTCGGACAACGACTTCAAGGCCGTGGTTTCCTCCACGACCCAGCCGGTGACTGGCAAGGGCAAGTATAACAACCTGCTGCCTTCCATGGACTTCAGGATCAACCTGCGGGACAATCTGGTCGGCCGCTTCTCGTTCAGCCGGACGCTTTCGCGTCCGACCTACGGAAATCTGTTCGCCGCGACGACGGCAAACAATCCGAACGACGCGACCGCGGTCGGCGGACAGGCGGGTGGCAATTCGGGCAACCCGAACCTCCAGCCGCTGCTCTCCGACAACTTCGACCTGTCGGCCGAATGGTACTTCAAGCCGGGTAGCTATCTGTCCGCGGGCTTCTTCGAGAAGCGCGTGCACAATTTCATCGGCAATACCATCGTGAAGAGGAGCCTGTTCGGCCTCCGCGACCCGTCCTCGGGCGCTCCGGGCAGCCGCTCCGGCACTGCCAAGACGCAGCTGCAGGCGCTCGGCGCAGATATCTCCGACGTCAACCTGTTCACCTACACGGCGTTGCTGGTGCAGAACGGCGGCAACACTGCCACGGCCAACTCGACGTTCCTGGCGAACTACAATGCCGCGGCACGTCAGCTGAACCAGGCGTTCGTCGACTCGACGCTGGGTGCGGTCGACATCATCGGAGACTCCAACGATCCGCTGTTCAGCTTCAATGTGAACACGCCGACCAACAACAAGGACGCGAAGATCTGGGGCTTCGAAATTGCCGGCGAATACTTCCTCGGCAATACGGGTATCGGCGTCGCCGCTGCCTACACCCACGTCCGGGGCAATATCGGCATCGATATCGCCGCCGATCCGGGTGTGGACCAGTTCGCGCTGCTGGGCCTCAGCGACACCGCGAACGCCACGCTGATTTACGACAAGCATGGCATCTCAGCTCGCGTGAGCTACAATTGGCGCGACAAGTTCCTGTCGGCGACCAACGTGGACGCGGATCACAACCCGCAGTTCACGAAGGCGCATGGTCAGGTTGACTTCAACATCAGCTATGACATCACGCCGCAACTGGCCGTCTCGCTCGAAGGCATCAACGTGCTGGAATCGGGCCAGAACATTTACGGCCGGTCGACGAACCAGGTCTTCTTCATGCAGGAAGGCTCGGCTCGTTACCTCGCGGGTCTGCGCTTCAAGTTCTGATCTTCGGATCAGGCCATTGACTGGGAAAGGCCGCTGCTTCGCCAGCGGCCTTTTTCTTTGCCCGCGTGCGGCCCTCGCCCTATGCGGGAGCCCTAGCAGGCCGGCCGAGCTGCCCGCCATCGCAGCGCTTGTGGATGCCTAAGATGACCAACCGTATCGTGCTCAACAATGTCGATCACGGCGACCTGACGGTCAGCCCGCGTTTCGGCGCCGCATTTGGCGATCAGGTGAACTCGGTTCGCCTCTTTCCTACCGAATATGAAGCCGCAAGCCGCGAATATGCGATCCTGTTTCGTCAGGATGCGGACAGCGGCCAGACTTTCGCGGTCGTCCTTTTGGGCCTCGACGCGGATGAAAATCTGTTCCTTGAAGGCGAGCGCTGGAACGCCCGCTACATTCCCGCAGTCCAGTCCCGCGGCCCCTTTTCGATCGGCCTGCAGCGCAACGATGATGGCACGCCCGGCGAAGCGTTGATCCATGTCGATCTGGATGATCCGCGGGTCGGCAACGGCCAGGCCGGACATCCCGTATTCCTGGCGCAGGGCGGCAACGCACCCTATTTAAATCACATTATCGAGGTGCTGAGAACGATCTCCGACGGACTGGAGATCGAGCCCGCGATGGTCGCGGCATTCGGCGCATTCGAGCTGCTCCAGCCTATTCAATTGCAGATCCAGACCGACGACAGCCGCCGGTACGATCTGGTCGACTTCCTTACGATCGACGCGAGCCGGCTCGCGGCACTCGATGGTGCCGCGCTGGAGAAACTGCATCGCGCGGGCTTCCTGCGGCTTGCCTTCGCGGCCGCAGCGTCGCTCGGCAATATCAGTCAGCTGATCGAGCTGAAGAATCGTGTCCGCGCCGCAGCCTGATCGGGCCTTTTTTTCGCCGCGCCGGGTGCGCGAGCTATCCGGGGTCGTGCCCGATGCGATCCCGTTCGATCTGCTGATGGCGGAACAGCGCCCGACGATTCTGCGGGGCGTCGCGCGCGACTGGCCCTTAACCGCGGCGGGCCGCGAAGGCCCCGGCGCGGCGATGGACTATGTCCTGCGTTTCTATGGCGGGGCTCCGGTCGCCGGCTATACCGGCGCCCCCGAAATCGGCGGCCGTTATTTCTACGACGATGACGTGCGCGGGCTGAACTTCGCCCGCGAACGCGTGCAGCTGGATGAATATCTCGGCCGGGTCCGTGCGCATCTGGACGATAGCGGCGCCCCTTCTTTCTACGTCGGCTCGACCGACCTTGACGCCTATTTTCCGGGGTTCCGGGAAGACAATGACCTGGTCCTCAATCATCCGATGTTCGCCGCACACCCGCCGCTCGCCAGCATCTGGCTGGGCAATCGGACGACCGCGACCGCGCATTACGACATGTCGAACAATATCGCCTGCTGCCTGGTCGGGCATCGGCGCTTTACTTTGTTCCCACCGGAGCAGGTCGCGAACCTCTATCCCGGGCCGCTCGAGCCGACGCCGGGCGGTCAAGTGATCAGCATGGTCGATTTCCGCGCGCCGGACCTTGGCCGCTTTCCCCGCTTTGCGGAGGCGCTGGAGGCGGCGGAAGTCGCGGAGCTCGCGCCGGGCGATATCCTCTTCTACCCGGCGCTTTGGTGGCACCATGTCGAGGCGCTCGATGGCTTCAATGCGATGGTCAATTATTGGTGGAACGTCGCCCCCGCCTTCCTCGATTCCCCCCAGAACACCTTGCTCCACGCGATGCTTAGCCTGCGCGATCGGCCGGACGCCGAGAAGCGGGCGTGGCGAGCGCTGTTCGATTATTACATATTCGGACCCTCGGACCGCCCCGCCGCCCATTTGCCGGAAGCGGCCCGCGGTCCATTGGCGCCGCTGGATGCCGCCGGCGCGCGGCGGCTGCGGGCGACGTTGCTCAACAAATTGAACCGCTAGAAACAGGGACGAATGGTGGAAGCGCACAAGGTAAAGCGCGTCGTGATCGCAGGCGGCGGCACTGCCGGCTGGATCGCCGCGGCCGCGCTGGTCAAGCATCTCGGCCCGCTGGTCGAGATAACCTTGGTGGAATCGGACGAGATTGGCACGGTCGGTGTGGGCGAATCCACCATCCCCACCGCGCGCGCCTTCCACGGCTTCCTCGGCATTTACGAGCAGGCGTTCATGAAGGCGACGACATCGACCTTCAAGCTCGGGATCGAGTTCGAGAATTGGCGCAAGCCCGGAGACCGATATTTCCACGCCTTCGGATCGATCGGCAAATCGATGTGGATGGCGGATTTCCAGCATTTCTGGCTGGAAGGGGTCCGCCAGGGCTTTGGCGGCGACTATATCGATTACAGTCTCGAAGCGCAGGCTGCCAAGGCCAACAAGTTCGAGACGCATGAGGGCGCGCCGATCGGCTATGCCTACCATCTCGACGCGACCGCTTATGCCAAATTCCTGCGCGGCCTGGCTGAGCCCGCCGGTGTCACGCGCGTCGAGGGCAAGATCCAGGCGGTCGCTCAAAACCCGGAAAGCGGGTTCGTCGAAGCGCTCGAGTTGGAATCGGGCGCCCGGATCGAGGGCGACCTATTCCTCGACTGCACCGGCTTTCGCGCACTCCTGTCCGAACAGACGTTGAAGACCGGTTTCGAGGATTGGGGCCAATGGCTGTTCAACGACGCTGCCTTCGCGGTGCAGACCGAATCCCAAGGTCCGCTCGTCCCCTACACGAGGGCGATCGCACATGATGCGGGTTGGCGCTGGCGGATCCCGCTGCAACACCGCATGGGCAATGGCTACGTTTTCTCGACCGACTATCTCTCGCCCGACGAAGCGAAGGCGAAATTCGTCGATGCGCTCGAAAGCAAGCCGTTGTTCGATCCGCGCCTTCTCCGCTTCCAACCCGGGATGCGCAAGAAGACATGGAACAAGAACGTCATCGCGATCGGTTTGGCGAGCGGTTTCGTCGAGCCGCTGGAATCGACCAGCATCCACGCGATCATGATCGCGGTGACGCGGCTGATCCAGAATTTCCCGTTCGATGGCATCGCCGCCCCCGCGGTCGACCGCTTCAACGATCAATCGCGGCGCGAAATGGAGCATATCCGCGACTTCATCATTCTCCATTACAAGGTCACCGAACGCGACGATTCCCCTTATTGGCAGCGCTGCCGCGACATGGAGATTCCGGCGAGCCTGGCCGAGCGCATTGCGCTCTTCCGCGAGGCGGCCATTGCCTATCAAGCCAACGAGGATCTGTTCCGCAGCGATAGCTGGATCATGGTGATGCTGGGCCAGGGCATCTCGCCCCAATCCTATCACCATGCCGCACGGATGATGGGGCCTGGGCAGCTGCAACAAGCGCTCGGCGATCTCAAGGCACGGATCGCGCATGAGGTCGACCACCTGCCCGACCACGGTGCGTTCGTATCGGGCTACGCGCCGGCTGACCGCTGAGAGGGACGATTAACGACGATGCGCGCTTCGCGCCATTGCAGCCGGCGGCACTGCCACCGGGACCGGAGCACCCGGCTGGACGACGAAACGGAAAGGCGGACGCGGGGCGAGGTACAGTTGCGCCATGCGCTGTACGTCCGCCGGCGTGACCTTAGCGAGATCGGGCACTTTGGTACGGATCATCTGGAAATAAGCCGGGTCGCCATCTGAAGCAGCCAGCGCATCCGCCCAATAATCCGCGAAAGAGAAATTGCGCCGGCTATTGTCCACCATCGGCGTGCGCGCCCGCGCCAGTTCGTCCGCCTTGATCGGGGTCTTCGCGAGATCCTGCACGATCGCGTTCAGTTCGGCAAAGAAGGCCTCCGCCTTGGCAGGCGGAAGCTCCACCTGCGCTCCCAGGACGGCATAATGCGGTTGGCTGACTGCCTGATCGACGAAGGTATCGGGCGCATAGGTCAGGCCGTCGCGCTCGCGCAGCCCTGCCATCAACCGCGCCTTGATCACTTCCGACAGGACCTGCATCGCACGCGCATTCTCCATGCTTACGGTGAAGCCGGCCGTCGGCCAGGCCGCGAGCGCCATGCCCTGCTGTGCTGCGCCCGGAACGGTCTCCGCGACCGGCTGGGCCGAGGCTGGCGGGAAATGGAAGTCGCGCATGACAGGCCGCGCCGCGCGTGGCGGCAGCGCACCTATCGTCGCCTGTGCCACCTTGATCGCTTGTTCGACATCCACGTCGCCCACGATCACCATGTTGATTGGGCCAGCCAGCGCAGGCCCGATCAGGGCGGGAAGATCGGCATTGGTAGTTGCTTTGAGGTCGGCCGCGCTTGGTGTACCGCGCCAGCGAGGATCGTGATCGTGCAGCAGGAAGGCCGCGTCGCGCCCCGCGGTCAACGGCACCGAAGCGGCAAGCTGCGTTCGGGCCGACATCTCCCCCGAAATCGCATCGCGAAGGGCGCGCGGCCGGTAAGCCGGATCGACTATATAAGCGGTCAAAAGCTGCGCCTCCGCTTCCATATCTTCGGGGCGGGTGCGGCCCGTCAGATGGAAGCGGTCCTGCGTACTAACCAGGCTCGCCCCGACAGTCTTGCCGAACAGTGCATCGTTGATATCGGCGAGATCGGCCTTGCCGAGACCGCCCAGCACGAAGGTCTGTGGCGCCTGGCTCAGCAGCCAGAGCGCATGATCATGCCCTTCCGGCAGCCCGCTTAGGCCCGCGCCGAACGCCACATTGAACAGGACTTGCCCGGTGCCGGGCGTAGCTCTGACCGTCGCGGTGGTGCCGTTGGCAAAGTGTGCCACCGTCACGCCGATATCGGGCAGCTCTTTGCGCTCGACGATCCGCCCCGCCGCGCCGAAGTTCGTGTAGGGCCAGGTCACGACCGCGGCCGCCGCGGGCGGGGTTACCGGCGTTGCCATCGCATCGGCAAGCGTTGTCCGCAGCGCGGCAATTCCGCCTTCGGGCATAACGGTGTCGGACACGAACAGCAAAGGCCCACTGCCTGAGAAAAGCCGCTTCGCCGCGCGATTGACGTCCGCGACCGTCATCGACTTCAGCAAGCGTTCGACATCCGCTTGGTTCTGACGCGGCGAGACGAAGATCACCCTTTCGTCGAAGCTTTGCAGCAACGCGTTGGCAAGATCCGGTGTCCCGCGCGTATCGGAGGCTGCCGCGCCTTCCGCGACCCGCGCGCGGATCCGCGCGATCGCATGATCATATTCGGACCGGGACGCGCCATATTGGACGAGTCGCCTTTGCTCTACGAGCATGGCTGCCACGGCGGGCCGCAATTTGCCGTCGAGCGGCCTGACACCAATGCTGGTGTCGATCGCGGCATGGTAGAACGCCTCGCCCCCCGCGGACGCGACGGTAAACGGGGCGCCAGGTGCGGCAGCCGCGCGCAGGAAGCGGTTGTTCAGGATTTCGAATACGAGCGTATCGGCGAGATAATCGGCCTGACGCGCATAGCTATCGGGGCGCGTATCGTAGGGCGCCTGCCAGTCGATCCGCGCATATTTGGACGCGCCCGGATCGGTGAACACCCGAACCTCAGACCCGCGCGCGTGGACCTTGCTTGGCGCCGGGGGCGAAGCAGGCCCGGTCGATTTCCAGTCGCTGAAGCGCGCCTTGATATCGGCTTCGATATCGGCTGGAGCGACATTACCGACCACGACCAGCACGCTGCCTTCGGGCCGGTAATGACGGTGATAGAAATCGCGTAGCCCATCGGCCGTTGCGTTGCTGATCGTGCCGACCGTGCCGACGGTAGGCCGCGACACGGGCTGGCCGGGCAGAAGAAAGTCGAGCCGCGCATTGTCGACACGCAACGTGGCCGTATCGCGCACGCGCTTTTCCGATAGGACCACGCCCCGCTCCGCGGCCAGCGGGGCGGGCATGATCAGCGCCCGGTCGGCGATTTCGCGCAGCAGGAACATGCCGGTGGTCGTGCCCGACTGCTGCGAAGGCGGAAAATCGAGCCCGTAGACCGTGGTTTCGGGGTAGGTGAAGGCGGTGGTGTCCGATCCCATCGCTAGCCCCATCTGTTCGAGCGAGCGTTCCAATTCGCCGTCGGGCACGTTGGTGCTACCACGGAACATCATATGCTCGATCAGATGCGCATAGCCGCCCTGCCCCGGCGCCTCGTCAACCGAACCGACACCGATGCGCAGACGAAAGGACACTGCTCCACGCGGCGTGTTATTCGGGAGAATGGCGTAGCGAAGCCCGTTGGGCAGTTGCCCGAACAATACGCGCGGATCGGCAGGCGGCGCCGTGGCCGCAGGATCCTCGACCGGAGCGGGGGTTTTTTCGAACAATTGCTCCACCGGCTGCCGGAAGCCGGATTTCGCGCCGAATTGCTGGTTGAAGCCGAATTGCCGGTTGAAGACGGGCTGTGCGGGCTCTGGTGGCAACTGCCATCGGACACGGCCGCTATAACTGCCGGCGATCACTTGGCCCGATGCGTCGACCGCCGGTGTGAAATGGCTGCGCCGCATCAGCAGGTCGCAGGTCGGCTGATCCAGTGCAGGGCCGGCCGACTGGGTTATCTGGCAGCCAACCGGCCTGCCCGCGGCATCGACATCCAGCCGATAGGCGACCGCGCCTTCCGCACCCTGCCGACGCGCCGCCGCAGGATAATCCGACGCGGTGAACCAGCCTCCGATATCGATCGGCTGCGGCGCTGGGGGTGTCGGTGCGACGGCGGCGGCCGCGCTGAGCAGCGAGAGGAGCATTCGTACTCACTCTAGAGGCGATATCGAGCCGCACCAGCGCCTTGCGTCGCGGTCTGCACCATTTCTGCATATGATCATGACCGAAAGCGCAAGCACCCATAACAATCACGCGTCATCGGCCGGTTACGGGGCTGATCCTCACGGCCAAGGATCAGACGATGCGCGCACAGTCCGCCCGGTTCAGCTTCCTGCTCAAGATCGGCGTGACGGCCGTGCTCGTCACCGCTTTCACCTGGTTGTTCCCCAACAATATCGAAGGCGTCAGCATCGGCATCTTCGCACTGGCCTGGTTGATGGGCGTGATCCTGGCGCGGCCGGCCGTGCGACGGCCGCGCCTCGACGTCGCGATTGCGCTCGCCTTGGCCGCGATCCTCGCTCTCGCCTTGGCCTATGACCCGCGCCCGCTTCCCTTATTTCTTTTCCTGTGCGCGCTCTCGGTCGCGACCTTGCTGCCGCGTACCGCCGGGTTCGACGATGCCTGGCGCTGGACGATCCGCCTGATGCTCCATGGTGCGAGCGGCGCGATCAAGCCGCTTGCGGATCTGGTCCGCCTGCTTGCGATACGCCCGCGCGGCAAGCGCCGGACGTTGAAGACGCTTATCGGAATTTTGGCGCTTCCCCTGTTCGGGACCTTGTTGTTCACGATCCTGTTCGCCAACGCCAATCCGCTGATCGCCAATGCGCTGAGCCAGGTCCAGCTCCCCTCCCCCGGCAAGCTCTTCGAATGGACCTTCGCGACCTTCCTGGTCTGGCCGATGCTTCGGCCGCACCGGATCGTCACCCGTCTGAAAATCCCCGATCCCGCCGTCAATCTGCCGGGGACGTCGCTGGCGTCCGCATTGATCGCGCTGACCTTGTTCAACATGCTGTTTGCAGTCGAGAACAGCCTCGACATCGCCTTCCTGTGGAGCGGAGCGCCGTTGCCCGCGGGAATGAGCATGGCGGATTATGCGCATCGAGGCGCCTATCCACTGATCGCCACGGCATTGCTCGCGGGGCTGTTCGTGCTGACAATGCTGCGCCCCGGCACCGCATCGGCCGCCAATCCTGCAGCGCGGCGGCTAGTGGCCTTGTGGGTCGCGCAGAACATCTTCCTTGTCGCATCGAGCGCGCTGCGTACGATCGACTATATCGAGGCGTACGACCTTACTGCCTGGCGCATCGCCGCCTTGCTATGGATGACGCTGGTCGCAGTGGGGCTGCTGCTGATCTGCTGGCGCCTGTGGATGGCGCGGAGCGCGCGCTGGCTGGTCAACGCCAATGCGCTGGCCGCCGCGCTGGTGCTGATCCCGCTCTGCTTCATCGACATCGAGGCGAGCGCGGCACGCTGGAATGTGACCCATGCCAGGGAGGTTGGTGGCCCAGGATCAAAACTCGACCTCTGCTATCTGCGCGGGATCGGCTCGCCTGCTCTGCTGCCGCTGATCGATCTGGAACGCCGCCCTCTCCCGCCTGACCTTGCGGATCGCGTGCATGATGTGCGCGGCCTACTGCTCGGCCAGTTGGTGGAAGACCAGGCCCACTGGTGGAGCTGGACACCGCACGGGGCGATGCGGCTGGCGCGAGCCTGGGCACTGCTCCGTCCCAATCCGCCAACAAGCGCGCCTATTTCCCGTGCGGGTTACCGCCGGTGCGATGGCTCGGTCTATCTGCCTCCGGCACAGGACCAATGACCGGCGCGCCGTTACATCGCCAAACGGCTGGAGACTGCATGGACAGCTGCGGTTTGGGATAAGGCGCGGATCCGCTTATAGACGATGCGTTCATGCGAACCGACGCGAAAGACCGCAATCGGCCGATAATCCGCCACGATCATACGGTGCGCGATTGCGGCCGTGCTCGGGTTATAGCCGGCGTCCCTGGGAATCGAATCCACCACGATGTCCACCTTGTCCGACGCCAGGATGCGCGCCACCTCACGGCGCGGATCGACCCCGACCGCGCCCGCCTCCATCTGCTCGTTCAGGTGGTTGGGAAAGGCGAGCGTTGTCGGAATGCAGGCGTGCGTCAGGTGATAGAGGATCGGATCGCCGTCGAAAACGAACAGGCAGCCCTGCATGTTCGACTTGATCGTATCGGCCAGCGCGCGAACCTGATTGTCTTCGCCACGGGCGCGCAATCTCTTGGGAACGGTCAGCATGGTCAACGCAAAGCCGGACAGGATCAGAAAGGCGGCGGTGGAGAGCTGTAGCCGACGGCCGCCGGCGAAGATCGCCACCCCCGCATTGCTGTCCCCAAGCATAGCCGCGCACGCCAAAGTCAGTGGAACCAGCACCGGTAGGAAATAATGAATGAAGTAGGTTCCGAACACCGCCACGCCGCATAACGAACTGATGAGCCAGGCGATCGTGAAACGGCGCGCATGTTCGGCGCGGTCGTCGCTCACCCGTCCCCTCCACGAATGCCACTGGGCGAGCGCGCAGAGCAAGAGCGGCAGGGCCAGACCGATGATGGTGAGCATGCGCAAAAGCAGCGTGCCGCGAGGCGCCTCGGTCCGCAGGAAAATGGATCTGAAGTTGGCGTACGCAAAGGCATCGAAGTGGCCGGTTCGCCAATACCAGCCGATCACGGCCAGCGTCGGCGCAAGCGCGATCAGCGCCCAGGACAAAGCTCGCCCCATCGTGCGCGACCAGGAGCGATCGAACGTCCAGGAGCGCCAGGTCAGCGCAAGGCCGAAGAAAAGGCCTTCGAACACGGCGGAATATTTGATCTGCAATGCAATGCCGGTCAGCAGCATCGCCCCCGCGCCGAGCACGATCAAAGCCCGTTCGGACAGATCGTCACACCATGCCTTCATAACGAGCAGCGCGGCGCACGCGATTGCGAGATTATACCAGACGGGAGTCTGGCCGCCGCCTCCATCGAAGATCAACAGCCAGAGCGGATAGGCCACGGCAGCCATGGCGGCGCCACGGATGTTGGTCAGGCGTAATGCCATGATCGCGATTAGGTAGCCGGTGAGCCCCGCGGCCAAGGTGGCAGCCAGTTGATATTGATAAATGCCTTCGCCGCCCAGCAATCGGATGGCGGCATAGAGCAGGAAGATGCCGACCGGTTTGCGATCCCAAATGTCGACATAGGGAATGGCGCCTTTCAGAACGCGGTCGCCGGCGAGCAGATAGAATTGCTCGTCCACCTGAATCACAGGATCGCCGAACAGCCAAACCCGCGTCGCCAATGCCGCCCCAAACGCGATCAGAAGGAGGAGAAGTTTGTGCCTGCCCTGGGTGCTATCGGCGCCATTCATCGCGCGAAACCGCCATATCGATACACGGCATCATAATTCCACCAGATCAGCGCGACCGCTCCGGCGAACGCCGAGACCGAAACACCCAATCCCGCTTCCACCAGCCATCGCGTGATGAGGACGGCGGCCAACAGGCCGACGACGCGGCTGGCAAGAAAGGGCAGAAGGCCAAGATACCAGCGCCATGGGCCGGACCGCCCATAAGAGAGCCATTCCTGCAAGCCGTAGGTGACAAGGCAGAGGGCAATTCCGGCCGCAAACTGTGCCCCGCTTACTCCCAGCCCGTAAAGTTCATGGAACAGCCAAAAGGCGCCGGCGTGGACAATCAGCGCAACCGTCGCGATCAGCAAATAGGCGAATAGCCGGCCCGCAACCGCGCCGACGCGATGCTCGGCGAGCATCGCGCCATAATCCCACACGACGCGCGGCGAGAGCTTACTCTCACCCCGTTGGCGCCAGCCGAACGCCAACGGCAACTCGCGGACGCGCAAATCAGGCGCGGCAAGCAGGATGTCGAGCAACAGTTTGGAACCCACGCCCGCAAGACGGGGGGCGACACGATCGATGACCTCGCGCCGTATGGCGAAATAGCCGCTCATCGGATCGCTCAGCGGGATGGATGCCAAGGCCCGCGCGGCGCGGGTTGCCAACCGGTGCGCGGCATCGCGATGCTCGGACCATTCCCAGATCGATCCACCGACCAGGCTGCGACAGGCGACCACCACATCCGTGCCCCCTTCGCGCAATATGTCGAGCATTCCGCGCAACAGTAGGGGATCGAGCTGCAGATCGGCATCGATCACCGCCAGATGCCTTGCGCTGGAAGCCAGCATGCCCTCAACACAGGCCGACGAGAGGCCTCTGCGGCCGATGCGCCGCACGACGCGGATGCGGCGATCACGCAGGCCGAGCGCGCGCGCTAACCGAGCGGTCCCGTCGGGAGAATCGTCGTCGACGATGATCATTTCCCATTCCAGGCTCTCCATTCCGGCGGTCACCCGCTCGACAAGTTCGAAAATATTTTCGCTCTCATTATAGGTCGGCACGACGATGCAGAGTTCGGCAGCAGCGGCGGAGCACGGCGAGGCACCGTCGCCCTGTTCGCGGAACATGCGCCCGGCTCGGGTCGCATTCGGATCAAGATCGAAAACCGTCATCAGTCCGTGCCCCTAATTTGGCTCCATTGACGGAACCGCGTGGGTTGGACGGCAGCACGCTCGCATCGGCTGCCGTCCGCGCTTTCAGACGGAGCGCGGTCAGTCGGTCCTTGGCCGAAATCGGCGATGAAGGTTTGCGCCGGGCGGCTCCGTCACAACTAGATTGCCTATCAAGATCGCCTTGCCGGAGCCCGCCGCCGCATGACTGAAAGCTCTCCACGGAGTTGGCGGGCACGGCCGAAACCGCTAGATCGCGGTCATGCTCCCCGTGCGCAGGCGCAAGCCATGAACTCCGGCTCCGAATCCGGCTTGCAGGCGGTTTTCGTCGCTAATCGACGGAGACTGCTCCATTTCCTGATGGCGCATGGTGCGGGCGACGCAGCCGAGGACCTGCTGCAGGAATTGTGGATCAGGGTATCGACCGCCGCCAACGGACCGATCGCTCAACCTTTGCCCTATCTGTATCGCGCCGCGAACAATCTGATGCTCGATCGCTATCGATCGACGCAGCAGGCCACGATGCGCGACGCCAGCTGGATAGCGGCGCAGACCGCGCATCCGGAAATATCGGACGCGCCCACGGGCGAGCGATCGCTGATCGCGCGCGAAGAACTTCGGCTCGCGGAACAGGCGCTCGACGCACTCGGCACGCGCGCCGCGACGGCGTTTCGCCGGCATCGCCTCGATGGCGTGCCGCAAAAAGTGATCGCGCGTGAACTCAATGTCAGCCTCAGCACGGTCGAGGCGGATCTGCGCAAAGCCTATCGCGCGGTGATCGAGCTCCGGAGAATGCTCGATGAGGCCTGAACCGAACGACTCCGTCCAATGCCCAGAGGATGGTGCATGACGAACGAGCGCAACATTGCCGATGAAGCCGCGCTTGGCTGGGTCGTGCGTCTGCGCGAGCCGGAATTCGATGCCTGGGAAAGCTTCGAAACATGGCTCCTCGCCGACCCTGCGAACGCCATCGCCTATCATCGGCTGGCGGACGCCGAGCGCCGGCTTGATCCTTTATTCAGCCCGGCTCCCGCGGTGCCGCTTTCCCCATCGGGGCCGCGCACGCGATATCGGCCACGGCCCCGCTGGCTTTTCGCCTCCGGCACCGCCGCCGCTACCGCCGTCGCCGCGCTCGTTGCCGGCAGCATGATGTGGACCACGCCCAGCCTTTATGAGGTGCGGACGCGGCCGGGCGAGCAGCGCGAACTCCGGCTCGCGGGCGGCACCTCGATCCAACTCAACGGCGCAACCCTGATCCGGCTGGATCGCGCCAATCCGCGTTCCGCAACGCTCGAACGCGGCGAGGCCTTGTTCACCGTCCGGCATGACGCGGCCCATCCATTCACCGTAGAGCTGGGCGACGATCGCCTGGTCGACCTCGGCACGCGCTTCGATATTGTTCGCACGCCCGACCGGACCAAAGTCCAGGTTGCCGAGGGAGCGGTGTTGTACAATCCCGACAGCGCGCGGGTCCACCTGCAGGCGGGCGACGCGCTCGAAATCGCTGACGGACGCGCGGTCGCGGTTCGCGGCCGGACCACCCCCGACCAGGTGGGCGCATGGCGCACCGGCCGCTTCGTCTATGACGGCGAGCCATTATCGCGCGTGACGGCCGATCTCGCCCGCTACACCGGAGCACGGATCGAACTCGATCCAGCGCTCCGAAACCAGACATTCCGCGGCGTGATCAGCCTGCCCGCTTCGCGCGACATGGTCGAATTAGGCCCCCTCCTGAACACGCGTATCCAGCGTACCGCCCACGGCTGGCTGATCTCGCCCCGCTGACGTGTTGCGGCTCATTGCCCTCTTCGCCTGGTCAGCGGGCGCCACCGGCGCGATGGCGGCGCCGCGTTCGCTCGATCTTCCCGGGGGGACGCTCCGTTCGGCATTGGCATCCTTATCGGCCCAGTCCGGAATCAGCGTTTCGGTCGATGATCCCAAATTATGGGAGCGGAGCGTCACCCCCCTCTCTGCCCGGATCGAGCCGAGCGAGGCGCTGCGCCGCATTCTCGCCCAGGCTGGGGCGAGGCCGATAAGGCTTGGGCCGACGTCATGGCGCGCGGTCCCGGCACCAGCTCACGCCGCGCGGCAAACGGCCGATCGTCCATCAACGCCGCCACCAGCGGACGGCGGCGATATGATCGTGGTCACTGGAAGCAAGCGCGACGTGCGGCTGCGCGACTATGCCGGATCGATCGAGATCGTGGGCGGGCATGATTTGTCTGCTTCAATGGAGCGCGGCACGGACGCGGTCGTAACCCGCCTGGCGACGATCTCCTCGACCTATCTGGGCGCGGGCCGCAACAAGCTTTTCATCCGCGGTGTCGCGGATTCGAGTTTCACCGGCCCGACACAAGGCACGGTGGGCCAATATTTCGGCGATCTAAGGCTGACCTACAATGCGCCCGACCCCGATCTGCAGCTCTACGATATCCGTTCGGTCGAGGTGCTGGAGGGGCCGCAGGGCACGCTCTATGGCGCGGGCTCGCTGGGCGGCATCATCCGGATCGTCCCGAACATGCCGGATCAGGGCGCGGTGGGAGGCGCGATTTCAGCCGGCCTTTCGGCAACCCAACATGGCGCGCCCGGCGGCGATCTGGGCGGATGGCTGAACCTGCCGATCGAAAGCCGCGCCGCGCTGCGACTGGTCGGCTACGGCATCAGGGAGGGCGGTTATATTGACGACGTGACCCGCCAACGCCGGGACATCAACCGCACCGACATCGTCGGCGGCAGGGCCATGTTGACGCTCCTCCCGGCACCGGATTGGCGCGTGAGTTTCGGGGGCGTGCTGCAATCGATCGACGGCCGCGACAGCCAATATGCCGATCGTTGGCTCGCGCCGCTAACGCGCGCCAGCCCGACGGACGGAGGGTTCAGCGCACATTACGCCATGGCGAGCGTCGTGGCCGAACGACGCGGGTCGGACGTCAACTTCGTGTCCTCGACCGGCTGGGTGCGCCACCATCTGGCGGAGCGCTATGACGCGACGCTTCCGGAAGGGCCACCGACGTCCTTCCTGCAGAACAACCATACGGCGATGTTCACGAGCGAAAGCCGGTTATGGCGCCCGCTGGTAGACCGCGTCGGATGGGTGGTCGGTGTCAGCTACACGCATAACAGCACGCGCCTGAACCGTTCGCTCGGGCCGGCCGGGGCGCCCCTTCCGACCACGGGTATCACGAACCGGATCAGCGAGTTCACCGGTTTCGCCGAGATCAGCACGCAATGGTCCGACGCCACCATCACCGGCGGGCTGCGCCTGACCCATTCCAGCCTTTCCGGATTGGCGGAGGATCAGACCACGACTTCGCCGATCAGCCTGGCATTGGCCGAAAACATCGCCCGGCGCACGGAAAGCAATCTGCTGCCGTCGGCATCCATCCTGAAGCCGCTTGCGCCCGGCCTGCGCGGCTATATCCGCTACGAGGAAGGCACCCGACCGGGTGGGCTCACGATCCAAAGCAGGCAGGTCGAGCGCTTCCGATCCGATCATGTCCGATCGCTGGAGACAGGCCTGCGCTTCAACGAAGGAGCGGCAAGCAGGGTCAGCGGCGGCGTAAGCTTGGCCTACACACGCTGGTCGAACATCCAGGCGGATTATATCGACAAAGGCGGGCTGCCCAGCACGGCCAATATCGGCGACGGCAGGATCATCTCGCTGTCGAGCTCGCTCGTGTTCCGAGCAAGTCGCGAGCTGAGATTCGATCTCTCCTCCACCTATAATGACAGCCGAGTCACGGAACCTTCCTTATTCTACCTTCAGGTGATCGGGCAGACGGCAACGCCGTTCGGGCAGGCAGGATTTTCGTTCGACTCGCCCACCACCATTTTCCCAGGGTCGGCGCATCTGGGCCGCATCCCCAATGTCGCGCGCTTTTCCGCGCGCGCCGGACTTCACTATGACACGCCCATTGGCGACAACTGGACCCTCAGTGCCGAAGCCTCGACGCGCTACGTGGGGAAGTCACGGCTCGGCGCAGGCCCCATTCTGGGAGGCGCGCAAGGCAATTATCTGGAGAGCGACGCAAAACTGCGCCTGATCATGCCCCGCATCACGGTGTCGATCGGCATCTCCAACCTGTTCGATACGATCGGCAATCGTTTCGCGCTCGGCACGCCCTTCGCGGTAAATAACGACCAGATCACCCCGCTTCGGCCGCGCACCATCCGCATCGGCATCGAACACGCCTTTTGATCCGGCGGGATCGCACCGGGCACGCTGGCGGAGCCTCTGCACCGTTTCTGCACCGCTTCGAGACGCTATGGGCATGGCGTCGCCACCATCCGGCGGAAATGTCTCGTTAGAGGTGCATAGTCTCAACCCTGAGGATCGCTTCGATGGGCATCTCCCCACACCGTCTCCGCCTCTCCGGCGGCTCGCTCGATCAACCTGACACGCCGGCCTTGACCGAAGCCCCCGCACAATGATCCAGTGTCCCATGCCTCGCACGATCCTGGTTGCCGACGACGATCCCCATATCCGGCAATTGATTGTCTTCGCGCTCGCCAAGGCGGGGCTCGACGCGATCGAGGCGGAGGATGGCGAGGCCACACTGGCCGCCGTCGCGGCGCACCAGCCCGATCTGCTGATCCTCGATATCAACATGCCGCGCATGGACGGCATCGAAGTGTGCCGCCGCCTGCGCGCCGCGGGCACTCTCCCGATCCTGTTCTTGTCCTCGCGCGATGACGAGATCGACCGCGTGCTGGGGATCGAGCTCGGCGCGGACGATTATGTGACCAAGCCCTTCTCCCCGCGCGAGGTCGTGGCGCGGGTGATGGCGATATTGCGCCGTGTCGCCGCAACTCCGCCCGATGCCGGTAATGCAACGGGCACGCTGCGGCACGGGCGGCTCACGCTCGATACGGACGGGTGGCGCGCGATCTGGGACGATACCGAGATCGCGCTGACCGTCACCGAGTTCGGAATATTGCGCACACTTGGTGCGATGCCCTCCAAGATTTTCAGCCGCGATGCGATCATCGACCGGCTGCACGGGCCCGGCTTCGCCGTGACCGATCGGACGATCGACAGCCACGTCCGCAATCTGCGCGCCAAGTTCGCAGCCGTCGGCGCGCCGGACGTGATCGAGACGCGCGCGGGCGTGGGCTATCGGATCGGAGCTTGCGCGGGCGCATGATCGCCGGGGTAAAGGCGGTGGCCAAACGCCATTGGCCGCTGCTGGGCCTCCGCGCGATCCTGCTCGGCACATTCATTCTCGTCGCGGCATTGCCCGGCTTCGGCGCGCTCTTCCTGCGCGTCTACGAGAATACCTTGGTCCGCCAGACCGAGAGCGAACTGATTGCCGAAAGCGCCGCTCTGGCGGCGGCCACCGCGGTCGATTGGCCGGGCTTCGCGCCCAACCAGGGGCCCACGACCTACCAGCCAGAAACCCCTTCGATCGATCTGCGCGGGTCACAGCTCCTGCCTGACCGCCCGCCGCCTGCGATCTCTCCGGGCGCGATCGACCCCGCGGCGCGGGCGGCCGCGGATCGGGTCGCACCGATCCTTGCCCAGACGACGCGCACCACTCTCGCCTCGATCCTCCTCCTCGATCGCCAGGGGCGGGTCGTGTCGGGGCCGCTCGCGGGACGGAGCTATGCCGCTTTGCCCGAAGTCGCCACGGCATTGCGAGGAAGACCGACGACGACGCTACGGCACAATTCAGATTATCATCGGACCGTGCCCGTCGAATGGCTTAGCCGATCGGCGGATTTGAGGCTCCACCATGCCCGCCCGATCGTCGTGAACGGACGCACGGTCGGCGTCCTCCTGCTCGCACGCTCCCCACCCGCGCTTTACATGGGCCTCTACGCCGATGCTGGGAAGATCGCGCTCGGCTTCGCGATCATCCTGGGCATCGTGATCGTGTTAAGCGGCATCCTCTCGCGCGGCATTGTCCGCCCGATCGAACGGCTCGGCGTCGCGACCCGCGACCTTGCCCGCGGTGCGGCCACAGGCATTCCCCCCAGGCCCGAAATGGCGGCGATCGAGATCCAGGCGCTCTACGCCGATTTCGCGCTCATGGCAGCCGCGATCGAGCGCCGTTCGCGCTATCTTCGCGACTTCGCCCACGCGGTCAGTCACGAATTCAAAACCCCGCTGGCGGGCATACGCGGCGTAGTCGAACTGCTACAGGACCATTACGCCACGATGTCGGACGCTGAGCGGAGGCGTTTTCTTGGCAATGCGGCGGTCGATGCCGAGCGGCTGGCTTTGCTCGTCACGCGCCTGCTGGAGCTTGCCCGCGCGGATATGACGCCGGCGGGCACGGAGACAAGCGTTCTGCCCCCGGCCCTCAGGCGACTGGCCGATGCTTATACGGTCCCTGACTTCGCGGTCGAACTGGTGCTGCCGACGGACCTCCCTGCTGTGGCGGTGCCTGCCGCCACGATCGAAGCGGTGATCGGCGCCCTGATCGACAATAGCCGCCGCGCGGGCGCGCGACGTTGCAGGGTCGCGGCCACAGTAATTCCCGGATGCATCCGCCTCGACCTGACCGACGACGGTCCGGGCATCGCGCCGGCGGATCGCGAGCGATTGTTCGAACCCTTCTTCACTACCCATCGAGCCGACGGCGGCACCGGCCTCGGCCTGCCTATTGCCCGCTCCTTGCTCGACGCAAGTAATGGCACAATCCGGCTGGAGCATAGCGCTACAGGCGCACATTTCGCGATCGAGCTTCCGCTTGCCTGACGGCATGCTTGCGGCTGGTTTGAACAGTAGCGGCCAAAAGTTTCGAAAAATCGGGAAGCGGCCCGCGGAAGATACGCAAAGCCAAAATGGTGCGAATCCAGCCCACCACGATCCATTTTGGCGTGGGTTCCTCGCCGGATTGTAACCTGAATAAGGTATATGAATCGTTACGGGGTCGGGAAGCTGGGGGGAGCCAGCAGATCGGCATGTGCATGCATCACCGCTTTTCGCGGTGCCTGTAGTTCTGTGTATTTTGCGTAACGGAGCATCGGGGTGAGACCATATCGCAAGGGCTTCGGTGGGAATTCCACCGATCTCGACAATCTCGAATGGCGTGCAATCCAACCAATTTTGCCCAAGCCACGCGGCATCAAGCGAGTCGACGATCGTCGCGTACTTAACGGCATCCTCTGGCGCCTGCGTACGGGGCGATCCTGGGCCGCCATCCCGGAACAATATGGCCCGTCCGGCACCTGCCACGCCCGCTTCGTCCGCTGGCGTGATGCAGGCGTTTGGTCGCGGATCGTCCATGCTGTGGCGGAGGTTCATAGCGACGGGGTCGAGCTGATCCATGCGGACACGGTGGGCGTTCCGCCCAGCCATGAACGCAAGCCGATCCTCCCGCTGGACGTCGTCGCCTGGCAGGGTCGTCAGCCCAGCGGCAAACGGCAGAACTCGGACGGCGTGTAAGACCACCTGATCCCGAAGGATTAGCCGTGTCGCCGCGCGGGCTATCGGGCAGCCCGGTCATTCCTGATTTAGTAGGCCTGGATGTCGGCCGGCGCGTTGCGGCAGGACCAGGATCAGTATCAGGATCGCCAGGCCCAGGAGCAAGGACGCCACCGGACGGCTGACTTCCAGCCCGCCATTGGCGCGCGGCTTGTCGAAAAAGTCACCGACGGTCGCGCCGAGGGGGCGCGTCAGGATGAAGGCTGCCCAGAACAGCACCACCCGGCTGATCGATGTCCAGAAATAGATCAGAGCGAGCAGCAGCAGGCACGCGCCGAACACCGCGGCGCCTCCCGAATAGCCGAGTCCTCCATCCGCGGCCCAATCTCCCAAGGCGGTGCCGAGCGTCTGCGAGAAGGTGATGGTGATCCAGTAGAATATCTCCTCGCGCGGTCCGACCACGCTGTTCACAGAGATGCTGCCGAGCGTGCGATGCCAGGCAAACAGCGAAAGCAGTACGCAGGCGAGAAGCAGCAGCGAGCCGCCCGGATAGCCTATTCCGAGCGACCGGTCGGCAAAGTCCGCCAGCGTCGTCCCGCACGTCGTCGACGCGACGATCGTCGCCCAATAAAGCCATGGATCGAAGGTCCGCACACGGATCTGCGCCCAGACCAGCGCAAGCAGCAGGAAGCCAAAGATGAATGTGCCGATCAGATAACCGTTGAGCCAGGATTGACCGGCTGCGGGCGTAGTCTCGCCCAGCCACGTCATCGTGACCGCGTCGCCCCCGGTCTCACCCAGCGTCGTCGCAAGAATCTTGATGATCCAGAAGCCCAACGTCACCGCAGGAACCTTGGTCGGCGTGTCTTTCATACGGTCGTTCATCAGCCACTTCCGCGCAGGGACATCTTTTATCGAACTTCGCCTGCGTTACAGGTCAGGCCCTTTGACTCAATGATGAGGCGTAGAGCCTTTGTCCCGTATAACCGTGGAACTCGGCTGCGAGCTGCCTCCCATCCAGGCGCAGGAGCGCGAAGCCCGAGCGCGCGGCGCAGAAGCGGGTGCCCTCGACCGGCTTTACCGGGCGCACCTGCGAGCCAGCACCGCAGCATAGATAATCCAGCCCGTCGGTGCCGATGTGCTGCAGGTCATGGTCATGGCCGTTGATATACGCGGCGGCGCGATGCCGTTGCAGCAGCGGCAGCACGCGCTCGACGATCTCGGGCGTGTCGCCATGGACGCTCCCGCCCGATCGCAGCGTATGGTGGCCCGCGACAAGCTTGATCGGCGCGGTCGACGCCGCCAGCGCCTGATCGAGCCACGCAAGCTGCGCTTCGGGATCCTGGCTGACGACGTTGGCGGAAATCAGCGCATCCACCGGCTTGCGATATTTGTTCACGACCGGCGTGGTGTCGATCACGAAAAGATCGAGTTCGGGCGCGCCCAGCGACGCGCCTGAGACGTGATAATAACGGCGCGGCATCTTCCAGCGCTTGCTCCGCGCTGCATAATCGAGCTGCGCCTGCGGATTGCCGCGATAATCATGATTGCCGAGCGCTACGAACCAGGGAATCTGGAGCGACGGCGCGGTGTAGACCTGCTCGAACGATGTCCGCCATTGCTCGTCGTCCGCGCTCTGGACGCCGCTCTCGTAAAAATTGTCGCCGACCGAGAGGACGAAACGGGCGCCGCTCTCCGCCGCCACCCGCCCCATCGCATCGGCAACATCGCGTTGATGCTCGGTGCCGTCGCGGCCCCAATCGCCCACCACCAGGAAGGTCAGCGTCGGTTCGGCGCCGTCCAGCCGCGCGAGCGGCGCCACCGCCGCAGTGGCGGCGAGTCCGCCGAGGAGCGTGCGGCGATCGGTCCGGATCATACTCTCTTCCCTGTCAAAATTTGAACTTGACGCCGCCTTCGAAGGTGGCGTCCTAGGCCCCACGACAAATGGTCATGGCCTCGAGCTCAATCTTGGGGCGGCGATCGCACCGGGGTCAACTCGTGATCGGGACAATTTGCCAGGCATGCGAGCCAATATCTGGCTACCCGCAGCTGACGAGAGCGCCGACCTCGTTAGCGCGAACTGGCTGGGGCGGCAGGATTCGAACCTGCGGATGGCGGCACCAAAAGCCGCTGCCTTACCACTTGGCGACGCCCCAACAGCCGCGCGCTTATAGGGGCCGCGCGGCGTTTGGGAAGGGCCTTAGGCCGTTCAGAAGATGCAATACTCAGTTATGTGGATTCTTGCGCGAAGCCCGCGCTGGATGGCGACGCGGGGCATTGCGGACCCGTTCGATGGAAGATCGAGCTTTCCGCCGGACCGGCGCCTCCCGAAAGCCGCTCCAGGGACAAGTTCGCCGGTGTGACGGGATTCAATGCCCCGACGGCGAAGGTGCCGGCGGAGGGAAGGTGCCGCGGCCGAATTCCAGCGCGAGCGCGCGGCCGCCCTGGCTCCATGTACCGACATAATGCTGCTTAACCGCATCCCAGGTGCCGACGTACCGGCCATCGATCGAGTCGATGCTGAAGTTCAGGTGATCGCCATCTAGGATGACCTCCGACATGACAATGCCGAACGTCCCCTGATCCGGACTGTCGGCGGTGCCGGTCAGGGCACCGTCCACGCGCTTGAAATGCATTGCAACCCGGACGGGCGAGCCGACGTCGAGCGTGCCGATCCAGTCGCCGACGGGGTCGGCGGTCGAATTCGCCACTTCTGCGGCAACGGCGGGAACGATGGGTAGGGCCCCAGCCGAAAGTATACCCGCGAGCAGCATCAGAATAGGTCGTCGCATCGTGCCCTCCTCCACGGGATCGTGAGTCAGCACCTCATGTGTATTACAACAGCAATACACATGCAAGGCGGCACAGCGATTGGCGAACCTCAGCTCTTCTAGAAAATCCGTTCGACCCAGTTATGCGGATCGGGTGCAGCTCCGCGCTGGATGTCGACCAGCGCTGCCCGCAGCTCCTGGGTCTGGATGCCGGGGCCGCCATTGCCGATGGTGAAATCCAGGCCGTTGGGTCCGCGCACGCGGCCGATCGGGGTCAGCACCGCGGCGGTGCCGCAGGCAAAGCTCTCGCGCAGTCTGCCGCTGCGCGCATCGGCCTGCCACTGGTCGATGCTGTACCTTTCTTCGCGTACGGTCAGGCCCCGATCACGCGCGAGCGTTAGAAGGCTGTCGCGCGTGATGCCCGGCAGGATCGTACCGCCCAGCGGAGGCGTGATCATCGACCCGTCGTCCATCACGAAGAAGACGTTCATGCCGCCCAATTCCTCGATCCACTTTTTGTCGATCGTGTCGAGGAAGATCACCTGGTCGCAGCCCTCGGCAATCGCTTCCTTCTGCGGCAGCAGCGACGCGGCATAATTGCCCCCGCATTTCGCCGCTCCGGTGCCTCCCGGCCCGGCACGGTTATAATGATCCGACACCCAAAGCGTGACCGAGGGTGCGCCACCCTTGAAATACGCGCCGACCGACGAGGCGATCACCATGTAGAGATATTCGTCGGCGGGCCGAACGCCCAGGAACACGCTGGACGCGATCATGAACGGCCGAAGGTACAGCGCCCCGCCCTCGCCTTCGGGAATCCAGTCGCGGTCCACCTTCACGAGTTGACGGCACGATTCGACGAACAATTCCTCGGGCAATTGCGCCATCGCCATGCGCTCGGCCGAGGCACGGAAGCGCTTGGCGTTCATGTCGGCGCGAAACATCGACGCGCCGCCATCCGCGGTGCGATAGGCCTTGAGGCCCTCGAAAATCTCCTGTGCATAATGGAGCACGGCCGAGGCCGGATCCATCTGCAGCGCACGGCGCGGATGGACGCGCGCATCGTGCCAGCCCTGGCCCTCCGTGTAGCGGATCGTCACCATATGATCTGTGAAGACGCGCCCGAAGCCAGGATTCTCGAGCAAGGTGGCACGCTCGCTCACCGGCATCGGCGAGGCATTTTGCTCAAGGGCGAAGGTCAAACTCGAATCGGTGGACATGCGGGCCTCATAACCGAACAAAACTTCCGTGTCGGCGTCTTGACGCGCTACGGGACGCTATCACATTAGGTCAATATGGCTGTCCCGTCCGCTTCCCCCCTTTTCCTCCGCGAAACCGAAATCCGGCGCGGCGCCGAATTGCTGTTTTTCGGCTATGCCCACCTTTATAGGCAAACGGATCAATGCCTTGCCAAGCAGGGCATGGGCCGGGCGCATCACCGCGCGCTTTATTTCATCGCACGTCAGCCCGACCAGACGATCAGTACATTGCTGAGGACGCTCGGCATCACCAAGCAATCGCTGGGCCGCGTGCTGACCGAGTTGACCGAGCGCGGCATGGTCGAGACGCGAACCGGGCGCGAGGACCGGCGCCAACGCTTGCTGCGGCTCACGCCGACCGGCGCCAAGCTGGAACAGGAATTGTTCGAAGCGATGCGCACCCGACTGTCCGCAGCTTATGCCGCGGCCGGCCAGGAATCGGTGACGGGTTTCTGGCGCGTGCTCGAGGCGCTCATACCGCCCGAGGAGCGCAGCCGCGTCGCCGACCTCGGCGAAATCCCGCTTTAAAGATTTTCTGTTCGCAGTTGCAGCATTAGCGGTTGCGCCCGTGCGCTGCGACGCCTATCCGCGCCGCCCATGAACATCGAACTCATTCCCGTGGGCAAGGACCCGCCCCACGATCTTAACGTCATCATCGAGGTCCCAGTCGGCGGCGAGCCGGTCAAATATGAATTCGACAAGAAATCGGGCGCGCTGTTCGTCGACCGCATCCTGCACACGCCGATGCGCTATCCGGCCAATTACGGCTTCGTGCCGCACACGCTCTCGCCCGATGGCGATCCGCTCGACGCATTGGTGATCGCACGTTCGCCCTTCATCCCGGGCTGCGTCGTGCGCGCCCGGCCGATCGCGGTGCTCAAGCTGGAAGACGAAGCCGGCGGCGACGAGAAGTTGGTCTGCGTGCCGGTCGACACCACTTTCCCATATTATACCGATGTCGGCGAACGGCACGATCTGCCTTCGATCGTGCTCGCGCAGATCGAGCATTTCTTCACCCACTATAAGGACCTCGAGGCCAAGAAGTGGGTGCGGATCGGCAATTGGGGCGACGCCGACGAGGCGCGCCGGATCGTGCTCGAGGCGATCGCCGCGGCCGACAAAGCCAAGCAGGCCTGAGTCAGGCGGGAGGGGCTGAGCCCCTTCCCCGTCTAAAACATGCGAGCTAAGCCCATCCCTTAAAAGGGGAATGGGATGATCTCACGTCTGCAGCTCGGCAACCGGATCGCCCCGCCCCGATTCATCGCCTTCGTCGTCGTGACGATCATGGGCGGTCTCTTCGCGGTACCCCGGCTCGGTTGGGCGCAGGGCGGCATGGCAAGCTTCGACCTTGCCGCGATCGTCTTCTTCGTCATCATTTCGCCTTTGCTCAACGATCGGGCGGACGAGATGCGGCAGTCCGCCATGAAGAATGACGCCAATCGCGCCGGCCTGCTGGTCATCACGGCCATCGTGATGGGAGCCATATTGGCGGCCGTATCGACCGAGTTGATGCAAAAGCAGCGGCCGCACACTGCAGAAATCTTGCTGATCGTCGGCACGCTCAGCCTCGCCTGGCTCTTCAGCAACGTAATCTTCGCACTGCATTATGCACATTTGTTTTACGCCAGCGCCGCCGATCGGACGGATCGGCGCGGGATCGAATTCCCTCTCACGCCCGAGCCCGATTATTGGGACTTTCTCTATTTTTCGACCTGTCTCGGCATGACCTTCCAGGTGTCTGACATGAACATCACCGCCAGCGGCGTGCGACGCGTGGTGATGTTCCACTGCCTGGCGGCGTTCGTTTTCAACCTCGGCATCATCGCCTTCTCGATCAACGTGCTCGGCGGAGGTTAATTTGGCTCCAGGCGGCCGCAAACCGCCCCGGACGCCGACCCTAAACGCCTACAAACGCGCAACGAAAGCACACGCGCCGGGCTGGACATGCGTGCTTCTGCGCGCAACACCCCCTTCATGATCACGCGCCTTTCGCTGCGGCTCGCAGCTTCCGCCCTCGCATTTTCCGCCTTCACCGCCCACGCCCAGATGGCCGATGCCCCGACCGGGATCAGCATGCCACAACCCGCGCCGCTGGCGGATACGATCCCGCCGCCGCGGGACGTGCCTTATCCCGGCACGATCAGGCTGGCAGTGGATGCGACCGACGTCGCGCACGGCATCTTCCGCACGACAGAAACGATCCCAGTACAGCCGGGTCATCTTGTCCTTCTTTACCCGAAATGGCTGCCCGGTAATCACTCGCCCACCGGCCAGATCAACAAGATCGCCGGCCTGACCTTCTCCGCCAACGGCAAGCCGATCCCTTGGAAGCGCGATCCCATCGACGTGTTTGCCTTTCACCTCGACATTCCGGACGGGGTCACGTCGATCGAGGCCAAATTCCAATATCTCTCGCCGACCGCGGACAATCAGGGCCGCACCGTGATGACGCCGGTAATGCTCAACCTCGAATGGAATTTGGTCGCGCTCTACCCTGCCGGCCATTTCACGCGACAGATCTTGGTTTCGCCGAGCGCGACCTATCCCGATGGTTGGACCTCCGCGACCGCGCTCCGGCCTTCCGGCACGGACACCGCCAAAGGCGGGCTGATCCAATATGAAACAATTGCCTTCGATACCTTGGTCGATTCCCCAACGATCGCTGGCCGCTACGCCAAGGTCGTCCCGCTATCGGACAGCGTGACGCTCGACATCATCGCCGACCGGCCCGAGCAATTGCCTGAAAAGGCCGAGCATATCGCCCCGCACAAGGCGCTGGTCGAGCAAGCGGCCAGGCTGTTCGGCACGCAGCATTATAACCATTACGATTTCCTGTTCACGCTGTCCGACACGCTCGGCGGTCAGGGGCTCGAACATCATCGCTCGTCAGAGGACGGCGTGAAGCCGGGCTATTTCCAGGATTGGGATATGAACGCGGCCGGGCGCGACATATTGGCGCACGAATTCACGCATAGCTGGGACGGCAAGTTCCGCCGCCCGGCGGACCTGTGGACGCCCGATTATCGCCAGCCGATGGGGAACAGCCTGCTGTGGGTCTATGAAGGACAGACCCAATTCTGGGGCCACGTCCTGTCCGCGCGTGCCGGCCTGATCACGAAGGAAGAGGTGCTCGACGAATTCGCCGCGGACGCGGCGAGCTATGCCACCCAGGCGGGCAAGCAATGGCGACCGCTGGAAGACACGACGCTCGATCCGATCATCGCCAGGCGCGCGGCCCAGCCCTGGGCCAACTGGCAGCGTTCCGAGGATTATTATCGCGAGGGCGCGCTCATCTGGCTCGAAGCGGATAGCCTGATCCGCGAACGATCCAAGGGTAAACGCTCGCTCGACGATTTCGCACGCCTCTTCTTCGGCGGCCACGACCGCGATTGGGGAGAACTGACCTACACGTTCGAAGATGTGGTGGCCGCGCTCAACCAGGTCGAGCCCTACGATTGGGCGGCCTTCCTCCACCAGCGGGTGGATGCGGTCACCCCGCAGGCCCCGCTCGATGGCTTCACCCGCGGCGGCTACCGGCTGGTCTATACCGACAAGCAGGGCCCTTGGCAGAAATCGCGCGACCGAGCACGGAAGACTGCAGACTTCATGTATTCGATCGGTGTCACGATGGGCCGCGAGGGCAAGGTCGCGACCGTGATGTGGGACAGTCCCGCCTTCAACGCCGGCCTGACGAACGGCACGACCGTGCTCGCGATCGATGGCACCGCCTATAGCGACGAGGATCTGAGGCAGGCGATCAAGGATGCCAAGGGCGGCAACAAGCCCATTTCTCTGCTTGTCCGGCAGGGAGATTATTTTCGCACCGTAAGCATCGCCTGGAACGGCGGCTTGCGCTATCCGCACCTCGAAAAGATCGATCCGAAGGCGCCGAGTTCGCTCGATGCCCTCTTTACCGCGAGGAAGTAGCGCATGGCGGTACCCGCCCAAACTTTGCTCCTGTTCGGCGCGACGGGCGACCTGTCGCGCCGCATGTTGCTCCCGTCCCTGTTCGGCCTGCACGCGGACGGGCTGCTGCCCGCCGACCTGCAGATTTACGGGACAGCGCGCAGCCAGATCGACGATGCGGCCTTCCGCGAGACCGCAGCCACCGCACTCGAAGGCATCGTCAAGGAACGCAAGCTGGGCAAAAGCGTGGTCGACGGCTTCCTTGCCCGGATCCATTATGTCGCGGCCGACGCATCGCGGCCGGAGACGCTCGCCGAACTGGGCAAGGTGATCGGCCCGCGTGCCGATAATGGCCTGGCCATCTTCCTGTCGACCGCACCTTCCTTGTTCGAACCGACCATTGCCGGCCTGGAGGCCGCGGGTCTGGCCGGCGAGCATACCCGCCTCGCGCTCGAAAAGCCGCTCGGCCAGGACCTCGCATCCTCCAAGGAGATCAACGACGCGGTCGCGCGCGTCTTCCCCGAGACGCGTACTTTCCGAATCGACCATTATCTCGGCAAGGAGACGGTACAGAATTTGCTGGCCTTGCGCTTCGGCAACATCCTGTTCGAGCCGCTGTGGAACGCGAGCGCGATCGAGCAAATCCAGATCACGGTCGGCGAAACCGTCGGGCTGGAAGGCCGCACCTCTTATTTCGATGGTATGGGGTCCTTGCGCGACATGGTGCAGAACCACATGCTCCAGTTGCTCGCCTTGGTCGCAATGGAAGCTCCCGCGCAATTCACTGCCGCCGCGGTGCGCGACGAGAAGGTCAAGGTGCTCCGCTCGCTGCGCAAGCTCGACGCCGCCAAGGAAAGCGTGATCGGCCAATATGATGCGGGCGCAGTCACGGGCCAGCCGGTTCCGGCTTACGCCGAGGAATTGGGGGCGCCGTCCAACACCGAGACCTTCGTGGCATTGAAGGCGCATGTCGACAATTGGCGTTGGCACGGCGTGCCTTTCTACATGCGCACCGGGAAGCGCCTGCCGCGGCGCACTTCGGAGATCATCATCCAGTTTCGCGCCGTCCCGCATTCGATGTTCGCCGGCCGCGGCGCTGCGCTCCAGCCCAACCGACTGGTCATCTCGCTCCAACCGGACGAGAATGTCAGCCTGTCGATCATGGCCAAGGTGCCAGGGCTGGATCGCGAAGGCATGCGCCTGCGCGAGGTTCCGCTCGACATCCGCATGCCGAACGCCTTTGCGGACGTCCGCCGCCGTATCGCCTACGAACGGCTGCTGCTCGACCTGATCGAGGGTGACCCGACCCTGTTCGTCCGCCGCGACGAGGTCGAAGCACAATGGGAGTGGATCGACGCGATCCGGGAAGGCTGGGCGATCAACAGCATGACACCGAAATTATATCCGGCGGGAACCTGGGGCCCTCCCGCCGCGATTGCTTTGACCGAACGTGATGGAGTGAGTTGGCATGATTGAGGCTGAATGGTGGGAGCATGAGGATGCGGAGGCATTCGCGGAAGCGATTGCCGGCGACATCGGCTTCATCATCGAAAGCGCGATCGATGCGCGCAACGCAGCTTGCATCGCGCTGTCCGGCGGGAGCACGCCGATCAAGGCGTATGAGAAGCTCGCGCAGATGAAATATGAGTGGAAGAAGGTCACGATCTTTCCGGTCGACGACCGGCTGGTGAAGGTGGACGATCCGCTTTCCAACGTCGGCATGCTGGCCCGTATCTTCCTGCCCAAGGGCGCGCGTGTGGTGCCGCTCGGCGCGGACAATCCAGATTACAAGCAGGCCGGCAATGCCGCCGACGCGCGGCTGCAGGACCTGCACTGGCCGCCCGATCTGGTGTTGCTGGGCGTGGGCGGCGACGGGCATACCGCGTCGATCTTCCCCGGGCCCGACCTGGACGCCGCGCTGACCGCGCCCAAGACGCGCCGCGCGATCGGCGTGATGCCCGATCCGCTGCCGCCCGAAGCCCCTGTGGCGCGCGTCACGATGACGCGTTCGGCGATCCTGTCGGCCAAGGCGCTGATGCTGTGCCTGAGCGGCGATGAGAAGCGCGCGATCGTGGAACAGGCAATCGAGGATGGAGCTGGATCCAAGGTGCCGATCGGCCAGGTGCTCGCCGAAGCCGAGCAGCCGATTGATATCCACTGGGTGGCGTGACCCCACCGTCATCCCGGCGAAACCAGGGATCTCAGGCAACCAGCACTACCTCCTGAGATCCCAGATTTCGCTGGGATGACGAGTCAATGCCCCGGCTCGCCCTCCGTCTGGATGAACCATCGCTCCGTCCCTTCCAGCCCAAGCGCGGTAAGCTTACCGGTGGCATAAGCGCCGGTGTCGATCCCGATCCGGTTGGGTCGGACCTCAACCTCGTCCAGCACGGTATGGCCGTGGACCACGATCATCCCATGATCGGCATCGCTGTCGAGGAACCCCTTGCGAATCCAGCGTAGGTCCTGCTGCTCCTGCTGGTCGAGCGCCACGCCCGGGCGGATGCCGGCGTGCGTGAAGAAATAATCGCCGACCAGTATCCCGTCGTCCATCCGGCGCATGAAATCGCGATGATCTTCGGGCACGTGGAACAGCAATGTGTCGGGGGCATAGAGATCGGGCGTGTCGAGCACACGCTGCGGTGCGCCGTAGCTTTCGAACGTCTCTCGCCCACCGAACCGCAGGAATTGAGGCAGCAACGCCGAATCCGGCTGGTCGATCAGCTTGAGCAGCATCTCCTCATGATTGCCCATGATGAAATGCCAGCACGCGAAACCCGGCGCGCCTTGCAGGAAATAATCGATGATCTCGCGCGATTGCGGCCCGCGATCGATCAGGTCGCCGAGCATCACGACATGCACCTCGGTCGGCACGCGCGCGGCGTTGTCTGCCTCGATCCGGGCAATCAGATCAAGCAAGAGGTCGAAGCGGCCATGCACGTCGCCGATCGCATAAACGCGATGGCCCGGCGTCAGGGACGCGGGCGGCCGGGGTGGTTTGATTTCACCCTTCTTGCGCCAGAACGCCACGGTCAGCCTTTCACCGGACGTACCGGGGGCAAAGCATTGCACAGATCGATCGCTCCAGCCGGACGCTGATAAAAATCGTCGTGGCGATTGGCTTTCAAATGCAGCCACGAAGCAAAGCTGGCACTATCCGGCCGCAGCCATTCATAGGCCGGCCGCCCTTCCGCCGGCAAATCAGCAGCAAGCGTCACGCTTTTAATAGGAACGCGCTGCTCGGGCTTCTCATAGAAGCCGAGCGCGCCGGTGCCGCGGGGCCGTGCGGTCATATGCTCGAAGCCGTCGAGCACGCGCCCGACCAAAGCGATATTGCGATCCAGCTGGCGCGGGCTTTGTCCCAACACCGCATAAAGCTCGCCGCCATTGCCCGTATCAGGCGCAAGGCCCCGTGCGACGCCGACGATCCCGTAGCAATGCGTCATCCACGCGCGATCCTTCTCGGTGGCGACGGGGAAGGCGCCGCTATAGCCGATCTTGGGGGCGAACGTGTCGCGATAGGGTAACGGCGCGACGGGAAGCCCGGCGGCGGGACGGTCATATTCGGCGGGCAAGGCCACATCCAAGCCCTTGGGCGGCTTTTTGTCGTCGTCGCCCTGCCCCCATTGCACGACATAATTGTCCTGCACGCGGTAGATCGCGCCGCCATCGAACCAGTGGGTGCGGACGAGGCCGCGAATATTTCGGACATGCGCTGGCGCCAGCGCCGGCGCGAGCGCGATCGCGACGCGGCTGCCATCAGCCAGATCGATCAACATCAGATCCTGCGGATCGACCCGCTGCCATTCGTCGGCCTTCGCCGCGTTGACGATGTCTGCGAGTGTCGGTGCTTTGGGGGCCGGCGGCGGAGCAGCGGCCATGGCGGCAAGAGCGGCGAGCGCGATCATGGGGAGGGCCAGAGATTTCATGGAATTCAGCCTGCCACACCCACCCCGCCTTGCGAAACCCTTTCCCCCACGATAGGGCGCTGCGCTCCGGCGGAATGGAGCGGTGGCCGAGTGGTCGAAGGCGCTCGCCTGGAAAGTGAGTATACGTCAAAAGCGTATCGAGGGTTCGAATCCCTCCCGCTCCGCCAACCCCCTTTGAAATAGTTGTGTATTTGTCCCTTCGGGGGCCGCGTTCCCTCAATGGCTCCCCGAAGCCGCAAGCGCTACAGCTCTAGTTCGTACTGAATCGGACCTGCCCTATCCGCCACGCCCCTGCCGTCGAGGCTTCTCGGTCCACCCTTGCCGAAGGTGGTTTTCCTATTACTCAAGCGTGACGTTGCGGGGGATACGGGCCATATAGGGCCTTCGCCTTCTTTTCGGTGGGCCGGTCGCTACAACGGCGTCAGCCGCTCCTCGGGCGCCTTCGGCGCACTTCGCTGCACCCAATGCTCGTTAGTCCGCACCATCTCAATCAGATCATCGGGGAAACAACGGTTCTGAAAACCGACCGCGTCGTCAAATGTGCCGCGGAGCCATTGGTCATATTCGTCGACGTGGAACAGCACTGGCATGCGATCGTGCACCGGCGACAGAGAATATGGGCGATAATCCTTTCACGCCTAGCTCGTTCGGCGACTATTGACCTTGCAATCGCGCTAGACAGTTCATCGACCTCGATCGGAGTGCAGCCGAACTGAGCGGCCAGTTGGCGGAGCGCACCGCTTCGCCTCACGGTCGTTGCGGGTGGCTACTTCGACTCGACTGCATGTGTTACCATAGCGTTCCGGCCCGTCGCCACGGAGCGCGAGGAGGAACCCAAGGGCTCAGACCCTGCCGCAAGTCTTGCGCGAGACTGCGACGCGTTACCCGAATGGCGGTCATTCGGCGTTGCCGGCGCGAGGCTAGAGCCCGAAGTGTCTCCCTGAGCCTAAGAGCTCGGATACAGTCCTGGGCCAGCCTCGCGATGGTCGAGGAAAGTCACACATGTCTGGAGATGGCTTTTGGGCCGGAATCGATGCTGGCGCTAATAAATCGGCGATCTGCGTGAAGGACGGTCGTGGCGACATAATCGATGAAGTCGAGGTCCCCTCCAACGCCGAGGCCGTCAGTTCCTACCTTTCCTCGCTGGCCCTTTCCGGGCGTTTGGTTGTCGGGATCGAGGCTGGCGACACGGCGGTTCATGTAACCCGGGGCTTGAGGGAGCAGGGCTTCGTCGTCCGCGTACTTGAGACCCGGTTCGCCAATGGCCTCTTGCAGGTGACGCAGAACAAAACAGACCGGAACGACGCTCGCGGTTTAGCCGACGTGGTTAGGCTCATGGGAAGGGCGCGCAGCGTGCTTGTGAAAAGTGCTGAAGCCCAAACCCTTCAATCTGAGCTGGTCCTACGCCACCAGCTAGTCGGCCAAAGAGTTGCAATCGAAAATGCGATCAAAGGCGTGTTCCGGTTGAACGGGGTGCAGATCCCGCGCTTATCATCAGCAAAAAATCTCGACTTGGTTGTGAAGGCCGAGCTGAAGAAGTTGAAGCAGACGGGGATAGACCTTTCCGCCGCGATCGGCCCCGCGCTGAAGATCGCTTATTCCCTCAGAAAGACGATCGAACTGGGCGAGCGGAGGCTCGATCGGGTCGCGAAAGCAGATCACGTATGCCGTCGCCTGATGACGGTGCCTGGGGTTGGCACTCTCTGCGCTCTCGCATTCTACGCGTCGGTGGACGACCCCTATCGATTTGAAGACAACCGCGATGTTGCCCCTTATCTCGGATTAGTACCGCGCATCAGCCAATCTGGCGCCAAAGTTCGCCGTGGACGCATAAGCAAACGAGGTAGCGTGCTAACACGCACGCACTTGGTCACGTCCGCCAAATCCATGCTTGGACAGTCCAAGGTCGACTGTGCCGCGAAGCGCTGGGCACTCGCGCTTCGAGAACGGGCGGGCCCCAAAAAGGCGCAGGTCGCGCTGGCCAAAAAGCTGGCGATAATCATGTTGGCAATTTGGAAGTCGGGGACCGACTTCGAGCCCGCTCGCTGAGGCCGAACTCGCCACAGATTATCTGCGAGCTGCCAGCGCTTCGGTCAAAAACGTCGTGACGGTGAAGAGAAGTGCGCCATGGGCGTTGCGCACATCGACACGGAATTCCGTAGTTATGTCCAGCAAGCTTGGGTCTTCAGCGACAGAGTGACCCACGAGGCTGATCGCCCTGAAGCGGGCCGCGCGATGATCGGCTAGTTCAACGCCTTCGCCATCCGCTGTTCTGACTTGACCCACCGTATCGAAGAAGTAGCGCGGCATCGAGAAGACAATACGGGCGACCGGTGCTCGTTCCTTTATATCATAGAGCCTTAATCTGGGTTTGCACGATTCCGGAGCGGGTATCGCTGAGACGATAACGCAGTCAGACCCTTCCGTGAGGCGTCTTGCATGCCGGAACCTCGATCCCTCACCAGTGCAACTCGGCCGCGAGCGCGTCACAGTGTTCGTCGCCGACATCTGGGCATAGCCATCAGCGATCGTAAGGCTGATCAGCTCAGTCCAAACCACTCCACCAAAGTTGGAGCTTTCTCAGGAAGCTGTTCGAAAGGCGCGGAAACCATCGCATGCCCGGAAGACGTCACCTCAGCCGCGCAACCGCACTTCACTTCAACATTGGCTGAGCTGCCCCACATCGTTTCGAGAAGCTGAACTTCTCTATCGGTGATCAATTTACGGCCCGTCTGTTGCTGCGCCGAATGATCATAGGCGGGTATGGATGAGATCGAAGCTGGCAAGCCAACAGTCGTCCGTCAGGATCGAATTTGGTCCAGACTATCGCGCCCTGCACAAGGACCATTTCGCATGATAGGTCTTTACCCGTGACGGAGCACCAGGCCGTCACGCGACGATAACTTGTTCCGGTTGGAGAGCATAGCGCGGTCTTCCCGCTTGCGAGCCAGCCGAGATAATCGCGAGCCGCTATCGCCGAGAGGCTGGCGCACTCATGGTGGCAGCTCCCATCCATCTCATTGGCGTCAATTCCCTGGAGGCGGACCCGCGTGCCATCGGCACACCGCATTGTGTCGCCATCGTGGACCGACACAACGTGGCAGGTAAAAGACTGGCCGGCCGCTACCAGCGCCAAAGCTGCAAGGATCACTGCCGGTCAGTGCTCAAGCTAATCTGCAGCTCAGGGGCACTTAGTGAATGCGCCCTTCTTAGGACCGCTAGCGATGTGGCACTTGCCCTTGGCGTCCTTTGTCACGGCGGGAGCGGCGGCTGCGGCGGTCGGGCACTTTGTGAACTTGCCCTTGGCATCCCGACACGCCTTGCCGGCGTACGTCGGTGCAGTGAGCAAGGCAGCGGCGGCGATCGCAAGAACCAGCTTCATGGCGACTCTCCTGTTGTGGGAGGCGCATCATGTGCCGTTTGCTGAACAGCGCAAGGGGTTGGCGTACCGCAGGGATCGTGGCTCACGCCGTGGAAGCAAAGAACCAGGCGAGGCAAGCCGCACCGATATTGCAGACTACGGGTAGACGCCGAGCCTACCGATGCATTGGTGGCACCCGAACCGAGCGAGCTTGATCCTGCAACAAAGTAGGCGCAGCTTCTCGATCATAAGTCGCGGAGGATGTCATGAAAATCAGCCTGCCTATGATGCTGCCTTTCGTTGGACTCGCTATAGTTTTCGCTGCGACTCCTGCCGAAGCGCGCAACTACGACTGCACCAAAGCTGGCAACGCCAATAAGGCCGCGTGCAAGGGCGCGACTGTAGCGCCGGCTCCCGCACCCAAAGCCGCGCCCGCTCCAAAAGCGGCGTCAGCCCGGAATTATGATTGCTCCAAACCGGGCAACGCGAACAAAACTGCCTGCAGATCGGCCGCGACCGCACCCGCGAGTGCCACCGCGTCAGCCCCGGCTACCAAGACTCCCGCCGCTCGAAACTATGACTGTTCGAAGGCTGGCAACGCCAACAAAAGCGTCTGCAAGGCACCGGCAGCAGCACCAGCCCCGATGAGCCCGCGCGCTGCCCCCGCGCCGTCTTCCGCCGCGAGGCCGCTTGCCACTCCTGCACGTGCGCCCGCATCAACGCCATCAGCGGCCGCGAACGGCCCTGACGGGGCGACTGCGAAGTGCAAGGACGGCAGCTACAGCAAGGCGAAGACCCACACCGGGGCATGTTCGCATCACGGCGGTGTCGCCACCTGGTATTAAACGTGTTTTCTGTCGATTACGCGGGGGCGCACTTGGTGGCGTCCCCCGCAACTTGAGGAGACTGCCATGAGCATGCTCGATCAACTGCTTGGCCAAGCGGCCAGCAACGCCGATATTCAGGGCCTCGCCGCTAAGGTCGGCCTCTCTCCCGATCAGGTCGAACAGGCAGTCGCGGCGCTGGGTGCAGCCCACCCGGCGCCCGGCGACACTGTAACGACCGCGGCCGCCCAAACAGGTTTACCAGCCGGCACGTTGCAAGAGATCGTCCAACATCTCGGCGGGGAGGGCGCGCTCGGTCGCTTCGCCGCAATCCTTGGCGAGCAAGGCGGAGCCGGAGGCATCCTCGGTAAAATATTCGGGAACTGATCGTCGCCGAAGTCGAAAGGCGGCGAAAGAACGGTTGGCCTCCCGAAACCGGTTCAGGCGAGACTGGCAACGTCGATTGGCTCGATCGGGGCGGTCGCGACGGGGAGCCAATAGCGTGTCCCTTTTTGCTCGCCGGTCCGCAAGAGCGCGCCGAGCCTGACCAAGGCGGCAAGGTCGCGTGTCGTCGTCGCTGTCGTGGCACCGGTGATGGTCATATAATTTGCGGCGCTGAGGCCACCGGCAAAACCATCTGGCCCTGCAGCGAACATGCGCAACAAAGCGCGCTCCTGACGATCGTTGAGCGTGCCGCGCAGGCCTTCCATCACGCGCGCCTTGGCCAAGACGAACTCGACCTGCCGTACCGTCATGCGCTGAGCCTCGATCGCCTTGGCTGCGAACCACAGCAGCCAGTCGGTGATCTCCAGCGCGCCATGGGCACGCTCGATTGCGGCATAATAGGCCTTGCGGTGCGCCAACAGGGTGCTGGCCATGCCGGTGACGATCGGGGTGGGCAGGCCCTGGGCGAGCAACTTCTCGCTGATGGCGCGGCCGATCCGCCCGTTGCCATCTTCATAGGGGTGAATGCTTTCGAACCAGAGATGCGCAAGGCCCGCCCGCGTCAGCGGCATGACCGGCGCTGACCCGCCCGGCCGGCTGCGTTCGATCCATGCCAGGAACGCCGCCATATCCTCCTCGACCCGCGCCGCAGGCGGTGCTTCGAAATGGATCCTCGGTCGATGGATCGGCCCGGACATGATCTGCATCGGGTCGCCCCCGCTTCTGTAGCGACCGATGTCTGCAAGATCGGTGCGACCATTGACCACGTAGCGATGCCATCGGTCGAGCGTGGCTCGATCCAGCGGCTCGGTCACGCGCTCGTACAAATCCACCATCAGCTCGGCGATGCCGGCTTCAGCCGGCTTGACCCGGCGCTGATCTCCGGCGAGCCCCAAATGCCGGCGGATCGAGGATTGGACACTGTCGCGGTCGAGCGTTTCCCCTTCGATCGCGGATGTGTCGATGGCCTCATGGCTCATCAGCTCGACTTCGAGGCTGCTGCGGTCGGCGTCATCCAGATGCCGTGATATGCCGATCGCGATGCCTACGCCTTCGAGGAAAAGCGCTTCGGCTTTCTGTAGCCGGGACGCATCCCAGGAGAAGCTGGGCCAATCCGGCTGCTGCCAGTTCCATGTCATGATCGATATATCGGCGATTTATCGATCATGAATCAACCAAATTCTGATCGATAAATGACTGCGTTATCCATCGTTACTGAGCGTGGACGAGCCTCCATTTAGGCCAACGGCAAACTTGGCATCACGCTGCGCCGATGGCGATGGCCGGAACCATTCCTCGATGTCCAAGTTTGCCGCCTCCTCGCGGAGGGCTAGTTTCCGGGTAAGCCTGAAATTCGCCGTCGCTCTTCCAGATCGACAGCATGACGATCGCTAATTTGCGCGCGACTGCAACCCACGCCTTTTTGTTGCCGGCCCGCGCGGACACCTCAAGTCCCCAGTCCTTGAGGCGGAGGTCCTGGCGACACTTCCCCAGAATGACGCGGGCGGACATGATCAACCGCGCTCGCGTCCGCTCGTCGCCGGCTTTGTTGATCCGCATCGACCGAGAATATTGTCCGGACTGCCGGACCTTAGGCACCAGCCCGAAGTACGAGCCGACGTTTGCGATCCGCGCAAACCGCGACGGGTCTTCGATCGCGCTAAAGAATGAGAGCGCGCAAATCACTCCGACGCCCGGAATCTCCATAAAGCGCCGGCAGATCGGATTGTTGTTGGCCTGTTCCTGTAGTTGGCGGTCGATCCGCGAGACGTAGGCCCGTATGCTTTCGCACAGCGATACCAGGGGCTGCAGATCGTCGGTCAGGTCTATCTTTTCCTCGGTCGCGAGGCGGGCAATCTCGACAGCCACGTGCTGCCGCAGGGCCTGCGCGGAGCGAATGCTCTTGATAGTCCCACCGTAAAACCGAACGGTCGAACGCAAAGATGCTTCGGCAGCCACACGCTGACGCACAAGCTGCTCGCGGAGGTTGAGTAGGGAGCGGAGCCTCTGGCAATCCATTCCGCGAATATGGACTTGCGGCACGACGTTACGCGCTAACCTCGCAACATCCGCCAGCCCGCGTGCGTCGTTCGCGTCCGTTTTATTCCTGCGCACGGCTAGGATCTTGCTGACCTTGTGGCATTCAAAAGCAACCGCAGGGTAGCCAATTTCCCGAAGTTTACGAATGAGATGGACGTCGGCTCCCGCTTCCGCCCCGACAAGGGCGATAGCGTGTTTGTAGTTGGCCAGCGCGCTGTGAACCGCAGTGACATCGGTGACGACTGTGCGCTCTTCTACGACCGAACCACTCTCGTCGGTCACGCAAAGGGCTGTCTCGCGAGACCCGACATCCAGGCCGACCCAAAATTCGGTCATCCCAAATCTCCGACCCAGAACGGTCTGTGGCGTCACGCTTGAACAAGGTCGCTAAGCGCCTTGCGAAGTTCTCCGACGTCCGCACCCGGCTCATGGGCCAGGCCGATGTACACCTAGCGCGAGCGGCTGCAGATAGGGTCGGCAGCTCGGACAAGCCCAAGTGCTCTGATGGTGCGATAGGCAGATCCGACGATTATCGAAGGCGTTATTATACTTCACGTACCGAGGGGTATACATTGCCGGGCGCTGGCCTGATATGATCCAATCATGACGCAGAAACGAAAGAGCGAGGCCAAGCAGAAGGTCGGGTACGAAGCGGCCCTCCAGCGAATAGACGCCGAATCCAATATTATCTGGGGCACGTTTAACGCGATGGTGACCGCGCATTCCTTCATTGTCGCAGCCGCGTTTGTAGCACTTACCGTCGGCAAACCTCTTTATGCGGCCTGCGTCGCCTTGGCTCTTCTCGGTGAGCTTATTTGCATGGCGTGGTTCGGGATGATCAGCCGACAATATGCGTATTATAACTATTGGTTCGCGTGGGCCCGGGCGCTGGAAAAGGACGCCTTAGCGCCAGAGGTCGAAATGGTCGCCAAGGGCGAAGGGTACGGACGCGGCGACACTGTTTCCTTCTATTCGGAGGAGCCCGTGCAAATGCCATGGTACGCACTTGCCCGAATCGGGTGGCTGGCCAAGTTCGTGATAATCCTATTCGGCCTCGCTTACCTCGCGCTCCTTGCATACTCGCTGGCGAAGATAATCCCTAGCTGCTGATCCGGCTAACGGCCGAAGAGGGATGGCGGGCAGCGGAGGATCAGAGCGAGCGGTTCCGAAGCGAAGTCGAAAGGCTGATCGACGCTGGCGAACTAAGCTCCACCGCAACCGACGCCGCGTTCGAGCGGGTGATGAACAATGCGAAAAAGCCACCTACGCGATGATGGGGAAGCCAACTATATGAGGGGCAAGTCCGTCTGGTCGCAACGTGACTAAGTTCGGCATATTTTTGAGGACGACAGCATTGAAAAGGTTGTCAATCACCCACCGCTCAGAGGCGGTCGCCATCTTCAAGCAAAATATCTGAACGCTGAGACTCAGCGTCCTATCGGCCGGGTCCGCGGTGTGCTGGTCCATGAATTCATCAATGATACTCCCGTTGCCGTCAGGCAGAGTAAAGATAACGCGCTTGTATCGGGCAGTTGGGTGGCCAAACAGCATCCCATTGTGGATCACTCCACCACGGAGTGCCCAACAATCTTGGGCCGTAAAACGTGAATACTGCGGCTCTAGATATTTTTCGCACCACGCAACGTATCGCTTACCCGCTCTCCGGAAGCGGTTTTGCTCATCCTCCAGTTCAAGCTCCAACGAAGAGCAAATATCTGGAATGCTTAGGCAAAGGCTAACGGCGCCATAGTATGCGCCCGCATTGTACACCCGCCCTATGTCATTCCAAATTTGCCAGAGCGGCAAGTCCAGTCGCTGTGATGCCAAGACGCCGCCCCTTCTCGGCTGCGACTCGCAGCCAATTCAGGACATCATCTAGCGCAATGTCGACCGCAGAGTATCCCGCCTCATTGTAAGCGACGAGCACAAGTGGCCATCATCGGCCCACAACTGGACGGGTAGGGCATTACTCGCATTGCCGATGGTCGCGGAGGCGATTCCTGTCGAGGCCCCGCCTCCGCGGCTGTCACCTACCGCTGCCTTCACTTCGGACCACCTTCCCTCCAGCCGGAGTGAATCACACAGCAAAACGCCCCGCCGATACACAACCGGGCGGGGCGTTTCTCGTTTCAGACCGTACGTCAGAGCGGTCCACCTGCCGCGTTAACCAACCATTTTGGACGCGGTTCCGGCGACTCTTAAGTCAACGGAAGCAGTGTGGCCCGGACGCAATGTCTGAGCCCTTGCGACCTGCTCGACCGACCGGGCTGCGCCAGTCTCGCGTCGGGGAGAATTTATGAGCCCGCTTTGGCGTTACGACGGTGCACTAGGCGTGTTCGTCGGCGTTTTGATCTTGGCAAACGTCGTGATCGGTCGGCTCCCACAATCCGCACAAGGCGCGGCAATCGTCGGCGCTTTCATCATCGCCTTTGGTACGTTCGCCTATGCCAACTTCATGGTCCGATGCCCGAACTGCGGAAAAAGGTTACAGGACCGACACACCGGGTTTTCGCGAGGCCTCCCGGGCCGGTCCGGCAGCATTGAGGTATGCCGCCCCGATAGCCGCCGTGGCATTAGTGGCTGCGGTTCTCCCACGGCGAGCCACCTGGTTGGCGATCCGGATCGTCGGGGTCGTAGTATCCGGTCTGCTTAGGGAAGATGATCATGGTCATAGCTCCCAATAGTGGAAGCGTCAGAAGCTCCAAAGCAGCCCATGTGAGGCTTCGTGCAAGCGGCTTCGAAACGAACATGGAGGCCAGCAACGCGAGTGGTGTGCCGAAGAGAGCCAACGGCGCAAGCCATGTCCATACGTCGGGCCCTGGGATGATAAACTCCCAGGGGCTGAAATGCGGGGCGTTTGTCGCCACAATGATGACCATTGCCGCAATCAACAGCCAAAGGACCGTCACAACGCGGCGCATCATCGTTGCATTCTGCCTCCTTACGGTCAGGCTGCACGAAAGGACGAACGTCTGCAATTGGGTCGGAAGCCGACATGCCGCTTTCCAAGCTAGTCCACGTCGCGGACCAGCCGAGCAATGGCCTTCAGGTAGCGGACGGCGTTCTTTGTTTTTGCGGAATACCCGCCGTGCTTCCTTGCATTTTGGTTGCCCTTAGGCGCGCCCGGATTGGTCCCGCCGTGCATCCGGCAACGGCGCTTGCCGCGCACCGCCGGCGATCGGCATTCCGTTCCCGAACGGGTCCGCGCCAAGCAGCGCGGGGCCGATGCCAGCCGCTCCGGCTGCATGGGATTGATCGTCGATTTTTCCATTTTCCTGCCCCCCGGTGCGGACGTTCTCAGCAATGACGGCTTGGCCGCCGCGATTATCGACATGGATATGGCGCACGACCTGTTCCCCGCCTCGCCGCATCCGCGCGAGCGTATCCATTTGCCCCTGAGACGTGCGCAATAGCTTGGTGGCGAGATTCCCGAACGTCTGGGCCTGTGGCACCCATTCCGCCTTTCCTAGCTGACTAAGCGCCCGGATTGCAGCATCGTGCGTGACATACATCTGTACCAGCAAGAGCACTTCGGCCTGATTTTGCGGGGACATGCTTTCGATGAATGAAAGCGCGGCATTATAGCGGTCCGTGGTGTCGGCGCCGACCGAGCCGAGATATTTCAGCAATTCAGTGGCGCGCGCATTTACCGGGTCCATTGTGACCGCCGCGAACGCTTTTTGCAGCTTGAGCAAGCCATGCGCTTCGCACTTCCCGGCAATGCCAATGGACATGCCGCCTTCGGGCTTTCGCGTCAGCGTCACCTTGACCGGCTGGCGTATATTGCGTTGCGCCAGGGCAATCTCGGCCAGTTCGACTTGCTGTTGGCCCGCCAGGTTATCCCAGCCGGGAACGCTCTTGGATAGCGTGGCCTTAGCCTCCTCTATCGTTCCGCTTTCCGGCACCTCAATCTCGACGGTGCGCCCATGTGATGTCGCTTTCCGGCCGCCCTTTGCTGCCTTGTTCCCCATGGTCAATCCTTTCCCTTGCGCGCCTTCGCGCCGATGTTCTGAGAAGTGCCGCAACGCTTCCCGATCACGCGTCCGCCCGGCACCAGCCGCTCCAGCCCAAATTTTGACGCAGCCGCCGCACACGCCCCTTTCAGGACGTAGGACAGCGCGGCCTCCAGATTGGCCGCGTGCAGCTCGGGATTGCCCGCCTCCAGCCCCAGCCGCCCCCCGATCGGTTTGCTGTGGATCACACGCGCCCTGTACGGTTTGCCGGTGATCCGGCGGAGCCAGCCCCGCTGAAGCCCCGTCAAGGCCGGAACGAGATCGGCTGGCACATGGGCCAGCAAGTGGCAGTGCCCGCCCTTCCCGTCGCCGCTTTCATGCGTCCAGAGCCAAGCCGCGCCGCTGCCGTGTCGAGCCAGCGCCTTGCCCATGAGATCGGTAAAGCGGCCCGTCGCCTTCGCCATGCCAGCCGTGGTCACTCCAGCCGCTTCCCAGTGTATCGAGATCATGCGGGTGAGCGGCAGACCGATGGCCTCGGCATGAACGGCCGCCGCTGTCAGGTTGGCAACATGGGCCATGCTGAGGGCATTGGTTTCGCGGGTTGCGCGGTTGCGTGCCCCGCCTCTGCCGGCGCTTCTAGGCGAATGCGCTGCCACACCTAAGGTAGAGTAATTAATCGCAAGCCCCGTGCCATTTCGGGGAATTGGCGGATTTGGGCGCGGTTGAGGCGGGGGCGGCGCAATTGAAACTTCACCGAAAGTCGCCCTCCGGTGAAGTTTCAAAGCGCCGGCATGCCGGGCGCTCGGTTGCGTCTTGGGCATGGCGGCGAACATCACGCGGCAATCCAGACGGTGGCCAGCTTGCCGGTCGCGTTCCGCCTGCGCTGGCCGCTGTCGCGGATATGCCCCTTGCGCCGTAATTCGCTGGTGCGCGGCTGAATAGACCAGCGGTCCAATTCCAGCCGCGCCGCCAGTTCATCGGCGGTAAGCCCAAGCGAGCCCGCCTCGCGGATCGCCAACTCGGCCATCCGCTGGAGCCTCCCGAGTTTGGGGGCGAGGGCTCGGGCAGCGGCAATGGACGTATCGACGGGGCGGCAGCCAGGTTCGTCGGGATACGTGCTCATATTGCGCGATCCTTCGCGAGCGGGGGAAAGCCCGCGCCGTTCAGAAGCGCATTCATCCAATCCAATTGGGCGGTGCTCATCGGAGTCGGATCAACCACCAGCTGGCCAAGAAATTGCCCGGCCCTGCGGCTCAGCCGGTGATTCCCGTTGAGCAGGGCCAGCGCCGCCTGCCGGTGATCGGGAAAGGGCCTGTCAGTCATTGTGGCCCTCCCCAAAGCAGAGCCAGGCCACGTCCTGCGCCATCCAAGGCGAGAGGCAGAAACGCGAGACAAGCATTTGCGCTCGCCAGTGCGATGCGGTAAGGAACGGATGCGACGGCCCACCAAAGCAATCGCGCGAAGCCCGGGCCTGCACGCCCGGGTTTTGCATTTCTGGCCTCATGGATCACGCCTCCGACCGATAAGCAGGGAGGCCAGCGAGATAGGTTTGGAGATCGGCGAACGAGATCAGCGTGCGCCTTCCCGCCTTTCTGGCGGTGAGATCGCCGCGCTTCAACGCCTCATAGATTGATGTGCGCGACATCCCGGAAGCCTTAGCTGCGTCGGGAATAGTTACAGAGATTGGAAGAAGCATTTTCGGTGTCCCGCAACGTCCCGGCGGGATTGCCGGAACATTGTGGAACGAACAGCTATGCGACATCCAGAATTGTCGGAAGACGACTTAAACATCGCACGTTTTTGCGTGCTAAAATTTGCCCAAGTTCCATCCCGGCAAAATCATTTCGATTTTTGTGCCTAGATACGCCCGCGCGGGGGAAGGAGTGGTGTTGCATCGGAAAGCTTAAGCGGAGTGGTCAGCGCTAATAGCGCATTGCGCGCGCCAGAGCGGACTTCGGCAATCGTCGCTTCCGATGGTGGAGGGTTGCCAACCTTAGCGGTGTAATCCGCCACATCCGACCTGGCCCATTTCAGCGCTGCTTTCCAGGTTGGATGGCCGTCATCGAGCGCCGCCAGCTCCTCTAGAGCCCGAATGTAGAGGCCGTAAGGGTAGTGATGCTCGCTCTTCTCCATTGCCGTGACGAGCATAAACCATCGGCGGCCATACGGCTTCTTGGCGAGCTTCCGTTCTACGCGCTGATGAGTTGAGATTGGGCTTTGTCCAGGATTGGCCTCTGCGAACGCCTTTGCGATTGAATAGTTAGATCGCGCGGCTATCGGGTCGCCTCCGCTGAGCCACTCCTCAGCTTCCGCCTTAAAGACCGGCGCAAGTTCCTTCCAATCGTTTATTTTCGGGCGCCCTCGCTTTGGCTTCGCCAGTTCTTTGACGGCGGCACGGACGGCAGCGACGCCATAGCGATTAATTGCGCGTCGAATGTCGTCGTGTACGGTTGGCCCAGCCAAATCATATCTCGGCCCGTCAACCAATGCTTGGGCGATCTTACGATTTTTTGCCGTGGAAATACCCATTCCGACCGCCTCCCCAGCGGCTCCCTCGTTGATGGCGGGGAGGCACGTAGGATGCGTGCTTGTCGGCTGGCCGGCCTATCCCCGAACCTGATTATGAGAACAAAGAGGGAAAACGCAAGTCTGCGGCGAATGTCTGCTTCCGACCCAATCTCGGTAATTCAGCTTGGTGCCGCTCGGTTCCTGAAACCTGCCGTTCCACTCGGCCGCGCGCCGCGTCGGCAATTGGGCCGGTAGCCGACGGTCCGCTTTTTGAGCGCTCTGACGAAAAAGCAGACCGGGTCGAGCGCCAAGATTGGGAAGCCGCTCGCTCGGGCAACTTTGCGAAGCGGTCGCGTCGGCATGATCGATTTTACAGTCCATCGCGTAGTGGCGGTGACACCTCGAATTACGGCGCGACTTGCGGATATGACGTCGGGGAGGAGGCAATCTTGCCGCTGCACGCGCCGGCGCTTTCCAGAGTGTTGCAGATTCGATAGCCAGTCTCGGGGCGTGCGTAGCCGGTGTTCGGCTACGCACGCGGGGGACGATGGCATGACACGATGGCTCCGTTTTCCAGATGCCTTGCCATCGCTGAAGGGGTGGCCCGCGACGCTGTATCTCGCGGCGTGGATGCTCCTTCTGGCGCTAGCGCTGTGGACAACCGCGGGGAGCGCCTGGTTCGGGATCATCGACGGTGCCGGCGATGCTTATTCCTGGCATTCCCTGGGTATCGACGTCGGCAATACAGAACATGCCGTGATCAACCGCACAGCGGGGGACGAAGCCCGCCGCGCCGGTATTCGCAATGGCGATCGGATCATTGCCGTGGACGGCCTGGCCATGCCACAGGGCCTGACGACCGAGGTCCAGGACTGGCCGATAATGGCGCATCTGCTGCGGGCGTCGGGCCCGGTGCGCTTGACGATCCGGACCGGAAAGGCCCGGCCGCGCACGGTAACGCTGACGCGCAGCGCCGCGCATGGCGATGCGCTTTATGCGGGAAGCGGGCTGACGCCGGTTTCCCTGTCGTGGTTGGGGACGCTTGCCAACCTGGGCGCGCCGGTTTTCCTCATGATCGGGTCCTGCGTGCTGTTCGCGCGGCGGCGCGACGCGGTAGCGGCCTTGCTGTCGCTTTCCCTGCTCGCTTTGACCGGACTCCCACCTTACGCACATTTTTATATGGCCCATTTCGATGCGGAATGGGTGACGAGCCTGATGGTCGACCTGGGCGGCATTGGCCTCGCCCTGACCATTTTGCTGTTTCCCAACGGCCGGATCATACCTCGCTGGACGGGGTGGGTGATCCTTGCGCTTCCGGTTCTGTTGGCAGTCGGCCTCCTCGTACCGTCGACCCTGATCTGGGTATTTGCGGGCGTCGTGTGTGTGGCGCTGGCGGCGATGATCGTCCGGTATCGCTGCGAGACCGCGGAAGGGCGACGCCAATGGCGGTGGGCGCTTATTGGCCTAGTCGCGGGGATGGCGATTTTCCTAGGCCCCTGTCAGGCCTATTTCAATTTCCTAGATGCGCACGCGGCCACCGCCAGCTTCGATCTGGTGTTGTGGACCTGGATCCTGACGCCGCTCAGCATCACCGTGCCCTTTACCACCATCGTCGCCGGTATCGTGCTCTCGGTGATGCGCTACCGGCTTTACGATACGCAGGCGGCGGTGAGCCGTTCGATCCTCTATGGTGGGCTCACGCTGGCGCTGCTCGCGATCTTCGCCGGAACTGAAAAGATAATCGAGATCTTCGGCGAAGAATATTTCGGTGAGAGCATCGGCGCGCTGGCCGGCGGACTGGGCGCCGCCTTCGCCGCAGTAGCGATTGCGCCGCTACACCATCGTATCGGCCATTGGGTGGAGCATCGTTTCCGCAAGAACCTGATCCACCTTCGACATGGCTTGCCGCCACTGCTGACAGAGTTGAGCGAAACGTCCGATCCGGCAAAAGTGGCAGACGCAGTGCTGAACCATCTGGCGCACGGATTGCACGCGACCCGTGGCGCCTTAATCCGCGATGGGCATGTGCTCGCGGCGTACGATGTGGACCATAACGCAATTGCGGCTCCTGCAGCTGACGAGATGAGACGCGCGGGCAAGCTTTGGATGGACAAATCCGACCCGGTCCTGCCGGTCCGGGTCGCGCTGAGCGCGAATGGATCAAGCATGCTGCTGATCGGTCCGCGTCCTGACTACAGCCTGTACGACAGACAGGAGCGGGAACTACTGTCTGAACTGGCGATTCCCATCGCACAGGCCTTACGGGTCGCGTCGGAGCGCACTGCGCGGGAGAATGCAGTCAGCGCGCGGTTCGAGCTGATCGAACGGGAGCTGTGCGCCCTTCGGGCAGATTTGCGGCCCAGTGTTGCAGCCAGCTAGGGCAGACCTATGAAAAGGAAAAGCGTGGGTCGCCCCCGAACACATGATTGCCTACCTCACGGCTCTGTGCGCTGCCAAGCAGCCTAACTGTGCCCAATGTCAGCCTTTACCCGGACACGTGAGTAAGCGGCTGCTCGTGGGAATGCGCCAGCGCGAGGTAACTGGCGAAGATTGGGCCGGGAGCGAAAGGTCGCGGACCCGCTAAACGAATGTCCTCTTTTAGGATTAATGGAAGAGCAGGCGAACGGCCGGGATCGGGGCGCTTAGCTGTCACGCGATCGCCGTCATCTGAACGGCTGCTATCGCGATATTACTTCCCAAAAGCGGTCTGGCAGCAAACCACCCATTAGCCGCCATTTACCGCCAAATAGGCCGCAATGCCCGCTTCCGACACAAACTCGGATGTATTCGCCGCAGCTAACTACGCCTCTGTGGCGACCTTCCCGGCACTGCTTCCCGCAACCGCTACGACCCAGAAAAACGCGCCACCGACAGCGCCGAACAGAGCTATCTCCCCCACAAATTCGACGTCCGTCAGCCAGCCGTATGCGGTTCTCGATCCGTCAATCACGGTGGGGCGGTTGTCGATGCTCGCCTGATCTGGGGTGCTTACTATAGATAGAAATGCCCACGGCAGCGCGGTGATTGCCCCGCCGACAATCGCGCAGTTGACGAGCCGGAGTTTGAACTGCCGACGGAGCATGAAATAGGCCGGAACCCCAAAAAGAAGCGCAGGGGGGTATGCGCAGAATAGGCTGTAAACCAACGCTGATCGCCAGACACGTTCCGCCATATTTGGGAGGCCAGCGTAGAGCGGAATGGCGATCGCGACCAGGAGGGCCGCTAAAGCTGGAACTAGGATGAAGGCGGCGGCCACCCGCCAAGGAGGGGGATAGGATCGATCAGGCAGGCACCCGTCCATGCGACCCTCGTACTCGAATTTCGTCAGCTTCCCACCTGGCATTTCGCGAAGCTGCCTGTGCACTATCCACCCCATTGCCGCCTTTCTGGCTTAGGCAGCAACCTCGGGCCTGATTGGCGTCACCTTGCTCCCGGCTGTCGCGCCATCGCTGGCGCAATACACGGCCCATTCGTCCATGAGCCGCCGCCGCTTTTCGAACATGTCTCCGCGACGGTAAGCCGCTTCGGATTTGTTGCCGATTACGTGCGCCAGCGCCATTTCGCAGACTTCATGGGCATACCCGGTGCGCTCGGCTGCCCAATCGCGGAAGCTCGATCGAAACCCGTGAACGGTGCAATCCTGCTTCATGCGCCGGAGCAACATGGCCATTGCCATGGTGGAGAGTTTGCCGCCTCTGTCAGCCCGGAATAACCAGGGCTTGCCCAGCGGCTTCACCGTTTCGAGAATTTCGACCGCGCGGGGCGATAGGGGTACGCGGTGCTCCTTGCCGGCCTTCATGCGCGCGGCCGGGATCGTCCAGACCGCCTTATTCAGATCCACTTCCTCCCATTTCGCGCCCAACACTTCGCTAGTGCGGGTAGCTGTCAGTATGACAAATTCCAATGCGAGCGCAGCCATTGCCTCCCGCTCGCGCAATCCGGCGGTGAAGGCGGGTATCGCCTCATAAGGCATCGCTTTGTGATGGCCGCGCGTGAGGCGAGAACGCGCGGGGAGGATTTGGGCGATATGGCCACGCCAGCGGGCGGGGTTTTCGCCTTGACGGTAGCCGCGCGCCTTAGCGGCATCGAGCACGGTTTCGATCCGTCCCCGGACGCGGCTCGCGGTTTCCGGCTTCTCCCGCCAGATCGGCTCTAGAATTTTCAGTACGTGCGAAGTGCCGATGTCCGCAACCGGCAGTCCCCCCATGACTGGGTAAACGTAGCTCGCCAACGTGTTGCGCCATTGCTGCCGGTGCTTGTCGTTGCGCCAGCTTGCCTCATTCGCGGCGATGTACGCCTCCGCCACAGCCTTGAACGTCACCCCCGCTATTTCCGCCGCCTGAGCCGCCGCACGCACCTCGGCTGCATGCCGCTCGCGCTCCGCAAGCGGATCAATCCCCGCCTTCACCTTGAGCCGCAAAGCCGATGCTAGATCGCGAGCAGTGGCCAGCGTGAGCCCGTCCGCCCCCGCCGCCCCTAAACCCACGTCGCGCGACCTGCCCTTGAGCATGAAGCGATAGACCCACGATCGTGCGCCAGTTTCCTTCACGAGCAAATGCAACCCGCCGCCGTCCGCATGGCGTCCCGGCTTGGCGTGCTTCACCGTCAATGGCGTGAGGGCGTTGCTCAGCTTGCGGGGCATGGCTTGGCGGCTCCGTTCCCAAATCCGTTCCCCGATAATACGCCGGTTTTATGGGAACGCAATGGAACACGGGCGGACAGTTCGAAGATGCTGGCGGCAGCAATTCCACGGGAATCCAACGATTGTCCGGCCTTCATGGGTCGGTCCGGGACGGTAGTTCGGCGGACTCCCGCTCCGCCATTCCACATTGAATCAACGGGTGTTCTTGCCTTCGGGCGCACGTTCGCAATCCTGGTGACCTGAAGCGATTCGATGAAGGCTCAATGCCGGGTTGCCTGGTTGGGTCTGGTCCGGGGCCAGGGCTGCAGGTTCGATCCTGTCTCGCCGATCATTTCCGCGAAGGGAGACGACATTTCTGTCGTCCCCATGATCGCCTTAGGTCTGCCGAATGGCGCCCCTCGTCGGAGTCGCCCCGAATCACGCCGAAACCCGGGCCCACTTCATCCCCAGTGACGCTAAGCCATTCATAAACCTGGAATACAAAGGTCTTATTTTTGTACTACAAATGACTTGACAAGATTTCGATTGCGCATGACAACATCATTACAGTCAGCTGCGTGAGGTGACGGGCAAAGGTCCAGGCTCGATCGGACTGACTTCCAGCAAGAACCAGATAAGGGGGTTCAAATGATCTGTGGTGTAGGATTGGACGGACAATCATCCTTCAAAGGGCAGAAGATGGCATTGTGGACGGCAGGGTCTCTGGTCGCGATGACGATCGCCTCGGCCGCCGTCGCTCAGTCCACGCCAGCAGCGAGTCCTGTTGCGGACGCACCGGCCGAAATCACCGTCATGGGCTTCCGGTCCAGCCTGAAGTCGGCACAAGATGCCAAGCGTAACGACATCCGGATCACCGATGGCGTTTCTTCCGAAGACATCGGCAAATTCCCGGCCCAGAATATCACCGAGGCAATCCAGCGCATCCCCGGCGTCCAGATGTCCAACATCAACGGGCGCGGTTCGACGATCAGCATTCGCGGCCTGGGCAATCAATATGCCCGCACCACGATCAACGGCCAGACCTTCGCCAGCGCCGACTTCAAGGACGGCTTCCGTTACGACATCATCCAGACCGATCTCGCCAATGCGATCCAGGTAATCAAGTCGCCGACCGCGGACATGGATACGGGCGGCCTTTCGGGCACGGTCAATATCGATACGGTCAAGCCGCTTGCCTATAAGGGTCCGTCCTTCATTTTCGGCGTGAAGGGCTATGAATCCGACTATCGCAAAAGCTTCACGCCCAAGGTCAACGGCGCCTATATTGGCCGCTTCGCCGGCGACACGCTGGGCGTCATGGCCAATGTCAGCTACCAGAAGCTGAAGGATCGCGGCGACTATCTGTTCATCAAGAACTGGTACAATCCGGGCGTCGTCGCCGGCGCACCGGACGTCACCGTTCCCGGCAATCTGCGCTTCCGGCGCATCGACCGCGATACCGAGCAGCTGATGGCCACTGGAGCGATCCAATGGAAGCCTACCGACAATCTCGAATTGTTGCTGCAGGGCACGTATTCGAAGGACCATACCACTTACGAGACGCGGCAGGCCGTGTTCGGTCGGTGGAGCTCGTCGGCTATCACCGTCAACCACAAGGCGAACGGCGTTGCCGACGACATCACCATCAGCAACTTTAACATGGACAATAATGACCAGCCGGAGCTGCGTAATCTGCGCACCCAGGCTTATACCGGCACGATCAACTGGGAGCCTGCCGAGACCTGGAAAGTGCACGCGGTTGCCCATTACACCCAGGGCAATGCGGCCCTGTACGAATGGGCCACGATCGACGAAGTGCATTTCGCGGGTGGCGGCCGGCTGGACACGTCCGATCCTTCGAACGTGAAGTTTACGACGGCCAGCCTCATCGACGGCTCGATCTACAATATGGGCAACCGCACCTGGTACGCTTATGTCGATGGTGCGACCCATATCCAGACGAGCAAGGACCGGGCGGCGCAGGCCGACGTGACCAAGGATCTGGGGTCGAGTTGGCTCAAGTCGCTCGTCGTCGGCGGCAAGTTCCACCACGAAAGCTTCCAGACCGACGCCTATCGGCACGATCGCGATGCCGATGTGGCCGATCCGGTTACCTATCCGGAATTCGCCTGGATCCCGAGCATGTCCGCGACCGGCGTCCTCGTCGACCACTTCCTCGACGGCGCGATGTCCATCCCGCATTCGTTCCTGTCGGTGAATGCCGCGCAATGGCAGTCGATCCTCAAGGATCATGGCATCACCGTGCCGGATACGGCGGATTGGCCGAGCACGTACAAGGTCGATCGCTACGTCGCGGCTGCTTATGCGATGGCGAATATCGATACGATGCTGTTCGGCAGCCCGCTGCGGGGCAATGTCGGCGTGCGATACGAGCATACGCACCAGAATGTGCAGAGCAGCGTGATCACCAACGTAGACACCGGCACCTCCACCACCGGGCAGCAGCACGTGGTGCAGGATTATGGCAACGTCCTGCCCAGCGCCACCTTCGCGCTTAATCTGACGCCAAAGCTGGTTGCGCGTGTGGCGGTCGCCAAAGTGCTCGTTCGGCCGCTACTGAACAGCCAGACGCAGATGGCGGATACGATCACCAAGACGACGTCCAGCCTGCGCCCCAGCGTGTCGGTTTCCGAGGGTGAATCGCGCCTGAAGCCGCTGACCGCCAATCAGGCGGACCTGAGCCTCGAATATTATTATGGGCACGGCAATCTGGTCAGCGTCACCGGTTTCTACAAGGCGGTGAAGAACGGAACCTTCACGCAGTTCTATTGCCCGACGTCCTTCCAGGGCGTGTCGCTCAACGGCGTGACCACGGATTGCGAGTCGGCGGATCTCAAGACCGACTACAGCTTCAGCCGCGTTCTGAACGACAATAGCGTCATCCACGTCAAGGGCGTCGAGGTGGCCGCATCGCAGAGCTTCGACGAGCTTCTCCCGGTTCGTGGGTTCGGCGCGACCGGCAACCTGACTCTCGTCGACACCGATTCGAAGGCGCTTGGTACCGGGTTCAACCTGCGCGACCTGTCCAAGGTCACCTGGAACCTGACACCCTATTGGGAAAACGACATGTTCAGCGCGCGTTTGTCGGTCAATCACCGCAGCGCCTACAAGCAGGACGCGTCTACCAGCTTCTTCGTGAACGGCGGCCTGACCCACACGGTACGGGCGCGCACCCAGATGGATGTCGCACTTGGCTTCACCCCGGTGAAGTTCCTCAACTTCACGGCGGGCGTGATCAACCTGAACAACACGCATGAAGATGCCTATCAGACCAACGCATCGACATTCCAGATGACAAGCCGGACCGGACGCACCTTCTACGTGTCAGCTACGGCCAGGTTCTAAACTCCCCCTCGAGGCGGGCCTGCCGACGGCGGGCCCGCCTTTTTTTGCTCTTCTCCACGGCGGGTTTGGGCCTGATAGGAGCCGGGGCATATTCGGCTTGCCCAGAACCGACCGGGTAAGTTTGCTCCACCGCTCGCTCCGATCGCCGCCGGAATATCCGCTCACCCGGCCTTGGGACATTTTGCGGACCATAAGTGACAACATATAGGATATGGCTTTAGGGTGGCCCGATCAGAAGCCTGACGGGCAAAATCCAATGCGGGCCAAGGGAATGCTTCATGAACCTCACTGATCGGCTAGGCCTGCTCAGGAAAGACGACCCCACGCCGCTTTATCTGCAGCTTCAGCGAGCGTTGCGCGACGCGATACAGGACAATCTGATCCGGCCGGACAATGCTATTCCGACCGAACGCGATCTCGCGACCGATCTGGGCATTTCGCGCATCACGGTGCGCAAGGCCATCGATGGATTGGTTGAGGAAGGAATTCTGGCCCGCCGGCAGGGCGCCGGCACGTTCGTCATAGGCGGTCGGGTCGAAAAGAGTTTCTCGCGGATCAGTTCCTTTTCCGAAGATATGGTTGCACGGGGGCGCAGGCCTCGCAGCACCTGGGTCAGCCGAACCACCGGCACCGTGACACCGGAAGAAGCGCTGCTGCTCGGCCTCTCGCCCGGTACACAAGTCTATCGCTTTCAGCGCGTCCGCTATGCGGATGACCAGTCGATGGCGCTGGAATATGCGACAATTCCAGCATTCTGCTTGCCTTCGATCAAGGTGGTGACGGATTCGCTGTACGAAGCCCTGGCGGGGTCGGGCCATCGGCCCGTGCGGGCGTTGCAGCGGGTCCGTGCGGTCGCTTTCACCCCGGAGCAGGCCAAATCGCTCGAGATAGAGGCGGGGAGCCCCGGGCTGTTCATCGAACGACGCGGATTCCTCGCCGACGGGCGAACCGTGGAATATACCCAAAGCTTCTATCGGGGCGATGCGTACGATTTGGTGGCGGAACTCAGCACCTAGACCGGATTCCAGGCAATTTGCACCATATTGGCATTACCAATCACAATCTTTGCAATACCTATTGCAGTCCTCCTCGCTGCCGCCTAGGCTGAACAGAGATGCCGAGTTGGATGGAGGCGGGGGTAGTGGCAACCGATTACACAACGGCAGTGAAGAAGGCCGAGGCGACTTTGATGTTCGCCGAAGCGGCTCAGGCCGGCGTGGCGGTCGAACAGTTCCTCAACCGTAACGCTACGGCGCTAAGCGCGCTGTCGGATCGGCTGCGCGCCGCGCCTCCCTCCTTCGTCGTGACATGCGCGCGCGGGTCGTCCGACAATGCGGCGACATACGGCAAATATCTGTTCGAAACATTGCTCGGAATCACCACTGCTTCCGCTGCGCCTTCCGTCTCTTCAGTCTATGCGGCACGTCCGGTCGCGGCTTCGAACGCGCTCTGCATCGCCATTTCTCAATCGGGGCGCAGCCCGGACCTGCTGGCGAGCGTGGCCGCGCAAAAGTCGGCCGGCGCCTATGTGGTGGCGCTGGTGAATGACGAAGGCTCGCCGCTTGCCGACCTGGCGGACACGGTTCTCTACCTCTCCGCCGGTGCCGAGCGCTCGGTCGCCGCAACCAAATCCTACATCGCCTCGCTCGCCGGATTGGCTGCCGTCACCGCGGCATGGACGCAGGATTCGGCGCTGCAGAACGCGGTGTTGGCTTTGCCGGGTCAGCTGCCGCGTGCCTTCCAGCTCGATTGGAGTGGCGCGACCAGCGCGATGCGCGATGCGCGCAACTTGTTCGTGATTGGGCGGGGATTTACATTTTCCGTCGCCCAGGAAGCGGCGCTCAAGCTGAAAGAAACGTGCGGCCTTCATGCCGAATGCTTCAGTGCGGCGGAGGTCAAACATGGGCCGATGACGTTGGTCCGGGACGGCTTTCCGGTCCTCGGCTTTGCCGGAAGCGATGCCGCCGGGGACGACGTTCGTGCGACCGGCGCTCTGTTCAGGACGCGCGGCGCGGTGGTGCATGTCGCAAATGATGGCGGGGAGCCCGGAGCCCTGCCGGCCCTCGGCGCACATCCGGCAATCGAACCGATCCTGCAGATCCAGAGCTTTTATCGCATGGTGAACGAACTGGCGGTTCTGCGCGGGTTGAACCCGGATTCGCCGCCCTTTCTGAACAAGGTGACGAGCACGCGATGAAAGTGTCAGTCATCAACGGCGGGATCGTCGCCGCTGACGCGATCCTGTCCGGCGCGGAGATCACCGTCGAGGACGGCCTCGTCACTGCGGTGCGGTCTTCACGCGATCCGGCGCATTGCGACGTCGAACTCGATCTTGGCGGGGGGTGGCTCCTGCCGGGATTGGTCGATGCGCAGATCAATGGCGGAGGCGGCGTCTTGTTCAACGACGCCACCAATGTAGAGGGTATCCGCGCCATCGGTGCGGCGCATGCCTCGCTTGGCACCACCGCGTTTCTTCCCACGCTGATCAGCGCCGGGGCCGAGCATATCGTGGCCGCGCTTGATGCGGTCGAGGAGGCAATCGACGCTGGAATTCCCGGCCTGCTCGGGCTGCATATCGAAGGCCCGTTCATTAATTTCGAGCGCAAGGGCATCCATGATGCCGGAGCGATCCGGCGCATCGATGCCGAGATGGTGGCGCTGCTCGCGCGGCCGCGCCGCGGTCGCGTTCTGCTTACGATCGCGCCCGAATGCTGCGACGATCAGGCGATCAGGCAGCTGACGAATGCCGGCGTGATCGTCAGCCTTGGCCATAGCAATGCTACCTATGAGGAAGCTTGCGCGGCGATCGACGCTGGCGCGACCGCGGTGACCCACCTGTTCAACGCCATGTCGCCGCTGGGGCATCGCGCGCCCGGTCTCGTCGGCGCCGCGCTCGACGACCCCGGTTGCGTGTGCGGCCTGATTGCCGACGGCGTCCACGTGCACCCGGCCGCGATGCGGATCGCCATCGCAGCGAAGGGCTGTGACGGCATCATGCTGGTGAGCGACGCGATGCCGAGCGTCGGAACGGACGCAGATAGTTTCATGCTGCAGGGCAAGCGGATCGAGGTCCGTGACGGTGTCTGTCGTTATAGTGACAATACGCTCGCCGGAACCGACCTCGACTTGGCCGCAGCTATTCGCAACCTGGTCGCATTGACGGGAGTATCGGTGCCTGAGGCGGCGCGGATGGCCAGCACGGTGCCGGCCCGATTGCTGGGCCTCGAGCGGACGCACGGATCGATCGCGATCGGCAGACGCGCCGACTGGGTGCATCTCGACGCCGATCTCGTTCCGCGTACGACGTGGATTGCCGGTGAGCCTCTCCCAGGACCCGCGGCGCTGCGGCACGTACCGGATGGGGCGCCAGCGCGCATATGAGGAACAGCGCGCTCAGGCTGATGCTTTGCGCGCCGCTGGACGGTGTGGTGACGCCGCTCGGCAATGTCCCCGACCCCGTCTTTGCACAGGGAATGATGGGCGAGGGCATCGCTATCGAGCCGCTGTCCGATAGGCTGCTCGCTCCTTGCGATGGCGTCGTCGCGACGCTTCATGCTGCCCGTCATGCCGTGACACTGCGTTCGGACGCGGGCGTTGATATATTGATCCACGTCGGGCTGGAAACGGTCGCCTTGAACGGGGACGGCTTCATGACTTTGGTCAGCGAAGGCCAGCGGGTCGACACGGGTACGCCTCTTATCGCTTTTGAGCTCGATCGCGTCGCGCTCGCGGCGCCCAGCCTCACCACGCCGATCGTGATCATGGACGGCGCGGCCTGCTCGATCGTGGCCGAAGCGCAGGGAATGGTCCGCGCCGGCGATCCGCTTCTGACGATTGAGGTGACAGGCTCCTCCGAAGCTTCCGAGCAGCATGTCGGCCCGGATGATCGCCACAGCCGCACCGTCGCGATCCCGATGCGGCATGGCATTCACGCGCGTCCGGCGGCGCGTATCAGCGCTGCGCTCAAGCCCTTCTCCGCGCGCGTGACCTTCTACAATGGAGACCGCACCGCAGATGGTGGGAGCACGGTGGCGCTACTGGCGCTCGGGGCTCGACGGGACGACTTCGTCCGGATCGAAGCCGAGGGCAAGGATGCCGCGGCGGCGCTGGATGCAATATGCGGCCTCATCGCCGGCGGGATGGGGGAAACGGGCGAGGTCGAGGAGGCCCCGGCAGAACCAACGCCGCTCCCGGTGGAGGGACGTCCCGGTGCCCTGCGCGGCGTACGCGCCTCCCCGGGGATCGCGATGGGTTTCGCATATCGGCTCTCGCAGGAGCAAGCTCAGCTCGCAGAGAAAGGCGCCTCCGTCGAGGAGGAACGGGCCCACCTGACCGATGCATTGTCGATGACGCGGGTCCAGATCGCCACCCGCGCGATGCAGGGGTCCGCTGCGCAACGCGCGATCCTGACCGCGCATCTGGCGCTTCTGGAGGATCCCGCGCTGGTGGAAGGCGCGCAGCGCCTGATCCAAGCAGGATATAGCGCCGCTTTTGCCTGGCATCGTGCGGTTGCGGAGCAAGCGGCAGTGCTTGCGGCGCTGGAGGATGTGCGACTGCGCGAACGCGCCGCGGACCTGAAGGATCTGGATCGACAGGTGCGCCGCGCACTGAGCGGGAAAGCCCGCGACGATCGCGCACTGCCTGAAAATGCAGTCCTGATCGCCGAAGACATTTTGCCTTCGCAGCTGATCGAACTCGACCTTTCCCGCGTCGCGGGCTTTTGCCTGGAACAGGGCGGCCCCACCTCGCACGTCGCGATATTGGCGGCGGGCATGGGCCTACCATCGTTGGTCGCGATGGGATCCGGATTGCGCGCGGTTGCGGACGAAACGCCGGTAATCCTCGACGCCGAGTCTGGATGGCTGGAACCAGATCCCGCGGCGGAGAGGTGCGTGGAGATCGCCGAGCTGATCGCGGCGCGGCGTGAGCGTCGCGCGGCGGCGCTGCGCGTTGCGGAAACGCCTTGCCTCACCGCGGATGGCGAACGCATCGAAATCTTCGCCAATCTCGGGTCGGTCGCCGATGCCGAGCAGGCAGCGCGTCAGGGCGCCGAAGGCGCAGGCCTCGTACGCACCGAATTCCTGTTCCTTGATCGGCAACAGGCGCCGGATGCCCAAGAGCAGCAAGCTGTCTACCAGGCGATTGTGGAGGCACTGGCAGGACGCCCGATCATCGCGCGCCTGCTCGATATCGGCGGCGACAAGCCGGTCCCCTATCTGGCGACGGCGCAAGAAGATAATCCGATGCTGGGTGTTCGCGGCATCCGGCTTGGCTTGTTACATCCGGAAGTTCTGGCAACGCAGCTCCGGGCGATGTTGGCCGTGCGCCCCGCTGGCCGGCTCCGCATCATGATCCCCATGGTTTCGACGATCGACGAGCTACGGGGAGTCCGCGCGATCTTCGATGGTCTCGTCGACGCGGCGGGGCTCGATGAACCGCCGCAGCTTGGTATCATGATCGAAACCCCGGCTGCCGCTGCGACCGCCGACCTGCTCGCCGCTGAGGCGGACTTTCTGTCGATCGGGACCAACGACCTCACCCAGTATGTGCTGGCGATCGACCGTGGCAATGCGAGCCTGGCGGATCGGGTCGACCCGCTCCATCCTGCGGTGTTGCGCATGATAAAGGCGACCTGCGACGGGGCAGCGAAGCATGGACGGCCCGTGGGGGTTTGCGGCGGCGCTGCCGGCGATCCGGAGGCGGTTCCGCTGCTGATTGGCCTTGGCGCCACCGAATTGTCGATGGTCCCCGCAGCCATTCCTGAAATGAAGGCGCATGTGCGCAACCTGAGTCATGCCGCGGCGCGCGCACTTGCCGAAGAGGCTCTGCGCTGCACCGATGCAGAGCAGGTTCGTGCACTGGTGCGGGCATTCGAGCGGAGCGGGCGATCATGAGATCGGTCATCGAGAAATTACAGCCGCTCGGCCGTGCGCTGATGTTGCCGATCGCGGTGCTGCCGCTCGCCGCGCTGTTGCTGCGTCTTGGCCAGCCCGATCTGCTCAACATCGCGCTTCTCGGCGCGGCCGGCAACGCGATCTTCGCGCATCTTGGCCTGTTGTTTGCCATCGGCGTCGCCACCGGCTTCGCCCGCGATGGTAACGGCGCGGCCTGTCTCGCCGGCTTGACCTGCTTCCTCGTCGCGCGAGAGGGAACCGAAAGCTTCCTGGCGGTGCCTGCGAACATCCTCAAAGGCCTGCCCGACAGCGCTATCGCGATGGCATCGCAGGCCTATCGCGATCAGGCATTGGCCAAGCTCGACGTGCCGCTCGGAATAATTTCCGGGGTGATTGGCGGGCAGCTCTATAATCGCTTATCGACATTCAAGGTACCGGAATATCTCGCCTTTTTCGGCGGGCGCCGGTTCGTGCCGATCATCAGCGGACTGTCCGGGATTGGGCTGGCGGCAATCTTCGGCCTGGGATTCGGACCGATCACCGGCGCGATCGATGCGTTCAGCCTCAGCCTTACCCGATCGGGCGAGATCGGCCTGTTTGCTTATGGCGTGCTCAACCGGCTGCTGCTGATCACCGGGCTGCACCACATCATCAACAATGTCGCCTGGTTCCTGATCGGCGACTATCATGGCGTGACAGGCGACCTGCGTCGCTTCTTCGCCGGCGATCCCCACGCAGGCGCATTCATGACCGGCTTCTTCCCGGTGATGATGTTCGGGCTGCCGGCCGCATGCCTGGCAATGTATCACGAAGCCCGGCCCGAGCGGCGCCGGGCGGTCGGGGGCATGCTGGCGAGCCTCGCACTCACTTCTTTCCTGACCGGCGTCACCGAACCGATCGAGTTCACCTTCATCTTCCTCGCGCCCGCTTTGTACGCGATCCATGCGGTGCTGACGGGCTTGGCGATGGCGCTGTGCGATGCGCTCGGCATGCGGCTGGGTTTCGGTTTTTCGGCCGGCCTGTTCGACTATGTCCTCAATTTCAGCAAGGCGACGCGCCCGCTGCTCCTGCTGGGCCTCGGACCAGTTTATGGGCTGCTTTATTATGGGCTGTTCCGCTTCTTCATCCGCCGGTTCGACCTGCCGACCCCCGGGCGCGCCGACGACGAAACCGCATCGGTTACGGGTGCGGGAAATGGTGATGAAACGCGGCGCGGCGCGCTATTCGTGGCGGCACTCGGCGGAGCGGACAATCTGGCGTCGGTTGCCGCCTGCACAACGCGTCTGCGCATCAACGTGCGCGATCAGACGGCGGTCGAAGACGCACGCCTGAAGGCGCTGGGCGCGAGGGGCATCATCAGGCCCTCGGCGAATATGGTTCAGGTCGTGTTGGGGCCGATTGCCGACGCGGTCGCTGCGGAGATGCACCAAGAATTAGCCGCCGGCGGGGCTTCGGCAGGGCGGGCCGCGCCCGAGCCGGCGCCGCAGCCCCTATCCGATGCGGGCACATCGCCCACCCTGCCTTCTATCCTGGCGCGGGCGCTTGGAGGCTCCGCCAATATCGTTTCGACGCGGCGCCTGGGCGGGCGGTGGCGGGTCGAGGTAAAATCCGCGGACGCCATAGTCGGCGCCGAACTGGACCGGGCCTGTGACGGATGGGTCATGGCAGCGGCCAATGTCGCGCATATCGTGACGGATTGACGGGCGATCCGCATGTTCGGCACCCGCGCTTCCTCCGATCATTTCCGCGCATTCGCCATCCGAGTGCGCGACTCCAGGCCGGCATCATGTAGGGCCGCAATATTCGTCGCTCTGGCCGCGTTGTGCGCGGCGCCTTCGCCGGCCAAGCCAACCCAAGCGAGCACGTTGCGGGGTGTCGACGCCGCGGCGCAGGTGCTGGGGCATTTCGGTATCGCCCGCAATCGCCTCGATCTGCACGTCGTTGCGGCCGCCCGGCCCTTCTATCAGGTGGGGGTGCGGAACGGTCGCCTGCGGGTCGAAGGATCGTCACCGGTTGCGGTGGTGCGCGGCGCCTACGCTTATCTGAACCGGCTCGGCCTGCTGTCCGTCAGTTGGGAAGGCAATCGCGCCGCGAGGATCGCGATCCTCGCCGACTATCGGGGACCTCGCGTCGAAAGCCCGTTCCTCAACCGCGCCTATCTTAACACGTGCACCTACGGCTACACCACGCCGTGGTGGGGTTGGCCGCGCTGGGAGCGCGAGATCGACTGGATGGCAGCGCACGGCATCGACATGCCGCTGGCGCTCGAGGGCCAGGAATATGTCTGGCGCGCGCTCTGGCGCGACCAGGGTCTCGACGACGCGACCATCAGCCGGAGCCTTTCCGCCGCCCCGTTCCTGCCCTGGCAGCGCATGGGCAATATCGAGGGTTATCGCGCGCCGCTTCAGACCGGCTGGATCGAGAAAAAGCACAAGCTCCAACTGCGGATTCTCGGCCGGATGCGCGCGCTCGGCATGACGCCGATCCTCCCTGCTTTCTCCGGCTATGTTCCCAAGGCCTTTGCGGAGCGCCATCCGGAAGCCAAAATCTATCGGATGCGGCAGTGGGAGGGCTTTCGCGAGACCTATTGGCTCGACCCGTCCGATCCCTTGTTCGCCAAGCTCGCCGCGCGTTTTATTCAGCTTTACTCGGCGACCTACGGCCGGGGTGATCATTATCTCGCCGACGCCTTCAACGAGATGGTGCCGCCGATCGCCGACGACGGCAGCGATGCACGCGCCGCAAGCTATGGCGACAGCACCGCCAATCAGGCTCCCGGCCAATCGGTCTCGTTGCCAACCGATGTGCGCGACCGCAGGCTCGCGGCCTATGGCGAGCGGCTTTACCGGTCGATCACGGCCGCCGCTCCGGGGGCGACCTGGGTCATGCAGGGATGGCTGTTCGGCGCCGACAAACATTTCTGGACGCCCGACGCGATCGCCGCCTTCCTCAGTCGCGTGCCCGACAAAAGCATGCTGATCCTGGATATCGGCAATGATCGCTATCCGGGCGTGTGGCGGGACACACAGGCCTTTGACGGCAAGCCCTGGGTCTATGGCTATGTCCACAATTATGGGGGCAGCAATCCGGTCTATGGCGACCTTCAATTCTACCGCGACGATATCTCGGCCGCCCTCGCCAATCCCGGGCGCGGCCGGCTGAGCGGATTCGGCCTTTTCCCCGAAGGGTTGCACACGAACTCGATCGTGTATGAGGAGGCCTACGATCTCGCCTGGGCCAATGGCGAGGCTTCGCTGCACCATTGGCTCACCCGCTACACGCGTGCGCGCTATGGCCGCACAGCGCCCGCAATCGTAGCCGCCTGGCAGCAGTTAGTCGCCGGCACATACCAGACCCGCTATTGGACGCCGCGCTGGTGGAAGGATCGCGCGGGTGCCTATCTCTTTTTCAAGCAGCCGACGCTGGACGGCGACGCTTTTTCCGACGCGCCCGGCGATCCGGCCAAGCTCCGCGAGGGCGTCGATGCCCTGCTCAAGCAAGGCCCCCTGCTGCGTGGCTCGACGCTGTTCAACTACGATCTGGTCGAGTTCACCCGCCATTATGCCGGCCTGCGCCTCGATGCGACGCTGCGACGCGCGATCGCGAGCTATAAGGCGGGCGATGTCGCCGCCGGCGACAAGTCGGTCGCGCAGGTCCGCACGCTGGCGCTGGCGATCGATCATTTGATCGGCGCGCAGCCGGACAGCCTCGCAGGCTGGGTCGCCGATGCGCGCGCTTATGCCGACACGCCCGCGGAAGCGAAGGCCTATGCCGAAGATGCCAAGGCGCAGGTGACGATCTGGGGCGGAGAAGGCCATCTCACCGATTACGCCTCCAAGGCATGGCAGGGCATGTACGCGGGCTATTATCTGCCCCGCTGGATCATGTTCCTGGATGCGCAGCGGGCCGCCGCGATTGCCGGAAAGCCGCTCGATGAAACAGCAACGCGTCAGGCGATCGTCGCGTGGGAAAAACGATGGGTCGCCGACAGCGCCGTCTATCGCCGCATGCCACCGAAAGACCCCATCGCCGAAGCACGCGCGCTGATGCAGACATTGGACCGCCCATGACTGCCGGATCGAGCCCTGCCGATACGCAGCGTTTCGTCTCGCTCGATCTGTTTCGCGGGATCACGATCTTCTTCATGATCGTGGTCAACACCGCTGGCCCCGGCGCGCCGGCGTTCGAGCAATTGGTCCACGCGCCCTGGATAGGCTTCACCGCCGCCGACCTGGTCTTTCCGAGCTTCCTGTTCGCGGTCGGCACCGCGATGAGCTTTTCCTTCCGCCGTCCGACGGCGACCGGCCAATTTCTCGCGCGGGTTATCCGTCGAGCCGCTTTGATCTTCCTCCTCGGCTTCCTGATGTACTGGTTCCCCTTCGTCACGCACCAGCCCGACGGAAGCTGGGCGTGGAAGCCGTTCGACCAGACCCGAATTCCGGGCGTGCTGCAGCGGATCGCGCTTTGTTATCTGGCGGGGGCGATCGCGATCCGATGGTTGAAGGATAAGCGCGCGATCGTGGTACTCTGCGTCATCCTGCTGCTCGGCTATTGGGCGTTATTGCTGACCTTCAGCGCGCCGGGTGAGGCCTACGCCAAATTCGGCAATGCCGGCACCCTGCTCGATCTCAAGCTGATCGGCCAAGACCATCTCTACAAGAAGGATCATGGGTTCGATCCCGAAGGCCTGCTCGGCACGCTGCCCGCGATCGTCAACCTACTTGCCGGATATCTGGTCGGCCGCTTTATTCAGGCTTCGACCGACAAAAGGCTCTTAATCCGCCGCCTGGTGCCGATCGGTGCCGCGCTGGTCGTGGCGGGCCTCGCCTGGTCGCCCTTCTTCCCGATCGCGAAGAAGCTGTGGACGGGATCCTACGTGCTGCTGACGGTAGGGATCGACGTCCTGTTGCTTGCCCTGTTGATGGACTTGAGCGACCTGCGCGGATGGCGGCTGGGTCAGGGCTTCTGGCTTGTCCTGGGCCGCAACCCACTCACCATCTATCTCTTCTCGGAGCTCTTCATCAGCGCGCAAAACCTGTTTCCGGTTGGCGGTTATCCAAGCCCCTATGATTGGGCGGGGACCGCGCTGTTCCAGCGGATGGCGCCAGGCGCTGTGGGATCGCTGCTGTGCGCGCTCGCTTATGCTTTGCTGTGCTGGAGCGTTGGCTGGCTGCTCGATCGCAAGGGCATAATCATCAAGGTTTAGCGCCCTTACCCGGAGAAGAATTTTCGATGACCCGCTGGGACATGATCAATCGGCGTACCCTATTGACGGGCGCAGCCTCTGCCGCCCTCGCCACGCCGGAAATAGTTGCCAGCCGTCAGCCGACGGCGGCACTGCTTCCGAACGACATTCCTCCTCCGTTCCCGGGCGAGTGGCGCCCCTTCCCGGTCAGCGATCCCAGTCTGCGTTCGCTCGATGACGGATGGCTGTTCCACCTCGGCGACATCGTTCACCCGCCGGTGATCGGACATGAGGAATCCTACCAGAATGCAAAGGCCGGGGTGGCGCAGGGCGCCGGCGCCGTAAGCTATGACGACAGCGACTGGCGGGCCCTGGATCTGCCGCACGATTGGGCGATCGAAGCGCCGGTCGATCCCGCCGCCAACGTGGCGCAAGGCTATCGCCGGCGCGGCATCGGCTGGTATCGGCGTCCGCTCCAGCTCGATCCGGCGTGGCGGGGCCGCTATCTCGAACTGCAGTTCGGCGGCATCGCAACGCGCGCGACGATCTGGTTCAACGGGATCGAGGTTGCGCACAGCCTCAGCGGCTATGCCGCGATCAACATCGACATTACGCCTTACGCCCGCTTCGGCGAGGAATTGAACACGATCGCGATCCGGGTCGATGCCGACGCGATGGAAGGCTGGTGGTACGAAGGTGCCGGCGTTTACCGGCACGTCTGGCTGGCGGTGCGGGATTCCGTAAGCATCCTGACCGACGGCGTGCACGCTAATCCGGTGATGTCCGAAGCGGGCGGCTGGTCGGTCCCGATCACGGTCGAGCTCGCCCATATCGCGACCGACCCCGCTACTGTCACGATTGAGGCCAGGCTGTTCGATCCTGACGGCAAGCTGGAGGCTTCGGGAACGGAACGGGCCGTCGCCACCCCGCTCCAGCCAGCCACCGCGAGCCTGACGCTGCCCGTGACCGCGCCGCGCCTTTGGTCTCCCGATACGCCGACCCTCTATCGTCTGGTCACGCGCGTCCTGCGCGACGGGCGCGTGGCGGATTCGCGCGAAACCCAGATCGGCTTCCGCTATTTCCATTTCGATGCGGAGAAAGGCTTTTTCCTCAACGGCCAGCCGACCAAGATCAAGGGCGTCTGCATCCATCAGGACCATGCCGGCGTCGGCGTGGCGGTGCCGGACGCGCTGATCGACTGGCGGGTGCGCCGGCTGAAGGCGCTCGGCTGCAACGCGCTGCGCAGCTCGCATCACGCACCTACGCCCGAATTGCTCGACGCCTGCGATCGCCACGGGCTGCTCGTCATGGACGAGAATCGCAACTTCAACCCCAGCCACGATTATCTGGAGCAACTGGAATGGCTGGTGCGGCGCGACCGCAACCGGCCGAGCGTGTTCATGTGGTCGGTCTTCAACGAAGAGCCGATGCAGGGGACCGAACAGGGCTATGAAATGGTCCGCCGGATGGCGGCCGCCGTAAAACGGCTGGACACGACGCGGCCGGTCACTGCGGCGATGAACGACGGCATGTTCTCGCCGCTCAACGTGTCGCAGGCGGTGGATGTCGTCGGCTTCAATTATCAGACCCAGCGCTATGATCGCTTCCACGCGCTCCATCCCGACAAGCCGCTGACCAGTTCGGAGGACACCAGCGCCTTTTCCACGCGCGGAGCATGGAAGACGGATCGCGCGCGCAACGTATTCGGATCCTACGACAAGGACGCCGCCGATTGGGGCGCCACGCATCGCGACGGCTGGCGGGCGATCGCGACCCGGCCTTTCATAGCCGGCGGCTTCGTCTGGACCGGCTTCGACTATCATGGCGAGCCGACGCCGATGGAATGGCCGTCGACCAGCAGCTTCTTCGGAATCATGGACATCTGCGGCTTTCCGAAGATGGCTTATTATTTTCACCGCGCGCAGTGGATCGACGATGTGCCGCTGCTCGAACTGGCGCCGCACTGGAATTGGCCCGACCGGCTGGGCAAACCGATCACCGTCTTGGCGCTGACCAATGTCGACAGCGTGACGCTGCGGCTCAACGGACGCACGCTCGGCACCCGCACGGTCGATCGCTTGGCTATGCCCGAATGGCAGGTGCCTTATGCGCCGGGCCGGCTTGAGGCGATCGGCTATCGCGCCGGGCGCGAGGTCGTCCGCGCCGCTGTCGAGACGACCGGCCAAGGCGTGGCGCTGCGCCTCACACCCGATCGCCGCGTGATGATGGGCGACGGCAAGGATGCGCAGCCGATCACGGTCGATCTGGTAGATAGTGCCGGGCGGCATGTTCCGACTGCCATCGACCAGGTCACCTTCGCGATTGAAGGCGGCGCGATCATCGGCCTGGGCAACGGCGATCCGAACGATCACGATCCGGAGAAGGGTAATAGCCGCAAATTGTTCGCTGGCCTGGCGCAGCTGATCGTCCGTGCGGATGAGGGCCGCGGTCCGCTCCGGCTGACAGCATCCGCGCCGGGATTGCGCGCCGCCACCATGACTATCGATCGCATCGCAGCGGCTCCACGTGCATCGATCCCGCGCACGCGGCCGGTAGCCATGCTGTCCGACTGGCGTCGCACGCCCTTCTCCGCGAACCGCCCCGATCCCAATCAGGTCTTTGCGTCGAACGATATGAACAGCCTCGATCATGGCCGGCCCGGCCGGCTCGAGGGACCAGCCAAGGATGCGCCTTGGTCGTTGTACCGCACAATTTTCACGCCCCGCCGGCGTGTCGGGGAGGAAGGCGGCGCGGTCGTTTTCGCCGAAGTGGTCGGGAAGGCCGAAGTCTGGATCGACGGCAAGTTGCTGGCGAGCAAGACTACGCCGGAGACCGCTCCCCTAGTGGCGCCGTTCGGGCCGGGTGCGGGACCGCGAACCCTGTCGCTTCTCGTCCAAGCGGAAGCGAATGCGCCGTCAGGAATGGGCCGCACCGTCTCGGTTCGGGAACGACAGGGCGCTGCGCCGAAATGAATTCGGTCGGACGCGGCAGGAGCGTGATGGCAGCGTGTGGCATTTGTCTGCTGCTGGCGGCGATGTGTCTGGCGGGCCCGGCCGGTGCGGCGAAGCTCGATCTTCGCAGCGCGTCTATCATCTATGACGCCACCGCGATGAGCGAGACGGCACGCCTCGCTGCCGACATGCTCGCCGGAGACCTGGGTGCGCTCGGCGCCCGGCAACCCGCAGTGGGTACGGATATCGCCGCCTGCGCGCGCATCTGCATCGTCATTGGCCGCTACGACTCACCGCTTGTCGCGGGCATCGCTCGTGCCGGCGGGGTCGATCTCTCGGCGCTGCGCGGTGGGTGGGAACGTTATGTCCGTGCCGGCGTGCATGTCGGCGGCCGGCATATCCTCCTGATCGCCGGGTCCGACCGACGCGGCGTGGTCTACGGCGTGGTCGATCTGTCGCGCGCATTCGGTATCTCGCCCTGGGCCTGGTGGGCCGACGTGACCCCGCGCCGACGCGCCTCGATCGCGGTCGATGACGGGACCTATCTCTCGCGCGCGCCGTCGGTGCGATATCGCGGAATCTTCCTCAACGACGAGGATTGGGGCCTCGAACGCTGGGCGGCGAAAACCTACGATCCCGCCAAGGGCAATATCGGTCCGAAAACCTATCGCCGCGTGTTCGAACTGATGTGGCGGCTCAAGGCGAATACCTTGTGGCCGGCGATGCATTCGATTTCGGCGCCCTTTTACACCGATCCCGACAACGCGCCGCTCGCCGACGCTTATGCGATCGTCATTGGCACCAGCCACGCCGAGCCGATGATGCGCAACAATCTGCGCGAATGGGACGAGGCGGCGCGCGGCCCGTTCGACTTCACGCGGCACCCCCAGGCGATCCTGGATTATTGGCGCGAACGCGTGGCGGAAACGCGCGGGCAGGAGGACATCTATACCGTCGGCCTGCGCGGCATCCATGATGGGCCGATGCAGGGCGCGACGACGACCGAACAGCGCCGCGCCATCTTGGAAAAGGTGATCGGACTGCAGGAAGGGCTGCTCGCCGACACGCTCGGCCGCCCGGCCTCCGAAATCCCCAAAGTGTTCGTCGCCTATCACGAGCTGCAGGAGGCGTATGATGCGGGGCTGACCGTGCCGGACGACGTCACATTGATGTGGACCGACGACAATTACGGCTATCTGCGGCGGCTCAGCACGCCGGCCGAGCGCGCGCGGGCGGGTGGCGCGGGCATCTATTATCATCTGTCCTATTGGGGCCGGCCGCACGATTATCTGTGGCTGGGCACCACCCACCCGGCACTCATCCGCGAGGAGATGGGCCGCGCCTGGGCGACCGAGGCGCGGCGAATGTGGATCGTCAATGTCGGCGATATCAAGCCGGCCGAATATCTGAGCCAATATTTCCTCGATCTCGCCTTCGATGCCGATCTGTTCGCGCAGGATCCGCGCAAGCATCTGACCGCCTTCATGGCCGAGCAGTTCGGTGAGCCCGACGCAGGCGAAATCGCCGGCATCATGATGCACTTCTACGATCTTGCCTGGGAAAGGCGCCCCGAATTCATGGGCTTCGGCGAGACCGAGTGGGTCACGCCCAATCGTCCCAGCGCCTATGTCCAGGCGGACGGCGAGGAGGCGCAGGACCGGATTGCCGCTTATGCCCAACTGGTCGCGCGAGCCGAGGCGGTGGCCGCACGCCTTCCCGCCGATCGCCACGACGCCTTTTTCGAGTTGGTCCTCTATCCGGTGCGGGGGGCGGCCAAGCTGAACGAGCGCATCCTCAAGCTCGACCTGGCCGAACTTTACGCACGCCAGCATCGCGCCAGCGCCAATTTCTACGTGGAGCAGGCACGTGCCGCGCACGCCACACTCGTCGCCGACACCGCCGCCTATAACGCGCTGAGCGACGGCAAATGGCGCGGGATGATGGACATGGCGCCACGGCGCCTGCCCGTCTTCGACGAACCTTTATGGCCGCATTGGGAACCCGCCGCCAAGACGGGATGCGCCACCGCTTTGTGGGGTGTTTGGACCAATGACCAAAATACGGCGACCTTCACCGCGGGGATTCCTGGACAGCAGGTCGTGACGCTCTACGGCTATCAGCCAAACCCCCTCAATTGGCAGGCGTCGCCTCCCGCGACGGGCCTGTCGCTGTCGGCGGTGCGCGGCCAGCTCGCGTCGGAAAATGGCTATGAACAGCGGCTCACGCTATCGTACGACGGGCGCGGGCCCGTCGGCACGGTCGAGTTGCGCTGCGGTGAGGCGACAATCCCGATCCACGTCGCGCTGGCCGAACCGCCCGCTTCCGGAGCGGGCATCGTCGGGGAAAAGGACCGGCGTATCTCGATCCCGGCGCTTTCAGGCATGGCGGGTTCTGATTGGGAAGCCATACCCGGCCTTGGCAGCGAAGGCGGTGCTCTGCGTGCGCGCCTGACGTTGCCGAGCCACCCGCTTGCGGAGGCAAGAACGGGCACGCCGGCAGTCTATCGCTTTGCGACGGTAACCGACACGGGGGCCGAACTCCGGCTGGTCGCGCTTCCGACCCACCCGCTGTCGCCTGCGCATGGGCTGCGCGTCGCGCTCAGCCTGGACGGCGGACCGTTGCAGGAACTGGATTTCGCGACGGCAGGTCGCAGTGACCAATGGCGAACCAACGTACTTAGCAACACGGCCGCGGCCAGCATCACGTTGAAGGCGCTTAAGCCCGGCGTGCACACCCTGCGCGTTAGCGCGCTTGATCCCGGGGTAGTATTGGACAGGATCGAATTGGTGCTCGACCGAGCTCGGCCACGTTATGGCGCCGGAGGCAGCTAAGGCCGAACCAGAAGAACCGGTGCTCATGCCGGGGCGCATCAGCGTTCGACTGAGGATCTGCGGCCCGCAACGGCCGCCCCGGTGGGCGCAGGTCCGGCTGCGTTCGGTCACGTTAGCGGTCCATTGACCTCACGAGCTCGAACGTCTTGCGCAATAGAGCCGCGCAGACCGGCGACTCCCGCACTTCTTATAGAAATGCATACACTGCTAATTCACAGCGAATCCGCGATGTCTCGGTAAAGCATCACAGGTAAATCCACCACATTGACCCTCACAGGCCCAAGTATTGAGTCTATTTGACATCATTGTCATTCGAGACATATTTTCGTCGAAAGCGATATGCTTGTGCTTATGAGGCGCATCACTTCAGATATACGACTAATGGCTAAATTGACGAGCACTACGCAAAGATAAGAAAACCCCTGTTCATAAAAGAAACAGGGGGGATCGGATGGCCGCGCATCGTTTTTGGGGTGTTTCGTTGGCTGCAATAGGTGCAGCGTCACTATCTGCCGGCGCGGCTTGGGGAGCCAGTCCAGCGGCGGCAGCAGCGGCCCAGGCCGGAGCGAGCGTGGTTCAGGGCGGCGCGGAGGATCAGGGGGCAGCGCCGGCCACGATCACGATCACCGGCTCACGCGTGATCACCGACAATGTCCGGTCGCCAACGCCGATTACATCGGTGAGCATCGAGGAAATCGCGAAGACAACGCCGAGCGACGTGGCGGACGCGCTGAACAAGCTGCCCGAGATCATCGGCGGCCGGACCCCGCGTACGCAGGGCAATGGCGGTACCAACAACGGCGGTAACGTGCTGTCGCTGCGTAATTTCGGGCCATCGCGGACGTTGGTGCTGCTCGACGGGCATCGTGTGCCGCCTTCGAACCAGGATGGCACGGTCGATATCGACATCCTGCCGCAAATGCTTGTGAGCCGGGTCGATATCGTTACCGGCGGCGCGTCGGCGGTTTACGGCTCGGACGCGGTTGCGGGTGTGGTGAATTTCATTCTCGACAAGAAGTTCACTGGTTTCCGCTTCCAGGCCAACGGCGGCATATCCAAATATGGCGACGGCGAGGAAGGACAGGTCGGCGCAGCCTGGGGGACCGACCTGTTCGGCGGTCGCGGCCACTTCGAGATGGCGGCGCGCTACCGCAACCAGGCGAGGATCCCGATCAGCGCGCGGCCGTACGGCGCCGACGGGCAGGCATGGCTGCTCGCGGGCAATGGCTCACCGTCGAACCCGTTCGTGAATGTGCCTTATTCGCGCGTGTTCAACAGTGGCGAGACGGGCAATGTGGTGTGCGGATCGGCCTGCCCGGTCAATGCCTACACCTTTTCGCAGCCGGGCGTGTTGAGCCCGATGGTGCACGGCACGCCGACCGGTACGGCCAACCTGGAATCGGGCGGCGACGGCGGTTGGGTGAAGTTCGGCACTTTCCGCTCGCAGATCGACATGAAGGACTGGTTCGGCCGGTTCAGCTACGATCTGACAGACGACATCAATGCCTATGTCCAGGCCAGCTGGGCGGAGGCCGGAAACAAATCCAACTGGATCAACTGGGTGGTGAGCCCGTCGGCGAGCCGCCCTAATACGCTGTTCGCCAACAATCCCTTCCTCAGTGCTGCGACGCAGGCGCAACTGGGGGCGGGCATCGTGTGCGGTACGCCGACCGCGACGGGGTGGCGCTGCTTGCCGCCGGTGCCCGCGACCTCTCCGCAGACCGGGAGCACCCCTCCTCCTCCGCCGACCACACCCTATTTCTCGGCGCCATCCTATATCTGGAATAAGGTGGGGGGCGAGGATGTCGGGCCGACCAACCGGCTGTATCGCACGATCTCGCGCCAGTGGAACACGAGTGTGGAAGCGGGTGCGACCGGTACGTTGGCCGGGCTGCACTGGGACGTCTTCTACAATCATGGCGAAAGCCGGCTGAAGGTGACCAACCCCAACAACACCGACAACGCGAAATATCTCGCGTCGCTGGATGCAGTGATCGCGCCGCCGGGCACGACCGTGAACGGGGTCAATGTGAGCGGCTCGGTGGTATGCTGGGTGACGACGCAGCCGCAGTTCGCGAGCCTGTATCCCGGATGCGTCCCGACCAATATCACCGATCCCAACGGCCCGTCGGTCGCATCTTACAATTATCTGAAGCAGTCGACGTCGTGGACGCTGAAGCAGAAGCTCGACAATATCGGAGCGTCGATCGGCGGCGGGTTGTGGGGCCTCGGCCTGCCGGCGGGCGAGATCCGGGCCAACCTTTCGGGCGACGTGCGCTGGGCCACCTACAAGATGGACAGCGCCTATAAACCGACCGACTTCGTCAATTGCACCGGCCTGCGCATGTGCCTTGCCAATGGCGGCGCGCCGGTGCGCTGGGTGCAGAACACCAATGCCCCGGTCGATGCCAAAAATAACGTCTATGAAGTGGCGCTCGAAGCGAACGTGCCGTTGATCAAGAACTTCCCGCTGGCTGAGGAGGTTTCGACGAACTGGGCGGGCCGTTACACGCGCTATTCGAACTTCGGCGCGGTCAAGACGTGGAAGGGCGGGCTCGATTGGCACGTCAACGACTCGATCCGGTTCCGCGGCACGGCGTCGCTGGACATCCGGGCGCCGAACCTGAACGATCTATTCCAGCCGGCGGGCGTTTCCTCGACTGGCTTCACCGATCTTCTGACCAACGGCAATAACAGCCTACGGCTGGTATCGAAGGGCAACCCCGATCTGACGCCGGAAAAGGCGCGCACGATCACGCTTGGCATGGTGCTGACGCCACAATTCCTGCGCGGGTTCAACTTCTCATTCGATTATTACAAGACCAAGATCCGCGATGCGATTACGGGCATCAGCTATCAGAGCTCGGCCATCCAGAATATCTGCCTGGCGAGCGCGCCGACCTATAATTCGCCTTTCTGCTCGCTGGCGGTGCGGCCGATCACCAATCCGACCGACCCCAATTACAAGAATCCGAACCTCAATTTCCCGACCGAGATTCACAATTCGCCGCTGAATGCGGCTCACCAAAAGACCGAGGGTTTCGACATCCAGGCCAATTATGGCTGGAACATGGAGGATATCTCTTCGGGATTGTCGGGCCACGTCACGATCCGCCACTTGCTGAGCTATCAGCCCGTCAACACCACGATCAACATTCCGGGCGCCTTCCCGACCTGGGCAGTGGCGCCGAAGCTGCGGCAGACGACGTTCTTCTCGTATGACAATGGCAGCTGGAGCCTGTCGCTGCAGAACCAGTGGCTGAGCAGCGTCAAGCTGGCGTCGAGCGACAATAAGCTCAACGGCAATAGCCAGAATTTCGTGCAGCCGCGCCTGCCTTCCTACGATTCGCTCGACGTGACGATCAGCAGGCATATCAACATGCTAGGCAAGGGCGGGCAGATATTCCTGACCGTCAACAACGTCACCAACGCACGGGCGCCGCTCTTCCCGTCCAACTCGGGAATCCCGGGTTTATTCTACCCGACGCTTGGATTTTACGACGATATGGGACGCTATTTCACGGCCGGCATCAAGGCCGGGTTCTGACGAAACAATGCGCTGAGACATTGAAACCGGGCGAAGCAAACCCTCGCTTCGCGTAACTGCAGGCGGACGTTTTCTGTCCGTGCGCCTGCAGCGCTGGCCGCCTCGATCGGTACGAGGCGGCCATTTTTTGTCCGCGAGCGACTACGACCCGGCTGAGCCGTTTTAGCTTTTACGCGGCCGCGTGCTCTGCCTATGGCGCCTGTCTCATGAGCTCGCCCGCCCCGCTCCGCATCCTGGTCGACGCCGACGCCTGTCCGGTCAAGGACGAGATATATCGCGTCGCGTGGCGGACCGAAGTGCCGGTGACGATCGTCAGCAACAGCCACCTGCGCGTGCCTGACCATCCTTTGGTCGAGCGCGTGGTGGTGAGCGACGGATTCGACGCCGCCGACGATTGGATCGCGGAGGCCGCCTCTGCCGCGACGATCGTGATCACCGCGGACATATTGCTTGCCGACCGCGCACTGAAGGCGGGAGCAGTGGTGATCGCGCCCAACGGCAAGCCTTTCACCCAAAGCTCGATCGGCGCGGCGATCGCGACCCGTGCGATCATGGCGGATCTACGCGCAGGCGGAGATCAATTGGGCGGGCCCGCTCCGTTCGCGAAAACGGACCGGTCGCGCTTCCTGTCGGCGCTGGATGAGATGATCGGGCGGATGAAACGGGGGCGATAGCCCGCTTCGCACATGCAGCACTTGGGTTGATCGCGCGCACGTGATAGGCGCGCGGCCATGCTGAATTTGAACGGTGTGACGGTGCGCCTTGGCGGACGCACGATCCTCGACGCTGCCACCGCCGCCCTTCCCTCGCGCAGCCGGGTTGGGCTGATCGGTCGCAATGGCGCAGGCAAATCGACCTTGATGAAGGCGATCATCGGCCAGATCGAGCTCGACAATGGCGGGATAGAGATGCCGCGCAACACGCGCATCGGCTATATCGCGCAGGAGGCACCGAGCGGCACGACCACGCCGATCGAGGCGGTGCTGGCCGCGGACACCGAGCGCGCGGCTTTGCTGGCGGAAAGCGAGACCTGTTACGAGGACGCGCACCGGCTGGGCGAAGTGCACGACCGGCTGATCGCAATCGACGCCTATGGCGCGCCGTCGCGGGCGGCGCGGATCCTGGTCGGGCTGGGCTTCGACGAAGAAATGCAGCAGCGACCGCTCGACAGTTATTCGGGCGGATGGAAAATGCGCGTCGCGCTCGCGGCCCTGCTCTTCTCGGAGCCCGATTTGCTGCTGCTGGACGAGCCGTCGAACCACCTCGACCTTGAAGCCACCCTCTGGCTGGAGAATTTCCTCAAGGCCTATCCGGCGATGATGGTCGTGATCAGCCACGAGCGCGACCTGCTCAACAAGGTGGTCGACAATATCCTCCATCTCGAAGGCGGCAAGGTCACGCTCTATGCGGGCGGCTATGACGCGTTCGAGCGGCAGCGGGCGGAGCGGGCGGCGCAGTTGGCGGCGGCGCGCGCGAACCAGGAGGCGCAGCGCGCCAAGCTGCAGGACTTCATCGCGCGCAACAGCGCGCGCGCCTCGACCGCCAAGCAGGCCCAGTCGCGGGTAAAGGCGCTGGCCAGGATGCAGCCGATTGCGGCGATGGCGGAGGACCCGACCCTCAGCTTCGATTTTCCGGATCCTGATGAGCTGCGTCCGCCGCTGATCACGCTCGATATGGCCGCGGTCGGCTATTCGGAGACGCCGATCCTGCGGCGGCTCAACCTGCGTCTCGATCCCGACGACCGGATCGCCCTGCTCGGCCGCAACGGCAACGGCAAGACCACGCTCGCGCGGCTGCTCGCGGCGCAATTGAAGCCGATGGAGGGCGACATGGCCGCCACCGGCAAGATGCGCGTCGGCTATTTCACCCAATATCAGGTCGAGGAGCTGGACGGCGACGATACGCCGCTCGCGCATATGACGCGGGTGATGCAGGGCAAAACCCCGGCCGCGGTCCGCGCGCAGCTCGGCCGGTTCGGCTTTTCAGGCGACAAGGCCACGACCAAGGTCGGCAAGATGTCGGGCGGCGAGAAAGCCCGGCTGGCGCTGGCTTTGATCACGCGCGACGCGCCGCACATGTTGATCCTCGACGAGCCGACCAACCATCTGGACGTCGATGCGCGCGAAGCGCTGGTGCAGGCGCTCAACAGCTATTCGGGTGCGGTGGTGCTGGTCAGCCATGACCGCCACATGATCGAACTGACCGCCGATCGGCTGGTGCTGGTCGACGACGGTACGGCGAAGGAGTTTTCGGGTAGTCTCGAGGATTATACCGACCTGATCCTGGGCAAGAACCAGCCCAAGAGCGAAGGTGGTGCGAAGGGTTCCAAGAAAGACCGCAAGGCCGCCGCCGCCGAGCGCGAGCAGGCCCAGGTACTGCGCAAGCAAGTGCGCGAATATGAAGAGAAAATCGCAAAGCTGGGCGGCGAGCGCAGCGCGATCGACCTTGCTATGTTCGATCCCAGCAAGGCCGAACCAAAATTCGCTAAGCTGACCATGGGTGATCTGATGAAACGCCGCGCGGAAATAGAGGCCGAGCTGGAGACGGTCGAAGCCGCATGGATGGCGGCAAGCGAGCAGCTGGAGCAGGCGGCCGCGTAGACTAAATCCGTCGTGCTGGGCGAACGGTTGGGGGTCATCCCGTCTAATGCAGCTTCGCGATGTTCAGCCCGTCGGCCTTAGCGCGGTCCTTGACCGATTCCTCGCTCCGCGTGAGCGCCTTGGCGATTGCTTTCAGGGCCATGCCCTTCTTCGCCAGCGTATGCAGCTTCTGAATCTCATCCTGGCGCCAGGGCTGGCGGTGGCGTTCGAACTTCTCGGCCATGATCTTTCCCATTCGATTTTGCGCCCGACCCTAAGCGGTTACGCCTCGGCCGTGAAGCGCAGTGAGCGCCCCTCGCGCGCGCTGCGGCGCGCGCATTCGATGATGCTCAGGCCGGTAATCGCATCCTCCGGATTGACCGGCGGCGGCGCGCCGTCGAGAATCGCATCGGCCACCTTGCGGTAGAAGGTGGGCCAGTCGCCGCGCTCGGAGGGGACGGGCTCGCGGTGGCCATCGGCTCCGGTCAACATGCCGTAGGCGGCGGCGGGTTCGATCCCATAGCCTGGATCGCTCGGCTTCTTGCCGGCGCGCATCCAATCCTCCTGCGGATCGATGCCATATTTGACGAAGCTACCTTCATTGCCGTGCAGCGCGAAGCGCGGTCGCGGCTCGGGCATCAGGGTGGATGCGGACAGGATCACGCGTTTCGCGCCATAATGGAGCGTGAGCTCGAAATAATCGTCGACCAGCGTGCCGGCCCGCTGGGATGCAATGTCGCCCGCGATAGCGTCAGGATTGCCGAACAGCAGCAGCGCCTGATCGATCAGATGTGGGCCGAGATCGGCGAGCAGGCCGGTCCCCTCATCGGGCAACTCCTTCCAGCCGGGACGGATGCCGGCCCGGAAGCGGTCCCAACGCAATTCGGTATGGTTGATCTCGCCCAGCCGCGCTTCGCGGATCAGCCGGGCAACTGTCAGGAAGTCAGCATCCCAACGGCGATTATGGAACACGGTCAGCATCCGCCCTCGCTCCTTCGCGAGCGCGATCAGGGCGCTACCTTCGGCCGGTTCAGGCACGAACGGCTTGTCGACCACGACATGCTTGCCCGCCAGTAAAGCGGCGCGTGCGAGCGGGGCATGCGTCTTGTTGGGGGTCGCGATCACGACCAGATCGATATCGCCTGCGGCCACAACCGAATCGGCGTCGTTCGAAACCATGGCCTGGGGGAAGTCCCGCGCCACCTCCTCCTTCCGCGACGTCACCACCCGCGTCAGGCGAAAGCGCGGGTCGAGTGCGACTAAAGGCGCATGGAAATTGGCACCCGCAAGACCGTAACCGAGCAACGCGACGTTGATCGTCATCTCTGCCTCCCCCGTTTGCCGCATGCCGGCGATGGACATAGTTCACTACCGCGATAAGGGCGGTTTCGTTCCAGCAGGAGTCACCAATGGCCTTCCCCGTGCCTTATGTTCCGGATCCGTTACGATATGACGGGCGGATGAGCTACCGGCGATGCGGGCGGAGCGGGCTCGACCTTCCTGCCATTTCGCTCGGGCTGTGGCAGAATTTCGGCGGCGCCGATGTGTTCGAGGTCGGCCGCGCCATGCTGCGCCGCGCGTTCGACCGGGGCGTCACCCATTTCGATCTCGCCAACAATTATGGCCCTCCTTACGGCTCGGCCGAGGAGAATTTCGGGCGTGTGCTGGCGGCCGATTTCGCCGGACACCGCGACGAACTGATCATCTCGACCAAGGCCGGTTGGGACATGTGGCCCGGGCCTTATGGCGATGTCGGCAGCAGCAAGAAATATCTGGTCGCCAGCCTCGACCAGAGCCTCAAGCGGATGGGCGTCGACTATGTCGACATCTTCTATTCGCACCGCGTCGATCCCAAAACCCCGCTCGAGGAGACGATGGGCGCGCTCGCGCAGATCCACGCGCAGGGTAAGGCGCTCTATGTCGGCATTTCGAGCTACGAGCCCGGCCTGACGCGCAAGGCGGCGGCGATCCTGGCGGAATATAAAGTCCCGCTCCTGATCCATCAGCCTAGCTATTCCATGCTAAACCGATGGATCGAAACCGAATTGCTCGGCACGCTCGACGAGTTAGGCACGGGCTGCATCGCCTTCTCGCCGATCGCGCAGGGCATGCTCAGCGATCGTTACTTGAACGGCGTCCCCGCCGACGCGCGCGCGGCCAAGGGCGGATCGTTCAAAGCAGAGCTGATCAAACCCGAGACGATCGAGCGGATCCGTGCGCTCAATGAGATTGCGAAAAAGCGCGGCCAGAGCCTCGCGCAGATGGCGATCGCGTGGGTGCTGCGCGATCCGCGCGTAACTTCGGCGCTGATCGGCGCACGCACGGTCGAGCAACTCGACGATTCGCTGGATGCCGTGAAGAACCTGTCCTTCTCCGCCGAAGAGCTGGCCGAAATCGATCATCACGCGCAGGAAAGCGGGATCAATATCTGGGGCTCATCGAGCGAAATCAAATCCGTCCCCGAAGGCGCGAAGCGCTGAGCCAAGCGTCGCCCTGGCGGAGGCCGGGGTCGCAGGAAATGAAGTCCGCTACCATCCGAGGTCCCGGCCTCCGCCGCCGGGGCGACGGAAGCTGCTCAATCCCGGTCGGTCGGCGCGCCGAGCGGGAACATGTGCCGGTACGGCCGCGCCTCGTCGAGCGCGCGGGCATAGCTTGGCCGCTTCAACAGCCTTCCCCGATAGGCGAGAAGCGCCGCGAATTGCTTCGGGATCGGGTGGGTCCAGTCGGCATAAAGCAAGGCCGGCGCGGCGGCACAATCGGCCAGGCTGAATTCGTCCGCGACCCAGGTCCGATCCATCATCCGCCGATCGAGCAGGGCATAAGCGGTTTCGAGCATGGTTTTCCATTTTGCGCCGCCCTGCCCGTCATCGGGCTCACGCCCAATCGCAAGATAGACGATCCGCTGCTGCGGATAATTGACGTAATTGTCGAAGAAGCGGTCCCACATCCGCACATCGACCGCCATCATCGGGTCCTCGGGCACCAGCCGCGACGTTTCGGGGAAACGTGCGTCGAGATATTCGATGATGCTGGTCGTCTCGAAGATCAGCTCGCCGTCATGGTAGAGCGCCGGCATGCGGCCGATCGGCCAAAGCCTGGCGAATTCACTTGCGACCGGCTCGCTGCCGTCGAGCATGCGCGGCTCGAACGCTATGCCCTTCTCGTAAAAGGCGGTTTTTCGCCTTCTGCACATAAGAGGAGAGCGGGTGGAGATAGAGTGAGAGTGTCATGACCTGTCCCTCAGCGGCGGAGCACGATGTGGGTGGCAAGTTCGGTCGCCGCGGTCTCGGCGACCTTGAAGCCGAGCGCGGTCACATCGATGCCGGCGAACATCGCCTCGCCTTGGCCGAGCATCACGGGCGAAAAGGCGTAATGAAGCTCGTCGATCAGCCCCGCCTGCAAATATTGCCGCACCGTCGACACGCCGCCGCCAACCTTCACGTCGAGTTCGCCCGCTGCCGCTTTGGCCTGCTCCAGCGCCGCCTCGATTCCGTCGGTTACGAAGTAGAAGGTGGTGCCGCCCTCCATCACGATCGGGTCGCGCGGGAAATGCGTCAGGATGAAGGTCGGCGCGTGATAAGGCGGGTTGTCGCCCCACCAGCCCTTCCAATCGTCGTCGGGCCATTCGCCGCGCACCGGACCGAACATGTTGCGGCCCAGGATGAACGCGCCGAAATTCTCCGTCGAACGGCGCGCATAATCGTCGTCGACGCCTTCCGACCCACCGTCCTTGCCGAACATGGCCTTGAATGTCTTCGTGCTGACGAGCCAGCTATGCAGCTCCTCGCCGCGCCTGCCGAGCGGGTCCCGCAGGCTCTGCTCAGGGCCCGCGCCATATCCGTCCAACGATACCGTAAAGCCTCCGACACGTACCTTTGTCATGACAGCCTCCTAACCGTACTCATTTTGCAACCAGTTGCGGTTTAGGCAAACCGATTGTATATTGCAAGCGGTAATGACAGATATTCGCTCAGGCTGCCCGATCAACCTCACGCTCGAAGTGCTCGGCGATCGCTGGAGCCTGATCCTCATCCGCGACATCATGTTCGGAAATCGGCGCTATTTCCGCGAGCTGCTGGCACTGTCGGACGAAGGGATCGCCTCGAACATCCTTGCCGATCGGCTCAAACGGCTGGTCGCGCACGGCATCCTGTCGAAACGCGACGATCCGGCGCACAAGCAGAAAACGATCTACAGCCTCACCGAAAAGGGCATCGATCTGCTGCCCGTGCTCATCCAGATGGGAGCGTGGGGCCGCCGCTACCTTCCGACCACGCCTGAAATGTCGATCCGGCAGGAGCTGCTCGAGGATGGTGGCCCGGCTCTGTGCGAAGATTTCATGGCCGAGCTTCGCCACGTCCATCTCGGCACGCCGCTGCCGTCAGGCCATCAAAATGTGAGCGACCGCCTTCGCGCTGCGTTCGAACGCGTGGCGGCGAAGGCCAGCGCTTAGGCGGCAAGGTGGCCGGCGCGGCGATAGCGCCAGTTGGCAAGATGCGCGGCGGCGATGCACAGGCTGCCCAATACCGTAACCGGCGTTTCCTGCGGCGTAGCCTCCCAATGCGTCGCCCCTAGCGTGAGCAGGACCAGCCCCGCGGTACCGGCAAGTAGCGGGGCTGCAATCCGATGGCGGCGATAGCCCGCGAATAAGGCACCGCCGGTCGCGGGAATCGCCAGGCCGAGCGCGATCACATGGAAATGTTCGGGAATCGGCAGCACTGCCGAGATGACGGGCACCAGCGCGAACAGCAGCGGCAGCGCAAGGCAATGAACCAGGCAGGCGATCGTCGCCCCCACCGCGATTCCCTCGATCAGATCGTCCTTGCGCGCCATCGTGCGGTCCACATGGGCGCTCCCGACGAAAAACGCAATGATATATTGTATCATATTTGTTTCGGTAGCGTTCAATCGTGCCTGTGTTAAGCTTGGCCGCGATGGCGACGTCCCGACCCGGCCCCTGGCTCTACCGGCATCGTTGGCCGACTCGGCTTTGGCATTGGCTGAACGCGCTCACCATCTTCATCCTGCTGATGAGCGGGCTGATGATCTTCAACGCCCACCCGCATCTCTATTGGGGCAGATATGGCGCCAATTTCGATGCGAGCTGGCTCGGCATCGGCCCCACCCCGCACGGCGGTGGCGAGCTGCGCGTCTATCAGGTCCATGTCCCGACCACGGGCGTGCTTGGCCATTGGAAGGACGCACACGGCCATATCCAGACGCGCGCCTTTCCATATTGGGCGACCATCCCGGGCAGCTACAGCCTGGCGGGGGCGCGGCGTTGGCACTTCCTGTTTGCCTGGGTGCTGATCCTGGGCGGCACCTCTTATGTGATCACCAGCCTGATCAACCGCCACTTCGGCAAGGATCTGAAGCCCAGCCGCGAGGAATTGCAGCCGCGCCATCTATGGCAGGACATCAAGGACCATGCGCGCTTACGGTTGCCGACCGGTGACGCCGCCGGTCGCTATAATCCGCTCCAGAAGCTGGCTTATATTGGCGTGATCTTCTTCCTGATTCCGATGATGATCCTGACCGGCCTCGCGATGAGCCCGGCGTTCAACGCGACCTTCCCGCAACTGCTGTCTGTATTCGGCGGCCGGCAATCGGCGCGCTCGATCCATTTCCTGTGCGCGACGGGATTGCTCGCCTTCATCGTCGTGCATCTGGTGATGGTGGTGCTGGCCGGCCCGATCAACGAGATACGATCGATGATCACCGGATGGTTCCGGACTCCGCCGGAAAAACAACGCCATGGCTGAGCTCCTCTCCCGCAGAAAGGCCTTGGTGGTCGGCGGCGGGCTGATGCTTGCCGGCTGCGACAAGATCGCGCCTACAAAGCCCGCGCGCAGCGCCTTCCTTGGCGCCGAGGACCTGACTTACCGGATCAACCGACTGCTCACGCCGCGCAATGCGCTTGCACCTGAATTTAGCGGGGCGGACGTATCGCCCATCTTCCGCTCGAACGGCACCGGGCACCCCGGCTCTCCCGATTATGCGCGGCTCTTGGGGGGCAATTTCGCCGATTGGCGGTTGCACGTTGGCGGCATGGTCAGCCGACCGCTCGCCATCTCGCTCGACCAACTGAAGGCCCTGCCCCAGCGCACCCAGATCACGCGCCACGATTGCGTCGAGGGCTGGAGCGCGATCGGACGGTGGACCGGGCCGGTGCTGGGGCCGATCCTCCAGTTCGCCGGCCTGTCGAGCGCGGCGCGCTTCCTAGTCTTCCATTGCCATGACGATTTCGGCGGCACCGGTTATTATGAGAGCATCGATCTGGTCGATGCCTTCCACCCGCAGACGATCCTTGCCTGGGCGCTGAACGGCCAGGCTTTGCCCGTACCCAACGGTGCGCCTTTACGGCTTCGGGTCGAACGCCAGCTCGGCTACAAACAGGCAAAATATCTGCACGCGATCGAGGCTGTGGCCAGTCTCGACCAGATCGGCGGCGGCAAGGGAGGCTATTGGGAGGATGTCGCGGATTATGCCTGGTATGCGGGAATCTAGCGCCGCCTTTCTCTTTGCCCTGCTGGGAACCTCAGCCTGCACTGCCCAGACATCCACGCCGCTTCCCGTCCACGTCGGCGGACGCACGATCGCCAATGATGACGGCAGCCTGACGTTCGGCTGGCCCGCGGTCTACTTCGAAAGCCGATTCCACGGCACGGCCGTATCGGTCAGCATCGAGACCAGGGACGATCGACTGCAGCTTCTGATCGACGGCGCGCAGAAAGCCCTGCTGATCCAGCCCGGATCGACCAGCCTGACCATCGCCGGCCTGACGCCCAGCGACCATGTTGTTCGCCTGGAGAAGGTGACGGAGAGTCAGGCCGGCGGCAGCCGTTTCATCGGCTTCTATCCGGCTGAGGGCAGCACCCCGCTGCCGCCGCCTTCCCATGCGCGCCAGATCGAATTGATCGGCGACAGTTTCACGGTCGGCTACGGCAACACATCTGCCAGCCGAACCTGCACGGCGCAGGAAGTGCATGACACGACCGATAGCCAGCAAGGCATCGGCCCGACGCTCGCACGCGCGGTCGGCGCGAATTATCGGATCCACGCTTATTCGGGGTTCGGCGTGGTCCGGAACTATAATGGCGGCAGTCCGGGACAGAGCCTGCCTTTGCTTTATCCCCGGCTCAAGCCGGACGATGCGGGCCACCTCGAGACCGATACAGGGGCATGGAAACCGCAGGTGATCGTGGTCAACCTCGGCACCAACGACTGGTCGACCCCGGTCCATGCGGGAGAGGCCTGGGCCGACAAGGCCGCGCTCGCCGCCGACTATCGCGCCAAATATATAGCTTTCGCGCGGATGCTGATGGCGAAGCAGCCGCAGGCCCATCTGATCCTGATGGGATCGGACCAATTCTATGATCAGGTCGAGCAGGTCGCGACAACGCTCAACAAGGACGCACGCAATCCTGTCATCACGCTCCAATTCGGCGGATTGGAGGCGACCGGCTGCAACTATCATCCTTCGGTCAAGGATGACCGCATGATTGCCGCGAGCCTACAAATCCTGCTCGACCGGCATCCGGATTATTGGAACGAGGCCAAGCCCTAAATCGCGTCGTCGCAACTTCGCCTACTGGACCGGCATCCAGCATGCCGACGCCCGGATGGTAGGAAAGGACAACGCCGTCCCGATGCGTCTGCGCACGACCGAAATCTTTCGTAAGGAAGGCGGGGAATGGAAGCTGATCCATCGTCATGCCGACGTCATCGATACCTGATTCGGACAGTAATTAGGGCCCGGACCCACCGACCAAGCGCACCCAATCCCTATGGCATACATGCCCAGCGGACCTAAAATATCGCCGCACGATATTTCGCAACTACTTGTGTTATACGATGAATTTCAACAATTTCGGCATTACGATTGGACGTCTGGTGCTCATGACGTTCAAAAGAATTGTTTATGAGGATCGTTAACCGCGATTCACCCTTCGCCTTCGACTCGAACTGTGTTACTGACTCGGAAACTATTCGTTCGCCTAGCCTTTTGGGGGATTGTAAAAATGCGTATGGGAAAAATTGGCCTCGGTGCGGTAGCGGGCGCGATAGCGCTCTTGGGAGCATCCTCGGCAAGCGCGACGGTGTTTCACACCTATCACCCGGGTGACGGCTTCAACTTCTATCTGACGAGTGGCACGCCGTTCACGCCGTCGATCACCGCGAACT